>VNIU01000007.1_pt2 | contig 232797 bp, 204 predicted proteins | sample 7248601 | NCBI WGS metagenome assembly VNIU01 (sample SAMN12251564, study PRJNA551026) | human skin metagenome | isolation source: skin samples from healthy patients and patients infected with Netherton Syndrome | host: Homo sapiens | place: France:Paris
CGTTTATATTTTAAGAATAATGCTTTTCTTTTAAATCTATAAGCATTTAGACTGCTCGAATAGTTACTGCAGACAAACCGAAGGCTTACTTCAATCTTTTTAATGCTCTCCCAAATCTGCCTCTATTAATAATATCTACTTCGATTAGTTTTGATCTTTCTTTTCATGCTTGCTACTTCTTAAGAATATATCTTCTAATGACAATTCTTCTAAATCAACTTTGAAGATATCTATATCCAAAGTAACATATAATTTCACTATTGATGGGATCGTGTTTTTCTCTTTAATTTTAAGGTTGGTAAAACCGCTATTGATGTCTATATCTTTAATCTCTTGATTTAAATGATTCAATCTTTCTTTTAATAAATTCATTTGATCTTCATTTAAAGCCATATGCTCAATTTTTAAAGACAGACTTTCTTCATAAGTTTCTCTTAGTTGTGCTAAATTCCCCTGTACTTCAATATTACCTTGGCTCATAATAGCCATTTCATCACATAACTTTTGAATTTCATCTAAATTATGTGAAGTTAAGAAAATAGTTGTCCCAGACTGAGCAATATTCTTAATCAATTGATGTATTGATAAAATTGAATTCGCATCGACGCCTGATGTAGGCTCATCTAGGAAAAGTAATTTAGGTTTATTAACTACAGCTTGTATAATCCCTAGTTTCTTTTTCATCCCAAAAGAGTACTTTTTAACCTTTAAATTCAAACCATTTTCTAAGCCAATTGATTTGAAAAGATCTTCTATTTCGCTTTGAGAAACATCATACTTTAATATATTACAAAAGTATTTTATATGTTCTTTTCCAGTCATATGATTGTAAAAAGAAGAATAGTCTGGTAATACGCCAATCTCGCGTTTACTATCAACATTTAAAGTGAATGTGCCGTCAGAGGGCTGGCATAATCCTGTTAACATATTTATAAAAGTTGATTTACCGGCGCCATTATGACCTAAAAAACCAAATATCGTTCCTTCACTAACATTTAAATTGATATGATTCACAACTTCTCTATCTTCATAAATTTTTGTTAAATTATTGGTTTGAATTGCATTCATTATAAATCCCTCTTTCTAAATACATATACACTTATTATCAGAAAGACTACTGGAAAGATAACTACAATAAAAGGCATCGCAGGGTTATCTTTAAGGTAATAAAAGTAAGGCGTGATATAGCTGAATAATTTCAACCAAATTTTATCAGAATTCATACTCCATAAACCTAATATAGTCATGATCAACGAAAGTGCTATACCTAAAAAGTTAGTTAATATCGTATTATCAATGAGAACTGACAACAGTGTCGCCAACGCTAAGAAATAACTCACAAACACGAGACATTGTAATAACTCTAATAAATAAAATTCATGAGAGTAAAAAATTAATAAGAGCGTTGTAATAAATAGACAAGTTAACCAAAATAGTAAAGCGCCAATAAACTTACCTAATAAGATATGGCTTCTATTTATTTTAGTAGCGATAAATCGGATCGTTCTACTTTTGACTTCCTCATTTATAATGTTATGAGAAAGTGTAAAAACAAATAAAGGACTTGTGAGCAACACAGTTAGCAATAATGCTAATTGGAATGGTGTTTTCTCTAATCCTGTCACACTATTAATTTGACTTCCAAACAGACTTAATAATTTTGCTATGCCTAAACTGATAGCAATCATAATCAAAATGATTAAGATAGACTTTATACTTTTAAATAGAGCAACAAACTCTTTTCTTGCTATAGAAAGCATACATTTTCCTCCAAAAACTAAAAGTTTTTAAAAATCAATTACTTTTCAATTGTATTTATATATTATCATTATTGATTAAAAGTTCAAAAAAAGAACAGGACAGATATCCTATCCTTAATGAAGGATTTCATCTTCCTGTTCTAAAATTTTGTTTACCTTTCAAAGCCAGCACACTAATCTACATCCAACCTATTTGAATACTCATGAATCATGTTTTATCTAGTTCTAACATGTCGCCTTTAAAGGTATTTAACACATAGGAATCATGTGAGATGATGATTAACTTTGTATTGTTGAGTGACTTTAACATGTCTAATATCATCTCTTCACTTATCACATCTAAATTAGTTGTTGCTTCATCTAGAATCAATACTTGAGGTTCAACGATAAGTGCTTTAGCTATCCAAACTCTTTGAAATTGTCCCCCGCTTAATGTTTCAATACGTTGCTTTAAAATCTCTTTAGGTAACATGCACTTTTCAATAACTGTAGCGATTCGATCTTGATAACTTGCTTTATCAAATTTGTAATTGATTAATGGCTCTTTTAATGTGTATTCTACGGTCTTTCGCCCATTTAACGTATCACGTTGATATTGAGGGACATACTGTATGTCTTTCATCCATGCTTTATCTGTAAAATCCTCTTTAGCTGTTCCATTAAAAGACATGTATCCAGAATAATCTGAGTCTAACCCAGCAATTATTTTTGCCAATGTAGATTTACCGCTTCCGCATTTTCCACAAATTAATAAATACTGCCCTGTCATATTAAAAGAAATACATTCTAAAATTACTTTATGATTAATATATTTGGATAATTGGTTAACTTTAAGCATCATTTCGTCTCCGTTGCGCAATAGAAATTAATTTTTTAGTATAATCATGCTTCGGATTTTCTAAAATTGTGGTAGCTTTTCCAGATTCAATGATTTCACCGTGTTGCATTATACTGATATGCGTGGCATACGTGCGAACTAAGTTTAAATCATGTGTCACAAAAATGATGGTCATATTGTAGCGATTAACAGCATCAATTAAATAACGCATAAATTTATCGCTGTTCTCCTTATCTAATGCACTCGTTGGTTCGTCCACCACTAAGCACTCGGGTTGTCTTATTAATGACATGATGAAGGCAACTCTTTGCGCCATACCCCCACTTAATTCAAACGGATAATAGTTCAGTAATTCCTCGCCATTGTCGAACCCAAGCATTTGTAGCATCTGTACGACTTCAGCGTTGCGTTGTTGTTGTGATAAATTAGATTGTGTTGCTTCATATAAATATTGAAAATGCTTCTCCAATGTCATGTTTTGAAACAAATTACTATGTACATCTTGAAACATGGCATCTGTTTTATCTAAATTAATTTCGACATGTCCTTCGTATGTTAAAGACGCCTTTTCCATACCAAGAATGGTACGTGTTAATAAAGATTTACCGCTCCCACTTTCTCCAATAATACAGTGAAAATCACCACGGCCTACATCTAAAGCTACTGATTTAATCAAAGGTTGTTCGCGATGATAAATATTTAATTCTTTAACTTTTAATATATGAATTATTTCATTATCTTTTTGTTGATGATTTGGAATAATAAGGCATAACCTCCTAAAAGTAAGCCAGGAAAGAAAAAGAGCCACGGGGCACCATTGAAATAGCTTTTGCCATCAAACAAAATTGTACCTAATTCAGGTGTAGGTGGTTGAATGCCGAGACCTAAAAAGGCAAGTCCTGAAATACTTAACATAATTTTTCCAAAATCGGCAGTGACTAAAGCCAATATATTACTGACTAAATGCGGAATTGTATGTGTCATCGTTGTTTTAAATATGGAATTTCCACTTAATACTGCATAAGTAATAAACGGTCTTTTCTGAATATCACGAGTTAAATTTCTAAAATAACGTAAATATCGGCCGACCCAGCCTAAGGTCAGCGCAAAGATCAGTCCCATCATTGAATTACTCATTAAACTGAGTATAACTAAGGCGATGATGAAAGAAGGAATGGCTAGTAACATATCAGCAATAAACATACATCCTTTATCTATCCATTTCCTTTCAATACCAGCTACAAGTCCTAATGTTAAACCGATTAAAATACTTAGAACCATAACGATAGCTGTTAAACCTAGCGTCACGCCACTACCAATAAGCAATCTTGTAAGAAGGTCTCTCCCAAGTTGATCTGTACCTAATACGTGTTTAAGATTAGGCGCCTGTAATGCATGAGTGCTATCTGTCCCTTCTGTATTCACAATTATGCATAAACTTACCATGACACATCCTATTAAAGTCATTGCTAAATATCTTTTTAAGTGCTGTGTCATACTACGCGCCTCTTCCTATCTTTCTATGGTCATTTTGCCGTTTTTGAAGTCTGGGTTCATTGTGAAAAATAATTAGGTCCCCGATATAATTCGTCATCATTATGGTAACGATGACGATAACAACTATGCCTTGAATGACGGGATAATCACGCTGGTTTATCGCAGTTATTAATAATTTACCTATTCCAGACATACTGAAAATGACTTCTAAAATCACTGCTTTACCAAATAAATGTAAAACACTATTAATTGAAATGGTCATCAATGGTGCAAATATGTCTTTAATTTGTATGAACATACGTGCTTTTAACTTAAATCTTCTTAATAGTGCAAGTTGATATGCATCCTTATCCAACGTTTCTTCGATAAGATGTGACGTCATTAGAAGAATATGACATCCGTCTATCATGACAATCGTAATAATTGGAAGTAGAAAATGTCGCCATGAATCACTTCCTACAAAAGGTACAAGGTGCCATTGAACACCTAAATAATAAATTAAAAGTATCGCAATCCAATATTCAGGCATGGATGTCATCACCTGAGCAAAGCCTCGTACTACACGTGACAACCGACTAAGTGGATGTATACCAATGTAATATCCAATCAAAAATCCAAATGGCAGAAGAATACTTGCAGAAACCATAATTAACGTTAGCGTTGGTGCTAAAGACTCCAATATCATAGAAGTCACTGGTTCATGTGTACTAAAACTGTAGCCTAAATTACCGGTAAGTGCATGGCCCAGCCAATCGAGGTATCTCAACAACATATGATGACCGAGTCCAAGATGACGTTGAGCTAATTCAATATTTTCTTCAGTAATAGATGTGTAACCATGTCGTTGTAAATAGAGAATTGCTGGATTGCCAGAGGTCTTTTCAACTAAGACAAAGATAATGAAAGAACTTACTACCAAATAAAGTAGTAATCTAAATGTGCGTTTAAGCATCATTATTCATTAACTTTCAACGTCTTATAGTCTATAGGTGCGTCTGTTAGACCTGAAAATTTAAATGATTTCACTTTATCACTCACCACAAATGTCTCGTTTGGATAAGCAATGGGAACACCATAATATTGTTGATTAAAGTGTTTGAATATATCATTAAAGGCACGTTGTTGCGCAGCTTTAGATGTTTGAGTTGGAAAATTATCTAGTTGTTTCGTTAACGTTGAGTCATTAGCCAGAACACCTGGTTTCCCGCCGGCATTCTTAAAGACTGAATTCATGAAATTATATGGCATTAAAGCATCTGAGTATGTTCTATAAAAGATAAGGTCATAATCTTTCTTAGTCCATAATGTATCGTAATAGGTTTGAGCATCTAACGTTTTAATATTCAATTGAATTCCAGCTTGTTTCAAATGACGCTGTACTTTCTCTGCTTGGTCTTTCCAATTTGGAAATTCTGCTGTTTGAATAGCTAAGTTCAACTTGAGTGTTTTTCCATCCTTCTCAAAATAACCATCTTTATTCTTCTTATAACCTTTACTCTGAAGTAACTTCTTAGCTTCTTGTACATTGTATACGTGGTCTTCTTGATTATCTTTATTCACGTATTGCACGCTATTCTGGAAAATGCCTTTCATTTGCTTATCAGACAAATGCTTAGTGTCAATACTTTTACTGATTGCTTCACGAATCGCACGTTTCTTTAATACCGGGTTATTAGGATTGAAAGCCATGAAATGACTCACAGTACTTGAAGCCTCTTCTACTTTTAAATTCTTATTCTTCTTATCTTGTTGAATCTGTTGTTCTGAGAGCATACCTAATGCACCACCGGATATGTCTACTGAGCCACTTTGAATCGCTGAATTCCTTGAGTCCCCGTCTTCAATAGTTTGAAATGCTAATTTATAATGGACAGGATGATTTTGATCGAAATGTTGATTAGGCTTTAATGTCGTTTTTTCCTTGCCACTATGATCGACGACAAACGCTCCTGTGCCAATCGCTTTTTTAAACTTGCCAGTGACTTTATTCCCTTCAACAGAATGTGGACTCATAATACGTAAAGGTCGCACTTGTGTTAATTCATTGAGAACTTGATTAGATGGAGATTTTAATTTGATTTGAACAACGTTGTCATTTTTTACTACTACTTTGTCTAATTTTTGTAAAGTTTCAACAGTCGTATTCTTGTTCATCGCCTTTGCGCGATCAATTGAGAATTTCACTGCTTTGGCATTGAGTGGCGACCCGTCAGAGAATTTAATATTTTTCTTCAAATGGAATTCATACACTTTACCGGAATGATCAACAGACCACTTCTCGGCTAATCCTGCTTTAACTCCTTTATGCTTATCATATTTGACTAATGGTTCGTAAACTGCACTATACACTGGCATGGCAGCATCATAACCTTGTGCGTCTAATTGATCTGCCTTTGCTTCTGTAGGTAATGAGACCGTCACTTGTTTCCCGTCTTTTGATGAATGCCCACAACCTGCTAATAACAATGTTGCACTTGCAGTTAATGTCATTAATAGTCTCTTTTTCATTCATTAATGCCTTCTTTCAAAGTCGCTTTGATTAAAAATGATTCCTCATAAAGCGTGCGTAAATAATCATTAGGTGTTAAGAAAAAGTCGCTGTAATGCGTTAAATCAATCACATCAGGCACAGCTTCTTTCATTACAGCAACTTCAAATCCCGCTTCAATAAAACTATCAACAATGTACTTGAGCGAATGATTTTGAGAAGGCGTGGCACCATATTGATTAATCGTGTCATCCATATATTGGCGACTTGGATTGTTCGTTAAATCTGCAAACGTTGCATAATATACCCCATTGGGTTTCAGTACTGCTTTTAAATCTCTAGCATGTTGAGGAACATCTTCTATTAAATAAAGTACGGATGTACTGATAGCAGTATCATAGGTTTTACCAGTTTCTTGTGGCCGATCAGTTAAAAAATATGTAATTGGTCTATTGCCTTTATACGCTTCAGCCTTTTCAAGTGAAAGACGTGCTAAATCGATACCAACGCCCTCTTTAAAAGGTGTTGCATCGTATAATTTCCGCAAAAATCCTCCTTGATTACACCCAAAATCTAAAATCGTTTTATTCTTAATATCAGTTATATCTAACATTTGTATCGTTCTTTCCCATGCTTCTTGGTGGTCACGAGCCATATCATCATCAGTTTCTTGCTCTTTTTGCCACCAAACTTCATAACTCTTAGTCATTTCATTCTCCTTAATGTTTATAAATCGTAATTATTACGTTTTAACATCATACTACAGTATTTAAGATTACACAATAAGAATTTGAGCGTAGAACTAGAAATTGAGATACAACAAAAATCCCCTCGCTATTCATTGAGCAAGGGGATTCCTAAAAATATATCTATTTTACTTTATCTAATTCAATATTCATTTTTAACACATTCACGTAGTCTTCGGTCATGGGTGAGGTTTGCTTGTTGTGTTGGATGATTCGCTCAATTGTGACTTGATTGATACCTCGTGCTTTAGCAATTCTTTTCACTTGAGCTTTAGCGTTAGTCACAGTGATATCTGGATCTAATCCCGAACCTGAAGCACTAACGGCATCGTTAGTAAGATAATTCCCCTCTTTGTGAATCGTCTCTTCAACGCGTTGTTTAAGTTGAGGATTAGAATTGGCAAGGTTTGAGCCTCCTGATGCAGGTCCTCCGTTATCTTTAACTTGTTGTGCATCCATATTATAATTCACTGCACTTATACGACCATGAAAATATTTAGGACTATGCCATTGTTGACCAATCAATTCTGAACCGATTACTTTACCGTCTTGTTTGATTAAACTCCCATTCGCTTGGTGGGGAAATGTGATTTGGCCTATCGCTGTCACTGTGAGTGGAAATAACAATCCACATAACACAAACATGACAATCATAAGGCCAGCACTTTTTCGTATCGTTTGTATCATTTTTCTCCTCCTCCTCTAAACGACGTATCGAATCACTAAATCAATCAATTTGATACCGATAAATGGAACAATCATGCCACCTAGTCCATAGACGATCATATTTTTCATTAATATCGTTTGTGTTGAAGCGCCTTTAAATTGTACACCTTTCATCGCAATTGGAATCAACAACACAATAATCAAGGCATTGAATATTAATGCTGAGAGCACTGCAGATTCGGGTGAATAAAGGTGCATAATGTTTAGATGATTCATTGCTGGCATAGCAGACATGAACATGGCTGGTAATATCGCAAAGTATTTCGCAATATCGTTGGCAATACTAAATGTGGTTAAAGATCCTCGTGTCATCAATAATTGTTTGCCTATTAAGACAACCTCCATTAATTTCGTAGGATTAGAATCTAAATCGATTAAATTGGCAGCCTCTTTGGCGCTCGTAGTACCTGAGTTCATAGCTAATCCTACATTGGCTTCAGCTAAAGCAGGAGCGTCATTCGTACCATCACCTGTCATTGCAACAATGTGCCCTTTTGCTTGTTCTTCTCTAATGACCTTAATTTTATCTTCAGGTTTACATTCGGCTATAAATCGATCTACCCCCGCTTCTTTAGCTATTGTTGCAGCGGTAAGTGCGTTATCGCCTGTGCACATAACGGTTTCGATGCCCATCTCACGTAATTCTTGAAATCGTTCAACGAGTCCGTCTTTAATCACATCTTTTAAATAAATCACACCTAAGATTTCATTATCTTCAATCACGACAAGCGGTGTGCCACCTTTTTTAGACACCTCGGTGACCTGGACGTCTAAATCTTCAGGTATGTGTCCGCCCGCTTCTTTCACACGTTTAACCATACTGTTAGGCGCCCCTTTATAGACTTCACGGTTGGCAAACTTCACGCCACTCATACGTGTTTCAGCAGTAAATGGATAATATTCACCTGTTTCATGCGGTAAATCAATATTCTGTCCTTTAGCGAGTTCGACAATACTGCTACCCTCGGGCGTGTCATCTTCTACAGAACTTTCATATGCGGCTTTAACTAATCTTTCATATGTTGAAGATGCAACAGGTATAAATGCGTTTGCCATACGATTTCCATACGTAATTGTTCCAGTTTTATCTAAAATTAATACATTCACATCGCCACATGTTTCTACTGAACGACCACTTTTAGCTAAAATATTAAACTGAGTCACACGATCCATCCCAGCGATACCAATAGCTGAAAGCAAACCACCAATGGTTGTAGGTATCAAACACACGGTTAAAGCAATCAACATCACGATGGATAAATCAAAGTGTAGAAACTTGGCTAACGGATACATGGTTAAAATCACGACTAAAAAGATAATAGTTAATGTCATTAGAAGTGTGAAAAGCGCAATTTCATTTGGTGTTTTCTTTCTTGTCGCGCCTTCAACGAGATGAATCATTTTATCAAGAAATGATTGTCCTGGTTCAGATGTAATTTCTATTTCTAGCCAGTCAGATGCGATAGATGTACCACCAATGACATTATTGAAATCTCCACCACTCTCTTTAATCACAGGTGCCGATTCACCTGTAATTGCGGACTCATCTACTGTTGCTAATCCTTTAATGACTTGACCATCATTTGGAATTTGTTCACCTGTTTCAACACGGACGATGTCGCCTTTTTTCAATTTACTGGCATCGATGATTTCATAACTACCGTCATCTTTAATCAGCCGTGCTGTCATTTCTGTTTGTGTTTGACGTAAAGCATTGGCTTGAGCTTTCCCGCGACCTTCTGCCAACGCTTCTGAGAAATTTGCAAAGATTAAAGTTAATAATAGTATGATAAAGATACTTAACACATACGTGCGTGATACATTTTCTTGAATAAATAAATTGGGAAAGAATGTTAAAACCAATGAAAGTAGCATACCTACTTCTACAACAAACATAATCGGGTTTTTAACCATATATTTAGGATTTAATTTTAGAATACTTTCTTTTAATGCTTGTTTAACCAAGCTGGATTCAAATATTTTTGTGGTTTCCATCATTTTCAAATACTCCTTTCATCAAGAATGCATCAATAGCTGTTCTCCTATAGGTCCAAGCATTAAATCTGGTAAGAAGGTTAAGCCACTGAGCAAAATGATGAAGATGATTAATACAGTGCTAAAGAATACATTATTAATAGGTACATCTTGGGTGTGATGTTGATACGTTTTCTTGTTGACCAGACTTGAGACAATCAATAATTGTAAAACGATTGGCACATACCGTGCGATTAACATGACGACACCAGTTGAAATATTCCAGAATACCGTATTATCTTTTAACCCTTCAAAGCCTGAACCATTGTTAGCAGATGAAGAAGTAAATTCATATAACACTTGCGATATACCGTGGAATTGTGGATTCGTTATCGCCTCTTTAGCACCAGGAACGATAAATGCCAATGCTGAAAATATTAAAATCAATAATGGATGTACTAAAAATGTCAAAGCAATCCATTTCATCTCTTTAGCTTCAATCTTCATCCCTAAATAACTTGGGGTCTTACCAATCATTAAACTGCATATAAAGACGGTTAACATGACATAAATCAACATGTTCATCAGGCCTACGCCTTCACCGCCGAAGACTGCGTTTAACATCATTAATATCATTGGCACCATGCCACCTAACGGCGTTAGACTGTCGTGCATATTATTGACCGTTCCTGTTGTGAAAGCTGTCGTAATTGTTGTAAATAGTGCCGACTGACCAATGCCAAAGCGTGTTTCTTTACCTTCCATATTGCCACCGTCGATACCTAAATGATGTAATACGGGATTACCTGCAAATTCAAAGTGTAGGCAAACGAGTAAAAACGCAATAAATAATGTGAACATGGCTATAAATATCATCAGTGCATGCGGATGAATTTGTTTTTTCGTTTTCAGCATTCTACCGAACAAGAATACTAATGAACCCGGAATAAGCATCATACTTAAAGCCTCTGCGAAATTAGACCAGTATGTTGGATTCTCAAAAGGTGTAGATGAGTTCGCACCTAGGAAACCTCCACCATTGGTTCCAAGATGTTTAATTGCTTCAAGTGACGCAATCGGTCCGTAAGCAATAGTTTGTTTAACGCCTGACATCGTTTCTACAACTAAGTTACCTTTCAATGTTTGTGGTGTGCCTTGGCTAATTAGAAATAAACTAATAATAAACGCAAATGGAATTAAGACACGCACAATAAAGCGCGTCATGTCTTGATAGAAATTTCCAATGACGTCTGTCACGCCAGTTAATCTTCTCAACATTGCGATACATACTGCGTAACCTGAAGCAGCTGAGGTGAACATTAAACATGTAATCACGCCCATTTGTGTGAAATAGGTTAAACCTGTTTCTCCCGCATAATGTTGTAAATTGGTATTCGTTAGAAATGACGCTACCGTATTAAACGCTAGCGACACCGACTGATTTAAGTTGTGGTTCGGGTTCAACCATAGCCATTGCTGTGTGAGTAGTAAGATGAAGGCAAATACGCCCGTTAAACCGTTAAACCATAAAAAGTGTTTCAAATATGTTTTACCTGACATATGCTCTAATTGTGTACCGATCAATTTGTAAATTAACTTTTCAATAGGATGAAATAAGATATCTATCTTCGTCGGAACAGTGAGCGCTACTGTATATAAATATCGACTCACAAAATATGCAAGAACGATAAATGTAATTAAGAATAGAACAATACTCATGATGCTTCCCTCTTTCGCTATTAGAATTTTTCACTCCAAAGTAATGCATAAAATAGGAATAGAATTAATCCGATGACCACGAAGGCTAATAATGTAATCATTGTGCTCCTCCTCACTTTCATGGTCATCTTAGCAAGAGCGATATAATCAAAGTATTAACATTTGAACAAAGTTATTAAGAAAATATAAAGATTAGGTATAAAATTAAAATAAAAATGGATAATTATAATAATCTTAATTAAGATGTAGTTAAGAGGTGTTGGCAGATGGAAAGTTCATATAAAAAAAGAGGCAAACTCACCATTTATTTAGGCTATAGCCCCGGGGTCGGTAAGACATATGAAATGTTGTCGAACGGCATTGATCTTTATAAAGAAGGGGCAGATATTAAGATTGGGTATATTGAACCCCATCAACGTCCCGAGACAGATGCACTTGCGAAACAATTGCCAGAAATTGAGCCATCTAGTCGAAGATTTGGCAGTCATCAATTTCACTATATAGATGTTGAGCAGATTGTAGAAGTACATCCTGATGTCGTCCTTATTGATGAATTGGCACATACCAACATTTCTAAGAAACGTCATTTGAAGCGTTATATGGATATTGAAGAAATTTTATCTCATGGCATTGATGTTTGGACAACGCTTAATATTCAACATATTGAAAGTTTAAGTGGCCAAATTGCTTTAATGACAGGTATTCAAGTCACAGAGCGTGTACCAGATCAATTTATTATGTCTGCAGATGCGTACGAAGTCGTGGATATTTCACCGAATATGTTGATTCAACGGTTGAAAGCCGGAAAAGTTTATAAAAAGGAACGTTTAGATACTGCTTTTTCCAACTTTTTCACATATGAGAATCTGACTGAGTTACGTGAACTTACGCTAAGAACTGTGGCGGATATCATGAGTCAAAAAGAGCAACAGTATAAAACGAAACATACGGATATCACGCCTCATATTGCAGTAGCAGTGAGTGGTAGCATTTATAATGAACGTGTGATTCGTGAAGCAAGACGTGCAGCTTATAAAGAACATGCGAAATTTACAGCGGTGTATATCGACACATTTGAAACACGTTCTGAGAGTAGACTTCAAGACCACTATGTCCATAAAAATCTCATGCTCGCAAAATCACTAGGTGCTGAAATCAAAGTACTGTATGCACAGGATATCGCGAAAACCTTAATCCATTGGTGTGACAAGGCTTTTGTTACCAAGTTAGTACTCGGGCAGTCAGAACGGCCACGATGGAAAGAGTATTTTAAGAAGTCGCTTATCGAACAAATCAATCATACCCCGCACCATTTCAAATTAGAGATTGTTCCGATCCATAAAATCTATTCAGACAAACAAGACCGTAAGCAAAAGATGGATAAACGACCTTATCAACTTACGTTATCTGTAGATATTGTCAAAATGTTAATTATTCAATCTTTATGTGTACTCCTTGGAATCTGGATTTATAAAATGGATAAGAACGAATCGAGTGCGATTATCTTACTCATATTCTTTATCGGCATTATTGTGCTATCTATTTGGACGCAATCGTATCTCATCGGATTCTTTGCGTCGATTCTGAATGTCTTTGTCTTTAACTATTTCTTTACTGTGCCAAGGTTTACGCTTGAAATGTATCGTTTCGAATATCCAATTACGTTTGTGACAAGTATTTTTGCCAGCATTTTCACGAGTGCCATATTGAAAAATTTAAAATATCAACATTCATTAACGGAACGGCAGTTATATCGTACGGATATTATGTTGCAATTCAACCAGTCGATTAAGGAATCTTATTCTATCATGAGGTTACTGACAATTGCCGGTGAACAGATTCATCAACTGTTAAATCAAGATGTTACCGTCTTCCTCGTGGAGTCTAAGAAGGTGATTAAATCCTCTTCATTTGGCAATAGAACCATCTCGAATAACCATGGGACTGATGATGCTGAGACATTAAGTTGGGTCATTGAGAATGAAAGCCGTGCGGGAAGACTTACCGATACCTTCCCCGGTAGTAAATATCTATGTATTCCAATTGGTACCAAGCCGGTTAAGGGCATCATTTCAATTCAGTTTACGGATGAAGATTTCATCGATACGTACGACAGTTCTATCTTAGATTCAATGTTGAATGATATTACGCTCGCTGTGGAAAATGTAGACCTACTGAAACAAACAAGACAATCAATGCTATTAGCGGAAAGGGAGGCCACACGTTCTAACTTCTTACATTCTATTTCGCATGATATTAGAACACCTTTAACATCTATTATCGGAAATTTAGATGTATTGAAATATCATGGAGAAGGCTTAGATAAAAAAGAACACGCACATTTGTTAACCGCTTCTTACGAGGAAGCCCAATATCTGTATACACTCGTCACTAACATCTTATCTTTAACTAAGTTAGAGCGCTCAGATATTCAAATCAAACGTACTTCCTATTTGATAGAAGAATTATTAGAAGAATTTAAGGAAGGACTTGTGCGTAGACATCAAAACCAAAAAGTAAATATTGAAGATGACGGTACTTTGGCGTTGGTCCATATCGACAGTAAATTGATTCTACAAGTATTATTTAACTTGGTCGATAATGCTTTAAAGCATGCTGAATCACGTTCAGACATTACGCTACGTGTACATGAACAACGTTCGAAAGTACGATTTGAAATGGTTGATTGTGGAAAGGGTGTTCCCGAAGAAGAACGACGTTTAATCTTTAATCCTTATTATTCAGGAGATTATTTTAAAGATAATAAAAAAGACAGTTTAGGGTTAGGATTATACTTAGTACAATTAATATTGAAACAACATCACAGTCAATTGGAATACCGACCGAATCATCCGCAGGGTAGTATATTTTATTTTTATTTAGATATAGAGAAAATAGAAATGGAAGGGTGAGGTTATGAAATCTACACTTTTAGTCGTTGAAGATGATGAAGCGATTTTACATTTAATCGATGTTGCATTAACAATGAATTATTATAAAGTCATTAAAGCTAAAAATGGCAGAGAAGCGGAATTCCGCATCAGAACAGAGCATCCAGATATTATTTTACTTGATCTCGGCTTACCTGACATCGATGGATTATCCTTAATTCAGCAGCTTAGAGAATGCGTTGATACGCCTATTATTGTCATTAGTGCACGCACAGAAGAAGAAACCATTGTGAAAGCATTAGATTGTGGTGCAAATGATTATATGACTAAGCCCTTTAATATTGATGAATTACAAGCACGTATTAGAGTTGCGCTACGCGTCTCGAGAAAGATTGATACAGAGCAGAATAACTTTGAAAATGGTCCGTTGACGATTGATTTCAACGGCAAGTCTGTTTATATCATGGGACAGTCTATTCATTTGACCCCTAATGAATTTCAATTGTTGGAAATCTTAAGTCGTCACGTTGGGAAAGTGTTAACATATCAGATTTTATTAAAATCATTGTTCGGATACGTCAATAAGTGCGAAATGGCTTCATTACGTGTGCACATGGCGTCGTTACGTAAGAAATTAAATTATAGTGAAAACATTGATGGTATGGATAAGAAACTGATCATCACCCATCCGAGAATCGGATATCAAATGCAACATTTAGGGTGATATTAAAAACCGGACTTAAAAGAATAATTCTTATAAGTCCGGTATTTTTAATGTATTGAAAGCAAAATCTGTCAATGAATTAATTTTACTTTATCGATAAGCTTTTACTATCACTTTATATTTCACCTTCAGTCACATTCAGAGTAACATCAATCAAATACTCGTTATTTTGAATATGATAAAGTTCAACAATCTGAAGATTCAATTGACTTAGAAGCTCTTCAAATTCGTTATAATTTCTTTCCTTCCCTCCACATAATGCCCATATGTTCAAAGCGTTCATGTATTCATCATAATTATCTTCAATGGAACCATTTGGTAAGATTGTTTCTATTATCCAAATATGGCTTGAAATAGACATATTAGAAATGACATTATTTAAAATTTTTATTGCTTGCTTATCATTCCAATCATGCAAAACCTTTGCCAATATAAATATATCTCCTCTTACCTTATAGGGCTCAAAGAAATTTTGAACTTTGAAGTTTATCCTGTCATAGAAACTTTTGCTTTTCCTCAAATTTAAATTATTATTTACACTATTCAAATCTAGAATTAAACTTTTAGAACTTACGAAATAGCTTAGTAATTTATTTGAGAATTCACCCGTACCACCGCCAATATCGACGAAGTTATAAGGAAATTCATAATCAAATTTTTCTAACCAATTTTGTATATTATAAGAATTAGTGTAATTCCCCATCATTGTTCTAAATAACATTTGTAAGTGATGTTCTTCTTCTATCTTTTCAAAAAACTTACTATCATTTTTCAATTCAAATGGAGGTATATCTTTTTGTAATCCTTCACTTAATTCTAACCATGTGGGCATCGAAATTTGTCCAGAGAACATAATATAAGAATAAAGCGTGTTCTTTTTATCATTACCAATTAGCTCCTCACCTAAAGGTGTCAACATTAAAATTTCTTTCTTTTCAACTATAAAATGCTTGGCAATAAGTGGTATTAGAATCAAATTAATCCTATTCTTACTAATATTTAATTGCTTTGCTAATGTACTTCTAGTATGCCGTTTAAGGTTTATTTCATCAAATAGATGAAGTTTACATGCATTATATAATAAAGCTGACAAAGAAAAGCCCTGTATCATTTTCATAATAGTTATTTGATTAGTGTTCACCCTTCGTACCTCCTTCCGCACTATATAATTTAGTTTCTAATGACAAATAGTACGATGAAGAAGTTTTAAAAGGGAAAAAATGATTACCTTCAAATACTTCGTATTCAAAATTTCCTTTTGTAACATCATTCCAGCACTTAATATCTGCTATTGTTATATCTCTATCTTGATTACCAATATGTGCTAATATACTCGCATTTATGTGTTCATCATGATAAACATGTTGCTCATTTAATTTATAATCACTTTTAATTATAGGTAAATATATTTTTTGTAACTCTCTAGATTGCCAAAATAGTTCTGGAGTGCCTCCGTATTCTTCCAATTCTTTTATTAACTCTTCATCTCCCATAGTTGTATTGTAAGATTCTTTTTTATCTACATTAACACTTTGCCGAGCTGCCACAATCAATTTTGCAATCTCAATACCATATTCATTTTCAAGTTGGTACGTAACGTAAAATGCTAATAAAGCTCCAAAGCTATGACCATAGATGAAAATTTTATCTTGATAGTCTACTAAATCAACAATATTTCTTGCGACATCATCTACAACTTCCCACAAATCTGTAGGTAATTCTTCTTTCATACGAGTATTTTTACCTGGAAGCTCAATTGGAATAACTGTTATATTCTTCATTTGTTTCATCCATGGTAAGAAACGTGACGCTGATCCTCCAGCATGACTAAAACAAAATATCTTGTATTTACTAGAAAGGTGCTTTTTTTCTAAATATGGAAACATCGGACTAAAAATATTGTCCATATTAAATTTCACCTTCCTCTACCTCAGCTTGTATATTATCTTTGATATAATTAGATAGCTCATATAACTTAGGATGATTAAACAATTCTTTCAATGTTAAGTTTATAGATAATTCTTCTTTTATTAATTGAATCAATTGGAGTGCCTTTAATGAATCTCCTCCTAATTTAAAGAAGTCATCACCTAATTTAATATCTTTAATTTTAAGTAGTCTTACCATCATATTTTTAAGTTTTTTATCTAAATCATTAAACTCTCTCTTAACTTCTATATTATTTGTTGCTTTAACGTCTTTAAGTAATCTTTTGCAATCAACTTTTCCATTTATTGTAAGAGGAAACTTAATAATTTTATGATATATTTTTGGAATCATGTATGATGGTAATTTTTTTCTTAATTCATTCTCTATATACTCTCTTTCAACTGGTTCTTTTAAAATATAGAAAGCAATTAGCTGATTATCCAAGAGTACCAATGCGTCTTTAATCTCAGTAATTTGTTTTAAACTTTGTTCTATTTCACCTAATTCTATTCTGTATCCATTTAATTTAACTTGGTTATCTTCTCGTCCCATAAAGATAATTTGTCCATCATGTCTTACCATAGCAGTATCTCCCGTTTTATAAAGACGTTCATTTAACTTAGAATGGAAAAAGAATGAGTGTTTTGTTTTAGTAGCATCGTTCCAATAACATTCCGCTAAACCTTCGCCAGCAATATATAAATCACCTATAACTCCTATTGGACATTCATTTAATTGCGAATTTAATATATACATACGTTGATTAGCAAGGGGGTGCCCATATGGAACAGAACTATCCGATTCTTTTAATAATGCTAAATCAAAACTATTTGACCAAATAGAAGCCTCTGTAGCCCCTCCTAATCCATAAAATATTAATTGAGGGTTAAGTACTTCTTTGGCTACTTTATATAAATTTTTATGAATCCAGTCTCCACTTAAAAGAACTTTTTTTATACTTAAAGTACGTTGATCAAGTTTTTCTATATAATCCAAAAAGAGCTTAAATAAGGCTGGTACTGAATTCCAAATTGTAACTTTATGAGTTTCTACAATCTGAGTTATTTTTTCAGGATTCAACCGATCTTTTTCACTTAAAACGACCACACTACCCCCAACTTGAAACATACTAAAAATGTCATATATAGCTAAATCAAACGTCATTTGTGATATCATGATAGTCTTATCTTTAGATTTAGCCTTTATTTTTTCATTAACAGCTAAAATCGTGTTCATTACTGACGAGTGCTGTATCGCTACACCTTTAGGTGTTCCAGTAGTTCCTGAAGTATATATAATATAAGCAATATCATCAGGTTTAATAGTATTTGTAGTAATATGCTCTAATTTATTATGATTAAAACGAATAACAGGTACGTCTGCATACGTGTCATCTTGAAAATCTTCATTAGCGATGATACATTTGATTTTCGCTTGTTTGGTGATCTTTTGATTACGTGTTAAAGGATGTTCTTTGCTTAGGGGTACAAATATTGCTCCTATTTTTAACGTAGCAATAATTGCAACAATTTGTGCATAAGTCTGATCTGAAATTATTGCTACTACGTCTCTTTTTACAATCCCCGAATCTTTTAACTTCTGAGCTACTCCATTAGCATATAAGTCAATCTCTTTATAAGTGAGTTTTCTATGTTGATCAATCACTGCAATTTGATTTGGTTTCCTCTTAACCTGGTAATCAAACCCTTCTAGCAATGTGTGACCTAAAAATTCTAATCTATGCTTCTTGCATTTCTTAATACCATGAGAGGACGGAGTTAATTTGATTATGTTAGATTGTTCTGATTCCCAAATTTCTCTGTTTTCACTTAGTTGTTCTAATGTTTGATAATATGATTCAAACATATCATCAATCATTCCTGGTTCGAATAAACCTTTGATGCTATCCAATGAAATATTTAACCCTTGTTCATCTTCAAATACTTGTAAATCCATCCAAACTTGTGGCGTCTGAGACAATCCATACTTTATTCGTCCTATAGATTCATGGTTTTTATTGTTATTTACACCTAGACCACTTGTAAAAACTACAGGCATTGATACTTGCGAGTTATTTTTTTTACTCATTAAACGTTGCACTGTCACACCACTAACACTAGTATGCGATATCACTTCTCTTAATTCAGTTTGAACATTTATAGTCCTCTCAATAAATGATTTCCCCTGTGTCACATCTACAGGCAGTAAGGTTAAAGTTGTAAAATCTCCAATTAAATTGTCTACATCTTTACAAAAAGGTAATCGTTCAAAACGAGTTAAATTTATCGTGAATTTTTGTGATTTACTCCATCTTGCTAAAGTTTCTGCGTAAACTGACATTAATATACTAGCTGGAGTTACACCATAATATTTAGCATTATCTTTAATTTTTGACCAAGAAAGCTTATTTAATAATTTATAATTTCTATTAAAACGATGCGTTTTTATTTTATGATTTATATTTAAGTCAGGTTTTTCATGTATGCATGGCAGTTTTTCTTTCCAATAAGCCAAATCCTTTTTATAAATATCTGTTTTTTTATATTCTTCTTGAGATAATACATAAGATCTAAAAGTCGACTCATTAAATTGTACTGTATCATTAGGATTAGTATAAAAATGTTGCCATTCACGGAATAATTGAAACATACTATATCCATCAAAAAATAGATTATCAAAACTAATACATATCCTACCTTGTTTTTTAGGTAAGTCTAGATATTTAATATCAAACGAGGGCCATTGATATGGATTGAAATTTTGATGTTCTAATTGTTCTCTAACTTTAAATATTTCATCTTCAATATTCAATTTATGCGTAAAGTCAAAATATTCTATATGATACGGTTCTACATGTTCTAATACTATTTGAGATAAATTATCTTTTCGTATCACTGTTCTTAAACTTAGGTGTTTTTTTATTAATTTATTCCAAGCTAATTCTAATCTTTTCTTATCCAATCTATCTGTCTCTAATTCAAAATAACAATGACTTGTGACATCACTATATTCAAAGGCATTGTTTCTACCTAAAATATAGGCTTGTTGAACTTCTGTTAAAGGGAAAGGCTCGTATAAATTTTGATCAATTATATTAATAATTTCTGTTTTATGACGATTTAAACTCTTTCTCTCTATGATTTCTACCATTTGCTTTAAATTATGATAATTAAATATTTCTTCAAGATTTAAAGTGATATTAAATTCACTTTGGATTTCATTTCGCAGTTGTGTCGCTAATAATGAATCTCCACCTAATTGAAAAAAGTCATCTTTTAATATTGGAGATTTATTCAATAACTTTTCCCAAATTTTTGAAAGTCTTATTTCAAACATGTTTTTTTGACGTTCTTCTTGAATTAAAGCATCTTTGCTAGTTTCATTATCAATATGAGACATTAAATTAGAGCGATTTATCTTACCGTTAAAAGTAATTGGTAAGTTATCCAGTTGGAAAATATTTGTTGGAATCATATAATAAGGTAATTTTGATTCAAGCTCATGTTTTAAATTTTCATCATTTAAACTATACGCTTCCTCATTTTGTAGTATATAAATATAACCTCCACCTATTCCATTTTGGTCAGTAACAACACCTCTTAAGTATAATGGACTGTTTTCAAATTTTTCTATCCATTCTTTATTATCTAACAAAAGATCTAATGATTTATTAATTCTAAAATCATTTAATAAAATAGTTGTTAAATATTGTATATTAAGTGTCTTTGTTAGTTCTGAAACAATTATAATGCCCCCAGGTTTTAACGAATTTTTAAGACACTTTAATATATAATCTAAATTTTCTACTCTATGTAATTCGTTGTTTAAAATAATTACATCAAATTTTTTATCTCTCGCTACTTTTTTCAAATCTAACGTATCTACTTGGCAGACAATTTTCTCTTTTATTTGGTTCTCAAGTTTGTTCAAATAAAATAAACTAGAATCAACATAAGTCCAATTATTTTGTGTATCATTAATCATTTGCATCATGGTCTGTAGCCCTTGATTGCCATAGACTAATATCGATTTTTTATTATTTTCTCGAGATACTAATTGGTTAAAAACTGCAACAACTGTTTCATTTATCCACTTTCCAGTTTCAAGTAAATTTAATAGCGTATACATTTGAGGCAACTTTTCATCAATTAGTAAGTCTGTTGCTTCTTTATCACCATAAACAATACTTAATGCATTTTCTTTAAATGGCAAAATCACATCATTGATTTTATTTAATAAACCTTTATTAGTTTTTAAAATTTTTTTATCATCAAAACTAATAGTACGGTATATGTCTATCCATTTATTGACCAATGCATTATATTGGGGCAATACCTTGGATTTTTCTATGTCATTGAGTAAGCTTTTTAAATATTTTTTTAATAACATATCCATCACTTGTGTGACAGCTTTATAACTATTAACATCAAAAGGGATATTATTGATAAAGTTTTGTATTTGATAGGGTTTAAAAGAAGCTACTCTATCAACTATTGAATTTTGTAATAATTCGCCCATTTCCAATGTTATAAAACTACTTAATTGGTGCTTCTCATTTATTTTGCTGGATACAGTTATAGACTGATCAATACCTCTAATACTTCTTAAAGTAGAGTCAATTTCTTCTGGCTCTATTCTATGTCCTCTTAATGATATTTGATAGTCCATCCTACCTAAAAATTCAATAGTATCATCCCGCCAAAATCTTCCTTTATCACCTGTTTTATACCATCTTAATCCATCTTTCATTACAAACCGTTGATTCGTTAAATTGGGCATATCATAGTAGCCCTTAGCTACACTAATTCCACCAATCCATAACTCTCCAACTTCGTAATCATTCACATCTTTACCTTTATTATTTACAATTCTATATAACTGATTTGGTAAAGGCTTTCCATATGGAATAGTCATCCAACTGTCAGGAACTCTATCAACTATTTCAACATAGTTTGACCAAATAGATGCTTCAGTCGCTCCGCCCATAGCTATCATTTTGCTATTTTGAAAAACTTTTTTCATACGTTTAGGCAAACCTACATCAATCCAATCCCCAGACAATAATACATACTTCATATCAATATCAATTACTTTATAATACTCCATATTTTCCAATAACATTTGAAAAAGTGTAGGTACAGAATTCCAAATTGTAATAGGATATTTTTGTATTATTTCCAACCATTTATTACCATCTCTCCAATAATCTTCATTTACATAGCACATGGTTGCTCCTTGTATCAGTGGGCTGAAAATGTCAAACACTGATAAATCAAAATCAAATTGTGAAACATTCATAACAATATCTTTGCAACTTAGATTGCATTTATCTTGAACCGAATATAAGGTATTCAATACTTGTTCATGTGTAATTTCCACTCCTTTAGGCTCGCCTGTACTTCCTGAAGTGAAAATGATGTAAGCCGTATCAGAGGACTTAGGAGGCATAACAGAAAAATTTTTATATGAAGAATTTATATTTTTAATATTAATTATGGTTTTCTCATCAAAATCTTTTCTATTGTACTTTGTGGAATAGCAAATGACATGCGTAATATGCTCATGACTCAGTATTCTCTCTATTCGTTGTATAGGTTGATGTTGTCCAATCGGTACATAACTACTTCCATTAAGCATAATAGCTAATATCGAAGCAACGAAGTCCACTCCTTTAGGAAGATCAACTGCCACACTTTTTCCTGGTTGTAACCCTTGTTTTTGTAAAGCTGCTGCTATTTGTAAAACTCGTTCTTTTAGCATTTTATAAGTTGTCTTTTCATCAGTCACACCATTTATAAGAGCGTAATTTTGAGGATGGTTTTTAACTGTGTCCATAAATAACTCTATCAGCGTTGAATCACTTCGTTGATTAATAATAAATTCTTTAATCTTATTTTGTCGTCTTTCCATTCCTAGTGTGTAATGATTATCACTTTTAATAAATTCGTTGTTCAAACAATAATTAATCTCCTGTTCAAAATATAAGAACATATCGTCTAATAATCCTTGAGGAAACAACTCATCAATACTATCCCAAACAATATACAAACCTTCTGATTTATTAAATAATTGAAAATCTAGACATGCTTGTGGTGTTTGAGAAATCATATATGAAATATCGCCAAATGTTTTAATAAAAGTATCGTTGAGTAAGTCTTCTCCTAAATTACTTGAAAAAACAATTGGAGACAGAAACTGCTTTCCACGCTGCTTTTGTAAATCTCTAATAACTTTAATTCCTGAATAATCTATATATTTCATTCTATGATGAAACTGTTTTTGAATCCTTTTCGCATCTTCGGTTAAAGTAGTAGAATATCTCATATCAATATCTAATAATAAAATATTAGTAAAATCTGCTACATTATTTTTTATATCAATATTTGGGTCTCTATCAAACACCGGAATATTTAATATAAATGACTTATTTTGGCTCCACTTAGCAATTGTTCGCGCATAGAGAGTAAGCATGATCATAGATAGAGTAACATCAGCTTTTTTAGATAGTTCTTTTAATTTTTCTAACTGATTTTGATTTAACGACATTGATCGACGCTTAAATGTAGGTGAACTAACACAATTAAACTCTTTTAAATATGGCAGTTTTGGTGGTTCTGGAATTTCATCAATTTCTTTTTCCCAATATTGCTTTGCTTCTTTTTCTATTTGCTCTTTTTGCTTAGTTTGATACGCCAAATATTCTGAAAAATGCCAATACTCTTTATGTAACTGATCACTGTTTATATCAAGATATGCACATGCTAAATCATTTAAAATTATTTTAAAACTATGAACATCGCAAACTAATAAGTCAATGTCAAAAATCAACTTAGCTTTATAATTATCTATTATTACATATTGTAGACATACGACTTCACCTTTATCTATTTGCATCATACGATGTGAAAATTTGGTTCTTAAATTATTTATTAGTTTTTGAATATCTAATTGGTTTCTATAATCATGAACTAGAACATTTTTATAATATGGTTCATCCAAAATTTGCTGTAAACCCTCTTCAGTAAATCTTGCTTTAAGCATAGGATGTAGTTCAAATAACCTTTTCCATGCCTTATCTAATTTATCTAAATCAAGTAATCCTGTATCAATTTCTAAGTAGCCGTGACACCCTATGCCACCTAATGGTTCATTTCTATTTCTACCAATCCAATATGCGTATTGAACATCAGTTAATTCAAAAGGTTTCGAAGAATCGATATTAGGTTTATCTATTTCTTTTTTAGTCTTTCTTTGACTTTCAAATATAATCTCACTCCAACAATCAATAGTGGGATTGCTCATCATATCGGAAAAAGAAATATCATATCCCGCTTTCATCCATCTTGAAAGTATTTTCATTACTTGCAAAGATTCTAAACCTAATTTTATCAGCGAAGCATCTTCTTCAATTTTAGCTTGATTGTTAAAAAATGTGTTTATCTCATTCTTTAACTCAGCTTTTATCGTTTCTTTTGTCAACATCTAATCAGTCCTTATTAAATATTTCAGATAATTTTTTCTTATCTATTTTCCCAATATTTGAATATGGCAGTTTATCAACAAAATAGATTTCATCAGGCACTTTAAATCGTGCAACTCCCTTATCCTCAAAGAAATCTCTTAAATCTTGAATTGTAAATAAGTGATCTGTTTTCTCAATACAAGCACACGTTTTTTGACCTAATTCTTCATCATCAACACCTAAAACAGCACAATTTTTAATATATTTATATTCCCTTAAAATTGCTTCAACTTCCTTTGGTAATATATTCTCACCTAAACGATTAATTTGATCATCGACTCGCCCCGCTATAACCAAATTTCCAGTTAAATCAATGTAACCTAAATCACCAGTTAAAAAATATCCATCTTTAGTAAAAACTTTGCTATTTAAGTTCTCATTAGCAAAGTAACCCTTAAAAGTATAAGGGCCTTTTTCAGCGATTTCCCCTATTTCTAATGGATTTAGCAATTTTCTATTACTATCAATAATTTTTATTTCATCATGTTCAGAAATAGGTTTTCCTTGTGTACCTAATCGTATCTCAGGGGGATCATTTAACTGTGTAAAACAGGTAATTCCTTCTCCAAGTCCATAACCTTGTTGTATTGTTACACCAAATTGATTTTCAATTTTAGATAACTTTTCAATATCAATTTGAGCAGCTCCAATTAAAACATGCTTAAGTGATGTTAAATCACCTGGGAACCAATCATAGTTTTCGGCCCACATCTCGATTACTGCTGGAACTACTGAAGTAGTATTAACCCTTTCCTTATTAATCCAATGAAATGCTTCATCAAAGCTGGTTGTTTCAGCAAAAATAACTGTTCCTCCAGAAAACAACGTACCTAACACTCCTGGGTTTGCTAATGGATAGTCGTGTGCTATAGATAGAACTGCTAAATAAATAGTACCTTCATTAAAGTGACAACGTTCAATTGCCTTTTTAATATTGTAGACATATGCTTCGTTTATTTTTGGTATAATTTTAGGCATTGACGTGGTGCCACCTGTTAGAATGTATGCGCCTATACTTCCTCCAAAAGATTTTGGTGCATTCAAATCATAATTTTCAAACTTATAATCATTTAAATTTAAATAACTTACTTCTGTAGATTTAAAATCTTTATCTGCAACAATACAATCTATAAAATCTAAAGAATCTAAATTTTCCTCTACCATTTCACAAAAGTTAAAACCTAAGTAATTTGTAGTACCAACGTAAACCTTAGGCTTCAATATTTGTGCTATCGTTGTTATTTCTGAATGGCGATGTGTAGGTAACATTAAAACAGGTTCTAACTCTAATAAATTACAAGCAAACAATACTGCTATAAATTCAATACTATTAGGAAGTTGTATCATAACGCGGTCTTTTTTAGATAAAGGAATATTTTGAAATACTTTAGCAAAAGTTTTAACCTTTTCGAATAACTCTTTGTAAGTCAATTTTTGTTTTTTATCAATAACTGCCGTTTTATTCGGTCTAATTTCAACTTGCTTATAAAGATTTTCTATTAATGTTTCATTCTTTAAAATATTGGTTGACTTATAATCATCGAAATGTGCTCTTAAATTCATATACTCATCTCCCATTTTTTCTATTAAAATTCAACATCTATTTCAAATTCACCTTCTTCAACTTCTAATATTGAATCAGTATTTAAAAGTTGAACTATTTCTAAGTATTTACTATTTGTTTTATATCTAATTTTTTTTATGCCTTTAATGCCATTTGCATGATTGCAGGATAAATTCCTTTTTGTTTTAAACGGTGACTTAATAAAAGGCACATTTGCATCAAATGGGAACAAACACTTACACTTCAATTTATATCCATAAACATCGTTTCGCTTTACTGGAACCTTAATAGTTTTAAATTGTTTTTCACGAAATATACTGTTAAAATGTGAGAATTTATCCGTGGTTGTTTCAAAAGCGATTCTGATATAACCTTCTTGTGCATTGTTCTGTGCTAACAAACCTTCTACAAATTTTCTTTTGCCAAATAAATGAAGTATTTTTTGAACAATAATAGGCATATACATACGTTGAATTAATTCTATGTATGGTCCTTCTTCAAAATAAATTAAAGCATTATACGGTTTGTCTTTTTTACCATATTCAACGGTAAATCCTTGATTCCTAAATTGTGAGACAGTATCTTCCAAATTGTTCACTTTATATAAAACGTGACTAATTTTCATGACTTTTGACCTCCAAAGCATTTGCTAAACTTTGCACATACTCAAATTCTACGCACGATGCATGGTTACCTTGAATATCTTTTTCATTAATATCTCCAAATACAAAATCGTTCCAAGTTATATCTTTTTTAGTTTTTGGATAAAAATCATTTAGGGTTTCAATAGGATTAAATACACGAATGTTGCCTAAAAATGGCTCTGGACTGTAATGAATCATTCCTAAATATGTTTGGTTAAACACTTGATATAAATCTTGTAATTTTTCGAATGAATTATTCGTACCATTAAATTCTTGATTAGGGATACTATTATAAATACGCATCAGTCTATCTATTTGGGATAGCTTTGATAACGCTTTAAAAGATAAACCAACATCGCTGTAAGAGCCTTTTAATTCGAATAACTCTTGATTTAATATATCTCTAGTTTCACCTTGTAAAATATGCTTTAATGCTTCTTGTAAGTCATTAAATTCAAATTTATAACCCACCGCATTCATGTCAGCACCTATAATGTTTGCAAAAGCTGCTTCCATTAATAATGGGTTAGCAATCTCATGTAAACAAAGATGAGAGCTTATGATATTTACTGGCAATACTTTTTTGCCATTTTCTATAAGAATTCTGGCAGTTTCTATAGCAATAAAACCACCTACACAATAACCATATAACTCAAATTCTTCAGCACCAGTATTCATTAACGTTTCGGCATATTTCCATGCTAAAGAAAGTACTAATTTATCTGGCTGTATACTCGTATAATCATTAACATCACCATAAACAAAACCGTATATAGCGTCTTGTTCATTGCATGATTCATATAAATAAGGTAATAGATAATTGTAATCAAGTAATCTTCCCGTACCCGCATGGAATAACGCTTTAATATGGTTAGGTTGCTGAACAGTTTGATGAAAAATCTTAACATGATTAGGAATTATTTTTTCTTTATACGCAGAAGAAGAATATTTTTTTTGATCTACAACCTGACTTGCTAAAGCCCTAACTGTGGGATTTTTAGTAAATAACTTCATAAGTGTTTCGAAAGTAAGTCCCTTCACCTCTAATACATTTTCTCGAATCTCAGTAATCAATTTCGCAACTAGTAGCGAATCTCCACCGATTTGATAAAAATTATCCTCAATTCCTATATCTTCTCGTTCTAATACTTTTTCTAAAATTTTTAACAATTGTTTTTCTAAGTCATATGACGGTCTGATAATAGTTTTTTCTTCAAAATTTTCATTGTTTTTTTCTTCAATATAATACTTCCATATATTCCTATCTTCTATACTTTTCGGTAGCTGAGTAGTTACTTCCAAATAATCTGGTTTCATAAATTTAGGCCATTTTTCAATAGTTTCTTGAATATCATTTTCAATATTTTTTAAAGATGGGCTTAAAGATTGACTTATAATCACACTCTGTCCACATTCATAGATACTTTCTTTTCTTTCAGGAAGCATCACTAAAGGATTAAAATGAGCTTCTTTTAGCATAGTTTCCCAACTTTCTCGATTGAAAAAGGTATTATTAGAATGCCTTCTAGAATCTAAAAAGTGGTCTAATCCCCCTTTTAATTCTAAAGATGTAAGTAAAGAATACGATTCTAGTGTAGCTTCAATCATAATTAAATAGCCTCTAGGTTTAAGCATTTCATTTAATTGGTTTAGCACTAATAATGCATGTTTAGAATTATGTAAAACATTAGGGCATAAAATAATGTCATATGCCTGCTTTTTAAAACCTTGACTTTTGTATGATTCATTAATATCAAATAGTCGGTAATTAACATAATCATATTCCTTTAAAATTTCTTTACCATGACTCAAAAAATATTGAGATATATCAGTGAAATCATATTTTATTTTAAAATTATCAAGTGAAGGTAGTACTTCAATTGTAGTAGCAGCAACTCCACCACCGACTTCTAAAATACTTATTTCACCTGATTTTTTATTACAGATATTTTTTATTGCATTCTTAGTTATCTCATTTAATCCTTTGTTAATAATATTTTTATTATATGCTGCCATAGCAATGTCAGTTTTTCCTTGAGGGAAAAACAACTCTAAACTATTTACCTTTTCTTGAATTTGTTCTAATAATTGATCGCTTGAATCTTTTTGATAATTGAACATAGTGGAACTGTAATCAATTTCATTCTCAATACTTTCGAATTCTTTCCAATATTTTTCGTTTTCAGAAACTAGATTAGACCCGTAATAAGTTAGTGCATAAGCATTTTTTCTATATACTATATAGTGTTCTTTTTCTAAAGCATTTAACCAACGTCGAACAATCATATGATATTTACTTGTAATTTCTAGTTTTTTAAAAATGTCTCTGATCATTAGAAATTCACCAACGTCGCAGAATATACCTACTTTTCTGAAAACTTTCAATATGTCAGTTAATGCAGTTAAATCAGATAAGTTTTTCCATTTGTTGAATTTTTGTTGATCAATATTTTCAAAAGCATTTTTACTAGCTGTTAGCAGGTGAGCTTTCAAAGAATCGTTCAATTTAACGTCTTGAATTTCATAATTTGGCACAATATATGTTTTTAAATGTTTGTTTTTATCATTATTAACTTTTAATGTGTGAGAATGGTCAACTAATTTTAACGTAGACAATCTTTTATCAATATCTTCTATTTTTATTTTGTGGTGGTGATGTTTTACAATGTTTTTTTCAGATAACGAACAAAAATAACTTTCATTTTCCCATTGCTTTATATCTTTAGCATACTCATGCAATAATATTTGAAACTCATCAATAAATGCATTAATAAATTTCGTATCGAAAGCATTATCACGAATATCTAAGTGACAAGTAAATGTATTATTTTGTTCGGACACCTGACAATCTATTAATACTTGAGGCGTTTCACTTACTCCATAAATAACTTCATATTTATCATTATTATCGTGTGGCATACCAATTGTGCTGGTATAAACGAAAGGAATTATAATATTTTCGCCATGATATTTAGATAATTCTCTTAGTACCTCAACTCCATTGAATCTTTTGTGATCTAAATTATTCAATAACTCATTTTGTATTTGTAGCGCTCGTTCTTTAAAGTTACTTTTATTAGTAGTAGTATCTAAAACATTGACTGAGGTAAAATCACCCATCACCTTACTAATATCTTCATTGAACTGATATCGATTCATCAAAGTAATATTAATCGCAAATTGATCAGTGAGTGAGCGCTTCTGTAACAAGTCTTTATATATCGTTAAAACAGCGTTAGAGGGTGTCACATTAAATGAATGACAATTAGCTTTGAACTTTTTCCACTCTTCTCCTGTTAATTTAAAATCGAATCTTGTAAATGAAGGTCGATCCGTATTATACGCTTCAGGATTTACAGTTAGTTCTGGTTGTAAGGGCATTTCTTTTATTTTGTCTAACCAATAATTTTTATCTCTATAATATAAGCTTTCCTCATTAGTAGTTTTAAGTTTTTCTTGATTAAACACTACAACATCTCGAAAGGATAATTCTTCATATTCAATTTCTTCATCATTATAAATTTCAATAATTTCATCAATCATTTTGTGAACACTCATAAAGTCTCCAATTACCATATCTACAACAAAATGAATAATTGTATAATTTTCAAACATAGATAATTCAAAATGGTGTAAAGGAAATTTATCTAATGAAAATTGCATTCTTTTTAGTTCATTTCTTTTATTTAAATACTTAAAGTTCTTCTGATCTCTTCCTAAATTTGTGTAATCATTTACTTTAAGTTTAGGATACGTTTTAATTTCATAATGTTGATGCATTAAATCATCAGAAATAATAGTTTGTAATATATCATGGTTTTGTATTAATTTGTGCCAACTTCTTTCAAATTTTTCAGGTGATAATAAAGGCATTTTTATTTCAGTATAACTTTTACAACCTAGTCCACCTAATTCTTGTTGAGGTTGTCTTCCTATTGCATAAGCTTTTTGCATATCAGATAAATCGAAATCTTTATATCTGTTTTTTTCATCATGTTTCAGTTTAGTCTTACTGTTTAAATAAGTAATAATCTCATTCTTATTATCTTTCAATGTTTGAATATCTGAAGGTTTCATTATGCCTTTAGGAGCTCTATATTTAACTTTTTCTTGATCTATCCAAATTAGAATTCCTTTTTCCGTAAATGATTTTAACAATGATTGAATATTCATAACACATCTCCCTAATCATTAATTTCATTTAATGTCAATGAGCTTATTTTTGTTCCATTAATAGTTTCGATTGGTCCTATTAATTGACTAATTTCCTTCCATAATTGACATAATGTAAATAATTGTTGAAGATATACGTTCAAGTCTTTAGGTTTTTGAATATAATCTTCAAAACGCTCTATAGTATTTTTAATAGAACGTGGCCATACTTCTTCATAAACATTTTTATAAGTATAATCATGCGTATTTATATTTTCAGATACAGGCAAATTTAATAAAGTATTATCTATATATAAATTAAGATTGCCTTCTTCATCATTAGGAATAAACACTCTTGGATACCAAGAGACACCCTGATTAGTATCATTAAGTGTTAGACGTCCACTCTCATAGTAAAAAGTGATTTTATGAAAAATATGGAAATAATTATCAGGGTTACTCGTATCCAATTGATTTTGAATTTTAATATCAAATGGCACATTTTTGATCTCTCCAAAAACTTGAGTAAAGAAGCCAGTCTGTATTTTTTTATCATGTAAAGAAGCGGGCGAAAGTCCTTCCAAACTCTGATTTAAAATGTCTAATAGCGGATATAATACCTGAATACTACAAGAGGCTTCTATATATTTAAGAGAACATTTCCTACTTATTTTTTGAGCAAATTGAATAAATTTTTTTACAGTTTCTATATATGGATAGAATGTGTTTATCATATACAGACAATCTTGATTTCTCATAGTTTTTAATGACTGTACTATATCGTCACTATGAACGGGTTGTTCTTGAATGACATGTACACCTTTATTCAAAAAGTACTTAGCAATTTCAGATCCTTTTCCACCAACGATTGCAGAACGAATGACTATAATTACAATGTCAATTTTCGTCACATCGATATCATTTAAATTAGTATATAAAGGTACCTGATATTTTTCAGAACATTTTTTTGACTGTTTACTGCCTTTGGATAAAATACCTACAATTTCATAATTACGAGTATATTTATGAACGCCTTCCATGTATATTTGACCAAAAGTAGTACCACAGATTAACACTTTTTTCTTTTCTTCATAATTCTCCCTCCTCTACATATTTCTCCTTTAAAACCACATGTTCTCTATAATCCATACCATTGTTAACCAGTTGTTTGATAGTGAGTTCAGTGTCTAAAATATCAGATGCCCAATAACAATTTGGTTCTAGATAGCCATTAATCAATTGTTCCAAGCACAATTCTGTGACTAATGCAGATATCTCATTGCTATCTGATGCAATTAATCTAATCTCTCTTTTCACTTTTTCTTCTTCAGCGTATATTTGAATAACAAACCATTGTTTTTCTTCAGTATGATGCTTTTCTAATAGAGATTTAATCTTTGATATTTTTTCAGTCATTGTTACATTCTTTAAAGTTAGAATAGCGTATCCTTTACTTAGTAAAGTTTTAGCGTTTTTATTACCAAATAAAAAATAAGATTTTACAGATTGAATGGACGCTTCTTTCATGATTCTTTCTAATTCCTTTGTAAGATATAACTGAGCAATTGCAATCTTATCTTTTTGTATTTTGATAAGATGTTCAGAACTATCGTATGCCTCTTGATTTTGATTAATACATATATTTGATTTCCCATAACCATTTTGTATGCTTAACAAAATATCTAGAAATGCGTTTTGTCCACCAATCTCATTACCACCTTGATAAATCTCCATATGAATGGGAATAGATTCACACAACTCCAACATCCTTAATACTAATAATCCTGATAAACCGGGTTGTGCACCTGCGTTAATAATTTGAGGTGTTGTTCGTTCCTCAAAATTAATAACGTTTTCTAACACATCACCACCAAACAAATCGATGTATGGTATAGACGATTTATTCAGTAGTTTTGCAATTTGTGGGCTAATCAAATAAGAAGGTCCCGTACAATTAATAATAATGTCACACTGTTCGATTATTTTAATAAGCGTTTTGGGTTTATAGACATCGATATAGATATCGGTAGGATTACGTTTTTTCGAATGATAGGTGGTTATAATGCGATATCTCTTTTTTAATCTTTTTACAAGAATTCTTCCTATAGAGCCATTACTACCTAAAATGCCTATTGTTTGGAAGTTCATACTGTATAATCACCCAATCCATAATTTTGTTAGATTTCGTTAACTTTCCAGTCACTACTTTTACGTTGCAATGAAACAAGACGTTGATACAAACTTTTATTAGCCATTAATTGTTGGTGTTTTCCATTTTCAATCACTCTCCCATCTTTCAGCACCACGATTTGGTCGCAATGTTCAATCGTCTTTAATCGATGTGCAATAACAATTACAGTTTTGTCATAAATGAGTTTACTGATTGCTTCTTGAATTAATGTTTCATTTTCCGGATCTAATGATGAAGTCGCTTCATCCAATAATATAATTGGAGCTTGTTTTAAAAATGCTCTAGCTATAGAAATTCTCTGTCTTTCTCCACCTGATAAGGTTTGCCCATTTTCTCCAATAACAGTTTGATAACCCTCAGGTAATTTATCTATAAATTCATTACAATTCGCCATGGTTGCAGCTTGATATACTTCCTCATCCGTGGCTTGGTAATTTCCAACTTTTATATTATTGAAAACTGTATCGTTGAAAAGAATGACATCTTGGAAAACAAAAGAATAATACGTCAATAAATGTTCAGGGTGGATATCATTGATATTGTGATTGTCAATCGTTATACTACCTTGTTCTAAATCCCAAAATCGACAAGCTAATTTTGAGAGTGTACTCTTACCACACCCTGAAGGGCCAACTAAAGCTGTTATTTCACCTTGATGAGCTGTAAATGAAACATCATGTATAACTTGTTTATCGTTATATCCAAACGATACATGATTAAAATGAATATCAAATTGTTTTAACTCAATCTCTTTAGATCCTCCTTGTTCTTCTATTTCAAAAATTTTTTTAATACGTTTTGCGCTTACTAAAGAATAAATAAATTCTCCTATTTTATATAAAGAATTGGTTAACGGATCATAAATCCTTACAGCTACATAAACGAATAGAATGAAGCCAATTACTGTTAGTTGCCCTTTTACGAGTAGTAAGGTTCCTAATAGGACTAGTACTCCTAATCCAACACGAAGAACGTTGTAAGAAATTGAAATAAAAATACCTACTAAAATTTCATAGAGAATAGACCATGGTATAACAGCTCTAATCTTTGCTTTTAAATTTTCAATATAGCGTTCTTTTTGATTTGAAGATTTAATTACTTTTATATTTTCTAAAAATTCTTGCACCGCTTCTGAAATATTAAGTTTTAATTGTCTATTTTTTTTATTTGTTGGTGTCGTTACAAATTTAGATAGAATAATAAAAAATAAAGCGATAGGCATGATTAAAAATAAAGTAAGAGACATTTGCCAATTGTAAAAGCTCAAAACAATTAATACTATCGTGCTTGATATAATACCTGATGCTAAATTAGCAAAGTCACTTGTAAGTTGCTTTTCTACTACAGAGACATCATCCATTAATGTACTAGTAAAATCGCTTAAATCTCTTCCACTCAAATAAGATAAAGGTAATTTTCTAAATTTTTCTGCTAGACGTACTCGCATTACAGCTGTCTCTTTACCTGAATTAATATACATTTGTTTATAAGTGATTAAGTAAATCACATAGATACCGATTATTAAAACAATGCTTAAAAAAACGTACTTCCATAAACTAATCGTTTGAGAACTGTTTATATGTAAACTTTTTAACATTTCATCAGTCAACATGATAAATAATACTACTGGTAAAATTACTGATAATTGATGAAGAATCGTAAGCAAAGTAGTTTTAAATAAATCTCTTTTCCCTTGCTTTGATAATGAAAACAATGTTTGTATATTCATTTTTTCACCCCTAGTTTCCAGTTGATACTTTGTTGATAATCGTTATACATATTTGCATAAACGCCATTTTGAGTAATCAAAGATTTATGTTGTCCCTTCTCAACCAATTCTCCTTCTTTCATAACTAGAATTTGATCAGCGTGTGTAATAGTAGATAGACGATGAGCAATCATAATAACTGTCTTATTTTTGATCATTGAGCTTAATGCTTGTTGAATTTTATATTCATTCTCTGCATCACTAAAAGCGGTAGCTTCATCTAATAAAATAATAGGAGCATCTTTCAACATTGCTCGTGCAATCGTAATTCTCTGTATTTCCCCTCCCGATAAATAACTTCCTGATGTCCCAAAGACTGTATCCAATCCATTGGGCATCTTATTAATAATCTCCCGACATTGCGCTTGATCAATCACTTGCTCTACTTCATCTCTCGTAGCCTCTGGTCTGTAAAAACGAATATTTTCTAATAAGCTAGTTTTAAATAATTTTGTTTCTTGGAAAACGTAACTAATATTCGACATTAAATCTTCATATGCCATATCTCTTACATCCACATCACCAATCATGACTGTCCCACTTCCCACATCATAAAAGCGTGTAATTAAATTAAATATCGTAGATTTACCACTTCCTGAAGGACCAACAATAGCTGTGACACTGTCAGTTTGACATTCAAACGATAGCTGATGGAGTGCTTTCTCTTTCATACCTTCATATGTAAAACTCACATCTTTAAATTTAATATCAAAATAAGAAGGCTTTTGGGAGATAAGCGGTTTTGGTAGGCTTTGCGCATCATAAATTTTTGTGTCTAGATTATCCATTGCGTTAAAAATAATCATAGCTTTATATGAACTTTCCATAATACGCATCAACATAAATGCAACAAGTGGAGTAAAAATAACAAAGAAAATATAACTTAAAAGTATTTTTTTGGAGTTACCAAAATTATTAAAAAGAATGATAGTTGCTGGGATAAGAAAAGCAAAAATTCCATAGACACAAACTATGTAGCCACTCATTGCATTTTTCATTGATAATGCATAGCTAATAGTAAAATCTCTATAATTTTCTATAGCTTTATTGAAAGATTTAAAAGAAAAAGCTGTTTGTCCGAAGATTTTTACTACAGAGATACCTCTTATGTACTCGACCACATCATTTCCCATATTAGCCGATGCTTCTTGATATTGATCTAAGAAAGACTTACTTTCATCTCCCATCATGAACCTTAAAAGAAGAAAGCCTAAAATAACTGGAATTAAACAAATAAGTGATAGTTTCCAATCGAAAAGAAAGATTAGCACTAAAAATGCTATAGGTGTTGTTAAGGCTTGTGCCATATCTGGTAATTGGTGTGCAATATAATGTTCAACTTCATCGGTGTTCTTCTCTATGAGTTTACGTAATTTTCCTGTTTGTCGCTTTTGATAATAACCTAGAGGTAATTCTTTCATATGATCGATGAGCGATATTCGATATCTTGCTACAGTATTGAAGGCTACGATGTGAGATAGCAGTAAAGCTAGACCATAAAACATAAAAGCTAATGATACATAAATTACAGCTTGCCAACCGTAATATTTCATTTTTTCAATAACTGAATTGGTCAAAATTCCATTAGTTGATAACAAATTTTCAATAACATAGTAAACATTTAAATATGCACCTAAACTAATAACACTTGAAATAATAGAAACAAATATCGCTAAATAATATAAATATACGTAGTTTCCCATAAGTGATTTTAACTTGCTCAAATGTTGATTTTTCATGTGTTAGTTGAGATTAGACTATAAGCACTTAAAAACAAATTAGTTTTTAAAATACACATTAAGGGCGCTGTTTATTCTATTTTGCATATAAATGCTCTAGTACAATCTCTTCTCCTTTCTTATGTATTTAACAAGTATATAAAGCGGTTACATTTTTATTTGAAAGATTCTTTCATGTATTTATAACTTGTAATTATTTTTAGAACCTTACACTGCATAGTACTTTGAAATATCGATTTTATTACATTTTATAAATTGTAAAATATCATTAAATATAAATATAAGTTTTAAAATAAACTCTATATGTATTTTTTTATTACAAATTGTAATTGAAAATGATTATCGATTGATGTAATGTAAATGTATACTTAATTTGTATTTGTGTCAAATCGCATAAAAATTACAATAATAGAATTAATACTATGATATTTCATTTTATATTAATAAATTTAATTAAATCATATGCTATCTATACTTTTTAGGTGCCTAAAACTCTTAAAATTTGAAAAGCATACACATTAATAATTGAAAAACATTAATTAGGAGTGATTTTGATGAGAAAGTTAAAGTTTATGCAATTGGCTGATTTTATAACCGTGGGGGTCTATACCGCCATTTATTTTTGCGTGATTTTTGCAACAAGCATGATAGGCGTGGTGCCTATTCTATATATTTTTTTATCTATTATCGTAGCTCTCATTGGGGGGATTCCATTTATTTTATTTTTATCTAAAGTAAAACGTTTCGGGATGATTACTTTGATGTCAATAATTATAGGAGTGATTACTTCATTAACAGGTTATTCATTTTTACTTTTATTGTTTGCTATTGTTTTTGGTTTAATTTCAGATTTGCTTTTTAATACGCTTAAGGTATCAAAAATTTCTTATATTTTAACCTATACAATCTATAATTTTTGGATGATGGGGTACTATTATCCGTTATTTATAAATAGTGAAAAATTTTTTGAATATACGCGCCAAACTAACGGGCACGAATATGCGTCTCAATTAAAAAACTTCTTCCCTTCTTGGGCTTTTATAGCAATTATTGTTAGCACTGCTATTGCAGCTATTATTGGAGGAATAATAGGAATCAAAATGCTTCAAAAACATTTTAATAAAGCTGGTATTTAAAGATGCCTTTAAATACTCTCGCCAAGTTATTGATATTGTTACTATTTAATACTTTAGTTTTATACATTACGCCAATTGGAGTATATTTTTATATTTATATTTTATTGTGGTGCTTACCCTTATTACTTTTTTTCTTAAATGGTTATCTCAAGATTTCATTACATTATTTGATTATTTTAATCATACTAAATGGATTACAAATTCTATTGGTTCCTCATTTAACTGGTACACTCTTTTTTGTTGTGCTTGGAATAATTTCAGTTAGTATACGAATTATGCCTGGTTTCTTAATGTTTTATTTTTTTATAAAAAGTACTAAAACCAATCAATTTATTACCACAATGCAAGATTTACGTATACCTAAAGGGATTATCCTTTCATTTTCTGTAATGTTTCGCTTCATTCCAACTATTAAAGAAGAGTACCGATTAATTCAATATAATCTGAAATTACGCAATTTAACCGGAATAAATATTTTAATTCACCCTTTTAAATCTATAGAATATCGCATCATACCACTAATCGTATGTGTAGCTAATATTGGTAAAGATTTAACTGTAGCAGGGCTTATTCGCGGACTCTCATCACCAAATAAGACTAGTCAATTATGTAAAGAAAAATGGGCTTTGTCAGACTATAGTTTTGTTATATTGTTAGTTATTCTTTGGTTTATTTGTATCGTAGGTAAAGGAGTTACTCATGCTTGAAATAAATAACTTATCATACCGTTACCCAAACAGTTGTACTTTTGCATTATCAAATATCAATTTACATATTAATAAAGGTGAAGTGATTGTTTTATGTGGTAAATCAGGAAGTGGTAAGTCTACACTACTTCAAACTATAAATGGAATAATCCCCCTTTTTAAAGAAGGTGAACTAACTGGAGATATTTATATATCAAATCAAAATACCAAAAATTTAAATTTCTATGATTTTACTAAATTAACAGGTACAGTTTTTCAAAATCCTAAAACACAGTTTTTTAATGTTGATTCAGATAGTGAACTTGTCTTTACTTTGGCTAACTTAGGTTACTCAAAACAATATATTTTTAGTCAAAGAGATAAGATATTAAACCAATTCAAAGCTAAACATTTACTCAATCAAAACTTATTCCATCTTTCAGGTGGCCAGAAACAACTAGTCTCAGCGTTAAGTGTAGCTATTCATCAACCTCCCATCATTCTATTGGATGAACCTTCCTCAAATCTTGATGTCCAAACAATAGATAAATTAAAACAAATGATTAACTACTGGAAGACCATAGGTACAACTGTTATTGTAGCGGAACATCGTTTGTACTATTTGATGCAAAATGCCGACAGATTCGTCTACATGGATAATGGGAGAGTACTTCAAGAATATACACAACAGTCATTTATATCTTTAGATACAAAATCTTATCAGACGTTAAATTTAAGACAACGGTCAACGCCACAGTTAAGACCTATTAAAAAGCGCTCAAATAACTCGAATGGATTTATTACTGGAAACTATACATTTAATACGAAAGATTTTTCGCTTAATGTACCTAAACTTCACCTTATTTCACCCGCAATTTATGGGGTTATTGGTCCTAATGGTGCTGGTAAATCAACTTGGATCAAACATTTAATTGGTCTTGTTAATCTGAAAAAAGCACAATTTACCATTGATGGACAACAATATAAAAGAAGAAAATGTATAAAAATGAGCACTCTAGTCATGCAAGATGTTAATCATCAATTGTTTACAGAATCAGTGTCTCAAGAAATGTCTCTTTCAATGAAGCGCTTTAACCTCGAAAAACTCAATCAATATCTTGATATTGTTAATTTAAATAATTATAAAAATAGACACCCAATGTCATTATCGGGTGGTGAAAAACAGAGATTAGCAATAGCAACTTCATTAGCTAGTAATAAACAGGTATTTATATTTGATGAACCTACAAGTGGGCTTGATTTAGAAAACATGTTGCGTGTTGCCCAAATGTTAATAGATTTACGCGAGCAAGGTAAACAAGTCTTCCTTATAACACATGACATAGAATTACTGAATGCATGTGCTGATGAAATTATTTCACTAGAAAACGGATCTCTCAAAGGAATATACACTTTGGATAATAATTTCACTAATTTAAAATGAGCAGTTTAAGTAAGTTTGCATTGTAAAAATTTGAGCGGAACAGAAACATAATTTAACAAAATTATTTTCGTTGTCCCTCACCCAACTTTCATTATTTGCAGAATTTCATAAAAGAAATTCTCTATGTTAGAGCCCCACCGTCAAGGATGGCTAGCATTGAAATAAGTTGGATTTAAGTGCACCTTCAATTCAGTTATCTATCGTCAATACGCTAAATAAGACTAAGCTATTAAATGATGTTCCAACCTCACCAATTTCTAACTTGTTTTCAGAAACGAATCTTTAGATTTCTTTAAATTAATTTTATTCAATAGTTAGGTTGTATTGTCACTTGTTCTCAGTAGGGCTAAATAGTACCGCATCTGTAAAAAAGATATTCTCTTCTTTATTTTCTACAAAGGTAAATTCTAGGTCTCTATGACCTACGGATGATCCTTTTAAATCCCCATCCCCTTTCAATAATAGTTTTGGTGCTTGTTTGGTTGGGATGTCATATCTCTTTCTTAATTGTTTCACGTTATAGTCATTATTACTCAATTGATACTTTGCGGAATAACTTGGCACATTAGGATTGTATGAAATATCGACATTTTTATAATCTTTAATATCTTTAAAATTGCCATATTGTACAAAAAATTTAAAGTTTTCTATTTCTTTTTTTAATTTGTCATTAGGTATTGGTTTCGTTGGAATAATTTTATTGTGTTTCATTTTCACAGGATATTTCTTTTCATCATCTTTTGGTCTACCTTTACTGTCATCTGTGGTTTCACTTATAAAATAGGACCCTTTGGTTGTTCTAGTATTACGATTGATATACAAAACCATTCCTTTGGTTTCCATATTCTTTCCTTTTGGTTCAATAGTCATTTCAGAATGAACTATCCAAGTTCCTTTATCGTCTTTATCAAATTCTCCATCTCGAAAACCTTCTTTATCGTAAAAATCTTCTAGATTTTTAGTCGGATATACTCTTAACATTTTATTAAAGTCTTGTTTGATTTCAGCTTCTTTACCATCTCCACATCCAATGACCAAAATTATCAAAAATAATAAACTTATGTATATAGTTACTTTCTTTAAATAATGCATTGGCTCACATCTTTCTTAATTTTTGAAATTTTATTCAATCATTACTTATTCTCACTCGGGGCAAATTCAACATCATCAGTAAAATAAATATTTTCTCCTTTTTTCTCTACAAAGGTAAATTCAATATTTTTAGAACCTATGGATGAGCCTTTTAAATCACCTGAACCTTTTAATAATAATTTTGGTGCTTGGTTCGTAGGGATATCATATCTTTTTCTTAGTTTTTTAACATTAAAATCATTGTTGCTAAGCTGATATTTAGCTGAATAATTAGGAGCATTGGGATTATATGATACCTCGCCATCTTTATAATCTTTTAAATCTTTAAAATTTCCATATTGTGAGAAAAATTTAAAGTTTTCGATTTCTTTTTTTAATTTTTCATCTTTTATTTGTTTAGTTGGCATAATTTTATTATCAACCATTTTGACAGGATATTCTTTCTTTCGAGTGTGAAATCCTATATCACTTTTTTCTTTTACTTTAGTTATCATGAATTTACCTTTAGAGGTTCTTGTATTTCGATTCATGAATAAAACCATGCGTCTAGTTTTTAAACCTTTCCCTTTTTGTTGGATATTGATACTAGACGTTATTACCCATGTTCCTTTATCGTCTTTATCAAATTCTTCATCTCGATAGCCTTGCTTATCATATAAATCTTCTAAATTTTTAATTGGATACATACTTAAAGTTTTATTAAAACTTTTTTCAATTTCAGCTTCTTTACTATCTCCACATCCACTGACCAAAATTATCAACACTAATAAACTTATGTATATAGTTACTTTCTTTAGATAATGCATTGGCTCACATCTTTCTGATTTTACTTCATTTATACTTTTACAAAAATGCACATTGTAAAAAAAAGCGCATCACTTTGATACGCTTCTAAATTCATTAGTCCATAATATTCTTTAAATTATTACTTATTTTATCCAATTCAGACATTGCACTATCTACCCAATCGCCTTTAGCTGAACCTTTAAAATTTTTGCTGAAAGCGTGGCAATGGCTCATTGTTTGTGTTATCAGTGCTTTTTCTTCAGCCTTCATCTCATTTTCATGATCATGGTGCCTTTTAAAATGCTCTGGAGCAATTACACCTGTAATTTTCTTTTTCTCCATTTCCTTTTTTAATTTATCTGTAACTTCATCACCTAAGATAGGATTCGGCATTAACATATTTTAATCAGCCTCCATTATCTTTTCAGATTGCTTTAAATATTCTTTTCTTACTTCATCTTTATAATTTTCTATCTTTCTCTCTCTGTGACGAATATGCGCATTTATTTCTTGATCACATTCCTCAATAATATTCATCATTCTAGTATTAGAATCATCACTATAATTCATTTTACTTTTTAAATATAAGAACGCTTCGTAACTTTGATCATTTTCTCTTTTTAATTGAAATCTTTGTTCATTAAGGTTTTGTAATTCAATATCAATTTTCTTTTTCGCTGTGTCATAGGCATCTTCCAGGTCTTCTATCTTCTTATAATTTGAAAACATCACATCAAGCTCCCTATTTGACTTGCTAACATTTGGTCTTTATTTACTATTTCATTGATACTATTTTTAATTTTAGATACATACATACTATATTGTGAGGAAACGTTTGATAAATGACTTAATTTAATAGAAATTTCATTTTGAGGCGTGGTAACAAGTTTATATTCATTAACATTTCCAGCATTTAAAGCGCTTAATACTTCGTCGCCAGAAAGATGTTTTCCTATCTCATTTCCAGATTCTTGAGCTTCTTCCCAGTTTTTTTCAAATTTCTTATCCATCTCATGGTACATTTTTTTCAAACGTTGGAATTCTTCTTCAACTAATTGATTTAAGCCCTCAGCTATTGAAAGTGCAGTTAAACATTCTAATAACTTTTGTTGTGAGGAAGATAGGGCTCCTCCACTTGCTTGTAGTAGATTTGCTCTAACTTCATCAACTTTTCCTAGTTTATTTTTAGTTTGCTTTTTCGCATTTATATATGTTTTATCATTCGCCTCTTCATATTTTTCTAATTTTTTAAGCACTTTTTTTATTACTTTTTGTTCATTCGCTGACATAAAACCATCCATCGAATGGCCTTTACCATTTTTTAGAATCAACTCATCCCCTGCTGATACATAATCTGAATGTTTAACCCTTTCATTTAACTCATCTTTATCTGAAACAATTCTAAGAATATTCCCATCATATTTTTTCAACAGTTCATCTACATCATCATCATTTTTTGTATCAAAATAGCTACTTAATAAAGGAGATAGAGGTGTTTTTAATATGCGGGTTCCTTTTATTGCCAATGGAGCTGGATTATAGACAACGATTTTCTTAATCCCATTACTTGTGCCTATAATTATAGCATCTCTACCTCCTAAAGAATGACCTGTAATTATTTCTATATCATACTCTTTTTGCAAGTTCTTTATGAATTGTTGCGTACCTTTAAATTGAGCATCTTTATTGGTTACTGAACGTAGTCCAATATTTGCATCTGATCTAAGATCTTTTAGTGTCTCGGCTGTATCTTTATAATCTTGCTTAGATGCTTTGACCTGTGGATTAAATAAACTAGCACCTACCCTCTTTAGTTGTTCACTATGAAAATTAGTTCCTGTCATACCAACAGTAAGTTTACCTGTATCCTTATTTAAAAAAGCAGTAGACGTTGTTCCAGTATTTGGGTCGGTATAACTATCAATATATTTAAGATTACTGGGAAACTTATCACTTTGTTTTAAATCTTCAATTTGTTCTACTATTTTTTTTGTTTTTAAACCATTATTTTTAGCGTTCTCTATTTCATAACTAATACTAGATACTGAACTTGTTTCTTCAGAATTATTAGTTAAATTTTTGGATTTTATTTTATATTCAGCTTGGTACATACTTAATCCCCCCTACTCGGGTTAAAGTTTATACTGTCAGTAAAATAAATATTTTCTTCTTTATTTTCAACAAAAGTAAATTCAATATGTTTATAACCTACAGGGGAACCCTTTAAATCCCCTGTACCTTTCAATAATAATTTAGGAGCTTGATTCGTGGGTATATCATATCTTTTTCTTAGTTGTTTAACATTATTATCATTATTGTTCAATTGATATTGCGCTGAGTAACTTGGAACGTTAGGATTGTATGATATACTTTCATCTTTATAATTCTCTAAGTTTTTAAAGTTGCCATATTGTACAAAAAATTTAAAGTTTTCGATTTCCTTTTTTAATTTTTCATCTTTAATTTGTTTTGTTGGAATAATTTTGTTGTGTTCCATTTTTACCGGATATTTTTTGTCTTTAACATCAGGTCTTCCTTTATTATCTTCTGTTATTCTTTTTATAATAAAGTCACCTTTAGTTGTTCTAGTATTTCTATTTATATGTAAAACCATCCCTCTTGCTTCCATATCTTTTCCTTTCGGTTCAACAATCATTTTAGAATTAATAATCCAAGTCCCTTTATCATTTTTATCAAATTCTTCATCACGGTAGCCCTCTTTATCGTAAAAATCTTCTAGATTTTTAGTTGGATACACGTTTAACATTTTATTAAAACTTTTTTTGATTTGTGCTTCTTTGTTATCGTCTTTATTCATAAATCCACATCCTCCAATAAAAATCGTTATTATTAACAAACTTACGCATAAAAGTAACTTTTTCGAATGTTTCACATTTTCACATCTCTCTGTTTTTGAATTTTTTTCTAAAATCATGGTATCTTCATATAAATATTGAGTTATAATACAAATTTCTCTTTTATATTATCAAACAATACATACCCATTCAATTTAATTTATATTTGTATATTATTGTCATGTTTATATAGTATAAGAACCACATAGTCATCTTTTTGTATAACTACGTGGTTCCTCAATTATTTTTTACTCTTAAATTGTTTCATGATTTATTAGTAATCATTTCTAAAGGCAATCTCTCGATACCGTAATAAAGGGCATTAATTAACCACTTTAGACTCTTCCTCATATAGCATTATCGCTTTGCCTAAACGGCCTCTCGTGTTATAGGTACGGTTAACGAACTCACTGCCTTCTTCAATAGAATAGCTTCTATCAATGGGTACGATAAATTCATTTTCATCATAGTCTGATATGGCGTTTTCCAAATCTTCCCACGTTCCAATGCAGTTACCGATTAATGACAGATTATTAAGCATCACTTTTAACATTATATTTTTAAGATGATTAGGGGTCTTTTCATCTTCATATTCGAAAAAATCGGGATGCTGATTCTTATAACCGCATGTGATGTAACGTCCTCCTGTTTCCATTTGATTCACTGCTTTTTCTAAATGCAAATCAAAATAAGGATCAAATACAACATCAAATTTGCCCAAACCCGCTTCTTCCCACTTATGCACATTTCTATCTATGTGACACAATTTAGCTGGCTTAATGAGTTCTTGTTCTTCGGGCGTCCATTCAGAGGTGCTTAATACGGTCGTATCTATTCCCATTCTGGTTAGGTTGTTAATAATGAACATAGACGTATTAGAGCGGCCGCTTAGTACTAGCGCGCGTTCATTGGGTTTGAAATTTACACGTCTTACCATGCTTGTTGATGTTTGACCACCTATTGAAAAGCCTGCTGCCACAGCGTTATCCATATGATCTGGTATTTTAATAAGCTTTGACTTATGCAATTTGAGCCATCCTCTTGAAGCTTCATTTGTTACTGCTCCAGGTGCCACACCAGTAAAAGGAGGATCCGGATACGCACAATTGGGTATCACACGTTGTCCAATTTCAAATTGTTCTACTGAAGACCCTTTAGCAACAATGGTCCCTACAAAGTCTGAACCAAAATAAGCAAATGGCGGAGCTTGAAAGTTCACGTCTTCTTGCATGTTTAATGCAGCTTTTAAAATAATGGCTTTATCTCTGTAATTACAAGAAAACGCATCAACTTTTACTAACACGAAATGTTCGTTCTCTAGCTCATATTCTTTGAAACTTGGTCGTTCTAGTTCAATCAAACCACAATGAATGGGTGTTCCTGCAATATTTACATCAGGCAACATGGTTACATCATTTTCTGATACTAAATTTGTATTAATTAAAGCCAATACTTTCATAAGTTGAATCACTCCTGTCAATATAAGTCATAAGCTTTTAAACCATTTTGGTTAGAGCATTGTTCAATATGTAATACACGCTTTTTAAAATAAGACCATTTGCATGCGCTCCATCTGCCTCAAGCGCCGAAGATTTACACACAAATGAATGAAACAATTTATGATAAGTGAATCGCTCAACCCACATTTAAGTTTACTGTCCGGCATTTTTAGATAAATCATTAACATCTATCTGATTCGCAATCAATCTTTGTTTCAGTAACAATTGGAAGGCTGCACCTGTATTAAAGTAATCCTGAATGGCGTCTGCTATGGCACTACAACGATGTTCACCAAAGCTTTGTTGGATACCATTGATTTGAATAGGTTCCTCAGCTGTGTAAAGGTTATATCTTAATTGGCTAGCAAGTTGAGAACCTTTTTGAATCTTTAAAGGAGAGCTTTCAATATGTTCAATTAATACTTTTTCAACTTTTTCTTTATCTTCACTACTGTAAAAAACAAGTGCATCGTTTCTTGGATAACTATCAGAAGATGACAAAACTTTAGCGGAAAAGCTCACATTCTTTTCAACTAACTCATTGACACATTTACTCCATAGCTCTATCGCATATTGTGGCGTGTCTGCATAAATATAATGACGTGTAACCTTATTCATATGTAAACCATTGTTTGTATGTACGAACATGAAAAATCCAGGAGTCAAATTAGGTCTAGAACAAGGTATTACAAGGCTATTATCTTCATTTACTTCTTCATTGATTCGAAGTCCTTGAATGACATGATAAGTGTGACCGTTGAAACTCTGAGTGCTCGTCTCTACTCTGATCCCTGGGTCTTTAATACGACTTACTATTTGTTGGTTCAAATCATTAAATGTTTTTGTTGTTTGTTTAACTTGATTATTTAAATTTCCAGTATGTAGCATTGAATATAGCCACTGTTTCAACTTACTTTTTTGATTTTCAAGCACCTCATCATATGTTTCATTATCTATTTTAACTCTGTTCAAATCCGTTTCTAATTCTATTTTCAGCGCTAAATCTTCTAACGTATTTACTTTTTCTGACATAGTAAGGCCTCCTATTTTATTCAAATAGCTCTATTAGATTTTCTGGAAACACTATGATTTCTCTTCCTATTCCGAGTATTGCTTTATCTATGGCAGTTAAACGAAATGAAAATTTAGCTCTACTCATGATTCTTTCTACGAGAAACCAACCTATATTTTTAGAAAGATGTATTATATTAATCGCTTTTTTAGATACATAGGTTTGATAAGCTAATTGAATTAACGGTCGCATTTCCTCAATATAATTGACACCTCGTTCTATAAATTGATCTTCTATCTCTTTGGCATTTGAAGTGTCTTGAGTCGTTTCGGTAAAAGTCTTTAATAAACAATCAAAATAGATTGAACCTATTAAACCAGCTAAATCTCTAGTTGGGTCACCTTTGCGTAATTCTTCAAAATCTATAATCCAAAGCGTATCATCCGAATATATAAACTGATCCAACCGTATATCACCATGACAAATACAAACGTCATTATCATGAGATTCCTTCATTATCGTTTCCATAAATTGTAAATCTTGTTGCAATAGACGAAATAACTCTAATTCTGCACCTGTACATCCGGCATATTCATATTTATTTAGTGCATAAAATAACGATTCGCGTTGGGGTAATTCATTTTCTGAATCTATATTCAAATCAGTAATATCAGCTAAATGTAATGTCACTAACATATCTGCAGCTTCTGCAATTTTATTTTTAAAATTTGGAGACGGCTGTTCTAATTCATCTTCTAATGATGTAGCATTCTCAATCCATTGATATTTTAGTGATAAATCGTTCTCTTCATAGCCAATCAACTTAGGAGAATTCAATCGAATATCGTTTGTGCGTAAGTCCTCCCATTTCAAGCAATTATGATACCTTCTGAGCGCATCACTTTTAGGGCCTTTAATTACTTTATGTAAATATTGCGTTGTTCCATCTTCTTCAAGACTAATGATATTACGACCTTCCTTATCCTTTAGCATCGACATCTTCATACTCCTTTCATGTAAGTCTCGGTTATTTATTTTAAAATGGGTATGGTATGATTGTTTTTATGTAATCATTGATACTATTATGAGATTCCAATATCTCATGTAGTCATTTCTTTTTTCATATTTAAAAGTTACTACCCTATAATCTTGATAATTTAAATTACAATATTATTGATCATGAACTGCGTTATGCGGCACTCCAAGTAACTGTGTAAGACACGGAAGCTGAGATGGATGATGTGCGACCATCACCTAAATCTCTTTCTTCTAATGCGCTTCGTTGAATATGATTTGATGTTGTGTAGCGACTATATCCGTTGAATAAAATATTTTCCATATATAATTCCTCCTGATGTTATAGGGTAGCAACCGCTTTCATTATAATTCCAAAAAAGAGTAAATTCAATTTTTATATGTAAATTTACATTAAATTTATTAATATGTTCATATTTAAAATATGAAATTTGTCACTAGTATAAAGAAAATATTAATGTTTTATAAAAATTAAGTATACACATTGGGTAATTTCGAAATATTGAACCCAACACACGAACTTATTTTAAAAACAAAAAAGCCACACAATGAGTTAGAATTAACATCATTCTGTGACTTAGTATTGTATAAAGTTAGTTATACATGTCTTTATATATTAAATTGATTATTCTTGTTCCCCAACTACTGTGAATCGTTCATTAACGTGGTCTGCATTTTCAGCTTCATCAACAATTGCAATCGCATAGTCTGCATAGCTGATATAACTGTTACCTTTGCTATTAACTAGTAATTGATCTTTACCTGATGTATACGTGCCTGTACGTTGACCTTCTGGATCAAACTCTGCTGACGGACTTACAAATGTCCAAGTGATTCCTTCTGTGTCTTTAAGTTCTTGAAGATTACGACCTTGGCCTGCAGCTGTTGGTTTAAACATATCTGGAAATTCTGGTGTGTCAATTAAACGTGTCGTTTGTGCATCATCTACGAATAGACTACCAGCACCACCGACAATAATCGCTCTAGTATCTACGTCTTTTAATAGGTTAATTAAAGCGTGACCCGCTTCAACATGTGCATCTTCTTCGCCTAGCGGTGCACCGAATGCATTAACGACTACATCAAGATCTTTAATATCATCAACTGTGAGATGGAAGATGTCTTTCTCTATCACTTTCACATCTTGATGATCTAATTTAGCTGCATTTCTGACGATGGCAGTTACTTCATGACCACGTTGTGTTGCTTCTTGTAATACTTTATTTCCTACTTTACCTGTTGCTCCAATAATACCGATTTTCATGCTTAATTCCTCCACTTTTTCTTTTTTAGAGTGATTGTTATGATTCTATTTGAAGGGTGTCTTCGATTCTAACTTATTTTCCACCTATATACGTGCGCTCTACATGTAACTTAATTAGTTACATGTTAGGTATAACGGATAGATTTTATCCGTTTTGTTGTACAATGCCTGACACAATATCATCCATAGTAACATTGGCTAACACCGTTTCCATCGCATCTTGTGCTCGAAGTAACACTATTTCTAGTACACTTTGAATATTCGCACCTACAACACAATTGATATTCGTATCCTCATGCATTTGGAAGAGTTCGCCCTCTTCGACGACCTCTACTGCTCTATAGACATCAAGTAATGTAATGTCTGTGAGTGGTTTCAATAATTGAATTCCACCACTCCCTTGATGTGTTTCAAGGAAACCTGCTTGTTTTAGTTTACTAATCAATCTTCTGATTACTACTGAATTTGTGTTTACACTGCCCGCAATGTATGCGGAAGTGAGTGTTTGATTACGCTCGATGTGAACTAGAGATAATATGTGAACAGCCACAGTAAATCGACTACTTATTTTCAAATATCTCACCTCATGTAACTATTATAGTTACAAGTTAGTTATAAAGTCAATTTAGAAGTTTACAACTGCTTATTTTTAAAGAAAAAACGATAATTTCTACATTAGTATCGTTAGAAATTACCGTTTTACCTAAATCAAAATTAATTTATGTTCCGAGATTGAGTTACTGTTCTTTTAAGTAACCATCTTGCATATGATATGTCTTATCGCAAAATTGTGTTAATCGTTCATCGTGCGTCACGATAATACAGGTTTTATGACGTTGCTTAGACTGTTCTTTTAAAATTCCCATCACTGCCATTGCATTGTCTGTATCCAGTGAAGCTGTCGGTTCATCGGCTAATATAATAGAAGGTTTCGTATAAATTGCCTTAGCAATTGCGACACGTTGCTTTTGCCCTCCTGATACTTCAGAAGGTAGTTTATTCTCAATTTCTTTTAAACCTAAATCGTTTAATAATTTATCGAATTCTTCAGTACTTAACACGTCTTTTTTATATTTTTTCAATAAATGAAATTGTTGCTTTATAGTTAGAAAAGGTACTAAGTTCGTGGATTGTAAAATAAAGCCAATTTCTTGCATTCTCATCTTAGCTAGTTGCTTCTGACTCAATTGTGAAATTCTATTATCATTAATGTGTATTTCTCCGTGTGTTGGCGTCTGTAGTGCTCCAGCCATTGTTAGGAATGTACTTTTCCCAGAACCTGAAGGTCCTACAATAGCTACTAATTCGCCTTTATCAAAGGTTAAAGATGTCGATTTAACCGCTTCAATCATTTGATTTCCGTCTTTAAATTCTTTCGATACTTTATCAAATTTCAACATTGTCGCACCTCCTTATTCTATTGCTTTAAGTGGGTCAATCTTTCTAATAGATGCCACTGAGAATAAACTGCCAACGAGAGAAGTCAGTATCAAGACTATTCCAAACAGAATCAGCGTCATCATATTAAATTGTACCGGCACTGCCTCTGGTAAAATTAAACTTGTGAGTAATGTAAGTACTAAACCTATCAAAGTACCAATCAATGCAAGGATAAATGTTTGTGCTAAAACCATCTTCATCAAGAAACCATTGGTAAATCCTTGCGCTTTCAATACGCCAAATAAGTTCTTCTTCTGCAATGTAATGACATACAAGAAGACGCCAATCACTGTTGCTGAAATCACAAATAAGAATGTAATCATAAAGTTCATTGTTAAATTTTGTGGTTTATATCCAGGGAGGTCTTCAATAAACTTATTTATACCTATGACTTCAAGGTCGTTATTTACTTTTTTATCTTTCCAATGTTTATCTCGTACAACCACCGCATTTGTTTTCTCTGATGTTAGAGCCGGATTAATTTTTTGTATTGTTTTATTATTAGTGAAAATGACTGGCGAAGCATTATATTTAGCACTTTCTGAGACACCTACGATATGTAACTTTTCATCAGACTGAGATAATTTAATCTCATCTCCTACTTTAAAGCCTTTATCCTTAAGTGTCTGATCAATCACAACCTCATTATCTTTAGTGAACTTTTTGCCTTTAGTGATTTTCGGAATTAAAAATGAATCTGATTTAACCCCAAAGAGTAATGCATTCTCTTCATGACTACCATTGGAGGCGATCACGCCCATCTGCTTCAATGATGACCTCTCTTTAAACTGATCTCCTACTTTAGACGTTTTAAAAATAGATTGTTGAACAGTTTGATTCGCATCTTTATTTAAAACAATGGCATCCGCCTTCCACTTCTTAATTCCTTCTGTGTTCATATTGATTAAGCCATTAGCTAAGCCTGAAAGTAAAAATAATAAATAGCTTATGAGAACTAAAATACCGATGATTAGACCAAACTTAAGCTTATTGCGTTTAATCTCATTCCATGCAAGAAACATATAGTACCCCCTTCGTTTATATCGTTACCCTAGTATAGCAATGATTAAGTTACAGGATATAATAAATACACTTATATGAACTTATCGGCTAAATATGAAAAAAGCTAAGCAACACAACGTTGCCTAGCCGAGTTCTAATTTAGAGTTTATAACTACTTTAGAGGTCCAAACTTAAATTACTTCATATTTTCAATTCGTGCGCAATCAATTTTCGTACTATACCATCAATCCTATAAAATATTATCAATAATTTCTTTACGTAACTTCCCTCTGATTTCTGCCATAGTGTTTAAATGATACGTCTTGTACTCTCCTGAATCTACTCTGAACGCATGGACACCGACAATTTCATTTTTACTATTTAAGACTGCCCCACCAGACGAACCAGGTTCAGCCATCATTTGATAGTAACCAATAGGATTAACATTACGTGCTGTCATCGAATATTTACCTTTGGAATGGTACATTGTGCCAGCTGGATCGTTTTTATATTTTCCGCTCGGCGTACCATAGTGATACATATGGATAGGCGTGTTGGCTTTCATTGATTTAATGGTAGTTTCTGAAGCGATTTTACGTATTTTCATATATTTTGATATGTCTTCATATGTGTAAACTAAAGCAACATCACCATATTGCAGCATTTGAACGCCGAATACTTCAAGCGAACGCCCAACTTTAGAACCTTCCTGTAACAAGCTAATTCTCATATTCTGCGGTTGTGAAGGTGTTAATGGTTTATGTGCACGTTGATCATTGACTACATGATTAGCAGTTAAAATCGTATGTCTGCCAATTGCTGTCCCCGTACCATAAGTTAATTGTTTGGCTGTAGGATTCCAATTAAATACCATCCCGATATTAGCGTCTTTCGCCTTAGTAGGTTCAATTGAAACACCTTTATTGCCATACTTCTTCATGATTTTTAAAGCGTCATCAAGGCCTGATTCTTTCGTCGTTTGTCCGAAATCACGCACGTTGTCACCACCTGGTATATTGGATGGCCAACGTTTAGGTGGCTTATTGTAGTAATTCTTTTTAGGTTGTGAATGCGTGGTTTTAGTCGCAGTTCTTACTGAAGTTTTAACGCTCGGTTTTACAGGTTTAGCTTTTGTGACTTTTGATTTTGAAGTTTTAGACGTTGTGGCTTTAGATTTTGTCGCTGTCTTTGAAGTTCGTGATGTCTTGGATTTTGAGACTTTTGAAGATGACGAAACCTTTCTCGTCTTTGTTGCTTGCGATAACCATTGTGGATGTTTATGTACTGGATGAACGACCTTCGTTTTCTTTTGAAATTTAACAGTGGCTGGTGTCACTTTGTGATGAACTGTTGCGTGCTTAACTATTGTTCGGTGCTGAGGTTTCGCAGTTTGTCTTGAAAATGAGATCCCCTTACGTTTGGCAATACGATATTTCTGACTATTATTTGGTACCACATGATTCGAAGATGAGTGTGTGTGTTTTACATATTGTGTTGAAGTTGGTTGAGTCTTTGGCGTACGATAATTACTATTCTGAAGGACTTGTGTCGATTGAATATTACTTTTAGTTTTAGCTACATGATGATCGTGTTGAATACCTACTTGTTGTTTAGGCGTCCCTTTCACCTTTACAACATTCCCTTTAGTTGCGGCACCCGCTTCATTGATTTGAAATAACGCAGATAAACCAATGATCATCAACAATGCAACGATGATACGAGTGAATCTTCCCAATATATCCCCTTTATTCACTATGAGTTTCCCCACTTTCTTAAAACATATGTATAATTTTTATATGTATTTTCACTATAATGTATAATTGAGTTTGGCACAATATAAACAACACGATATTAATAAAGTTTTTTACAGTTTAAAATCAAGTTGGAATTTATTATGAAAGAGCGTTTTATCATTAATCATATTTATAATCAATGACATTTAATAAGCATTCATTATGGGCTAGTATAAAAATTAATTCATTAATAAAACCAAAAAAATGTAGTGGATAAAACTATAAAAATTGTATAAAATGAGATTACTGAAATTCAAACTATTATAGCAAAGGGGATAAACAATGAAAAAAGCTATTAATATTCTATTAATTGCAATTCTATCAATAGTATTTATTGGGCTAGTATTATTTGTAGTAAGTTTTGCAAAAGATACGCTATTTAATAATGATACAAAGGCTCATAGTTCTAACAAGAATCAAGTGAGCAATAAAAAAGATAATAAAGACAAAAAAACAAAAAAGAGAACTGATAACTCTAACGACAATGTTCAACAAGATTTAAATAATAATCAATCTGCTGAAAGTAGTACGCAAACGACTACTAATCAAACAAATTCAGAAGAAGACCCAAATAATGTAATGCAATATGATAAAAATGGTGATGGTTTTGTTTCCACTAGTGAAATGACACCTGAAGCTTGGAAGTTAGTTAATGAAGGAAAGTTACAACCAACATCAGACGCTATGGCTAAAGAATGGAGTACTTCCAGAGAACAGAATAAAATGAGCCAAAGTGAACTAGACAGCTTATCAAAAAGTGAACAAGAGGGAATAGGTTACAATCCTAATAATCCTAGAGGCGATGTAGGTGGTCCAGGTATGTCGCCGGCACATGACGGTATTGGAAACGATGACGAAGAGTAATTTTCCTCATAATTCAACTGAAAACTTTAAATAAAATGAAAAGAGATGAATAAAATGTATTGTTCTAATTGTGGTACTAAAATAGAGGGAGATTCTAGATTTTGTTCTAATTGTGGACATAACATAGAAAAGTTAAATTCGAATTCTAATCAAGATTTTCAAACTAACAATCAACATAGTAAGAAAAATCCTTTCGAACTTTTCATAGATGGTTGGAAACATATTTTTAATTACAAAGGGATAACATCACGTAGAGGGTTTTGGTGGTTCTACTTATTCAATGCTTTAACAGGCGTCTTAGTTTTTCTCTTCTTATACCTGTTATCAGCTCAAGACAGTTTTATAGATCAACTTGCATTAACGATTTTTTATTTACCTCTAACATCAATTGGTGCAAGAAGAATGCGTGACACCAATCAGTCAATCTATTGGGCAATTATACCTATAGGTTTACAGTGGTTCTTTCAACCGTTCCTAGTTGGTGATTACGTAAGTAGTTTTGGCAATTTAATAGCTTTTCCATTTGCAATTGTATTTATAGTCCTAGCTTGTCAACGTACTAAATATAGTGGTAATAGAGAAAGAATTAACTAGTCTTTAGATAAATTTTATGTAAATCACCTTAAAATTACATCTTTTAGACTACTGGAAGACCTCCCGCTTTCATGGTTATGACTGGAAAATTCCTTTTGTATAAGTTCATCTTTTGTGGTAATATCATCATGCGTAAAAATTCGAGATACTTATAATGAAGAAGGTTTAAATATACTATGAAAGAAAATTTTTGGAGTGAATTACCACGTCCATTTTTCATTTTGGCTCCTATGGAAGACGTGACAGATATCGTCTTTCGTCATGTTGTGAGCGAAGCAGCTAGACCGGATGTGTTTTTCACTGAATTTACAAATACTGAGAGTTATTGTCACCCTGAAGGTATACACAGTGTGCGTGGGCGCTTAACATTTAGTGAAGATGAACAGCCTATGGTCGCTCATATATGGGGAGACAAGCCAGAGCAATTCCGAGAAATGAGTATTGGCTTAGCAGAAATGGGCTTTAAAGGCATTGATCTAAATATGGGCTGCCCTGTAGCGAATGTTGCGAAAAAAGGTAAAGGTTCAGGCTTAATTCTTCGTCCTGAAAGAGCAGCTGAAATTATTCAAGCCACTAAAGAAGGCGGTTTACCAGTAAGTGTTAAAACACGCCTTGGTTACTATGATATAGACGAGTGGAAGGATTGGTTGAAACATGTCTTCGAACAAGACATCGCAAACTTATCTATCCATCTACGCAGTCGTAAAGAGATGAGTAAAGTAGATGCACACTGGGAATTAATTGAAGCAATCAAGAACTTGCGTGATGAGATTGCACCAGATACGTTACTAACAATTAATGGTGATATCCCAGATAGACAAACAGGTATGGAACTTGCCACTAAATATGGCATTGATGGTGTCATGATTGGGAGAGGTATTTTCAATAATCCTTTTGCTTTTGAAAAGGAACCGCGCGAACATACAAGCAAAGAGTTATTAGACTTGTTTAGATTACATTTAACATTGTTTGAAAAGCATTCTACTGAGGAAACTCAACAATTCAAAGCTTTACGCAGATTCTTTAAAATTTATGTCCGTGGTATTAAAGGCGCGAGCCAACTACGTCATCAATTGATGAGCACCGAAACTGTAGACGAAGCACGTGCATTGCTTGATGAATTTGAAGCAAGAATGGACAGTAGTGTAGAGTCTTAACAATCGCCATTACAAGTTAAGAAGCAAATGATTATCACTTATAATTGGATACTTAATCGCACAAACACCCCTGTTAACAGGGGTGTTTTATTGTATAAAAATAAGCTCTAAAAGTAGGATTAACGCGCCTAACTTTTAGAGCTTATATATAGTTATTTTTATAAGAAGTTTTTAATACTAACTTAGATTATTCGTCTTTTAAATAATCATAGATGGGTTCGGGTTGTCCTAAAGATAAATCCGCAATGATGTGTTGTGCATCAACAATTTTTCTAACTGGGAAGTCAGCCAGTGGTGCCATTACATGTTCGAATAATTGTAATCTAGCTGGACTTCTGTAAGCACGTTTTAAGTGAATATCTGTAATTTGGCTACGTGTTAATTCATTTTTAATTAAAGTCGTATCATAATCTCTGAATTGCTTTAACATAAATTGTGGTTGTGTAATCGCATCAATTGCTTCTTGATCTTCCATTTTATAGTAATCATATCCCATAGTCGCTTGAGCTACTCTTAGAGAACGATAATCTAATGTACCTACGATGACATCGTTGTCTACATAAAGATTAGGTTCACCCGATTTTTTTGGAAAAGCAGAAATTTCTCGTCCTGATGCGATAGCTGCTTGATTATCTACATACATTGATAGATAAAATTCACCTTGTTCACCGTTATATTCAACAGGAATAACTTGACCTGCTTCCATATAACTACCTAGACCTGTAGCGTCAGGCATGCTAATAATCTCAAATTTAATTTTATTATCAATGACTTTTAAGGGTTCTGGAACAACCTTTTCTAAAGCTTCTTTATCAGTTTCATATACAATATTTAAATATTCGCGGTCTCTGAAATATATTTCAGTGAGTGGGTAAATAGGTGAGTTCACTGGTGTTGAAGCAACGTTTTGAACGTCTTCTTTTTTCATTGTTTAAATGCTCCTTTAAATGAATCATTCCAATTTTATTCTACAACTGATTTAAATTTTTCTATACTTTCATTGAAATCAGGTACTGTTTTTTGATTTTGGGCATCTGAAACAATCTCTACAATTAAATCGTTAACTGGTGTGTTAACGTTATTTTCTTTGCCTAATTTTGTAACAATACCGTTAATATAATCGATTTCTGTTGGACGTTGTTTTTGTAAATCTTGAAGCATACTTGCTTCTAATAATCTAGAGTGTTTAATCATTTCTCTCATTTCATCAATTTGTTTTTCAACATTTGTAATTTCTTCAAAATATTTATAATCTAGTACGCTTAAGCTTACAAATTCAATTCCTGCACTTTTACCAACATTAATCACTTCATTAATTGCATAGAGTGCTGCTTTAGCGCCTGTATCACTATCTACAACGTCACCATATGTTCCTCCAGTCGCTGCAGACATACCACTAAAGGCACTGTTAATAATTAATTTAGCCCATTTAGTACCTGGTAAATTTTCAGATATACTAATACCACCAATAGGAGAAAGTGCTTTTTGGATATTTTGTATACGTTCAGTGATTTCTCCGTTTAATTCACCAATTTGAATTGCATTTTCTTTGAAAGATTCAAATTCAGTAGTAAGTTTGGATTTACCAGGGCCTTCGAACGTTGCACCGAATTCAACTGATCCAGCTACAATTTGTTCTTTTGGAATTGTTTGTTGAATAAATTCCTCTGGTACACCATTTTGTAGTGAAACTAATACACCATCATCTTTGAGAATTTCTTTTACTGTTGGCAATACATCTTTATTAAAGACTTGTTTAGTTAAAAGTAGAACGATATCGTATTTATCGTTGATTTGACTAGGTGTAAGAGCTTTTACATTCTGTGAATAATCTACCTTGCCTACGATATGTGCACCGTTATTATTTAATTCATTGACATGTGCTTCATTCACATCGATTAAATCAACGTCTGGGTTTGATTCAGATAAGAACGCACCCATAATTGTTCCAAGAGATCCTGCTCCGTAAATAGCTATTTTCATAATCAATCTGCCTCCTTTATAATTCTTTCTACCACATTTTTCAAAATTAAATCTTATAAAATTATATTTCTTTTACTGCACACGTTTACTAAAATTAATAAATAGTTAATAGTATTTCATGCGTTTCCTCTATAAAATACTTTATGTTATCAAAGTTTATATATATAACAAAAACGGAGGACATCATGATTTTAACTATATTATTTATCTTTTTCTGTATCCGACTCATCAGTTTAAAGATATCCATTAACCATTCGCAACAATTAAAAGTAGACGGTGCAGTTGAATATGGCGTTAACAATTCAAAATTTCTAGCAATCACTCATGTATTCATCTATGTTTGTGCAGGCGTAGAGGCAATGATGAATAAAGATACTTTTAGCTTAGTCAATGGCATTGGCTTAATGATATTAATTTTTGCATATATCATGTTATTTGTAGTCATTAGAACATTAGGCGGAATTTGGACATTGAAATTATTTATTTTGCCAAATCATCCTATTATTAAATCTGGATTATATAAAGTGACGAAGCACCCGAATTACTTCTTAAATATCGTTCCAGAGTTAATCGGCGTGTTGTTGTTAACACACGCTACGTATACAACGATATTATTAATTCCATATGCATATTTCTTATACGTACGTATTAAACAAGAAGAGAGATTAATGAAGATATAAGAGGAAAAGCCTGTCATCACGTTATAGATGATGAAACGTCTTTGAAGTGTGACGTGTTCATTCATTCGTGACAACAGGCTTTTTATAATGTGGTGTAATGATTGAGTTAGATGCGTAGAACTTTCAGTGAAATGTGTATGAGGTGTGGAGTGTTCCATCATAATGATGAGGTCAATTTAACCATGTCGGTTGTCTTACTTCAGACAACCCTCATACTTACCTTTCTATCAGATTACCTTCAACATGTATTGGTCTTCTATTTATATAATAGAGCCAGGACTTATAATCATTCATTTTATATACCTCATTTTAGATAAAAACCCGCCCTATTTTTTAATTTTAATTCCACCTATTTTTCCGTGAATAGTTGTTTGCGCATAAAGCACTAAATTTTGAAATAAAATCGCCATGAATGTAATTATAATTCCAACCACAAAAAATATATTAGTGTGCTTTAATGTTAATACTCCTGCTACACTTACAATGAACATGTATATAAAAAAAGTATAAAGGAATATGTTCTGAAATATGTATTTTTTACTTGGCAAAACAAAAGCATAGGCTTGTACTTCGGTTGATCTAATCATTATTTTTTTCTTCTTATTATCAAAAATATTTTTAAATGCTAAAGTAGGTAATATAGTTAATAGTAATATGAATACATTTATGTACATATTAGTCGTGAATTCTAAATAATCCGTAATGGACTTAGTTGTAATGGCGATAAAACCACTTATACCTGATGCTAAGATTGTTAAAGAATCTCTCTTTTCTTTTTCCTCTTTTGAAGTGAAGATAGTTGTAATATCATTAAGGTCTTTTTCTTTTACTTCTACTAATGATTTTCTTGTTACATAATTCAGTAATGGGAAAATATAAGTTAATTTATTCTGATTTAAATCAATAATATAGTGTGAATCTCTATAGTGTATTAATTTATATTTACTGTTTTTTTTAATCGTTTCAATAGTTATGTTATCGATGATTACCCACATTCCTTTAAAGTATTTTATAGTTCGAGCTATCTTAGTTTTATAGTCTTATATCGATATTTTTATATAGTCAACCTTTTTCTAATCTACTTAATACAATGTCTTTAGCAAGCATTGTTATTCATGTCACGTCATCTTATTTTTTGATATTTTATTTTTCAATGTAAATCCTAAAATAATGGTTATTATAGGACATAGCAGTGGGAAAAATGCATAAGGTAAATAGTCTAAGGCACTTACTTTAAGTGCTCCCATTATAAAAGTACCACTTACTCCCCAAGGAATTAATGCGTTGACAGCAACGCCTGCATCAGCAAGTGTTCTTGTTAAATATTTTTTATTTAATCCCAGCCAATCAAATGAATTTCTAAATGTTTCCCCTGGAAGAATGACAGATAAATACTGTTCTCCCACTAGTACATTTACCATTATCGAACTTATTGCTGTAAGACTTACTAATTTAAATGGCGCATTTACAAAATTTTTAATTTTTATTATCAACGTAGATATTATTTTAAATTTAATCAACAGTCCGCCTAATCCTAAAGCTAAAATAATTAAACACGCAGAACTCAACATACTAGATATACCACCTCTAGACAAAAGAACATCAATGTTTTTACTTCCAGTATGTGATACATATCCTGTCATTATTACTTTTCCGATATTTTGAAAGCTTAAATGAGGATTATTAATTAATGATAAGATAATGGCTACTACTGATCCAACTAATAATGTTGGAATTGCCGGCACTTTTTTCCAAGCAAACAATAAAAGAAATAATACTGGTACTAAAGTAATTGGGGAAATCCAAAATCCTTCGTTTAATGTGCTTATCATAGATTTAACACCACTTAAATCAGAAGAAATATTTGGCGCACCTAACAAAATATAACCTATACTAGATATTAACATTGCCGGTATAGCTGTCCACTTAACATTTAAAATATGCTCAAATAGGTTTACTTTTCCAATACCTGCCGCTAAATTAGTTGTATCGGACAACGGTGAAATATTATTTCCTAAAAATGCACCAGATACTATTGCCCCAGCAGTCATGGCATTATCAAATCCTAAAATGTGCCCAATACCTAAAAATGCTATACCCATAGTAGAAATTGTAGTAAAAGAACTACCCACTGTAACTCCTACAATACTACACACAATAAAAACAGTTAGTAAAAAATATCTTATAGAAATTATTTTAAATCCATAGACCATTATTGTTGGAATTGTACCTGACATTATCCATGTCGCTACTAAAACTCCTATTAATAAAAATATTATTATTGGTATGATACCAGAACTTATTCCTGAAACAATTCCATCTTGTATTTCATCCCAGGTAAATCCTTTAAATTTTCCATAGAATAATAAAATCGTAAACACTAATAAAATAGGTACATGGGGAGGTAGTTTTTCTATTATGATAAGATATCCTAATATGATTAATAGAGATATTAAGATAATAAAACTTTCTACAAAAGATACTTCTTTCTTCTTTTTAATTTGTTGGCCATTCATTATGTACACTTCCTTTTAAGATAAATATTATATGATCATCTTAAAAATACTCATTTATTTTCATAGATTTCTTAATTTATCTTGCATTGCAGCTTGTATTTTCGGTACATATTTTTCAAAGTTTTCTTGTTCATTCATATAAGGAGTAAGTACAGCAGCTCTTAATATTGTTACTTTACCAGCTCTATACCATTCTTCTTCAGAAAATCCTAAATCTTCCACAAATTTGAGTGGACTATTTCCATAATCAGAAATAGCAAAATCCGTATGAGACGTGATAAATTCATTATTGTAAATATTTTCAGCTACATATGATGCTTGTTCATAAAAAGCATGGTTTAATTTATTCATTTCTACTAAATCATTATTGCCTTTTTCTTTAAACACATAATCTACCATATTGAAATCAGGGCGTACTAATGAATGAACTTCAATTTCTTTATCACCAACTTTAAATGATTGTTGATTTAAGAAATCATAAAATCTTAAAGCGCCTTCTATAGAAGCACCTATTAATTTTCCGTAACCAGAAATATTTAATGGTAGTACATGGTGTGCAGCCCAAACAGCTACAGCTGTTGCTCCTGCTTTAGATCCTTCTAAGATATATGCACCTAATAGTGCTGGAACTTCTGCTCCTTTTTCAAATACATAAGTAGCAAAATATGAAATTACTTCTCTCATTCTAATATCTTTAATTACAATGCCACCTGCAGAATAGGGAATATAGCCCATTTTATGAGGGTCGATAGTAACAGATTCAGTTAATTCTATAGCTTTATAGGCGTCATAAACCTCTTTAGTTATATATTTTTTATTTTCTGTAAATACACCATATTCTTTATGAACTTCTTCTAAATTTTCATATGGAATAAATTCATTATCTTCATCTAAGAAAATAGATCTACCATAACCACCGTAAGCAGCATCTACATGAATATAATAATAAATACCTTCCATCATTAATTTTTCTCTGAGATTAACAATTTTATCTATACTGTCAATCGCTCCTTCTTCCGTTGACCCAACTACTCCGACTACGCCTAGTATTGGGATGTCATCTGAAGCTAACTGTCTTACAATTTTTTCTAATTCATCTATATCCATTCTATATGAATCATCAACTGGAACAGATACTACTTGATCTAAGCCAATGCCTATAATATCTGCTGATTTTAACCATGAATAATGCTTAGTTTGGGGAACCAACCATTTACCTAATTTTCGTAAATTTCTTCCACTTCTTGCTGAATTACTTTTTATATCATCGAATTTTTCTCCTGCTTTTTCAGTTAAGTCTACAATTTCTTTTGTTGGCATATTTAGTAATTCCCATTCAGATTTTCCTTCTACTAATTCAGGAGCTACTTCTTTCATAGCTAAAGGAAGAGATTTGATATTACGTGCATACCATAATCCTTCTAGGTTTGCTAAAGAACCATCAGCTACAATATGTCCCCATCCATTTTTATAACTCATTAGATCAGCGAATTCATATCCCACTTCTTCTTCCATTTGAGAAGTAGCTGGAGAAGATTCATAAGCAACATTATTCCCATTCCACAACATGGCGAAATTATAGGCTAAAATAGACGGCATTAAAGTTTCTGTATTCATATGTCCCCAATATCGTCCAGCCGTATGCCATGGAATTGAATACGTTCTCATCCGTGCAGAAATTTCATTCATTACTTCATTCATATGATTTACCGTTTTTATGTATTTTTCTGAATTTTTTTCTTGAGGTGTAATCACTGGTCGATCTTGAGGCATGTAATTTTGTCGCCAACCAAGATGTTCATCAACCAAATTAATTAGCATTTCTTTATATAGCTGGCCATTTTCAGCTTTGTCTCCTATAAATAATGCATGTAAATTTAAATCATTTTTCTCTAAGTTTTTTTATTCATAAATAATACCTCCTAGTATTTTATCCCGTTCAAGCCCCCTCCTAATATGTGATTTTCATCACAAAATCTAAGGATATTTTATGAACGTTTTACAAATAAAAAAATCTCAATAAGATGCACTTCAAATTAGTAATTTTACACTAAATTGATTTATAAAAAATAAGATAACTTCGCATAATTTAAAAAAATTACTAAATTAAGAAATTGCCTTACAAAAAAACTATAACATGAGCAAATATATACCACAAATTAAAAAGTTTTTTCAGAATTTTTATATAAATGTTAATAAATTATTTTACTATTAACACAATTTTAATAATTGAATAGTTTTGATTTTTAAAACCTAAAAATATGGACTGATGAGAACTTTTAAATTCTCACCAGTCCAATTTAGTATAGAGCCTATATAATCGCTTACTCAGTTCAATTGTCTACTAAAATTAACAATATTACCTATTTTAGCTCATATGTTTTTTCAATTTATACATTATAATTTATTGATTTTCCGACTGATTAGAGGTCGTTTGTTTCGTTTTTGTATGCTTTGTAGCCACAATTTTAACAATAATCATGGCTATGCCTAATAAGGATGCTAATATGTAAGATGCACCGCCTAATTCTTTTATAAATATGCTTCCCTCTATATAACCAGAACCGCCTTCATCAGTATATATCTTTGTATTGGTATCTAACATTATATCAATAGCATAGACTGTAGTTCCTGCCATGATGATCACCCACGGAATTGTCTTCAGAAATCCCCAATATTTGTTTCGTTTGAAAAAAGGTAAGAAAATCATAAAATATGGAAATAGAATAAATATCATTGCAAGTCCAACGGTAAATATAATAATCCAGAAGAATCCCGTTGCAAGTAAGTAATAACTTATAACTTGAATAACGCCTAAAGTCACTAAAATAAAGAACAATAAACTTAATAGATATTTTAATGGCCCATCCAATTTAGTAGCTATTTTATCGTATGTATCTAATTTTTCTGTTTTACGATAAATGAGTAAACTTAATACTTTAATCATTACAAAATAAAGAACAGCAATAATCGTAAATATCAATATATCTTTTCCAAAAACTTCAAACACCCAATCTACAATACCCATCCGATTATAGGTAGATGTTTCCGAAGCGTAATCCCCCAAAATTAACATAATTATCTCTCCTTAATATAAAATATTTCATTATTTTAGCGTCTTATTTAATCGAATTATTGCTTGTCTAACGTTTGATATGTAATGCAAGCTTGTATATATAATGCCAACCATACCTCGTCAGGATATTTACTATTATTATTTACTTTAATCTGATTTTGTTCCCCACGTTTATTTGTTTTTTTACTTTTTTTATAATCTAGCGCTGTACGTTCGGCTGATAAAATAATGTTACTATGTTCATCTTTAATCACCGTACAATGAAATCGATCTGGATTCTCAAAACGATAACTTTCCTTAGCTTTATTGACAAAACTATACGGGAATAAACGTTTGAACCCGCCTTCTTTAATCATTTTATCTTTTTTGAAAGTGCCTATCTCTTCTCCATTTAAAAGCACTCGATACAAAGCAAAATTAGTGATACCTTCCACACGTTCTATAATAACTGAGTAATCATCAGACCTAACTTGCGTGCCATGTAATGGTTTCAAACCAAATATACTTCTCATCTTTTGACTACTATCTTTATAATATGGAATATGACATAACCTTTTTTTACCATAAATTGGAATATACTGATTATCTAAAATCATACTCGGCGCTTGATAAAAATATTTCCCATTACCATATCCACTATGGTCAATATGGTCTAACTTATCCTCACTGAAAGTTTGTTGAGATTTCTTTCTAATCCCATTAATAATCAAATAACCTATACCTAAAATGACAATTAAAGTAATTAAACTTGTGATTTCCATACTGAACTCCTTCAATTTTGACTTTATAAATAATTAATCACATCCTTATCATACAATTTTTTGTTTTTTAAAGTGATATAAACAAATAAATTTAATATTTATGTAAAATTAATAAATAGTATCGTCTTTTTCTTTTCTTGATATTAAAACCAATAACATAAGGTAAGAATCACCGGATAGTGACCGCAGTCTACCTTCTCTAAAATATTAATCTTTTGATAAATAAATACGACAAAAACATACTAATATTAGTTATGTTTGATGATGCGGTGCTTTAATAACTATTGAATCTAATTTTACTTTTAAACCAAAATGTACAAATTCTTTAAATTTAATTAGAGTTTTTAAGGACTGATAAGTTAGGATTTAGTAAAAAAGGAGCTATATAAGAAATCAATTTGAACTTTGATTTCCATATAGCTCCCTTTTAAAGTATTTAGATTTAAAAATTTAACGCCCATATAATAACGTTAATTTGATGCATAAGCAGAAAGTGGATAATGGTCTGAATAATCGTTATATTTGTAAGTCTTGCCCCATGATTTAACAGACCATTCTGGTGCCTTCGTTTTGTGTACATAATTATGCCATGAGCTTGGTTGTGCATGGTCTCGATCTAGTAAAATATAATCTAAATGTTGTGGTTCTAATTTAGGATAATTATATTTTGCAATGCTGTTGCTTTGAGTATCCCAACTATAGGGATTACCCTCAAATTGTGTTGGCAATGAAACGTTCAAGTTATCAGGCATTTGCTGATATTCATCTGAACCTTTAATGACATTTAAATCACCGCCGATATATACGGGTTCATTTTTAGGAATATGTTTATCTTTGATAAATTGTTTGATTTCATTCATTTGGCTCTGTCTAATGCTTTGATCTTTTCCTTTCATGCACGTTGGATCTTCGGCTTGAAGGTGTGTTCCAATAATATGATGGTATTTACCGTTTTTATTAATTTTAATGTAAGCAAAGCCTTTATTGCTTAGCTTGTCAGCACCACAACCATCTTTGTAAATATGTTGTTCTTGTTGGACGATAGGCCATTTACTCACAATGCCAACACCACCGCTTACTTGTTTTACTTTTCTATAGGAACCAGATGTTTTCTGCCAACCTTCTATACCTTTACCAACAATAGGCGTTTGATAAGGATATTGTGATTGTAAATTTGTTAAAAGTCGATGGGATGCTTTTTTATCAAATAATTCATTAAAGATTACAACATCTTGACCTTGTATATAATCAGCTTTTGAAATTAAATCTGCGCGCTGAGATTGTCCCCAATTGGGATATATGGCTGTAGGCAAGAAATAAACGTTATGTGTTGTGATTTTAAGGCTGTCTTCAGAATTGCGTTCTTTAGCATATGTAATTGACGAAAATACTAATAATAAACTGCTTAATACGAAAATCGTAGTTACTATACATTTGCGTGACCAGTTTAAATACCTCATTGATACACCTCATTTCATTTGATGAAACGATTGTAACAAATGAAATTGTGCTATTTTCGAAAATTACTATATCTAAATAAAATTTTAATAAAAAATTAAAATAATAAGGATTATGTTAGAAATTGAGTGGTGTTTTAACAAAAAAGTATGTGTAATTTAATATTGAATACTGCTAAAATCATAAAGTCGAAATTATAATTTTATATTAGGATTATTCTTACTTATGTTAATTATTTTCATAACTTTCGTCTATGAATTTTTTTGCCTTTTCGAGATCTTCTTTGCTACGAATTTCTAAAGATAAGTTCCCAGTACCATAGTGTCCTATTTTAGACACGTCTCTAGTAAACCTTTCTTCCATCACAACATTACTCATATCTACTTTGACGTAAAGTAAAAGTCTTTGTTGATTAGGAAGAATTTCAACACAAGCAAAGTTTTTTATTCTCTTAAATGCTAAATAGAATTTTAATTCTTTAAATTGTACGTCTTCTCCCATGCTCATAAGATACTCATATAACTCATAGTATAAATTAGTTACATTTTCATCAGAAAAACTCAATTGTTTAGATAAATACGTATCTTTTTCATTATCTTCGTATGTATTATCAACTGTTTTTTCCTTACTTTTAAATGTAAAAGTAGCATTGACTAAATCAAGCATTAAAAATTTATTTTCAAAATATTTATACCGATAAAGTTCTATATTTCGATTAATTTGTTTTACGGCATGCTCATCATACCTAGTAAATCCCCCAGCAATACAAAGTAATCTTGGAGAAGACCAATCTATTTTATCTGAAAACTCCCTACCTAACTTTTTCATTACTATGAGTTCGAATTCAGCTTTATGATCAAGTAACCAATCTAAATAAAATAACCCTTGATTAATAACATTTTCATTAGTTGTACGTTTGTATTCGATAATAACAGGAGAATAATTTTCATCAATAGCAAGTGTATCTATTCTTCCAGCATGGTTTTTTCCTGTTGTATATTCTGTGGCCAAAAAGTTAATCCCTAACAACTTTTCAGCATTATTTTCTATAACTTGTTGTAATGACTTTTCTACAGCGAGCGATTCTCCACGTAATTCGTGAGTGTTCCCTTCATCGATACTAAAAAGTTTTATGTCTCCCAAAATAATTCAACTCCAAATTTTATAGATATTTAGATAAATTTATAATTCAAAACAAATATGTATATCTACAATAATACCTTTTTATGTTTTTAAACAAAGGTAATTATTAAGATTAGATAAACATCTTTTGCAAAAATCCTTGTTTGCGATGGTTTAATAAATCTACTTTTGAGTATTGTTTTTCAATTAGATTTTCAAAACCATCTAAAAATGCGCTAATTTTATTTTGTTCTTCAATACATGGTAAAGATACCTTTATGGAGTAAAACAAATCTAAATTTAGGTTACGTCTAACTACACTCGCACCTTGCTCGGAAGCTTGAGCATACGCATAAATATATCTAGGACTTTTTAATACAGTTTTAGCAAAATTAATATTAAAACGTTGGTTTAAATTATATATTCTATATGATGGAGAGACTATACCTATATCAAAGCGTTGATTTAAATTAATGTTTCCTAACCATAGATTTTGAGGACTTAACACTAATTGGTTTAAACGTAATATCTTATACCCTTTATTTTCTTTACTACCAATTTGCTTTTTAAAATATTCCTCTTGAGTTAACAAACCATTTTTAGTTGATGAAAGAAGAGGATATTGATTATTTAAAATAGTTTTTTCATTGACTTCATCTATTAAATTACCAAGTTTTTCTTCATTCCAATTAGGATAATTATATCCATTATTATTTTTAAAACGTATTTCTTGAGAAAGAAGTTTATTGGTATACTTTTTTTTGTATTGTTGAAGTAATCCAAGTTTCTCTTCTTCCAACTCAATCTGGCGATCGAGTTTGCTAAAGAAATCACCAATTTTATTTTGTTCAATTATATTTGTAAATGGAACTATAAAGTTTTCAATATCCTTTTTTGTTATATTAGGATCTTTTCTACTACTTGCAGCATAGCGTTTCCACTTATTTACATTGAAATTTAAATAAGATTGTAAGAATTTTGTATTCACATTATTATTGCTAATTAATGCGGATATAGCTTGATTAGTTGTAGCTTCCATATTTAAAATAGCTGTTCTACCAATTTGATTAAAGCCACCATACATAGCAATTAGCAATGTTTGTTTTGGTAATAATTTTAAATTATTACTATTAAGAGCTAATTCAGTAATATTTTCAGAGGTTTTTGAAAGTAATCTATTATTTAAATCTGTGGTTTTGACCCATGGAATATTTCCATTATTGTAATACTCGGTTTTAGATCTAAGTGGAGTAGAACCTGAAACAACTTTAAATATATTTTTGATTTTTGTACTTTCCCATTTATCTTCAAATTCAGGAAATCTCAATTCTGGGGTGTTTGATTGTTCAGTCATTGTTCAACACTCCTAGTTCTTTGAGGTATTCGTTGATTTCTGATTCTACGTTGGCGATGTCTTTATCAATGTCTTTAAGTTGTTGTTGAACTTGTTCTAAGTCAATCGGTTCTTCTTCTTCGAATGTATCAACGTATCTTGGAATGTTAAGGTTACAATCATTCTCTTTGATTTCATCTAAAGTAGCGACATAACTGTATTTATCAATTGTTTCTCTTTGACTATATGTGTCGACGATTTTATCTACATCTTCATCTGTGAGATGGTTTTGATTTTTTCCTTTTTCAAAGGATTGGGACGCATCAATAAATACGACATCATCGTCAGCTTGGCGACATTTCTTAAAGACTAGGACACAGGTTGGAATACTTGTGCCAAAGAACAAATTGGCAGGTAAGCCTATCACGGCGTCTAAATAGTTCTTCTCTTCGATTAAATATTTACGAATGGTGCCTTCGGCTGCACCACGGAATAACACACCATGCGGAAGTACAACGGCCATCGTGCCTTCGTCGTCTAAGTGATAAATCATATGTTGAATAAAGGCAAAGTCTGCTTTCGATTTCGGTGCGAGTTTCCCGTAATCACTGAAACGTTCATCGTCTAAAAATGAGGATTCTGCACTCCAGTTCGCACTGTATGGTGGATTCGCGACTACAGCATCAAATTGTTCACCTTTATGTGCTGGATCTTCTAATGTGTCACCATTTTCAATTTGGAAGGCTTTGAAGTTCACATCGTGAAGCAACATATTCATGCGAGCTAGGTTATAGGTTGTACTATTATATTCTTGACCATAATAATTACGTACTTTAGCTTCTCGACCCACACGTAAGAGTAATGAGCCTGAACCACATGTTGGATCATACACACTTCTTAAGTCTTCTTTCCCATCAGTAACAATCTTCGCGAGTATCGTCGATACTTGTTGAGGTGTATAGAATTCGCCTGCCTTTTTACCTGCACTCGCCGCAAATTGACCAATTAAGTATTCATATGCATCACCTAACATATCGATTTCTAAATCACTGTGTACGAAAGGTAATGTTGAAATATTCATCATGACTTTCGCAATTAACTTGGTACGTGCTGCGTTCGTGTTTCCTAAACGACTTGAGTTCAAATCCATATCATCAAATAAGTGGATAAAGTCGTCTTCACTTTCATGACCTCGTGTAGAGTTTTCGACGTTTTTGATGGCGTTACTTAAGTCTTCGATTTCAAACGTTTGATTTTCAATTTTGGCTTTTAAATTACTGAATAAATTTTCTGGTTCGATGACAAATCCAATACGTTGAATGAGCTCTTTCTCAACGATAGGACGGTAGTCGTCGTTATTCATCGCTTCTTGATAAGAAATATTGTCTTCTGATAGAAGTTTCGCGGATGACTCTTCAACCTTTTCACTTAAGAAACGGTAAAAGATAAGTCCAAGTATGTAATTCTTAAATTCATTGGCATCCATATTCCCGCGTAAATCGTTCGCAATGGACCATAATTTCTTTTGTAGTTCTGCTTGTTGTTGGCGTTGCTTCTCTGATGTAGTCAATGCACATTCCCTCCATTTAGTACTGAATCATTAAATAAATAGCTACCCACTTATTTTGTCTTTTATTTATAATTTTATAGCACAAAATAAAATAAGTTAAGCGGGAAGACCCACCTAACTTACAGTATATACATGATTAATCACTTTTATTAATACACACACATTAATTCCAAAATCTCCATATCTTTTTCTAAAATCACCTCTCTTAACTTTCCTTAATAAGAACTTATACCTATATTTAGTTGTTTCTTTTAAATAAATTATTACTTAAAAAGGACAATACTAAAGCTATGTATGTTGACACATATATTTTACAAGTTAATCTAAATAAAATTTCATTTGTTTTTATGTCTTTCGATTTTCCTGGAGTTAATGTGACACCTATATCTTTATTTACGTTATCTATACCATAAGATACAAAACATGCAAATGTATTTATGACATTTTGTTTACCTTTAATGTTAAATTGCAAATTATGCAAATTACTAGTTTGGTTATTTATTTCATAAATCATAAAACCATAACCCATGTAAGTAAATAGCATTACACAAACCAAAATAATATTAAAATAACATAAAATACAATTCAATAATTTGATTTTTCCATTTTCGCTTTTGTAAAAAGTATATGTAGAAATATATAGTGATAGGATAAATACATTTAATGTAAAATAAAATATTGAAAGCGTAAATTTATATTTTTCTATTTCAAATATAAATATTTGAAATACTATTATTATACTTATAAAAGGGACGTAAAATTGCCCGATAATCAATTGTGAAACATATGATTGATGTTTTAAAAATTCTAGAATTAGATAAGTTATCAAAACAGATGCGATTATAATGAGTAGCAGTGTCAATTTTTTAAAATTAGAAATGTTTATGATAAAAATTAACAATAGCAATATTATAAATAACACTTTATTTAATGAATCTACTTGAAAAAATTTTACAATCACATTTTTAAATTCTGAAACAACGCTTAAATTTTTACCGAATTTTATATATTTAAGTTTTGGTATGATTTTTTGATATATTTTTTTAATGTGTGAAACTGTTAAATAGAAATAATATATTAAATTATTCAAGTTTGAAATAAGAAACATAGTTAATATAACAATCAATAATGAGTTTAAAAAAAGCATAATCCTCTCCTGATAATTATATATCTATTTTTAAAATTCATAGTCAAACCCTTTTAGTTCCTATGTAGTCGAGATAAAAAATAAACTAGTTTAACTTATTATATAGGTAATAATTAAATTAAAATAGTATCGTTTATGATCAATGAGACAATTAGTTGTGTAATTTTAACTTTTATTATTTAACAAGACTAATTTTTGAAAAATTTTAGCTTCTCCACTTCTCTATAACATCTTTTATATTTATTTGTTCATTTTTGTCTAACGATTTCCAATTTTTTTCCCAAATTTCATGAACTTTTACATTAGATGATTTAGGTTCAGGATTGGGTTTCGGTAAATTAACTAAAGATGGTAGTGGTATTGCTTCACCCACAATCAAACCTTGGCCAACTGCTAAAGTAGATAATATATTAGCAATAGAATTTGTATTGTTAGGTAATAAATTTTTTATGTAAGATTGATCATTTTGGTTCGTTAATTTTAACGTAACAAAATTATTACACTGAGCAAATATTGTTTCAGAAACTTCACTTGGTCTTTGACTTACTACCATTAAACTTAGCCCATATTTTCTTCCTTCTTTTGCAATTTTTTCAATAGATTTTTTGGATGCATTGTACATTGAATTATCTTTTCTAGGTATATAATTATGAGCCTCCTCACATACTAATAAGAATGGAATATCATTTTCACTCATGTTCTCATGTTTAAGTTTAGAATAATAGAATGAAAAATCAAAAATCAATCTTGAAACAAGACTTACTGTTATTGATAAAACTTCGTATGGGATTCCACTCAAGTCAATTATTGTCACGTTAGATTTGTTTATATAACCTAAGAACTGTTTTATTAAATACTCAAAATCTGATGTAACATATGCACTCCCATCATCTTTTGAGGTATTCATAATAAAAGATAATCTTTTATCTTTTATCTTATTTTCTAAACGAATTATAAAACGCTCGAATTCCCCATGAAACGGACCTTTGATTGCTTTTTCTGCTTTAGTTGCAGAGGTTGGTATAAATTTGTATATTTCCTTAAAGTAATCATCTTTACTTACTATTTCTTTCTTCTGTCCATTTTGATCTATAATATATGGACTTTCATTTAAACCCTCAGCTTTATTAATTACTTCATTATTTACATTAGTTATATAATTAAAAACTTCTTCTATATTGAAATAAATGGGTGTATCATATTTAATATTCATTATATCTTTATTATATTTTTGTTTATTTTTCACTACAGCTGATCGAAATTGAGAAATTTGGTTATATGCATTTTTTTCATTGGTTTCAATAAATAATGATTCAAGCTCTTCGCTATTCATCAACCAATAAGGTAAGATTATATTATCTATATTCAATGTATTTAATGAAAACAAATCACCTTCTATAGTAAAGGCTGACTCATATTCTGCATGAATATCAAAAATAACAATATGTGAATTCTTTAATTCATTATTTATATTTTTCGCTTTACTTATTCCTACCGCTGTTTGTAATATTTTAGCAACGGTACTTGATTTACCAGATCCAGTAGATCCTACTATTGCTAGATGTTTACCAAAGAAGGAGTTGCCTTCTACGAAGACCTCAATATCGGTATTATTGCTTAATTGTCCAACTGGAAAATTAAGAGTACCTTCGTTTGAAAATATACCTTTTAATATTTCTCTGTTCGCCAAATATACTGGTTCTGTAGGAGTAGGTAATAAAATACTTCCTGCTTTAAATTCTCCATTAAGTATACTCCCTATAACTTCTACATTTAAAATATAGCTTTCTTTTGATTTTTCAATGTCATAAATCGCTTTTATACCTGTAATTGACGTCAAAAGTGAATCATGATTTCCAATACTAACTTTCAAGAAATTTCCTATCACTAAATTTTCTTTATTAATTTCGAAAGTTTTAAAATCCATTTTCACACTTATTCCTAGCGCTGAACTTTCATAAACAAATCCAAGTTTATTTTCATCCATTACATTCATCCTTTAACTAATTGAAAAATTATATATAAATCTTTAAATGCTTTTACTTCTAATCGTTCCAATTTAACATCATCCATATTTAATTCTTCTTTATTATTACTTGATATCATATATATATTATCTGGTTTGTTTCGTTCTAGAGCTTCTTTGAATTTATCATTATTTAAACTACAAACTCTTAATTTGAACTCTCTTTCATTACGATCGCGGTCATATAAAGGTTCGCGAAAGAATGATTCAGGAAAAAACTTATTTCCTTGAAAACCATCTATAGCCTTAATTTTACTAGAATATAATCTAGTCATTAAATCATTTATTTGGTCATTTGAATAATTTGAAATACATATTGTTATTGGTTTGTGCAATTTAGGTTTGAAACAATATTTATCACAAAAATCTTTCAAAAATATAATTATATTTTCATCAAAGTCTTCATACTCTTTTGCATCAATAAAGAGCATTCTTTCTTTATAATTATAATCTAATTCATTGTGAAGTCGATTTTTAATACCATTAAGTATTTCCTTATAGCTAAATAACTCTTTTGTCTATCTCGTTAATATCGTTTCTTTTCTTAATCTCAAAGGTTTTAAAAAAGAGTCCTTAGTTATACTTCTTTCACTCTCATTTTTTATGCTTAGATTTGCTATATCTTGAATAGCATTAGGATAAATTATTTCTAAAATGTCCTTTTCAGATACATTATTTATATTTTTTCTTAATAAATGACTAACTCTTTTTTCTAAATCCTCCAATTTTTCTCCATTATAGAATTCAAACTTTGTAAGAAAATTATCAATATCAATAGTATATTCATAATTTTTCGATAATCTAGTAATATAATTAAAAATAATTTGCTTTTCTTCTTTTGTCTTTCTATTTTTATTTATAAGTTCTTCTACATCTTCATTTTCTATTTTGATTATATGTGAAATATAATCAACTATCATATTTTTATTTTCTGTTTCTAATATTTCTTCTAAATCAACTCTTCTAAAGACATGCGACCCTTTATCTAAATTTGGAAAGTATGCATATAACTTGTATTTTATATTATCGTTATGTATATGATTTTTTTCGGTTTTTAGCATTTGTAAAACTGCTTTAGAGATTTTAGAATTTGAAAATTTTTCTTGTGATTCATGGTATTTACACTGAATAGCCTTTAAATTTGATTCATCTATGATATCTATATCTTCTATTCGACCTTCTACGAAAATCTCTTCACTATCAGAATTTAATAACTCTTCTAAAGTAACATTAAACTGATATAAAAATCCCTTTATTGTTGAACTAGCTACTCTATCCATATAATCCCCTTTTTGATTTTCATTATATAATATTACTATACTATAATTGTAATTATTTTACATTATAGCTGTTTTTATATTGCGATTAAATTATCAGTACCTATATAATTCTCCTACTCATTACGTTTAAATTTATTTCAAATAGATAGACTACTTTATTTTTTACCAACTCTAATATTTTGATGTCAGAATGATTACTATATACTAAAAATCTTATAACTTTACATTGATAATAGACGATAATTGAATTAATCAGGTTAAGTATTTACTAATAAAACTCCTGATCGTATTTTTTACTAATATATATTTTTGTGTTCCATGCTTTAAGTTAGGAGCTAATATTATAAGTGACTTATGGCCTTCAATTTCTATTTTTACCTTTTTTGAAGATTCTGGACCAAATTCTTGAGTAAATATTGCTATATATTCTCCTTTATTTAACGTAAGTTTACCTTGTTGAATTTTTTTAGAGTTTTTCTGACCTATGTCAGTTCTCTCATAAAAGTCTTTAGGTTTTATTTTATTATTATCCTTATCATAAAAGTTAATTACCTTTATATCATGTTCATCTGAGCCTATAATGACTACTAAATTATTTTCTTTACTCAAAACTACCTCTACTATAATATCTTTTCTTTTTTCAGCAATTAATTCATTATGAATGATATCAGTTTTATCTATTGGAAACATTTCTAAAAATTTTTGTCTTACTTCTCTTGGTGACGTAGCTAAAGCCTTTTTATAATGTTCTTTTAATGTTGAATGTATATTCACTTTTATTGTAGATGTTTTATCTAAAAATTTATATTTTAAAAAAAATATAAAATAAATAATAGCTACAATTGAAGAAATTATACCTCCTATATTAATAAACCATTGCATATTCCTAAACATCCCTTCCAATTCGTTTTATTTTTAATAAAAACTTTAGTCTTATTAATGATTGCAGTCTCTTATCACTTCATAAATTGAGTTTCCTTTTAAAAGTTTAAACTTTAATAATATTCTAATTAAATTAATAAAAACCACATCACTTATGGTACGCTTCGCCGCGCATAATTTTGAAGGCGCGGTAGATTTGTTCGATTAAGATGACGCGCATCATTTGGTGTGGGAAGGTCATTTTGCTGAAGGAGAGTGCGTAGTTGCTACGTTGTAAGACGTCTTGATGTAAGCCGTTTGATCCTCCAATGACGAATACAAAGTCGCTTTGTCCTTGGGTCATACGTGTTTGTAGTTCTTTGGCTAGACCTTCTGATGACAACATTTTGCCTTGAATTTCTAATGTGATGACTGTGGATTGTGGTTTAATTTTAGCTAGTAGTCGTTGTCCTTCTTTTTCTTTGACTTGTTCTATTTCTTTGTCACTCATATTTTCTGGTGCTTTTTCGTCTGGAACTTCTATTATTTCAACTTTGGTATAAGCTCCTAGTCGTTTTTCATATTCTGCTATGGCTTGTTTCCAATATTTCTCTTTTAGTTTTCCAACTGACAGGATTGTAATTTTCATTTTATCCTCCATGTAAATATGTATGATTTATCCAACTTATCCACAAGTTATTAACTTGTGCACACTATTCCCTCTTATTATAACAATAATATTTATATTATCTTAACTATTTTTGAGATTTATACACATTTTCTGTGGAATAATCTGTTATTTTGTGGATAACCCTGTGTATATTGTGGGTATTTCTGTGTGTATTGTACACAACTCTGGATAACTATGGACATTTTCGTGGATAACTTTAAGGTAGTCTTAATCTAATTTTTACAATTAAGGCTTATATTATCTACTTTTTAGACCAACTTGAGTGTTATTTTCTTAAATTTCCATTACTTTTCCACAGGATTTTTCAAAAAAAGAACCTACTTAAATCTCATATTTAAGTAGGTCGGGTGTCTTACTATTATTTAATTATAGCGTATAAATTGGTGTAGCTTGAGCTTTATCCGTATCGCAAAGAAGTACTTCTTTCTCAGTATCAATATCATGTTCATTCAGCACTTGGCCTACACTCATACGAGCGAGGTCTTTCATGTTGTTGTCTTGTGATAAATGAGAGAGGTAAATGCGTTTCGTGTTACCTGTGATGACGTCTGTCATTGCAAGACCAGCATCTTCGTTGGAAACGTGGCCCATATCACTTAGGATACGTTGCTTTGTCTTCCAAGGATAACGGCACATGCGTAACATATCGACATCGTGATTACTTTCGAACATGAATGCATCGCTGCCACGAATCATGCCTTTCATACGGTCTGACACGTAGCCTGTATCTGTCAGCATCGTGAATTTCTTATAGTTGTTGTTAAAGATATAGAATTGTGGGTCGATTGCGTCATGTGAAACGTTGAAAGACTCGATATCAAAACCTGCAATAGATTTCGTTTCATATGGATTGAATATGAACTTCTGATCCATGGGGATACGACTATCTTTCTTTTCAATGGCTTTCCACGTGTTCTCATTCGCGTATATTGGAAGGTTATACTTACGCGCGAGGACGCCAAGACCTTTGATGTGATCGATATGTTCATGTGTGACTAAGATACCGTTAAGATCCTTGATATTTCTATCAATTTGGCTGAATAGCTCTTCCATTTTCTTGCCGGTTAGACCTACGTCTACAAGTAGGCTACCTTTCTCACTTTCTACGTAAGTGGCGTTACCTGTACTACCACTTGCTAATACACTCATACGTATCAAGCGGCTTCATCCTTTCTAATATGTACAATCTTTATTTGTTTGAGAATTGTTAGGGTGTGATGTGGATATGACGTGCGTTTGGATGTTGTTGTGATTTGTGATAGTATTCTGAGTTGTGTTTTTTAACTTATTGCACGTGAATGTGAGTCATAATTGAGATTTCGAGGTGTGTTGATTCTAATTATTTAATCTCGAAACGAAACGTTCTCTAAAATTCCTTTATATTATACTATACCAATTTTAGCAGGTGTGTGCCAATTGTCAGTTTATGAATAGTTAGTGACGTAGAATATTAATATCTGCCCGCTTCGTAATTGCATAAAGAAACGACCACTCTGCTTCGGTGAGTGGTCGTTTTGTGTGTTGTAGTATAAAAACGTTGCTGGAATGATGGACGGGCTACGAAAAGCAGGTCGTTCGACAATAATACGCATCGCGCTAAAATTTGAGGAACAATTTTCGCTTGATGCTAGTTATTGCTCGCGACCTAAGCGCTTTTCTTCGCACCTTAATTTATAACTTTTGGGTTTTGGTCGGTGGCTTCGACGTAGTAGGTTTCTATGTTGTCTTTGCCATGGTGTTTGACTTTGATTTCCCAGTTTGGTTGTAGTAGTTGTACGTTGGTTTCTTTTACGACTGAGTAGTAGCCTAGGCGTGCGTCGATAACTTGGTCATGTTGTTTTAAATATCTATTGTAATAAAGTGCTTCGACGGCTTTCCGTGGGCTTATGACTTGTTTCTTCGAGCTGTTTGAACCTTCTGCCATATGGATGTTATTCATGGCTGTTTGTTTATAGCTGGTTGCCTTTCCATTATTTAAATTAAAGGTTAAACGCGCTTTACTATTGTTCATAATTGGGTAGCCTTCGAATGTTTGTTCATAAGCCATGTTGTCTGAACTTAAGTCACTGAGTTGATATTCTTTACCGTTATAAACGTTACGCGCTATAAAATCTTTAATGTCTTGAAGGTTCTTGTCGCTGACTTTCACTGTCTTGTCTATGTCGCCTTCAAGTGTCTTGTCTGAATCTGAGGTGCTCAGGCTAGAGTGGTCTTTCGCATAGCTTGAGAAGTCCTTAGAACGTGCTGTGATTTGTGCGAGTTTGGTGTCTTTCACGCTCTTATTCAGCACGTCTTCAGGCACTTTAATTTCCTCTTGCTGAAAATTAACATGATTACTACTCTCAGCGTCGTTAATCTGTGCTTTATTGACTTTATCGATATAAATCATGACGAGCAAGATGTTGACGAGAATAAATACGAAAATGAATAGCGTCTTAGTGCGTTTCCAGTTCATTTATTCTAGCCTCCCATCTTTATAGACGTACCAATTGCCGTCGTATTCAACATACCATTGTGGTGTGAATTCACTGTTGCGTTGAACTTCAATATCATCTTTATCTGGTTTGTCATCCATTTCATAGCCGACTGCGAGGTTGGTTACCTTTTCAAAGTCAATATTACTATCATTGGCAAGTGCTGAACGCACGGATTCGGCTGTAGGTAGGTTCTTAGATTCTTCACTGTTCAATTGAACGCTGCTCTTAAGTAATGAACGCTGGTAATCGAAGACACCTTTCTTGCCCCAAGTGACTTGAATTTCGTTTAAATTCTGAGTATTGAAGGTTGGATAACCATTTAAGAAACGTTGATATGTGAGTTTACCGTTCTTATTATCTGTGCTGAATAGACGGAAGTCTTCATTAAGGAAGCCTCCATGACCATTGATAAATTCAAACGTACCTGGAATGGTTTCTTCCATGTTACTTGAGCTTTTCGCGTCTTCGGATAAGTTTTTATAATGGTACATTTCACTCTTACCGTCATAGTTTGCGACGCCGGTATTGTTGTTGTAAGTTGTTGCACCGCTTTGTGAGCTTCGTACGATAGTTGAATCATCGAAGAGGATGGAGTTCATTCTTTCGACGTTCATTGTTGAGAAGACCATGCGGTATGACTTTAAGCCTTTAGGTTTGCTTGGCGCGAATACATGTGTTGCTTTGTCGATTGTATCTTTATTGGTGATGATTTCTGTATATGGTTGCATGTTTGGCTTGATACTTTTTAAGGCTTTATCAATGTTTTTACCTTGTGCTGATGTTTTTAGTTTCACGACTTCGTGTCGGTCTTTACTAATTGCGTAGAGTACGACGTGATTGTCGTTATCTTGGTCTACGAGTAATCGATTAAAGTTGAAGTGATTTGGTACTTTGGCATCGATATTCAATACTTGGCTTAAGTATGTTGTTAATGGTAAGTCATATGTGAAATCGAGTACGACGAAATCATTGCTTAATTCAGGTATGACGAGATTATGATCGCGATGAGTGTGTGAAACCGTTTTGACTTCTTGGTTCTTCAACGGTTCGATGATGCTATCTAATGCATCGCCTGTTGATACTGTTCCTTGTGGTTTATCATCCTTTGCGTGGATGATTTGGAATGGTGTGATGGTGCCATCCATTTTTGCTGTCATTGGTTTACTGAGTGGTTTGGGTTCATTACTTTTACTATTTTCTGAACTAGCGACATTATTGAGGTCTGGCGTAAAGTTCCAGACCATATATGTCAACACGATACTCATGAGTACAAGTAAGCCTAGGATAATCGATTTGATATGTTCTTTACTATTCATCCCAATCACCGTCTTCAATGATTTCGCAAGGAAGTGTGATGAAGATAGACGTACCTTGTCCTTCTACACTGTTTGCCCAGATACGTCCATTGTGTGCTTCGACAATTTCTTTAGAAATCGCTAGACCTAGTCCTGTACCACCCATCTTACGTGTACGTGCTTTGTCAACGCGGTAGAATCTATCAAAGATTTTATCTACTTTATTAATTGGAATTCCAATACCATTATCTTTTATACGAATGGTCATTCTATTGTAAAGTGCATTTTGTTTCACATGAAACTCGACACGTTTATCGCCACGTGAATATTTCATTGCGTTAGTAATAACGTTGTCGAATACTTGTGTCATCTTATCTGGATCAATTTCCGCAAAGATGGTTTGTTGCGGAATTTCACGCACGAATGTTGTATCTTTAGCTGCCATTTCATGTCGATTAATGATTTTATTAATGAACATGTTAAAGTCGATGATTTCTTTCGTGATTTGATCTGACTCGTTGTCCATTTTCGATAATTGAAGTAGGTCGTTAACGAGTCGAATCATACGTTCTGTTTCTTCACGTGTTACGGATAGGAATTGAGGTGCGAGGCTTTCATCTTGCCAAGCGCCTCCTTCGAGTGCTTCGATGTAGCTGTTCATTGATGTTAACGGTGTACGTAATTCGTGTGAAACGTTGGCTACGAATTCACGACGTTCACGTTCAACTTGTTGTTGTTCTGTTACGTCATGTAACACGGCAATGTAACCTGTGACGAATCCTGTTTCTTGAACGATGGTACTAAATTTAACACGTACGATAATGCCTTCTTCTTCGTTGATGTCTAAGAGGAAGGAATCGTTATTTTCTTGGATTTCGTCTAGTGAGAATTCATTTTCAAGGTTGAGAAGGCCAAGCATGTAATAACCGATGACGTCTTCTTTCGCGAGACCGAGCATCTTGAGTGCCATGTCATTGGCAATACGTACACGACCACGGCGGTCTGTCGCAAGGATACCGTCACTCATATGTGTGATAACTGAGTCGAGTCGTCGTTTCTCACTTTCAGTATTGGCTTGTGCTTCTTGAACACGTTTGGATAGATTGTTGAAGGCGAGTGCGAGCTCACCAATTTCGTCGTTACCGTATATCTTTACGCGTTGGGTGTAGTTACCCTTAGACATCTCGACGGTTTGGTTACGCATGTCGGTAATTGGTTTGGTAATCGTTCGGGCGATGAAGAAACCGAGGATGACTGTGATGAATAACGATATCGCAGTACCGACGATAAAGATTTGATTGATATTGTTCAGTTGGTTATAAACGTCGTTGATTTTCGATTCTATGTAAATATCACCGATTGTTTGTTTATCGACTTTTACTGGTATGTTGTAAACCCAGACACGTTCTTTACCACTACCATAGTCTTTGAGAACCATGTGATTATTGGTTTCGCCTAGAGAAAGTGCCTTTTGGACGGAGCTGTCGTTCGCTTTTTGGTTAATTAGACCGCGGTTAGACTGCTTGGTTGTTGCCATGATGATTTGGTCTTTATCTATAAAGCGAATTTCTCCAATTTCTTGACGGTTGGCATATTCACTCAAAAGGTTTTGGATATCCTTCTGAGCGTTTACCGTACCTTTGTCATTATCGTTGTAAACTTTCTCTATGTTTACATCTAACTGCTTCGCGTATTGTGTTATGTTCTTTTTAAAGTTATCGAGTAATTCTTTTTCTAAACTATTAGTAAAGTACAAACCGATGATTTGCATACCAATAATAATCAGTAATACATAAACAATAACGAGTTTAGTGTGAAGGGATTGTAATTGTTTAAGCCACTTCATGAGATGTTGCCTCTAATCATGTTGTTGGAGGAAGTATCCAACGCCTCTACGTGTCACGATATATTCTGGGTGCGATGGATCGTCTTCAATTTTCTCACGTAGACGACGGATGGTTACGTCGACAGTACGCACATCACCGAAATAGTCATAACCCCACACTGTTTGTAATAAATGTTCACGTGTCATTACTTGACCCATATGTTTAGAAAGATAGTGGAATAATTCAAATTCACGATGTGTTAATTCGATATCTTCACCGCGTTTTTTAATTGAGTATGCATCTGGGTAGATGACAATATCTTTAATTGTAATTTCGTTTGTCGCGCCACTCACTTCTTGTGCTGGTTGTGAATAATGACGGCGCAAGTTTGCTTTCACACGTGCGATGAGTTCACGTGTGCTGAAAGGTTTTGTTACATAATCGTCTGCACCTAATTCGAGACCTAATACTTTATCAATTTCTGAGTCTTTCGCTGTCAACATGATGATAGGCATTTCGAATTTTTTACGGACTTCACGGCAGACTTCCATGCCGTCTCTGCCTGGTAACATGATGTCTAATAATACGATGTCTGGTTCTTCTTCGTAGATTAAATCTACTGCGTCGTTACCATCGTAAGCGCAGAATACTTCGTACCCTTCTTTTTTCAAATTAAATTCTAAAATATCAGCAATTGGTTTTTCATCATCGACTACAACAACTTTTCTAGCCATATACTTTAAACCTCTTTTCTCAAAGTGTAATTCTTCCGTTCGTTTAATTATGTGAAGGCTATATTTTTCTAGTTTGAACCTTGTGAAAGGTGATTTACTCTGTATATATAGCGCATAGTTATCTAATATATAATTTACCATTTATGAACGGTTAATTCTATTTTAGTATTAAAAATTATAGAATAATATTATTTATAAGTTTACCACCGAAATACTGTTTCACAAAATATGTTGAACACTTGCAAATAGCTTAAAACGTTTATATATCAGTATTCTCATTATTTTGTAATATAAATAATTGGTGTAAAACGTATGGTTACGCGATTCTTCTTCTGAAAATATGAACAAATAGGACAAATGTTAAGTTTTTGTTGCAGCGTCATAGCGTTGTAAAGGGAGTAGATTTGTGTACGCTGAGGTCGAACCTGTTGGATGTGATTGTGGTTGATTGTAATAGGAAATTAGCGGATATGCAAGCATAAAAAAATGCCTACCCTATTGGGTAGGCAATACGGTCCCGACGGGAATCGAACCCGCGATCTCCTGCGTGACAGGCAGGCGTGTTAACCGCTACACTACGGGACCTATAATGGTGACTCCTACGGGACTCGAACCCGTGTTACCGCCGTGAAAGGGCGGTGTCTTAACCGCTTGACCAAGGAGCCGTTCTTAAGCACAAGATAGATTATAGCATAGCTAATCTTTTGATGACAAGCTATTTTTTACATAAATTTAACAATATTTTTTGTGGGTTAATAAAGGAGAAATATTGCTATAAAAGTGTTGAGCGTATAGTGTGAATTGTAATGATATTTGGTGCTGAACTATTTTCTTCTATATAAATAATGTAAAAGGGAGAGAGACAGAAATATAATTTATCAAAATTATTTTCGTTGTCTCACCCCGGCAAGGATGGCTAGGATTGAAAGAAGCTTGATATAAGCGCACTTTCAATTCAGACATCTACTGCCAATATGTTAAGAAGACTAAGACAATTAATGATGTCCCAATCTCTTTTGAGGCTGGGACATCATTTGATATCTCAGCTTTCTTTTATATCTTGTTTTACCATAATTGTTCTAATAAGTTTGTTTGTTCGCGGTCTGGGCCTACAGAGAAGATTGAGATGTGTACGCCACATAATTCTGAAATGCGTTCTAAGTATTTGCGTGCATTTTCAGGGAGTTCTTCTAAACTGCGGCATCCTGTAATGTCTTCTGTCCAACCTGGAAGTTCTTCAAAAATTGGTTTACAGCGTCTTAATTGATCTAAGTTTGCAGGATATTCAGTGATTTCTTCTCCATCTAATTCGTAAGCTGTACAAATCTTAACTGTATCTAAGCCAGTTAAAACGTCGATTGAGTTGATAGAAAGGTCTGTAATACCACTTACACGGCGTGAGTGACGTAATACAACTGAGTCGAACCAACCTACACGACGTGGACGTCCTGTTGTTGTACCATATTCACGACCAACTTCTCTAATGTGATGTCCGTCTTCATCGAATAATTCAGTAGGGAATGGACCATCACCTACACGTGAAGTATATGATTTACATACGCCAATAACTTTAGATACTGATGTAGGGCCTACGCCTGTACCTACTGTCACGTTACCTGCAACTGGGTTACTAGATGTAACGAATGGATATGTGCCGTGGTCGATGTCTAACATCACACCTTGTGCACCTTCGAATAATACCTTTTCATCTGTAACATTTGCATCGTCTAAGATTTTAGCTGTATCTGTGACATATTCTTTTAAGCGTTGACCTGCTGCATAGTACTCGTCAAAGATTTCATCAAACGTAGGGCATGTTTCGTTGAACATTCCTTTGAAATACGCATTTTTATATTCAATATTTTCTTTAAGACGGCGTTCGAATGTGTCTTTCTCCAGTAAGTCTGCTACTCGAATACCAATACGTTGTGCTTTATCTACGTAAGCTGGGCCGATACCTTTTTTCGTTGTACCGATTTTGTTATCTCCACGACGACGTTCTTCATATTCGTCTTGAGCTAGGTGATAAGGTAAGATGACTTGTGCACGGTTTGAAATACGTAAGTTGTCTGTTGAAATGCCGCGTTCGTTTAAACCGTCTAATTCTTTTAATAATGCGACTGGATCTACTACTACACCATTACCAATAACTGCTAATTTATCTTTATAAAAAATACCTGATGGTACTAAATGTAATTTGTACGTTTCTCCACCAAATTGAATTGTGTGTCCCGCATTATTACCACCTGAAAATCTTGCAATCACATCTGCTTGTTCTGCTAAGAAATCTGTAATTTTACCTTTACCTTCGTCTCCCCATTGTGTCCCAACTACTACGATTGATGACATAAGAGCACCTCCAAGTTTTTCTCATTTAACCATTAGATATTCTACCAATATGATTATGAATTTGCAAATAAAAATCGAACATTAAATCTCTATAGGTTGTTTGCAATTTGTTAATTTTGTTTTTACTTTTATGCGGGCTTGAGCATTGTTATATCAGTACTTTTAGGTTTGTTTTCCGGAAAATGATATACATACTTCAAATGATTTTATAGGAGTAAATCAAAATAAAAACCGTACAATAAAACTTGTAATTAGTTTATCGTACGGAAAAAATATTTTATGACATTTCTGCATGAGCATAATCAATGTCAGTAAATTTATTATATTGTTTCATGAAATGAAGCTTAACGGTACCTGTCGGGCCGTTACGTTGTTTAGCAATGATGATTTCAATTTCGCCGTTATCATCATTCGTTTGAGGTTCGAAACCTGCATCATCGTCGTCCTCATCACCTTCACCGCGATTATAGTAATCATCACGGTATAAGAAAGCGACGATATCAGCATCTTGCTCGATTGACCCAGATTCACGAATGTCACTCATCATCGGACGTTTATCTTGACGTTGTTCCACACCACGTGAAAGCTGACTCAATGCAATCACTGGGCATTCAAGTTCACGCGCAATTGCTTTAAGTGTACGTGAAATTTCAGAGACTTCTTGTTGACGGTTGTCTGAGAAACGAGACCCGCTACCTTGAATTAATTGTAAGTAGTCAATCACAATCATATCGAGGCCGTGTTCTTGTTTAAGACGACGACATTTAGAACGTAAATCAGTGATACGAATACCTGGTGTATCGTCTATGAAAATCTTCGTGCGTGATAATTTACCTACCGCAATTGTAAAACGATTCCAGTCTTCCTCAGTCATAGTACCTGTTCTTAAACGGTTAGAGTCAACGTTGCCTGAACTACAAATCATACGTGTTGCAAGTTGGTCAGCACCCATCTCTAGAGAGAAGATACCAACTGTAAACATATCTTCGTGTGTCGCTACTTTTTGTGCGATATTAAGTGCGAAGGCAGTCTTACCTACTGAAGGACGCGCCGCTAATATAATTAAATCATTACGGTTAAAGCCTGCTGTCATTTGGTCAAGATCTCGATAACCTGTTGGAATACCAGGCGTTTGACCACTATTTTGGTCGAGTTCTTCGGCTGTTTCATAGACTTGCCCTAAGACATCTCTAATATCTTTAAATCCATCACTTTCTCTTGTAGAAGAAAGTTCAAGAATACGTCGTTCGGCGTCACTTAGAATGGTATCTAGTTCTAATTCATCATTATAGCCATCATTCGCGATACTATCGGCAGTTTGAATTAATTTACGTTTCAACGCATGTTTAAAGACAATATCTGTGTAGTATTGAACATTGCGTGTTGTCGGTACGTTTGTCGATAGTTCTGCGAGGTATTGTGGACCGCCCGCTTCACTTAAACTTCCTTCGCTTGAGAGTTGATCCATGAGTGTGACAACGTCGATTTCTTTGTTGTCTTCATTCAGATGCATCATTGCGCGGAAGATATGTTGATGGGCGCCTCTATAAAACGACTCAGGAAGAAGGACTTCCTGAGTTGTGTTAATCAATTCTGGATCTATAATAATGGCACCTAAGACAGATTGTTCAGCTTCATTGCTATGTGGCATTTGATTTTGCTCATACATTCCATCCATTGTTTGCTTACACCTCTTATTTCAATCCATCTTTATTATTTCGAAATTCAGTAATGAGATTATTATAGTGAAATTAAATCAACGAACAATGTTACGCGACTCCCGAGGAAAAGCGCTAAGCGAAGACTATAGGCTGATCTTGTGCCCTGGGAAAGCGTCGCAACAAAGTGAGTGAATGATAGATATCCGTTAATTCTATAAGCATCACTAAAGTAACGTTTTAAATTACTGTTCTACTGTGTGTACTCGAATTGTACCTTCAACTTCTTTGTCTAGTTTAACTGGTACGTTTGTGTAACCTAATGCGTGAATACCTTGTGGTAAATCCATTTTACGTTTATCAATTTTAATATCATGTTGCTTATTAAGTGCTTCGGCAATTTGTTTTGTACTAACTGAACCAAACAATTTACCGCCTTCACCTGTTTTAGCTGATACTTCCACTTCGATATTTTCTAATTTCTCTTTCAATGCTTTAGCTTCATCAATTTCTTGTTGTCTATCCGCTTCAGCACGTTTATTTTGTTGTTCTAATTGTTTTAAGTTACCAGGAGTTGCTTCTACAGCATAGTTGTTTTTAAGTAAGAAGTTATTTGCGTAACCTACAGGTACGTCTTTCACTTCGCCTTTTTTACCTTTACCTTTAACATCTTGTGTGAAAATTACTTTCATGCGTCTTCACTCCTACTCATTTGTTCTGTAATTGCTTGTTGTAATTGTTCTATTGCTTCATCTATAGTAACACCTTTAATTTGTGTAGCTGCATTTGTAAGGTGTCCACCGCCACCTAATGCTTCCATAGTAAGTTGGACATTGATGGAACCTAGTGAACGTGCAGAGATACCAATAAGATTATCTTCACGTTTAGCTACAACATAAGATGCCTCGATACCTTCTAAACTTAACAACTCGTCGGCAGCTTGTGCAACCGTCACAGGATGATAGATTTTCTCATCAGATCCATGTGCAATTGCTATGCCATGATCTTGCAGTTTTACTGTTCGAATGAGCTCAGAACGATTAATATACGTATCTACATCATCCTTTAAGAAGTGTTGAGTCAAGATTGTATCTGCGCCATGTGCACGTAAGTAACTTGCTGCATCAAATGTTCTTGAACCTGTTCTTAATGTGAAGTTTCTTGTATCTACGATAATACCTGCATACATGACTGTTGATTCTAGACGTGTCAATCTTTGTTCAGTCGGTTGATATTCTAATAATTCAGTAACAAGTTCTGCAGTCGAACTTGCATATGGTTCCATATATACCAATAATGGGTTTGAAATAAAGCTTTCGCCACGTCTATGGTGGTCAATAACGACTTTACGGTTTGCTTTGTTTAAAACATTTTCATCTAAGACCATCTCAGGCTTGTGCGTATCCACGACAACGACTGTCGTCTTAGATGTCATCATATCCCAGGCCTCATCTGATGTGACAAAACGCTCTTTCAATTCAGGTTTCTTATCAATTTCATCCATTACACGACGTAACGTTGGGTCGATATCAGACTCGTTTAAAACGACGTAAGCTTCTAAGTTATTCATTAATGCAAAGCGTGACACACCAATAGCTGCCCCAATTGCATCTAAGTCAGGACGTTTATGTCCCATAATAATTACTTTGTCGCCTTCAGTGAGGATATCTTTCAATGCGTGAGAAATCACTCGAGCTCGTACGCGTGTACGTTTCTCCATCGGGTCAGTCTTACCGCCGTAGAAACGAACGTTACCATTCATATTCTTAATGGCAACTTGGTCACCACCACGTCCGAGTGCTAAGTCTAGACCTGATTGTGATAAATCACCGAGGTCGATAAGGTTCTCTGTCCCTTCACCGACACCTATACTTAGTGTAAGTTGTGCACGGTAACCGACACTCTTCTCTCTTAACTGGCTTAAAATTTCAAAGTTTGAATCTTCAAGTTCTGCTAGAATCTTCTGATTGAGATATGCAACGAACTGATCTGAATTATAACGTTTGAAATAAATGTTAAACTCTTGTGCCCAACGGCTAATTACACGTGTAACCATTGAGTTGATTTCTGAACGTTGTGTATCGTTCATATTCTGTGTAATTTCATCGTAGTTATCTAAGAATAATGTTGCGATGATTGGCTTTGAATCCTCATACAATTCGCTTGTATGTACACTTTCTGTGATATCGAAGAAGTATAAACAATGTTCATTATCTGAATAACGCACGTGATAATGATAGCTGTTATGTTCTATTTCTACTTCTTGAACCTTTTCTAATTGTTTTAATATGTTAGGAAAGACTTCGTTTACATTTTCAGAAATCACATTCGTTTCAACGTGCTCTGTCATGAATTGGTTCATCCACTCAATGTGATTATTCTCATCTAACACTATCATCCCTATAGGCAAATGCTTGATTGCTTTATTGCTACTTGCCGAGATATGACCACTTAAATCATCCACATAATTATCCATTTTAAGAAAAGCTTGTCTCAATAACACGCCACTAATGATAATCATCACGACGAGGATTGCTGCAGCAATGCCTGCGACGATTTGGTTGAAAATAAACCATACGATGACTAATGCAATGGCTGTAAGTACCATTAATATGAATGGTATGAGCAACGCTTTTTTAGTGGATTGACGGTTCATTTTTCCACCTCTAATCACTATTTAATAATCATTTTTTTATTATTCGTTTCAAATTAATACATAAATCAATAACGCCAAGTAATCCTACGATATGTGTGAGTGGTGTAATTAATGTCCCTATCACCATCAAGAATATCGTTAAGGCATCCGGCCATTTCTTAGCTTTACCAAAGAAATGAATGACGCTTAAACCTTGGATATACATCACTAATGATAACACAATTTCAAAGTTTAAAACGATGCTTTGGAATGTGCCTGGTTGGTTCGCAAACATAACACATATGAGAACTATAAGATAAATCCATAATAATGTACGGCTCATTTGCCAAGCAAATAATGGTTTAAAAATAGGTGTTGCGACCTTGAATTTTCGTAAAATTGGAAATGTAATAATCAGATTAATTAAGATTAAAAGGAAAATGACTATAATGAGATAGCTAGGGAGTTGAACCGTTGATTGTCGGAAAACTTCCTCAAACATCTGTCTATAGTTAGAATCTACTCCACTTGTTAAGACGGCATCATGAATTGCATCTTTAAATGGCTTAATTAATACGGCTGCTTTTGGGATTTTCTCAAATGATTGTAATAACATGAATCCAATCAATGTGATTAAACTGATTGAAGCCGTTGAAATATATAGAATTCTTTCTTTTGAAGTTCTTTCCTTAAGTAATTGACCGATGATAAAACTTAAAATTAAGATCAGTACCATCATACTTAAGACAAATGTATTACCTAATAACGTTGTAAGAATAACTGTTACTAATGCGCTAATTCCAAATGATTGTACAGAGCGGTTCCATAGCACGATGCCAGGAATCGTTGCAAATAAACATAAAATTAAGCCGAGAATAGGTAATACATGTGTTACTAAAGCGACTATAAGTAATGAAATTGTTGCAATAATAGTTGCTTTAGGTTGTATTTTTGAAAACACACACGCCACTCCCATACTTTTTGACTATAACCTCTATTTTAACCTCTTTGCCAAAAATTAACAATAAAGTCATACTTCTAATGACATCGTCATTAGTTAGTATGACTTATGCAATCGTGATAACGATTGTAATCCTTTTAAAGCAATTAATGCGTATGCATTAATTAGTAGCACTTATGCAATCGCAATGGGCGATTGTAATCCTTTATTGTAATAAGACGGTCGTTATTTATTTCCTTTTAAATTGTTTTAAGTTTAGGAAGTGGTATAAATTGGGTGCCCAATCATTAAAGTTGAGGAGGAAGCCGTCATGGCCAACGTTATCAGGTACAAAGAAATGACGATGGTATTTAAACCTCTCCCCTACTGCTCTGACTTGGTCATCAGGATAAAGTAAATCATCTATAAAGCCCATGGTTAAGACTTTAGTTTCTAATGATTGAAACACTTCGTCTACGTCATCTCGTCCTCGATCAATATTATGACTATCTAAGACATCCAGCAGTGTTAAATAGCATTTTAAGTCGAAACGATTTTTGAATTTATCGCCTTGATGTTGCTGGTAACTCACAACTTCTTCTGGTGTAAATCGTTGATCATAACTTTTCGAAGAACGATATGTTAAGAAACCGAGTTGACGTGCTATACTTAAGCCTTCCTTTCCACCAAGGTGAATGGCTTGGCGTGCAATTTCATTAAATGCGCGACTATAAGATGACGTCTTATCCGTTGAAGCTAAAATAATGGCTTTATCGACATGAAATTGATTGTTATATAGTAATTCCATCGCTTGCATACCACCGAGGCTACCACCTATAAGAATATTAATCCTCTTGAAACCGAGCGCCTGAATACCTTTCTCAATCGCTTTAACAATATCTCTTAATGTGAGGTGCTCTGGAAAGTTAGGGTCATTGAGCTTGGAACTTGAGCCGAAGGGACTACCGATAACGTTGAATGTTAGAAATTGGTAATCGTGAAGCGGGATATAACCACCATCAATAATTTCGCGCCACCATCCATGTTGATCATCGTTGCCATAGGTTAAGTGGTTACCTGTTAATGCATGACATACGACAGCAAGTGGTTGGCCTGGGTATCCCACATGTTCGTAACGTAGTTTCAAGTTGTCTATTGTCTCGCCAGATTCAGTTGTAAATGTGCCTAATTCTAACGTATCTACTTTATAATTCGTCATCCTTATCGCTACCTCCTCTTACTAAAAAAGCTTCTTACTCAAATGAACAAGTAAGAAGCGATTCAGTACTTATCATTCGAGATACTCGTTGGTTGTAGCACCGTGCTATTGCTAGTCGGTTGCTGAAGCATCGTTGGGCCAATTCCCTCAGCTTCTCGAAATAAGATTTCATCAATTTAGTTGTGTGATATTACTGTTGTTAATTCCAACTTTAATTTTCTAAATTTTCTAATTAATTAGATTTTATCTAACTTCTTTTATGACTTCAATGTTTTGCTGTCATTTTCAGAAATTAAAAGAAAAAGCGTAAACAAGCAATAATAATGATACCGCCAACAATTGTTACAGTCAGACTGCGAGTGAAGATAGCGAGAAAGACGGTGGGTATGATAGCGACAATATATGGAAGATTTAGTGTATATCCAAATGCGTTGTCGTGTTGTTGAATGACCCCGTCGATGACAAGTGCAGTAAATAGTGTGATTGGAATGAACGAGAGCCACTTAACGACAATTTCTGGTAAATGCACTCTCGAAATTAAGATAAATGGAATAATTCGCATCAGTAGCGTTACAATTCCGCATAAAATAATAAGTGTGAATGTATGTAAGTCTGTGTTCATCTTTCTATCACCACCCCTAAAGCTGCCGTCACAGTTGCTGCAATTAATATCGCTACATACGATGGCATCATTAAGCTCAATGTAAGCATCAACACAACCACACAGATAATTAATAAAATATAAATTCTAAGGCGTGATTTCTTGATTGACTCAAATTGAGAGAACCCTAAAAAGATAAACATTGCAGTAATGGCGAAGTCTAAACCGAGCGTATTGGGATTAGAGATGTATTTACCAAATAATGCGCCTGCCACACATGAAATGGTCCAAAATAAATAAGCTGTAAGATTGAGACCATGAAGCCATCGATCATTAATCTTTTCGCCTTTAATGTAGGGCGTAATTGCGACTCCGAAAGTCTCATCGGTGAGTAATGTGCCGAGTCCTACCCTATTCCAAAAGCCGTAATGCTTATAGTTAGGTGCTAAGGTCATACTTAATAGGAACATTCTTGAGTTAACGATAAGTGTTGTAAGGACAATTGCAGATATGGGCGTGCCAGCAATTAATAAAGCACAAACGATAAACTGCGCTGCACCTGCATAAATAATGAGGCATAATAAAATAATTTCTAAAATACTAAATTTTTGAGAGGCTGCGACAATACCAAATGACAAACCTACGCCAGCGTATCCAAATAATGTAGGAATACATTCTCTTACCCCTTGCTTAAATGTAAGATGCGCCATTTATTCAGCCTCCATTCTTCCCGGTAAAATAGTAAAGTAAGTCTAATATATTTATTCTTTATATTCAATATCTTAAGACACCAGTTTGTGTGAGGTTAGACAACCCTAATACTCATAAGTATTGTTATGAATGCGTTTATAAAATTTCAGAATTTTGTTTCTTCTTTTAGACTTACCTCTCAAATTTGAGTTTATTTAAGGGCTCCCCCTCCCCTATTTTTGTTTTAAAAGTATTAAAAAAAAGACAATGACTTATTCAGTCATTGCCTATAAGACTTAAATTGATTTTGTCTTTTAATTGAACCCTTTGTGTTTATTATTTTGTGGGTTTATCAATTTTAGTTTTTCCACCCATGAATGGTACTAATGCTTCTGGAATTGTGATTGTACCGTCTTCATTTTGATAGTTTTCAACGATAGCTGCGAATGTACGTCCTACTGCTAAACCACTACCATTTAAAGTGTGTGCTAATTCAGGTTTAGCTGAATTGTCACGTTTGAAGCGAATGTTTGCACGACGTGCTTGGAAATCAGTACAGTTTGAGCAAGAACTAATTTCTTTGTAGTCATTATAACTTGGTAACCATACTTCTAAGTCATATGTTTTACTAGCACTGAAACCAATATCACCAGTACATAAGATCACACGACGGTATGGTAAACCTAATTCTTCTAAAATTGCTTCAGCATTTTGTGTCATATCTTCTAAAGCATCCCAAGAATCTTCAGGTTTTTCGAAACGTACCATTTCAACTTTATCGAATTGGTGTAGACGAATTAAACCTCTTGTATCACGTCCAGCTGATCCCGCCTCACTACGGAAACATGCTGTTTGTCCTGTGAATTTTTCAGGTAACACACCTGGTTGAATGATTTCGTCTCTGTAGAAGTTTGTTAATGGTACTTCAGCAGTTGGGATGGTATATAATCCTTCTTTTTCAACTTTAAATAAGTCTTCTTCGAATTTAGGTAATTGACCTGTACCAAACATTGTATCTGCATTTACAAGTTGTGGTGTCATCATTTCAGTGTAACCGTGTTGTGTCGTATGTTTAGTAAGCATGTAGTTCATCAATGCACGTTCTAAGTGTGCACCTTCATTTGTTAGATATACGAAACGGGCACCTGATACTTTAGCAGCGCGATCGAAATCAGCCATTTTAAGATCTTCTACTAAATCCCAGTGCGCTTTAGGTTCAAAATTGAATTCACGAGGAGTACCCCATTTTTTCAATTCAACGTTTTCTTCATCTGATTCACCTTGAGGTACGTCATCATTGATTAAGTTTGGAATGCGAATTAAAATATCTCTTACTTTATTATCTACTTCATTTAATTTCGCATCATTTTCTTTGATTTCGTCTCCTAAGTTACGCATTTCTGCGATTACGTCGTCAGCATTTTCTTTGTTACGTTTTTTCTGTGCAATTTCTTCGCTGACTTTATTACGTTTTGCTTTCATTTCTTCTGTTTTACCGATTAATTGACGACGTTGTTCGTCTAATTCTAAAACTTCATCGACTACTTTAGGATCGTCTCCTCTTAATTCAATTTTGCTCTTAACTTTGTCTGGTTCATTTCTAAATAAACGAATATCTAACATGTAACCTTCATCCTTTCCCAAGTGTTTAAAATATTATATTTTTGGATGACTTCGTGCTGGTAAACAATAAAAAAAGACCACATCCCCGACAAGGGACGTGGTCTACGCGTTGCCACCCTATTTAACAATTTAAAATAAATCGTCATATCGATTACTTTAAATTGCACTTAACTAAAATAACGGTTATTACCGATTGCTCTCATATAGTAGGTAGATTCACATGAATAGCGATTACTTGTTCTCACTTACCACAAGCTCTCTGAAATCGCGTGATTAATGCTACTTGGCCTACGAACAATGTTTTATTAAGTTATTTTTAATATAGCAAAGTCTTTTGAACTTTTCAAGTAATTGTAAAATTATGATAATTAATTTGAAATTATGCGTTATTGTACGCATCATCTCTAAGATATTGTGCAACTGCTTCGATATCTTTATGAAATTGGCGATCTTGTGTAATAGAAGGCACAATTTTACGATATTCTTCATATTTCTCACGTGTTTTTGGTGAAAGCTTATCCACACCTTTATATTCAACTGCTTGTAAGGCAATCACGCATTCGATTGCAATGACACGTCGTGCATTTTCAATCATTTGGTAACCATGTCTTGAAGCAATTGTCCCCATTGAGACGTGATCTTCTTGGTTAGCTGAAGACGGTATAGAATCGACACTCGCTGGGTGGGCGAGGATTTTATTTTCAGAAACGAGACTAGCTGCAGCATATTGCATAATCATCGCACCACTTTGTAAACCTGGCTCTGGACTTAAAAATGCTGGCAAATCACCATTCAATTGTGGATTAATCAAACGTTCTAAACGACGCTCAGCAACGTTTGCTAACTCACTGACGCCCAATTTCAAATGATCTAATGCGAGGGCGACAGGTTGACCATGGAAATTACCACCTGAAATGACTAATGTCTCGTCATCTTCATCGAAAATGAGAGGATTATCATTCGCAGCGTTCATTTCAAATTCCAATTTCTCTCTTACATAATTGAAAACTTGGAAGCTTGCGCCATGAATTTGCGGAATACAGCGTAAACTGTATGCATCTTGAACACGTAATTCTGCTTGGCGTGTTGTGAGTTGTGAATCTTCAAGCCAATGTCGCATACGTGCCGCCACATCAACTTGTTCTTGAATATTACGTACTTTATGTACGTTGTGATTATAAGCGTCAGTGATTCCGTTTAAAGCTTGATGTGTAAGTGACGCAATCCATTCAACTTGATAGCCTAAGTCTTCCGCTTCAATGTAATTGATAACGCCTTGTGCTGTCATGGCTTGTGTACCATTGATAAGTGCCAAGCCTTCTTTCGCTTGTAGCTTTAATGGCTTACGTCCTAATTCATTTAATACGTGGCGACTATCGACTTGTTCATTTTCATAATAAACATCCCCTTCACCGATAAGCGCAAGCACTAAATGGGATAATGGCGCCAAATCACCGGAAGCTCCTAATGACCCTTGTTGCGGGATGACCGGAATAATGCGCTCATTAATAAAGAACTTCAATTGATCTACTAATTCTAAAGTTACTCCAGAGTGGCCTTTCAATAATGTATTTAAACGTAGTACCATCATTACTAATGCCACTTCTTCTGAAAATGGTTTCCCAATACCACATGCATGGGAACGAATGAGGTTAACTTGTAATTCATTGTATTGACTTGGATCGATTAATACATCACTAAATAAACCGAAGCCTGTCGTAATACCATAAATCGTTTCTTTGTTCTCTATAATGCGTTCAACAACTTGGCGACTCTTCTTCACACGTTCAATGGCATCTTCTGAAATATCAATTTTTAAATCTTGATTTAGAAGTTTCTTAATTTCTTTAATCGTTAATGATTCCCCGTTTAAGAATAATGTCATTTGAACAACCCCTTTGTTTAAATTTTAGCTCCATTACAGGAAAGTATACGTTTTCATTTTTATAATCACAACACTTTTTGAAATTTTTATAATGCATTATCAATTTAATATTTTAATTAGTTAAAGTATTTGGGTGCGTCATTTTTATTTTTTAAAGAAAATTGGATTATGACATTTTTAGATTTTAAACAGAGGGGTGACTTCGTTTTTTAAATTCTGAAATACCTATTGACGAAAGTGATTTACAGGTATAGTATTTTCTATTGTATTTAAAAGAGAATGAGCAATTTTAATGGGTCTTCAACTTCTTGAAAATAACTGTACACATCGCGTTATAAAGTGATTTTGAGACGGTAGGGCGTCTTGTGTATGGTAAACGGGAAGTAACTTTTTAATGGAGGTTATGTCATTATGGAAACGTTAGATTCTGTTAATATTCCTATAAGAAAAGACGAAACACATAAAGGCGATTACGGTAAAATCTTGCTAATCGGCGGTTCTGCTAACATGGGCGGCGCAATTATGCTTGCTGCACGTGCATGTGTATATAGTGGAAGTGGTTTAATCACTGTTGCAACACATCCTACCAATCACGCAGCGTTACATTCTCGTTGTCCAGAAGCGATGGTCATTGATATCAATGATACGAAGATGTTAACGAAAATGATTGAAGCCACAGATAGTATCTTGATTGGTCCTGGTCTAGGTGTTGATTTCAAAGGTAATAATGCGATTACTTTCTTACTTCAAAATATTCAACCACATCAAAATCTCATTGTAGATGGCGATGCAATTACAATATTTAGTAAATTGAAACCGCAAATTCCAACGTGTCGTGTCATTTTCACGCCACATCAAAAAGAATGGGAACGTTTAAGTGGTATTCCAATAGAAGAACAAACGTATGAACGTAATATAGAGGCGGTTAACCGTCTTGGTGCGACAGTAGTTTTAAAGCAACATGGTACTGAGATTTACTTTAAAGATGATGCTTATAAATTAGCTATAGGTACACCAGCAATGGCTACTGGTGGTATGGGTGATACGCTTGCCGGCATGATTACGAGCTTTGTCGGTCAATTCGATAGTTTGAAAGACGCTGTTACAAGTGCCACTTACATTCATAGTTATATCGGAGAGAAATTATCTGATACTATGTACGTCGTGCCACCTTCTCGTTTAATTAGCGAGATTCCATACGTTATGAAACAATTAGAAGGTTAGTCAAATCTTATATTGCTATAAAAAAATCAGGTTCTTACTCTATATAGAGCGAGAACCTGATTTTTTCATATATTATTATTCATTGTCGTCTTCGTTATCTGAAGCACTTTCAATATCTTCATTTACACGATCCATAAAGTCTTGACGCACATCGATTCTATCATCGTTGTCATCTGTTTTAACTTTAGATGTCTCTTCCTCTACTTCTGTATGAATCGCATTACCTGGTGTTTGATCATCTACAACTTCTTCTGTTGCTGTTTCAGAAGATGTTGTTTCATCTGAATCCTCATTGTCCTCATCATTTTCATCTTCTTCTTTGACTTTAGCAACTGTTGAAACAAATTGACCTTCGCCTAATTTCATCAAGCGTACACCTTGAGCGGCACGACCATTTTGAGAAATATCTTCCACATCAAGACGAATGATAACACCTGCGTTTGTTACAACCATTAAGTCTTCTTCACCTGTCACTGTAGTGATACATACGATATTACCATTACGTTCAGTAATTGTTGCTGTTTTAATACCTTTACCGCCACGATTTGATAATCTGTATTCACTTACTGGTGTACGTTTACCGTAACCATTTTCAGTAACAACTAAGACTTCATCTTCACTTTCTGCATGAGCCACATCCAGTCCTACAACTTCGTCGCCTTCACGTAATGTAATACCTTTCACACCGGCAGCAGTACGACCTAATGGACGCAATGCTGATTCAGGGAAGCGAATTAGTGATGCATGAGACGTACCGATAAGGATGTCTTCATTACCTGTAGTTAAACGAACCGCAATCAATTCATCATCTTCTTTAAAGCTGATTGCAATCTTACCGTTCTTATTAATACGTGAGAAGTTGCTAAGTGCTGAACGTTTAACAATACCACGTTTCGTAGCAAACACAAGATAATCATCTTCGCTTTCAAGGTTTCGAACCGCAATCATCGTACTGATTGTTTCATCATTCTCAAGCTCAATAGCATTAACGATTGGAATACCTTTCGATTGACGAGAGAGCTCAGGTACTTCGTAACCTTTAAGTTTATACACACGACCTTTATTCGTGAAGAATAAAACATTATCATGTGTACTTAAAGTAACTAACTGACTCACAAAGTCTTCTTCAAGCGTATTCATACCTTGTACACCACGTCCGCCACGGTTTTGTGAACGATATGTAGAAACAGGTAATCGTTTAATGTAATTATTGTGGCTTAATGTAATCACAATTTGTTCTTCAGGGATTAAATCTTCATCTTCTAAATCATCTAATCCACCTAATTGAATTTCGGTACGACGTTCATCTCCGAAGCGTTCTTTAATTTCTGAGAGTTCGTCACGAACTAATTGTAATAATACTTCTTCATCAGCAAGAATTTCTTCTAATTCTTTAATATATTCAAGAAGTTCGTTATATTCTGATTCAATTTTATCGCGTTCTAATCCTGTTAAACGTCTTAAACGCATATCTAAGATCGCTTGCGCTTGACGTTCAGATAGCTTAAAGCGTTCTTGCAAGCTTTCCATTGCGATTTTATCAGTTTCAGATTCACGAATAGTTGTAATAATTTCGTCAATGTGATCTAACGCAATTCGTAAACCTTCTAGAATATGTGCGCGATCTTTGGCCTTTCTTAAATTATATTCAGTGCGTCGTCTTACTACTACTTTCTGATGCTCTAAATAGTGAATTAACGCTTCTTTTAAATTAATTAATTTAGGTCTGCCATTGACTAAGGCAATCATATTCACACCAAATGATGTTTGTAATGGTGTTTGTTTATATAAATTGTTTAGGATTACGCTCGCATTGGCATCTTTACGTACATCAATAACGATTCTAACCCCTGTACGTAAACTTGTTTCATCACGTAAATCTGTAATTCCATCAATTTTCTTATCTCTTACAAGTTCTGCGATTTTCTCAATCATACGTGCTTTATTGACTTGGAAAGGTATTTCAGTCACGACGATACGTTGACGTCCGCCACCTCGTTCTTCAATTTCCGCACGTGAACGCATTTGAATTGAACCACGTCCTGTTTCATATGCGCGACGGATGCCACTTTTCCCTAAAATTAAACCTGCAGTTGGAAAATCTGGACCTTGAATATCTTCCATCAATTCATTAATTGTAATATCTGGGTTCTTACTTAAACTTAATACACCATCAATTACTTCTGTTAAATTGTGAGGAGGAATGTTAGTCGCCATACCTACAGCAATCCCAGCAGCACCGTTCACTAAAAGGTTAGGGAAACGTGCAGGTAAGACTGACGGCTCTCTTTCATTACCATCATAGTTGTCGATAAAATCAATGGTATCTTTATTGATATCACGTAGAAGTTCTAACGTAATCTTAGTCATACGTGCCTCGGTGTAACGCATTGCTGCTGCGCCATCACCATCCATAGAACCAAAGTTACCTTGTCCATCTACAAGAGGGTAACGGTAACTGAAATCTTGGGCCATTCTAACCATCGCTTCGTAGATTGAAGAGTCACCATGTGGGTGATATTTACCCATAACGTCCCCAACGATACGCGCAGATTTCTTATACGGTTTATCTGGTGTCATGCCTTGTTCATTTAGACCATATAAGATACGACGATGTACAGGCTTTAATCCATCTCTAACGTCAGGTAATGCACGAGAAACAATAACACTCATGGCATAGTCTAAGAATGATTCACGCATTTCACTGGTTATATTTCGTTCATTAATTCTTGATTGAGGTAATTCAGCCATCAAGAGATCCTCCTTCAAAAGTTCAGTTCATAGTGCTTAGAAATCTAGGTTGGCGTAAACTGCATTATCTTCGATAAATTGTCTACGATTTTCTACAACGTCACCCATTAACATTTCAAATGTTTGGTCTGCATCAATTGCGTCTTCAAGTCTCACTTGCAACATTGAGCGGTGCTCTGGATTCATAGTCGTTTCCCATAATTGATCGGCGTTCATCTCTCCAAGACCTTTGTAACGAGAGATAGACCATTTAGGTGTAGGATTTAATTCCGCTTTAAGTTTATCTAATTCTCTATCGTTGAATACGTAATACTTCTGCTTACCTTGTGTCAATTTATATAAAGGTGGCTGAGCAATGTAGACATATCCCGCTTCAATTAACGGTCTCATGAAACGATAGAAGAATGTAAGTAATAGTGTACGAATATGTGCACCATCGACATCCGCATCTGTCATAATAACAATTTTATGATAACGTGCTTTTGAAATATCGAATTCTCCACCGATACCTGTACCAAACGCAGTAATCATTTGGCGAATTTCATTGTTATTTAGAATACGATCTAGACGTGCCTTTTCAACATTTAAGATTTTACCTCTTAACGGTAAAATCGCTTGCGTTCTTGAGTCACGACCTGATTTTGTAGACCCCCCGGCAGAGTCACCCTCTACTAAGAAAATCTCACTTTCATCAGGATTTTTACTAGAACAATCTGCTAATTTACCTGGTAAACTTGAAACATCTAATGCTGATTTACGACGTGTTACTTCACGTGCTTTTTTAGCTGCAACACGTGCTCTAGATGCCATAATACCCTTTTCAACAATAATACGGCCCACAGAAGGGTTCTCGTATAAAAAGCGTTCAAAGTGTTCTGAGAATAATTTATCTACGACTTGACGTACTTCAGAGTTACCTAACTTCGTCTTCGTTTGTCCTTCGAATTGAGGGTCACCATGTTTAATTGAGATAATAGCTGTTAAACCTTCACGCGTATCTTCACCTGAAAGTCTATCTTTATCTTCTTTGATGATTTTACTTTGCGTTCCATAACTATTTAATACACGTGTCAATGCACGTTTGAAGCCGTCTTCATGCGTACCGCCTTCGTAAGTGTGGATATTATTTGCGTAAGTTAATAAGTTTGTCGCATAGCCACTGTTATATTGGATGGCAATTTCTACTTCGATATCGTCTTTAGTTTGATGTATGTAGATAGGCTCTTGATGAATCGGTTCTTTGTTCTCATTTAGCAATTCTACATAAGACTTAATACCACCTTCATAGTGATAGGAGTCTTCGCGTACTTCTTCTTCACGCTCATCTCTTAAAGTGATTTGAATACCTTTATTTAAGAATGCAAGTTCACGTATACGTTGTTGTAACGTTTCGTAATTATAAACCGTTGTCTCAGTAAAGATATCGCCGTCAGCTTTAAAGCGGATAGCTGTACCTGTTTGATCCGTTTCACCAATTTCTTTCAAGTCAAATTGAGGTACACCTTTTTTGTAGGCTTGGTGATAAATCGTTTCATTTCGATATACGTATACTTCAAGATCTTGGGAAAGCGCATTAACTACGGATGAACCTACACCATGAAGTCCACCGGATACTTTATATCCGCCACCACCAAATTTACCTCCTGCATGGAGTACAGTTAAGATAACTTCGACAGCAGGACGTCCCATTTTCTCTTGAATATCAACAGGAATTCCACGACCATTGTCAGTAACTTTAATCCAATTGTCTTTCTCAATGATGACCTCTATTTGATCAGCATAACCTGCTAATGCTTCGTCAATACTATTATCAACAATTTCCCATACTAAATGGTGCAATCCTCTTTCGGAAGTTGAACCAATATACATACCTGGTCTTTTACGCACCGCTTCAAGACCTTCTAATACTTGTATCTGTCCAGCACCATAATTATCTGTGTTGTTTACATCTGACAATGTATTCACCATCACTTTCTTGTTACTTTAGTAATTCGCCTTGACTTATACGGTATAACTTAGCGTTATTCATGATTTCATGATCTATACCGTCCACAGACGTTGTAGTTACGAATGTTTGTACTTTATGTTGAATCGTACTTAAGAGATGCGTTTGTCGTGAATCATCAAGTTCACTAAGCACATCGTCTAATAGCAAGATTGGATATTCCCCAACCTCAATATTCATTAATTCAATTTCTGCTAGCTTAATTGACAATGCAGTTGTTCGTTGTTGGCCTTGTGAACCATATATTTGAGCATCCATGCCATTAACATTGAATCCTAAATCATCACGATGTGGTCCGTATAGACACACACCTCTCTCTTTTTCTCGCTTCAAGTTATCGTTTAATAACGTCATCACTTCATCTAGCAATTCTGACTCGTCTTTTTCATAGTCGCTTAACTTTAAGCTAGGTAGATATTTAAGTGCTAATTTCTCGCGCTCATTAGTAATGCCTGAATGAATGGGTTGTGCGAGTTCTTCTAGTTCCTTTATAAAATGCTCACGACGTAACGTTACCTTTAAAGCATATTGAGCAAATTGTTGGTTTAAAACTTCTAACATCGTCGTATCCGTCTTCTGTCCAATTTGTAATTGCTTTAAATAGTTATTCTTTTGTTTAAGAATACGTTGGTATTGAGCTAAATCATTTAAGTAAACGGCTGAAATTTGTCCCAACTCCATATCTATGAAACGACGACGTATTTGCGGAGAACCTTTAACAATATTTAAATCCTCCGGTGCAAAAAGCACGACGTTCAAGTGTCCCACATATTGAGTCAGTCTACTTTGTTCAAGGTGATTCACTTTAACTTGTTTACCTTTTTTAGTTATAAACATTGTAAGTGGCATTGTGCCATGTCTATAACTCAGCTCACCTTCTATTTTAGCATAATCAGAGTTAAAACGTATGAGTTCCTTATCATTGGAAGTACGATGACTTTTAGCAAGTGCTAGAGTATAAATTGATTCAAGTAAATTCGTCTTCCCTTGCGCATTCTCGCCTATGAGAATATTCACTTCTGGATGACAATCTAATGTAACCTCTTCATAGTTACGATAATTCTCTAATTGGAGTGTATTGAGTTTCATTGTTCACCTTGATGAATGATTAGAAAAGAACCTGTATCCTCAGGTAAATCTGTGATATCAATTCTGTCGTTGTGTTCTAATTTCTTACCACGACGCGTTTCACGTTGGCCATTGATTAAAACTTGAAAATCTTGTAGAAACCATTTGGCTTGTCCACCAGATTCAATAATGCCTTCAGTTTTAAGAAATTGGCCTAAAGTAATGTTTCCTTCTACAACAACTTCTTGAACCAAAATGATCACTCCATTTCTTTATATGTCATTAATATATTATACCTTTTTTCGCCTTAGATTTCATGTAAAACAAAGAATGAAATCACTTAACTCGATATATATTTTTATTCCTAAAAAATTACGTTACCTCTCATACATTTTTAGCGGTTTATAAATTAGTGAAATTTTAATTACCTATGCATGTGTATTTTGATTTTTGAGAGGCATTTTACTTAATTTTAACAAATAGGATGATTACCTCTCGAATTTTATTATCGTTTCACAGAACGTCTCTCAGTATCCTTAAAATAAATCTAAACCAACTAAAAAGAGATTGTCACTCGGACAACCTCTACGTTAAATATATAACAGGTTTAGCTTTTCTATAATTATCTCATTCATTATAACAAACTAATATGTTCTGATAGGTAAAATTAATTGTGTTACAGAATCGTCATCTTTTGGTTTTAAAATAAATGGCTTCATCGTTCCAAAGAATTCAACTTCAACTTCATCATTATCGATTGCTTTTAGAGCATCCATCATATATTTAGAGTTGAAAGAAATTTTTAAGTTTCCACCTTCAACATCATTTGCATTAACTTCTTCTTTTACTGTACCAATTTCAGGAGATGTTGAAGATAATTCTACTAATTCATTTCCAGTACTTAGTTTGATGACATTATTTCCACCTTCACGCGCTAATAAAGAAGCACGATCGATTGCATGATAGAAATCACCGTTATTAATTCCTAATTTGATTTCATAGTTTTCTGGGAATAAACGAGTTGTATCAGGATAGTGACCTTCAAGTAAACGTGAAATAAAGTTAACATTTCCAACTCTGAATAGAACTTGGTTAGATGCAAAGAAGATATCAATATCTTCATCACTGTCACTCATAATCTTATTTAATTCAGATAATGCTTTACCTGGAATGATGACATTTTTATTTTCTGAAGCATCTTCCAATTGTAACTTTCTTACAGCCAAGCGGTGTGAGTCAGTCGCTGTGCATATTAATTCATTATCTTGTATAAGCCAGTTCACACCCGTTAATACTGGGCGTGTTTCTGAGGTGGACACTGCGAAGTTTGTTTGCGCGATAATGTTTTTTAACACCTTAACTGATAATTGAATGGCATCATCTCTTGATACTTCTGGTAATAGTGGATATTGATCTGGATCTAATCCACTTAAGTTAAATTCAGAATGTCCTGAAGTGATTAACGTTTGGAATTGTTCATTTGTAGATAATTTAACATCTTTACCAGGTAACTTTTTAATAATATCTACGAAGAAACGACCAGGGAGTACAACTGATCCTGTTTCTGAGATATCAACGATGTCTTCACCGTCAATTTGTTTAGGAATTGTAATTTCAATTGAGATTTCTGAATCTGAACCAGTTAAAATCACTTCATTATCTTTAGCATCGATTTTAATACCAGTTAAAATAGGTAGTGTCGTTCTTGGTGAAATTGCTTTAAGTGTGTCATTAAGTTGATTAATAAAATAATCTCTTTTAATTGTGAATTCCATCATTAATTTCTAAACTCCTTCCAGTCGTTTATATATAATTATATAGGTTTTAAATTCATAGTAATAGTAGTAGGGGCTGTGGATTGGTGGATAAGTTCTAAAAAGTTTGTAATCGCCCAGTTATACATATGTGGATAAACTGTGTACGCTGTGTATTACTTTTAAACATTATCCACAATTTCTCGAATTATTAACTTCATGCCTCAACCTTTTCAAGAAATTTAATATGCTTTTTTTCGTTGTAATTATTCCCGAAATATATATTTTTAAATCTCTGTCTTAGTAATTTGCTACTTGTCACACTATTTCCCGCTACTGATTTCTAATTTCTTTTTCTAAATTTTCGACTTCTTGTTTAAATGTTGGATCTGCTTTAATGTCATTTACAATTTTTTCGTGTGCGTGAATCACAGTGGTATGATCACGACCGCCGAATTCTTCACCAATTTTTGGTAAAGAAAAATCAGTAAGTTCTCTAGATAAATACATTGCGATTTGACGAGGATACGCAATAGATTTTGTACGTTTTTTAGCGCTGAAATCTTCAATTCGCACACTGTAGTATTGACCTACGACTTTCTGGATATCTTGAATTGTAATTTTTTTAGATTTTGGTGCTTGAATAATATCTTTAAGTGCTTCTGCAGTTAATTCAGTTGTAATAGGTTTACCTTGTAATTTTGAATAAGCTAATAATCTTGTTAGTGCGCCTTCAAGTTCACGGATATTAGATTGAATTTGATTAGCGATGTAGTTAAGTGCCTCAGGCGGTATATCAAGATTTTCTTCTTCTATTTTCTTTTGCAAGATTGCCATTCTTGTTTCGTAATCTGGTGGTGTGATATCAACGATGAGTCCCCATTCGAAACGTGAACGTAATCGATCTTCTAATTTAGCTATTTCTTTAGGTGGTCGATCACTTGAAATGACGATTTGCTTGTTATTTTGATGCAATTCATTAAATGTATGGAAGAACTCTTCTTGAGTTTGTTCTTTGTTTTGAATGAATTGAATATCATCAATCAGTAACACGTCTATGTTTCGATACTTTTCACGGAAAGCTTCAGTTTCATTATCACGAATTGATTTAATAAATTCGTTAGTGAATTTCTCACTTGATGTATAAATGACTTTCGCATTCGGTTGATTACTAAGGACATGGTGACCAATTGCATGCATTAAGTGAGTTTTACCTAAACCTACGCCTCCGTATATAAATAGAGGATTGTATGCTTCGGCTGGTGCTTCAGCTACTGCTAAACTTGCTGCGTGTGGGAAGCGGTTCCCCGGTCCAATTACGAAAGTATCGAATGTGTTATGCGTATTAAATTGTTCTTTTCCCCAATTATTTTCATCATGGGTTGGAGCAGCAGTTTGAGGTTCTTGAGTTGCGTGAGATGTCACATTACTGTAGTTAGCAAGCTCATCTTCTGTAATAAAATGGGGTTTCACTTCATAACCAATGACATCATATATAATAGCCTGCAAAATTTCGGAGTATCTTTGATTTAGCCAACTCGCATTAAATGGCAGGCTTGTTAAAATAATGGCTTCGTCATTTTTAAGTGAGTAGAGTTGCGTATCTTTGATAAACGTATGATAGCTGGTATGTGAAATTCTTTCTTGGGCAATGTCTAAAACTTTGTCCCAAATTTCCTTCTCTGACATAAATAACTCCATCTTTCTTAAAATTTTAGACTTATACACAGAAATAACACCGGTGGATAAAAATAATCACAGCATGTTAATAATTATCCACAAGTTAATCACAGATAGTGGATAACTAATACAATACTATGATTTATTCACAGTGTTTATGTATATAAATTTGATAAATAAATCCTTATAAAATCACAATTTGAACGACTTATCCACATAATTATACTTTTTAACTTCGACAGATGTCAAATGGCTGTGAATATGTTTCTAAAAATTGTATAACCGTGTGAATGAAGAATACTTTATCCACAGAAAATACTAACATTTTTGTGAATAAGTGGATAACTTCATAAATTCTTCATCTTCTCTTAATAATCGCTTGGGAAATAATTTATAATACATGTATGAAAAATGTATAACGCAGAAAATGAGAGTCATATTTTGAATGCTATCTATTTAAAATCACATAATGAAAGTGAAAGTTATGCGATACGTCATAAAATCATCTTGCTTTATAAAAGGGATTTTGTTATATTGTAGTAGTTGCTTGAATTATGACTAGATAATAATGAGCTAAATAAGAAATTTCTTAATAGCAGACACAATAAGAGAGCAATTGCTCAAATGAAGTATGTTAGTACTATAGGCTGCAACATACTTTGATAATTTATCTATGTATATGAGCCAGTTTCAAGGTATGAAATTGGAAATATTAGATAATTGAATACAGATGGAGGTGTTTTGCATGGTAAAACGTACTTATCAACCAAATAAACGTAAACATAGTAAAGTTCATGGTTTCAGAAAACGCATGAGCACTAAAAATGGCCGTAAAGTTTTAGCGCGCCGTCGTCGTAAAGGCCGTAAAGTTTTATCAGCATAAGATCACTGACTCATCAGTGGTCTTTTTTTTTCGTTTTAATATAGTGAAAGATTCATTTGAAATAAAAATATTCATATAATGGATAATTGAATAAGCGAGTGATGTTATGTGGAAAAAGCATATCGTATAAAGAAGAATTCAGATTTCCAAACGATATATAAAAAGGGAAAATCTGTTGCAAATAGACAATTTGTTGTATACACCTATAATAATAGTGAAAATAAACATTTTCGCTTAGGCATTAGTGTTTCAAAAAAATTAGGAAATGCTGTAACACGAAATAGAATTAAAAGAGCGATTAGAGAAAATTTTAAAGTGCATAAAGATGACATTATTGCTAGAGACATTATTGTGATTGCTAGGCAGCCTGCAAAAGATATGACAACACTTGAAATACAAGGTAGCTTAGAACATGTCCTTAAAATAGCAAAAGTCTTCAATAAAAAGATTAAATAGGGTAGGGGAGGTGTTTGTTAACACTAACCGAAGTCTTACCGAAGACAAACGTAAGACTAACCTACAATGATGTTTAAACAGTATATTAGCTTTTTATAATGAAACAATTTACAATGTTATAATGAATTTTTACTTGAATAAGGAGGCGAGGCTCTTATGGATTTTGATACGATTACAAGTATTTCAACTCCTATGGGTGAAGGAGCTATTGGCATCGTACGCCTTTCAGGTCCACAAGCAATTGAAATTGGAGACACCCTTTATAAAGGAAAGAAAAAATTAGCAGAAGTGGATACACATACGATTAATTATGGGCACATTGTTGATCCTGAAACGAATGAAACAGTAGAAGAAGTAATGATTTCAGTATTACGTGCACCTAAAACATTTACTAAAGAAGATATTATTGAAATCAATTGTCATGGTGGTATCTTAACGATTAATCGTATTTTAGAACTAACGATGACATATGGTGCAAGAATGGCAGAACCTGGTGAATATACGAAGCGTGCATTCTTAAATGGTCGTATTGACTTATCACAAGCAGAGGCTGTCATGGATTTTATTCGTTCTAAAACAGACCGTGCATCTAAAGTAGCAATGAATCAAATTGAAGGTCGTTTAAGTGATTTAATCAAAGGTCAACGACAATCCATATTAGAGATTCTCGCTCAAGTCGAAGTAAATATTGATTATCCAGAGTACGATGATGTTGAAGATGCGACAACTGAGTTTCTACTCGAACAGTCTAAGAATATTAAAGAAGAAATTAATCGACTGTTAGAAACAGGCACGCAAGGTAAGATTATGCGTGAAGGACTATCTACTGTCATCGTTGGTCGTCCTAATGTAGGTAAATCATCAATGTTGAATAATCTTATTCAAGATAACAAAGCAATCGTTACTGAAGTAGCTGGTACGACAAGAGACGTGCTTGAAGAATATGTCAATGTAAGAGGGGTACCACTTAGATTAGTCGATACGGCAGGTATTCGTGACACAGAAGATATTGTTGAAAAAATCGGTGTCGAACGCTCACGTAAAGCATTAAGTGAAGCGGATTTAATACTATTTGTATTGAATAATAACGAACCTCTTACAGAGGATGATCAAACATTATATGAAGTGATTAAAAACGAAGATGTTATAGTCATTATTAATAAAACAGATTTAGAACAACGTTTAGATATGAATGAAGTAAAAGAAATGATTGGCGATATGCCATTAATTCAAACGTCTATGCTTAAACAAGAAGGTATAGATGAATTAGAAATTCAAATTCGAGATTTATTCTTTGGCGGAGAAGTACAAAATCAAGATATGACTTATGTGTCTAATTCACGTCACATTTCGTTGCTAAAACAAGCGAGACATTCAATTCAAGATGCTATTGATGCAGCTGAATCAGGTGTACCTATGGATATGGTTCAAATTGATTTGACACGTACTTGGGAAATACTTGGTGAAATTATTGGAGAATCAGCTAGTGATGAACTCATTGATCAGTTGTTTAGTCAATTCTGTTTAGGTAAATAACGATGTGAGAAACGTGATAAATAAGACGGTAGGATGTCTTCATTTTCAAGGAAGTAAGGATACAGAATACGAGGAGGTAAAAAAGTGGTTCAAGAATATGATGTAATTGTCATCGGTGCTGGGCATGCAGGTATCGAAGCAGGTTTAGCTTCGGCGAGACGTGGTGCGAAGACGTTAATGTTAACAATCAATTTAGATAATATCGCATTTATGCCATGTAACCCATCCGTGGGTGGTCCTGCTAAAGGTATCGTTGTACGTGAAATTGATGCGTTAGGTGGACAAATGGCGAAGACGATTGATAAGACACATATCCAAATGCGTATGTTGAATACTGGTAAAGGGCCGGCTGTAAGAGCATTGCGTGCACAAGCGGATAAAGTGTTATATCAACAAGAGATGAAACGTGTGATTGAGGACGAAGATAACTTAGATATTATGCAAGGCATGGTAGACGAGTTAATTATTGAAGATAATGAAGTTAAAGGTGTACGTACAAACATTGGAACGGAATACCGTGCTAAAGCCGTGGTTATCACAACAGGTACATTCCTACGAGGAGAAATCATCTTAGGAAATATGAAATATTCAAGTGGTCCAAACCATCAATTACCATCAATTACATTGGCAGATAACTTGAGAGAACTTGGCTTTGATGTAGTTAGATTTAAGACAGGTACGCCTCCACGTGTGAACGCGAAAACGATTGATTATTCTAAAACTGAAATCCAACCTGGTGATGATGTAGGTCGTGCGTTTAGTTATGAAACGACTGAGTATATTCTAGATCAGCTACCTTGTTGGTTAACATATACGAATGGCGAAACGCATAAAGTGATTGATGACAATCTTCATTTATCTGCGATGTATTCAGGAATGATTAAAGGTACTGGACCTAGATATTGTCCTTCAATTGAAGACAAATTTGTTCGCTTTAACGATAAACCTAGACACCAACTTTTCCTAGAACCTGAAGGGCGCAATACGAATGAGGTGTATGTGCAAGGGTTATCTACAAGTCTTCCTGAACATGTTCAACGTCAAATGTTAGAGACAATTCCAGGTCTCGAAAAGGCTGACATGATGCGCGCAGGCTATGCGATTGAATATGATGCGATTGTGCCTACGCAATTATGGCCAACACTTGAGACGAAAGCAATTAAAAATCTATATACTGCAGGTCAAATCAATGGTACATCAGGTTACGAAGAAGCAGCTGGACAAGGTATCATGGCAGGTATTAATGCAGCAGGTAATGTATTAGGTACTGGAGAGAAAATCTTAAGTCGTTCTGATGCATACATCGGCGTGTTAATCGATGACTTAGTGACTAAAGGTACAAATGAACCGTATAGATTATTGACTTCTCGTGCTGAATATCGTTTATTATTACGTCATGATAATGCAGATTTACGTTTAACTGATGTGGGTTATGAATTAGGTATGATTTCTGAAGAACGTTATGCGCGCTTTAATGAGAAACGCAAACAAATTCAAGATGAAATTCAACGTTTAACAGATATTCGTATTAAACCGAATGACCATACACAATCAGTGATTGAATCTAAAGGCGGTTCACGCTTGAAAGACGGTATCTTAGCCATTGATTTATTACGCCGTCCAGAAATGACTTATGACACAATTCTAGAAATCTTAGAAGAAGAACATCGCTTACCTGAAGCGGTTGAAGAACAAGTTGAAATTCAAACGAAATATGAAGGTTATATCAATAAATCTTTACAACAAGTTGAAAAAGTTAAACGAATGGAAGAGAAGAAAATTCCTGAAGACTTGGATTATAGTAAAGTAGATAGTTTAGCTTCTGAAGCTAGAGAAAAATTAGCAGAAGTAAAACCATTAAATATTGCACAAGCTTCACGTATATCTGGTGTAAATCCAGCAGATATCTCAATTTTACTTGTCTATTTAGAACAAGGGAAACTTCAAAGGGTGAATCAATAATGAGTGTAGAATGGCTATCTAAGAAATTAAGTGAACATGGCATTGAATTAACTGAAACGCAAAAAGAACAATTCCAAACGTACTATCAATTACTTGTTGAGTGGAATGAAAAGATGAACTTAACAAGTATTACAGAAGAACATGATGTATACTTAAAACACTTCTATGATTCAATTACACCTAGTTTCTATTATGATTTCGATGGAGATAAGAGTATTTGCGATGTTGGAGCTGGTGCAGGCTTCCCAAGTATTCCTTTGAAAATTGTTTTTCCTGAATTAAAGGTAACGATTGTGGATTCATTGAATAAACGAATTCAATTTCTCAATCATTTAGCTGCTGAGCTCGGTCTCCAAGATGTAAGTTTTGTACATGATCGTGCGGAATCATATGGCAAGGGAGACTACAGGGAGTCTTATGATATTGTTACAGCTCGTGCTGTTGCGCGTCTCACAGTATTAAGTGAATTGTGCTTACCTATAGTTAAAAAAGGTGGTCAATTCATCGCACTTAAATCTTCAAAAGGTGAAGAAGAATTGCAAGAAGCGAAGTTTGCTATTAATATTTTAGGTGGAAATGTGAGAGAAACATATACATTTGAATTACCTGAAGATGCTGGCGAAAGACAAATGATTGTGATTGATAAACGTAGACAGACTTCTAAGAAATATCCTAGAAAACCAGGTACGCCAAATAAATCTCCACTACTTGAAAGTTAAGATTTAACATCATTCATATACAAATAATTGAGAGGGAGAGAATGGATATGAAGAAACCTTTTTCAAAATTATTTGGTTTAAAAAATAAAGATGACATCGTTGGTTATACTGAAGAAGAACGCAATAATAATGTAGAATCCATTCATATTGAACGTATCGTACCCAATCGTTATCAACCAAGACAAGTATTTGAGCCAAATAAGATAAAAGAATTAGCTGAATCAATTGAAGAGCATGGTTTGTTACAACCTATTGTTGTACGTCCGATTGAAGAAGACATGTTTGAAATTATTGCTGGTGAGCGTCGATTCAGAGCATTACAATCTTTGCATAAACCACAAGCTGAAGTAATCATTCGCCATATGAATGATGAAGAAACCGCAGTAGTTGCGTTAATCGAGAATATTCAACGTGAGAATTTATCTGTGGTAGAGGAAGCGGAAGCATACAAAAAATTGCTTGAAATTGGAGATACAACACAAAGTGAATTGGCTAAAAGTTTAGGTAAAAGCCAAAGTTTCATCGCTAATAAACTACGCTTGTTAAAGCTTGCTCCTAATGTGATTAAACGATTACGAGAAGGTAAGATTACTGAAAGACATGCGCGTGCTGTCTTAGTCTTATCGGAAGAAGAGCAAGAGGATTTAATTGAGCAAGTCATTAATCAAAAATTGAATGTGAAACAAACTGAAGATAAAGTTCGTCAAAAGACAGGTCCTGAAAAGGTTAAAGCACAGACGTTCCAATTCTCTCAAGATGTGACTCAAGCGAGAGATGAAGTTGGTAAGAGTATTCAAGCCATCGAGCAGTCTGGCTTACGTGTTGAACATAAAGATAAAGACCATGATGACTATTATGAAATAAAGATTAGAATATATAAGAAATAGTAAGAAGAGAAAACGAGTTAATGCAATATAGGGTTGCACTTACTCGTTTTTTTGTGTTTATTAGGGGTGTTTATTTACTTTTTAAATCATTTAAAAGTTTAATTCAGTAACATTATTGATGATAAACGTTGGGTCTTCGGATTTTAGTTCATCTTCGCTATGTGTGCCCCAAGTCACTGCACATGAGGATACGTTTGCGCTATTGGCCATTTGCATATCAAATATGGCATCACCGATATAGATCGTTTCTTTATTATTGAGGCGATACTTATTTAAGATGTAGTTGATACCATCAGGCGCAGGTTTGTAATTGTCAACTTTGTCAGAACCAATGACTTCGGTGAAGAGATGATCTATTTTTAATATTTCTAGATTACGAATCAGTACATCTGTCTTTTTACTCGAGACGACAAACAATCTCTTGTCTTCAGCAAGCATGCTAAGTTGTTTAGACATCCCTTTGTAAAGTTGTAGATAAGATGCCTCTATGTCTTTGTAATTCTTTCTAAATGTAGTGATGATTTCTTCTAATTGTAAATCGTCTAATGGTGTTGGACTCATTAATCTAAAGGACCTTTCAATAGGAATGCCCATATAATATTCAATATCTTTCACTGTAGGTTCTGTGATACCTTTATCTCGAAAAGTCTTCTGTGTAGCTACCACACTACATTGCTTAGAATCGGCAATTGTTCCGTCAAAATCAAAGATTAAATTCTTATACATGGATGATTAACCTCGCTTGTTTGGAATTGATTTGATAAAACTTTAACATAAAAGTATTAAGTAATAAAATTCGCATCAATATATTTGGAATCACTCAATTTATTAGAGGGAAGGCAGTCTTAGGAGAATAGTATAAATGATTGTTCCCGTGTTCTTACTGCTATCGGCAGTAAGAAATATATTAATACTTTTTATTACAAAAAAAGAAGAAGTCGAGTTAACTTCTTATCTCTCAACTTCTTCTTATTTAATTTCTAAATTGATTTAGATTTTCGTCTTCGTCTGCCTAATAAAATAAGGCTACCCAATACAGTGAATACTGTAGCGAACAATGTTTTATCGTTATTCTTATCAGAAATGCCAGTATCTGGAAGTGAAGCTACTTTATGCACCTCATTATATTTATTGAATTTAGTTTCTTTCATTAATTCAATTTCTTTATTATATTTCGCCTTTTTATCGTATTCAACTTTATGTTCAGATGTTTTTTGAGGTTTTGGCAAAGGCACTTTATTTGGTGTTGGCGTTTTTACTGGTGTGAATGTATTATTAAACTCAATATCTGCTGGCAATTCAGTTTTACTTATTAAAATATGTCCTTCTTTTGTAATTGTGATTTTTACTTTAGCTTTCATATGATCGTAAGTAATATTTGAATCATTGCCTTGAAGTTCTTCTATTGTATAAGTATACGTACCAATATCGTTATTTTCGAAAGTAAGATTGTTGAAAATGACTTTACCATCAATCGTGTTTTTAGTACGTGCGACTTCTTTACCTTGTTCATCTTTAAGTACAAAGTCGAATTCATGAGCTTTTAGAGGTCGACCGATTAATTTTTTAGAGAAATCAAGACTTAAAGAAACGGGACTCACATAATAGTTATTAAATTCAGTGTCATTTGGATTAACAATCACAGCTTCGTAATTTCCAGAAAGATGATTTTTAACTACATTTACTGTAACAGTCGCCACCATAGGATCATAATCAATATTCGTATCTGTTCCTTGCAATTCTTTAATTGTGTACGTATGACTACCTTCAGAATCATAAGTTAAATGATCGAATATCACTTTACCATTTTGATTAGACACTGTTTGAAGCACATGGTCACCTTCAGAAAGAGTAAATTGGAACTCGCCATTCGTTAAAGGTTTACCAGTAAGGACATTATTAAATACAAGTTTAGCTATTGCTGGTAAAGGAATATAAGTGTTATTAAACTCAGTATCCGCCGGCAATTCAGTTTTACTTATTAAAATATGTCCTTCTTTTGTAATAGAAATTTTTACATTAGCCTTCATACTATCGTAGGTAATATTCGGATTATTTCTTTGTAGTTCTTCTACTGTATAAGTGTGCGTACCTACATCACTATTTTTGAAAGTAATGTTATTGAAAATAACTTTACCATCAACCGTATTTTTAGTACGTGCCACTTCTTTACCTTGTTCATTTTTCAGTACAAAGTCGAATTCGTCAGCTTTTAGAGGTCGACCAAGTAATTCTTTTGAGAAATCAAAGCTTAAAGCAATTGGATTTACATAATAGTTAGTAAATTTAGTGTCATCAGGATTTACAATCACAGCCTCATAATTACCAGTGATTGGATTTTTAGTTACATTTACCGTAACAGTCGCAACCGCAGAATCATAATCAATATTCGTGTCTGTTCCTGGGACTTCTTTAACTGTGTACGTATGGCTACCTTCAGAGTTATAAGTTAAATGATCGAAAGTGACTTTGCCATTCTGATTTGTCGCTGTTTGAAGTACATGATCGCCTTCAGAAAGGGTGAATTGAAACTCGCCATCAGTTAAAGGTTTGCCAGTAAGAAGAACATTATTAAATTCAAGTTTAGCTGTTGCTGGTAATGGAATGTAAGTATTATTGAACTCAGTATCCGTTGGTAATTCAGTTTTACTTTGTAAAATATGGCCTTCTTTAGAAATTGAAATTTTCACAATAGCTTTCATATTATCGTAAGTAATGTTTGGATCATTACCTTGGAGTTCTTCTACTGTATAAGTATGCGTACCCACGTCACTATTTTTGAAAGAAATATTATTGAAAATGACTTTACCGTCAATCGTATTTTTAGTACGTGCAACTTCTACACCTTGTTCATTTTTCAGTGTGAATTCGAATTCATCAGCTTTTAAAGGTCGATTAAGTAGTTTTTTCGAGAAATCAAAGCTTAAAGCAATTGGACTTACAAAATAATTATTAAATTCAGTGTCATTAGGATTAACAATCGTAGCTTCGTAATTACCAGTAACTGGATCTTTAGTTACATTTACTGTAACAGTCGCCGCCATCGGATCATAATCAATATTCGTGTCTGTTCCCGGTACTTCTTTAACTGTATACGTATGACTACCAACAGAATTATAAGTTAAATGATCGAACGTGACTTTGCCATTCTGATTAGACACTGTTTGAAGCACGTGGTCACCTTCTGAGAGGGTAAATTGGAACTCACCATCAGTTAAAGGTTTGCCATCAAGAACGTTAGTAAATTCAAGTTTGGCTGTTGCTGGTAATGGCGTGTAAGTATTATTAAATTCTGTATCTAATGGTGCGATTGATGTAACGGTAAGTGCATGTAGTTCTGTATTTTCAAATTTAAGTACATTAACGGAGATTACGGCTTTCATCGGATCACTTGTCATACGTTCCTCGTTACTCGGAACTTCTTCTACATTATATTTAAATGTATGTCCAACATCTGCATTGGTATACGTAGGACGTTTGCCGTCTAAGAAGGTAAAGTTAATTGCACCTTGAGCATCATTGACACCTGTAGCAAGCACTTCTTCCTTATCATTTTTTAAAGCAAAATGAAACTCTCCATCTTTTAAATTACGTCCTGTTAAAGATTTAGTGAAAGGAATATTTAAATCAAAAGGTTGGGGTTCAACGTAATAATTTGTGAATGCCTGGTTACCATCATTATCCCCATCGTAACTATAAACCACATTTGCTTTTAACATCTCGTCTTCTTCAATAACAGTAATTGTAGCAGTTACTCGCAACGGTTCAGCATCATAATTAGGATTTAAATTTGTTTTATTTTCAGTAATTGTATAAGTATAGGTACCTGGCTTAGTAAACGCGATTTTATCAAATGTTACTGAACCATCCTCTGCATTCGTTTTTGATTGTGAAGCATCTGGAATTGTTGGTGAATGAGGGCCTGCCTCTATATTAAAGGTGAATTCACCTGGAGTTTGATTATGATCGCCCTTAATTATATTATGCACTTTTAACGTTACTTCAACTGGATCAAGCGTAGTATAGTAATAGTCTGCTGGTTTAATTCTTGCTAAAAAGTTTTGTAAGCGGAAGTTACCTCCAGAACCAACTTGAACCCCGTTAATGACTTGTTTAGGTGCGAAAAGCATACCTGCAGCGTCACCTTCACTTGCTGGTTGTATTTTAAATGGTTTCGGATAACCAGGTATATCAATGTATTCACCTAGATGTTCCATGTTTCTTTCACCAGGCTTTAACGTTTCTGCATAAACTCTCACGTAGTTAGTAGTGTCAATACCAGTTGATTTAGCGGCCTCTGACATATGGTCGATAGATAGTGTCCAAATTTCAACACGTGTTGTGCCGTCTTCGCCTACTACCTCTTTGATACGTTTGATACCACCGTTACTATTTGTAGCATCTACATATCTTAATCCTACTGGGTATGCAGATATCAATGTACCAGACATATTATCAGGACTCACAGTTTGATATAATTTATAGCCTTTAAATCTACGAACATTCGAAGCGGTGTATGTTTGTCCTCCCATACCTTGAATTGTATAATGAGCTAATTCTTGTTCAGTATGATCTGGCTCATAAGTTTGTGTATTGATATCGTTTTTATCAGCTTGGAATGTAGGATTATTTTTATTTATTACACGATAGTGCGTTGTTAGAGAAGCGGTTATCGGAATAAAATACTGAGGATCAGGAGATGTATTTCCTTCATTCGCACTATTATAAACGTCAAAAATTCTTAGACTCGTACGTTGATTACCAAGATTACCATTTTTATCACTTTTGAATTGCACTTTAATCGCTGGCACAGTTTGTTTAAATTGATTTAGAGTATGTAGAAACGTGAAATCTAGTAAGGCATATTTAGCTTTGTTAGGGTCTTGAGTTGCTACAACATGTGCCAAACTATTTTCTCCAAACGTTACTACACCATCTGCGTTGATTGATTTTGTTTCAACAATAGAATTATTTACACCGTCTACCAATTGAATAGTGATATCATCAGAGTCGTCATACGGTTTTGATAAACGATAATAATATTTTGTATGGTATGTAGTATTAAAATTTGTAAGATCTGTGATAGCAATGGTGTATTGATTAGGGTCAGGATTTGCTTCAAATACTACATTTGGCGTTGGTGTTGTATTTGAATTTTTAGGCTGTGGAGTTACGACCTCTCTATTTTTAACTGTCGCACCATTTGGATTATCCATATTAGGCGTAGCGATAGTTGCGTGATCAGTTAATACACCTTCTGAAGTAATAGGTGACGTTGCAGAACGTCGTACACGAGTATGTACTTTTTGTTTGTTCGTAGTAGACGAAGATGCAGTTGTTTGTGCATTCGTATTATCTGTTATTTGTTTAGGTTTTTCGCTAGTAATGTGAGAATCAGTTTCTTTAGTGTTAGAAGTGTTTTCAGATTGAGTCGTGTTAGTTGTTGGAGTTTGGGTTGATATTTCTGAATTTGATGACTTAGTCACTTCATTTTCCAAAGGTTGTGGTTTAGAAGTCGTATCACCTAATTGAAGTGACGTGTTATTGTGGATTTCATCTGCATGAGCTACATCTTGAAAGCCTACGAATAAAAAGGCACCTAGTAATACAGAGCCAGTTCCTATTTAAAACTTTCTGATAGAGAATCGATATTTTGTTTTTAATTTCATAGCTTGATGTCCTTTCTTAGATGAATTAAATAATTTCTTTAATTTAATTATAAAATATATAAAATAGAAAACAACTTTGTGTCTAAATTGTCATAAATATAATATAAATAGCAAAACACCGTTTACAGATAATGAGATTTCGTTATTTATAGTTAATTACTCTCTTTTTCTTCATGACGTTTTAGTGCATAATCGTTTTTCAGTAAGCCGAATTTCACGCATCTAAAAAAGTTCACAATACTACGTAAAATAAAGATAATTATTACTAACCTCAAACCGTTCAATTCGACGAACGCACTTTTAAACTTAGTAAATTTTCTTTCATATTCAATAATTTGAATCACTGTTTAACGTGAAACAATGAATATTTGTATTTTTAGAAAATTAGGTATTTTAAACGATATGTTTACAACAACCTTTAATCGATTTAAACTAAAAGTAAACGAAACGTTTCGTTTAATAATTAATTGATAAGAAGGGTTATTGTGTTTGGAATATCGATTTCTAGTGCTATTCTTCATTTCGTTATAGGTGGTCTCGCTGTCGCACTGGCATCAGTGATAGCAGACAAAGTTGGCGGTAAATTAGGTGGCATTATTGCTACTATGCCGGCAGTCTACCTGGCCGCTGTTATTGCTTTAGCTATAGACCATAGAGGACATCAACTTATTCAAATGTCTATACATTTAAGTACAGGCGCTGTAGTTGGAATTGTATCTTGTATCATTACTGTCTTTTTAACTTCTTTATTTATAGGTAAGAGAAATTATAAGAGCGGAACGATATTTGCAATTGTATGTTGGTTAGTCATTTCTGTAGCAATATTTGTAGTCAAACATATTTAATGATGGAGGCATTTAAGTAATGAAATTAGTTTTAATAAAATTTCTTGTAGGTGGATTTGCGGTATTGATTAGTTATATCGTCTCAGTCGTATTACCTTGGAAAGAGTTTGGAGGTATCTTTGCAACATTCCCAGCTGTGTTCTTAGTTTCAATGTTTATCACTGGTATGCAATTTGGCGATAAGGTTGCGATGCACGTGAGTAGAGGGGCAGTCTTTGGCATGATCGGCGTACTCTTTAGTATTTTAGCTACTTGGGGTCTTCTTCAAGCTACTCAAATGTGGTTAGTTAGTATTATTGGCGGATTTGTTGTATGGTTTGTAAGTGCATTAGTTATTTTTGAAATGGTTGAATTTATTTTCCGTAAAAGAAGGGATAAACATGGCTGGAAGACCGAAAGATCCAACGATAAATAAGAAAATTTATGATGAAATTAATCGTTTACTTGAAACAACGCACTTTAGGGACATTACAATTGATCAGATCTCGGAAAATACAGGCATCTCTAAAGCAACGATTTATCGTAGATGGAAAGATAAAGCTTCAATTATTATGGATATGTTTGTTGAACAATCTCACAAAATATTTATAGACGATAATGGCGATTTATATGAAGATTTGTTTCAATTTTTAGTGAAAATTAAAGATATTTATAAAACGAAATTAGGTAGTGCAGTTATTGAAATACTTGTCAGTCACCAACAAATCGAAGCACGTGAAATGTTCATGACTAATTATTTCAATAACAACCGTAAAACATTAAAAAAGATTATTAGCAATCATATTAAAGATGAAGAACAAGATTTATTTATAGATCTCATCTTCTCACCCATTTACTTTAATATATTAATTAAACCTGATTCTTTAGATGAAAATTACATTGAAAAGATGTTGAAAAAAATTATTCAGGCGTATAAGCCAAATTAAAGAAGTTAGAGTTATAGGAATTTTGTGAGAAAGCATGAAGGTAAGTGAATTAGGATGTCAATCCTATGAAATGGAGTTGGTGAAATGGTTCAAGGAACTATTCAATCGATAGGAGAATCCAATCGCTATAAATTAATTATATATAGCGGTAGCTTTTATATTTTAGATATCGAAAAAAATATATTTACTTACTTTTTTCCATTTATTAATTATCTGTTTCCTAGATATCTTCGAGAAATAGATCAAACGACTGCAGAAAGATTAATGACTAAACAGAAATCCGAAGTAAAAAAGTCCAATTATGTTTTTCCTATATGTTTATCCATAATAATAAGTACTTTACTCAGAACGGTTGTACATCAGTTCGACATATCAGTTAACTCAATTTTTTTGTTATTTTCAGTTATAACATCAATTTCATCAGTTTTGCTTTTGAGGCTATGGTTAAGTTATTTTAACAATAAGCATATAGAAATTAAATATAGTAATCATAAAATTAAAGCTTTGTTAATTCCGCCACGTAAATATATTTTTAAAAGTATAGGAATATTTTGTTACTTTAGTATATTGTATTGTTTGGGAATGTATGCATTTATAGTATCTAATAAATTTAATTTACTAATACTAATAGCGGGAATGATATTATTATTCATAATAACTTTAACAAATTATTTCTTGTATCCTATGGAGGAAGAAAATGTTGAAATCCATGAAATAAAATCTTCTGTTACTAAGTCACTAAAATAAGACGCTTGTTGCAGTTTGCATTTGATTTTATTGTTAACTAATTAGCATGACGAAGGTCCATAGTCGTTAAGGGAATCTAAAAACGTTAAAAATAGCTCCGAATATAGTAGTAACAAAGCAAAAAAAGTCGAACATAATGTTGGAGAAGCTGTCAATAAAATCAAAAAAGTAGTAAATCCAATGAAATGGAGCGAACATATACATAATGGAACTGGTATATACAATCTATAAAAATCCTAGGTATAAAATTATTCAAAAAGATAATCAATATTTAATGGTCGATTTAGAACAAAATTGGTGTTCTTATCTATTTCCTATGTTGAATTGGTTTATACCTATTAAATACACAAAACTTACTTACCAAGAATTTAATAATTTAGATATATTTTCAAATGGTAGTGGTGCTAGTCAAGGTATGATAACTGGTGGGATAGGTGTCATAATTAGTGTATTGTTAAGAAGTATAGTGGGTTTAATGGATATAAATATTAGTCGAATATGGACTCTAATCATGTTTTTAATTGGATTTGTTGCTGTGGTTGGGCTTCGTTTAGCTTTAAGAAAGAAGTTGAAACATCAATCGTTCAATAAGAACAGTAAACAAAAAGTAAGACTGATTCCATCATTCAAAAATTTTGCGCTTATGGTATTTTGTTACGTTATTGCAATTTACTTAGTAGTGGGATTATTTTATATAATGGTTATTAATAATGTACAAAATATTATGATTTATATTTGCTGGCTAGGAATATTTTTGGCATTTTTATTTATGAATATAGCTTCAATTTCTGATAGAAAAGTGCATGCCAAAATAATGAATTGAATGTGTAAATATAACTACAAAATTATATTAGAAGTAAAGTTCTAAACATATGAAAATAATAATCTAAAAAGAATTGTAGAGCTATAAACTTGAGACGATTAAGTAGACGTTCCTTATTTAGAAGGAGCGTTTTTTTATGCGGGTTGTATAGAGGATAGTGTAAGAAGACTTAAGTATCCGCGATGTCAAAGGATTTTAACAACAAAAAGGATGAAGTTGTAAAAGAACTTTGGTAGTTTTTATTTAAGACACACGTTTCAATTTAATTATCACTTTTAAATAAAGTGAATGATTTATGAAAGATCGCTATAAAAACAATTAGGGGTTAAAAATATGGATATTAGTAATCAAATTAAAAAATTTAGACAAAGAGATGGTTATTCACAAGAATTTCTGGCTGAAAAAATGTTTGTTTCAAGACAAACGATATCTAACTGGGAAAATAATAAGAGCTATCCTGATATTCATAATTTACTCATGATGTGTAACCTTTTTAATGTTTCTTTAGACGATCTTGTAAAAGGAGACGTGGAGAAATTGGAATTAACAAGAGATAAAAAGGAATTAAATTTTTGGACGTGGATGATGATTATACCATTTTTAACTAGTGCAATTTTGATAGGTCCTCTTATTCATTATTTAAGTTGGTGGGGCTTAGGAATTGATTACATTATAATTTTAATAGGTATATTTGCATCTAATAAAGTAGAGAGAATTAAGATAAAAAATGATATAGAAACTTATGATAGAATAGTAGCTTTTATGAATGGTAAAGATCCAAATGAAATAAAAACTATGAAACTTAGAGATGTGTTTACATCATTTATGTCACTTATCTCTTTTGTGGGAGTGTTAGTATTAATAGGTTACTTGAGTATATTATTGACTGATAAATTTCTATAACATAAATAAATGAACTCCAGTAAGATTTCAATATACTGGAGTTTAATTTGTGGTTAGAATTATTTTTTCTTTTTCTCATTCAAACTAATAATAATTGGTATCATACCACAACAAATGATTATCAATAATATTAATCCTGAGTTCATTTTTGTACCTCTTGTGATTATTTAGTGTTCATATTTGGCATTGATTGACCAGAAGCTCCACTTATTAATCCAAATCCAACTAATAAAACTAAAGCAACGATGCCTAATATGATTGATGTTTTCTTGGATAAACGACTTGTTGAATAGTAGACTACACCTGTTAAAAATGCTTTTAATACATTAGTTAAACTAATAGCCATAAGGTACTTATTATCTTTAGCAAAGATATTTAAGCTATCTAATTTATATTCAAAAATACTTAATCCAAATAATGCTTGAATAATAGTGATAATAAGTGAGAAAGTATCAATGATAATCGCGTATGAAAGTGCAGCAGAAAAAATACTACTACCTTTAGCATCAGATTTAAATATTTTAGAAATAACTAAGAAAATCACAAAAATTATTGCTGTATTAAAAAGAATACCGAAGAAACCGGTGAATAATGAAATTATCAAGTATAATCCTGAATTCATTTGACCGTTAGATTGTGATATTACAGTATCTTTCGTAGCCAAGTAACTTACGAATGCAGTTATTAATGCTAAAACTATTAGAATTAATAACTTCACTAACCACTTTGGATTTTCTCTTAATTTACTAAAGTGACTTACAAATGGAACGCTTGAATTCTCTAGTTGGTTATTTTCAATGTTTTGATTTTCCATATTATGTATATCTCCTTTGTTTAATTGTGATAGTAAAAGGTTAACATTTTATTCTATTTAATAAAATACGCAATTTAAATTTTTGATTAAAATTACTTGTGAGTACTAAATCATTTTAACTAAATAATGTTTTTTTAATTTTAACTATTCTAAGATTTTGTAAATTTCTCTTAAATAAAATATTACTAATATTACGAGTATGTTATCATTCCAATTGTAATTAATTATTAAGGAGAAATAGATATGAAAAAGAAAACATTGTGGATCATCATAGGAATTGCAATCATCCTATTATTAATTATCGCTGCTTTTATCGTGAAACAAGTGAATGGTTCAGGTAAAAAAGACAGTGAAGGTTACGATACATATACAGTTAAAAAAGAAACACCTATCAGTTTGGAGGGGAAAGCTTCTCCTAAATCTGTAAAAACATACAACAATAACAGTTCAATTGGAACATTTTTAAGTGCATCTGTAGATGATGGACAGAAGGTTAAACAAGGGGATCGTTTAATTAATTATGATACGAATGCTAGTAAACGTGAACAATTAGCCAATAAAGTGAATCAAGCACAAAGCCAAGTGAATGATGATTATCAAAAGATTAATCAAAGTCCGAATAATAGCCAATTACAATCTAAGCTTACGCAAGACCAAAGTTCATTAAATGAGGCACAACAATCACTTGCACAACACGACAGACAAGTGAATGACAGTATGTATGCTACTTTCGATGGTAAAGTAAATATGAAAAATGATTCAGATGTCGGCGATGGACAACCGATTTTACAGTTGATTTCAGATAACCCTCAAATCAATGCGACAGTTACAGAATTTGATATTAATAAAATCAAAGAGGGAGATAAAGTCGATGTCACTGTAAATAGTACCGGTAAAAAAGGTGAAGGTAAGATTCTAAAAATCGATGAACTTCCTACAAGTTTTGATGCTGGTAGTGAAAGCGAGGCCTCTGGTGGTGCTCAAGCAGGTGGTGAAGAAGGTGAAGGCGCTCAAGCTTCTAATCCAACTGTAAACAACCCTTCTGGAGGTAAAGATGGCGACACATCTAAATATAAAGTCGTTATTGGAGATTTAGATATTCCTGTAAGATCAGGTTTCTCTATGGATGCGAAGATTCCTTTAAATACTAAGAAATTACCTAACAATGTGCTAACAAAAGATAATAATGTATTTGTTGTTGATAAAGACCACAAAGTGCATAAACGTGATATCAAAATTGAACGTAATAATGGACAAATCATTGTTAAGAAAGGCTTAAAATCAGGCGATAAAGTGATTAAAAACCCTAAAGGTAATTTAAATGATGGAGAAAAAGTTGAGGTGTCATCATGATTGAGTTGAAGAAAGTCAATCGACATTTCAAAAATGGTAATGAATCCAATCATATTTTAAAGGATATTGATATTCATATTGATGAAGGGGAATTTATCGCTATTATGGGACCTTCAGGTTCAGGTAAGAGTACGCTCATCAATATTTTAGGGTTTATCGATCGCGGATATGAAGGGGAATACCTTTTTAATAATGAAAATTATCAAAAAAGTTCAGACAATAAGCTAGCTGAAATTCGAAATCATACTGTAGGATTTGTCTTTCAAAACTTCAAGTTAATTCAAAATAATACTATTCTTGAGAATGTTAGTATCCCTCTTATTTATAACGGAATGGGTAGTAAAGAGCGTAAAGATAAAGTTTTAGACGGTCTTCAAGACGTCGGTCTAAAAGGTAAAGAAGATTTATTGCCGAATAAGTTGTCGGGCGGCCAACAACAACGTGTGGCTATTGCCCGGGCAATTATTAATAATCCTAAATTCGTCATTGCCGATGAACCGACAGGCGCGCTTGATTCTAAGACGTCTCAAGATATTATGGACCTCTTTGTTAAATTGAATAAAGAAAAGAAAACGACCATGATTATGGTCACGCACGACCGTGACGTCGCAGATAAAGCTGACCGTATTATTCATATACTTGATGGACGTGTGCAAGAGGAAGAGGTGTTAACGCATGAATAACTTTTCTAATGTTATTGCAGTTGCCTTTCGCTCGATCCTTAAGAACAAGCGTCGTAATATCTTCACAATGATTGGTATCATCATTGGTATCGCAGCTGTGATTACCATTATGTCTCTTGGTAATGGTTTTAAGAAATCTACGAATGAACAATTTGATGAAGCCGGTGCAGGTAAAGATCAGGCTTCGATTTCATTTATGACTGAAAATATGGACGCACCAAAAAACAATCCGTTTAAACAAGAAGATATCAGTGTGGTGGAACAAATTAACGGTGTTAAAAGTGCTAAAGTAAAAGATAGTGAAGATAGTACATATTCCGCTAAAATTACGAATACGCATGGTAGCGGTGATACAAGTCTGAAAAAAGTCAATGAATTAACTGATCCAGAGAAAGGTAAGGGATTCACTAAAGATGATAATGACACAGAAGAGAAAGTTGCTGTTATTGATAGTAAAATAGCTAAAAAAGTGTTCAATAATCATGCGTTAGGGAAGTCCCTCTATATCAATGGTGAAGGATTTAAAGTTGTGGGAGTATCTGAAAGTTCAGGGATGGACGCCGGAGGTATGGGAATGCCTGAAGAATCTACAGTGCAACTCCCTACTAAGACATTTAATAAATATATGGGAAATTTAACTCAAGGTATGCCTCAATTATTAGTATCTGTTGAAAAAGGCGCTGATAAAAAAGAGATAGGTAAAAAAGTTGAAAAAGAGTTAAATAAAAAAGGTACTGGCACATCTGAAGGTCAATATAGTTATCAAGACAATGAAGCAATGATGAAAGGTATTGGTAAAGTCTTAGACACCATTACTTACTTTGTTGCGGCTGTGGCAGGTATTTCCCTATTTATCGCTGGTATAGGTGTTATGAACGTGATGTACATTTCAGTTACTGAGCGTACTGAAGAAATTGCGATTCGACGTGCATTTGGTGCCAAGGGTCGAGATATCGAAATACAATTCTTAGTCGAAAGTGTTGTACTATGTCTTATTGGTGGTATTATCGGTCTGATACTCGGAATTATCATTGCGACCCTCATAGATGCAGTGACGCCAGAGATGGTTAAGAGTTCCGTCAGTCTAGGTTCCGTCATTTTAGCAGTAGGCGTATCGACCCTCATCGGAATCGTCTTCGGTTGGATACCGGCACGTGCTGCTTCTAAGAAAGAATTAATTGATATTATTAAGTAATTAAGATTTAAATTTTTGAAACAAGTAAGTAATTAACCTCGTGGTAGTTACTTACTTGTTTAATATTGTTTAGAGGTGTAATAAGACATTTTTATATTGATTTAGGAGGAGAGAAAGATGTCTATCAAAGAAATGTTTCACGAGTTGATTAATAAAAAATGGACAGGTGAAGATTTGTGGACTATTGTTTTATCAATTGTATGTGCAAGTTTCTTAACCACACCTATATTGGGCATTCCTATAGGAATAGCAGTGTACTTTTTATTCTTTTATAAGCAAGAAGGTAGTAATGTGTTTGATAAATATCGAGATTATTTTGATAAGAAAGAGAAAGAGAAATAGAGGAGAAAACGAATTTAATTAATAAAAAAGATTTTTTGATGAGACTGCGTGTAGTGAGAAAGGCATTAAATTTTAAATAATTTTATACGAAGAGAAACTGGAAAGTTGTTATTTAATTGAGGCTTTCCAGTTTTTAATTTGTCTTATTTTGAAACGATACAATATGTAAGTCCAGTTAAAGTCAATGTAAGAATAATTGTCAAAACCAATGTAGTAATTATTCTTTCTATAAGAGAGACATGGCGTAATCCTATAAAAACTGTAACAGTAAAGAACACAAAGGCACAGATTAAGTATAGGATAAACGCAATCAATACGAATGTATTAGGGCTGTCTAAGAATTGTTGATAGTTCTCCATTGATATAACCTCGCAAATGTTGACCTTTATATAATATATCAAAAAGTAGTATGTGTATCGAATAAAAATTGATAAAGATATAACTGTTTATTCTTCGACAAAAAATACATATTTAATATTTTAAATGAAAACAAAAAATTTAACACTAAATCTCAAAAACATAAAATTAACTAAATTTTAATAAAAATAGTTAAATAATTTAAAGAATTCTATGTTATTGTGAAAATAGCAGTTATATTTTTCAATCTTTATAAAGGAAAAAACTTATAGAGGTGATTATTTTTGGAAAATTACAAAGAAAAAAACAGATTTAGTATCAGAAAGTACGCAGTCGGAGCAATATCAATTATTACGGGTGTAGCAATTTTTATTGGGGGACATCAAGCACAAGCTGCTGAAGATACGCATCAAAACGTTGATAAGCCTACGCAAACTCAAGAATTAACGCAAAGTGTTCAAAAAGAAAATCAATCAACTGAAGCTTCGGAGTCTTCTACTGAAAAGACACAAGTACAATCTCCAAATCAACAGGCTCAAGTTACTACGAAACATAATGATGAACAGATGAAAGAAGCTTCAAATCAAAATCTTAATGAAGCGGACAATCCTAAACAAATCGATTCTAAAAAAGAAGAGCCAGCTACTCATCAAGACGCCGTTCCGTCTAAAAAAACTGATGATGCTACGCATCAAAAAGAGCCATCTACAAATCATCAATCCCAAGAACCACCTGAAAATGAATATTCAGTTCAAAAGAATGTAAGTGATAACACAGAATCAAATAAAAATAACCAAGATTCACAAACACAACAAGCAACGAATTCAGGTAAAAATACATATTCTAAAGAGCCTGAACAAAGTCAAGATACAACTCAACAAAAAGCAAAAGAACAAGAATCTCAAAATGATTCTAAGAAAAAAGAAAAACAAGTTGATAAAGGTGAAAAACAGCCATCACAAAATTTACAACAATCAGCCGAAAATAACGAATCAAAAGTAGACAAGCCTAAAAAAGGTGAACAAATTCAAACGAAATCCTCAAATACGAACCACAATTCACTGAACCAAAATAAAGAGAAAGAAAAACATCAACAAACGATTCAATCAACAAACAACAAAGAAGAAATTCCAAAACCATCTAAACAAACTACAAAAGCTAACAAAAAATCAGCTTCACAATCTTCACAATCTTCACAATCATTACAATCAAAACAATCTAATAAACTTCCTAAAAAAGCTGCTCAAGCTCAATATAAAAATCAATATCCAGTCATATTCGTACATGGGTTTGTTGGTTTAGTTGGAGAAGATTCATTTGATTTATATCCAAATTATTGGGGCGGCAAAAAATATAATGTAAAAGAAAAATTGACAGAACAAGGCTATCGTGTTCATGAAGCCAATGTCGGCGCATTTAGTAGTAACTATGATCGTGCAGTAGAACTATATTACTATATTAAAGGCGGTCGCGTTGATTATGGCGCAGCTCATGCCGCTAAATATGGTCACAATCGTTATGGAAGAACTTACAAAGGTATTATTCCTGATTGGGAACCCGGCAAGAAAGTTCATCTCGTTGGCCATAGTATGGGTGGACAGACGATTCGTTTGATGGAACACTTTTTAAGAAATGGGAATCAAGAAGAAATAGATTACCAACGTGAGCATGGAGGAACGCTATCTGATCTGTTCAAAGGTGGAAAAGATAATATGATATCTTCCATTACCACTCTTGGGACACCACATAATGGTACGCCTGCTGCAGATAAACTAGGCACACGCAAATTTGTCAAAAACACAATTAATCGTATAGGACGTATTGGTGGTAGTAAAGCACTTAATTTAAACCTAGGATTCGCTCAATGGGGCTTCAAGCAAAAGCCTAATGAAAGTTACGCGGAATATGCCAAACGTATTGCTAATAGTAAAGTTTGGGATACTGAAGACCAAGCGATTACTGATTTAACTAGTCCAGGAGCAGAAAAGTTAAATCAAATGACGACACTCAATCCTAATATTGTATATACGTCTTATACAGGTGCTGCGACACATACAGGGCCTCTCGGAAATGAAGTACCTAACGTAAGACAATTCTTCTTATTCGATTTAACAAGTCGTGTAATTGGTAGTGATGAAAATAAAGATCGCAGAGTTAACGATGGTATTGTACCTGTGACATCTTCACTACATCCTACTAACCAAGCATTTAAAAAGGTAGGATTAATGAATCCAGCGACAGATAAAGGAATTTGGCAAGTGAGACCTGTACAATATAATTGGGACCATTTAGACTTCGTAGGATTAGATGATACTGATTATAAACGCGATGGAAAAGAACTAGGTGAGTTCTATCAAAGTTTGATTAATAATATGATGAGAGTCGAAGAAAAAGACGGCGTAGCTAAAAAATAAATATAGTCGCTATGTAAAAAATTTACCCTCATAGATAGAGGTCTAAATGACTTCTTCTATGAGGGTTTTCTAGTTCAAACGCTACAATTATTTATTTTCTTTTTCTTCACGACGTTTCAAATAATACGCGCCACCTAATAACCCGATAGGTACACCTGCGATTGGTGTAATGATATTACTTAAAATGAATACAGCAGCAACTAATACTAGAATATTGAACCAGTTAATAGTTAAGTTTTTTAAATCCTCATATGATTGTTTGATTAAATCTTTAATTTTCATTATAAATACCATCCTTTTAATAAATTTTTTGGAAAACCATTTTAAATTGAGCGCTTAATGACACGATTTGAGTGAATAAATGCAACAAGTGCAAAGATAAGATAAACGACTGTGTAAGCAATCATCACTATGAATATCGGCGTCATTGTTACATTGCCCATAATCTTCATAAAGGCAAGGGATGCAAATAGTGCATGTAGTAAAGCAACTATTAAAGGCAATCCGAAGTTGAATAGAATTTTGAGTAATAAGCCTTTAGACATGTCAGAATTTGTGAATCCGATGCGTCGAAGTATTTTAAAGTTATCAATTTCATCTTCAGTTTCATCCATTTGTTTAATGTAAATAATACATCCAGCAGCGATTAAGAATGCTAATCCTAAGAATGAAGTTACAAATATGAGAATACCATTCGATGCATCTATTATTTTTTTCAATTCATCTTTAGAAACAACATTTGGATCAACTTTTGATGCGATGTGTTTAGCTTTTTTCATATCACTAGGATGTTTGATGTTAAATCCATAAACTCGCACAGTATTTTTATCAGTTTTTAATGAGTTGTATACTTTAGGGCTTACTTCCACCATAGGAGCAGCATATGAAAGTTCAGATGGGTAAACTTTGGAATCATCTTTATCTGTGACTTTCACAGTTTCTTTAGACTTACCTTTAACTGTGATTTGTTTATTCATGTTAAATTTCATTATTCCGAGAGCGGTTTTTGTATTTGTTAATCGAGCGTCATTACCTTTAAGATGTTTATTAACAATCATTGACGTATTCTCTGAAATACTCTCAGAATCATTTTGGAAAGTCATAACGTTATCTTCAATAGTTTTAGGGTTAATAGACTCATAAGTGATTTTATCGTGCTTAATATTATTTTTATCTAATTGCTGTTCAAATTTATGAGCTTGTTTACCTTTTGAAAAGTCAAAATCTTGTGGTGTTGATGATTCAATATTATAATCCGAATTTGCTTTCGTAATAGCCGCAAAACAAAGAATCGTCACTGTAATTGCTGAAATAATTGCGATAACTGTTAATGACATCGCATTTTTCTTCATTCTGTGCATGATAGATGAGGTGCAGACCACATCCGTAATAGAAACACGTCCATTTTTAGCACGTTTAATTGATTTAAATATGAGTGAAACAGAACTTCTAAAGAATAAGTATGCACCGACAATAGTTAGGAATAATATGATGAACGGTGACATCATTGCCATGGTTAAAGGGTTAAATACACCGAACATCTCAGTCGCCATATAGTATCCGAAAGCTATCATTAGAATTCCTAACACGCCACCAATGATTTCGAGTACGGTGATGCGCGCTTTAGTCGCTTCTGTCTGAGAACTATCCTTCATCATTGTTAAGATGCTTCTTCTTTTGAGGAAAAGGAAATTCTGAATAAGTATTAATACAAAAGCGATGACTAACATCACGATTGTGACAAGTAATGCCTGTGGTTCGAAACCAATTGAAAGGTGAACCTTTAACTTCATTAAATTTGAAGCGATGGCAAGCAAGAGTTGTGAACCAAAAATTCCAATGATTACGCCAAGAATGCCTGTTACTACAAATATGGCAAATTGTTCAATGCTTAACATTCTTAGAATATTGCCTCTTGTTAATCCGATAAGTTGAAAAAGTGCAAACTCTTTCGTACGTCTCTTAATAAATAAGTGATTGGCATACATTAAGAAGATGATAATGATGATGAATAGAATTGTTGAGCCAACACTTGAACCTTTTTGAATTATTTTGAGAGAATTTGAATTATTGATGCTGTGTGAATACTTTAAAGTTGTGAAACTAAAGTAAAGTACGATACTTAATAATAACGAAAATAGAAACATGCCATAATGTTTAATATTTTGTCTTAAGTTTTTAAGTGTGATTTGATTAAACGTCATGAGTGACACCACCTAATGCCGATTGCAGTTTGATGATTTCTTGATAGAAGTCTTGTTTAGAATCTTCTCCTTGGTAAATTTCAGAGTGAATATCACCATCTTTCAACATAATGACTCTTTCAGCGAAACTTGCTGCTGAAGGATCGTGAGTGACCATGATAATGGTTGAATTAAACTGCTTATTCATATCTTCTAAACGATTAAGTAAATCTTGTGCGCTTTTAGAATCTAAAGCGCCTGTGGGCTCATCGGCAAAGATGATGGTCGGTTTATGAACGAATGCACGTGCTGCTGCTGTACGTTGTTGTTGACCGCCAGAAATTTCGCTAGGATATTTATTTCCCAGGTCATAAATGCCGAGTGCTTCAGTGACTTCTTTATAATTATTCTCCATTTCATATTTTTGAACTTTCTGAACTGAAAGTGGAAGCATGATATTTTCCTTAACGGTCAGAGTTGGCAACACACTGTAATCTTGGAAAATGAATCCGAGTTGTTTTTTACGAAAATTCGCGAGTTGTTTATTACTGAGTTTATTAATTTCATTGCCGTCAACTTCTACAGAACCTCCGGAAATAGTATCGATTGAACTGAGTACGTTGAGTAAGGTCGTCTTACCTGAACCAGAAGGTCCCATGATAGCGACGAATTCTCCTTTTTCTACCGAGAAACTGATATCTTTAAGTGCTTGATACTTTTGTTTATCACCATAGACCTTAGATAGATTGTTAACTTTTAAAATTGACATCTTTTTCACTCCTCAAGTTGTTTATACTTAAATTGTAGAGTCTTACCGTCATCACTGCCTTTATCTAACCTTACAAAATCGCTGTCCAAACTTACATGTATGTAAGATTAGTAAGATTTTGCAAAATAAAAACCACAATCCATTAAAAAGATTGTGGAAAAATTTAATTTAAATTTTTATTCGCATTTTTAGGGATATCATTTGTCTTAACTTCTGAATAATTCAAAACTTGACCTTGTTTCATTGTAAGTTTGAGATAGTGATTGGTTTTTAACTTCTTAGTTGCCGTATAAGTAATTTTCTTACCATCACCTTGTTCATCATAGCCTACTGTCTTGTATGTGTAATCGTAGAAATCTTTGTCTAATTTTTCTTTATTCACAGGTTGATTCGTTTTAACAAAATACGTTTCTTTAGGAATCATTGGATTATATTTATTCAAGCCTTGTACTACGGAATCGTTTGGATGATGTTCACCGTAAATTTTCCCTACTAACATGAGGGCGCCAATAACAAGAATAAAAACGCCCAGTGTTATTAATAGTTTCTTTAACATATGTGTAATCACTCTCCATTTATTTTTCTAATTTACTCATCGCTTTCTTAGGGATATTGTCTTTTTTAACTTCTTCATAACTTTTCACTGTGTCTAATTTTTCTTTAATTTTTAAATAGTGATTTGGTTTAAGTTTTTTCATTCCCATATATGTGATTTTTTTACTATTACCATTATCATCATAGCCAGTTGTTTTATAGATGTTGCTTTCATGTTCATAATCCTTAGGGGTATGTTTCATTGGTTTAGTCGTTTTTACATAATATTCTTTTGTGGGTTCGAATGGGTTAGACATATTTAAACTTTTAACATCTTTATTATTTGGGTGATGATCACCATAAACTTTTAATCCGAAAAGTAATCCTATTATTAATAAAATAATGACTATTATAGTGGTTAATGAAATTTTTAAAGCTTTCATGAAACTTTCACTCCTTTAATTTGTTTACAATTTAATTGTAGGAGCTTTGTTGGTAAGGTGCCTTTATCTAATCTTACAAATTGGCTTTTCAAACTTACACGGTTGAAAGTTTTGAAAAATAAGACGCCCGGAATACTTAATAAGAAAATTTTTATTGTACATAGAGTTTGTTATGCTACAAGTAACATATATTATTGTAGGGGGTTCACGATGTCGTTTTTAATTGTTTTAATCGTTGGGACTATATTGGGAATCTATTTTTATAAACGTGAAGAACCAATGCACGTTAGCAGTTGGATTAAAGGTATTTTAGTTATTGTAGCAGTACTATTGATAGTGGATTTTATAAATCATTTTGATCAAATTAAAGATGGTTTTCTAAATGGATCAAAAGATATAGACAAGAATAGTCCATTTGAATAAGAGAGGTTAGAGTATGAAAATTGCATGGATTTTATGGTGGATTGCCACGATTTTCTGGGGAGTCGTCGCGATAGGCCTACTCGTATTTACATTAATGAATGGATTGAACAGTGGAATAGAATGGTATAAATTCACTTTTGTCATGATAGGGATATTTTTAGTGCCAATCATCTGCCAAGTAGTGTGGTTAATTATCAATCTCATTGTGAGTAAAAATTTTAAGGAAAGTCAATATAATTAAATTTCTAGTGTTGAGAATCATTGAAAGATGAAATCTCAACACTTTTTATATGAATTTTTAAAAGTGATTTGTATTACATAATTAATTTATGAGATGATGAAGTTAATCAACATTATAAAGCATTAAGTTTATTTAAATCTTAATAGAATTTTAAAAAATGATTGTTATAATTCATATGAAACTTTGAATCATTGGTAAAGGAGTATGTTTATGAAAAGGTTAATACTATTAGTAAGTGTATTAGGTTTATCTTTTATTTTAACAGCGTGTGGGGGTTCTGGAGAGCAAAAAGAGCCGTCGAAAGAAAGTCAGAAATCTGATAAATATGAATACGAATATTATGAAGTATTGAATGATGGTAAAGAAGAAACTCCTAATGTCGAGATTAAATATAAAGATAAAAATGGAAATTCACATTTAGAAAGAACGGATTTAAAACATGTTTATGAACACATTCTAAGTGATGGTAATAAAAAGCCATACATTGTTAAAGATGGAAGCAAGGTACACGTTTATCGTCCACCATATATGATGTACGGCGATGATGATGTTGAAGGTAAAGCAGTTTCAAAAGATGAAGTATCTAAATAGGAAAAGGTGAGTAGATGAAACGTAAAATATTTAAATTTATAAGTTTAATGATTGTTATCACTACAGCCTCAATCGGTATGTTATCGACGGAATTAAATGCTGCAACATCAGGAGGGTCTAGTGGCTCTAGCTCAAGTAGTTCAAGCAGTAGTTCATCGAGTGCGTCTTCGTCGGCTTCAAGAGGCTCAACATCATCAAGTTCATCAATGAGTCGTTCAAGTGCAGCGAATGCATCTCGGACTGCTCAACAATCGAGCCAACGTGCAGCGCAACAGGCAGCCAGATCAAGTAGTATGAAATCTAGTGCAAATGCTTCAAAGTATAGACAGAGTACTCAAAATATGAGATCACAGTCTCGTTCATTGATGGCTCCAAGACGTCCGTATAGTTCTGGCGCGCCTTATACATCACAATATATGGCGACTTCTTACTATAATAATTGGTTATATTTCTATATCATTGCATCTTCATCTCATGATCAACAGGCGAAGAAAGATAGTGTGAGATACCAAATGAATATGTTAAAACAGCAGATGAAATCAAATGAAAAGTTATATACTGTGACTGTTCAAACGAAAAAGGGTAAACGTGTCATTGTAGTACCTAAAAAACAATACGATAAAATTAAGACAGGTAAGAATGTAAAAATTAAAAATGGTATAGTACAATAATGAGCATTAAAGGAGAATTAAATCTTTGATGAAAGCATTTATTGATAAAGAGAAGAAGAGTGGATACCTGGGTATCTTATTTACACTCGTATTTGGTTTCATATTCAGTACAATGTTCACACCATTTATCGGCATCCCTGCAGCTTTATTTGCTGGTTTTATCATTCACAATGTTGAAGATGCTGAAGAAGAATAATTTAAAGAATCAAGGAGTCTAAATCATGAAAAAAGAGATATTAGAATGGATTATTGCTATCGCTGTTGCGCTTATCATTGTAGGTTTAGTACAGAAATTCCTGTTTACTTCCTATACCGTCTCAGGGGAGTCTATGCATCCTACTTTTGAAGATAGAGATAAAGTTATGGTGAGTCGAATTTCTAAAACATTAAACCATATTAATTCAGGTGATGTAGTCATTTTTCATGCGACAAAGAAAGATGACTATATTAAACGTTTAATCGGTAAACCCGGAGATACAGTTGAGTATAAGAAAGACCAATTGTATTTAAATAATAAGAAGGTTTCAGAACCTTATTTAAATTACAATAAGAAACATAAAGTCGATGAATATTTAACTGAGAACTTTAAATCGAAGAATCTTAAAGGCGCCAATGGACATATGAAAATTCCTAAAGATAAATATTTAGTCTTAGGTGATAACCGACAAAACAGTATTGATAGCCGTCGAGATGTGGGCTTAATCGATAAAGATCAACTTGTTGGTAAAGTATTATTTAGATATTGGCCGTTGAATCAATGGAAAGGTGGATTTAATCCAGGTACTTTCCCTAATTAATATAAATATGCCTCTTAGCAATGTAGACTACCCTCAACTCAGGGAGGTCTTGCTAAGAGGCTTTTTTAAATGGTTATCCTCTATTCGTCTTCTACATTCTTACCAACAGCTTCCCATCTTAAAGCGGTCGTGATAATTAAACCAACGAGCGGTACGATAGCTAGAATTAACATAGTATTTGTTAAACCTACAGCTGCAAGTATGATTGGGAATACGAAAGTCCCGATTATACTACCCGTACGACTCACAGATTCTACGAAACCGGTAGCTTGCGAACGTAAATATGTAGGAAATGATAAAGCAGCAATCGTCTTACCTTGTGTACCCGGACCACCAGAGTGCCCGAATAAGAATAGAGCGATGAAGAACGTGTTAATGATCATTGGTAAGCTGTGATAGAACACGCCTGTCATGACCATTGCAATCAAGACGAGACTGAAACCAATCATGGTTAAGCGACGTGTGCCCACTTTGTAAGTGAGTTGCGATCCTACGTAAGCTCCGATAATACCTGCTATGTTAACGATGGCTGTTCCTAGTAAGACGCCTAATTTATCTTTACTTATAATGTAAGTTGCAATAATTGGTATGTATAATCCCACGCCATAGTATTGCATCCCTTGCAATGTTGAAATTGAAGTTGCTAAGACAATTCTTTTTAAATATTTAGGCTTAAATAGTTCAGTTGTTGATGGTTTTGAAGATTTATTTTCGGAAAATGAAGTTCCGTTACCCTCTAGCTTAAGATTTACATCATAATTATTTCTTACATATTCAGTAGCCTCTTTCAATGTATGATGATTAATGATCCATGTTGGACTCTCTTTCAAATATTTGATACGTAAAATGTAAAGCACGAGAGCAATGAATGCACCAAAGCCTACTGCAAATCTCCATAAATGTTCGCCTGTACCCATAACAAAGAATGCAATAACCACAAGTGCAGATACGACAATCGCTACGTACCAAACAACTTGCCAGTAGTTGACGTTACGGCCTTTCTGCCATTTATTACTGATTTCTGCGATAAAAGTGAAGGCAACAGGACTGTCCATACCGATAGCGAAGCCCATAATGAAGCGACATGTAAGTAAAATAAAGAGATTTGGAGCAAGTGATGCACCTAAAGAAGTAATCACAAGAATAAGTAAAGATACGGATAAAATACGTTTACGACCAAATTTATGTGCGAGGGAGCCACCGAGAATTGCACCAAAAAGTGCTCCGATAGGTAAAGAGGTCATGACAACTGAAAGCATTGTTGGAGACAAATGAAATTGTTTCGTGAGTTGATCGGTCATAGTTCCTAAAATTGTGATGTCATAAGCATCTAAAAAGATCGTTCCCAATATCATGAAAAGTAGAATTTTAGATGTGTGTTTCTGATCTGCATGATCAATAATTCTAAATAAATCATTTTTAGATTTTACGATTTCCATATTATCATTCCCTTACATTTTTTGTCTTTTTAAGCGTAATTGAGTGTCATTAAGTTAAAATTAACCTAAGTTTAAAATTTTATTAACATTACTCACACAATCAATTAAAAATTGTGGATAACTTTATGGATAGATATTGCATAACCCACATTTATCAACGTTTAAAGGTAAATTAGGAGTTATCCACATAATATGATAAGATGTTGATAATTTCCAGAATTGTGCGAAAAATACATCAAATGACTATTCAAAACTAAGAAATGAAGAATGGATCCAGGGCGTATGCTTAGATAGTGATGTTTATGATTTATTCAAGAAAGAGTATCTACAATTGAAAAGGGAAGGTCATTAAAAAAGACAGGATTTGTACATCCTGTCTTTTTAGTAATTTAGAATTGAATGAGGAATCATTTTATTTAGTTATTGTTTGAACGAAATTTTCATATTTATTGAAATTAAAGTTCTTTCTTATTAAAGGTACTTATAGATAATTTATAGGTCAAAGCAAAAGTTGCTAATCCTAAAATGCCAAAGACAACGAACACAAGTAAACTTCTTATATTACTTAACATTTCTACCATTGAATTATCATAATGTGCGGCTATAATAACTGCAAGGATATAGAAAATGAAGTATATGATAATCATAAAGAAGACAGTTACCATGATGATTGTGTTGGAATTTTCAGGACCAAATTTGAATGTTAATGGCAACATGGCGGAATAAATACCAGTACAACCAAGAGAAACAAGTGCGGAAATCAACGCCATATTGAAACTATGGGTAATGATTAATACAATCGGAAAACTAACCACCAATGCAATGATTATGACAATACAAAAAAGAAAATAGTAGCTCTTAACATAATCAGATCGTTTTATAGGTAGTGTAGAAACGTAATTCATCCATTTAGAATCTTTTTCTCGTTTAAAGTTATCTGCAATTGAAGAGATTAATAATGCAATTAAAATAAAACCGCTCATAGGTGGGCTTGCAAAAGTCATTACTACTGTAGCAATGATTCCAATAATTAAATAAGTAATTAATGGTTTCTTTGTTTCATAGAGAGTACTTAATACTAAACCTTTCATTATTTGTCACCTCGCATAACAATTTTAGTAGCATCATCAATATTGTTGATTTGTTTAGCTCCAGGCACTTCTTGATAATTGTTTACTAAGCTTATTCTGTTATGGTTGCGTTCTCTTGATGCGACCAGATATTCATTACAAATATTAAATGATTCCACTGGTTGCTCTACAATTCCATAATTTTTAAGTAATTCTTCTTTGTTTTCTTTTAAAATGATTTCCCCGTCTCTCATGAATACTAATTTATTTGCGAGTTGTTCAATATCTTCTGAAATATGTGATGAAATTAATATTCCATTACCTTCGTTTGTATAATCTTCAAGAATTTCAATCACTTGTTCTCGACCTGAAACATCCATTCCAGCAGTTGCTTCATCAAGAATAAGCAATTTAGAATCATGAGCCATCGCTATTGATAAAGCCGTTTTCATTCTCATGCCTCGTGAAAAGGTGTTAACTTTATTCTGCGTTGGTAATTCAAATTCTTTAATTAGTGAAAAGAATTCCTCGCTATTCCAAGTGCGATATATATTTGCAAATACTTTATCTACAGATGTGAGCGTTAATTTATTAGGTACTCTTAAATCATCAAAGACGACGCCAATGTGCTCTTTATATGTATTATCTTCTTCGTCGACTTCTTCGTCGAAAAAGCTGATTTTACCGTTATCTTTATGTCTATTTCCTACAATTGTATTAATGAGTGTAGACTTACCTGAACCGTTCTTACCAATTAAACCGACAACTTCCCCAGGCTTAATTGAGAAAGAAATGTTTGAAAGATGAAATTCTGACTGATTATAAGACTTATTTAGATGATTAATTTCTAAAAGCTTTTCCATTCATATTTCCCCCTTATTAAATGACAATTTAACTGTGTTTATAGAAACGAATAAGTTTAGAAAAATAAGTATAAATATTATAGATAAATAGAATAATTAAGATAAATACACCTATTGTTTGATTTTCGTTAGTGGCTAAAGAAAAGAAACCTAATATAATAATTCCAGTCATGAGTAAATAGATATTTATACAAAAGACTTTGTACATAGACTGGAGTATGATATGTTTTTCACCTTCATCATATAGGTTTAAAACTTTTTCAGTATAGTTTTTTTCTCCCAATTTTGGATAACGTGGGTCAAATTTTTGTACGAAGAACCCAATCATTAATGATGGTATGATTGTAAACAAATAAGGTATTAGGGCATATAAAAGAACTTTATCATTACCGTTACCTAAAACGATGAAGAACAAGCTGATAAAACTTATGATAAGTTCAACATAATAAATAATATGTGCTTTATTAAAGTTAAGGTTCGCACTTTTTTCATAATAATCTACTAAATCATCTTCAATATCTTCAGTAACTTTCTTTTTATATTTGAGTGCATTGTTCTGAATAATATATAAATATAAAGTCAAAATAATATTAATGATGGTTGCTAATCCGACAATAATTAGGACTGTCTTTACATTTGAAAAATGAGTGATTCTCAAAAGATTATTTGTATTGATTACTCCAATTGACATTCCTATAAAGCCACCTATTACTCCTCCTATTAGTATTAGTAATAAGTATCTTCCTACTTTCATAAGTCTCCCTCCTCAATAATAAAAATATTTTCTACTGGTTCGTTAAAAATTTTGGCTATTTTTATAGCGGTTAAAATAGATGGAGTGAAATCATTACGCTCAATTAATGAGACAGTTTGTCTGGAAATGCCTGCTTTTTTAGCAAGTTGTGTCTGGTTATATCCGTCTCTTGCACGTAATTCTTTAAGTCGATTTCGCAATTTCTATCAACTCCTTACACACATAACATATATTACTTTTGTCATTTTGACAAGTATATTAGTCAAAATGACGTAAATGAATGTCAAAAATCTTCAAATAAGTTTAGTCAAATGTAGAGTAGCTTATCTAGTAAGTGAAATGATAAAAGATTAAAACGCTGGTTATAGAAGCGTTCTTAAATTAAATTAACCGATAAATCATTTGTAAATTGAGGCTATCTCATTATTTAGATAAATTAAAACAAATGTATTTTGGAAATGTATATATTTTGTTAATATATCTATTGTTATGAAATCCGGGAGGTGCAAGTGGTGAGTTTTTATAACTTCATGAAAAACTATGAAGGTGAGAAGAGTCATTTTGGTGACTTATTTGAAGGTATGAAAGATATCGATTTTCCTAAAGATGTCTCTAGTCCTAGAGATATTATTGATAGATTTCAACATTGGCTTGAAGAACCGAGCTTACATGACACGATTCATCAAGCTATTGAGTCATATGAGCAACAGTAACAATTTTAATCGTAATTTATATTTATCATACGGGCTAACATTCCATCATTAGAACGCTAATGTAAGGGAAAAGGCGTCAACGTTAATATAAAAGACTTTCAGGGAGTGTTGATCATGAACAATCTACACAATATTAGAGTGAAAAATAATTTAGAAATTAAAGAGCTTGTAGAAGACATAAATAAAAAATTTGGTACTCAATATGAAGTGCATCATATTTGGGAATGGGAAAATGGTGAAAATGAACCCAAAATGGAAGATGCACTTGTGTTAGGTAAATATTTTGATGTTCCACACCAAGAATTTCTAGATAGCGAAATGAAAAAGTTAAAAGATTCATTTGATGATGTATCCATCAATAAATAATTAAACAAATATAAAGGAAAGTAAGTATCCCTCTCAATTCATAATAAGAATCAAAAAAATTATTTCTCGCCTTTGTATTCATAACATCGTAAAGGAAACCAAGACGAAGTAGTTATATCAGTGATTAACAATGCGGTCAGTCTACCCGGCCTATTTAAACTGAACTATTTCATCTTGGTTTCCTCTTTTTATATCATTTTCAATCAATTAAATATCAATGTCCTCATTCACTCGATTTCAAATCTCACCGTCAAAGGGTCAGTCTAAATGTGAATCATCACATGATTAGGTATAGATTAAACACAATTATTTGTCGATACATGTGTTGTCTCTGGAAAAATTAATTATAATTTTGTACTATTGTCAGTAATGAGTGGGCACGCGCTAAGTATGATAAACATGCTTATACGACGTTCTCAAAGACGGTTAATGATATATAATTTTTAATACAGAAAGATGTTACCGTTTCATTTATAAGGGGAAGATGCATGTTAACGACATGTGGTTCGACCCCCATTTTCATAAGGATAAAAAGAAAATAAGGAGATGAATAGATATGACACGAGTAGTTCTAGCAGAAGCATACCGCACACCTATAGGCGTATTTGGAGGTGCCTTCAAAGATATCCCTGCGTATGACTTGGGCGCAACAGTAATTAAACACATCGTAAAAAGTAGTGGCATCGACCCAAAAGAAGTCAATGAGGTTATTCTAGGCAATGTCTTACAAGCAGGACAAGGTCAAAATCCTGCACGCATTGCTTCCATTAAAGGCGGATTATCTGAGGCCACGCCATCATTCACAGTCAATAAAGTCTGTGGTTCTGGAATGAAGGCTATTCAACTTGCTTATCAATCTATCGCAGCTGGCGATAATGAGGTTGTGATAGCAGGTGGTATGGAGAGTATGTCTCAATCACCAATGCTATTAAAAAATAGTCGATTTGGATTTAAAATGGGCAATCAAGCGTTAGAAGACAGCATGGTAAGTGATGGATTAACAGATAAATTTAACGACTATCATATGGGAATTACGGCAGAGAATTTAGTTGAAAAATATGGTATCACTCGAGAAGAGCAAGATCAATTTGCTGCGCACTCTCAACAAAAGGCTGAACATGCACAAGAAACAGGTGGATTCGATGCTGAAATTGTGCCAGTAGAAGTGCCTCAACGTAAAGGGGAGCCAGTGGTTGTGTCACAAGATGAAGGGATTCGTCCGGGTACGACAGCTGAGAAGTTAAGTCATTTACGTCCTGCATTTAAGAAAGATGGATCTGTTACAGCTGGAAATGCATCAGGTATTAATGATGGTGCTGCAGCAATGTTAGTTATGACTGAAGAGAAAGCGAAAGCACTTGGTGTGAAGCCGATTGCGGTGTTAGAGAGTTTCGGAACAAGTGGTGTAGATCCATCCGTTATGGGAATTGGTCCTGTTGAAGCGGTACGTCAAGCATTGAAACGTTCAGGTAAAACGGCGTCTGATATCGACGTGTTTGAACTTAATGAAGCCTTTGCTTCTCAATCATTAGCAGTTGACCGAGAATTACAATTGCCACAAGATAAGGTGAATGTTAAAGGTGGCGCGATTGCATTAGGTCATCCTATTGGTGCATCTGGTGCTCGTATATTAGTTACTTTATTACATCAACTGAATGAGACGACTCAAAATGGTCTCGCTTCATTATGTATCGGTGGCGGTCAAGGTATTGCTACTCTCGTATCTCATTATGACGCGAAATAATAAAACAAGCTGTAAGTGTATGTCACCGCGACATCGCTTACAGCTTGTTTGTTTTATTTATGAAATTAGGAAGGTTTAATAATGCGATGACGTAATGAATGGCTCTTCCATTAACGATCGCTACAGGCAAAAGACTTTGTTCCCCCTTTTAAATGCATTTTATACATTTATTTCTTTGGCAAGCCGGCTCAAAGCTTACCAAAGTTGTGGGGGACATGCGTCACGTTGATGTACTCGATAATTGAAAAATTTGAGTTACTTGCTTAAATGATTGCTCATTTATGGTTTGATTGCGAATGCTCTGACAGGAAACCCTGGGGCATCTTTAGGTTTTGGACTAATCGCATAGATAATTGCGCCACGCGTAGGTAATTGATCTAAGTTTGTTAATAATTCTAACTGGAAGGTATCTTTGCCTAGAATGTAACGTTCACCTACAATATCTCCGTTTTTAGCGGTGTCCACAGAAGCATCGGTATCAAATGTTTCATGACCAATGGATTTCACGCCACGTTCTTCGATAAGAAATTTTAACGCATCTAGACCCCAGCCAGGTAAGTGTTGATTGCCATTGGCGTCTTTATTTTCAAATTGGTCAATATCTGGCCAGCGTTTAGACCAGTCTGTGCGTAGAGCTACAAATGTACCAGGTTCAATTTGACCATTGTGACTTTCCCATTCTTCAAGGTGCTGTCTAGTTACGACGAAATCGGCATTCTCTGAAGCCTCTGTAGAGTAGTCTAGGACGATGAGTGGTAAGACCAATTCTTTCAAGTCTAACTCTTCTAAGTATCTTCGATTTTCCACAAAATGAATCGGCGCGTCGATATGCGTACCATATTGTGTAACGATACTCCATCGTTGAACGTAGAAACCATGTTCTTTGACGTTAAAGAGTGTCGATACTTCACCTTTTTCAAATTCACTAAAGCGAGGAATCTCAGGATCGAAAGTATGTGTTAAGTCGACCCATTGTGCCTCTTTAAGTTGATTCAGTTGGTCCCATAAAGGATAGTTTGTCATAAGCATCACCTCTAAATGATATTATGCTGTTGTTGCGCCATTTTCTTGACGTTTCTTCTTCACTGCGTTAACTAAGACAGTTAAGGCATCTTTTACTTCGTCTTCTTTACGCGTTTTAAGGCCACAGTCTGGATTAACCCAGAAGAGTGAGCGGTCAATTTGTTGTAAAGAACGATTGATAGCTGTAGTAATCTCTGCTTCAGTTGGAATACGTGGACTGTGAATATCATAAACGCCTAATCCAATACCTAAATCGTAATTGATGTCTTCAAAGTCTTTAATTAAATCACCGTGACTACGTGATGTTTCGATTGAAATAACATCTGCATCTAAGTCATGGATAGCATGAATGATTTGTCCAAATTGAGAATAGCACATATGTGTATGAATTTGTGTTTCATCATGTACGGATGACGTTGCTAACTTAAATGAGTTAACCGCGTCTTTCAGGTATTGTTCATGGTATTCAGAACGTAATGGTAATCCTTCACGTAATGCGGGCTCATCTACTTGAATGACTTTAATACCTGCTTCTTCAAGCGCTAACACTTCTTCATCGATCGCTAATGCGATTTGGTCTTGAACGACCTTACGTGGGACGTCTACACGTTCGAAGGACCAGTTTAAGATTGTGACAGGGCCAGTGAGCATCCCTTTTACAGGTTTGTCAGTTAAACTTTGTGCGTAAACCGTTTCTTTCACTGTTAATGGTGCTGTCCATTTTACGTCGCCATATATCACTGGTGGTTTAACGGCACGTGAACCGTATGATTGTACCCAACCAAACTTAGTTACTAAGAAGCCTTGAAGCTTTTCGCCGAAGAATTCAACCATGTCATTACGTTCAAATTCTCCATGTACGAGTACGTCTAAACCGATGTCTTCTTGTATTTTAATCCAACGGGCAATTTCATTTTGTAAGAAGTCTTGATATTCAGCATCTGTAATACGATGATTCTTCCAATCTGCACGGTATTTACGTACTTCACGTGTTTGAGGGAATGAACCTATTGTTGTTGTTGGTAAATCTGGTAAATTTAAGCGCTCATATTGTTTTTGTTTACGTACTGAGAATGGTGACTTACGACTTGTAGGAACGCTATCGAAGTCGTATTCAAGATTTTTAAATGATTGGCTTTGGAAACGTTCGTAACGCGCTTTAAGTTCGTCATATTTAGCGCTATCACCATTATTGAATAAACGGCGTAAGGCATCTAATTCATCTAACTTTTCAGTAGCAAAACTTAATCCTTCTGCAATAGATTCGTCTAATGTTTCATCATCTAATGAAACAGGCACGTGTAATAAAGATGATGATGGTTGAATGACTAATTGGTTTGTATGTTGTTGTAGCGTTTCGATTAATTGCTTTTTAGATTCAACGTCTGCAGCCCACACATTACGACCATCAATAATACCTGCATAAAGTGTCTTGCTTGAATCGAAGTCTCCAGCTTTAATTTGTTTTAAGTTATAACCGTTGTCATGAACAAAGTCTAAACCTAAGCCGCCAACTGGCAATGTGCTTAAGAATTTTAAGTGTACACGTTCAAAGTATGTTTGGATGACTAACTTTTCACCTAAACCAGCTTGAGCGAAGTAATCATAAGCTTCTTTAGTGATATTCTCATAGCTTTCACTATCATCAGTGACTAAGATAGGTTCATCGATTTGAATGTATTCGGCACCGGCATGAATCAGTGATTCTAGTACTTCTTTATAAAGTGGAAGCAAAGTTTGAACTTTCTCTTCAAATGATTGGTTGCCACCTTTAGAAAGTTTGACGAAAGTAATTGGGCCAACGATAACTGGATGGGCATTAACATTGATAGATTGGGCGTATTTAAAGCGTTCGAGTAATGTGTTTTTCTCTACTTTAGGTTCTACATTATCCCATTCAGGCACGATATAGTGATAGTTAGTGTTAAACCATTTGATGAGTGCACTCGCTACATGTTCTTTATTACCGCGGGCGATATCGAACAATAAATCATCATTCACTTCACGACCTTGGAAACGTTCTGGAATAATATTAAATAATAAAGATGTATCAAGAATGTGGTCATATAATGAGAAATCTCCTACAGGGATACTGTCTAAATTGTAATTCTTTTGAAGTAAGAGGTTCTCTTTGTGTAAATCAGTCAGTGTTTGATCTAATTCAGCCTTATCGATTTTGTGAGCCCAGTAGCTTTCAATCGCTTTTTTCCATTCTCTTTTTCTACCTAATCTTGGGAATCCTAAGTTTGAAGTTTTAATTGTTGTCATAATATTGCCTCCTTGTTAGCAGTAATAGATTTAGAATATGCTGCGAGTTCTAATGAATAATCTACCTTTTGAAAAGGTGTGATAATGTACAAACCGTTAAAGTATTCATGTACTGTATCGATGAGTTCTTTAGAGAGTCTTAAACTTAATTCTTTCGTTTTTTCCTTATCATCTTTAACAGCTTTAAATTGGTTAAGTACATCTTCTGACATTTTTATGCCTGGCACTTCGTTATGTAGAAAAAGTGCATTGTTATAACTGGCTATAGGCATAATGCCAATGAAGAACGGTGTATTTAGATGTTTCGTTTCTTCATAAACTTGTTTTATTTTTTCTTTGCTATAAACGGGCTGAGTAATGAAATAACTCATACCGCTTGCAACTTTTTTCTCAAGTCGTTTAACGGCACCGTCAAGTTTTCGTACGTTTGGATCAAACGCACCAGCGATGTTGAAGTTGGTATGTTTCTTCAGCGCATCACCATCCGTGTTAATACCTTGGTTAAATCTCAGTGCAAGTTCTGTTAGACCTTTCGAATTCACGTCATACACGTTGGTTGCACCTGGTAAATGTCCCACTTTAGAAGGATCACCAGTAATGGCTAGAATTTCATTAACACCGATGAGTGAGAGGCCTAAGAGGTGAGATTGAAGCCCTATAAGGTTTCTATCACGACATGTGACATGAACGAGTGGTTCAATATCATAACGTTGTTTGATTAAACTTGCTGCTGCGATATTACTGACTCGAACTGTTGCAAGGGAATTATCAGCCAACGTAACCGCGTCAATACCTGCTTCATCTAATTTTCCGACGTTGTCGAAGAAAGTATCTGTGTCTAAATGTTTCGGCGTATCTAGTTCGACAATTACAGTCGGTCCATTCTTAACTTTGGTAGTAAGATTTTGTTTCATCACGCTCGTTGGTTTACGATTTGATTTCTTCGTGATGGGAATCACTTTTTTATCTTTTACAGGTGTTAAACCTTGAACGGCTGATTTAATGTAGCGGATGTGCTCAGGTGTCGTGCCACAACAGCCACCGATAAGTCTCACGCCTTCGTTGATGAGTTCTTGTGCGACGTCGCCGAAATATTGCGCATTGTCACTATATTTAAATTCACTATTTTCAATATCTAGTAGACTTGCATTTGGATAACATGATAAATATGCCTGTTCAGGCAGCTCTATATGTGAAAATGAACGCTGCATATGGTGTGGACCATGGTGACAGTTAAGACCAACAACGTCAGCACCACACTCAACGAGTTGTTTAAGTGCCTCGTTTATTTCAGTGCCATCGACTAAATAATTGGTGTTAGAAGCAGTCAATTGCGCAATGATAGGAATGTTATATTTTCTGCGTGTTGCGACTACAATATTTTTCAATTCGTCTAAGTCGTAATAAGTTTCAAACAATAGAGCGTCTACGCCTTCATTGATTAAGGTATCGATTTGAAGTTCTGTATGATATTGAATCGTTGATAAACTTATTTCTTCTTGTCTCACACCTCTAAAGCCACCTACAGTACCAAGAATAAATGTGTCCTCATTGGCAGCGCGTTTAGCAATTTGTACAGCTGCTTTATGAATTTCTCTGACACGATGTTCTAAGCCGAAGTTTTTAAGCTTTTCGAAATTAGCACCGTATGTGTTGGTTTGGATCACGTCCGCGCCAGCCTCGATATATGAGCGATGGATGTGTTCTACCTTGTCTGGATGAGTAAGGTTGTACGCTTCAGGGCAAGTGTCGAGCCCTTCTGAGTATAGTATTGTACCGATAGCTCCATCAGCTACCAAAACGTTGTTCTGTAAATGTTTCAGAAATTGACTCATTGAAAGCCTCCTTTAAAGCGTAGTTAAAATCTGCGATGATTTCTTCAGGATCTTCAAGTCCCACACTTAAGCGGAATAAACCGAAAGTAATTCCTCTTTCTTGTCTTACAGCTTCTGGCACAGCTGCATGTGACATTGTTGCTGGGTGAGAAAGAATGGTTTCAACACCACCAAGACTGACCGATACAAGTGGTAATGTGAGTGATTCTACAAATGCTTGTGCTTTAGATTCATCTTTCAATCTAAATCCGATAACAGCTCCACCTGTGGAAGCTTGTCTTAAATGGATCGGGTTATTTCCTGGGTAATAAACTTCTGCGATTTCTTCACGCTGACTTAAGAATTCAACTAAGCGTTCAGCATTTGACACAGATTGTTTAAATCTTACCGGTAATGTTTTAAGATGTTTCGCCAGAGCCCAACTATCATGTGCAGAGAGTGCTGTGCCAGTACCGTTTTGTAATAAATAAAGTGCTTCTGCAATATCTTTACGATTTGTGATTGCTGCACCTGCAATGAGATCACTATGACCACCTAAGAATTTAGTTGCGCTATGAACCACGATATCTGCCCCTAAGGCTAATGGTGATTGACCAAGAGGTGTCATAAATGTATTATCCACTGCTAAGCGTAGGTTATTTTGTTTAGCGATTCTTGCTACTGCTCGTATATCTGTAATTTTGAAAAGTGGATTCGATGGTGTTTCTACATAAATAAGTTTAGTATTCGTTTGAATGGCATTTTCAATTTCAAGATTATTTGTAGCGTTTACCGTCGTAAATTCGATATTAAAACGATTTAAAATTTGTTCAGTGAGTCGAAATGTACCGCCGTATACGTCATCAGGAAGGATAACGTGATCGCCTGACTGAAGCGTCAGTAATACTGCAGTAATTGCTGCTATTCCAGATGCATATGCAAAAGCATAGTTCCCGTCTTCTAGACGTGCGAGTTTTTCTTCTAAAAGAGTGCGATTTGGATTTCCACTCCTTGCGTAATCATATTGAGTATCGCCACCTAGTACTTTTTGGTGAAAGGTTGACGAATCATATAATGGTGGATTAGCTGAGTGATATTCTTGTCCTCTGCGTGAATCAAAAATGACTTCTGTTTCTATAGATAAACTCATGAAATCACTCCTACTTTAGAATTTTCTAATGCTTGAATAATATCTATTTCGATATCGTTATAATCTTCAATACCTACAGAAAGACGAATAAGATGTTCGTCGATGCCTCGTTTATCCTTTTCTGCATCAGGCATGTCTACATGTGTTTGTGTATAAGGGAAGGTAATGAACGTTTCTGTTCCACCTAGACTTTCTGCGAATATGCAGACGTTTATATTTTCCAGAAATTTAGCAACGCTATAGGCTTTATTCAGTCTTAAACTTAGCATTCCAGTGCGACCACTATAGAGTACTTCGTCAATGGATTCAGTGTGACGACATCTTTCAGCGAGTCGTTGCGCATTTTCTTGAGAACGATCAATACGAAGGTGTAGGGTCTTTAGTCCTCTTTGAAGCAGGTAACTATCTAGAGGAGACAGTGTTGCGCCTATCATGTTATGAAATTGACCAAGTTGTTCTGCTAAATGTTCATCTTTTACTGTGACGACGCCGGCTAGTACATCGTTATGTCCACCAATGTATTTCGTTGCCGAGTGGAGCACGATATCTGCGCCTTCTTCAAGTGGCGTTGAAAGATATGGCGTTAAAAAAGTATTGTCTATGATTGTTAATAATTTATGTTTCTTACTTAGTACGTAATAAGGCTCAACGTCGATTTCTATCATTTGTGGATTTGAAATGGGTTCAATGAATAATGCTTTTGTTTGTGGTGTGAGATTTTTTTCAACATCTTCATAATCTAAGAAATCTACATATTTAAATTTCACACCGTATTGTTGTTCGTAGAAATCGAAGAGTCGGAATGTACCTCCATATAAATCAAATGCTACGAGAACTTCATCACCAGGTTTGAAGATGTTACATACAAGTTGAATTGCTGCCATACCACTAGAAGTGGCGAAAGAGGCGATGCCCTTTTCAAGTTTTGCAAATGCTTCTTCAAATGCAGTGCGTGTAGGATTCTTTGTACGTGTGTAATCGTATCCTGTTGACTGACCTAGATGAGGATGTTGGTATGCGGTAGATAAATAAATTGGATTGGCAATAGCGCCAGTATGGTCGTGTGTTAGAGCGATTTGAGCTAATTCAGTATCCTTCATTACTAGACCCTCCTAATATAAAAAAATAAAAAAAGCTTCCGTCCTTTAAACCCGAGTAAATCGGATGTAAAGGACGAAAGCTTCGGTTTCGCGGTACCACCTTTGTTTGTCACTTTATTGCTAAAGTGACCTCTATCAGTACGCCATCATGTAGGAAATGGTTACATGTTTGGAAGTGCCAATACATTCACAATCTTAATCGCTACGTTAAATCATTGAGTTAAATAAAAACTCATTTAGTCTTTTGAAAGATTAAATGAGTATTAACGATTAGTTGTGACGGTAGTAATTCCAGTACGCCATTCAACATCAATGTTAATACTGTATCGCTGTAACGGGCGAACCCGTTGATACCTCATATTGGTATCAACACTCCAAGGCCATTTTCAAACTTTCTTTCAATGCCTTCTCTCAGCTTATGAAGACTCTCTGTATTAGCAGTGTAAGTTCTACTTTCCTTTTTACAGTGTGTAAAATGTTTCGTTTTGTAATTGTTAATACATAGATTACATACTGGAAAATGATTTGTCAACAACTTTTCTGAAAATTTAGATTAAATAGTTAATTTAGGGAGTAGTAGGAAGGTTTAGGAATGAACGTTGAAGTTTGTTAAAAAGTTTCGGAAGGATGTGGAAAAATCTTAAAACGCTTGTACAATGAGATTGAAATTTTTAAAATAGTAAGTGATGTGTTGAAATAGGAAGTTGGACAGAAAATAGTTGAGCAAAATTAATTTCTTTGTCCCGAACCCAACTTGCATTGTTTGCAGAATTTCTAAAAAATTTTTTGTTGGGGATTCGCTAGTAAGGTTGGTTAGGATTAAGAGGAACTTGATATCAGTGCACTTTCAATTCAGATATCTACTGCCAATATGTTAAACATTTATAGAAAGATGTGAAAATATGACACAGGAAGAAGATCAACGTTTGCAACTTGAAAGTAACGAACACGTGCAAAATATAGCTATTGATTTAATTAAACCGAATCCTTATCAACCACGAAAGACATTCGATGAGGAGAAATTGCAAGATTTGGCGAAATCAATTGAGCAACACGGTATTCTTCAACCGATTGTATTAAGAAAAACAATCCAAGGGTTCTATATTGTGGTGGGTGAACGAAGATTCCGAGCATCTCAAATCGCTGGACTAAGAGAGATCCCTGCAATAGTTAAAGAACTATCAGATGAAGATATGATGGAACTAGCTATTATTGAGAATTTACAACGGGAAGATTTAAATGCGATTGAAGAAGCTGAAAGTTATAAAAAGTTGATGTCGGATTTAAACATTACACAACAACAGGTTGCACAACGATTAGGTAAGTCTCGACCATATATTGCCAATATGCTAAGATTGCTTCATTTACCTTCAGAAATTATGACAATGGTTAGAGAAGGAGAATTATCTGGGGCACACGGCCGTACCCTCTTATCATTAAAAGACGCTTCGAAGATGAAGAAGATAGGGAAGCAAGCCATCCGGGAGTCTTGGAGTGTAAGACAACTCGAGCAATATGTAAATACCTATTTACAGAATGATACGGTTCAACCAGAATCGAAGCAAAGTAAGAATAAGAAACCTAAATTTATTCAACAACAAGAAAGACAACTCAAAGAACGATATGGTTCTAGAGTTGATATTTCTACATCTAAGCATGTTGGTAAAATCACTTTTGAGTTTAAATCAGAAGAAGAATTTAAAAGACTGATTCAACAACTTAATGAAAAGTAATTGATTTCATGTGGTTTTTTAAAACTGTAGACTGATTCAATTGAAAGAGCTTTAAGCTATAGTGTATAAGTTACGAAAATTTTAAAAAAGGAGGTAACGAAATAATGAACCAAATAAAGCATATTTTATCTTCTTTATTTGAACCTTTAACAAAAATTGAGACATATGAGAACCTTGTCTCAAAAATTATAATGATTTTGATTTATATCATTGTTGCACTCATCGTTATTGCGATTTTAAATAAAGTGATTGAACAAGCTTTTAAAATACAAAATAAAAGTAAAAAACGTTCAAAAACGCTTATATCACTTGTACAAAACGTAGTAAAATATATTGTATGGTTTATCGTACTTACAACCATTTTAAGCAAATTTGGTATTAGTGTTGAAGGTGTTATCGCCAGTGCTGGTGTCGTTGGTGTAGCAGTAGGTTTCGGTGCGCAAACAATTGTTAAAGATATCATTACTGGTTTCTTTATTATCTTTGAGAATCAGTTTGATGTGGGTGACTATGTTAAAATCAATAGCGGCGGAACAACTGTAGCAGAAGGTACAGTTAAATCTATTGGGTTAAGATCAACACGTATTAATACGATTTCTGGTGAGTTAACTATTTTGCCAAATGGCAGTATGGGTGAAATCACCAATTTCTCTATTACAAACGGCACTTCGATTGTGCAACTTCCAGTCTCAGTTGATGAGAATTTGGATCAAGTTGAGAAGAAATTAAATAAATTATTCACGTCATTACGCAGTAAATACTATTTATTTGTTAGTGACCCAGTGGTCGATGGTATCGATGCAATTGAGAACAATAAAGCAATCATTCGTGTTTCTGCAGAGACGATTCCAGGAGAAGGTGCTTCAGGTGCCCGTATTATTAGAAAAGAAGCGCAAAGAATGTTTGTGCAAGAGGGCATACGTATGCCTCAACCGCTATTTACACAGTACGATGAGGCTCAAAGTAAAGACTAGTTATCATTGGAGGTAATTTCATGACGTCAAATTACGGAATAAATGATATAGTAGAAATGAAAAAACAACATGCATGTGGAACGAATCGCTTCAAAATCATAAGAATGGGTGCTGATATTAGAATTAAATGTGAAAATTGTCAGCGTAGTATTATGATTCCACGTCAAACGTTTAATAAAAAATTGAAAAAAGTTCTTGAATCTCATCAAGACAAAGAAAGTTAGGAGAATGATTAATGGCTTTAACAGCAGGTATCGTAGGTTTACCTAACGTAGGTAAATCTACCCTATTTAATGCAATTACTAAAGCTGGTGCGTTAGCAGCGAACTACCCATTTGCTACGATTGATCCAAATGTAGGTATCGTAGAAGTACCAGATTCACGTTTACTTAAATTAGAAGAAATGGTACAACCTAAAAAAACTATCCCTACAACATTTGAATTCACTGATATTGCAGGTATCGTTAAGGGTGCCTCTAAAGGTGAAGGGTTAGGTAACAAATTCTTATCACATATTCGTGAAGTAGATGCGATTTGCCAAGTTGTTCGTGCATTTGATGACGAGAATGTGACGCACGTTTCTGGAAGAGTAAATCCATTAGATGATATCGAAGTCATCAATATGGAATTAGTATTAGCTGATTTAGAATCAGTTGATAAACGCTTACCTAAGATTGAAAAAATGGCACGTCAAAAAGATAAAACAGCAGAGATGGAATTACGTATTCTTACTAAAATTAAAGAAGCTTTAGAAGATGGTAAACCTGTTAGAAGTATTGATTTCAATGAAGATGATCAAAAATGGGTAAATCAAGCTCAATTATTAACTTCTAAAAAAATGTTATATATCGCTAATGTGGGCGAGGATGAAATTGGCGATGAAGACAACGATAAAGTAAAAGCAATTCGTGAATATGCTGAGAAAGAAGATTCTGAAGTTATCGTGATTAGTGCCAAAATTGAAGAAGAAATTGCGACACTCGATGATGAAGATAAAGAAATGTTCCTAGAAGATTTAGGTATTGAAGAACCAGGTCTAGATCGACTCATAAGAACTACTTATGACTTATTAGGCTTGTCAACTTACTTTACTGCAGGTGTTCAAGAAGTACGTGCATGGACATTTAGACAAGGTATGACAGCCCCACAATGTGCAGGTATTATCCATACCGATTTTGAACGTGGATTTATTCGTGCCGAGGTTACAAGTTACGATGATTATGTAGAGTATGGTGGCGAAAACGGTGCTAAAGAAGCGGGTAAACAACGTTTAGAAGGTAAAGATTACATTATGAAAGACGGAGATATCGTACATTTCCGCTTTAATGTATAATTTAATAGATTTTTATAGAGGTTGGGACATAAGCAATTGTCTCAACCTTCTTTAACATATTGGCAGTAGATGTCTGAATTGAAAGTGCGCTTATATCAAGCTTCTTTCAATCCTAGCCATCCTTGCCGGCGGGGCCCCAACACAGAGAATTTCTTTTTAAGAAATTCTACAATCAATGAAAGTTGGGAGAGGGACAACGAAAATAATTTTGATAAATTACATTTCTGTCTCACTCCCAAACTGTCGACAAAGTCTTTGATTTTGTGGGCAGTTTTTTATTTATGTGAATATTTTCTTAGAGGGCCTGTCAATTCGAGGTCTTGATAGATCAACTTGTTTAAAAAAGAAGCAATGGCGTTCAAATTAGAGTTTGTAGTGACTCAGAATCTAAATGCCATTGCTTATATATTTGAAATTCCAATTCTTTAAAAAAATGGAATGACTTCGCTTGCTTCTATAATATCTTGTGTACTGAAAAATTGCTTGCCTTCACCGGTATAAGCTGGTTCAAGAACCAAATTTGCCTTAGCACAATAAAGCCATTCAGGGTGAATACCACAATTTAAGATATCTTGAAATTCTTGGAACTCTTTATTCCAATCTAAATTTAATTGCATGCTAAACACCTCAACCACATTATAGAACGAACGTTCGTAAAAGTGAAGTGTTTTTGTTCGTTATTGTTCGCTTTTTAAGATGTGAACCAAGAAGCATCTACGTTACTGTCGATATAGTTAGCATCAACATTTTGATTTAATTCTGGTGAATAGTAGCTATCAGTATATTGCCATAACACTTTTTCTCGATTAGGTTCTTCGGCTTGATATGAAGCCATCCAATAGCCATCATATGAACTTACAGCATTTGCAACATGATTGATCATAAAGTTTTCATACGAATAGTAGAGTATTTTTTTATTTCCTGCAAGTTTTCTCATTTCATCTGCCCAAGCTTTTGTTGCTGTTTCATCATCACCATTTGTCACTGTTTGTTGTTCGTAGTCATTGACATAGAATTCAGCTTTTGGAGCACGATTGTGTAATGTTCTTGCTTCGTAACGTGCGTCTGCAGCATTTTCATACATACTGTAAGAATAAACGCCAAATTTCATATTGTTTTTGTCTAATAAGTTAGAGTTGTGTTCTAAAGACTGATCAACATATTCTGAACCATACTGGCCGCGAATGATAATGAAATCATAATTTTGTTTTAATTTTTTGACTTGAGCATCAGTTAGATTACCCTGCCATTCAGAAATATCTAGAACTCTTTCGCCATTATCAGTGACAGCTGCTCTAGATTTTGTTGAGAATGTTGAACGATTTTGTGTTGCATTACTTTTTTGATTAGGATGTTTCTTTATGTATTGTTGGTAGCCATACCCCATTGTTCCTTTTTCGCTTGTTGACTGATTATTTGAGGATTCTTTAGCATGTGCATTTACTATTCCTAGACTTGTTGCTAATACTGAAAATGAAATTACCGAGTAAGTGACTTTCTTAAACATAAATGTGCTCCTTTGTGTGAGAATTTAGAAATTACACGCAATTGTATGTAAAATGTAATTTTTATACTATTACAATTAAACTCACCTCGCAACAACGTATCTAACACGATTTACTATTGTGAAAAATAAGGTTACACGGAATATAAAACATTTGTAATTCAATAAATTGTATGTGTTTTGATCGAGAATTGGATGAAGGGGGTCTAAGGGGAGTCTTATTTTTATAGCAACTGTTTGTTTCTTTGTATGGTGCTAGATTTTGAATTTATTTTGAAGGATGAGCTTTAGAATATTTATTGTAAAAAGTAATACTCTATGCTATAATTCTTGATTGTGAGTAATGAAAATTATTCCTTGCTTATCACATAAGTGTTGATAAGCCGCATAGACCACAAGGAGGTGCAAATAAACTATGAGAACATATGAAATTATGTATATCGTACGTCCTAATATTGAAGAAGATGCTAAAAAAGCTTTAGTTGAGCGTTTCAACGGTATCTTAGCTTCAGAAGGATCAGAAGTTTTAGAAGAAAAAGACTGGGGCAAACGTCGCCTAGCTTACGAAATCAATGATTTCAAAGAAGGCTTCTATAACATCGTACGTATTAAAACAGATAACAATAAAGCTACTGACGAATTCCAACGTTTAGCTAAAATTAATGACGATATCATTCGTTACATCGTTATCCGCGAAGACCAAGATAAGTAATAATTAGACGGGGGCGTTTAAATGTTAAATAGAGTTGTATTAGTAGGTCGTTTAACGAAAGATCCAGAATACAGAACCACTCCCTCAGGCGTAAGTGTAGCGACATTTACTCTAGCAGTTAATCGTACTTTCACGAATGCTCAAGGGGAACGCGAAGCTGATTTCATTAACTGTGTTGTCTTTAGAAGACAAGCTGAAAATGTTAATAACTACTTATCTAAAGGTAGTTTAGCTGGCGTTGATGGTCGCATACAGTCGCGTAGTTATGAAAATCAAGAAGGTCGTCGTATTTTTGTTACTGAAGTTGTATGTGATAGTGTTCAATTCCTTGAACCTAAGAATTCACAACAAGGTGGCCAACGTTCACAAAACAACGATTTCCAAGACTATGGTCAAGGATTCGGTGGTCAACAATCAGGACAAAATACGTCTTACAATAACAATAATTCATCAAACGCTAATCAATCAGACAACCCATTTGCAAATGCTAATGGCCCAATCGATATTAGTGATGATGATTTACCATTCTAAAATGAACGTATAAAAACGAAAAATAAGTCAAAGGAGGCAGTTAACCATGGCAGGTGGACCAAGAAGAGGCGGACGTCGTCGTAAAAAAGTTTGCTATTTCACAGCAAATGGTATTACACATATCGACTATAAAGACACTGAATTATTAAAACGTTTTATCTCAGAACGCGGTAAAATCTTACCACGTCGTGTAACAGGCACTTCAGCTAAATATCAACGTATGTTGACTACAGCAATCAAACGTGCTCGTCATATGGCATTATTACCATATGTTAAAGAAGAACAATAATATATCGTTTATTGTTAAACCCCGTAGGTTCAAGGCTTACGGGGTTATTTTTTGTGCTTTGGGAATATGGAGATAGGGCAGAAAAAAGGCATGAGGTGAAAGGTTATAGAGATGTAGACATAAAAAAAGAGACAACCGTAAGTTAAGTGCTAACGAGTTTTTACATTTATTAACGAATTCAGCAGTTGGTGATGAGACTGAAACGAAAGAAGTTGTCGTCAAATGTGGTGAATATAAAGAAAATCCACAGAATGGTAAAGTACAGTTAGTCTATAATGAACAGGTTGAGCTTATAGGAGTTCCTATTAAGCCTAGTGATCGCTTTTGTGCTAGGTATATGCTCGTCAAATAGCATAAATTATTTATAGATAGGCAAGAAATTACAACCCGTAATTTCGAAGTTAATGTTTGTGAATGGGATGGCGATGAAGAAGAACAACAGCAAGTAATTGATACTGTCGGAGAGGAACACCCTAATAGACCTTTCATTATTGGTAATGTTCCTTTGGAAGATTAAGAAAGGTATATAGGATTGTGTCTAAATTGACTAGTAAGATAAGCATTGAAGATATGTTCAATAGAGCAATGGCGATAAAAAGATATACAGTTTTGTACTATGATGATTTTATGAGTGATGAAGAAAAAGAAATATGGAAGACCCTACATGATTTTCAGAAAGCTAGTATTATATTGCCATTTAATCTAATGTTAGTACGTAAAAACGTTGATAGAAGAATAGTGCCATCTATAAAATTGAATGATAACAGAATATTTATATATCCGAATAGATAATCACCAAAGTTATTTACTGATAAAGTAGATTTAAATTTAGCGACACCAATATTTATTGATAGTACCGGTCAAGATGATGAAAAGAATAAGAAAGATTTAGAGAAGTTGAGTAAGAAATGTCCAAATGAAGAGTTTCATATTGATAATTAGGTAGATGTAAGTGATAATATTAAACAAGCGCCAAACCATATAGGCTTGGCGTTTTTATAATATAGATGCTGTCATGACTGATATACTATATCAACTAAATTATCAGTTTGAATTTTTCTTCTTTTTATATTTGATAACGGAGTTTTTCTTTTGATGTTTTCCTTTGTATATATTGTGTATAACTATTAATGTTCCAAACGATGAAGTTAACAATAAATTGATAATTAGAAAATTAGATTGTTTCATTTTAGAATTAAGATTACTTACCTCGCAAGAAAATTTATTTTCTTCAAAGTGCTTTTTTACACATTTTACAGTTGTATCTTTCTCTGATTTATTTTGTTCGCTTATTTGATCCAGAGTATATCCAGTGCTTAATAATGTTAATGTTATAGGGATTATAGTTATGAAAAATTGGACAATATTGTTATTAAATGTTTTAAATATACCATCGTCTTTTTTAAAGTCCTCTTGATAAAGCCATGTTAATAAAGCGCTTGTAACTATAATTACTATGAAAATTGCAAGTGTAGTGTTTTTAATATTTAAACCAAGTAAAAATAAAAGTATTGATAAAACCAAGAATGGTAAAAACAATACTAACGATATTGCATAAATCAAATGACTGTTTTGAGCCCAGTATTTAGGTACACCTTTAATAATACCAGTAAATTTTAAGAATATTGGATTTAAATTACTTTTTCTCATAAATGCCTCCTTAATTGTCGATGGATATTATTAATTTCATTAAACTATTATATAAACAATAATGCTAATATATGCTTGTTTCAATAAAATAAGCAACTGACAAGTATTCAGGTAGGCTAATAATTGTTGATGACGTTCCGTTGGAGGATTAATGATGAAAATGAGAAGCACTAACTATTCATTCGGTTGAGTAGTTAGTGCTTTTCTGATGTTAAAAGCCCCAAATTAGAGGTGGATCTGCTTCATAGTCTTTTTTATTTAAATTTTCTTTCTTAATAATATCATTAGGTGTTAATTTATCCTTAGCATTTTTTTCTTTAAAAAGTTTACCTACGCCATCTGTGTCATATCCTACGTCTCCAGTAAACTGATGATTATCTGCACTTGATATATAGGCCTCAAACTCTAAAGTTTTATCATCATTAATATAACCATCAATAAAGTATCCTTTCATAGGACTCTTTTTGAAGTTGTTAATTTTCATAGTTTGATAATTTTTTAGATTATGTTTGAAGTATAAATCTATACGCTTTTCTTGTTTCGTAATGTAATTCTCCTTTTTATTTTTGTGCAAAGTATGCCCTCCTAATCCTATAAGTGTTAATATCAATATAAGAATTATAATTTTTGCTTTCATCGTCCACCTCTTGTTTTTAAAATATTAAGGAGTATTTTATTATGAAATTTTCTGACGAACTGTCATTTAAAGTTGCTGATGATTCTTATAAAGATTTGAAAAAGGGTCGTGTATATGACTTGAGTGGTCAGAATTTCAAGGTCATTGAAAAGCGCGATGCTAAACAAAATGGTTTGAAAGTCTATGCACTTACACTAGTTGTGAATGGTGAAGTAGACACTAATCATATTTATATGGGCTAAGCTAGAAGAGATTTTAAAAGTATACGAGATTTGTTTACAGATTTACAACTTGCTTTTTATAATAACACATCTAATTATAAAATTAATAAAAGACACAGTGATTTAGATAATACTACTATAAACGAAGAGCAATAATATATCGTTTATTGTTAAACCCCGTAGGCATAGGCTTATGGGGTTATTTTTGTGCTTTAAAAATTAGTTTTGGTGTCTAAAATCATTGATCTTCATCAAATGTAATTCTAAGTATGTTAAGTTATTAAATGTGAGCGAAATTATAAAGAGGAGCTTAAAATGGAATATAATTTGAAAAAGGTTTTAAAGAATCTGTTTATTAACTTAATTATTACTTTTGTCATTGCATTTATAATCAATTACTTTGGAATTAATTCAGATAAACATGGTTGGTTTGCGAATATTATTGATAAGATTAATTTTATACATATTTTTGGTAATAAAACTGCGAATGCTGTAGTAATTGTAGGTTTAGCTATAACAATTTTTGAACTTATACACGATGTGTTCTTTGATGATGAAGATGAAGACGAAGAAGATAGTAAGAAGAACTAGATGTTGAACAATGTAGTTATCTTGAATGTTTTTAGGATTAACATGTCTGGTTAGAAGCGTCTTCACTCAAGTTAAATTAGGATAAGCAACGATAAAAAGCTAAGATAATACGTTTATTATGTTTGAAACGTACTATCTTAGCTTTTCATTTTAAATGAATGGGTTACATTCTTATATCAACATTATCTAAATGCTTTTGATATTCTTTAACTTTACTTTCTAAGAACATTTGATAGGGTGCATCGAAGAAATCAGCTAAACGTAGAGCATCTTTAAATTTAGGTTCGTGGTAATGATTTTCCCATTCCCAAATTTGATGTGCTTCATAATGCGTTCCATACTTCTCGTTTAATTGTTGTGCTAATTCCTCTATTTCTAAATGTTTTTTAGTTCTTAAGTTATATAAAATATGTAAATTCATACATAACATCTCCTATTCGTGTTGAAATAATCTAGATGTATCGTTCTGATGTAATTTTATTCTATTATTATAAAATAAGACTTTCAAGTTAAAGTATTTTGAATATGTGTCATTATTGTAAAATTTAGGGTATCTTTCTAAAAACAAGAGATTTTGAGGTGTAATTGATGAAAATTTTTGATGCTCATTTTCATATGATTAATTTTGATTATCCAGTTAAAGAAAATAATGGCTATTTGCCGCCTGAATTTAAAGAGAAAGATTATAAAGTATGGCAAGAAGATCTCAACATTATAGGAGGGGCGATTGTTTCTGGATCATTTCAAGAGTTTGACCAAGAGTATTTAATACATGCACTCGAAACATTAAATGGTCAGTTTGTAGGTACAACCCAATTGCCTATATCTACTCCTGACGAAGTGATAAAAAAGTTAAATGAACTTGGGATTAGAGGTGTAAGATTTAACGTAAAGAGGGGAGGTTCTGAAGATTTAAAACATCTTAAGTCCTTTGCGCATCGTGTTTATAATTTAGTGGGATGGCATACTGAACTCTATATAGAATCCAAAAAGTTAAATGAAATAAAGGAAATATTATTAGAATTGCCACTTGTTTCAATAGATCATTTAGGCCTTACAAATGAAGGGTTCGAAGATTTAAAAGAATTAGTTGAACAAGGCGTGTATGTTAAAGCAACTGGTTTTGGAAGAATTGAAGTCGAACCAATTCAAACGATGAGAGAATTAATGGATATTAACCCAGACGTGCTCATGTTTGGTACGGATTTACCATCTACTCGTGCGAAACGTCCTTTTAATAAATCAGATATTGAATTAATTAAAAAACATTTTTCCGAGGAGGAACAACAGAAAATATTCTATAAAAACGCGATGAGATTTTACAGAATTAATGAAATTTAGTAATGCTGTTTATGACGTTTAGAATCTAATTTAGATAGAATATTTGAAAGAATTGTACTTATAAGGATGATGCAGATAAGCGTTGAAAAAATATAAACTTGCTTACTTTTAATGTTAAAACCAATTTCAAAATCTCCATGTAAATGGCCTTTAATGAAAAAGTTTAACGTCATCATCGCTAATATTCCAATTATAGATAAGAAACTTAATATATGCATAATTTTACTTGCTAGCGTAAGTTTAGTGTTTTTATGATTCATAGAAAATACCTACTTTTTTATAGTTAGTAAATAGATTGTGCTAAATTCACAGATTATAGCTTATCATATTAAATGTCTTAATTATAACTACACAATTTCAATTTTGGAGTAAAGTTATCATTCTTAAATGATTTAAGTTTGTCTACAAGTTCTGTATATATGATGAGGCTGGGACAACGTGAATAATTTTGCTAAATTATATTTCTGTTTCACTTCCAGTTTTTGTGAGGATTAAGAAATTAATAAATGATTTAGTTTTAAACTTGAATAAAAATTTTTATCAAAATTGTTTAATGATTTTTAACTAAGGGTAACACTTACTAATAGGTAAACAATCTTAAAATAAAGGAGATAATAATTATGTTTGGATTAATAGGTATGATTATTGTCGGTGGTATCATTGGTTGGATTGCCGGCTTAATTATGGGTAAAGACATTCCAGGTGGAATTTTAGGAAATATTATTGCTGGTATCGTAGGTTCATGGGTCGGTACTGCAATTCTTGGACACTGGGGTCCACAATTAGGTAAAATTCACATTTTCCCAGCACTAATCGGTTCAATTATTTTAATCTTCATTGTTTCATTAATTCTTAGATTATTTAAAAAGAAATAATGAGTCGATGTAAATAAAGTTTTGAGGGAGGTTATATTTCCCTCTAAATGTAGATGTCTCAAAAAGATTTAGAGTAATAATCTTTTTGGGGCATTTTTTGATTTATACAAAGGTTTTTTCTATATATGGTATATTCTTTGACATAAAAAGAGGATGGCGCTGGGTTACGCCATCCAGGAGTATTATGTTCATGAATATAAAAGACTTTGTAGTTACTACTAACTACATTCTTATAATATCATGGTTTACATTTATCTGACAATAAAAAAATTTTTGTTCATTTTCTTTCTAAATCTATTTTCAATTATAACGCCTTTAAACGATGAGTTGTTTATGGATATTTTAAACAATAAATCTAAGTATCTACTTGAGGGAAGTCTGAGGAAGGTCTTACATAATAGCTAATTGTATGTGATAATGGAATATAAAATGACATCTAGGAGGTTGCGTATGGAAGGTTTATTTACATTTATTATTATCACATTACTTATTATTATTGTTCCAGGGCCAGATTTTATAATTGTGATGAAGAATACTATTAATTCCAGTAAAATGAATGGCTTCATGTCAGCATTTGGAATTACAACTGGGCATATTCTATATTCTTCTTTAGCGATTTTTGGCATTATATACATATTGACAAGTTTATACTACGTATTTTTAATTATTAAGATATTAGGTGCTTGTTATCTTATTTATTTAGGTATTCAAAGTATTAGAAGTGCACACAGTTCAGTGAATTTTAGTAAAGAAGCATTGATAGATGTACGTAATGTAAGTTATTTAACATCTTATAGACAAGGATTTCTGAGTACAAGTCTCAATCCTAAAGCGATACTATTTTATGTAAGTATTTTGCCTCAATTTCTCTCACAAGGCGGAATTGAAGTGAAATCAGAAGTAGCATTACTATCTTTATCAGTAGTGCTTGTAACATGTTTATGGTTCTTATTCTGTGTATTTATATTTCAATATATTAAATTATTATTTAGTAAGCCTAAATTTAAAGCAGTTTTTGACTATATCGTTGGATTCGTATTGATTGGCCTATCTATCAATTTATTATTAAGTAAAAGTAGTTAATCGTACTTAAGTAAGGTGTATTAAATATGAATATTTTTCTTGTAAGACATGGGGAATCCCAATCAAATTATGATAATCAACATGGGAACCCATATTTTTGTGGTCAATTAGACGTTCCTTTAACTGAAAAAGGAATGCAAAGTGCTCAAGATTTAGTAAGTTATTTTGCTGATAAAAAGATAGAACATGTATATGTTTCAGATTTACTTAGAACCCAACAAACCTATGAAAGAATATTCCCTTATAATATTCCTACGACATTCACAAAATCATTAAGAGAACGTTCGTTAGGTGTTTTCGAAGGGAAAAATAAGCAAGAAGTCAGCGAAGACAAGGAATATGAGAGATATTTTAATGATCCGGAGTTTAAGGATTTTAGACATAGTTTTATACAGAAGGCACCTAATGGAGAAAGCTATCAGGATGTATATGAACGTATTGCGCGTTTCTTTGAAAGTGAAATTCATAAGGATAGTGACAATATAGTGATTATCGCTCATCAAGTTGTAATAAGGTGTATATTTGTTTATTTGGGGCAACTCACTAAAGAAGAAGCTTTAGAATTAAATATTGATAATTGTCATCCTTACTTAATTGAGAAATAAAAAGAAAGTGAATGGAGTAGTTAATGTAACTTGCATCCATTCACTTTTTTTAATGAAATAAGACGTCCGGATGTGGCTGGAACCACGAAATTGATTCTAGTAAATTATATTTCTGTCCCACTACCATAGTGTTGAGACTTGGGATAACCTATAAAAAGTGTCATAAATGTGCTGAGTAATATAAGTAGCACAGTTAGGATAGCAATAAGACCTACAGGGACAATTCCGGCTGCAAATGCCACGATAATAAAAAGACCATACATCATTACTGCAAACATTTGAAGAATAGCTGATATGATTCTACAAATTAAGTTATTAAAAAATCCTAATATCAATGCCGGCAAAGCCATAGCGATGTTAGTAAGTACAGCTAACCATATTTCCCATGGATGATCGTAACTCATTGTGTTAGGGCCAGAAGGGTATTTAGCCATAACAAGAACCATTGCTACTGTTGATAAGATTGCTAAGATTATAAAACTTATGCGTAGCTTCATCAAGTCACTCCTATTTAAGTTTTTAAAAGTTTATAATTATGTAAATGAAGTTAGTCACTCTTAGTGTGAAGTAAATTGATAGCGCTGTCAAAAGTATTAAAAAAACTTCTATTTGATGCATCAATGAACATCAAATAGAAGCTAGTGTTGTTTACTTCTTATTTATCGAATACTTCTGTGTCGATACCTTTCTTTTTAAGGAAGTCTTTAATTTTATCTTGTTGTTTTTTATTCACATCGCCCGCATATTTAGTTGGAACATCAACAACATTGATAGTGTTTTGAGGTTGGTAATTTAATTCCTCAATATCTTCATCAACATTGGCGATTGTACTATTCAACGCATTGAAATAATTGATAATTCGTTGCGTAGGATCTTTATATTCTTTAGGAATTTTGTTGTTTTTCACGAACTTTTTAAAGTGTAGGTCATTTTTAACAGCTAAATTAGAAAGCTCACTTAGTTTATTAGCTTGATCTTTTGTTATTTTAGGACTACTATCACTTTGTTTATCCAACTTGTGTTGCATCACGTATTTATTATCTAATACGTCGTTGTTAACTTGTAGGTATTTTTTTAGAGCGCTTTTCATTTCAGAGTCGCTAATATTTTGTCCTTTTTTATTTGATGAGAAAATATCTTTTTCTTTAATGTTTTTAGCGCTTTTAGGTGCGTGTGCACTACTATGATCATTTTGGTTATTATCATCTTCACTATTATTGGAACAGGCTGCAAGTGTTAATGAAAGTGCTAATAATAAACTCACAATTACTCTCTTTTTCATAGAATTGAGAAACTCCTTTTTTACATCACTCATATTAAGTATATACATTTTATTGTTATTACACACGTAATAGAATATCATTTATGAAAAAATATTTGAACGTTTTAGAACTACATTTGAACGTGAGATATGGCTACTTTGTGGCTGTGCTTTATAACAAACCTTTTGGCATATCGTTTTTTAGTATCTACCACCAAGAGTGATAAATGTATAAAAAAACAGAGTCTTAAGTGATTAAGACTCTGTCCATGTGAAGATATTATGATAGGTATATATTTAAAACTTAATTTCTAATAATATAATCAAATGCGTTCAACGCTGCGTTAGCGCCAGCGCCCATTGAAATGATGATTTGTTTGTTTTTCTGGTCTGTTACGTCTCCTGCTGCGAATACACCAGGAAGGCTTGTAGCGTTATCACGATCGATAACGACTTCGCCACGTCCATTTAACTCAACTGCATCTTGTAACCATGCAGTATTTGGGACTAAGCCGATTTGAACAAAGATTCCATCAAGGTTGACTACTTGTGTTTCGCCAGTATTTAAATCCTCATAACTAATACCAGTTACGTGGTCTTCGCCGATAACCTCTGTAGTTCTAGCATTCGTTTTGATGTCGACGTTTTCCAATGAACGTAAACGATCTTGTAAAACATTATCTGCTTTTAATTCAGAAGAATATTCAAATAATGTTACGTGCTTAACAATACCAGCTAAATCAATAGCTGCTTCGACACCAGAGTTACCGCCACCGATAACTGCTACGTCTTTGTTTTCAAATAGAGGGCCGTCACAGTGAGGGCAGAATGCTACACCTTTATTGATAAGGCGATCTTCTCCAGGAATATTAAGTTTACGCCAACTTGCACCTGTAGAGATAATCACAGTCTTACTTTCTAATACAGCATCATTCTCTAAAGTGACTTTGATTGCTGAGTCTGTCTTTTCGATATTAGTGGCACGAATACCAGTCATTGTATCAATGTCATATTGTGAAATATGATCAGCAAGATTAGATGAGAACTCTGAACCTGTTGTTTCTTTAACAGTAATGAAGTTTTCAATGCCAGCTGTATCATTCACTTGGCCACCAATTCTATCAGCAACGATGCCTGTTCTTAAACCTTTACGAGCAGTGTAAATGGCAGCACTACCACTTGCTGGGCCACCGCCTACGATGAGTACATCATAAGGGTCTTTATCATTAAATTCAGAAGCATCTTGTGTGCTTCTGAATTTCGTTAAGATATCTTGAATAGTCATACGACCATTACCAAATTCTTGTCCATCTAAAAAGACAGCTGGAACTGCCATAATGTCTTCAGATTCTTCGCGGAATACTGCGCCATCAATCATTGTATGAGTAATATTAGGGTTAATAACACTCATTAAGTTTAATGCTTGAACAACGTCAGGGCATTTTTGGCAAGTTAAACTAACGAAAGTTTCGAAATGGAAGGGACCTTCGAGGCCTTTGATTTGGTCAATAACAGATTGTTTTTCTTTAGGGGCACGACCACTTACTTGTAAAATTGCTAATACAAGAGAGTTGAATTCGTGACCTAAAGGAATACCTGCAAACGTGATGCCAGTTTCTTCACCTGGGCGGTTTACTGAGAAACTTGGTGTACGTTTTAAATCCTTTTCAGTTACCGTGATGCGAGCTGACATTCCAGCAATTTCATCTAGTAACTCTTTAAGTTCTTTTGATTTATCATCTGAGCCAAGGCTAGCGACGAATTCAACGTCGCCTTCCATTAGCTCTAATAGTTGTTGTAATTGTTGCTTTAAATCAGCATTAAGCATGTTTTAATGCCTCCTTAGATTTTACCTACTAAGTCTAAACCAGGTTGTAATGATTCAGAACCTTCTTCCCATTTTGCTGGGCAAACTTCACCTGGATGTTGACGTACGTATTGAGCTGCTTTGATTTTGTTTACTAATGTACTAGCGTCACGACCGATACCGTCAGCGTTGATTTCAGCTGCTTGAACTACACCATCTGGGTCGATGATGAATGTACCACGTTGAGCTAAACCAGCTTCTTCATCTAATACATCGAAGTTACGAGTGATTGTTTGAGATGGGTCGCCAATCATTTTATATTGAATTTTACTGATTGCATCTGAATGATCGTGCCAAGCTTTGTGTACGAAGTGAGTATCAGTTGATACTGAGAATACGTTAACACCTAACTCTTGTAATTTTTCGTATTGATTTTGTAAATCTTCTAATTCTGTAGGACATACGAAAGAGAAGTCAGCAGGATAGAAGCATACGACGCTCCATGAACCTTTAAAATCTTCTTGTGAAACTTCTTTAAACTCATCATTTTTTGGATCATAAGCTTGCGCTGTGAATGGTAAGATTTCTTTGTTAATTAAAGACATAGGTAAATACCTCCTGAAATTTTTAAGTATAAGCTAGAATTACATAACAATAATTGTTTGTTTATAATAATTCTAATCTCTTGTTAAGTATTATCACATCTCGACTTTAAATAGTCAACTTTAGAAACTTTTTAATTGAGAAAATGAAATTAGAGTAGCTTTGAATAGCGTCAAAAGAAAGTTATTCAATATTAAGCGTATCTCAAATAGAAATGGTAAATTACCTGGTATATTGAGTTTTTATTTTGACCTTTCATATTGTAAATAGCACATATCATTCTCAACTAAACATGTTTTATTGATAATAGAGTGTAATTTTATTACATCTATATCTTAATGATAACATCTGAGCTATAAATTTTCTTTTACGACCGTTTATATAAATAAAACAGAGATTAATCCAGAGTCGTATCACTCATTCTGAATTAATCTCTGTTTATTTTGTTGATTATTTACTAACTGTGAACTCAACCGTACCAATACCACTATATTCTGCTCGATAAGTTCCAAATTCTAATTTAAGTGGTGAGATAAATGTGCCGGAAGATATCATTTGCCCTTTTTTCAATTGTTTACCATGTGAGTGTAACTTTTTGATAAGCCAATGCACTGCATGAACAGGGTTCCCTAACACTTCTGATGAAGATCCTGTAGCAATTAATTCATTATCTTTGTATAAATTTAAATCCACATTTGCGAATGCATCTATATCAAGAGGGGTTACGCTTTCGCCTACAACAATCATACCAGTCGCAGTGTTGTCAGAAATTAAATCGCCCAACGTGAAATTCGGGAACCAATTCTTATATCTAGCATCTGGGATTTCAATACCAGCAGCAATTTGAGTATTTAAAACAATGGTTTGCAAATCAGCATCATAAGGTAAGTCTTCCTTCACTATAAACATAATTTCTGGTTCTAATAATGGAGAAAATAATGAAGAAAGTGATACTGAGTCACCATTTTTTAAAATATTATTAGATAAAATTGTTCCATATGCTGGTTCATTTGTATTGGCGATAGCTTGTGTTGTCTTACTCGTCATACTCACCTTATAGCCAGCAACGTAGGTATTGTCTTTAAATTTTAATTGTTCGAGTAAATCATCTTGGTTTAGATATGCTTCTTCTTCACTAATTTGATAAGATTCGCTAACGAAATCGATAGGTCTTCTACTTCTATATGCTTTAAAAAGGGCGTTAGAAATATTTTTGTTGGGTTGTGTCATGATATCTCTCCTTAAAATATCTGAAAATTACTACTATTATGATAACTTTTAAACGAAGTGTGTGCAAATAGATTTAAAAGTTTCATATTTAGGGTATAAAATGGTATCCAACGATGAAGATATATTTTATTAGGAGTGAATTTTGTGTCAGATTATGTTTACGATTTAATGCGAAAGCATCATTCAGTAAGAAAGTTCAAAGAAAGTCCGCTTAGCGATGACGCAGTGAAGAAGATAGTGGAAGCTGGTCAATCAGCATCAACGTCAAGTTATCTTCAAACGTATTCAATCATTGGTATTGATGATCCTAAAATCAAAGAAGATTTAAAAGAAGTTTCTGGTCAACCGTATGTTGTAGATAATGGTTACTTATTTGTATTTGTTTTAGATTATTATCGTCATAGTCTTGTAAATGAAAACGCTGAATCAGATATGAGTATTTCTTTTTCATCAGCAGAAGGCTTGCTAGTCGGCTCTATAGATGTCGCACTTGTTTCTGAAAACATGGCTGTAGCTGCTGAAGATATGGGATATGGCATCGTTTATTTAGGTTCTCTACGTAATGATGTGGCGCGTGTACGTGAAATTTTAGACTTACCTGATTATACCTTCCCTCTATTTGGTATGGCAGTAGGTGAACCTGCTGAGGATGAGAATGGTGCGCCGAAACCAAGATTACCGTTTGAACACATTTTCCATAAAAATAGCTACGACGCAAGTAATGATAAACAACGTCGTGAATTAGAAGCGTATGATCAAATTGTAAGTGACTATTATAAGGAACGTACAAATGGGGAGCGTACTGAAACATGGTCCGAACAAATTGAGCAATTCTTAAGTAGTAAAACACGACCTGATATGTTAGACCAATTGCATAAAGCTGGATTCATCAAAAAATAATTCATAATTGGAAAAAAGCCTATAAATGAACTTTCAAACCCGAATTCATTTATAGGCTATAATTTTAGGATTTTTAACTTATTTTCTGTAGCTTATTCCTATTATTTGGTATATCTACTGAATAACAATTGGTTTGTAAAATATTTTTCTGCATCTATCGTATGCTTGATTTTACCTGTACTTTGTAACCATAATTGTAAGTCATTATAGAAGTCTGAACTCATAGACAAATCATTAGTAAAACATTTAGCTGTTGCTTCAATGGTGTCTTTATTTAATTTATTATTAATATCTGTTTGGGTGTAATCTGCATATATATTGATGGCATCTTCTAAATTATTGTTGATATATTGTATAGCTTTTTGAATGACCTTAATAAACTTTTTGAGTTTCTGGTTGTCTGTTTCTAACTTATCAGGTGTAGTAATAAAAATTAATTGACAAAAGTCTGGGACATTGTAATCTTTTAAAGCAAAATAATCTACATTCAATCCTGCATTTCTCGCTTCAAGTATTTCGAAATTCTCAAAAATGAGTGTAGCTGCATCTGCCTTGTCATTTAACAATGCATCAGTATGATAAAAGCTATTGTTTATAGGGACGATATCTCCTACATTATACATGCCTCCATCAGCTTCAATCATAGTTTTAGCAATTGCTATACCTCCTGATCCAGGAGCACCCGGATATTGAAGACGTTTGCCAATTAAGTCTTTAGGTGATTGAATACCTTTGTCTTTGTTGTACATCACACCGCCATTTGTATGTAGATATCGAGCGAAGCCAACTACATTTTCATTCATCGCTTTATATTCAACAAGATGGATAGGCTCAGTAATCGCGATATCCATTGAACCATTTTCAATTTCTTCTAAAGCATCAAAATGTTGTTCAGGTTCAATCATTTCAATTTCTAAGTTTTGCTCGCTAAACCAACCTTTTTCCATTCCTAAAATTAAAGGCAAATGATCAGGATTTAAGAACCATTCTAAACCGACTACTAATTTTTCCATAAAAAAATTCCTCCAACAAACAAATTTTCGTAAAAAAGTGAATTTGAAAGAAATAAAAAATATATTTCACTTTCCTACGCTGGTACTAACCAACAGGTTCAAGGGTTGAAAGGGTACCTTTCTCTCAGCATGCAACATGCACCCCTAGTGATTTGTTATACCTAACTTCTAACATAGCATAGTTATAAAAACGCGTATATAAATGATGAATTAATCGAAGAAGAGCGTAACAGTTTAAATAGAGTATTAATTTATAATGAAGTATTTGAATCGTTGATTTTCTGGACAAAGACAGTTGTATAGTAGTTGATAACTCAATCTTATTTCTAAAGTTAAATAAAAACGCCACAAACTCCTTAAATAAGAAGCTTGTGAGGCATATGATAGATAATGGAACCATATACTTATTCGTTTAAAATTCATTTTAATAAAAATTAACTAGATGATAATTCTCCGTAATGGTTAGATTCAAATGTGTCTTTATCCCAATTTTTAGTTAAGCGTGCAGTACCTGTTCCGGCTAAAATTGAATCATTCACATTTAATGCGGTACGTCCCATATCAATTAAAGGTTCGATAGAAATAAGTACACCTGCAAGTGCGACAGGTAAGTTTAATGTAGATAATACTAAAATTGATGCAAATGTTGCACCGCCACCTACACCTGCGACACCAAATGAACTAATAATCACTACAGCAATCAGTGTAATGATGAATTGGAAATCGATATGGACATGTGCGACAGGCGCGACCATGATTGCTAGCATAGCTGGGTAGATTCCAGCGCAACCGTTTTGTCCAATTGATAATCCAAATGTTGCAGAGAAGTTAGCAATACCTTCTGGAACACCTAAACGTTGCGTTTGAGTTTGAATATTTAAAGGTAGGGCTCCTGCGCTTGAACGAGAAGTGAATGCAAAGATCAATACTTCTAACGTTTTCTTAACATATCTAACTGGATTAATACCTAATACACTTAAAATGATTAAGTGAATCACATACATCGTTATTAATGCTGCATAAGAAGCGAGTAGGAATTTTCCTAAAGTCCAAATCGCTCCAAAGTCACTTGTGGCAAGTGTAGAAGCCATAATTGCTAAGATGCCATAAGGCGTTAAACGTAAAACGAAAGTGACGATAGCCATTACAATGTCATATACAGCTTCAATACCACGTTTTAATAAATTACCGTGTTCAGGCTGTTTGCGCGCTACACGTAAGTATGCGAAACCAACGAAAGTTGCGAAGATCACAACAGCGATAGTTGAAGTGGTACGTTGACCTGTAAAGTCTAAGAATGGATTGCTTGGTAATAATTCAAGAATTTGTTGTGGCAATGTATTAGCAGTTAAATCTTTAGCTTGCTTACTAATTTCTGAGCCACGTGAATGCTCAGCACTTCCTAAATCGATCGATGAAGCGTCTAGACCGAAAATCAATGCATAGATAATGCCGACAATGGCTGCAATCGCTACGGTTCCAATTAAAAACATAAAAATAAAGGTACCGATTTTCGCAAATTTATCCCCAATTTGGATTTTACTAAATGCTGCTACAATAGATACAAAAATAAGTGGCATGACAATCATTTGTAATAAAGCAACATAACCGTCCCCAATAATGCTAAACCAATCTGAAGTTTGTTTTAATACTTTTGATTCTGCTCCGAAGATAAGATGTAAAGCTATTCCCAAAACGATTCCAATACCTAAAGCGCTAAATACACGTTTAGGGAATGAAATATGCTTCCTAGCCATTATGTTTAACATAATAATGAAAATAATTAACACTACTACGTTAATCATAGTGAAAAGTGCCTCCATATCGTAAACGCTCCTTTGTTGTATAAAATATAGTATTCCGACATATGTAATAAGGATATTACTAGAAAATAACAAATTCAAGATAGTTATAGTGATTTTATGAAATGAAATAACAAAATATTATCTCGGTAAAATTAATGGAAGGCATGCTTGTACACGTGGGTATATGAAATATAGGGAGGGAAAATAGAAATAAAAAAACACTTAAATGAGTAGTTGCATTTTACACATACTCAATTAAGTGTTGAGAAGTTTGTTTCTTGATTATAAGTTAAATAAACGAGCGAAGAACCCTTTTTTCTCTTCTTTAGGTTGATTGTTTGATGATTGAGAATGATCTTCTGTTGTTGTCATGTCTGAGTTAGAAGTTGAATCATTAGAAGTTGAGTTTGATATTTCCGATGTACGAGTTGAAAGGCTACTTGATTGTGAAGTTGAAGTAGTTTCGCTAGTTGATGCTACTGCACTTTCGGAATGAGAATCTGAATCAGAAGTGCTAGGTGCTTCTGAAGTACTTTCTTGTTCACTCTGAGAGTTTGAGTTACTTTCGCTTGATTTGTTATTATTTAGCGATTGTGTTGATTCATTTGATTTATGATTTGTCTTCGCAATTTCATTCGCTTGTTTCTCTTGTGATGACTGTATAGCTTCTTGAGAAGTTTGGATTGATTTTAAAGATTCTGTATTGGCATCAATTTTACTAGTAATTTCTGTTTGTAATTCTTTAAGCTCCTGCTGTTGTTGATGAACTTGATTAATCATTTGACCGAGCATTTGACGTTCTTCACGCATTTTTTGGATTTCGCTACGTAAATCTTCAACTAATTGAGCGACGTTTTGGTCAGTTGGTAATTGACTGTCCTCATCTTTAACGATCACTTGTAAGAAATCTTTCTCTTTTTCTAATTCATCAAATGCTAAGTCGTAACTATTTGTTTGTTTTACTTTATCAGCAATGTCTCTAAATAGTTCGATATCTTCTTCTTTAAAATCAGTAGCCTCACGTCCGCGATATTCAGTTTTACTAAGTTGATATCCACGTTCTTCTAAATGTTGTACAATTTTACGGACTTGTTTTTCACTTAGTTCGACACGTTGTGCAAATTCTTTGGTTAACATTGAAAAAGCCCCTTCATCATTTGGTTTATGTATACCGACGTTTGTCTACGGTCAGTGAAACGTCAGTCTTACTTCATATGATAGTTTACCCCTAATTAATAGTGATTTCAAGTGTTGTTATAAAGGCTTTCTTAAATTCATTTCTTCTAAAAGTGGGTAGATAATATCTCGAGAAATGCCATTTGCGAAGACATACTTAAGAATATAATTAGATTTTACACTTGTCCCGTAAATATCTTTGGTTAATTCAATATTTGCTTTTATAAATAGGTCTACTTTAAAAGGAGATTCATCAAATGTGTAATTCGGATGAATATAATCAATTTCTTCTTGTTTCTCAAAGTTATTTTCGTAAAGAAATTGGCGACGGTGTTCAAGTATTTTGTTAGTTTGTTCATCAACATGATGTGGCTCTTTAGGAACTTCTAACATAATAAAATTGATATTTCTATCATGTATATCATGAGATAAATGATTTAATTGATGTTCCACTTCGTTTAAAGTTAAAGTCATTAATTCATCGTGATTAGGACCGTCTTTGGCTATTAAATAGATAAGGAATGCTGCATTCGTGGTTGCTTCATAATGTGCAGTCGCTAAGCTGACAACTTGATTATTTTCGACGCCTACTACGAATGCGTAATCTTTCTCCGTTTTGTTGTTTTCTAAAGAACGTTTAAAGATTTTGCGATCTTCATCTAAACCAATATCTAATTTCGCGTCGTATAGTTCAAGTGCTTTTTCAAATAAAGGATCATTGGCTGATTGAATTGCTTTAAACTCCATAGCATTACCCCCGTTAATATTTACTATATTATAGGATAATCCTACTATATAATCACTTCTCATGTGTCACATAAATAAAAAAACACCACGATGCATACGCTTCATTACGTAAACATGATGGTGTCTATCATTGAAACTTTAAAATCAATTAAGATTTAGGACCCTTTGATTCAGCAGCATAATGTGTAATGTCGATTTCTTTGTATGCTGCATTGTGATCTTCAACTTCGTCATGGGAAGAATTATCACGATTTGCTACTAGTAATAATTTATTATCTAATATATCTTGTTTGTGTTCTTCAAGTTGTTCTTCAGTTAAGTTGTAACGTGAAAGAACAGCTTCTTCACCATCTTCACCAGTTAATAGACGAGACATGCGATCACTAAATGAACCGCTTGTAGCTATCATTGAAATTTGAGAGTTGTGTAGGTCGTCTAAATGTAATTTACTTTTACTGATAACAGCTAATTCAGTTTCTAAATAGCCTTCTGTTTTCTTTTGGTTGATTACATTGTATAGTTCACTTTTGTCGTTAACTACAATAATATCTGCCATAATTATCGCCCCTTCATGATTAAACTTGCTTTATAAAGTTATACCCTAGTCCGTTTTTATAAAACTTTTACATATATAATTATATAATTTTGATGTTGATTTTCCAATAAGAATCTATATTTGAAATTAAAACGATTACATAATAAATTGTTGATTTCTCAGCTTTGAACTATTTTAAATGATATTGAAAATACATGAAAAGTTTGCTATCATCATTAAATAATTTATTAAACTCATATAATCTAGAGAATATGGCTTTAGAAGTTTCTACCATGTCGCCATTAACGACATGACTATGGGTAACAACACAATACTTAGGAGTAGTTTAAAGCGTTGAAACATAACTGGGAAAGTGAAAGACGTTTTGATTCGTAATAAAACTCATTAAATTGGCATCTAACATTTTTAGCATTGTCACAATTTTAGTTTATTTATATCGAAATTGAATCATACGTTTTTAGGACTAAGTTGGCGTATCTTCTTCTTAATTTGCAACCTCGCAATGTATTGCTCGTTCACTCATAGATCCTGAAACTATACTTTAGTTTGAGGGTTTTTTTGTATCTAGAAATCAATACCAAAGAATTTGAGGAGGTTTTTTGAGTGGAGTCGTTAGGACGTAAGGTCAAAGAGGACGGCGTTGTGATTGATGAGAAAATTTTAAAAGTGGACGGTTTTTTAAATCATCAAATCGATGCTTCGCTTATGAATGAAGTAGGAAAAACGTTTTATGAACAGTTCAAAGACGAGGGTATTACCAAAATTTTAACCATAGAAGCATCAGGTATCGCCCCAGCTATCATGGCTTCTTTCCATTTCGATGTTCCTTGTTTATTTGCTAAAAAGGCTAAACCTAGCACATTAAAAGATGGTTTTTACAGTACAGATATTCATTCATTCACTAAAAATAAGACGAGTACAGTTATCGTTTCTGAAGAATTTTTAGATGAAAATGATAAAGTGCTTATTATTGATGATTTCTTAGCAAATGGAGATGCCTCATTAGGACTTAATGAAATTGTGCAACAAGCAAAGGCGACTACAGTTGGTATCGGTATCGTTGTTGAAAAAAGTTTCCAAGATGGGCGTCAACGTTTAGAAAATGAAGGACTGAAAGTATCTTCATTATGTAAAGTGGCATCATTAAAAGGTAATAAAGTTACGCTTTTAGGTGAACAATAATGAAGAATTTCATTCTAAGTGTTCAGCATCTTTTAGCAATGTACGCCGGAGCGATTTTAGTCCCTATAATCGTAGGAACTAGCTTAAAATTCTCTTCCGAAGAAATTGCTTATTTAGTAACAGTTGATATTTTTATGTGTGGTATTGCTACTTTTTTACAAGCTAATAAGATTACTGGAACAGGTTTACCCATTGTATTAGGTTGTACGTTTACTGCAGTAGCACCAATGATACTTATCGGACAAACGAAAGGTCTTGGCGTACTTTACGGCTCATTATTTGTTTCAGGAATTTTAGTCGTAATTATTGCGCCTTTCTTCTCTTATTTAGTTAAATTCTTTCCACCTGTTGTTACAGGAAGTGTCGTAACGATTATTGGTATTAATCTTATGCCTGTAGCAATGAACTATCTTGCTGGTGGGGAAGGTGCTAAAAATTATGGAGACCCTAAAAATTTGATTTTAGGTGGCGTGACATTGGTCATCATTCTAATTTTACAAAGGTTTACGAAAGGCTTCTTGAAATCAATTGCTATCCTCATAGGTCTTGTATTAGGGACAGCCTTAGCAGCTGTGTTCGGTCTGGTAGATATTAAACAAGTAGGGAGTGCCCATTGGGTTGGCTTACCTTTACCATTTAGATTCTCCGGTTTTGGCTTTGATTTAAGCTCAACACTCGTCTTCTTTATTGTTGCAGTCGTAAGCTTAATAGAGTCCACAGGTGTCTATCATGCACTTAGTGAGATTACTGGGAAAAAGCTTGAGCGAAAGGATTTTCGTAAAGGTTACACTGCGGAAGGTCTAGCAATCATTTTAGGATCTATATTTAATTCTTTCCCTTACACCGCATACTCACAAAATGTAGGTCTTGTGTCACTCTCAGGGGCTAAAAAGAATAACGTCATCTATGGCATGGTGGTTTTATTACTCGTTTGTGGTTGCATACCTAAGTTAGGTGCACTCGCTAACATCATCCCTTTACCTGTTTTAGGTGGCGCAATGATTGCAATGTTTGGCATGGTTATGGCGTATGGTGTAAGTATTTTAGGTAGTATTGATTTTAAAAATCAAAACAATTTATTAATTATCGCTGTTTCTGTAGGACTAGGCACAGGTATTAGTGCAGTCCCTCAAGCATTTAAAAGTTTAGGAGAACAATTTGCTTGGTTAACTCAAAATGGCATTGTTCTAGGTGCAATTTCTGCAATTATCTTAAATTTCTTTTTTAATGGTATAAATTATAAACAAAGCGACGAAAATGTGAAATAATGTAACTAACTATATTAAATTGGAGGCTGTTTTTAAATGTGGGAAAATAAGTTTGCTAAAGAATCTTTGACGTTCGACGATGTATTACTCATTCCAGCTGAATCAGATGTTTTACCTAGCGACGTAGATTTAAGTGTAGAATTATCAGATAGAATTAAATTAAACATTCCTGTTATTTCTGCAGGTATGGATACGGTAACTGAATCAAAAATGGCAATTGCTATGGCTCGTCAAGGTGGATTAGGTGTCATCCATAAAAATATGAGCATTGAAGAACAAGCTGATGAAGTACAAAAAGTTAAACGTTCTGAAAATGGTGTCATTACTAACCCGTTCTTCTTAACTCCAGATGAAAGTGTTTATGAAGCAGAAGCTTTGATGGGTAAATATCGTATTTCAGGTGTCCCAATTGTTGATAATCATGATGACAGAAATTTAGTAGGTATTATTACTAATCGTGATTTACGTTTCATTGAAGACTTTTCAATTAAGATTTCAGATGTAATGACGAAAGAAAATTTAATTACAGCTCCAGTTGGCACGACTTTAGATGAAGCGGAAGCGATTCTTCAAGACCATAAAATTGAAAAACTTCCATTAGTAGAAAATGGACGACTAGAAGGTTTAATCACAATTAAAGATATTGAAAAAGTATTAGAATTCCCATACGCAGCGAAAGACGCACATGGTCGTTTATTAGCAGCGGCGGCTATCGGTACGTCTAAAGATACGGAAGTTCGTGCTCAAAAACTAGTCGAAGCTGGTGTTGACGCATTAATTATTGATACCGCACATGGTCACTCTAAAGGCGTAATTGAGCAAGTTAAACATATTAAAGAAAAATATCCTGAAATCACAGTTGTAGCCGGTAATGTCGCAACTGCAGAAGCAACGCGTGCATTATTTGAAGCAGGTGCTGACGTTGTTAAAGTAGGTATTGGACCAGGTTCAATTTGTACGACACGTGTTGTTGCAGGTGTCGGTGTACCTCAAATCACAGCTGTATATGATTGTGCGACAGAAGCACGTAAGCATGGTAAAGCGATTATTGCTGACGGTGGTATTAAATTCTCAGGAGATATTATCAAAGCATTAGCGGCTGGTGGCCACGCGGTAATGTTAGGTAGCTTATTAGCTGGTACTGAAGAAAGTCCTGGTGCTACTGAAGTCTTCCAAGGTAGACAATATAAAGTTTATCGTGGTATGGGTTCATTAGGTGCTATGGAAAAAGGATCAAACGATCGTTACTTCCAAGAAGATAAAGCACCAAGAAAATTTGTTCCAGAAGGTATCGAAGGACGTACAGCTTATAAAGGCCCACTACAAGATACAGTTTATCAACTTATGGGCGGTGTAAGAGCTGGTATGGGTTATACTGGTTCTCCTGACTTGAAAACATTACGTGAAGAAGCACAATTTACACGTATGGGTCCTGCTGGTTTAGCAGAAAGCCACCCTCATAATGTACAAATTACTAAAGAATCACCAAACTATTCTTTCTAAATAAAGTATGAAGAAGTTTGATCATTTTAGAGGACGCTCTTTATAACGGTGACGTATGGGTTTGTTTAATTCATTTTTAAAAGTAATGGAAATAGACCATACGTTATCATTTGAGGGAGCGTTTCTCTAAGTATTACATAAATCAAAAACAATAAAGGAGATTCGCAATTATGGAAATGGCGAAAGAGCAAGAGTTAATTCTTGTCTTAGACTTTGGTAGCCAATACAATCAATTGATTACACGACGTATTCGTGAAATGGGCGTATACAGTGAATTACATGATCATGAGATTTCAATTGAAGAAATTAAACGTATGAATCCTAAAGGTATCATTCTTTCAGGTGGTCCAAATTCAGTTTATGAGGAAGGATCATTTACTGTTGACCCTGAAATTTATAATTTAGGGATTCCGGTCTTAGGTATTTGTTACGGCATGCAATTAACAACAAAACTATTAGGCGGTAAGGTAGAGCGCGCGAATGAGCGTGAATACGGTAAAGCAATCATTAATGCTAAGTCTGATGAGCTATTCTTCGGCTTGCCTTCGGAACAAACAGTTTGGATGAGTCATTCTGACAAAGTGATTGAAATTCCTGAAGGATTTGAAGTGATTGCAGATAGTCCGAGTACGAATTATGCAGCTATTGAAGATAAAACGCGTCGTATTTATGGTGTGCAGTTCCACCCAGAGGTACGTCACACTGAATTCGGTAACGACTTATTAAGAAACTTCGTGCGCCGTGTGTGTAATTGTACAGGCGAATGGACGATGGAAAACTTCATCGAAATCGAAATTGAGAAGATTCGTGAACAAGTTGGCGACCGTAAAGTGTTATGTGCAATGAGCGGTGGGGTTGATTCATCAGTCGTAGCAGTACTGTTACATAAGGCGATTGGTGACCAATTAACTTGTATCTTTGTTGACCATGGTTTACTTCGTAAAGGCGAAGGCGATATGGTAATGGAGCAGTTTGGTGAAGGATTTGATATGAACATTATTCGTGTTAATGCACAAGAGCGTTTCATGGATAAATTAAAAGGTGTATCTGATCCAGAACAAAAACGTAAAATCATCGGTAACGAATTCGTTTATGTATTTGATGACGAAGCGGCTAAGTTAACAGATGTTGATTTCTTAGCGCAAGGCACACTTTATACTGACGTGATTGAGTCAGGAACTAAAACGGCGCAAACTATTAAATCCCACCATAATGTTGGTGGATTACCTGAGGACATGGAATTTGAACTGATTGAACCAATTAATACATTGTTTAAGGATGAAGTACGTGCCTTAGGTATCGAGTTAGGTATTCCTGAACATTTAGTATGGAGGCAACCTTTCCCAGGCCCTGGTTTAGGTATCCGTGTACTTGGTGAAATTACTGAAGATAAATTAGAAATCGTACGTGAATCTGATGCGATTTTACGTGAAGTAGTGCGAGAAGAGGGTCTTGAAAGAGATATCTGGCAATACTTCACAGTGCTACCTGGCATCCAATCAGTAGGGGTCATGGGAGACTATCGTACGTATGATCATACAGTAGGTATTCGAGCAGTAACATCCATTGATGGGATGACAAGTGACTTTGCTCGTATCGACTGGGAAGTGTTACAAAAGATTTCAAGTCGCATTGTAAATGAAGTAGATCACGTTAACCGCGTCGTCTATGACATTACTTCTAAGCCCCCAAGTACAATAGAATGGGAGTAAGAAATATAAATTATTAAAGCCTTTAACCCTTGTGGTTGAAGGCTTTTTTGTTTTGTCATTCATTTGAATAAAGGACGAAAACAATGGGGGAGGGTAAGTTGTCATTGTACGTATTTGATTATAAAAATTAGGAAGTTGTGTCGAAAGTTTACATCAGTTATGGCTCCGCAGATATCTACCACTATTTATTTACTTTCTATCATGAAAATAGTAAAAATAAAATTTTTGTTAACAAAATATTTAAAGTATAAGTATTTCTTTCTACATTTTTGTTAAATAAAGCTAACTTCTATTATTTTATTAATTTATATTTTCATCTTTATTGCAAAATTGCACCGAAACAGTTAAAATATTTTTGGGATTGTTGGAAAAAGGGGATTTATATTTAAATTAAAGTAATCTGATTTTGGAAAAGTTATCTTTTATAAAAGCAATGTTTTTCTCACTATCATTCATTTAAAAAATGAAGTTTAACATCGATATTTCCACGTGCACATTGAAAATTGAATATAAGGGGGAATTCTTATGAACTATTACACTTATGTAGATAGAGAAAATTGTATTTCCTGTGCTGCCTGTGGAGTAGCTGCTCCTAATTTATTTAAATATGATGTAGAAGATATTGCATATGGGTGCTTAGATAATAACTGTGGATGTGAACCTATTCCATTTAATGAAATTGAACATTTGAAAAATGCATGTGAGGGTTGTCCGACGGAATCAATCAAAATATCACAACATCCATTTAATAAAAAGGAAGTGTGATAATGATGAATAAAAATGGTTTCGGCAAGTTATTGTTAGAAGTTCAAAATAAAGTCTATTGTTTGAAACATCCATCCGAAATTATTCGTACGCTTTTTACGTTAGATGGAAAAATAGATACGTCCGTTGGAATAAAAAGTCTCAATTTAGAACAAAGTGTCATATACCAAAATTTAACAGAGCTAAATTGTAAAGTCGTGTTTACCTCAAAGTTAGAAAATGTAGATGAAAATAGGATATATTTCGGAATAACTGAATATGGAAGATTACTTTTGGGTGCGGATTATTTTTTGGATAACTACACATTTACATTCGGTTACTTCGAAGTTGATGAACACGTGATAAAAGTCATAAAAGACAATATCCGACAAAAAATAGAGATAGAAGAACAAATATTTAATGGAGAAGTAAACTCGTTTTTTAAAGATAAAAGTAAAGACGAAATCAACGATATATTAAAATTTATAAAGTTTAATATATATCACATGGCTCCGATATTACTTTATGTCAACGATAAAACTTTTAGTACATTTTATAACTATAATAATTTAATAAAAGAATTCGATGGAGATACAGATGAATTTTTATTAAATGATTTGCCTTATAAAAATATTGAAAATTGGGAGAAAGCAGAAAAAATTTTTGTTTTTAATATGTATCTATTACTTAAATCCGGACCTCCCTCACGTGGAGAAGAAGTAAACGGTATACATTTCTCACTGTCATTTTTAAAAGATTATTTTAATCAAAAAATCAAAGAATATAGTCAAATATTGAAAAGAAAGACGGATGGTGATTTTAGTTTAGAAAAACAAGCGGTACTTATATTTTCAATGAGAAAAGAAATAGAAAATCACTATTTAATATATAGGTTTATCAATGGCCTGAATTTACATAAAGAGGAAAGATATATTGACAATAGAGAATTGTCTAAACAGAACGATGATTGTTTAAAAACAGATTTAGAAAGATTAACCTCTGTAAAATTCTCAAAAGATTACTATCATTATTTTTGCCAAATTATAGAGAAAAATCTTGATAAAGAACCTTATCAAATCATTGAAAAAATGATGCATACAATCATAAATAGAGCAATTTCTCGCACTTCATCTGATATAGGTATGGCAAGAGGGTTTAGAGCACCACTAAAATTTTATGAAGCTCACCAAAAAGATGAGCTAGAAGAGATTTTTAATTGGGGACAAAATGAATATTTTTGTTGTGTAGTCCCAAGTGCACTCATGAAAAGTGCCTTTCAAAATAATTCTAAGATACTAGCTGGCGTGCTTACCGCTATAAGTAAAAGAATGGAATACAATAGTTGGCATTATACCCCGGGAAATTTTTTGAATAATCAAACAAGGATCACGCGTCATTTCTATTTTCCGCCTGTTATGGCTGACATCACCAAGTGGAGTGATCAGCATCATAAAGGGCATGTGTTCGCTAAAGTCAGACATGCCATTCGTTGTCCAGGCTCTATTAAAAATGGGGCGACGATATATAACGCATTTTTTGATTTAAGATTAATGAAACAAAGTGGAAGTGATTACAGTGAGAATGACCTTGTCATCGCTATATATTATAAAGAGATATTGAAGCTATTATTTCAATCTTGGTTTGATGTATGTAAGAGAACTAAGCAAGAAATCAATATCACTATTTATAGCAGAGAATGGTACCAAAATGAATATATTACAGATAAAGTGGGTGGTTAGGATATGGAAACCTTACTATTTATAAACTTAAGAAGCCATAAGGTAGAGAGAATTCAACCTATTATAGAAGCTAAAAATTTAGGATATCGAGTAGTTTTAATGGCAGATAAAGACCCTAAGTTAATCGGTCATTTATTAGATGAATTAATTATTATTAATTCTTATGAAATTCAAAAAACGATTAATACAGTTATTGAATATAACAAAAACATAAAAATAAGTGGTGTTTTTACCTGGTCAGATAAAGATGTGGAACTTGTGTCTTTTTTAAACAAAGAATTGGGTTTACCTGGTATAAATCCAGAAATTGTGCAAAATGTGAGAAATAAATATTTGATGAGACGTGCGATGTCGAATGTTGAGGGGCTTTGCCCGAAATTTCAAGAGGTTGAAAGCTTGAACGATTTAAAAGAGGCAGTCACTCAGATTGGAATACCAGGTATATTAAAACCAGTTGGCGCCTCTGGTAGTAAAGGCATTTTTAAAATTGAAAGTAAAGCACATTTAGAAGATATGTTTAATTTATTATTGGATTCTACCTCTCCTAAAAAAGATAAAGTTTACCGTTACTATCCTAACCAATATATTTATGAAGAATACATTGAAGGAGAAGAGGTCTCTGTTGAAGGTGTTGTGCAAAATAAAGAAATATTTATAGCTGGGATTACTGATAAAAGCGTAACAGCTGAATTCTCTTTAGAATATATTGCATTTTTTCCTTCTGATAAGCCTAAAAAAGTTAAAGATGAAATCAAAAAGAAAACTAAATTGGCGATTCAAAGTTTAGATATTGATCACTGTGCTTTTCATTTAGAAGGTCGGTTAACGAAATCTGGGTTCAAAGTGATAGAGATTGCGGCAAGACCAGCTGGCGGATTTATAACATCACATCTTATCAGACTATCTTCAGGGCATTCATTTATTGAAAAAATTATCGATGTTGCTGTTGGACATCATGTTAAAGATCGTTGGCCAGATTATGAAAATGGTAATAAGAAATTATGCTTTTATAGTATACGCGCACATCAAAGTGGAACATTCAAAAAAATTGTAGGTTTCGATTCTATTATGGAAATACCTGGCGTCATAGCTGTCATACCTTTGAAAGAAGAAGGTGACGAAGTCATCATGCCACCTGAACATTTCTCTAGTTGCTTCATTGCCAATATTATTTTAGAAGGAAAAAGCACTAAAGATATTGAAAACATCATCGGAGAAATCGAATCATTTATAAAGGTGGAGATACAATGACTGTCATTATATTGTCTAATACCGATGGAAACAAAACGCCTTATGATGCGTGGTTTCCAAATGCAGAAGAAAATATCATTCTTTTTTGCCCGAAAGAAAAAGAACATACGTTTATTCAACATCATTTTTTATTCATTGAATCATTTGAGAACTACGTGGATAACGTGGATGTTGAAATTAAAGCGATACAGTTAAGCAAAAAGTACAATATCACTAACATATTATCTATCTCAGAATTTGACGTTGTGCGAAGTGCAAAGTTAAGAGAGATTCTACATTGTCCCGGTCAGTCATTAATAAGTGCGGAAGCATATAGAGATAAACTATTGATGAAGCAATTACTTCACGGTTCATCTGTAAATATTCCTAAATTTGAAAAAGTCATTTCTAAAGCACAAGTTGAAAATTTTGTACAACAAACTAACTATCCTGTGGTGTTAAAACCCATCTATGGTTCAGGTTCTATGGATGTATTTATAGCTAAAAATCAACAAGATATAGACACCTTTTTTGAAGAAAATAGAAATATAAATAATTATGAAATCGAAGCGTTTATAAATGGAGATATGTATCATGTTGATGGACTAATTCATAATAATAAAGTCATCGTTTCTTATGTTTCTAAATATTATAAAGGTTGCTTAGAATTTCAAAAAAATCAACCTTTAGCGAGTTATATGGTTGATGAAAGTAATGCATTAAATATCACTTTCAAAGCACAAGCTGAAAAAGTCATAGATATATTACCTAGCTTTCCAAACGGTTCATTTCATGCCGAATTTTTCTTAACTGATAGTGGTGAGATATATTTTTGTGAAATAGGAAGTAGAACTGGAGGTGCAGAAGTAGGAAACGTCATTCAGAACTCGACGAATATTCACTTGAATAAAGAAAGTTTATATATGCAAATGTATGAGGATCATGCATGTACAATTCAACAAGAATCTGTTGAACGATACTCTGGCTTTGTTTTACTACCACCTCAAAATGGTGTTTATAAAGGTATTAAGAAACACTTAGTTTATGACTGGATAGTAAAATTTAAAAATACTGCTCAAAAAAATAAAACCTATAACGATGCGCAATTTAGCGTGGATCATATCATATCTGTTTTAATAGAAGGCAATAATGAACAAGAACTTATTTCTAGAATTAATATTGTCACTGATTGGTATGAAAAAAATGTTATATGGGAACAACATCATTAGAATAAAGGAGATTTTTGTTGAAAAATTTACCTGAAATCACATATATACTATTTTTAGCTACATTTCTTGAAAGATTTAGCTATTTTCTAATCATACCTTTTTTATCAATTTATTTAGCTCAAAACTATCATTTTAGTGGTTTGGAAATAGGGTTGGTTGTTTCGACCTTTGCGATCACATCTTTATTTATGAGTTTTATAGCGGCCCCTTTTATCGATAAAATAGATAAAAAAATAATTATTTTTTCTGGTTTATTTCTATCGTCAATGAGTTTTCTGTGTTTCCCTTTAATCAGTAAATATATTTTTTTCATTATATTTGCTTTAGTTAATAGTATAGGAAGTAGTCTTCTTTCTCCGACATATAAAACAATTTTGGCATTATTCACTGAAAAAAAGGATAAGGAATTGGTATTTAATGTACGCTATTATCTTGTTAATATTTCAGCTACATTGGCTCCATTATTGTCAGTACAGTTGCAATTTTTAGGCGTTAATATCATTTGTTACATCATTTTTATGGCTTATTGTATCAATTTCAATGCATTTGTTTATGCATTTTTCATACTTAAATTAGATTTGAAAAATAAAAATAATACTTTAAAAATTGATATTAATCGCATATATACTACATTTCGTGATGATAGAGCATATTCGTGTTTAGTCATTGGATTAGTCCTATTTATGTTTGGTTATACCGTTATGACTAGTATATTGCCCCAATTCTTTGCGTCGCATTATCAAAATACTGACGCTTCAAAGTTATTTGCGCTGTTACTTTCAATAAATGGAATTACAGTTATAACATGCCAATTTTTCGTTTATTTCTTTAGCAAACGCACATCCATTAAGACAGCAATGATAACAGGAGCTGCTTTATTGCCCATGAGTTTATTTGTGCTAGGGACAGTTGATGATATTATCTTCAAATGTATCGCAATGGTAGTGTTTACCTTGGGTGAAATGCTGGTGTTTACAATGATGGATATACGGATTGATGAATTATCCGATTGTAATTATAAAGGTACGTATTATTCGTTAGCTGGGTTACAAAATCTAGGTGCTCTGTTGGTACCAATTATAGGTGGTTTATGTTTAGACCGTATTCAACAAGATTGGTTGTTATTTGGTTTATTATCTATCATAACTTCATTCAGTATATTATTTTTCTATAAAAGTAATAAACTTGCATAATCATTATGAAGAGATAGTTATCTTAAGTTGGTGATTGTATATTTAACTTCCTAAGTGTATAAATATAGATTTTAATTGTAATATTTTGTTGTAATTTCAACATTTATGTATTGATGTTTGTCAGTTAGGCAAAATTGATTCATTGTAGTTTTAAGGTTTTATAATGAAAATGTAAAAAAATAATTGAGAGGAGATGAAATTCATGAGTGATTTAATTCAATTCGCGAAAAAAGTCTTCGATTTCTTAAGAAGTATTTTAGTAAATGGTGCACCTAAATTTTAAATAGATGGCCACTCCATTAGGGAGTGGTTTTGTTGTATTAGATTGTAGTAAAACGTCAAAAAAATCAACATTTAGATTTTTGAAATTTTTGAAAGTTTAATATATATTTGTAAAACAAACTTTAAGTCTAACAATTCGGAGGGATTTATGAAGAGCGTCAATCCATTTATATATGTAAAGGATGTAGATAAATCATTAAGTTATTACAAAGATGTCTTTCAAGCAAACACTGAAATTTTAATAGCTAAAGATGGTAAAACATATCATGCCCAACTTATTATCGGAGAAAACACGTTCGTTCATTTCTCTGATACCTTTCATAAACATTCTATTTCTAAAAATCCACATCTTCTTGTCGATTGTGATTCTAAAGAAGAATTAGAACGTGTATATCAACGTTTAATCGACGATGGTGGACATATTAAAGTAAAATTATATAAAACATTTTTTAACGCGTATCATGCTGAAGTTAAAGATCGTTTGAATGGTATTACTTGGGTTTTTAATTATTTTATTGATGGTACTTTTTAAAGTTAAATATTGTTCGATGGGTTAGTTGAAAACGTGCATGTATTTTCAACTAACCTTTTTAATGTATGCGGGGAGTAAAATCATTTTCAAAAATAAAGTATTGATTAATAGGATTAACTTCTTTAAAATGTAAAACGTAATAATTACTATTTACATAAAGAGGAGTTCTTTAAATGGCTAAAATACCCGTGACAGTTCTAAGTGGATACTTAGGTTCTGGAAAAACAACATTACTGAATCATATTTTGAAAAATAGAGAGGGACGCCGTATCGCAGTGATTGTTAATGATATGAGCGAAGTCAATATCGATAAGGATTTAGTAGCACAAGGGGGAGGACTTTCTAGGACGGATGAGAAACTTGTAGAACTTTCAAATGGATGTATCTGTTGCACTTTGAGAGATGATTTACTTAAAGAAGTTGAACGTTTAGTGAGAAAGGGTGGCATTGATCAAATTGTCATTGAATCCACAGGAATTTCAGAACCTGTACCAGTAGCTCAAACGTTTTCGTATATAGATGAAGAATTAGGGATTGATTTAACTGCTATATGCAGATTAGATACAATGGTAACCGTTGTTGATGCCAATCGCTTTATTAATGATATTCAATCAGAAGATTTATTGATGGATAGAGATGAAAGCATCGGAGACGCCGATGACCGTACGATTGCTGATTTACTCATCGATCAAGTTGAATTTTGTGATGTCATGATTATTAATAAAATTGATTTAGTAAGTAAAGAAGCATTGGCAAAACTGGAGAAAACACTTCGTGCATTACAACCTGAAGCGAGGATGATCAAAACAGTCAATGCAGAAGTTGATTTATCAGAAGTGTTGAATACTCAGTTATTTGATTTCGAGAAGGCAAGTGAGTCTGCCGGGTGGATAAAAGAACTCACACATGGCGGACATGAACATCATACGCCTGAGACTGAAGAATATGGCATTTCATCATTTGTGTATCGTAGAAAACTTCCTTTCAACGCTGATCGTTTTAAAGAGTGGTTCGATCATTTACCTAGCAATATTGTAAGATCCAAAGGTATTGTTTGGTTCGCACAACACAATAGTGTTGCATGTTTACTCTCGCAGGCAGGGTCTTCTTGTGAAGTTCGTCCAGTCACATATTGGGTGGCGACAATGCCTGAACTAAAACAACGTGAAATTCTTATGGCCCGAGAAGAGATAGCTGCTGAATGGGATTTAGAATATGGTGATAGACATACGCAGTTCGTTATTATTGGAACGGAATTAGACCAAGAGAAGATTACTAGACAACTAGATGCGTGCTTGATTAATACTGAAGAAATGGATCAAGATTGGCGTTTGCTTCATGATCCTTATCAGTGGAAATATGATAAAAGGATGTAAGGGAAACTATAGTAGGTTGAGTTTAGTGAGGAAATCAAAGATTTAAATTATGATATTGAATACGTAAATTTTACTAAGTTAAGAAAATAAACTCGTAACAAGCGAATTCAAATCAAAAAATCTATTCTCAAAATGTAAATTCTTATCTTTGATTCCAAGTGTTAATAGTGTGAAACTAGACAAAGGCGCATTACTTTCCTTCTTATTGGTTTCGTCACTTATAAATATTAAGTTAATTGAGCTCTTTTTATATTCAAAAAGATTGAAAAAACTGATGAGTATTTTGCTCATCAGTTTAATTTATTATAGAATCTAATAAAAATTAAAAGTATTAACTCTTATGGGTGTTGGATATATTATTTAGATTCAGATTTCCTCTTTAATAATTTTAATAAAAAAGGTGATAGTGCTAAAAAGAGTGTGAGTGATGCGAATAGCCATGCATGACTTGCTCCTTCTACGAGTTGACCTGAATTTGATGAATTACTAATAAATAATGAAGTGACTGCTGTATAAAAAGCAATACCGATATTTTGAACCATTCTTTGAGTTGCTCCAACTGTACCTTGCATATCTTGTGATACAGTTTTCATTATTGCTGAAGTATTAGAAGGTAGGAAAAAACCTCCGCCTATACCATATAGTAATAACAATAGACTTATTGTTATCGGATTTAATATATATTGTAATAATCCTAAGTTGGTATATGCAACAATCATAATAATTAATCCTATAGTCATTAATATAATATTGCCAATGCGAGAAATTAATTTTCCAGTTATTTTTGAAATAAGTACTAATCCTAAAGGAGAGGTTAAATTTACTAATCCTATTTGCCAAGATGAAAGATGATTAATTTTTTCTAAAATATATGGAGGAACTATAAAACCTAAAGAAGTTGTACCTCCAAAAACAAATATCGCAAATATAGGAGACGAAAAAGACATATTTTTGAATAAACGTAAATCGATGATAGGATGATTTGTTTTTAATTCCCACATAATAAATAAGCAAAAAGCAACAATAAAGATTAAAAAATTTCCATATACTGAGATATTAAAAATTGAGTGATAAGACCAAGAGGTTAAACTTATCAGTAAACAAAATATAGATAAAAATAATAATAAATTTCCACGTATATCTAAATGAATAGACGTACTTTTTTGCTCTGTAATATACTTTTTTAAAAGTAAACAGCCTATTAAACCTATAAGTATAATGGGAATATTAATCCAAAATATCCATCTCCAATTCCCTATAGATATTAAAAGACCTCCGATACTTGGCCCCAAAACTGGACCTATCCCTAATAGAATACTTAAAGTTCCCAATGCCGGTCCTTGTCTATTTTCAGGAATAGTCGTAGTAATAATAGCTGTAGCAGTTCCTTGTAACATTGCTGCACCTATGCCTTGTAAACCCCGAAATACGATTAATTGTATAATATCATTTGAAAATCCGCATAAAATAGAAGCAATTAAAAAAATAGTTAATCCGAAGATATAAATATTTAAGCGACTGTATTTATCGCTTAATCTCCCAAATATTATAATTGTACCTGTTAATAACAAAGTATACAGCGTAACACTCCAAGTAATAAAAGAAATATCAACATTAAAAGATTTTGATAAAGTGGGTAATGCTACATTGATAATTCCACTATCGAGAGTGGATAAAAACATTCCTATTCCTGCTGTAAAAACAACTAAATGATCGAAATACTTAGAAGAATTCATCTATAATACCTCCCCGACTTTTTCTTCTATAAATCATTAGTCTAGAAACTGTCTTAATTGGTATAAACATTATAAGAATTTATCTTCTGAACTCTTTCATTTAAATTGTCAATTCAACTATTATTAAAATTAAGCTATAGCAAATGGCGTAGTGAAAATGAGTAGTACGAAAAAGTTAATTAAGAATAAAGTGACGTTTAATGGTTGGTTGGCTTTAAACATTCCTATGATGTTAATAATAATAGATATCACAAAGAAAGTTGCACCTGGGAAATACCAAAAACTAAAGCCACTTTCGTTATATAAATTAGTAAACATTGTTGTATAGCAAATAAAAACACTGATTAGTGTAAAAATAATGGATAAAATATTTAATATTGAGAGTCTTTTCATATATTGTCGTTCCTTTCGATGTCGTTTTATGATCTTAGCATTACAATTGAATTAGCAAATTGTATGCTATACATACTATTATATGTATACATATGTTTATTACAATAGTTATTTTTAGCTTTAATATAAATATTCAAAAGAAATGGCGCGAGAGTTTGTTTGTGTGGATAGATGCATCAATGCATACAAGGATAATAAGTCATAAAAAAACCACCATCCGTAGGGATAGTGGTTGAAGTATTAGTATGAACTATTTTTTGAATTTTTTAACTAAGTCTACGATAGTTTTAACGATTTCGATGATTGTTGTAACGATACCCATGTTTAGTGGCCTCCCTTCGTATCGGTGTATGTTAGAGAATTTTTATTGACTACTCATAAGCCATAAGTAATAGCTTTAGATGAATCAATAAACTTATTTTTTTGTAAGTTTGTCAATTAAGCCTTTGAGTACTTTAACGATTTGATTGATGATATCACTCATTAAAATTACCTCCTTTGCTTATTTGATATCTTTATTGTAACGAGATAATACTTTGGGTAGAGTAAAAGTTCCTAACTCGTATATTCAATGTCCTAAGTGAAATTTTTAGGCCAGTTAATCACACACAATACTTCCTAATTGTAGAGAATCTTTGTAAACCTTTACAAAACCTTAATATTCACGTTTATAGCAATGATGTCTTTTCCTAATTTAACCTTATTTTAGGTAGATGAAAGAGGGATGAATGTACGTAATTAATTGACTTGTGACACTATTTGAAGTATATTTGTGTTAATATGCGCAAAAGTAACAACTAAGTCTTACTCTAGCAATTCTGGATTTTATATCTTAATTGATGGAGAAGAAAGAGTTCTTGCTTTGCTACAAACAATATATAGGCAGCTTATTTAAATAAAGAAAATAAAAGATAACTTGTGGATGAGTTATCTATACATACTTGAGTTGAATTGAAGCCTACAGTAGTTATAAATTCTTTTACATTATTTTAGAAAGGATAATGGAAGGATTTTGCTATTGTAGGCTTTTTTGTTGTGAAATTTGATTAAATAAGGAAATAAATTTTTAAAGTGGGGGACGTGCAATGTTAAGTATGAGTTTCGTTTTAACAATATTTTTTATAACACTTGTCATTGCTATACTGAGTGGATTGTTATTTTTAAACCAATCAGTACCAATTAAATACATAAACATACATTTATATCTTGTTTTTTTACCAATAATTATTGGCATCATAGGTTTGCTTACTGTTAAAGATAGAGAACAAATCGGTCCGTTTACCTTAGATCATCTTGCGTGGTTGATGGGAAGTTTTATTCTAGTTTTAGGATTTATTATTCAAAAGTTCTCAGCTCGTTATTTAATAGGTGATCGTAACTATCGCAAATATTTTCCATTATTTACGTTGATTACATCATTTGCATCTGTAGCGTGGTTGAGTGGTGATTTAAGGTTAATGGTTCTGTTCTGGGGGGCAACGCTGTTATCTTTAACATTACTCATTCGTGTGAATCGTTCATGGAAAATTCCACATGAAGCAGCTAAAATTTCTGGAAAATCTTTTGCATTAGGATGGTTCGCATTACTAGTTGCAGTTGTCTTATTATTCGTTAGTACTGGAGATTGGCACATCAATATCGCTTCATCTTACGACAATACTATTAATAGTGGGATGAAATTCATTATTGATATTCTTATTGTCATAGCAGTGATTGTTCCTGCAGCTCAATTTCCGTTTCAAAGCTGGTTAATTGAATCTGTAGCGGCGCCTACACCAGTTTCGGCAATTATGCATGCTGGAATAGTTAATGCTGGAGGAATTATTTTAACGCGTTTTTCGCCTGTTTTTGACAATTCATTCGCGATTACAATTTTGCTTATTATCGCTAGTGTTTCAGTATTATTAGGTTCAGGAATCAGTTTGGTACACGTTGATTACAAACGACAGCTTGTAGGTTCTACGATGAGCCAAATGGGCTTCATGCTTGTTCAATGTGCGTTAGGTGTTTATTCAGCGGCTATTATACATTTGATTTTACATGGGGTTTTTAAAGCTACATTATTCTTACAGTCAGGTTCTGTAGTGAAACGCTTTAATATCCCAACTCCACCGAGTGCCAAGCGTTCGTATAGTTGGGTCGTGTTAGGTCGTCTATTAGCGATCGTGATTGCTGTAGCATTTTGGTTAAATAGCGACCGCAGCCCGTATGAAATTATCAGTGCCTTAATATTAGCTTGGTCCCTTATGGTGTCATGGAATCAAATGGTAGCATTTAGTCGAGGTTTAATAGGTAGAGTTGTCGGCGTCATGATGATTGTTATTGTTGCGATCGTGTATATTATTACTCACCATTATTTCTATAATACTTTAAATACCGTTTATATGCATATTGCACACCCACCAGTGATAAGCATCATTATTAGTATTATCATCCTTGTCTTAGGAAGTATTCTCAGCATTTGGGTTGCTCGACAAAGAGATTCTAAAGCATTCGCAATATTGTATTTATGGCTTGTTAAACTAGGTGAAGCCAAAGCGCAGTCTATTGAAAGTCATCCAACTTATTTGAAAAAATATTTGTAAAGGGAGAGAAAGGTTATGACTCAACATCAACAAGATATGAATGAAATAGTATCACGTGCTAAACGTGTCATTACCCCCTTATCACCAATTTCAATTTTTGCAGCTCGTAACCCGTGGGAAGGTCTCGAGGATCGTACATTTGATCAGGTTGCACTGTGGTTAAAAGATGTCAGAGATATTGATATCTATCCCAATCATGCTTCTATTCAAGCAGCAATTGATAAAGGGGAAATTGATACTGAAGTATTTGATGACCTTTTAAAGAGAGAGTTAGATACGTATGACAGTTCGCTTTCTGAAAATGAAATACTTTCATATATCAATAATGCTAAAAGTGTGCCACATTTGAGCGAAGATGATTTCTCTGATGAAAAACATGCAAAATTAGAGAAATGGATAAAACACAATTTCAAAGAATTTGAAACTACAAAGATTGTGAGAGCGAAGAGTGCCGACCGTCTAAACGTACATGGTGAGACACTTATCGATATTTTGGATGCACATATGATTAAATGGTCAAAATTATATATTGATGATTTTCAATCAAGTTGGACAATGCCTCAACGTGATAAAGGTTTTTATACTGCATGGTTACACTTGGCCCAATATGATCCAATGTTTAAGAAGGAACAACGTCAAAAAATTAAAGGATTACCACACAATGCGAATGAAGCGATACACCAAGCATTTAAACAGCTAGCAATTAATGAAGAAAATCAGCAAGCGTATATAGAAAGTCATTTATTATCACTTCCTGGTTGGGCGGGAATGATGTACTACCGTGCAGAGAAAAATGAACATGAAAAAGATTTACTTACCGATTATATTGCTATTAGATTGTCTATGGAGGCATTGCTCCTTAACAGTCAATTTGATACGACTTCGGCCCAACCTTTTCATATTAAAAAGGGCTTAGAGTTACTCCGTTCGTTGTTATTGAATAGTCAAATGACAGTTGATGAATGGTTAGACTTACCTGAGTCAAAACAACATGATTATTTAAAATTAGTTCAAACGTTTAACTCAGCATATTTTCAAAAACTGTGGCTTGAAGCATGGGAAGAAACGCATGAACGCGAATTAGTTGAAAAAATTTATGATTCATCATCTGAAGCCAATGATAAGCAATCCACACAAGTTCAACTAGCATTTTGTATTGATGTACGCTCTGAACCTTTTAGACGTCATTTAGAAAGTGAAGGTCCTTTCGAAACAATAGGAATTGCTGGGTTCTTTGGATTACCAATTCAGAAGGAAGCACTTGATGAACAATTTACGCATAATTCTTTACCAGTTATGGTAGAACCAGCTTATAAAATTAAAGAATACGCTGAACGCCACGAGTTAAATATGTATAATCAACAACAACGTTCGGTTACATCGATGTTTTACACGTTTAAACTTATGAAGCATAATGTGTTACCAAGTTTATTATTACCTGAATTAAGTGGACCATTCTTGAGTATTAGTACGATTGCTAATACAATTTTACCGAAAAAAGCGTATCAATTTGTCAATCGTTTTACGAAAAGATGGCTTCGCAAACCTGAAGCAAAATTAACAATTGAACGAGAACATGGACAATATTCTGAATTACCTGTTGGATTTACGTCAGAAGAACAAATTCAGTTCTCCAAAAATGCACTACAATTGATGGATTTAACGAAAGATTTTGCACCGCTTGTCGTTTTAGGAGGTCACGGAAGTGAATCACATAATAATCCGTATCATGCAACTTTAGAATGCGGTGCTTGCGGAGGGGCTTCAAGTGGATTCAATGCAAAATTATTAGCTACGATGTGCAATATGCCATCCGTAAGAGAAGGTTTAGCTCAAGAGGGTATTCAAATTCCTGATGAAACGGTCTTTATTGCTGCTGAACACAAAACATCAGTTGACGATCTAGAGTATATTTATGTGCCGGAATTAACCGAGGCTGCACAGCATGCATTTGATGAATTGAAGACAGCAATGCCAAAAGTAAGCTATAAAGCAAACTTAGAACGATTAGCTCATTTGCCAAGTATAGATCGCCATCATAAAGACCCTGTTGGAGAAGCCCGTCGCTATGCGAGTGATTGGAGTGAGATACGACCTGAATGGGGATTAGCTAAAAATGCAGAATTCATTATTGGTAAGCGAGAGATTACTGAAAATAGTGATTTAGAAGGGCGTGCGTTTCTACACAATTATGATTGGTCTAAAGATAATGATGGCCAAATATTAAATACGATCATTTCAGGCCCTGCATTAGTTGCACAGTGGATTAACTTACAATATTATGCATCAACTGTTGCACCTCATTTTTATGGAAGTGGGAATAAAACTACGCAATCTGTTACATCAGGCGTTGGTGTGATGCAAGGGAACTCTAGTGATTTAATGTATGGGTTGCCTTGGCAATCTGTAATGGCTGGTGATAATGACATGTACCATTCACCGATACGACTACTCGTTGTTATTCAAGCGCCTGATTCACACATTCAACGTTTGCTCAATGAAAATAGTCATTTTCGTCAGAAAGTAGATCATCATTGGGTAAGACTTGCAAGTATCGATGAGCATAACAGCTGGAAAGATTGGTAATTCTAGCGTCGTTCATCGAAAATGCAAAAAAATGATCACTAAAATAAGTAGATTTCGGAAATATCTAGAATAATGTTAAACTATAGATAATCAAGAAATAGGAGCAGTCTAGGTATGAAAAAGACTAAAGGTATTTATGAAGCCGAAATCAGTAAAGCCATAACACAGTGGGAAAAAGACTTTCTAGGAAGAGGTTCGTTATCTGTAAAAACGGATATTTTGCGTGATATGGTCATTATCAATTTGCAAGGTATATTAACGCCAGCAGAATATCGTGTATGTAAGACAAATGAAGGTTTGTTAAATATCAAACGCACACGTTCTGAACTTGTTGAATCAGGCCAAGAAGATTTAAATAATATTATTTATGATTTAATAGGGTTAAAAGTTGTGAGCTTTCATAGTGATTTAAGTACCGTAACTGGTGAACGTGTGATTGTCTTTAAGTTAGAAGATAATTTTGAAAAAAGAATGAACCAATAAGTTAAAGATGACAGTGCTATCCATGGGGTAGTACTGTTTTTATTATAAATGGAGTAAATAATTGAAATATACAATTAATCGATAACACACGCCCATTAAATTAGGAATAATGACCATCGTGGCTATTAACTTTTCAGATTTGAATGCAAATACACATAAAAGGATAGGTATAATATACAGAATAAATAACCATAATAGTAAAGTATCAAAATTAGGATGGAAAGGTATGAAAAATCGGATAAGTGTGATGATGAGGGCAATATAAATGAGTATTCTCCTATCTTTCAAAGTCCGTCCTCCTTATGTCGACATCAGTGTGTGTCATAGATATAAGCTACATTATACATTAAAATATATGCGATATGTATGAAATTTTAATGTTAAATGAGTGTCTGGTGGTTAATTTGATTCGAGGGACAGTTTGAAAAAGGAAATCATTTGAATTTGGTGTAGAATGGGAGACGATAAATAATTGTTAGAGTAAATTGATTGATAAAGTGTAGCTTAAGGCGCATGATTTTGTTAGACAATAGTGTGATTTTAACAAGTGATAGAAAATGCGTTTAAAGCGTGAATAAGAAGTTAATCCTCTTCTGACACAACGTAGAGAAACAGGTGTTAATATGGAGTATGAAAAATTAGGTTCTGCAAAAATAACAATTTCATTATTTATTATCGCATTTATTATTTTTAGTTTTATGATGAGTGGCGTTTTGACGCATAATCATTTTCTGAAAATGATAGATATGTCCTCTTTAGAGTGGTTTACATACTATTTTGGTAACCCCCAGAGGATATATGAAGACTGTCTATTTAATTGCTATATGACGTTTTGTGCAACCATTGGTGATGTAGGTGCAATGCTGAAATTGACGCTCATCCTCGTTGTACTATTATTTATTTTTAAAAATAAATCTCAAGCAGTTTGGGTATTGTTAGTAATGACGACAGGTACGTGGATAAATTATTTGATTAAACAAACCGTGGGAAGACAACGCCCGTTGAGTCATTTAAACATTGATTCAGGCTTGTCTTTCCCTAGTGGTCACTCAAATGCGAGTACCTTATTCATTATTATCATCGTGATTGTAGTTATTCCGATGTTAAAAGGAAAAATTGCTCAAATACTTGTAGCTACAATCTCAACAATGTTATGGATAAGCATTTTGTTCTGTAGAATGTATTTTCACGCACATTACTTTTCAGATGTCATTGGTGGCGTGAGTTTAGCTGTATTATGGGTATTACTCTTTGTAATGGCTTATCCTTTATTTACTTTATGGAGAAACGATAAAAATTAAAGTGATTTAAGGAGATTGGATAATATGGAAAATGATAAAGCACTGGTACTAGGTGGCGGTGGTATTACTGGTATGGCATGGGAAGCTGGCGTGCTAGCAGGTTTAAATGATAGCAATATTGATGTATCTACAGCAGATGCAATTATAGGCACTTCAGCTGGTTCATTCATAGGTGCTGTATTAGCGAATCAAGAGGATATGAAATCATATTATTTAGAATTACCATCACAAATTAGTTCGGATGATCGTGGTGCGATGAGTTCAGATTTATATCGCCTCTGGCAAAATGCATTTGTCGTTGGTAAAGATGATCCTGTCAAAGTAGGACAGATGCTAGGTGATATCATCTATACACACCCTTCTAAATTACCACTCGATAAACGTATGCATGCCATTAGACAGCGCTTAGGTAATGTAGAGTGGACAGATAATCTAATTATTACTGCGATTAATGCTAAATCAGGTCAACTTGCTACATTTAATAAACAAAGTCACATTGCATTAGAAGAAGCGGTCGGAGCTAGTGGAGCTGTTCCAGGTTTATGGCCACACATTCGTGTACTCGAGCAAGATTGGATTGATGGAGGAATGACGTCACCAGCAAATGCAATGATTGCCAAAGATTTCAAGAACATTATGATTATAGCGCCATTAGCTGATGGCTACGGTAATCTCCCTAGTGTGAAAGATGATGCGAAAGTGTTAGATGAAAATAGTAGCGTCATAACCATCACGCCTAATAGCGAAAGTCAAAATGCTATTGGAGAGAATATTTATAGTCCTGACAATATAATTGATATCGGGCATGCTGGATATGAACAAGGTATGCAAGTCGCAAAAGAAATCAGACAACATCATCCTGCTTGGATTGAGTAGTCAATTTTAATTACAAGATTGTCCGGTACGCAATGCTCAGAATGAGTTGAAGGTTTTGAGACTGCCTTCTTAGTGAAGGGGGTCTTATTTTAAAAAAATAGCAATTTAAGTAGGAGTGAAATAGAGAAGTGAAGATTAAAGCACCTCAATCAATTTATTTGAAAGGAGATCGTCATCAAGCGATACTCTTGTTACATTCATTTACAGGTACTGTGCGCGATGTGAAGCATCTAGCAACCACGTTAAATTCGCAAGGTTTCACGTGTTATGTTCCTAATTATCCGGGGCATGGTTTGCCCTTAGATCAATTTACACAATATGATATTGATGATTGGTGGAATGAAGTTAAAGATGCTTACCATTTCCTAGAAAATGAAGGTTACCAACATATCAGTGCAACAGGTGTTTCTTTAGGAGGTTTATTCACTCTTAGATTGGCCGAACAATTTGATTTAGAGCGTATCGTTGTCATGTCTGCCCCACATAAAAAAGGTGAAAGTGGCATTGCTAAAAGAATTGAAAAATACGGACAAAGAATGAATCAAATTTTAAACTTTGATGATGAAGAACAACTTAAACAAATGAATACGATTCACGACTACAATCATCAAATTGAACTATTTCAAAAAGTTATTGAAGATATCATGACACATCTTAAAGACGTTAAAGTGCCAAGTAAGATGATGTATGGTGAGCAGGATGATGAGGCGTATGCCCTAAGCGCACAATTTATTTATGATCATTTAGGTACTAGTAATAAAGAATTGAATTCCTTTGCGCAATGTGGTCATCTCATGACACATGGTAAAGGACGAGATGAATTAGAACATGAAATTGTTCAGTTTTTCAGACAATAAATAATTAAATTAATCATTTTTAGAGGAGATGAAGTTTATGAAACGTACTTTTTTACTCACTTATACAACTATTTCAGGTAAAATATATACTGAATTTAAAACTTTTGAAAATGGCCCCGATTACGACACATGTGTGCGACGTATTATAGATGAATTTGATGAATTACCATACCTTTTTATTAAAAAAGATGTTGTTCATTATATTAATGTAGATCACATTGAAAGTTTAGATATCGAAGAAGTCTCTGAAGGTCAAAATATAGTTTATGGATTGAACGATGAATAAAATGATTTCGAAATATGGAAGTCTTACAAACATTTAAAAATAATTAAATCTAATTATTCTGACAATCTATAGGCACATTGCACTTAAAATCAACTCATGATAAAGTGGGATTTAAGTATAAAAACACTTTAGCGCTTTAAAGGGAGTTGGTAATGTGAGTAATCAATCACAGTGGAAGACATCTACCGGTTTTATCCTAGCTAGCGCAGGTTCTGCAATTGGATTAGGTGCAATGTGGAAATTCCCGTACATGGCTGGAATATATGGCGGTGGCGCATTCTTATTTATGTTTTTGATTTTCACAATATTTGTAGGGCTTCCGTTATTAATTATGGAATTTACTGTAGGGAAAATGGGGCGCACATACACGACCCAAATTTACAGTAAATTAACTGGTAAAAAATGGCTAAATCTTATTGGATGGAATGGGAATTTAGCTGTATTTATATTATTTGGTTTTTATAGTGTTATCGGTGGTTGGATTATTATTTATATGGGCAATGTGATTTTACAAGCACTTTCTTTTAAATCCATTTCCTTAACTGATATTAAATTTGAAGAAATTATTAGCAATCCTTGGCTCACAGTACTAGGGCAAGGAATTTTTATCTTTTTAACAATGATTATTGTGATGCTCGGTGTTGAAAAAGGTTTAGAGAAAGCATCAAAGATTATGATGCCTCTATTATTTATATTTTTATTAATTATAGTGGCTAAATCTTTAACTTTAGACGGTGCGCTAGAGGGCGCGCGCTATATTTTACAACCGAGATTACATGACATCTCAATGCAAGGTATTTTATTTGCCTTAGGACAGTCTTTCTTTACTTTATCTCTAGGTACAACTGGTATGATTACTTACGCGAGTTATGCCCCTAAAGAAATGACGATTAAATCTTCAGCAGTTTCAATTGTTATAATGAATATTTTAGTTTCTGTGCTAGCAGGTTTAGCAATTTTTCCTGCTTTAAAAACTTTCGGTTATCAACCTCAAGAGGGTCCAGGGTTACTATTTAAAGTTTTACCTTTAGTTTTTAGTCAAATGCATTTTGGGGCAATTTTTTACTTCATCTTTTTAGTATTGTTCTTATTTGCAGCATTAACATCTTCCATTTCATTACTAGAGTTAAATGTTTCAAACTTTACTAAAAATGATAACCGTAAACGTAAACCTGTTGCCTTAATAGGGAGCTTATTAGTGTTTGTCATTAGCATACCGGCGACACTTTCATTTAGTAGTTTAAGTGGTGTGAAATTTGGGGCAGGTACGATTTTTGATAACATGGATTTTATCGTTTCAAACATTCTCATGCCTTTAGGCGCTTTAGGAACAACATTAGTTGTTGGTCAGTTATTAGATAAAAAGCTGTTGAAAGAAAACTTTGGCAAAGATAAGTTCAAATTATTTTCACCTTGGTATTATCTTATTAAATTTGTAATGCCAGTAGTGATTATATTAGTATTTATCGTTCAATTAATATAAAGTTTAGATGCAAAAATTTAAACGTCAAAAATAAAAGCTCTAAGACATTTTTCTCATTTGAGAAATCGTCTTAGAGCTTGTTTTTTAATTAAAGTAAGCATCAAGATATTCTTTATCTAATTTGAGTAATTCTACGAAATCATCTGACATAATTTCTTCGCTTAACTCAATATTTTTATCTAGGATAAAATGTGCTAATTTTTCATTTTCGTCACTGGAATCAAAGAAATTTTTAGCATTATCAACGATATCATCATCACTGTAAATGATGAGTGCTCTACCATAAGGTAAATCACGTTTGCCACGTTGGTATGCGGGCTCCAATAAACTCATCACTTTAGCGCCATCTTTATAACTAAATGCCGCATCTAAGTCGCTCTTTACTTTGTCGTTAATGTTGGATAAACGTTCTTTTTCAGGCTGGTTATCTGGGCGGAATTCATCTTTTAGATAATCTTTCCAGTCACTTAAACTATTTTTGATCTTTTGTTCTAACTTCACATTCTCGTCTGATTTTTTATTCTCACTTTGTTTCAGTTTCTCAATATCTTGTTTAATTTCATCAAATGAAATTAAATCTTCTTTAGTTAAATTGCTCTTATCGAATTCTTCATAATGACCTGTGACATTCATATTAGGTTCTCCTTCATCATCTGTATATTACTCTCTTAATTACCCCGTTATCTTCTAGATATAAACATAATTAAGTAATGCATTAAGTTAAGAGAATATCATAATGAGTTTACCTACAAGTTATTTTGAAGGGTGTACGTTATCTAATTCAACTTGTTGTTTTTGTAATTCGTCTATAAGTTTTTGAGGCATTGAAGCGTTTCTTATAGCTACATTGTCAAATGCACAATTTTTAAATTTAACATTTTCAAAAGTGGCATTGTCGACTTCAATATTTGTAAATTTAATGTTCTTAAACACTGTATCTGTCATTTTGACGTTGCGAGCGAGGTTGTCTTCGAATAATATATCTTGAAATGTAAGATTATTAAGAACTGTTTCATCAAATGATGTATTTACAAAGGTTGAATCTTTGTATAAGTCTTTATAAAAATGGACGCTTTCAAAGATGCAATTGTTAAATCCACATGTAATGAATTTAGTATTAGAAATGGCTTTAATATTTTTGAAAATGCCTTCGTTAAAATTACAGTTTTTGAAACGACTTTTGTTAACTTCTAATTCGTCATACATTGAATTTCTGAAATTTGAAGATGTATGGCGAAGGTTTTTAAAGTTTTCCTTCGTAAATACAGATAAAGATAAGTCCTGTTTTGTCATAAATAATAATCTCCTTTAGCCTAATTATTGGTATCAAATTTTGCTCTCAATAATGTAGTCAATGTATATTCATTTATTAGTATTCATGACTATGATAACATGTTGACCATTTATTCACATACGATTGAAGTTTAATAGGATTTATAAAAATTTTATAACTAGTAAATGCGTTTATATGATTCGTTTTCACGTATTTCATTCATTTTAGAAAATTGCAAAAGCGAACAGTTTCAGTTATAATTCATACCTGTTAAGTAAGAATTATAAAGATAGAAAGTAGGTTATGTTCAAACCACTCATCATGCGTTGGTTGAACAAGATAAATTATGATTGCTTATGACTTGATAGGGCAAACACCACTTGTATTATTAGAAAGCTTTAGTGATGAAAATGTAAAAATATATGCCAAATTAGAGCAATTTAATCCAGGTGGCAGTGTGAAAGATCGATTGGGTAAATATTTAGTAGAAAAAGCTATTGAGGACGGGCGTCTCAAAGAAGGTGGCACCATTGTTGAGGCTACTGCTGGAAATACTGGTATTGGACTTGCAATTGTTGCGAACCGGTACAAGGTTAAATGTGTCATTTATGCGCCGGAGGGCTTTTCCGAAGAAAAAATTTCAATTATGAAAGCATTAGGTGCAGATGTAAGGCGCACACGTAAAGCTGACGGTATGATTGGTGCACAAAAAGAAGCTAAAACATACGCTGAAAAATATGATGCTTTATATATGAACCAGTTTGGCACTGAAGATAATCCGGGTGCGTATACACATACATTAGCTAAACAACTTACAGACCAACTACCTCGTATTGATTATTTTGTGGCAGGTGTAGGTTCGGGAGGCACGTTTACTGGCGTGGCACAACATATGAAACATTATAATGTTAAAAATTATATTGTTGAGCCTCAAGGTTCTATTTTAAATGGCGGTCCGATGCATGCCCATGCAACAGAAGGTATTGGTGCAGAGAAATGGCCCACATTCTTAGAAAAGGATTTAGTAGACGGAATATTTACAATTACAGATAAAGATGCATTTAATAATGTAAAACTGATTGCCAATAAAGAAGGGTTATTAGTAGGGAGTTCTTCTGGCGCTGCATTACAAGGTGCTTTAGAACTTAAGAAACGCATTAACGAAGGCGTTATCGTCACAATCTTTCCAGATGGTAGTGATCGTTATATGTCAAAACAAATTTTCAATTATAAGGAGCGTAACGACAATGAATAAAAAAACGCAAATGATTCATGGTGGACATACTACAGATAATTATACAGGGGCAGTAACAACACCGATTTATCAAACAAGCACGTATTTACAAGATGACATCGGCGATTTAAGACAAGGATATGAGTATTCACGTACAGCAAATCCTACGCGTGCTTCATTAGAGAGCGTGATTGCTGATTTAGAGCACGGTAAACATGGCTTTGCATTTGGTTCAGGTATGGCTGCGATCAGTGCAGTCATCATGCTTTTAGATAAAGGGGATCACTTAATTTTAAATTCAGACGTTTACGGTGGCACATATCGTGCATTGACTAAAGTATTTACACGTTTCGGTGTAGAAGTGGACTTTGTTGATACAACTCACATCGAAAATGTAGAAAAATACATTAAGCCAGAAACTAAAATGTTATATATAGAAACACCTTCAAATCCACTTTTACGTGTCACTGATATTAAAGCGTCTGCTGAGATTGCTAAAAAACATAATCTAATTTCAGTTGTAGATAATACATTTATGACGCCTTATTATCAAAATCCTTTAGACTTTGGCATTGATATCGTATTACATTCTGCCACAAAATATATTGGTGGACATAGTGATGTTGTGGCCGGTCTCGTTGCTACTGCTGACGATGAATTAGGAGAACGTCTTGGTTTTATTTCTAATTCAACAGGAGGCGTACTTGGACCGCAAGATAGTTATTTATTAATAAGAGGGATTAAAACATTAGGTTTACGTATGGAACAAATTAATCGTAATGTGGATGGTATTGTAAAAATGCTACAAAGCCATCCATCAGTTCAACAAGTGTTCCATCCAAGTATTGAAAGTCATTTGAATCATGATATTCACCAATCTCAAGCGAGTGGTCATACAGGCGTCATCGCATTTGAAGTTAAAGATACAGAAGCTGCTAAACAAGTGATTCATGCAACACAATATTTCACTTTAGCAGAAAGCCTTGGCGCAGTTGAAAGTCTTATTTCCGTGCCGGCACTAATGACACATGCTTCTATTCCTGCAGATGTACGTGCTAAAGAAGGTATTACTGATGGTTTAATTCGCTTATCCATCGGTATTGAAGATACAGAAGACTTAGTGAATGATTTAGAAGCTGCTTTAGACACATTAAAATAGAATTTATATTTTGCGAGCTATCCTTACTTTTGTGTGAGGGTAGCTTTTTTAGTTGGAGAGATGTTATCAGTGTCATTCAATTGCTAAAGAGAGTAGTTATTAGAATATTAATTAATTTTCGGAAAATTAAAAAAATAGTATTGACGATGTTGTGACAATTCAATATAATTCAAATATTCAGATAAGTATAATCAGAATTGATGAGGGTGAGTCGAATTGATTGAATTTCGCAATGTGAATAAGGTCTTTCACAAAAAGAGAGAGACAATACATGCTTTGAAAGATGTTTCATTTACGATAGACGAACACGATATATTCGGCGTCATTGGATACAGTGGTGCTGGTAAGAGTACATTAGTCCGACTTGTTAATCAACTTGAGACGGTTACAGATGGTCAAGTCATCGTGGATGGACATGAGATTGCTACATATAAAGAAAAAGATTTACGTGGAATTAAGAAAGATATTGGAATGATATTTCAACATTTCAATTTATTAAATTCTAAGACAGTTTATAAAAATGTTGCTATGCCTCTCATTTTAAGTAAGAAGAGTAAAAGCGAGATTAGAGAGAAAGTTATTGAAATGTTGAAGTTTGTAGGGTTGGCGGATAAGAAAAATCAATTTCCAGATGAATTGTCTGGAGGTCAAAAACAACGTGTGGCGATTGCACGTGCATTGGTAACAAATCCTAAAATATTACTTTGTGATGAGGCGACGAGTGCACTAGATCCAGCGACGACAAGTTCAATACTCAAGTTGCTAAGTAATGTCAATCGCACATTTGGCATTACGATTATGATGATTACACATGAAATGAGCGTTATACAGAAGATATGTAATCGAGTAGCTGTTATGGAAAATGGTGAAGTCGTTGAGATTGGAACGGTTAAAGATGTCTTTAGTCATCCTCAAACGAGTACAGCTAAGAACTTTGTTTCAACAGTCATTCGTACTGAACCTTCGCAAAGTCTACGTGAGTCATTTAACGACCGTGATAGCGAAGATTACAGTGATTATAAATTATTCTTAGATGCGAAACAAATTAAGCACCCTATATTAAATGAATTAGTGCATGATCATCAACTCAATGTGAATATTTTATTCTCATCTATGTCAGACATTCAAGATGAGACCGTGTGTTACATGTGGATACGCTTTGAACATGATGAACAATTTAAACGTTTTAGTCCGGAAGCGTATTTCTCCCAACACCACATTCAATTTGAGGAGGTGCAATAAATATGTTTGGTTCAAGTTTAGACGCATCACAATTATTTCAAGCTTTATATGAAACGTTATACATGGTTACGGTGGCGCTTATCATTGGTGCGCTCATTGGTATACCACTAGGCATCTTGTTAGTGGTTACACGGAAAAATGGAATATGGCCCAATATCGTTTTGCATCAAATTTTAAATCCTATCATTAATATATTGCGCTCTATCCCGTTTATCATTTTATTAATAGCGATTGTACCATTCACGAAATTATTAGTGGGAACATCAATAGGTACGACGGCAGCAATTGTACCGTTAACCGTTTATGTTGCACCTTACATAGCCCGTTTGGTTGAAAACTCTCTACTAGAAGTAGATGAAGGTATTATCGAAGCGGCAAAAGCGATGGGTGCGTCACCATTTCAAATTATACGCTACTTTTTATTACCTGAAGCATTAGGTTCACTTATTTTAGCCATAACCACAGCTGTGATTGGATTGATTGGTAGTACAGCGATGGCTGGTGCTGTAGGTGGTGGAGGTATAGGTGATCTTGCATTAGTATACGGATATCAGCGTTTCGATACGATGGTTATTATCATCACGGTTGTTGTATTAATTATTATCGTACAAATCATTCAGTCATTAGGTAACTTTATTTCGAGATTAATTCGTAGAAATTAAGTACTTAATTATATATTGATAAAACTTATTTTTAGGAGGCATTTTGCGAATGAAGAAAATAATTGGATTAATTATAGCGGCAGTTATCGTCTTAGCTGCTTGTGGCGGGAATAATGATAAAAAAGTAACGATTGGCGTGGCTTCAAATGATACCAAAGCTTGGGAGAAAGTAAAAGAATTAGCCAAAAAAGATGGTATTGATTTAGAAATCAAACACTTCTCTGATTATAATGTACCGAATAAAGCTTTAAGTGATGGAGATATTGATATGAATGCCTTCCAGCACTTTGCATTTTTAGATCAATATAAAAAGGCGCATAAAGATGCTAAGATACAAGCTTTAAGCACAACAGTTTTAGCGCCCCTCGGTATTTATTCTGACAAAGTTAAAAATATAAAAGATGTTAAAAAGGGTGCACAAGTAGCAATTCCAAATGATGTTTCAAACCAAGCGCGTGCACTAAAACTATTAGAATCAGCAGGTTTAATTAAACTTAAAAAGAATTTCGGATTAAATGGCACTACGAAAGATATTGAAAGTAATCCGAAAGACCTTAAAATTAAAGCGGTAGATGCGCAACAAACTGCACGTGCATTATCGGACGTTGATATTTCAGTTATCAATAATGGTGTTGCTACTAAAGCTGGAAAAGATGCGAAGAAAGATCCGATTTACTTAGAAAGTGCTAGTTCAGATGCTGTAAAACCGTATATTAATATTGTAGCTGTAAATTCTAAAGATATGGATAACAAAACGTATAAAAAAATTATTGACTTATATCATTCAAAAGAAGCACAAAAAGCACTTAAAGAAGATACTAAAGACGGTGAGAAAATAGTAGATTTATCCCAAAAAGAAATTAAAGATATTGAAGATGAATTAGCTAAAAAATAATAACGAGTACGCTTAGCTTAAATGCATAACTGGTAACAAAGACTTATACTTTGTTGCCAGTTTTTGTATGTTTGCCCTGATATGTATATAGACACAATGAAAATTAAATTTGTTTAAAATGCTCTATTTTCTCAATTCATTTTGTATTTAGGAAAACTTTTTAAATAGAAGAAAAATTATATTCGAAAGGGTACATAACTGAATTGAAGGGTATAATTTACGAATTTGTAATACAAATGACATTGTAATTCAAGAGAATGTATATTAATTTTAATAGGTATAAGACATCTTAATGGAGCCCTATTATTTAAAAGTAATAATATTTGTAATCAGAATGTCATCAAACGCAAACATCGTGTACATAATTTAGGAGTATAATGTGCGTGTATTATAAAATTCGGGGATAGAAAAAAGACAAGTAGAGGAGGATTTTAAGTGCAAAAAAAATATATTACTGCCCTTATCGGAACAACTGCAATTAGTGCATTAGCAACTACGCAAGCGCATGCGGCTACAACGCATACAGTAAAAAGTGGAGAATCAGTATGGTCAATTTCTCACAAATACGGAATTTCAATAGCTAAATTGAAATCACTTAATGGCCTAAAATCAAACTTGATTTTCCCTAATCAAGTACTTAAAGTATCTGGATCATCGTCTAGTACAACAAAATCTAGAGCTACATCTAATAGTGGTTCAGTATACACTGTTAAAGCAGGAGACTCATTATCATCTATTGCTGCTAAATATGGCACAACTTATAAAAAAATCATGCAATTAAATGGTTTGAATAATTATTTAATATTACCAGGTCAAAAATTGAAAGTATCTGGTTCAGTATCAAATTCGTCAAGTAGCTCTAAAGCTAGTAAGTCGAAGAGTACTGGTCGTACTTCAACATATACTGTTCAATATGGTGATTCATTATCATTAATTGCAAGTAAATACGGCACTACATACCAAAAAATCATGAGTTTAAATGGACTTTCTAATTTCTTCATTTATCCTGGACAACAATTAAAAGTGCCAGGTGGTGGTAGTGGAAGTTCAAGTAATTCATCTGCTGGTAAATCAACTTCAAGCGGTGGTTACTATACACCTGTTTTCTATCATCAAAACCTATACACTTGGGGACAATGTACTTGGCACGTATTCAACCGTCGTTCAGAAATTGGGAAAGGCATTAGCACATATTGGTGGAATGCGAATAACTGGGATAATGCAGCAGCTGCAGATGGCTATACAATCGATTACAATCCAACAGTAGGTTCAATCGCTCAAACTGATGCTGGTTACTATGGACATGTTGCGTTTGTAGAACGCGTAAATAGCGATGGTAGTATTTTAGTTTCAGAAATGAACTGGAGTGCAGCACCTGGTTACATGACATATAGAACAATTCCAGCATATCAAGTTAGAAATTATAAATTTATTCACTAAATAAATACGTTAACAATAGATTAAGCTGACGTGGATATTTCATCCATGCCAGCTTTTTTAGTGTTTTTTCTATAATAGATTGAACGTTTGGAGTAAATGTTGATAATTCTTAACTGCTGCTGAATATTTCAACTTATCTTGATTTTTTACATGTTGCATAGGATTTTCGATAATATCTACCATATGTTGGGCTAAACTATCGATATTATTCCTTTCGATTAAATAACCATTCTTTCCGTGATTGATAATTTCATTAGGTCCATAACGGACATCGTAGGATAACACAGGACAACCTACTTCAATACTTTCCATTATCGTTAAACCAAAGCCTTCGTATTTACTTGTTAATAAAGAGGCTTTTGATTTTCCAAATTCCACAAGAGGCTTTTTAGTATAATTTGAAATTTTCACCATATCTTCAAGTTGGTATTCTGAAATTAAGTCTTTCATCATTGCTAATTGATGATCTTCGTCTTTACCAAATAAATATAGCTTTGTTTGATGGCCACTTTCTAAAAATTTTCGATATGCTTTAATTAAATGATCCAATTGTTTTTCTTTTACAAATCTTCCTATATAAATAAATCGGTCTTCTTTATTCATGTTCGTTTCAACGTTACTTTGGTTCAACTCTATAAAATGAGGGATAAGTTCAAATTGTTCATCTTCAATAGGATAAACTTCTTGAATATCATGCATTTGTTGATGTGTCAGCACAATATATTTATCAATATGCGCACTATGTTCTAAAGCATATTTGTAAGATTTCTTAGTTTTGTCGCCAGATAAATGAGAGCTATGAAAAACAAGTATGTTTTTAGTTTGATGCGTTTGTTTAATGAGTGGCGCATCTAAAAATCGCGCATCATTAAATACAATATCATTATCTTTAAAACGTGCCTCGAAATAATACTGTGCGAGGGCTTTATCATTTTTAAATGTTTTATAGATTTTTTTACCTTTGTATAATTCTATCCCATTGATTTTATTTTTCTCATTATTATGAAAATATCTTTTACAATACATGAAACCTTTAGAATCGATGAGTTCATCGCTATGTCTTAAAGAAGAATCACTATAATAAAATATCTTTCTATGAAGTTGACCAAATAAATTATATTCATGACGTTCGTACTTTAAACCTGTTAAAGGAGAAATAAAGTCTTCATATTGTAATACATCTGATTGACCATAATATTTACGAAATTGCACATACGTGTTGTCATTATAATAATGGACGTAGCTTTGGTTTTTACCAAATTCATGTTTTAGCCCTTTAATTTTACGTTTAGTTTTATTGTATTTAGGATTTTTAGTTATTAATGTTTTCGGAACTTTAAATAACTCGAAATTTGAAAGCCATTCATACATATTTTCAAACTCTATATTTTTGGTGATTTTATTTTCCTTTAAAAAATGCTTATAGACACTTGGATAATTGCCGTAATAATTTGTAGTGAGGATTTTAGTCGGTAAACCAAATTCTTCGTCAATAAGTTTGATACGTCGTAATAAAGACTGTGTTCTCCCACCATGGGACATAGGGAGTGTTGTTGTTACTGTGTAAAGCATGCGAATATCTCCTTTAATAGTTACCCTCATAGAGTTTTATATGTTTCAAAGATAGATTATTTCACATATTAAAGATTTTTATAAAAATTACAAGTGATTTGAATAAAAAAAGGACGAAATAGAAATCACTTTATTATAAATGATTTCAATGTTTCGTCCCTTAAAAGATACCTAAAATTGAAATGATCCGAGTCTTAAGCGATTCGGTTCAACAATTTACTGATATTCATCTTTAACTTTACGGAAGCTTGTAAATAAGCGTAAACCGTTAATTGCGAAAGAAGTAAGTGCGCCTAATTTACGTAGTTTAGATGGTGATTTTACAGATACATAAAAGTCTATAATTGTACCAATTGCACTTAATCCTAGTGATAAATATACTAATTGTTTATTTTTAGCATCATGACGGATACCGTTGTAACCATCAACGATAAAACCTGCCATATTGAATAAGTTAGATAAACGCGCTGCGCGAGTTTCTTTTGCCATAAAAAATCCCCTCCAATAGTCATCTTATACATAAAGGCTGAGACATCATTGATTATCTCAACCTCCTTTAAAATTATGAATTTTGAACTTAATCACTTCATGATTTAATATATGATAACATATTACTAAATATATTAAGCTTTTTGAAGTAATAAAGAATAGGGTAGGTCGCTTGTGAAATGATTAAATGTGTATGTTTAGTAGAAGAAAAAGATGACAAAATCTTACTTGTTCAAGTTCGAAATAGGGAAAAATATTATTTCCCGGGTGGTAAAATTGACGATGGTGAAAGTTATGTTGAAGCATTGCAACGCGAACTCAAAGAAGAGTTATGTTTAGATTTAGCTGAAGAAGAACTGGAATTTATTGGTACTGTCGTAGGGGAGGCATACCCACAACCTGACACACGTACTGAATTGAATGGATTTAGAACGACGAGATCGATTGATTGGTCGAAGGTAACTACAGATAATGAAATTACGGACATTCAATGGTTCGATATTAAAGATACAGAATATATTGCTCCTGCGGTAATCACTTGGATTAATCAATTTTCGAAAAAGGATTAGAAACTAGGAGGACTCATGTACATAAAAGCGTATAAGCCAGAACTGTATCATCAAGTTGCAAATTTAGAAGTTTTAGAGAGTGACTCGAAATTTACTAAAACGCCACTTGAAAATATAAAATCAGCACAAGAAGATGCTGATAGACATCCTACTTTAGTTATGAAAGATGGTGTATGTGTGGCCTTTTTCACTTTACATGAAGGGGATGGTCCTAAAGATTATACTGATAATTCTCAAGCCATTTTCTTTAGGTCGTTTAGTGTCGATCAACGTTATAGAGGTCGTGGCATTGGCAAGAGGACGATTGAATTATTACCTAGTTATGTGAAAGATTGCTATCCGCATATTAATGAAATTACGCTGGCGGTAAATACTGATAATAAAAGAGCGATTGATTTATATCAACAAGCGGGTTATCAACATACTCATGATAGTGAGTTGGTTGGCCGTCCCGTTCACGTGATGACACTAGATTTGAAATAAAATATGACAATACACGAAACCCCACCATTCATGATGTGTAACCTATGAAGTTAGATTTTAGTCCAACTTTTGAGGGCCGGTACATCGTTGAGTGGTGGGGCATTTTACATGTTAATCATGTTCAGAATATTGTGTTGTAGTGTGGTTCTGATGTTTTTTACGTTTAATCATAAATGCTGTAACCCATGCTGTAATAGGAATGCTGAGTGCCACTGCGATGCCTCCAAGTAATATCGAGACGAATTCTTGCGCGAAAATTTTGGAATTGATGATATGACCAAATGAATAATGTAATTTGAAAAACCAGAAAAATAAAGTTAATTGTCCGCCAAAATATGCTAAGTAGATGGTATTAGCTGACGTTGCTAAAATTTCTCGACCTACACGCATACCCGACTTGAATAATTGTCCTTGATTCAGTTCTGGATTGGTCTCACTTAATTCATACATAGGTGAACTAATTGTAATAGCTAAGTCGATGACAGCAGTAATTACTGCTAAGACAATTGTGAAAACCATAAATTGTACCATGTCGATTCCTATATTCATTGAATATACATATGTTTCGTCTTGTTGTTCAGTTGCAAATCCTTGAAGGTGTCCCATTTTTACGGAAAGAAAAATGACTAATATTAATATTAGAGTTGTGACAATAGTACCGATAAACGCCGCTTGAGTTTTGACATTATAGCTGTTTAACACAAAGAGATTCACTGCAGCAATGACGATACAGAAGACAAAGGTTACTAAGTAAATGGGCACGCCAAAAATAATTAAAATGATACTAACAATGAGTATAATGAAGTTTAAAAATAACGTGAAGAATGAGACGAGTCCTTTCTTACCTCCGAAAATAATCATTAGTACTAATAGTAATAATCCTAAAATAGTTATTGCGCTCATTGTTTAGCACCTCGCATTTTTAGCCAAACTTCCATTAATGCAATCGTAATAGGAATGGTTAAGACAATGCCGATACCCCCGGTCATCGCTCTAGCTACTTCTAGTGACCAGTTCATTGAAATGGTATACGTAATGGTGTTAGCATTTTTCAAATAAATAAGGAACATTGGTAAGCTACCAGATAGGTAAGAAAAGAGTAAAATATTCGTCATCGTTCCCATAATATCTTGACCGATATGACGTCCTGCTAAAGCCCAACGTCCCATCGTGATATCTGGTGTGCGTTGGAGGATTTCATACATTCCACTAGAAATCGTTATAGCGACGTCCATGACGGCACCTAATGTCCCGATTAAGACGGAAGCGAGAAAGACTTCTTTAGGTGGGAGTGTAAGGAAGGTCATTGTTTCGTATTTAATGCCATTACCTCCAGTCAATTGAATAATCAATTCCGTAACTCCGATGCAAAGAAATGTTCCGATAAGCGTACTTATGATTGTCACGAGCGTTCGCATATGCCATCCGGTAACCAGTAGCAATGTGAAGGTGGTCGAGACGATAATCGCAAAGGTCATTAATAGGAATAAGCTTATTTGGCCATGTTGATTATGTATATATATTGCCCCGATGACAGCAATGGTATTAATAATAAGTGACAATATAGATTGTAAACCGACCTTTTTACCCACAATTAATACAATGAGAAGGAAAAGCCCTGTTATTGCGACAACTAAGCCATCTCTTTTTTTCTCAATAATGTTAGCGTCGTTCGTTTTTTTAGAAATATGTAGTAATACTTTGTCATTTTTAGAAAATGCTTCCGAATCGGCTTGAGACTTTACATATTGATGGTTAATCGTTGCTGACTGGCCTTCAAATTTACCATTTAGAATTTTTAAGGTGAGTTTTTCTTTATATTTAATATCTTTATTATGTTGTTCATCCGTTATCTTTTCTGAATGAATTGGCGTGACGTTTGTGATTTTTCCTATAGGCATATTGTAAAATTTATCGTTAAAACACGTAAAAATAAATAAGCTAAGGAAAATAAAGCAGAAAGCGACAATCATCCATGTGAAAGGTTGTTTAAATAAAGTCTTGAACTGCATGTTAAAACCTCAATTCTCAATTTAGTATATTAAATTGACATAGTGATTATACGCCCAATAGTAACTGAATACAAAAAATTGTGAAATAAGACCATTTAAATTTTTATCTCAATTTACCAAAAAAGCGCGTAATAAACGCTGTTACTATAATTAGCTAAAATTGAGCTGTCTGATTCATCATAGTATGAATGAATTGCCACATGAGGTCGATATCTGTTTTTTTATTATCGTATTTAGAAATTGCGCACATTGTTCGCTTTAATTCGGTGTGCGAAAGAGGTATGTACGTCCAATCTTGATGAGAAGGCAGGTGAATGTTTTGGTTGCAGACGACGAAACCTTTATTTTTACGTAATATATATTGCGCAAGTTGTTTATTGGATACGACATACACATGTGATTTAATCAAATATTCTAGTTTATTTTTTATAGTATTTGAGAAAGGCATTAAGCAGTATAATGGTTTGTTCTCAAATTGTGTTAATGGCGGTTGAGTAGTCATTGCAATTGGATGATCCTTGGGCACATACATATGATAATTTTCTTCAAATAGAGACGTTGTATGTAGTTGAGATTGCGCCGAAATCTCTTTGGTTAACTCTACAAATCCTATATCTAATTGCCCAGATACCACTTGTTCTACAATATCTTCGTGAGTCATCAATTGTGGTGTAGCAAGACTCTTGCTTTGTTGTTCAAATGTTTGCACGAGTGGCAACATCATTTGTGACACATCACTTTCCTCATATCCGATATAAATGGTTCGCTGATCTGTAGAGGATTGTTGTTTGAATAGTTGAATGGTTTTATCTAGTTGGTCCAGAATTTGAGTGGCTTCCGATAAGAGTTGCTTACCTTCTGCAGTAAGAATGATGTTTCGGCCACTTCTTTTGAAAAGGGTCACATTCAATTCTTTTTCAAGTTGTGCAATCTGACGACTGATGGCAGACTGAGCAATGTTTAACTCTAGTGCTGCGTCAGAAATATGCTCTCGTCGTGCAACTTCCACAAAGTACTTAAGTTGTTTCATCTCCATGATGTATACCCCCTGTTTTACAAATGACGAAAAATTCTGAAAAGTAAAATGATATAAATACATTATAGCAGTATGATGTGAATTTGTTCTAATTTTTAGATGAGTCTTATCTAATTTATATATTGAACAGATAAATATATTACATTATAGTAATTATTATCAAACTAAAATTGTCAGAAAATTCTAATAAGGGAGTGTGCATCATGTACAATGAGAAATTAAAAAAGGGTTTGTATGATTATCGTGAAGAACATGATGCGTGTGGTATTGGATTCTATGCCAATATGGATAATAAAAGATCTCACGATATTATAGAAAAGTCTCTAGAAATGTTGCGACGATTGGATCATAGAGGTGGCGTAGGAGCTGACGGAATCACTGGCGATGGTGCCGGTATAATGACTGAAATTCCATTTAAGTTTTTTGACCAATTAACTGACATCAAAGTTCCCGGTGAAGGACATTATGCCGTGGGATTATTTTTTTCTAAAGAAAAAGTAAAAGATTCAGCACATGAAGCCGTGTTTAATTCATATTTTGAAAGTGAAGGATTTAATGTTATCGGATATCGAGATGTGCCTGTAGATACAAATGCGATTGCTAAGCATGTTGCAGACACAATGCCATATATTCAACAAGTATTTTTAGATATCAGAGGTGTTGAAAACGTTGAGAAACAATTGTATTTAGCTAGAAAGCAAATTGAGCGTTATGGAGAAGAACAATCTCTAGAACTATATTTCACAAGTTTATCTAAAAGAACAATTGTATATAAAGGTTGGTTACGTTCAGATCAAATTAAAGGGTTGTACTTAGACCTACAGAATGAAGATTTCCAGTCGAAGTTAGGGCTTGTGCACTCTAGATTTAGTACAAATACATTTCCAAGTTGGAAACGTGCGCATCCCAACCGTATGCTCATGCACAACGGTGAAATTAATACAATTAAAGGTAATGTAAACTGGATGAGAGCACGTCAAAATAAGTTAGTTGAGACTTTATTTGGCGATGAGAAGGATAAGGTCCACTTTATTGTTGATGAGGATGGAAGTGACTCAGCAATTGTGGATAATGCGCTCGAGTTTCTTTCTCTAGCAATGGAACCTGAAAAAGCTGCTATGTTGTTAATTCCAGAGCCGTGGTTATACAACAAGTCTAATGATAAGAATGTCCGTGCTTTCTATGAATATTATAGCTATTTGATGGAACCATGGGACGGGCCTACAATGATTTCATTTTGTAATGGCGATAAAATTGGTGCCCTTACTGACCGAAACGGTTTACGACCAGGTCGTTACACTATAACTAAAGATAATTTCATCGTTTTCTCTTCTGAAGTGGGTGTTGTTGATGTACCTGAGGAGAACGTTGCTTTCAAAGGTCAACTTAACCCAGGAAAGTTGCTTCTTGTCGACTTTTTACAGAATAAAGTTGTAGAAAATAATGATTTGAAAGCTGATATTGCTAGTGAATTACCTTATTTACAGTGGTTAGAGGAGTGTAAGATCGATAATCACTTTGAAGAGGTTAAATATGAGCCTTCTGATTGGGATGAGTCTACATTATTCCGTCTGCAAAAGCAGTTTGCTTACACAAAAGAAGATATAAACAAGTATATGGCAGATTTAGTAACAAGCAAGAAAGATCCGATTGGTGCAATGGGGTACGATGCGCCGATAGCAGTGCTCAATGACAAACCAGAATCACTATTTAATTATTTAAAGCAATTATTCGCACAAGTAACAAATCCGCCTATTGATGCCTATCGAGAAAAGATCGTAACAAGTGAATTATCATACTTAGGCGCTGAAGGGAATTTACTTCACCCTGATGAAACGGCTTTACAGCGTATTCAATTGAAGAAACCAGTCCTTACGGAAGCACAACTAGCAGCCATAGATCAATCACGTTTTAATGTGACTCATTTATCGACAGTTTATACAGAAAGTCTTGAGGCAGCATTAGAGGATCTTGGTGAAAGAGCTATAGAAGCTGTGAAGTCTGGTGCGAAAATCTTAGTATTAGATGACCAGTCACTTGTATCTGAAGAAGGATTCGCGATGCCGATGTTGTTGGCATTAAGTCATATCCACCAATTATTAATCCGTGAAGAGTTAAGAATGGAAACCAGCCTAGTTGCGCAATCAGGTGAAACAAGAGAAGTACATCATGTAGCATGTTTACTTGGTTATGGAGCTAATGCAGTAGTGCCTTATTTAGCACAGCGTACGGTAGAACAGTTAACACTTAAAGGTCAGTTAGCAGGTTCAGTTACCGACAATGTTGAAACTTATACGCAAGTGCTATCTGAAGGTGTGATTAAAGTGATGGCTAAAATGGGGATTTCCACTGTACAAAGTTATCAAGGGGCACAAATTTTTGAAGCAGTTGGTTTATCTCAAAAGGTCATCGATCAATACTTTACTGGTACGCAATCTAAATTATCAGGTATTAGTATTGAACAAATCGATAAAGAAAATCAAGCAAGACAGAGTGATACATCAGACTACCTTGAATCAGGAAGTACATTCCAATGGAGACAACAAGGTCAACATCATGCGTTTAATCCTCGTACTATTTTCTTACTACAACATGCTTGTCGAGATAATGATTATGAGTTGTTTAAGGAATTTTCCGAGACAGTCAATCATCAACGTACGGATCATATACGACATTTATTAGAGTTTAAAACGCAACGTCCGATTGATATTAGTCGCGTTGAGCCAGCGAGTGAAATTGTTAAACGGTTCAACACTGGCGCGATGAGTTATGGTTCAATTTCAGCTGAAGCACATGAAACTCTAGCGCAGGCTATGAATCAAATTGGTGGTAAAAGTAATAGTGGAGAAGGCGGAGAAGACCCGTCAAGATATGGAATTCAAAAGGATGGAAGTAATAAGACGAGTGCGATTAAACAAGTTGCGTCTGGACGATTTGGTGTAACAAGTGATTATCTTCAACATGCTAGAGAGATTCAGATTAAAGTTGCGCAAGGTGCTAAACCAGGGGAAGGTGGACAACTACCAGGATCTAAAGTGTATCCATGGATAGCAGAAACAAGAGGATCGACACCAGGTATTGGATTGATTTCTCCGCCACCACATCACGATATTTATTCAATTGAAGATTTAGCTCAATTGATACATGATTTGAAGAACGCAAATAAAGAAGCGGATATCGCAGTTAAACTTGTATCGAAAACGGGTGTAGGAACGATTGCTTCGGGAGTTGCGAAAGCATTCGCTGATAAAATCGTCATTAGCGGTTATGACGGAGGAACTGGGGCTTCGCCTAAGACAAGCATTCAACATGCAGGTGTACCATGGGAAATTGGATTAGCTGAAACACATCAAACGTTGAAGTTAAATGATTTACGTAGTCGTGTGAAGTTAGAAACAGATGGTAAGTTGCTGACTGGTAAAGATGTAGCGTACGCTTGTGCGCTTGGAGCGGAAGAGTTTGGATTTGCAACTGCGCCACTTGTAGTGTTGGGATGTATTATGATGCGCGTGTGTCATAACGATACATGTCCAGTCGGAGTTGCTACGCAAAACAAAGATTTACGTGCGTTATTTAATGGTAAAGCACAACACGTTGTTAATTTTATGTATTTTATTGCAGAAGAATTGCGTGAAATTTTAGCTTCATTGGGATTAGAAACTGTTGAAGATTTGGTAGGAAGAACAGACTTATTACAACGTTCATCACAACTAAGACCTGGTAGTAAAGCCGCTGCAATTCAAATTGAAAACCTTATCGAGCAGTCTGAAGGACCTAACACAAAACAAATATTACAAGATCATCATTTAGATATTGGTTTTGATTTAAATTATTTATATCCAGATGCTAAACATAGTATTGAGAATGGTCATTCGTTCACAGGAAGTTATGTTGTAAATAATGAACAACGTGATGTAGGAGTGATTACAGGTAGTGCCATCGCGAAACAATACGGTGAAGAAGGCTTACCAGAGGATACAATATTTGCTTATACTGAAGGTCATGCTGGTCAAAGTCTCGCAGCTTATGCGCCACGTGGATTAACTATTCACCATACTGGTGATGCAAACGACTATGTAGGTAAAGGGTTATCAGGTGGAACTGTGATAGTCAATGCTCCAAATGAAGCACGTGAAAATGAAATTATCGCTGGTAATGTGAGCTTTTACGGTGCTTCAAGAGGTAAGGCCTTTATCAATGGTAAAGCAGGAGAACGTTTCTGTATTAGAAATAGTGGTGCTGATGTTGTTGTTGAAGGTATTGGAGATCATGGTCTTGAGTATATGACTGGCGGACATGTCATTATTTTAGGTGATGTAGGTAAGAACTTTGGCCAAGGTATGAGTGGTGGCGTCAGTTATATCTTCCCTTCAGATATTGAACGATTCAAAAAGGATAACGCGCTCGAAACGCTAGCATTTAGCAGTGTGCATTATGACGAGGAGAAAGCATTAATTAAAGAGATGCTTGAAACACATTATAAGCATACGCGCAGTCTAAAGGCACGAGATATTTTAGATCAATTTGAAAATGTGAGCCAATACGTAGTTAAAGTCATTCCAAAGGATTATCAATTGATGATGCAAAAAATTGATTTACAAAAACGACAATTTGAACGTGTAGATGAAGCGATGCTCGCAGCATTTTACGATGATAGAGAAAGTATTGAAGAAACATTGCACCCAGCAGTAGTTTATTAGAGAAGTGGGGGAAGATAAATCATGGGCGAATTTAAAGGATTTATGAAATATAACAAACAGTCTTTGTCAGAATTGTCTTTAGTAGACCGTCTTTCTAACCATGATGCGTTTCAACAGCGTTTTTCTAAGGATGATGCCTCCATTCAAGGTGCATGTTGCATGGATTGTGGTACACCATTTTGTCAAACCGGTCTATCTTATGGAAGAGAAACAATCGGTTGTCCTATCGGTAACTATATCCCGGAATGGAATGATTTAGTATACCATCAAGACTTTAAGTCGGCTTATGAAAGGTTAAGTGAGACAAATAATTTCCCTGAATTTACTGGACGTGTGTGTCCTGCACCTTGTGAAAATTCATGTGTAATGAAAATTAATAGAGAATCTGTTGCGATTAAAGGTATTGAGCGAACGATTATAGATGAAGCGTATGACAATGGCTGGGTTCAACCGAAGTATCCCGAAGATAGCAAAGGTCAAAAAGTTGCGATTGTTGGAAGTGGACCAGCTGGTTTAACAGCCGCTGAAGAGCTTAATATTAAAGGTTATCAAGTCACCGTCTTCGAAAAGGCGAATGAGCCAGGTGGACTACTTATGTACGGTATTCCTAATATGAAATTAGATAAGGATGTTGTACGCCGTCGTATAGCATTGATGGAAGAAGCGGGCATTGTTTTTAAAACAGGCGTTGAAATTGGTGTGGATATGGATAGAGAAACACTTGAAGAAATGTTCGATGCTATTATTCTGTGCACAGGTTCTCAAAATGCGAGAGACTTACCTTTAGAAGGACGTATGGGCTTTGGCATTCATTTTGCAATGGATTACCTTACTGAACAAACTCAGTATCTAAATGGTGAAATTGATGAAGTCACTATCACGGCTAAAGATAAGAACGTGATTATTATAGGTGCTGGTGATACTGGTGCAGACTGTGTTGCTACAGCTTTACGTGAAAATTGTAAATCTATTGTTCAATTTAATAAGTATACCAAACAACCCGAAGAAATTACGTTTGAAAGTAATACGTCATGGCCTTTAGCAATGCCAGTTTTTAAAATGGACTATGCGCATAAAGAATGTGAAGCGAAATTTGGTCAAGAGCCTAGAGCATATGGTGTGCAAACGATGCGTTACGATGTAGATAACATTGGAAATGTTCGAGGATTATATACTCAAATATTACAAGAAACACCAGAAGGCATGGTAATGGCTGATGGCCCTGAGAGATTTTGGCCAGCTGATTTGGTCCTCTTATCCATTGGGTTCGTAGGGACTGAAACAACTATACCTCATGCGTTTGGTATTAAAACTGAACGTAATAAGATTGTCGCAAACGATACAGATTTCCAAACGAATCACCCTAAATTCTTTGCGGCTGGAGATGCTCGTCGCGGTCAAAGTTTAGTAGTATGGGCAATCAAAGAAGGACGTGCTGTTGCTCAATCTGTAGACCAATATTTAAGTAAAAAGGTTCTAGTGTAGACACAAAATAATTTTATTGACTTTTAATAAGCGCTATTATATGATTGTTATTGTGTTCATTGGAGGAATACCCAAGTCCGGCTGAAGGGATCGGTCTTGAAAACCGACAGGGCCTTAACGGGCCGCGGGGGTTCGAATCCCTCTTCCTCCGCCATTAGAATTAAAATCCAAGACTAATAGATACAAAAGGCAAGTACTTATCTTAATGAGTATTTGCCTTTTTTATTTTTGTCAAATATACCATCGACGATATTTTGAAAATGGCATGTAAGCCTTTACATAACTTGTATAGACAAGTTATACTCTCTATAAGAAATTAAGGGAGTGAAGCCCATGGCTGTAAAAAGAAACGATGTAAAAGCCATTGTTGAAGCAATTGGAGGAAAGCACAATATAGACAAAGCAACACATTGTGTGACACGTTTACGACTCGTGCTAAATGATGACAGTAAAGTTGATAAAGACGCATTAAGTGAAAATCCTTTAGTTAAGGGACAATTCAAAGCAGACCACCAATATCAAATTGTCATTGGTCCTGGTACAGTAGATGAAGTATACAAACAATTTGTTGAAGAAACAGGTGTAGAAGCGTCTTCTAAAGATGACGCTAAAAATGCGGCAGCACAAAAAGGTAATCCGCTGCAACGTTTAATTAAATTGTTGGGAGACATTTTTATTCCAATACTACCGGCTATTGTTACAGCTGGTTTGCTTATGGGAATTAATAATATTCTCACCATGAAGGGGCTATTTGGTGCTAAATCATTAATTGAAATGTATCCTCAAATCGCTGATATTTCGAATATCATTAATGTAATTGCTAATACGGCCTTTATTTTCCTACCGGCCTTAATTGGTTGGAGTAGTATGAGAGTATTTGGCGGTAGTCCGATTCTTGGATTAGTGCTTGGTTTAATCTTAATGAATCCGCAACTTGTGTCTCAGTATGATATTGGGAAAACTAAAATACCGACTTGGGATATTTTCGGATTGCATATCAAACAGCTTAATTATCAAGGTCAAGTGTTACCTGTACTTATCGCGACATTTGTCTTAGCTAAGATTGAAAAGGTTTTAAACAAAGTCGTACATGATTCGATTAAAATGCTAGTTGTTGGGCCAGTTGCCTTACTTGTTACTGGATTCTTAGCGTTTATCGTTATTGGCCCCGTCGCATTAATCATTGGTACTGGAATTACGAATACAGTTACATTTGTGTTTGAGCATGCTGGTTGGCTTGGAGGAGCAATTTATGGCTTAGTTTATGCGCCTCTTGTCATTACAGGATTACACCATATGTTCTTAGCTGTGGATTTCCAATTGATGGGCAGTAAACTAGGTGGTACTTATTTATGGCCAATCGTAGCGATTTCTAATATTTGTCAAGGTTCTGCAGCGTTTGGGGCATGGTATGTCTATAAACGCCGTAAGATGGCTAAAGAACAAGGTTTAGCTTTAACGTCAGGTGTTTCGGGTATGCTAGGTGTGACTGAACCAGCTATGTTTGGAGTCAATTTACCATTGAAATATCCATTTATCGCAGCGATTTCAACTTCATGCGTGTTAGGTGCCGTGATTGGTGCAAATCAGGTTCTAGGAAAAGTAGGCGTCGGTGGTGTACCAGCTATCATTTCAATACAAAAAGAATATTGGCTAGTCTATGGCATTGTCACACTTGCAGCGGTCATTATTCCATTTTTTGTAACCATTTTCCTATCAAAATGGAGTAAACAAGAAGCTAAAGAAATAGTAGATGAACCAGAAGCAGAAAAAGAAAGTGAGTAAGCTTTAAAAAAATAGATATGAGGTGGGAAAGTATGGCGCAAAATGATTGGAGAAAATCAGTTGTCTATCAAATTTACCCTAAATCATTCAATGATACGACTGGCAATGGTGAAGGAGATTTAAATGGCATCATTGAGAAACTAGACTATTTAAAATATTTGGGTGTGGATTATTTATGGCTTACACCAATCTATGAATCTCCGATGAACGACAACGGATATGATATTAGTAATTATTTTAAAATTAATGAACAGTTTGGAACAATTGAAGACTTTAAGCGACTAGTTGCGGAAGCGCATCAACGAGATTTAAAAATTATGTTAGACATTGTAATTAATCATACGTCGACACATCATGAATGGTTTAAGGAAGCTATGCGTTCAAAAGATAGTCCGTATAGAGATTATTATTTCTTTAGAGAATCAAACGATGGCCCACCGACGAATTGGGAGTCTAAATTTGGTGGAAATGCATGGCAATATGATGATAAAACGGATGAATATTACCTGCATTTATTTGATGTTTCTCAAGCTGATTTAAATTGGGACAACCCTGAAGTAAGACGAGAATTACATAAAATTGTTAATTACTGGATTGATTTCGGTGTAGATGGTTTTAGATTTGACGTTATTAATCTTATATCGAAAGGTGCGTTTAAAGATTCACCTAAAATCGGAAAAGAGTTTTATACAGATGGTCCACGTGTTCACGACTATTTAAATGAGTTAAACCGTCATACATTTGGAGGTAAAGATTTGATGACTGTAGGAGAGATGTCTTCTACGACAATCGATCATTGCATTAAGTATACTAAACCTGAAAGACAAGAATTAAGCAGCGTTTTTAATTTTCATCATTTAAAGGTGGACTATGAAAATGGAGACAAATGGACTTATGCTGACTACGATTTTCACCAGTTAAAAAATATTTTGATGGAATGGCAATTAGGTATTCATCAAGGTGGAGGTTGGAATGCAATATTTTGGTGTAACCATGATCAACCTAGAGTAGTATCCAGATTTGGTGATGATTCTAATGAGGAATTACGTCAAGCTAGTGCGAAAACTTTGGCAATTGCATTGCATATGCTTCAAGGGACACCTTACATTTATCAAGGTGAAGAGATAGGAATGACGAACCCTCATTTTTCAATGATGAATCAATATCGAGATGTTGAGTCTTTAAATGCCTTTCAAGAGTTGAAGCGTAAGGGCTATTCGGAAGATTATATTTTGAAAATTCTCGATCAAAAATCGAGAGATAATTCACGCACACCTATGCAATGGACGAATGGAGAGGCTTCCGGTTTTACAAGTGGGCAACCATGGATTGATATTGCTCCGAATTATAAAGAGGTGAATGTTGAACAAGCAATTGAAGATGATCATTCAGTATTTCACATGTATCGTCGCTTGATTGATTTGCGTCATAACCACGACATTCTCACTTATGGAGATATTACGCCTTTATATATGACACATGATCAACTTTTTATTTACCGTCGTAATTATCAATCTAAATCGTGGCTTGTGATTGCAAACTTTTCAAAAGAAGCGGTGATGATTCCAAGAGATTTAGATACTGAAGGAGATATCATTATTCAAAATGGTACAATAACGAATGACGAAATATCAGGTTTCGGGGCGATTGTCATCGAAACACATTAATGATAGTGAATGAGGCATGTTCATGAAGCGAAATAAGTTCCTAATGATTTATGAAGATTTAAAAAATAATATTTTATCGCAAGATTTAAATTATGGTGATCAATTACCTTCCGAACATGATTTAGTTGCCACTTATAATGCCTCTCGTGAGACCGTCAGAAAAGCATTAAATTTGCTTGAACGAGATGGAATGATTCAAAAAATGCGTGGTAAAGGTTCGATCGTTATTTTTCAAGAAATCACCGAATTTCCATTTACTGACTTGATCAGTTTTAAAGAAATAAAAGAGCGATTAGGCCTTAATTATCAGACAGAAGTCATTGTGAATGAAGTGGTAAAAGCACGTGAATACCCTAATGTTCAAAGAGAATTGAAGATTGCTGAAAGAGAAGAATTGATTCATATTCAAAGAACACGTCGCATAAATAATCAAGTGAAGATTTTTGACGAAGACTTTTTCTTAAAAACTGTAGTTGATGATATTTCTGATGATATAGCCAAAGATTCAATATATGCGTACTTAGAAAAGGATTTAAATTTGAATATTAGTTATTCAAGTAAATCGATTACATTTGAACCTTTTTCTTCTATAGAATATAAAATATTTGGAAACCAACTTACGCCGTATACAGCTACTGTTAGAAGTCATGTTTATCTTAAAGACACGACATGTTTCCAGTACAATATTTCGAAGCATATTGCGACTGATTTTAAGTTTAAAGAGTTTTCTAGAAGACGATAAAAAGTGACGTGATGACTGGATCATTAATGCAATTTTAAATGTATGTAAAAGCGTATTGTGAGATGAAGATGAAATTTTTACGCTTGCAAATCGATGCGAAATTATAGTATTATAAATCTTACCGTGCTAGGTGGGGAGGTAGCGGTTCCCTGTACTCGAAATCCGCTTTATGCGAGACTTAATTCCTTTGTTGAGGGCGCATTTTTGTGAAGTCTGCCCGAAGCACGTAGTGTTTGAAGATTTCGGTCCTATGCAATATGAACCCATGAACCATGTCAGGTCCTGACGGAAGCAGCATTAAGTGGATCCTCATATGTGCCGTAGGGTAGCCGAGATTTAGCTGTCGACTTCGGTTACGTTTATGATATGCGTTCGATACAAAGGTGCATGGTTTTTATTTTGAGATTAAAGCAAATAAGATATAGATGAAAGAGTGGCTTATCATATGATGAAGTCGCTCTTTTTTTATTAAATGGATTAATTTCACATAATTTGTTAAGGTTATACCGAAATAAACTAAATGACGATGAAAAATATTGAGTGATAAACGATAAAAATAAATTGATGAATTCATATGAATCTTGGAGGAGACATGCAAATTTTTTTAAGTACGTTAACAGAAGTTGACTATGATAAATCCCTTGATAGTATTGAAAGAAATTATGATCAAGATCCTGAAACAAGTTGGAAAGAGCGCGCACGTGTTAAGAATCTTCGAAAGTCTGAGAATTACAATTATGAGTTGGAAGTCATTGCTAAAAATGAGTCAAATGAGGTCGTAGGGCATGTATTATTAGCAGAAATCACGCTGACCTCACAAAATGATAAACAAACTGCTCTTGCAATAGGTGCATTATCGGTCAATTCAGAGGTACGTAAACAAGGTTTAGGTAAAGCGCTGATTCAAGCGGTAGAGGAACGCGCTAAAGCGCAAGGCTATGAGGCGATTTTTGTTTTATGTGATACGGATTATTTTGAAAATCTAGATTATAAAGATGCTCAACAATTCGATATTGGCATAGATGAAGAACAGAAAGAACACGATTTGTATGTTAAATTCCTAAATTCAAATGGAGAACGTTTTTCTGGTATGACAGTAGAACTTCCTGAAGTGTTGAAATAATTTATTTTCATTGAAAAGAAAAGTGACGAGCATGATATAATGGTGAGTAATTGTTAATGGAGGTGCTACAGTGGATTACCAAGCTTTGTATCGAATGTATAGACCGCAAAGTTTTGATGATGTCGTTGGACAAACACATGTCACTAAAACGTTACGTAATGCGATATCCAAAGGGAAACAATCCCATGCGTACATTTTCAGTGGACCCAGAGGAACTGGGAAAACGAGTATCGCAAAGGTGTTTGCAAAGGCAATTAATTGTCTTAACAGTGATGATGGAGAACCTTGTAATGAATGTGAGATTTGTAGAGGAATTACTCAAGGTACCAATTCTGACGTCATTGAAATAGATGCTGCGAGTAATAATGGTGTAGATGAGATTAGAAATATTAGAGATAAAGTCAAATATGCACCAAGTGAGTCTAAATATAAAGTATATATTATTGATGAGGTTCACATGTTAACGACTGGGGCGTTTAATGCGTTGCTTAAAACGCTTGAAGAACCTCCGGCACATGCAATTTTTATTCTTGCAACGACTGAACCACATAAAATTCCTCCTACGATTATTTCGAGAGCACAACGTTTTGATTTTAAAGCAATTAGCATGGATCAAATTGTAGACCGTTTGAAATTCGTAGCAGACTCTCAATCGTTGGACTATGATGAAGCGGCGTTAGAATTTATTGCAAAGGCTTCAGAAGGTGGCATGCGTGATGCACTGAGTATCATGGACCAAGCGATTGCCTTTGGAGAGGAAAAGTTAACATTGCAAGATGCATTAAATGTGACAGGAAGTGTTGATGAAGCGGCGTTAAACGAACTATTTAAAGATGTGGTCAATGGAGATGTAAAAGCAGCTTTCGGTAGATATCATCACTTTATATCTGAAGGTAAAGAAGTGAATCGTCTCATCAACGACATGATTTATTTTGTTAGAGATACGATTATGAATAAAACATCGAATGAAACGATTGAATTTGATGCCCTCATCGATTTCGAACTGGATATGCTTTATCGCATGATTGATATTATTAATGACACCTTAGTTTCTATAAGATTTAGTGTGAATCAGAATGTTCACTTTGAGGTATTATTAGTCAAACTTGCTGAAATGATTAAAGCACAACCACAAACTGTTCAGAATGTAGCAACGACGACTGTAGCGACAGAACCTGATAATGATGTATTGCTTCAGCGTATGGAACAGCTTGAAAATGAATTAAAAACACTGAAAGCACAAGGTGTTCCAAACGGAGGTCAAACACAACAACCTAAGAAACCTACACGTACTGTTCAACGCTCTAAAAATGCATTTTCAATGCAACAAATAACAAAAGTACTAGACAAAGCGAATAAAGAAGATATCAAATTGTTGAAAGATCACTGGCAAGAAGTGATTGACCATGCGAAAAGCAATGATAAAAAATCATTAGTGAGTCTGTTGCAAAACTCAGAACCTGTCGCAGCTAGCGAAGACCACGTGTTAGTTAAATTTGAAGAAGAAATTCATTGTGAAATCGTTAATAAAGATGATGAAAAACGTAATAATATAGAGAGTGTTGTATGTAATATAGTAGATAAATCTGTTAAAGTCGTAGGTGTTCCCTCAGATCAATGGCTCAGAGTAAGAGCAGAATATTTACAAAATCGTAATTCAAACGGTGATAATAGTAGTGAATCTGGAGAAGAACACCAACCAAAACAAGTTGATGTAGCACAAAAAGCTAAAGATTTATTTGGTGAGGAAACAGTACATATGATAGACGAAGACTGATACATGACAAGCAATATATTCGTATGTATAATGTAATAAAAGCGATTTATTAATGAGACTGTTTAATTTCAAGGAGGAAATGATATTATGCGCGGTGGCGGAAATATGCAACAAATGATGAAACAAATGCAAAAAATGCAAAAGAAAATGGCTCAGGAACAAGAAAAATTAAAAGAAGAACGTGTTGCCGGAACAGCAGGCGGTGGCATGGTTACTGTAACAGTGACTGGTCATAAAGAAGTGGTAGATGTAGAAATTAAAGAAGAAGCAGTAGATCCAGATGACGTAGAAATGCTTCAAGATTTAGTATTAGCTGCTACAAACGAAGCGATGAACAAAGCTGATGAGTTAACTCAAGAACGTTTAGGTAAACATACTCAAGGCTTAAACATCCCTGGAATGTGATAAATAATGCATTATCCAGAACCTATTTCTAAACTTATAGACAGTTTTATGAAACTGCCAGGCATTGGTCCTAAGACGGCTCAACGTCTGGCTTTTCATACTTTAGATATGAAAGAAGACGATGTTGTTCAGTTTGCTAAATCGTTAGTAGACGTAAAGCGAGAACTTACGTATTGTAGCGTTTGTGGTCATATCACTGAAAATGACCCTTGCTACATTTGTGAAGATAAACAACGCGATCGATCAGTGGTTTGTGTAGTTGAAGATGATAAAGACGTTATTGCAATGGAAAAAATGCGCGAGTACAAAGGTCTATATCATGTGTTACATGGTTCGATATCGCCAATGGATGGCATTGGACCTGAAGATATTAATATTCCAGCGTTAGTTGAGCGCCTGAAAAGTGATGAAGTTAAAGAATTGATCTTAGCAATGAATCCGAATTTAGAAGGCGAGTCAACTGCTATGTATATTTCAAGGTTAGTGAAACCAATTGGAATCAAAGTTACACGCTTAGCACAAGGTTTATCCGTAGGTGGAGATTTAGAGTATGCAGATGAAGTGACATTATCTAAAGCCATTGCTGGAAGAACTGAAATGTAGATTGAATTTGAAAGGGAGTGGGACAGAAATATAATTTAGCAAAATTATTTTCGTTGTCCCTCTCCCAACTTGCATTGTTTGTAGAATTTCTTTTTAAGAAATTCTCTATGTTGGGGCCCCGCCGGCAAGGATGGCTAGGATTAAAAGAAGCTTGATATAAGCGCACTTTTAATTCAGACATCTACTGCCAATATGTTAAAGAAAGCTGAGACGATTAATTATGTCCCAGCTTCTTTTTTATTTGAGGAAAGGAATTTGAGTAGGGAATAGGATATTTGATAGAAAAAGTGTGAGGATGTAAGTATGGAAAGTCATCGAACGCTGTTGCAGAGTACAAAAAGTTTGGTATTGAGGGTAGATTCTAAATAAATTGAAAAAACTTTTAAAAAAAGTTAAAGTTTGTGAAATGAAGGAGCTAGTGCATCTATGAATTGTGGCAAAGCAAATTTTAAAAGGGAAAGGCGATTATTAAATCTTTATTTTGTATTTTAAGTTCGGATATTGGAGTTTGGATGTTTTAGAATTGTTAAGCTAGTGTAAATTTTACCGTTGTTAAAAAGCTCTAAAGCCTGTATAGTATTTATTTGTTGAGCGAAACAAATCAACTGAAATCTTAAACAGACATTAAAATTAATTATAAAAAGTTGTTGACTTCAACTTTTCAAAAGAGTATAATTAATTCTTGTCGGTAAGAAAAATGAACATTGAAAACTGAATGACAATATGTCAACGTTAATTCCAAACAAACAGTAACGAAAGTTACAAACTATTT
>VNIU01000011.1_pt1 | contig 218251 bp, 227 predicted proteins | sample 7248601 | NCBI WGS metagenome assembly VNIU01 (sample SAMN12251564, study PRJNA551026) | human skin metagenome | isolation source: skin samples from healthy patients and patients infected with Netherton Syndrome | host: Homo sapiens | place: France:Paris
TATGGGAAATGAATATTAATGTACTTGTAACGGTAAGGACTAGGTACTGTCACAGTACTTCGAGCAAAATTTGTTTGTTAATATAAACAACACAAAGGAGATAACTTCTCTTAATAAGAAGTTATACACATTATAACAGAAGAGAACTAAAATGTGAATAGAAAATTCAGAAAATTTAAATTTGTTTATAAATTCATTGCTTAACTTGATTTTATGGCACGCATAGTATTTACGTTTTTAATAATTATAATGAATAGTTATCAGAAGTATAGAACTGAAAATGAAGTGCATCATAAAAGTGTTGAAAAGCTCATACTACTTGTAGTTATATAGAGGGTATGTTTATATTATAATCGAAAGGATTATGTAAAAAATGCTTAAGCAAGGCGATAAAAAGTACATATAGGACACTTATATAAGTGGGTGAATATAATATGGAACGTGTAATATATGGTATTAATATCCTTAACTATATCATCGTTTTAACTATGATTTTTATCTTTAGAGATGCGTTAAGTAGTTATGGATTTTACATTGTTGCTACCTTTAGTGCAACAAGTTTACTGTTATTACTATTATCTATAATTTATAGTATTTATTATCGATACAATGATGACTTGAAAAATCATTGCTACATTAGCGTTTTTATCAATTTATTTAATATCATAATTATCGCTACAGCACTTTTAATCTTTTTATTCTAAGCTTCAATGAAATATATACTTACGTAATTTATATTAAATTCGGTTGACTTGTAAATTAATTAAGAAAGAATAGAGCGAAATAGCAAAGAAGTAACGAACTTTGCTTTCGCTTTTTTTATATCTTATTTTCTAAAAGTAGCGACTTTAGTCTCAACTTTTAGAAAATTTAATCATCACAGGTTTAAATTTCATATAAAGTCTCGTATGATGTTTATATATTACAGCTTTTACCTAAGACATTGCAGAGGGGATGAGTATAGTGAATAAACTTATTAGAGATATAGTATTTGTTATTATAGGTTCTTTTATTTTTTCTGCTGGTGTGAATGCCTTTATTATTTCCGGTAATTTAGGTGAAGGTGGTGTGACAGGTATGGCAATCATACTTTACTATGCCTTTCATATTTCGCCGGCAGTGACTAATTTTGTTGCTAATGCTATTTTAATCATCGCAGGTTACAAGTTTCTAAGTAAACGAAGCACGTATTTAACCATTTTGGCAACCATATTAATCTCTGTATTTTTAGGATTAACTGAAAACTGGCATATTAAAACGTCAAATATCATTATTAATTGCATATTTGGTGGTGGTTCGGTGGGACTTGGTATTGGGATAATCGTGTTAGCCGGAGGAACAACTGCTGGGACAACAATTCTTGCACGGATTGCTAATAAATATTTAGACGTTAGTACACCTTATGCTTTGCTCTTTTTTGATTTAATTGTGGTACTGATTTCTTTAACAGTATTACCAATAGAAATGGTATTAGTCACTGTTATTTCACTCTATATAGGTACTAAAGTTATGGAATATGTCATTGAAGGATTAAACACAAAAAAAGCAATGACCATTATTTCAAGTAAGTCTGAAGATGTAGCTAAAGCAATTGGTGAGCAGGTAGGAAGAGGCCTGACCATATTAAATGGGCATGGGTATTATACACGAGAGCAAAAAGATGTCTTGTACGTGGTCATCAGTAAGACGCAAGTGTCAAGAGCAAAGCGCATTATTAAGCGTATTGATGATCATGCATTTTTAGTGATTCACGATGTGCGTGATGTCTATGGGAATGGTTTTCTTGTCGAAGAATAATCAAAGGAATAGAACAGAAATCGAACTTCTTAACAAAGGTTGTATTGTTTAGCACAATAATCATGCTAAGTTTGAACACGTAGTGCTTATTTATATTTGTTGAATCCCACATGATTGTTGTTGGGAGCGGGACAGCATTCATTATAAATTCGTAGTCCCGCCCCGGCAAGGTTGACTAGGAATGAAAAAAGCGTGGTATAAGCGTATTTTCAATTCAGTCAACTACTGTCAATATAGTGTTCATCGCCTAAAATATATTGATGTCTCAACCATTTTGTATAAATAAAAAAGTTTGTTAGTCAATAACTTGTAAAGATGTTATAATAGCTTTTATGATAATGATTATCAATTGCGTTGTGACAATTAAAATATAGAATAGAAATAAATGAGAATAAATAGAAAGTTGGGGAATTATGAGTCGCTTGAATGGACAACAAGTTGAAATTGGATATGGTGATCATACGATAATTAATAACCTTGATGTAGAAATTCCTGATGGTAAAATAACATCAATTATTGGACCAAATGGATGTGGGAAATCTACGTTATTGAAAGCTTTATCTCGATTACTGTCGATAAAAAAAGGACAAATTATACTTGATGGTGAAAGTATTCATACACAGTCAACAAAAGAAATTGCTAAAAAGATTGCAATCTTACCACAATCTCCAGAAGTAGCTGATGGTTTAACGGTAGGTGAACTTGTTTCATATGGCCGTTTTCCGCATCAGAAAGGATTTGGTCGTCTTTCAGCTGAAGATAAAAAAGAAATTGATTGGGCATTAACTGTAACAGGAACATATGACTTCCGTCACCGCTCAATTAATGACTTAAGTGGTGGACAAAGACAACGCGTATGGATTGCAATGGCCTTAGCACAAAAAACCGACATTATATTTTTGGATGAACCTACAACATACTTAGATATTTGTCACCAGTTAGAAATTTTAGAACTTGTTCAGCGTTTAAACGAAGAACAAGGGTGCACCATTGTGATGGTCTTACATGATATTAACCAGGCTATTCGCTTTTCAGACCATTTGATTGCTATGAAAGATGGGGAAATCGTCGCAAATGGTACAACTAAAGAGGTACTTACAAAGCAAATCTTAGAACAGGTGTTTAATATTGATGTTGTGTTAAGTGAAGATCCACGTACAGGCAAACCATTATTAGTTACCTATGATTTGTTTAGTAAAACATACTCATAAAGATATTTTGAAAAGGATACGTTTTTATGTCGAGCAAAGTAAGTAAGAAAAGAATCAGTTTTATTGTTTATTTGATAGCGACAATAATATTGCTAATAATGGCATTATTATGCTCCATCCTAATAGGGGATGCTAAAATTGATTTTGGCACTATCATGGAAGCAATTTTTAATTATAATCCACATAATCAGCAGCATAATATTATTAGTGAAATTCGTATACCAAGAGATTTAGGTGCTGTCCTTGTTGGGATGGCTTTAGCAGTCGCTGGTGCTGTTATTCAAGGCGTAACTAAAAATGGATTGGCAGACCCTAGCTTAATTGGTTTAAATTCAGGTGCATCATTTGGATTGGCAACAACGTTTGCTTTTTATCCAAGTGCACCTTTTTTAATCATGATGTTGGCTGGATTTTTGGGAGCTATGATAGGTGGATTGATTGTCTTGATGATTGGTAGGTCAAGACGTGACGGATTTAATCCCATGCGCATTATTCTAGCTGGTGCAGCGGTCAGTGCAATGTTGACGGCTTTGAGTCAAGGGATAGCATTGGTATTTCGATTAAATCAATCGTTGACGTTTTGGTCAGCTGGAGGTGTATCAGGTACCACGTGGCATCAATTATGGTGGAGTGGTCCGATCATTATTGTTGCAATCATCGTGATGTTAACCATAAGTAAGCAGTTGACGATTTTAAACCTAGGTGAATCTTTAGCAAAAGGATTAGGTCAGAATGTAACGCTGATTAGAGGCTTAAGTTTAATTTTATCAATGGTACTTGCTGGTGTAGCAGTCTCTATGGTAGGGCAAATCGCATTTGTTGGTTTAATGGTACCTCACATAGTTCGATTTTTAGTTGGTACGGATTATGCTAAAGTATTGCCATTGACAGCGATTATGGGTGGTTTGCTGATGATTGTAGCGGATACAGTAGCGCGCATGTTAGGAGATGCTCCAGTGGGTGCAATCATATCATTTATCGGTGTACCTTACTTCTTATATCTTGTTAAAAGAGGAGGGCGTTCGATATGATTGATCCAAGACTTAGACGTAAACAAATCATTACATTTATTATCATCACGGTGTTATTACTTTTTGCATGTGCTCTAAGTGTTTCGACCGGTGAATATAAAATTCCTATGGATCGTTTTTTTAAGACGTTATTTGGTTTTGGAGAATATACTGACCAGCTTATCTTGATGGAATTTAGGTTTCCAAGAATGATTATTACTATTTTAGCAGGCGCCGCATTAAGTATGAGTGGCGCGATTATTCAAAGTGTTACTAAAAATCCAATTGCAGAACCAGGTATTTTAGGTATTAATGCTGGTGGCGGTTTTGCCATTGCCATTTTTGTTTCTATAGGGCAAGTTGATCCAGATAATTTCATTTATGTGTTACCACTCATTAGTATTATTGGTGGTGTAGCAACTGCACTTTTAATTTTTTCATTTAGTTTAAATAAAAGAGATGGCATTACGCCATCGAGTATGGTGCTTGTAGGTGTTGGAATGCAAGCAGCATTGTATGGCGGCTCGATTACGTTAACTTCTAAATTTGATGAAGATCAGTCAGAGTTCATCGCGAATTGGTTTGCAGGAAGTATATGGGGAGACGAATGGGCATTTGTACTTGCATTCTTACCATGGATTGTGATTATTTTACCTTATTTATTATTTAAATCTAATGAATTAAATTTAATTAACACACATGAACACATTGCAAAAGGCTTAGGTGTTAAATTAGAACGTGAAAGAATCGTGTTGTTTTTTGTAGCAGTAATACTTTCTTCAGTTGCCGTAGCTGTTGCTGGCTCGATTGCTTTTATTGGCTTGATGGGGCCACATATTGCTAAGACAATTGTTGGTCCAAGACATCAACTTTTCTTAACTATAGCAGTAGTAATAGGTGCGTTCTTGCTTGTTATTTCAGATACAATTGGTAAATTAGTTTTAGAACCAACAGGTATACCTGCAGGCATTGTAGTAGCCATTATCGGTGCACCTTATTTCCTATTTTTAATGTATAAAGCTAAATCTATTTAATAAAATTCGTGTTGGAATGAATCAAAAAGGTAAAATATTTAGCTAAGTCAATACAGCTAATACCATTTGTAAAAGTATTAATGAGCCAATGTGCTTGCTTTTTTATATTTTGATAAATTACATTACGATTGATAACTTGATGTTGCTGGGAGCGGGATTACGAATTCATAATGAATTTTGTACCGCTCCTTATATTTATGTGTTGGTAGTAGTTGTAGTAAATATGTGATATGCAGTTAAAACATTATGCATCCTTTATATAGCCATAAATGATATATCAAGCTGTTTCTTAAAATGAAAATTCGACAATGATGAAAGATTGATTTTAATGCATGTATCGTATATTTTATAAGTGAATATGACCTGGTCAAAACGGAAGGTAGCATCTTGTTGGGGTTTAAGTGGAAAAGTACAATTAATGTTGGCATTTCATATGTAATATTTTATATAATTTATAGTAATACAACTTGTGATAGATGGCAGAAGGTAAAAATACTAAATGCAGGGAGAGATGACTTATGACAGCAATTGTTTTGGTAAGTCATAGTGAAGCGATTGCAAATGGTACGAAAGACTTACTGAAGGATATCTCAAAAGATGTTAATATTATTGCATATGGTGGAGAAAATCATAAGTATGGAACGTCAGCAGACGATATTTTAACAATACTGAATCAATTAGAAGAAGATGCATTGTGTTTTTATGACTTAGGATCGGCAGATATGAATTTAGACTTAGCAATTGAGGCATATGATGGAAGTTTTCATATTTATAAAGTGAATGCGCCAATTGTGGAGGGTAGTTTTACCGCAACAGTAAATTTGTCAATGGGAGAAACTGTTGACAAAATATTAAATGATATTGAACAATATTCATTCAAAAAATCAACATTTTAATTATAAAATTAAAATGTAAAAGTTATACTGTGAAATTTTTGCATAGTGCATGCGAAAATGTAAGGTTTATGTTAAACTAAGGAAAATGAGTCCATCTGTGAAAGGAGGACATTAGTATGCAAGAACAAATAAAGAATTTAGTTTTAAATGGTAACTTTGATGCTGTAAGAGAATTAATGTCCGAAGCAGATTATTTAGAATTTGAAGAAGCATATATCTCAAGTGCGCATGAAGTTGAAAGCATGATGTTTTATACGTGCATTTTAGATATGATAAAAGATGAAGAAACAGCTGAATTACATGATTTAGCATTTTTATTACTTGTTTACCCATTGAGTGAAGCAGAAGGTGCGTTGAATTCTGCATATTATCATGCACAAGCATCTATTCAATTAACTGAAGGTAAAGAAGTGAAAAGCTTATTACAAATGCTGTTACTACATGCAATTCCTGAGCCAGTCATTTCAGATGCAAAAGCACTTAAAGTAGCTAAACAAATATTGAAATTAGATCCATCGAATAGTGTGGCAAGAAATATTCTTAAAGAGACAGCTAAACGTATGGATAACGTTGTTGTAGATTTCAACGAATTAAATCGCTATAAAGATGCACATTCATAATATCATTTAAGCTGCGTTAGAAAAACCTTAAACTTGTCAATTGATGAGTTTAGGGCTTTTCTTTTGTTGAAAACGGTTTGCATCTTATCTTCTACTTTCGTGTGTTTACTGTTATAGTATTAAGGTTAATTAGAAATTCAGAAGCAAAGATGCACTACATAACAAAAAAATGGGTAATATTACAACGAGCTCTATTGCTGTTTAGCATAGGCAATAACGCTGATTTGCACCGTCACAACAGCTTTATGCATACTTGCATATTGCAATCAGTACGTTATAATGCTCAATGTCTAAATTTTAAGGAGGTAATTATTTACATGGGGCTGAATAAAGAAGCTGTTAAAATAGGTTTCGCTTACGTCGGCATTGTTGTCGGCGCAGGATTTTCAACCGGTCAAGAAGTTATGCAATTCTTTACACCTTATGGTTTATGGTCATATATTGGTGTAGTTTTATCTGGTTTAATATTAGGATTCATTGGGCGCCAAGTAGCTAAAATTGGTACAGCATTTGAAGCGACAAACCATGAATCAACGCTTCAGTACATTTTTGGTGAAAAGTTTAGTAAAATATTCGATTATATTCTTGTCTTTTTCTTATTTGGTATTGCAGTTACAATGATTGCAGGTGCAGGATCTACATTTACTGAGAGTTTTGGTATTCCTACATGGCTTGGTGCATTAATTATGACACTGGTCATCTACGGCACATTACTTTTAGACTTCAATAAAATCGTACAGGCGTTAGGAATAGTAACGCCATTCTTAATTGTGATGGTCGTGTTAATCGCTATTGTGTACTTATTTAAAGGCACAGTACCTTTAAATGAAGTTGATCAAGTTGTTCCTAAAACAAGTATCGTTTGGGGCATATTAAAAGGTTTACAATACGGAGGATTAGCATTTGCTGTTGGATTTAGTACCATTGTAGCTATCGGGGGTGATGCTTCAAAACGTCACGTCTCAGGTGCAGGTGCAATGTTTGGAGGTATTGTTTATACTATTTTGTTAGCACTTATTAACTTTGCTTTACAAACAGAATATCCAAATATTAAAGATGCGGCAATACCTACATTAAACCTAGCTAATGAAATCAATTCTTGGTTAGGATTGATATTGACAATAATTATGTTAGCTGTCATGTATAATACGATATTAGGTTTATGCTATTCATTTGCTGCACGTTTTACTGAACCGTACAGTAAGAAGTATCATATTTTTATAATAATCATGATGATTGCAGCATATATTTTAAGCTTCGTAGGCTTTGCTGATTTAATTAACTCACTTTATAATATTATGGGAGTTGTAGGATTATTTATTGTTGTTGCAGTACTTATAAAATATTTTAAACGTAAAAATGACAATAAAAAACATATTGCGTAAAGAATCATGGCAATTACGCTTTACAATTAAATTAAGTTGTTTTAATCTTAAAAGCAATTCGTCACTATGAAAAAGGCGAGTTGCTTTAATTTTACAATGTTAAATTGAGTAGAAGAAGTCTATTGATTATGGATGAAGGGATAGAAAATGAAAGAGACTAGAAAATGGTCTTGGATTACGTTGATATGCGTGTTAGTTATTGGTAGTTTGGTTGCGCTTGACTTAAAATATCATTACGATTCAGACCAAAATAATCATAGAACAAACAATAAAGTACAGATTAATAATAAAAATGTCCAAGTCTTTACGGATATTACTTATAGCCATGGTTATCCTAATAGCAAATTAGATATCATTACACCTGAAACAGTTAATGAAAATAGCAAGTTACCAATCATCTTTTGGATGCATGGCGGTGGGTTTGTTGCAGGAGATAAGCAGTATAAAAATCCATTGCTTTCTAAAATTGCTGAACAGGGTTATGTCGTTGTAAATGTTAATTATGCTTTAGCACCTAACTATAAATATCCAACACCGTTAAAACAAATGGATGCAGCGGTAAAATTTATGAAAGATAATCAACATGACTTCCCAATTGATTTTGACCAAGTCATATTAGGTGGGGACTCGGCAGGTGCCCAATTAATGAGTCAATATACTGCAATGCAAACAAATGATAAATTGCGTGAAGAAATGCGTTTCCAACAACAATTCACGCCAGAACAGTTAAAAGGAGCAATTTTTTTCGGTGGCTTTTATAATATGCAGACGGTACGTGCAACTGAATTTCCTCGTATTCAAATGTTTATGCGCAGTTATACTGGTTCTGCCAATTGGGAAACAGATTTTAAAAATATTTCACAAATGTCGACGATTCAGCAAGTGACAAAGCAATTTCCTCCCACTTATTTATCTGTAGGTGACGGCGATCCATTTTACAGCCAAAATGAAAGTTTTATCCGTAAACTTAAAAGTAAACATGTACCTACTACGACACTTTTTTACGATGGTACACATCATTTACATCATCAATATCAATTTCATTTAGAAAAGCCGGAATCTAAAGAAAACATGAAGCGGGTATTGCTATTTCTAAGTCGAAATACGTCTTCATCAGGTGTTGAACGAGGCAATAATCATAGTTTAGACACGCATACACCAGAGAATAATACAGTTAATCTGCTACCTATCGAATGATGATAACAATAATTGTATTTCCGATTAGGTAATGATAAATAAGAGTTAACGCCACGACCAAAAAGTACATTATAGGTCGTGGCGTTATAGCGTATTTAAATATTATGTATAAAATTATATGGTTCAGCAGTGGTACTTTATCATAGTATAAAACACGTTAACGCTATATAGGTATTACGGACTAAATTAACAATTTGCCCAACACATACTTGCTATAATATTTACCATTTATGAACAGCTTATCTCTCAACTCGCCTTCAATAATAAAACCTAAACTTTTAAACAATATGACAGCGCTTTGATTTTCTGGAACTATAGAAGCTTCAAGACGACGAATATGACGATTTAATGCCCATGCTTCTGCAGCGTTTATCAAGGCTTGTCCAATACCTTTACGTTGATATAAATATTTTACGCCTAAGGATATAATAGCCTCATGTTTTGTACGTTCATAATTTTTTGTAGTTACAAAGGCATAGCCAACAAGTTGTTCATCTTGTTCGGCCACGAAAATCGTATTTGCCGGAGATGTTATAAATTTTTCTAAGTTTTTACTTGCACGTTGAATGGTAGGAGCATATTCACCTGGATTATATAATGTGAATTCAGATTCATCATATACTGTCGACAATAGTTGTATGAAGTTTTCTACATCTTTAATGCTTATTTCGCGTATAATAGGAGCCATAGTAGACCTCCAATCGTTTAGAATTTATCGTTCTACTATAGTATAGTATATTAAAAGTATAATTGCTCATATCTTTAGTGATTGTTAAAGGGGATATTAAGATGAAACCAAATGTATTGCTTGCAGGGGGTAGTGGCTTTTTAGGTAAACATATTGGTTCTGCCATTGAACATGAGGCAACTTTATATGCTTTATCTAAATATCCAAACCCTCAAGAGACAAAAATTGAAAGTATTACTTGGTTAAAGAAAGATATATATAATTATAAAGATGTCCTAAGTGCAATGGAAGGGATGGACATCGCTATCTTCTACATTGATCCAAATAAACATTCAGCAAAGCTAACACAAGCAACAGCGAGAGATTTAAACCTAATTGCCGCTGATAATTTTGGACGTGCTGCCGCCAAGACAAGCGTGGCAACTATTATATATATTACTGGTAGTCGTTTTGACAAAGAAACGGTGGAGCGTCTGAGCGCATACGGTGTTAACGTACAACAAACAGAGCACATAGTCAAACGGCCACATATTAACGTTGAATTACAAGTTTCTAAGTATGACGATGTCAGAAATGCAATGCATATTGTTTTGCCAAAAAAATGGACACTGAGTCAATTAGTAGATTATTTTATGACTTGGCTAGGTAATACAAAAGGCACTTTTGTTAATACGTGTAAAGAAGGAGATAATTACATTATCTATGGTAAAGTTAAACATAAACCACTTGCCATTATAAAAATTGGTGCAGAAGTAGATGGCATGATTACTTTAAACCTTGTTGGAGGTCGTCTAGTACATCCAAATTTGAAAAAACAGGGCAAATTGGAATTTAGACAATTAAAAGGAACCCAAATGGTTATTGTACATTTATATGATTACATTCCGCGATTATTTTGGCCAATATATTATGTTATTCAAGCTCCCTTACAAGGATTAATTATGCGTGGATTTGAAATTGATTGTAGAATCAAGCATTTTCAAGGGCGTATACAAGATGGAGAAAAGATTAAATACACAAAATAATGAAGGTGAAAATTCATGCAAATATTACTCGTAGAAGACGATAAGACGCTATTTAAAGAATTGAAAAAAGAACTAGAACAATGGGATTTTAACGTTATGGGAGTAGAAGATTTTAGCAATGTGATGGAGACATATGAACAAGTTCAACCGGAGATTGTTATTATGGATGTTCAACTTCCTAAATATGATGGATTCTATTGGTGTCGAAAAATGCGCCAAGTGTCTAACGTGCCCATCTTATTTTTATCATCTCGTGATAACCCAATGGATCAAGTAATGAGTATGGAATTAGGTGCAGACGATTATATGCAAAAACCATTTTATACCAACGTGCTTATTGCAAAATTACAAGCGATTTATCGTCGAGTGTATGAGTTTGGCGTAGAAGAAAAGCGTATTTTAAATTGGCAAAAAGCAGTTGTCGATTTATCAAAAGATAGTATTCAAAAAGACGATAAAGTGATTTATTTATCTAAAACAGAGATGATTATCTTAGAAATGTTAATTACGAAACAAAATCAAATCGTGACGCGTGACACATTAATTACAGCACTCTGGGAAGACGAAGCCTTTGTTAGTGATAATACCTTAACTGTTAATGTTAATCGTTTGCGTAAAAAATTAGCTGAATTAGATATGGATACTGCGATTGAAACAAAAGTTGGTAAAGGATATATGGCTCATGAATAACGTGAAATGGTTTTGGCTGTTTATCAAGACACGTAAGAATTGGGTGCTATGGTTTTTATTTTTAAACCTAATGATGCTGGGTATTTCTTATATTGATTACGATATTTCTGTTGATAGTATGATTTATTTAGTGGTGTTAAACATTGGAATGACTGCTATCTTTTTACTCTTTGCTTTTTTAAAAGAAATTAAGTTATATCAACATTTTTATGAAAATAAAGAAATAGAGGAAATAAAGCATAAAGGACTCGCAGAAAGCCCGTTTCAAGAACAAATCGTGGATTATTTGTATCGCAAATTGAATTTACAAAAGGAAAAAGTAACAAAACAGCAACATCAGATTAAAGTAACGGAACAATCAATAACTGAATTTGTTCATGATATTAAAACGCCTGTGACAGCAATGAAATTGTTAATTGATCAGGAACAAAATCAACAGCGCAAACAGTCATTGCTTTATGAGTGGTCTAGAATTAATGAAATGTTAGATAAACAATTATACTTAACGCGCTTAGAGTCTCAAAATAGAGATATGTACTTTGAACAAGTATCATTAAAACGTTTAGTGATTGATGAAATACAATTAACAAGACACATTAGCCAAGCAAAAGGTATTGGCTATAACTTATCATTTGATGGTAATACAATGGTCTACACAGATGTAAAATGGTGCCGCATGATGATTCGGCAAATTTTGTCAAATTCTTTAAAATATAGTAAAAACTCTGATATTCATATGTCAGGCTATATTAAAGGTGAACACGTCCATTTGAAAATTCAAGATGAGGGCAGAGGCATTAGTCAGAAAGACTTGCCAAGAATTTTTGATCGAGGTTATACATCAACTGCTAATCGTGATGAAACAGCTTCTTCGGGTATGGGATTATATTTGGTTGACAGTGTTAAAGCACAATTAGGTATCCAAATTGAAGTGATGTCTGAAATAGGTAAAGGTACGACATTTATTTTAATTTTCCCAAAACAAAATGAGATTATGAAACGGTTGTCAGAAGTGACAAAATTGTCATATTAAATAAGTGTATTGTTACTTAAGATAGCGGCGTTACATATATCGACTCGTTATAATTAAGAGTGAAGATGGATGTAAGGAGTGTTGTTGTGTCAATATTAGTAGTTAAAGAATTAACTAAAATATACGGAAGTAAAGATATGCAGCAGGAAGTTTTAAGAGGTATTAATCTTTCAGTTGATGAAGGTGAATTTGTCTCAATAATGGGACCTTCTGGCTCTGGAAAAACGACGTTATTAAATATTTTGGGATCAATTGATTATATGTCACAAGGTTCAGTAGAATTAGCTGGACATAAACTAGAAAAAATGTCGAATAAAGCGCTATCTGATATGCGTAAGCGGGATATTGGGTTTATTTTTCAAGATTATAATTTACTACATACATTGACGGTAAAAGAGAATATTTTATTGCCGTTATCTGTACAAAAAATTAGTAAAGAGATGGCAATGAAGCGTTATCATAAAGTTGTTGAAACATTAAATATTGCAGAATTGGGTGATAAATACCCTTCAGAACTTTCTGGTGGTCAACGGCAGCGAACATCTGCCGCACGCGCTTTTATTACATTACCTAAAATTATTTTTGCAGATGAACCTACAGGCGCTTTAGACTCCAAAAGTTCTCAAGATTTATTGGAACGACTTGTCTATATGAATAAATATCGACAAACGACAATTATCATGGTCACGCATGATCCATTAGCAGCAAGCTTTTCTAATCGTGTAGTCATGTTGAAAGATGGACAAATATTTACTGAGCTCTATCAAGGGGATGATGACGATGAAACATTTTATCGTGAAATTATTCGCACACAAAGTGTTTTAGGTGGGGTTCATCATGAATTTTAATCATATTATCTTGAAAAACTTTAGACAAAATATGAGGCATTATGCGCTGTATTTATTGTCACTTATTATTAGTATTGTCTTATATTTTAGCTTTGTCACAATTAGGTATGTGCGCCATATTAATATTAATCAATCTTTCGATGTCATCCGTGAAGGAACACAATTTGGCAGTTATTTTTTATTTGTGATTATTCTTATTTTCATCATTTATTCAAATATGCTATTTGTTAAGCGGCGCTTTCGAGAATTTGCTTTATATCAAGTGATCGGCTTAAGTAAGCGTAATTTAGTACATATTGTAATGGTTGAGCAGATTGCTATTTATTTCGTAACGTCTATTATTGGTATTCTAATCGGCTTATTTAGCACTAAAATTTTATTGATGATTGTCTTGAAATTGTTAGGCGCTAAAGCAACTGCGCCAATTGTATTTAGTGCTGAAGCCCTGTTACAAACTGGTATGCTTATTGGTAGTGCGTTTATCTTAACTATGGTGCAATCGATTATTTTTATTTATAGATATTCGCTTACAGAATTATTTGAAGACACGGAAGTTAAAGCATTAAGCAATAGTAAGTTGAGTTTTAAGGAAGCGATCTTCGGCATATTAGGGTTACTGATGATCGCAACAAGCTATTACTTTATTACGAATCATCTTGTTGATTTTGTACATATTTCAGTATTGTTTATCATTTGTATTTTATTATTAATAGGGCCATATTTTTTCTTTAGAAGTTCTGTATCTTTAGTCTTAAAATTATTAAAAAGGTTTAAGCAAGGGTCTGTGAATGTGAGTGATGTCATATTTACATCGTCTTTAGTCTATCGTGTGCGTAAAAACGCCTTTTCCTTAACGGTAATGGCGATTATTTCATCTATTACTGTTACAGTTCTTTGTATCGCTGCAATAAGTCGCAGCTCGTTAACGAACGAAGTACTATTGGCCTCTCCATATGATGTTACAACGAATCAAACTGCTGCTGCTAATCAATTATCATATATGTTAAATCAACGACAGATTGAACATGACTATAATTATAAAGAATTAATTTATACACACCTTTATAAAAATAAATTATTCAATAGCGATACTGCTAGACCATATTATGTTAATGTCACAAGTGCTGCCTTTTTTCCTAATCGGAACGTAGAGAAAGGTGAAGCAGATTTAATTATCCCTGATGGAACAATTCGACAGTATATGAAACATTACCCACATGGTACTACAGGTATAGGTACTAAAAAACATCATATTAATGTGAAATTAAACAAGGTAATACATGACGTTTATTTTAAAGAAGATAATGATTTAGGAGACCCAACGTTTATATTGAATGATTCAGACTATCAGAAAATTAAAACACATGCTAAAAAGAAAGATAAGATAGTACAATATGGCTTTGATTTAACACATCGGAAAGACGTACCTAAACTGGAGATGATTGTTAATGATATGAATCATCAACTAGAAACACGTAGTCAGATTGTAAGCGAAGTATCCAGCATAACAGGAATTGTGCTATTTGTGACATCATTTTTAGGCATCACATTTCTCATCGCAGTAGGCTGTATTATATATATTAGACAAATGGATGAAACCGAAGATGAACTCGAAAACTATTCCATACTGCGTAAATTAGGTTTCAACCAATACGATATGACAAAAGGACTAAAACTTAAAGTCACATTCAACTTTGGTCTACCACTCATCATTGCACTACTGCACGCCTACTTCATCTCAAGAGGATTCATGGACATCATAGGAACCAATAATACAAGCCCTATATACATCGTTATGACCATATACAGCACCATATACGCCATATTTGCAATCATCACATACAACCACACCAAACGCACCATCAGCCACTCGATATAGGGGCCCCAACACAAAGAAACTAATAAAATTAGTTTCCCCAAGCAAAGCAAGTTGGGGTGGGCCTCAACAGAGAGGAAGCGGGACAGCATTCATTATGAATTCGTAGTCCTGCCCCGGCAAGGTTGACTAGGATTGAAAAAGCTTGATATAAGCATATGTTCAATCCAGTCAACTACTGCCAATATATCATTCATAGATATGGTGTTATGGCCATATATTAAGTTGCTTTAAAATACAGTCATTAAAAAGTGTATTCCAGTTACTTATTGCATCAAGCATTACGATTACATTGTCTAATTGTAAAGAATTTGTAAATAGAATTGTGATATTGTAAATTTTATGCTATTTTCAAAGAGGGACAAAGTCAGTATTTGAGAACATTTTTTCGCGATGCATAATGACATACTTACAAAATATTTACAAAAGTCAGAAAATGAATCGGGTTAGAGTGATTATAATGTAACAATTTTCTTAATAGGGATTGTCTTTAGTAGTATTAAATTACGGAAGTGATGATTTTCAATCGCTTAAATGGAGGATTTAAAATGTTTACAAAGAAAAAGGATAAGTTCATGGTTCAACTTGAAGAAATGGTTTTCAATTTAGATCGTGCAGCAATGGAATTCGGTAAAATGGATTTCAATACACATTTAGATTTAAAAGCGTATTCTGACAATATCAAAACTTATGAATCTCACGGTGATGAATTAATGCATCAAGTTATTACAGATTTAAATCAAACATTCATTACACCTATTGAACGTGAGGATATCCTATCATTATGCAACGCAATCGATGATGTATTAGATGCAATGGAAGAAACATCTGCAATGTTTGAAATGTATTCAATCGAATATACTGATGAATATATGGCAGAATTTGTTGAAAACATTCAAAAAGCAGTAGCTGAAATGAAATTAGCGGTCGGCTTACTTGTAGATAAAAAATTATCACATATGCGCATTCATTCTATTAATATTAAAGAATTTGAAACAAACTGTGATGGTATTTTACGTCAATCAATGAAGCATATATTTAATAGTGAAACTGATCCAATGACATTAATTAAAATAAAAGACATTTACCAAAGCATGGAAGAAATCGCTGATAAATGCCAAGTTGTAGCAAATAACTTTGAAACAATCATTATGAAAAATAGCTAAGGGAGTTCTTAAAGATGGATTACGTATTAATTATTACGATAGCTATCGTTGTTTTTTCATTGATATTTGACTTTATCAACGGTTTTCACGATACTGCAAACGCGGTAGCTACAGCGGTATCTACTCGTGCTTTAACGCCGAGAAGAGCTATACTATTAGCTGCAATTATGAATTTTATTGGTGCCTTAACATTTACTGGTGTGGCAGGAACAATTACAAAGGATATTGTAAATCCATTTGAATTACATAATGGGCTCGTTGTCGTACTTGCAGCAATTATTTCAGCAATTATTTGGAATTTAGTAACATGGTTTTATGGTATACCTAGTTCATCATCTCATGCTTTGATTGGTTCAATTGCAGGTGCAGCAATTGCATCAACTGGTTCTTTCATGGATATTCATTATCAAGGATTTACCAAAATTATTATCGTATTGATTATTTCACCAATCATTGCATTTTGTGTAGGTTATATCATGTATTCCATTGTGAAAATTGTCTTTAAAAATGCGAATTTAACAAGATCTAACCGTAACTTTAGATTTTTCCAAATTTTTACGGCAGCATTGCAATCCTTCTCACACGGGACAAACGATGCTCAAAAATCAATGGGGATTATTACCTTAGCTTTAATCGTAGCTGATGTGCAACACCAAGTAGAACCTCAGTTATGGGTTAAAGTAGCTTGTGCTACCGCAATGGGCTTAGGTACTGCAATTGGTGGTTGGAAAATCATCAAAACTGTAGGTGGTAATATCATGAAAATTAGACCTGCTAACGGTGCAGCAGCTGATTTATCATCAGCATTAACTATTTTCGTGGCTTCATCACTACATTTCCCATTATCTACTACGCACGTTGTATCTTCATCTATTCTAGGTGTAGGTGCAGCTAATCGTGTGAAAGGCGTAAAATGGAGTACAGCGCAACGTATGGTTATCACATGGGTAATTACATTACCTATTTCAGCTGTATTGGCAGCTATTATCTATTTGATTATGCATATTTTCTTATAAAGCATAATAAGTTATTAATTAAAATATTGCTAAAACAGGCTAGGACATCATTTTTAGAAAAATAAGCCAGTAAATGCGTTTTTAGTAAATGCATTTACTGGCTTATTCATATTCATTGCTTCGTAGTGTATAACTCGGGCTGTCTCAGCCAGCCCAGCTTGCGTTGTCCGTTGGCTTTCTTTAAACTAAGTGAATGTGATGTCTGATGTATAAAATGATGATGCAATAACGCTAACAATAGAAACTTTAGGCGGTTAGATTTTAATCCGTTATAAATAAGTTCAAAGCTATCTATTTATATCTTTTGAGTGAAATGGACTTAAAAGATAATTTTTAACAAAATAAAAAAGCGTAAGAGCTAGGTCTCACGCTTTGATTATTGTTATATTAATGGATAAATGCATAACTAGAAACTTCTGAAGCAGGGATAGTTCTAGTATTTGTGTTATATGGACCATAAGTATAATTCATTTCAGAAATTAAAATACTACCGTCGCCATTAACACGTTCAACATATGCAACATGACCATATGGGCCAGGTGTACTTTGCATAATTGCGCCAACTTCAGGTGAGTTATCTACACGGTAACCATCATTAGCAGCATTTCCAGCCCAATATTTTGCATCTGACCAATAAGTGCTTATTGGTTTGCCGGCTTGAGAACGACGATCAAATACATACCAAGTACATTGACCGGAAGTATATAGATTAGAATGGTTAAATGTTGGTGTTGTGTTTGTATTTGAAGGTGTTACTGTTGTGCCACCAGAACCAGCACCATTGCCAGAACCACTTGGGATATTTAATGTTTGATTTGGCATGATTAAATAGCCATTTAAATTATTAGCGCGCATTAAGTCATTAACTGACACACCATATTGATTGGCAATAAGATTTAATGATTCTCCAGCTTGAACTGTATGAGATGTTGCTGAAGAATTTTGACCACTATATTGGCTACTGTTGGTATTATTTCCACCAACTGATAAGACTTGACCAGGGAATACAAAGTTATTTGAAAGATTATTACTTTGTTTAATATCGTTAACAGTTGTGTTATGCTGTTGAGCGATACTCCATAAAGATTCACCAGATTTAACGGTGTGTTGTGTTGCGGCTTCGGCATGTTGGTGTGTAAGCGCTGCAGCAGCACCTGATGCAGCTGTAATAGCAAATGCTAATTTTTTCACGTTCATGTCCTCCTTATATTTAAATGCACATTAAGTCATGCACTTTAATTTAAATATTTAATTTCCGATTTATCACTACACCCCCATATTATCAAAAATAGTTTTCTTTGTGGGTATTGTTACTATCTTGTAATATTATTAATAAATGACGATGAAATGTAAATATATTTATAAACGTTGCTGCATAAGGGTTAGAAATGGAAATTATGAAAGTTATTTTCAATATAAAAATTTAATTTGTAATATTTCGAGAATAAAAAATGAAATGTAAATGCATTTATCCAACTGGATTATTCATTTTCAATAAAACAATGTTTATCTTATTGTCTTAGTGTTATAAATAACTATTGAAGGAAGGAGCAATAGCATGAATGATTTTTCAAAGAAACAAAGACATATGACAGATCACAGTCAATCTAAATCATGGGCGTATTCGCAAGTATGGTTATATTTTATGTATTATTGGCTTATATTTGGTATTGGTTGTTATTTTGGACAATACCTTCCTGATGAATGGCGAATGCCATTGTCTATAGGATTGTTAGTTCTTATTTTTTCTACCTTAATATTTAAAAGAGCGCGTAAATATGGTTTGATTATTTCTCATATCTATGCGATTATCGTGGGACTATTATCATACGCGATGTTTACAACATACTTACAAAATTTAGGTGCGGATGTATTTTATAAAAATATTGTCTTAGCTATTGGTGCATTTGTTATTTTTGGAGTGATAGGTTTTTTCTTTATAAAAGATGCATCAAGTATAGGAAGATATTTGTTTGTAACATTACTGGCACTGATTGTAGCATCTCTTATTGGACTGTTTATTCATAATCCAGTATTTTATACGGTTATCACGGTAGTCAGCTTGTTTCTGTTTCTTCTATATACTTTATATGATTTTAATAGAATGAAACGGGGTCAATTTTCACCGAGAGAAATGGGCTTTAATCTGTTTATTAATTTGCTTAATATTATTCTTGATATTTTAAGCTTAGCAAACCGTTTTCGAAATTAATCGAAAAATAAATATCTTAAATCAAAAGATGTTTGCGCTTTGTTTTACTTGTTTAGTGTAGTAAAGTTTTGGCAACAGCATGCCAATAATCAGCGAAAGAATTACACTAACCCAAAGCGCAATATTTTTTTATGTAATTTTATAGTTATCAATAAAATAGAAAAAACATAACAATAAATATGTTAGTTTATTTTTGCTAATATATTTAGATTGTGTTAAATTTATGCTTATTATTATAGGAAAAGCGGACTTTATGTTAAGTAAAATATAAGGGTTATGAGCTAGCAAGATTAGAAAGAGGAAGATATATGACTAATACTTTTTTTCGAATCCTCACTAAAGAAGAATATCAACCAACACGATGTATCGATGGTATTATTGTCATTTTACCTATACAAGGGGATCTGACGATTCAGCATTTTGCTAATTCTACTACGATTAGTGATGAAATATATATCATAAATAATAAAGATATTTTTACAATTAAACAGAATCATAAATCATTAATGCTTTACATTACGAGCGATTGGTTTAAAAATCACGATTATGTATTTTTTGATTATAAGTATTCTGTGAACTTAATAAAATCAATCAATAAATTAAAACAACTGATGCTTAAAATTGCGATTAACTATATTAATCAAATGCCCATAACTAGTAATGAAAACTACATTAAACAAATGGTGGAAGTAATAGCAACAGAAGGAAGTGTTGATTTAGAAACGGCTGAAAATCAATATAAATTTTTATTTTATGGGGAACTTAGCCAAATACTAGAATATATTAATAAACACTCTCATGAAAAACTAACGTTAAATGCGCTATCTCAAAATTTATTCACCTCAAAATCCAACATTTCCGCACAGTTTCACCAAAACTTAAACATGGGTTTTAAACAATACGTTGATTCACTAAAAATTGCTGAATCAATTGAATACTTGTTAACTGAAAATTCAACCATTAGTCATATTAGCGATAAATTAGGGTTTAGTAATTCGGCTAGCTATACGAAAATGTTTAAAAGTTATATTGGTATTACACCTAATGATTATCGAAGTTTAAATATAAAGGATAAATATTTATTAATGAATTATGAAGTGTTAAGTGAGGATAATGAACAACATTTAAAAACAGTACTCAGACAATAGATTAATTATTATCAAGAAAATATTGAACGTAAAATATTTATAGACAACAATAAAGTAAAAACAAAGCAAAATTTTGAACTTGTAACTCAGATTAATACTGTTGAAGAGTTTAAAGAGTTATTCTTTATTAAAATCAAAGGAAAAGCTAATATTAATACAGAAAATTTAATTATCTATGTTAATTTTGGTATTGGAACATTAATTAATAATCTGAGTGATGCTGAAATTGGAGATATGTTTAAAAAAATTGCGGCAAATAATTTGCATATTGCCTTTAAAATTCAATCATTAGAAATTATGGATTATATCGAGCGCATTTATGTACAAGTAGTAGAACGTTTAAACTATAAGAAATCATTAGCAAATGGTGATCGTGGTATTATCATGCTTGTATTTGATATGGAAGTAATAGAACTAAAAGAAATTTATCGGCTTATTTTAAAAATTCAAAATAAGCAATTTGGTTTAAGATTTGGTTTAGACATTAGCTGTTTGCTTAACGAAACAGTCATGTTTAAAACATTAGAATCACAAATAAAACGTATCGGTTTTGATTATTTATTTATTGATAATGCTCACCTTGAACAACCATATTTACTAGAAGATAGTCAACATTTATTATTAAAAAATATTTTAGAGTATCAGAATATCGAAAAAATATTAACACAAATTGATTTATCATATAGCAAAGTTATATTTTTAAATATAGAGAACCACCAATTTTTAAATAATGAAAACGACTTGAGTAACAGTGCCCCATTAATTATTGAAACCTTTTTGAAAACGGCAGAGTTATTTGATGGTATGGGTGTTAACTTATATTTTAGTAGAAATTCGTTTAATGCAATTCATATCTTTGATGAAAATGGTTTTAAAACGGTGTTAGGCATCATCATTGGTCAAATTAAGTGGATGATGAACCAGTCCAGAACAATTAAAGATAATTATATTGTAGTAGAAAATGAGGCACAGTATACATTATTCTTATATGATTGGAGAGTATTTGAAAGCGAAGCATCAATTACCTATTTCGGTGATACAGAAGTATTAATTCATTTTGAAGAAGCAGCTGAACAATCGATTCGATTAATTAAGTCGGAAAAAGTTGACGAGAAAAATGGTAATATCAATCACATCATTAATCGCCATATTCGTGAAAAATACAATTGGACTCAGGAATTATTAAAAGAAATTGAAGATCATTTACATACGACTATGAGAATTATTGAACATGACTTCAGGAAAGACTATTTTAAAGTTAATTTAGGTTATGATTCATTAAGAATCATAAAAATATTCAAATAGTGTGCAATTAATGCGTAGTGCAATTCAATTCAAATGTGTTGGTAATTTTGGCAATGAATATTAAACAAATGAAAACGACAACCTCTAAAACATAGTAGATAATTATAATATATTGTCCGCTTATATTTGGAGGTGCAATAGTATTGAGTAAAGATAAATTAAATCAATTACTAAATCTTTATAAGAAGCATAAATTATTGTCAGAATATATAGATAAAAAATATAAGCTGACGCTTAATGATTTAGCAGTATTAAAACTTGCTAAAGATTATACTTCAGAAGAGAAAGTATTGATGCAATCGTTTTTAAAATTAGCGATTGAAGAATTAGATTTAAGTAGAACGAAGTTACTTGTTTCTATCCGTCGACTTATCGACAAAGAAAAATTAAGTAAACAACGTTCAGAAGAAGATGAGCGTAAAATTTTCATTTATATGAATGATGACAATATTGAAAGTTTTAATGACTTATTTAAAGATGTCGAAGAATTATTAGAAATCTAAGTTTGTTTGTACTGGCAAAGTTTACTTTGTCAGTATTTTTAATTTTATTTAAGCTCAATCATCAATATAAAAACAATCGGATATAAGATGAATTAATGATAGGCGGACATATATTGATATAATAGAATTGTTACTAAATTGGCATGTTTACGTGCTGTATGTTATATATAATCGTTGGAAAATCATGTATAATAAATAGTGTTAATTTAGAAGAACGAAAGTGAGATGACATTATGGGTCGTAAATGGAATAATATTAAAGAGAAAAAAGCCCAAAAGGATAAAAACACTAGCAGAATTTATGCTAAATTTGGTAAAGAAATATATGTTGCAGCAAAATCAGGCGAGCCTGATCCAAATTCAAACCAAGCATTACGCTTAGTGTTAGAACGTGCTAAAACATATTCAGTACCTAATCATATCATTGACAAGGCAATCGATAAGGCTAAAGGTGCAGGAGAAGAAAACTTTGACCATCTTAGATACGAAGGTTTTGGTCCAAGCGGCTCTATGATAATTGTCGATGCGTTAACGAATAATGTAAATCGTACAGCCTCAGACGTTCGAGCTGCTTTTGGTAAAAATGGAGGAAACATGGGCGTATCAGGTTCTGTTGCATATATGTTTGATGATACTGCTACATTTGCTATTGAAGGAAAGTCTGCGGATGATGTATTAGAAGCATTAATGGAACAAGATGTTGATGTGAGAGATGTTATTGATGAAGATGGCTTAACTGTTGTCTATGCAGAACCAGATCAATTTGCGCAAGTGCAAGAAGCATTACGTGCAATAGGTGTAGAAGAGTTCAAAGTAGCAGAATTTGAAATGTTACCTCAAACGGATATAGAATTATCAGCTGAGGATCAAGAAACATTTGAAAAATTAGTTGATGCACTTGAAGAGTTGGAAGACGTTCAAAACGTTTTCCATAACGTGGATTTAAAATAATGATATCTGCAGAAGAATGGATTAATCGACTTGAATTAATGCCTCATCCCGAGGGAGGCTATTATAAAGAAACGCTACGACCGGATGATAAAAAGCGTGCATCATATAGCAGTATATATTTTCTATTAAAAGATGCAGATGTGTCTCATTTTCATCGTATTGATGCGGATGAGGTATGGTATCACCATAGTGGTGAAACGCTTTTAATTCATATGATTACAACAGAGGGTAAATACTATGTTGAACAGTTAGGACAAAATGTTGCTGATGGTGATGTCTTGCAATGTGTTGTTCCTAAAGGCACGATATTTGCCTCAAGTTTAAAACATTCTAAAGGATACGGTATTGTTGGTTGCATGTGTCAACCTGCATTTGAATTTGAACACTTTGAATTATTGGCACAAGCAATATTATTAGAAAAGTATCCTCAACACCAAGAGATTATTAAAGCTTATGCAGTAGAATAGACGCATAACTTGAAACACAATTGTGATTTCATATTAAATAAGAATGCCATGTGCTTATTAACGGCACAAGGTGTTCTTTTTTTTTTAGAATTTTTCTTGTGGTTTAACGGTATTATATAATGATATGTGAAGGTGATTTTTAGCTTAGATGTGAGTATATACATTATGGACCAAGTGATATGCTTTTGTTTAAATTTTAATTTTTGAAAATCTAGTTTAAATCTCAAAATTCATAGTAATATTATCGATTTTACAAAAATTCATAAATATATAGTAGAATATAAATGATCGAAGTCAAATAAATGCATGTAATTAATACAAAGTTTCGGATAAGATGACAGACGATAGTTAGTCTAATATAATAATGACAAGGAGTTGGTGGCTGTGAAAGTAAAATATATTGATAAACGTCACTGGCGTCGCCTTATAGAAAGGGAATATATAGAAGTTAAGGTGAATAATAAAAGATTCAAGGGCATTATCGGTTTAGTGACGATGAATAAAGTACGTGAACCGCTTGAGGTGACGGTAGTTGGAAAGCATATGGTTGTGGCTGATGACCATTATCAATGGCTGCAGATTTTACCCGAAAAGAAACGGTACAGTATTACAGCAATGTTTGATGATAAAGGCCAACCGTTAGAATATTATTTCGATATAAATATCAAAAACATTACACAAAAAGGTAATGCTAGAACATTAGACTTATTTCTAGATGTCTTAGTATTGCCTACTGGTAAGTATGAGCTTGTTGATGAAGATGACTTAATGAATGCGTTAGTTAATGAACAAATCACTAAAAGACAGTATCATGAAGCCTATATGATAGCACATCAATTGATGATTGAGATAAATGATAATTTTGATGAACTTGAACGACGAATCATGCATTGTTACCGCAAAATGAATCAAAAGAAACATAAAGCGAAACGACATCACCATCAAGCACCTCAACCACAGCAACGTCATAAAAGAAAAAAACGCTATACAGAAGACTAAGATTTAAATCATGCATGTTTAACATTAGCCAAGAGAAACCGTTATAGAGACTTTCAAAACAAAAAGCAACGGACAACGCAAGTTGGAGTGGGGCCCCAACACAAAGGCTTTCGAAGCGAAAGACAACGGACAACGCAAGTTGGGGTGGCCCCAACACAAAGAAATGCAGTTAATATTTCAACAAGCAAAGCAAGTTAGGGATGGGACTTTCTACAGAAGCTTGTCATTATTAGCAAGAGTTTAAAAATACATTTTACATTAGACAATTAGTATTTTTATAATGTAGGTTTATCTACTTAATTATTTTATGTTTTACCAAAATAATGGCTTATGCACTAATAGTACTTTTACTTTATAAAGTATTGTTATGATGGGCGCTGTTTAAATCCTAAACGTTTTAGTTATGACTTTATTATGTATGGATAAGCAAGAGGATTGTAGGGGGAAACTATGAAAATTGAAGACTATAGATTACTTATAACATTGGATGAGACAAAAACATTGCGCAAAGCTGCAGAATTATTATATATTTCGCAACCTGCTGTCACACAGCGATTAAAAGCAATTGAAAATAATTTTGGCGTAGATATTTTTATTCGTACAAAAAAGCAACTCATTACTACAACAGAAGGGGCTATGATTATTGAGCATGCTCGCGATATGTTAAAGCGAGAACGTTTATTTTACGATAAAATGCAGGCGCATATTGGAGAGGTCAATGGTACGATATCTATTGGTTGTTCTTCTTTGATAGGACAAACATTGCTTCCAGATGTCTTAAGTTTATATAATACACAGTTTCCAAATGTTGAAATACAAGTTCAAGTAGGTTCGACTGAACATATCAAAGCACATCATCGTGATTATCATGTTATGATTACGCGGGGAAATAAGGTTATGAACCTAACAAACACCCATTTATTTAATGATGAACATTACTTTATTTACCCTAAAGATAAGCGGGCAGAAGTAGATAAACTTCCATTTATTGAGTTTCAAGCAGATCCCATTTATATTAATCAAATTAAAGAATGGTACAATGATAACTTAGGACAAGATTTCCATGCAACCATTACTGTTGATCAAGTTGGAACATGTAAAGAGATGTTATTGAGTGGTGTAGGAGTAACTATTTTACCTGAGGTTATGATGAAATACATTGATAAAAATCAATTTGAATGTGAAAAAGTATTAATTGAAGGTCAGCCACTGATACGCTCTACATTTATGAGTTACGAAGCGAATATGTTGCAGTTGCCACAAGTAGATTCATTTGTTAATTTAATGTATAACTTTATACGCTAATTTATAGGATATCGTGCCGCAATATGTATCATGTTAACCTTGTCGGCATTTAGATTAATTAATTTTAAGGATAGAGGGTACGTTTATGTTTAAAGCATTACTCCATATTAAAAACTATAAATTATTTGTGGTAAATATGATGCTTCTCGGTATGGGTATCGCAATTACGGTACCCTATTTTGTATTATTTGCGACGAATGAATTAGGTATGACAACCAATCAGTTCGGCATTTTATTAGCGCTTGCTGCGGTTAGTCAATTTACAATAAATTCTATAGTCGCGCGCTTTTCAGACACGCATAATATTAATCGTAAGTTTTTAATTATTACTGCCTTATTTATGGGGGCAGTTAGTTTCTCTATATATTTTTATATTCATGATATTTGGTTATTTATTATTACATATGCGATTTTTCAAGGTTTATTTGCACCAGCAATGCCTCAATTATATGCTTCTGCTAGAGAATCTATCAATATATCGTCTTCCAGAAAAAATGCTAAATTTGCCAATACAGTGTTACGATCAATGTTTTCTTTTGGCTTCCTTTTCGGGCCGTTGATAGGTTCACGTCTTATCCATTTTAATGGGTACGCTGGACTCTTCGGAGGAACAGTTGCTATTATTTTATTTACGTTATTATTGCAGGTCTTCTTTTATCAAGATTTAAAGTTAACAGGAGAACAACAAGTTGGTGGAACAGCACATATTGAAACCACAGCGCCGAATATGTTGAAAGATGTTACCTTGTTTTTGCCTTTTGTAGCATTTATTTTGCTACATATTGGGCAATGGATGTATACCATGAATATGCCGTTGTTTGTAACAAAACAGTTGCATATTTCTGAAGATTATGTGGGGACATTAGCAAGCTTATGCGCAGGATTAGAAGTTCCATTCATGGTGATTTTAGGAATGTTAGCGACTAAGTTGCAAACTAGAACATTATTGATTGTTGGAGCACTAAGTGGTGGTGCGTTTTATTTTAGCATTGGTATCTTTAATAACATATATATGATGATGCTTGGGCAAGTTTTTCTGGCCTTCTTTTTAGCGATTTTACTTGGCTTAGGCATCAGTTATTTTCAAGATATTTTACCTGATTTTCCCGGCTACGCTTCTACACTTTTTGCTAATGCGATGGTAATTGGGCAGCTATGTGGGAATTTATTAGGTGGTGCCATGAGTCAGTGGGTTGGTTTAGAAAATGTCTTTTTTGTATCAGCAAGCTCAATATTTATTGGTATGGTGCTAATCTTTTTCACGAAAGATCAAAAATTTACTGAAGAAAAGGTGATATCTTAATATGACTGTCTTATTGTGGTTATTAATTATTTTCGCATTTATTTTGGCATTTGTTGGACTTATTAAACCTGTGATACCCTCTGTTTTGATGTTGTGGGTTGGTTTTTTAATTTATCAATTCGCATTTAATAATGGTGAATTATCGTGGATATTTTATGTGTCAATGATAGTGTTAACGGTACTCATGTTTATCTCTGATTTTGCAATGAATAAATATTTTGTTAATAAATATGGTGGTTCAAAGATAAGTGAGTATGTTGCACTTATAGGTGTGCTCGTTGGTTGTTTTGTCTTCCCACCATTTGGCATTATCATTATTCCTTTTGTAGCAGTTTTTGCAGTTGAACTTATGCAAGATTTCGATGTGAACAAAGCTTTTAAAGCAAGCTTGGGTTCAATCGTAGCTTTCTTAACCAGCAACATTGCCAAAGCGATCATCATGTTTATCATGATTGTATGGTTTTTTATAGATGTATTTGTGATATAAACTAGAAGATGCTGGATAGAAATCTCAAGTATTAATCTTTTTGAAAAGGATGACTAGGATTGAAAAAGCTTGGTATAAGCGTATTTTTAATCCAGTCAACTACTGCCAATATAGAGTTCATAACTTAAAACATAATTATGTTCCAGTCTCTTGTCAATTAGTTTTACAAATGCGCACCAGGCGGGGCATCGTTCATCGAAAAAAGCCAGTAAATGAGTTTTTTATAAATTCATTTACTGGTTTCTTTATTTATGATGTTTTATATTGTTGTCCCGATTTACATTATCTGTTGAGTCTCTTAAGGAAGTTCATAATGATGGGCCCACCCCAGCTTGCGTTGTCCGTAGAAATGCTTGGTGCATTTCTCTGTGCTGAGGGCCCCACCCCAGCTTGCGTTGTCCGTAGAAATGCTTGGTGCATTTCTCTGTGCTGAGGCCCCCACCCCAGCTTGCGTTGCACGTAGAAATGTTTGTTGCATTTCTCTGTGCTGGGGCCCCTATAGTCTTGTGTTGGTGTTTTTGTTGGTGTGTCGGTGTTTTGTGTAGAATGCGATGGGTGTAATGATGAGTGATGCGATAATAAAGTGCCAGTTGCTAATTGTGATATAGGGTCCGATTGCAAGGAATGATTGTGGGATAAAGAATACATAGACGAGTGCTGAAATAAGTAATCCTATGACGATGTAGGTTAATATCCATACTAAGTTTTTATTATTAAAACATTGAAGTTGAACCGTTTTGAAAATCATCCATATAAATAAAAAAATGATAAATAAACCAATGATGACAATAATTGGAAAGGTGTATAGATATATGCGGTTGTTATTGCCGCCGATAAAGAACCCAATAAATCCTTTACAAAAACAAAAAATACCTATTAAAAACATAAAATTTTGATAAATATAGTTAAAAATATTATTGATTGTTTCGTTTGGCAATGCGCGGATCTCCTGCTTTGCGTGTGCTTTAGGGTCGTGATTGAAAAATTCCAAAGCAAGGGTACCATTATCTTCTGCCTTCAATAATTGCTTTAATATACGATTGAGCATTAGTTCTGAATCATACGGATTGACACTGAGTTCTGCTCGTACATACGTCATGTAATTCTCGAATATTTCTCTATCCGTATTATTTAGTCGTAGTGATTTGACATTATTTTCCCGCATGAGTTGAGACGTAGATTTCATACATTATTTTAAGCTCCTTTAGATATAGTAATAATAGTTATTATATCAATTATGATTAATCATATCATAGAAGTTGAAATAAATTAATTATCGTAATTACTATAAGTAGCTAGATAAACATTTATTAAAGCACGATTAGTTATAACAAATGATTAGAAAGTGGTTTCATGTTAAAATAATAGTATTCACTTATATTCAAAGGAGTCAAACATGAAGAAAGGGCTTGTGCTATTATTAGCAGCAATTTTTTTATTAACAGCATGCGGTAAGGGAAATGATGAAAAGCAATCTTTAGAACAAGATATACAAAAATTAGAAAAAGAGAAAAAAGATTTAGAAAAGCAAGAAGAGAAACTTAAAAGCGATAAAGAGAAATATAAAAGTCAACGTGAGACTTTAGAAAAAGAAGTAGAAGAGATGCAAAGTACTTCATCAGATGATGACAAAGATAATAAAGAAAAAACGAGTGACAAAAGTAAAGAGAAGTCATCACAACATCAAACAACGCACCACCAAAATAAAGATCAACAAAATCAGCATCAAAATTCAAACAATACAGATAACACACAGACAGATAAAGATAAGACGCATAAACAACAGTCATCACAATCTACTAAGAATGATACACAGAAGCAATCAAAGCAACCAAAACAACAACAATGATTCAATGTCACAAGTTAAAAAATTTGTGCCGTTTTATGTCTGATGTTACCGGGTATGTATAACCATAAATACAGAACGTGTATATGAACAAGTTTACATATCGATTTTAAAAGGAGCGAGCAACAATGCATGAACAAGATTTTCGTATTTTAGAAGGCCAAGATATTACTTTACCAGAATTAGGGCGTGAATTAGAAACGTTAACTGGACGTACAATTGTAGATTCTACAGGTGAAATCAATCGAGTAGTGGCACACTTGCCAAACTTTGATTCGGATTTTGATACATTTGTTGCTACATATAAATTAAATCATCAAAATGATTTCATTGATGCTATTTTTACAGCACCGAAAGCTCAGCGTAATCGTTTAAAAGAGATTCCTGTGCATATCGAATTAATTAGTTATATTTCGAAAGCTTAGTTGATACAAAGAACAAACATATAGTAGGTTGCGCGGTATGAAGAGTTTCTGTTCATAACGCGCTTCTTTTTATAGAGCACTGTTACAGAATGAAGCGATGAGGTGAAAGCAGAATGACTGTTTATATAGAAACGGAAAGATTGAAATTACGTGATTGGGAAGAAAATGATTTATTACCATTTCAAAAATTGAATGCAAATCCACAAGTTAGACGTTATTTTCCTAGTTTATTAAGTTATCGCCGTTCAGCGTTAGATATGAAACAAATGCAAAAAAATATTACAGCAACGGGGATAGGTCTATTTGCAGTAGAATTAAAAGAAACTAATGAGTGGATTGGGTTTATTGGTCTGAATTATATTCCAAAAGATAGCCAATATCCATTTAATAATTTACCATTTTATGAAATAGGTTGGCGTTTAATTCCAGAGGTATGGGGAAATGGTATTGCAACTGAAGGCGCTGAAGCTGTGCTAAAATATGCAAAAAAAAAGGGAGTTTATGACATATACAGTCTAACGGCAGAGACAAATTTATCGTCACGAAAAGTGATGGAGAAAATAGGGATGAAAGTCTTTGATCGTTTCGAATTTCCTGAATTGAATAAATATCATCCACTTAAAATGCAAGTTAGGTATTATAAAAATCTTAAATAAAAAATAGCCGCTCGTGTGGGCGACTATTTTTTTAATCATAGCTTCTTTCGCCAAGTGGTTTAGCGTTTTGAAGCCCATGTAGTAAGTCTTCTTTTGTGTGATATAGAGGTGCTAAAGCTTTATATTTTTCGTCAATAAAGCCTTCTTGAATCATGTGAATAATAAGTTGATGTAATGGCTCAAAAAAACCGTTTAAATTATAAATACCAATCGGTTTTTGATAAATACCAATTTGTGTCCAACTATAGATTTCAAAAAATTCTTCAAGCGAACCAGCACCGCCTGGAGCGAGGATAAAAGCATCTGCTAATTCTGCCATTTTCTCTTTTCTTTGATGAAGCGAATCCACTAGAATAAGTTCAGAAACCCGTTGACTCGTAATTTCTTTAGTATCTAATTCTTTAGGCATGACGCCAATAACAGTGCCATTGTGATCTAATACACCATTTTGTATGGCACCCATAATGCCTACAGAACCAGCGCCAAAAATGAGTTCATAACCTTTTTGCGCCATATATTTTCCTAAGTTATATGCTTCGTTGACATAGGTTGGATTACTGCCTTTACTTGCGCCACAGAAAACTGCAATTTTTTTCATGATGATAAATGCCTCCTATATTTGAGAGAGTACACGTCGAAATATATGTTCAAAGTGTTGCTGATCTTTGTTAGAAAAAGGAGTCGGTCCCTTGTGCCGACCACCTTGTTTTCTAAGTTGAGCATGGTTATAACGCTGTTGTATCAACATGTCAATGTTAGTACTATTGTATATATAGCCTTTATGGTGTAGTACTGTTTTAACTTTGTTTAACAATAGACTCGCCAAACCATAATCTTGCGTGATAACGATATCTTTACTTTGCGCTAATTGAACGATTTTATAATCCACTGCATCCGGTCCATCATCGACATATATCGTGTTAACGTGTTCTGGATAAGTCTGCGTTGTATAGTGACTGAAGCTACGTACAATTATAACAAAAATGCCTGTCCCTGAGGTTAATTCAATAACAGATTGAATGACAGGACAAGCATCTCCATCAATGATAATCGATGTCATCTTGTTAAGACTCATGATGTGTTTCTTTATTATTTTGTTTAGTTACACTTTGAGCATCATGTTCTTCATATTTTTTTATTTCTTTAATACGTGCTTTTTTATTCTTGTCACGATTTTTTTCTTCATCATGATGACGTTGTTCGATGTTTTTTTGTAACTTTTTAGCCAGTTTTTTAATATCATGTTTGTTATCTTTAGCTAATTTTTCGCCTTTTTTCTCTGTTTCATCATCTAATGCGCCGGGTGTTAGGCCTACTTTTTCTTGATACTTTTGAGTTTTCTTTAAATCTTTTATACGCTGTTTCTCATTTTTTTCACGTGCCTTTGCTTCTTCTTTATGACGTTGTTCGATATTTTTTTGAAGTTTTTTATCCATTTTATCGGCTTCTTTGCGATTTTTCTTCGCTAATTTTTCGCCTTTTTTCTCAATATATTCAGGATCATTTTCTTTTGCAATTTTTTTCAATTCTCGTTTGTTATCATGTTCTTGTTTTTTATCAATAACAAATTCTTTAACGTCAGTAGCTTTATTAGCTACAGTTTTAGATGCACGTGATGTTGCAGCAGTTACTTTTTTGACTTCAGAATGATTTTTGATATGTTTACGTTCAGTAACTAAGGGCACAATAAAAATAGGTAAAACGTTTATTAGTGTCTTAATTAGATGTCTTTTCTTTTGATCCATAGATATTGCCTCCAGTTCATATGCTTATCTTATTCATTACCCTATGACACTCTAGTATAAACGATAAATATACTGTATTGGTATATGTCTAAATATTCATTTAAATAGCAATGACATTATTATAAAAAGGGACTCAGGAACTAATTCCTGATCTTAAGAAAAATAGTAGGTCTATAACTACAACATGGTAAATATAGTTTGAATAACAAAAATGGCAATTTCTACATTATTCCAATAGAAATTGCCATTATTATTTGATTAGAGACGTATCTATATTTTCCATAATCTTTTCATGAATAACACCATCAGTAAATAGTGCTATACACAATGTATTAAATTAATAAATCCCTTTACCAATGCCGAAACCAAAGTAAAGAATAGCGATAATTACTACTAAGATAATACGATATATAGCGAATGGTACTAATTTAATTTTATTGATTAAATGTAAGAAAGTTTTGATTGCGATTAACCCAACGATAAATGCTGCTAGGAAACCTAAAAGATAAAATGGTATGTGTGCTAAGTGAATATATTCATAGTGTTTAATTAAAGATAAACCACTTGCTGCTAGCATAATTGGTACTGACATAATAAATGTAAAGTCAGATGCCGCTTTGTGATTCATTTTCATAAGTACACCCGTTGAAATTGTAGAACCCGAGCGACTAAATCCAGGCCACATTGCAATGGCTTGAGAAATACCAATGACAAATGCTTGGAAATAATTAATTTGATCTACATTTTGTGGGTGCTTAACTTTTTCACTATATTTATCCGCAATAATCATATAAATAGCACCTAAAAATAACCCAATCATTACAGTAGGAACACTGAATAAATATTTTTCAATTAAATCATCAAACATTAGACCTAAAATACCGGCTGGAATCATACCGACAAGTACGTGTAACAAGTTCAAACGACGTGGTTTAGAACGAAACTCTTCACTTATCGGTGCTTGATGTTGTTTTCCAATATGTAATAATTCGAAAAAACGTTCTCTAAAGACCCAAGCTGCAGCAAAAACAGACCCTAATTGAATGACTACTTTAAATGTAAAAGCAGATTCACTTCCTAGAAAATCAGTGGATTTCAACCACATATCATCCATTAAAATCATGTGACCTGTTGATGATACAGGAGCGAATTCAGTAAGTCCTTCAACGATACCGAGAATGATACCTTTGATTAACTCAAGTAAAAACATAGATTAACCTACCTTCTTAAATATCTTATTTATATTCATGAATCTTAAAAAATTACTACATTATCATAGCATATTAAATTCATTCCTAGCTACTGATTATTAGTTTAGAACTTATAAACTAGACTAAAGTTGTATATTAAACGATATTTATGAATACGTCATGAAATGACGATTTATTTTTGAATGGATATGTTTAACCTTCACGTAGTAAATTAAAGTGGAAAGGGAAAAAGTAGTCATTTCTATGGAGCTAGGTAGAAGAATACAATGTGTACATAAAAAACCCATCAATTAATATCAATTGATGGGACATTTTATTTAAAGATTTCGTTTAAAAAAATAACAGTTACAACTTTAATTCACATGACGCTGATACTATAATTATTCTTTGTTTTCAGTAAATGCGTTAATAACTTTACCTAGAAGACGGTTCAGTTCTTGTGCTTCATCTGCACTAAGCGATGAAGCGGTTGCCACTTTAGAAGAAGCATCTTTAAGATCAGGTTTGATGCCTTCACTTTTTTCTGTCAAGTGTATAAAGACCTCACGTTGATCAACTTCAGAACGTTCACGTTTGATTAAATCAACGTGTTCCATTCGTTTAAGAAGTGGTGAAACTGTTCCAGTATCTAATGCTAATTCAGTAACGACTTTTTTAACATTTACTGGTGACTCATCCCACAATATACTTAATACTAGAAATTGTGGATAAGTAAGGTTGTACTTTTTAAAGACTTTGTTTGAGTAGTAGCGATTTACTTGTCTTTGAGCATTGTACAAACTAAAACATAGCTGCTCTTTTAAATTGTGATGTTCAGACATTAAAGTTCTCCTCCAGACATTCTATCCGTTTTCTCTTTTTCGGATTAAATCCCGTTAGTGTTGTGCAAAATATATTTATTGACACATTTCATTTCAATGTCATGATAAAATTAAAGTATGACTAAAGTTTAGAAGAAAACACACGTATAATCAAGTATAAACATAAATTTTTATATATTCATTATCATTTACTTAGAAATTTTAAATAGAAAAGAGAATAAAAATTGAAAAAACATAATTGCAGAAACACATATATTTCTATAGTTTCCGGGTTTTTAGGTAGTGGTAAAACCACTTTTCTACAAGAGTATATGCAATATTTATTAAAAACTGATGAGAAAATCACAATTATTATGAACGAATTTGGTACTTTTGACGTTGACAGTTTAACATTCAATAATGAGGTTGCCATAAATGCTTTAGTTAATGGTTGTGTTTGTTGTGATTTAAAAGCAGATTTAGTAGCGCAGTTAAAAAATATTATTGCGGATGGTCAAACAACACACATCATTATTGAGGCAACTGGAATTGCACATCCTTTAGAAATCATGATGGCATGTCAGGATCCTGAAGTGATTCATTTAATTAGTGAAGTTAAGATGATAGGGATTTTAGATGCTTCTCGATTTCTTCATAGACATCGTTATTCATTGACAACGGTAGAGTTAATGGAAGAACAATTGGCCTATAGTTCAACGATTATTATCAATAAAATGGATTTAATTAATGATCAGGAGCAGAAAAAACTGAGCGCTGAGTTAACCCAAATTAATCCGCAAGCAACCACATGCTACACTACGTTTGGTCAATTAGATATCACTACATTTAATAATATTAAGCATGTTGATAATATGAAGTCACCAGCTAAGCATGCACATCATCATGGCATTAAGAGCATGCAGTATACATTTAGTGGACCAATAGATAGACAATTATTTTATCAATTTATATTAAAGTTACCGCAAAATGTTTTTCGTTTGAAAGGTTTTGTCCGTTTTAGAGACTGTGCTGATGTGATTTATGAGTTTCAATATGCACATGGATTACCTAGTTATGGTGAGGTAGACAAAGAGGTACCACTTACAATAGTTATCATTGGTGAACATATTGATGTTGAACGTTTGCGCAATAATCTCGATATGCTTCAATTTACATGACATGGCATATCAGAAGTGAGATATCTTTACAAATACATAGATGATATAATAATAAAGTCGCCTACCTCTCAGGCGTCAAATGTCGACGCAGGGAGGAGGTGTTGCCCATGATGGAAATCCTTGTTCACATCACAACCACAGTTATTAGTGGTTGTATTGTTGCGTTATTTACGTATTGGCTACGTACGCGTAACAATAAGAAAAAATAGGCGACGCATAGCCAACGCCTAAAAAATCCCCTCACTATCGCAAGTAGTGAGGGGATTGGTGTTTCCATGTGGAAATCCTTGTTAACCATATTATAACACTGTGGCTTGGGAAAATGCAAAGTATGCAATGTCGTATATTAGAACGACACATATTAACGTTGTGACATAAAATAATTGTTCGATGAAGTTTGTGTTGTTTAAATGAATACTACTTTTTCGTTCTTGTAATGATTTAATTATAATTGCTTCTAAATAAATTAAGTTAAAATAAAGTGTTGCTATTTACGAGCAGAATTTAAAGTAACTCATTTATGTTGTTGTAGTGTGGATTTTGACATAAAATTATATGTAAGAAAACTTTTTCGTTTTAAGCAGGAGGTAAAGTTAATGAATAATGAAGATTTTAAACAAAAGCAGCTTAACTTTGAATTTAGATTTATTATGATTCCTTATCTCATATTTGCAGTAATTATTTTATTATCAAATATTTTTTACTCTCAAATTATTATTACAATGACTTTTTTTGGTTTGTTTTTTGCCTATAATTTAGGGTTATTATTTGTAGCGTTTGTTAGACACTTTAAACGTACATTAATATTAACAGCAATACTGACTTTATTGTCTGGAGCAGCTTTCTTTACAATTATTTATGTTTTTGGTTTGCACCATCAGATATTTGGATAAATAAAAGATGATATATGCTTGAAACATTATAAAAGTTTCATATAATAATGAATAAGCGCTTAAACATTCTATCTGGTGTGTATCTAAAATCTTAATGAAATAGTATTAATAGATGCACCCAGACAGAAGTATTTTAATTGTATTTATAAGCAATTATGTAAGCGGTTTCTACAAATGATTTTGTATGCAAAATACGTATATGCATTAAAATTTTTATAAAATAATATAAAAGGAGCGAAACCATATGATAAACAGAAATAAAATATCAGTCATTGGTGCAGGAAATACAGGTGCAACACTAGCTTTCTTATTAGCACAAAAAGAGGTTGGAGATGTCGTTATTGTTGACCAGCCTAAATTCGAAGGTATGTCAAAAGGAAAAGCGCTAGATATTCAAGAAAGTGGACCAATATTAGGGTTTAATAGTATTGTGACTGGAACGTCAAATTATGAGGATATTTCAGATTCAGATATTGTCATTATTACTGCAGGTGTACCAAGAAAACCTGGTATGAGTCGTGATGACTTAGTTCAAATTAATGAAAGTATTATGGAAGATATTTCTCAACAAATTGTCCGCTATTGTCCAAAAGCATTTGTTATTGTCTTAACCAATCCGGTTGATGCGATGACTTATACCGTGCTGCAATCCACTGGTTTTGAAAAAAACCAAGTAATGGGGCAGTCAGGCATTTTAGATACGGCAAGATACAAAACATTCATAGCCGAAGCATTACATCTATCCGTACAGGATATTACTGGCCTTGTACTTGGAGGTCATGGTAATACTATGGTTCCTATCGTATCGTCTACTCAAGTAAACGGTGTACCTATTACCGAGCTACTATCACCTTCAGAACTAGAATATATTATCCAACGTACAAGAGATGGTGGTGCTGAAATTGTAAATTTATTAGGCAATGGTTCAGCATATTATGCACCGGCTGCTGCGTTATACGAAATGGTCATAGCTATTTTAAAAGATCAAAAACGTGTTCTTCCAACTATTGCATTTTTAGATGGGGAGTATGGCTATCGTGATATTTGCCTTGGCGTCCCAACCGTACTTGGCAAACAAGGCGTCGAACGAGTTATAGAACTTAAATTATCAGAATCAGAGCAAGAACAACTCGATTTATCTGCAGATGCAGTTATGAAAGTTAAACAATCATTAAAACAAGCTAAATAATATTGCTTATTTGTAATAATCTAAAAAGTGTGAAAAATGTGTGTTATTTGCAAATTTTCACGTCATTACTGTTGTTTAGTTGTTATACTAAAAATGAAAAATAAGCAAAGGGTGAAATATGATGGAGAAAGGGAGTCAAGATATACCACACACACGCAAAAAAGAAAAGACAAAGGGATACAAACCTATTTGGATTGTTATTAGCTTTATTGCTTTAATTGTCATTTTGTTATTACCAACACCAACAGGATTACCAGTAATGGCTAAAGGTGCCTTAGCTATTTTAGCCTTTGCTGTTATTATGTGGGTGACAGAAGCAGTGATTTACCCAGTTTCTGCAACGTTAATTTTAGGATTAATTATTTTAATAATGGGATTTAGTCCAGTACAGGATTTAGCGAAGCATTTAGGAAACCCTAAAGCAGGCGATGCTATCTTAACTGGTAATGACTTGTTAGGAACTGGTAATGCTTTAACTCAAGCATTTAGTGGGTTTTCATCTTCAGCTGTAGCTTTAGTTGCTGCTGCACTTTTTTTAGCTGCAGCTATGCAAGAAACTAATTTGCATAAACGTCTCGCTTTACTCGTATTATCAATTGTTGGAAATAAAACGCGTAACATAGTTATTGGTGCTATTTTAGTATCCATTTTATTAGCGTTTTTTGTACCATCTGCAACTGCACGTGCAGGTGCGGTTGTGCCAATTTTATTAGGTATGATTGCAGCATTTAAAGTTTCTAAAGACAGTCGTTTAGCAGCGTTATTAATTATTACTTCGGTACAAGCAGTTTCCATTTGGAATATTGGTATTAAAACGGCTGCGGCACAAAATATCGTTGCCATCAATTTTATCAATCAAAGTTTGGGACACGATGTTTCATGGGGCGAATGGTTTTTATTTGCAGCGCCTTGGTCAATACTTATGTCGATAGCGTTATTTTTCATTATGATGAAAGTAATGCCACCTGAACATAATGCTATTGAGGGTGGTAAAGACTTGATTAAACAGCAGTTAACAGATTTAGGCCCTGTTTCAGCACGTGAATGGCGATTAATCGTTATTTCTATCTTATTGTTATTATTCTGGTCAACAGAAAAAGTGGTACATCCTATTGACTCAGCTTCAATTACAGTTGTCGCATTAGGTGTTATGCTTATGCCTAAAGTTGGTGTTATAAAGTGGGATGGTGTAGTAAAAACAATTCCATGGGGGACGATTATTGTCTTTGGAGTTGGTATATCACTTGGTAATGTATTGTTGAAGACTGGTGCAGCTCAGTGGTTAAGTGATAAGACATTTGGATTACTTGGGCTTGAATCAATGCCATTGATTGCGACGATTGCTTTGATAACATTGTTTAATATCTTAATTCATCTGGGTTTTGCTAGTGCGACCAGCTTATCTTCTGCGCTGATTCCAGTATTCATCTCATTGACATCAACGCTACATTTAGGAGATCAAGCTATTGGATTTGTACTTATTCAACAATTTGTTATCAGCTTTGGTTTCTTGTTGCCGGTAAGTGCACCTCAAAATATGTTGGCATATGGTACAGGGACATTTACAGTTAAGGATTTCTTGAAAACTGGGGTACCGCTGACTATTGTAGGTTATATTTTGATTGTAATTTTTAGTATGACTTACTGGAATTGGTTAGGGCTAATATAGGAAAATGTTAAATATATCAATAGAATAATCAATTGAACGATTTCGGGCACAAAACCTAGTGGATTTTGTGTCCGAAATCGTCCATCTTTATCATGCTTGTTGTTAGACAAGATGGGGTAATAAAATATCAAAGTTAAAGTGAGGTGATGTAGTTTGAATATCGCTTTAGTATTAAATAGAGTATTCAGATTAGAACAAAATCCAATGTTTGAGTACTTAAATCATAATCAAGCAGATATCGAACGATGTTACTGTGTGATTCCCTTAGAATTATTTGAAGATGAAGCACCATTAAAACGGACATTTTACCATCAGGCAGTTACTCAGTTTATACAACAACTGATTGAGATAGGAATTAAGCCCTTTGTGTTTCCATATACAGCGTTTGCTTCATTTTGTGAACAGAAAGAAATCGACACGGTAGTATTTCCAAGCGATATTATGAGTTTTCACAATTGTGAATGCGATATTTTACATGTTAAATCTGAGATACAAGCGCAAAAAATAGCAATCGTTAATGTACGTGCAAATCATTATTTTCAACCTAGTCGCACGTTAAATCAGCAAGGACAACCATATAAGGTATTCACTAGCTTCTACAAAGCAAATCGCCCTCAATTGAGACAACGAAGACGTTATCCTTATCAACTTGATAAATTAAAGCAACAAATCATCAATGCTGATAATACATCAGTTAAAAAAGTGACTGAGCATATAAATATTGGGGAGGCCAAAAGTCAGCAACAATGGCAAGCATTTTTAAATAATAATATTGAGCATTATCAATATTATAGAGAGTACTTACCAGAAACACTGACAAGTCAGTTGAGCATTGCACTTGCATATGGCTTCCTAGATATTAATGAGATCATGCGCCAGTTACTTGAACGTTATCATGATAATGAGGAAAATTATGAGGCCTTTATTCGTGAACTATTATTCAGGGAATTTTATTATGTTTTAATGGTTTATTATCCAGAAACGGCACATACATCATTTAATGATAAGTATAAACATATAACTTGGTCAGAAAATCAATCAGATTTTAATGCATGGAAAGAGGGACGAACAGGATATCCAATTATCGATGCTGCGATGCATGAGTTAAAACAAACAGGTTTTATGCACAATCGAATGCGTATGGTAACGGCTCAATTTCTAACTAAAGAGTTATTTATAGATTGGACATGGGGAGAAAATTATTTTAAAAATTTATTGATAGATTATGACGCTGCTTCTAATGTGCATGGATGGCAATGGTCAGCATCTACTGGTACAGATGCCGTGCCATACTTTAGAATGTTTAATCCGATTCGTCAAAGTGAGCGGTTTGATAAAAAAGGTTTATACATTAAAACATACTTGCCCAAATGGGCTAATGTACCTGCCAGCTATGTTCATGAACCGTGGAAACATGCGCAAACACTAAAAGATTATGGCATAGATTTAGGAACAAACTATCCGTGGCCTATCGTTGATCATCAACAAGCCAGAGCCCACGTGATGGAACAGTTTAAAAAACAAGCAGACAAATAACAACCATATAACCCGGGGCCCCATCAAAGAGTAATGCGCCAAGCATTACCATTAATGGGAGGATACATTGTCCACTTTTTCTATTTCTAAGCAATTAAAAATAAACATATATATAGCATTATAAATTCAAAAAATGTGGCAATATATAGATATTTCAACCGTAATTTAGTACGGTATGGGACTTCCCAATGTGGATATCGGCGTTCAAAATAGCATAATTGCATTAAGAATACACCAATGCCAAATGGAAGGCAGGTTAACAGCAAACTTAATGACAGTTTAAATCCGATTGAATGAAAGAAATGGCCAACGATTAGTTGCAAAATAATAATGCTAATTATTAAAAGAATGATATTAAAACTCATTGTGTATGACGCACTCCTTTCGCAAATATAAATAAAGTAGCTTGTAACACAACCATTAATAAGATGAAGATGAGTGATTTACCACTAAGTGAGCTCACTACATTTTCTATAATTTTAAAAGGTTGGTTAATCAGAAAAACGGAATGAAAGCGTAAGAAACGTCCGATATATATTCCTAATCCACTCAGAAACATGACTACAGCCACAAGGATAATATTTATCCATTGGTGAGAAGTAAAGTAATACAATTCCAAATAAATTAAGGTCATACAATAGAGTGCGAAGAAGACACCTAATAATAAATAGGTGAAGAAAATCCATTCCATTAAATTTAATGTTAAATAAAAGTTAAAGGTAAATTGATTAAGGTGAATTAAATCAGTCACCATATAAAAGGTATTTGGTACCATGAGTAAGAAAATTAAGCTAAAAATAATAAATAATGGCCATTCAATTACTTTTTTCGGTTTGAACAGCTTTAATAGTAAACATAATTCAAAAGGAATATATGCTAAAAATATATTGAGTGTCATAAACTCAAATATACGTGATTCAAATAATGAAATTACAATCAAGATTATAAAATAAATTCTGGCAATATACCGTCCCTGCATAATATACACTACTTTCGTATCAAACTTATCGTTCATTAAAATAATTGTATAGGTTAATAATCATACAGCTTTCATGCTAAATTTATCAAATTAAAAGGAGTTTTCAAATTAAATATTTATGTCGATTATTAACGGTATGTAATAAGTTTTAAAACACCGTTATTGCGAAAAAACATTTATTTGGTATAGAATGTCATAATATTGAATTTTTAATTTTTAGGGAAATGAAAATGTAGGGTAAAAATTAAATTAGTACAAAAGAGGTGAAGTGATTGAAAAAGCAATTATTCATATTATATTTTAATATTTTTCTAATTTTTGTTGGTATTGGCCTTGTCATCCCAGTATTACCTGTTTATTTGGAAGATTTAGGTTTAAAGGGACGTGATTTAGGAGTTCTAGTTGCTGCCTTTGCACTTGCGCAAATGGTTATATCTCCTGCTGGGGGCGCTATGGCTGATAAATTAGGAAAAAAATTAATAATCTGTATTGGCCTTATTTTATTTGCAGTTTCTGAGTTTTTATTTGCTGTTGGACATACTTTTGTCACGCTTATCATTTCAAGAATACTTGGTGGTTTCAGTGCTGGAATGGTCATGCCAGGAGTGAATGGTTTAATTGCAGATATTTCACCTTCAAAAGATAAAGCGCGTAACTTTGGCTATATGTCGGCTATTATTAATTCTGGCTTTATTCTTGGGCCTGGATTAGGTGGATTTCTAGCTGAATTCTCACATCGCTTGCCATTTTATTTTGCCGGAAGTTTAGGCATTATTGCTTTTATAATGTCATTCATTTTAATTCATAGTCCAAAACAACAAACAACAGACGGGTTCCATCATACATTACAACCTGAAGTATTTACTAAAATTGATTGGAAAGTCTTTTTAACTCCTATTTTATTAACGTTGATTTTAGCGTTTGGCTTATCATCTTTTGAAACGTTATTTTCTTTATACACATCATATAAAGCACATTACACACCAGCTGATATTTCTATTGCGATTGTGGGTGGAGGAATATTTGGCGCTATCTTCCAAATCTTTTTCTTTGATAAATTTATATCATATATGTCTGAATTAACTTTTATAGTTTGGGCACTTTTATATTCAGCAATTGTCTTATTTACATTAATCTTGGCAAACGGTTATTGGACCATTATGATTATTAGTTTTATTGTTTTCATTGGTTTTGACTTAATTCGTCCTGCTATTACAAATTATTTTTCTAATATTGCAGGAAATCGTCAAGGTTTTGCTGGAGGATTAAATTCAACTTTTACAAGTATGGGTAATTTTGTCGGACCACTTGTTGCTGGTGCATTGTTTGATATAAATATTGAGTATCCATTATACATGGCTATTGCAGTAATGGTATTGGGTATTGTTCTAATTTTTATAGAAAAAGGCTTGCGCAAACATTTATCAAAAGCTCAATAAAAACAATCTTTAACTTAATAGATGAATTAAAAAATGTTTAACAGTCTGGAACATAAATTCCAAAACAATAGGGCGCGGGACAGAATTCATAATGAATTCGAAGTTCCGCCCCGGCAAGGTTGGCTAGGATTGAAAAAAGCTTGCTATCATCCTATTTTCAATCCAGTCAACTACTGCCAATATAGAACTCAGAGCCTAAAATATAATTATTTCCCAGACTGTTTTTATATACAATAGTTTGTATGATTGGATCACTTGCTTAGAGGATAGCTTTAGTCATCCTAGCTCACTTTGTTAGGAAAAACTGGTTTAGTCAGGGATCGCCTCAACTTGCATTACTTGGTGAATTTCTTGTCGGAATTCTCTTTGTTGGGGCCCCAGCTTATCTTGTTCTCTAAAGTGTCTTGTCTTCAATACGTAATAACATGTGATTTTACATTGAAGTTCTTTTAATAAATAAGGCACTTTCGCATCATTATAGTAGACTTCACTAGATTAAATGAACCATGCGCTTTAAGTGTTTCATCATTAAAGTAAGTTAGACATTAGATTTAGGTTACAATACATAGTGATTTTGTAACATTTGCATCCTTTGAATGATGATTATGTTACAAAGATTACAGTTGGTTTAAATTGTATTATACACAATATATTTTGCGGCTTTTTATGTTAAGATGAATAAAAATTAAGTGAAGAAATGTGGGTAAGGAGATGAAACTGAAGAATCTTTTTTTAAGTGCTATCGCAGTGTTGTTAACGATATGTTTGTTATTTCTATTGTTTATTGCTACAAATGAACAAGCTTTGGCTAAAGTCCATCAAACAATATCAACATTTTCAAAGATAAATAAAGTATCAGCTATTGAAAATGTAGTTAAAGTGAACCATCTTACAGCACATGCATCTGAAAGAACTAATAAACAACAGACACAAAGTTTAACGATAGAAGCTAACCAGCCACACAAATATACAGATCAAGAATGCAAAGTGATTGCTTCTAACTATGCGCAACAAAAGCAACAAGTTGAATCACATATGACGAAGATTGAAGAGACAAGTCGAGATGTGACTTATTCTGGTACACAACACGATAACAATATTAAAATTAACAAAAATGGCAAAGTAGAAAACGATAAGAATACACATTAGCACCGGATGATTGAGATAATCGAAGGTGTTTTTGTTTTGTTTGTATTTGAATCATTGTGCTTACTCAGCGTAAAATAAATTTGAATGAAGACAATGAGGTGACACGAATAATGAAGAAGAAAAAAGCAACTAAAACAAATGCAATGCGTATGTTGGATCAAGCAGGTGTAGATTATAAAGTGAATACGTATGAAATTGGTGAAGAACATGTTGACGGTGTCCATATTGCACAACTTGTTCATGCGCCCGTTGAACAAGTATATAAAACACTGGTCCTAGAAAATGCGAATCACGATCATTTTGTATTTGTCATACCGGTTGATACTACACTGGACTTAAAACAGGCAGCACATGTAGTTCAAGAAAAGAAATTAAATTTAATGCCACTTGAACAGTTAAAAAAAGTTACAGGATATATTCGTGGTGGTTGTTCACCTATAGGCATGAAACATTTATTCCCAACGACTATAGATGAGTCAGCACTGCAACAAGAATCGATATACGTTAGTGGCGGGCATCGAGGTGCTCAAATTATTGTAGGTGTCAAAGATTTAATAAACCTTACGAAAGCCAAAACCGCTAATATCATTCAGCATGGATAATTTCAACAGCATAGTGAAAAGACACTTAGACCAAGATTACGAAATAAATTTAAATGAATAATAGTATTAAACTTCTTACGAACTGCTAAGTGCTTCAAAAGCATTTTGCGGTTTTTATTTTGATGTGTGAACATATTATTAAAAAATGGTTTTTGTGACAAAACTGCGAATTGTGATTGTTTTTGACAGTTTTTGATAACTTTTGATTGAAAAATGTAAGCGCGAACATTATAATGTGAAGTGAAATGAGGTGAGGCAATGATAACTGAAAAACGATATGATTTAATCCTCCAAGAATTGAATAAGAAAGACTTTTTATCACTCCAAGAACTAATAAATCGTATTGGATGTAGTGCTTCGACAATAAGACGTGATTTATCGAAACTACAACAGATGGGCAAACTTCAACGGGTTCATGGTGGTGCAACCATTGTACATAACAGGGTGTTGGAACCAATATTGTCAGATAAGCTTGCAACGAATTTAACAGAGAAAAAAGAAATTGCACAGTATGCTGCAGCTTTGATTCAAGATCGAGAATACATTTTCTTAGATGCGGGATCTTCAACGATAGAAATGATTCCATTCATTACAGCGAAAGAAATTGTTGTAGTTACAAATGGTTTAACGCATGTTGAAAAGTTGTTAGCAAAAGGTATCAAAACGCTTATGGTTGGTGGAGAAGTTAAAGATACAACATTAGCTACGGTGGGTGCCTCAGCATTAGAGATAGTTAGACGCTATTGTTTTGATAAAGCATTTTTAGGCATGAATGGTATTGATTTAAAGCATGGATTAACAACTCCAGACGAAAAAGAAGCATTAATCAAAGAAATGGCAATGCAACGTTCAAATGAGTCATTTGTCTTGGTAGACCATTCGAAGTTTAAACAAGTCTATTTTGCAAGGATTAATGACGATGATGCAGATGTGACCATTTTAACGTCAAAAGAAGCGTTAACAGAACCATCATTGGCACAATTCCAAGAACGTTATCATATTTTAGGAGGTTTGTCATGATTTATACGGTTACTTTTAATCCCTCTATAGATTACATTATGTTTACTGATGGATTTGAATTAAGTGGACTAAATAGAGCGACGACAACACATAAATTTGCTGGGGGTAAAGGTATTAATGTTTCTAGAGTGCTAAGCACATTAGAAATACCTTCAACGGCGTTAGGTTTTACTGGTGGATTTCCAGGTGAATTTATAAAAGATACGCTCGCAGCTAATGAGATTTATACGGATTTTATTACTGTAGATGAAGATACACGTATTAACGTTAAATTGAAATCTGGTCAAGAAACTGAAATAAATGCACCAGGTCCCAATATTAGTAAACAACAATTCGAAGCATTGCTTAATCAAATTAAGCGAACAACGTCAGAAGATGTTGTTGTTATAGCTGGTAGTGTGCCGCAAAGTATTCCAAGTGATGCCTATGCACAAATTGCACGAATTACTCAAGAAACAGGTGCACAGCTTGTTGTAGATGCTGAAAAGGATTTGGTTAATACGATACTACCATTTCAACCTTTATTTATTAAACCAAATAAATATGAGCTTGAAGAGATGTTTGATATCACGATTCAAAATGATATGGATGTCGTTTATTATGGTCGTAAAATATTAGAACAAGGTGCTCAGTCAGTAATCATAACATTGGGTGGCGATGGTGCTATATATATCGATCAACAGCAAAGTATTAAGGCACAAAACCCTCAAGGTAAGGTTATTAATACGGTAGGTTCTGGAGATAGTACAGTAGCTGGTATGGTAGCTGGTTTAACTTCAGGATTGTCAATTCAAGAAGCATTTAAACAAGCCGTTGCAGCAGGAACTGCTACAGCATTTAATGATGACTTAGCCACACGAGATGATATAGAAAAAATTAAAGATCAAGTTACAATGACAGTACTTGATGGGGAGTGATATTGATGAGAATTACAGAGCTACTTACTAAAGAAACAATAGCTATGGATTTAACTGCTACTGATAAAAATGGTGTGATTGATGAACTCGTCAATCAATTAAATATTGCAGGAAAATTAAATAATGTAACGGCTTTTAAAGAAGCGATTCATAATCGTGAAGCTCAAAGTACAACAGGTATAGGAGAAGGTATTGCTATCCCACATGCCAAAGTAGCAGCAGTTAATGCACCAGCGATTGCTTTTGGTAAATCTAAAGCAGGCGTTGATTACCAAAGTTTAGATATGCAACCAGCCCACTTATTCTTTATGATTGCAGCTCCTGAAGGCGGTGCTCAAACACATTTAGATGCACTAGCTAAATTGTCAGGAATCTTAATGGATGAGCAAGTGAGAGCACGTTTGCTAGATGCAACTTCACCTGAAGAAGTACTCCGAATTATTGATGCTGCTGATGATGAAGCAACAAAAGAAGAAGAAAAAGAAGCTCAAGAACAAGAAGCAGCAGAGGCAAATTCATCAGTTGATTCAACTGAACCATATGTTTTGGCTGTCACAGCTTGTCCAACAGGTATCGCACATACCTACATGGCACGAGATGCTTTGAAAAAACAAGCAGAACAAATGGGGATAAAAATAAAGGTTGAAACGAATGGTTCAAGTGGTATTAAAAATAAATTAACCCAACAAGATATTGACCGTGCAACAGGTATTATTGTTGCAGCTGATGTTCATGTAGAAACTGACCGTTTTGATGGTAAAAATGTGGTAGAAGTACCGGTTGCGGATGGCATTAAACGCCCAGAAGAATTGATAAACACCGCACTTGATACGAGTCGCAAACCTTTTATTGCACGTGGCGATAGTCAACATGGAAATGCGAGTGAACAAAATGAAAAACAAAGTTTTGGGAAAGCATTCTATAAGCACTTAATGAATGGTGTATCTAATATGTTACCACTTGTTATTGCGGGCGGTATTTTAATGGCCATTGTATTTCTATTTGGTGCTAACTCATTTAAACCTGATAGCTCAGAATATAATGCTTTTGCTGAACAACTTTGGAACATTGGTAATAAAAGTGCCTTTCAATTAATTATTCCGATATTATCTGGATTTATTGCACGTAGTATTTCGGATAAACCAGGCTTTGCTGCTGGTTTAGTCGGTGGTATGCTTGCAGTTACAGGTAGTTCAGGATTTATCGGTGGTATCATTGCTGGTTTCTTAGCCGGTTACTTAACTCAAGGTATTAAATATATGACGCGTAAATTACCACAAGCACTAGAAGGTTTAAAACCAACTTTAATTTATCCGCTCATAAGTGTGACAATTACAGGCTTGCTTATGGTATACGTATTTAACCCACCTGCAGCTTGGTTGAATAAATTATTACTTGATGGTTTAAACAGTTTATCAGGTGCGAATATTATGTTACTTGGCTTGGTTATTGGTGCTATGATGGCCATCGACATGGGTGGTCCATTCAACAAAGCAGCTTATGTCTTTTCAACTGCGGCATTATTTGAGGGTAACACTGCACCTATAACTGCAGCAATGATTGGTGGAATGATTCCACCGTTAGCAATTGCAACTGCGATGATTATTTTCAAACGTAAATTTACGAAAGAACAACGTGGTTCAATCATACCAAACTATGTTATGGGTCTCTCCTTCATTACAGAAGGTGCAATTCCGTTTGCAGCTGCAGACCCATTGCGTGTGATTCCTTCAATGATGGTAGGGTCAGGAGTCGGTAGTGCCATTGCATTAGGATTAGGTTCAAGCATTGGTGCACCGCATGGTGGTATTATCGTTATTTTTGCAACAGATTATCATCATCTTGTGCAAACATTTATCGCTTTAATTATTGGTACGATTGTGTCAGCTTTAATGTATGGTTTCCTCAAACCTAAATTAAGAGAACATGAAATCGAAGCATCTAAGGCAATGGATGAATAAGTGACCTTCTCATGAAGTTGGAGAAGTTAATATCAAGATAATAACTATAAATGAATTTATACTGAATCCCAAAGGTGGTATTTTTGTTTAGTATATGCATTAAGTGTCTGGACATCATTGCCGGGGCGGGACTACGAATTTATTATGAATTCGTAGTCCCGCTCTCTTTTAATTATGAATGGATTTTTATTAAAATTTGTATAATAATGTACTGCTTTTGCCAATGACTGTTAAATACTTTACATAAAAGTATTTTTGCGTTAATAAACCAAAGAAAGGATCTATTTTCCAATCATGTTCGAATAAATATACCACAAAAACGCAAAAATATTTAGTAAAATAGAAACGTATGATAATGTATAGAAGATTGTAACTTGATGTTTTTGTTAAACATGATATTAAAATGAACGAAATGCCACTATTCGCAATTATATTATGATAAAATAAGAGTAATACAATTTTTTATGGGGGTGTCACAATGGGAAGGATTTAACTTGTAGTATTAATGTCATGAAACCAAGTGAATTCATAATCTTGTTTCCCAATGGGACATATATTTTGGAGGTGAATCCCTAGATATAGGGAGATTAATTGGAAACTGCGACCATAATAAATTTAGTTATATTTTTTCTTTTAATAGCATTAACAACTGTATTCGTTGGCTCAGAATTTGCCTTAGTAAAGGTGCGTGCAACTCGGATAGAACAACTTGCTGATGAAGGTAACGGTAACGCAAAAATTGTTAAACGTATGATCGCCAACTTAGATTACTATTTATCAGCATGCCAATTAGGTATAACTGTAACATCTTTAGGTTTAGGGTGGTTAGGAGAACCTACCTTTGACAAATTGTTACATCCATTGTTTGAGTTGTTACATTTACCTGATGCTTTAACAACAACAATTTCCTTTGTTATCGCGTTTATCATTGTTACTTATTTACACGTTGTTTTAGGTGAATTGGCACCTAAATCGCTGGCTATTCAACATACCGAAAAACTAGCGCTAGTATACTCTAGACCGTTATATTACTTTGGTAACGTCATGAAACCATTGATTTGGTTGATGAATGGCTCCGCTAGAGTGATTATCCGCATTTTCGGTGTAGATCCTGATGCACATAGCGATGCGATGTCTGAAGAGGAAATTAAAATTATTATTAACAATAGTTATAATGGTGGAGAAATTAATCAAACAGAATTAAATTATATGCAGAATATTTTTTCTTTTGACGAACGAAATGCTAAAGATATCATGGTTCCACGAACTCAAATGGTAACGTTAAATGAACCATTTAATGTTGATGAACTCTTGGACACCATAAAGGAATATCAATTCACACGTTATCCTATAACAGAAGATGGTGACAAAGACCATATCAAAGGATTTATTAACGTTAAAGAATTCTTAACTGAATATGCCTCTGGTAAACCTATTAAAATTGCAAACTATATTCATGAATTGCCAATGATTTCTGAAACAACAAGAATTAGTGATGCATTAATTCGCATGCAACGTGAGCATGTGCATATCAGTTTAATCATTGATGAATATGGTGGTACAGCTGGTATTTTAACAATGGAAGATATCTTAGAAGAAATCGTTGGAGAAATTCGTGATGAATTTGATGATGATGAAGTTAACGATATTATTAAATTAGATGACCATACGTATCAAATTAATGGTCGAGTATTATTAGATGATTTAAATGAAAAGTTTGATATTCAATTTGCTGACTCAGAAGATATTGATACGATAGGTGGTTGGCTACAAGCTCAAAACACTAACCTTCAGAAAGATGATTATGTTGATACAACTTATGATCGTTGGTATATTTCTGAAGTTGAAAATCATCAAATTATTTGGGTTATTTTAAAATATGAATATCTTGAAAACAGACCAACCATTAGCGAAGAAGATGAAGATGAGTCTCATGCAAAAGATTAAAGCATAGCATATGGGGTGACTTATTTATTGGAGTGGGAAAGCACAGTCATAATTGACTTTGATTCCTGCTCTTTTTTATATGGCATGATGGTTAAGTTAACGTTGTTAAGAAAATTTTTCACTGTTAAATTGAGTATGTTTTATTTGTATTATAATCTGTACTTACGATAAGCTTAACTCAACAATAGGCAACTTAAAAGGGGAGACTTTAGATGAATGATACGCAATTATTAAATAATGGCTATCCTATGCCCAAAGTAGGTTTTGGTGTTTATAAAATCACTGATGAAGATATGCCGAAAGTCATTCAACAAGCTATAGAAACCGGCTATCGTGCATTTGATACTGCATATTTTTATGGCAATGAGGCATCATTAGGACAGGCTTTAAAGAATAGTGGTGTGCCACGTGAAGAATTGTTTATCACGTCTAAGGTATGGAATGATCATCAAGGTTATGAACAGACGAAAGCCTATTTCCAACGTTCTTTAGATAACATGGGTCTTGATTATTTTGATTTATTCTTGATTCATTGGACATGTGAACAGAATGGACGATATATTGAAACATATAAAGCACTAGAGGATTTATATCATGAAGGTAAAGTAAAAGCGATTGGCGTATGTAATTTTAAAATTCATCACTTGGAAAAATTAATGCAAGAAACCAATATCGTTCCACAAATTAACCAAATTGAATTGCATCCTTACTTTAATCAACAGGATGTTCAAGACTTTTGCGATAAACACGATATTACTGTAACGGCATGGATGCCATTAATGCGCAATCGCGGATTATTAGATGATTCAACAATTCAACATATTGCCCAACAACACGACAAGACACCGGCTCAAATCGTGTTGCGTTGGCACTTAGCACATAATCGTATCATTATACCTAAGTCTCAGACACCTTCACGAATTAAAGAAAATTTCGATTTATTTAATTTTAATTTGGAATTAGCTGAAATTGCAGAAATTGATAGTTTGAATCGCAATGCAAGACAAGGGAAAGATCCTGATGATGTTAGCATTGGCGATTTAAAATAGTACAAATGATAAGCCTACTTAAAAAAATAAAATAGCTTTAAAAACTAGTTCGCTTGCAACTTTATTAATTTTTTGTAAAATTAAAGAACGATACTAGCGCGTTTTATGAATAAATTGATAAAATAGTATTAAGAAATAAGTAAAGGAAGTAATCGGATGAAAATCAGAGTCATTGTCCCCTGTTATAACGAAGGAGAAGTCGTATTAAAAACATATGAGCGATTGACTGAAATTATGTTGAAAGACAGTAACGAAAAAAATTATGACTATGATTTATTATTTATTGATGATGGTAGCAAAGATAGTACGATTCAACACATACAGCAATTGTCGTTAGAAGATAAACACGTAAAGTTTATTTCATTTAGTAGGAATTTTGGTAAAGAATCAGCGATGATTGCAGGTTTTCACCATAGTGTTGATGTAGACGCTGTCATTATGATAGATGGTGATTTACAGCATCCTCCTGAATTTATACCCAATATGATTGATGGTTATCTAGAGGGTTATGATCAAGTCATTGCCCAACGTGATAGAGAAGGCGAACAGCTATCACGTAAAATAGTGACAAAGATGTATTATAAATTGATTAATGCATTTGTTGAAGATGTCCAGTTTGTCGATGGGGTAGGAGATTTTAGATTGTTGAGTCAACGAGCTGTGTGTGCAATTGCTGAGTTGCAAGAGAACAATCGTTTTTCAAAAGGATTATTTGCTTGGATTGGTTATAATACAAAAGTCTTTTCATATAAAAATGTAGAACGTGAAGCGGGACAATCAAAGTGGAATTTTAGAAAGTTATTTAATTATGGTATTGATGGTTTAATTTCATTTAATAGTAAGCCATTACGGACAATGATTTATTTTGGATTATTTATTTTTGCAATTAGCCTTATCTATATTATTTATTTGTCTATAGGCATTATCGTAAATGGCATTAGTAATCCAGGTTATTTCACGACGATAGCTGCTATTTTGTTACTTGGTGGTATTCAGCTTATCTCTATAGGTGTTGTCGGAGAATATATCGGACGGATTTATTATGAAGTGAAGCAAAGACCTAAGTACATTGTACAAGCTTCGAATTTAACCTATGAAAATGGTCATAGTCCCAATGCATATCAATGTAATATAAACCATGAGCATACCGTGAAAGATAAAGAAAAAGAGCATATATAATAAATAACCGAAACACGCCGACAAGTGTGTTCCGGTTATTTTAATAATGTTGAAATACTTTTTGCCAAATAATAAATGCTATAAATAATACATAGATTCCTAAAAATATGTACCAGAATGGTGTTAACATCATCATAACAACAAATGATAATGCAATAATAATTGTTCCTATCATGATAGGGGCTTGTATTCGTTTGAATAATGGCAAGCGATTGCGTTCGGTTGATTTAAATGTACCCGTAAATAAAATGATTGCCCCAATTAGAAAAATAGCTGGTGACAGATAAGGAATGGACATATAGACAGATTGGTCGCTCGAAATATCCATAATAAATGCTGATAAGCTTAAAATAATCGCAAATATGCTGGCAAGAAATTTTTGGTTATTAATTACAAAAGGATGTACCTTATAATTAACATACAGTTGCAGTAATAACCATATGATTAGTAATGCAGTGGTATAAGTTGAAATAAAATTATACTTTTGAATAATAAACATATTTATTGTTGTGTTAATGACAATCGCTAATAGTAGAGAACTAAATTTAAGTTGTTTATATTGCTGCCTATATAAATCAAACCCAACGATAGCCAAAACTACAGCAATGTTTAATAGTACGTATATAATCATGATGAACTCCTATCGCAAATACTTCATTGCCATATTATAGCAATTTAACACAACTTAATCATTTCATAACACTTACAAAACATTTTATAGCGATAAATTTAAACACCTTTTTTGTTGCTCCATAATAATGTATGAAGTTGTGGTAAGACATAAGCGCGATTCATATCATTGCTATGCATTACTTTTTCAACCAATTGTTCATATCGTGACAATAGTTTTTCAGTGTGATTTGCTACGTCATCTGCTAAGTATGGGTTGCCTACTTGCAAATAGAAAGGTATGTCTGGATAACGATGATGAATCATTTTGGCAAAAGCATAATCTTCATCATCAAAAACAACCACTTTCAAATTTAAGGATTGTGGCACACATTGTGCAATGACTTGATCTAAAACTTCTAAATTAGGTGTCATTGAAGAGCTAGGTGGTTTAGGACTTATCGTCAAATCATTAATCTGTGTCATCCAAGGTTGGAATTTACTACCTTGTGTTTCTAAAGCAGTTGCGATATGCTCAGTTTCAAATAAATCGACAAGATCTTGTATACCTTTAATTAATGCAGGATTACCTCCTGATATCGTTACATGATCAAAACAATCGCCACCAATTTCAATTAATTTTTCATAAATTTCTGTTGCGCTCATTAATTGAATTTGATCTTTTGCACTGCCATCCCAGGTAAATGCGGAATCGCACCAACTACAGCGATAATCACATCCAGCAGTTCGAACAAACATCGTTTTACGTCCAATGACACGGCCTTCACCTTGAATTGTGGGGCCAAAAATTTCTAATACAGGTATTTTAGCAGCCATTAATGTTGCACCTTCGGACGATAAACAACATAACTTGTTGGTGTTTCTCTTAAGTAGACTTGAACACAATGTGGACGATTTGTATATTGCATCAGATGATTTTCAATCATGTTATATATTGTCTGTGCCACAATTTCAGTAGAGGGACTTTGATCTTTAAAGTGTGGCAAATCATTCAATAAATAATGATCAAATTGATCGTGAATCAATGCTTTTAACTCTTGGAAATTGATAAGGAAACCATTATGATCAAGCGTGTCACCCGCAATTGTTAAATTTACGAAATACGTATGTCCATGAGTGCGTACGCATTTTCCAGCATCTTTACATGGTATAAAATGTGCTGCAGAAAAATTAAAGTCTTTATTGAGTTCGAATTGGTAAGGATGTGAGACAGACGGGTAAATTTGTTGTAACATATTATTTCGCTCCTTTAGAATTAAGATATTGTTGTAAACCACGTGCTCTTAAGTGACAAGCTGGACATTCTCCGCAGCCATCACCAATGATGCCGTTATAGCATGTTAATGTTTGATGACGGATATAGTCTAAGACACCAAGTTCATCACTTAGCGCCCATGTTTGAGCTTTGTTTAGCCACATGAGAGGTGTATGAATAACAAAATCTTTATCCATAGCTAAACTTAGTGTCACATTCATTGATTTAATAAAGTTATCTCTGCAATCTGGGTAGCCAGAGAAATCTGTTTCACATACACCAGTGATAATATGTTTGGCGTTGAGTTGGTAAGCAAGGGCACCTGCAAATGATAAAAACAATAGATTACGTGCAGGTACGAATGTATTAGGCATACCGTCATCGTTGGTTTCGATTTTCATATCGTGTTGCGTTAATGCGTTTGGCGTTAATTGTGATAATAGCGACATATCAAGAATGTGATGTGCTAGTCCTTGTTCATGCGCTATGCTTTTGGCTACTTCAATTTCAGTATTATGACGCTGTCCATAATTGAACGTAACAAGTTCGACTTCGTCAAAGTGCTTTTTAGCATAAAATAAGCATGTAGTACTATCTTGACCACCGCTAAATACGACTATGGCTTTGTTATTGTTTAAAGTTGTTTCAGTCATTGTCCATCTCTCCAATTTAAGTGCGTTGAGGGTAATGCAACCTATTTTTAGACATAAAAAAAGCTATCTCTATAAAAAAGATAGACCACAGAATAAGTAAATGCATATGATGATAAGTTACTTTAAATATTGATTGAAACATTCGGTGTCTAGTTTTTTATAGAGGGTTTCGGCTAGGAACCTCTGATTATTTATTTTGAATACGCTAGCTAGAATAATACAGAAACTATGTAAAATCAAGAAATATTTTGGGATAATAGAAACGTAACCCCTTACATATATATTATAATAAAGTGGTAATTTTTACGAATGAAACTAAAGAAGGTAAGCATAAAATGATATTAGTCATAGATAATAACGACTCATTTACATATAATTTGATAGATTACTTTAAAACAGTTACTGATATAGAAATCATTGTTTATCGTATCAATCAAGTCACAATACAATCATTACAACAGCTTAATCCGTCAGCGCTAGTTATTTCCCCAGGCCCGGGTAAGCCTAGTGATTATCCGATAATCGCACAGATTATTGCAGCATTTAAAAAGCGTATTCCCATATTAGGTGTTTGCTTAGGATTTCAATGCATTTACGATTATTTTGGGGGCCGTATTATTCATGGTAAACGACCTGTACACGGCCACACAACAAAGCTTAATCATAATAATAAAGGTATTTTTGCTCAACTGCCACAACATTTTGAAGTGATGCGTTACCATTCTTTGATTGCAGAGCGTCAATCACTGCCGGCACAACTTGAAATTAGTGCTGAAAATGATGAAGGTATTATTATGGCAGTTCAGCATCGACAATGGCCTATTTATGCGGTGCAATATCATCCTGAATCAATTCTCAGTGAACATGGTCATGCACAAATTGAGCTGTTTATTAAAACTTTGGGGGTGAATCAGTGTGACAATACAATTTAATTATAGATATTATTTAGACGATTCACGCTACGAAACGCACCAACTTAAACTCACAGAAAGGTTAGGGCAATATCTAGCATATGAGATGAAAGATGTGGGAGACGTTATCAATTTTGCAGAACAACAGCAGAAAGAAGGGAAATATGTGGCGCTTTATATGACGTATGAAGCGGCACAATACTTTAATCCTGACATGGCTGTGCATCCAACTGCAGACGATGCAATATTAGCAGCGGCTTATAGTTATCAATCGGCACAGCCCATACAACAAGAGACGTCAATAAAGCATTATAATAATAAGCCACAACACCAGTTTGCCTTTCAAGTAAAAGAGGCAACTATGATTCAACATATCAAAGCAGTACAAGCAGCAATTATTGATGGCGAAACTTACCAGGTAAACTATACAACAAGAGTGAGTTCGCCAGTACAAATGCCAATTAAAGACCTGTATGATAAATTAACGCAAACTAAAAATGGCAATTACACCATGTTAATGGATACTGAAGACGTACAAGTCGCTTCTATTTCACCCGAATTATTCTTTCAGAAAGGGCCATTTGATGGTCAAGATAATGTAGTTGTGAGTAAGCCTATGAAAGGCACCATGCCAAGGTCAGATGTCAAACAGCAAGATCAATATAATTATAAATATTTACAACAATCATTAAAGGATAGAGCAGAAAATGTCATGATTGTTGATTTATTGAGAAATGATATTGCTAGAATTGCACGAAAAGGTACGGTACATGTGTATCGTCCGTTTTTTATTGAAACTTATGCCACTGTATATCAAATGACAAGTATGGTTGCAGGTCAACTCTCAAATGCAACATTACCATTAGCAACGTTATTTCATGCGCTATTTCCTTGTGGTTCCATAACAGGTGCACCTAAATTAAACACGATGTCATATATTCACAAATTAGAAGACCAACCGCGTTATATTTACTGTGGTACGCTTGGCATATTGATGCCAGATGACAAGATGATTTTTAATGTGCCTATTCGCACAATTGAATATCGTGATAATAAAGCGATATACGGTGTCGGCGCGGGTATTACTATTGATTCTGATCCTGAAAATGAAGTGCAAGAATTTCGTGATAAAGCTAAAATTTTGGAGATGCTATAAATGAAAATATTTGAGACTATGCGGATAGAGCAAGGCGTAATCCCTCGTGTTTATTATCATACAAAACGTATACGTTCTTCTAGTGCAGCTTTAGGATTTTTATTTAACGAAACAGCATGGGAGTCGAAACTTAGTAGCATTCAAGCCACTTATAATCAAGGTATCTATAGACTCAAAATAGAGCTAAGTAAAGATGGCACATTTGAAATTAAAGTTGAACCATTAATGTACAAACCCTATTTCACAGCTAAATTACAGTCGATTGACAATGCGACAGAGACGTCGTTACTTATTAATAAAACATCACAACGACAACATCTAACACATAATCATACGACCGATTTAATCTTATTATATAACGAATATAAAATATTAGAGTTTGATATTGGTAATATCATGATTGAAGAACAAGGAAAATATTATACGCCAAGCTATCAGCATGATTTTTTACCAGGATGTAAAAGACAAGAGATGATTGATCAGGGGAAGCTTTTCGAAAAGGACTACACCGTGGATATGTTAAAAGAAGGTCTTCAAAAGCAAGAAATCAAAATATATTTAATAAACAGCTTGCGTGAGGTTGCCGATGTATCAATTTATCTATAAAATATAAAGGAATAAAGTATTAAAAATATATTTTAAAAAAGTGGGATAACAATGTTGGTAGTATGGTTGATAAGTATAGTGGTGATTGGGATAATAAGTAAATTCATATTTAATCATTATTATAAAACAGAACGCTTGATACGAGCAAAAGTAATAGCGACCGTGTCAATTTGTTGTCAATGTGTATGTGTATACTATTTCTGTCAGTCGCTTATTCCATATGTAGTGCGCATTATGGATGTTTTTTATCATTAATCAAATAGTTTTGTAGTCAGTGTGCCTGCACAATAATTGTCCGAAATTTACAAGTCTAAAAATATTAGAGGTGTGTTTATGAAAATATATAGCCAAGGAGACCAAGCTATTATAGTGGCTATCCAAAAAGATGTGTCTAAAGATGTAACACAACAATTGTTATTACTGAGAGATTATCTAGTTAAGCAAGACTTACCATTTATTGTTGAGATTGTGCCAACTGAATCTGATATGATGATTGTTTATGATGCCCGCGATATGATTAAACATCATCATATTGAATCCCCCTATCAGCACATGAAACATTTAATAGAACAGATAAGTCAAGCTGATTTAGAACAAACAGCTGCCACACAAACGAAACAAATTTGTGACATACCTGTTGTGTATGGTGGTACTTATGGTCCAGATTTAGAACCATTATTACAAGAATATGGGCTTGATTTTGAGACGTTTGTGAATTTACATACATCTGAAGCGTATTTTGTATCAATGATGGGGTATTCACCAGGTTTTCCTTATTTAAGTGGATTAAATGAAAGCTTATATGTAAATCATACGAGTGCAAACAAGAAAAAAGTACCTGCTGGGTCAGTAATTTTAGAAGGTAAAAAGTGTGGCATTGTGACTACAGACACTTACAATGATTGGCTAGTGATAGGGTATACTCCTCTACAATTATTTTATCCTGACCAAGCCGATTTCACATTAATCAAATTAGGAGATTCAGTAACCTTTAAAGCGATTGCTGAAGATGAGATAGAATTAGGAGCATATGAACCATGTCGATTAAAGTTATAAAAGAAGGACTATTTAGTAGTTTTCAAGATTTTGGACGTCGCGGATACGAGCATGATGGCGTTATTCCAGGCGGTGCTTTAGATGAGCTTGCCCATGAAATTGCCAATCGACTTGTCGCTAATGATAAGAATGAAGCGACACTAGAAATGACACATAAATTGCCAACACTTCAGTTTACTGAACCGACTTTAATTGCATTAACTGGTAGTAATTTTAAAGCACAGACAGAGCACCTTACCATCACACCTTATAAATTATATTTAATTCAAGCGGGCGACACATTAACATTCAATGAAACAAGCCGTACTTCTCGTGTGTATCTTGCAGTAGGTGGAGGCTTTCAATTAGATGAATGGTTGGGCTCTAGTTCTACCGACTTTAATACGCATATTGGTGGTTTTAAAGGAAGAACACTTCAAGCTGGTGATACGATACAATTAAAAAATAACTACTCACATCGACACACCAAGTTATTTGAAAATTTAGCCGAAAGCAATCAAACCGATTGGGGAATAGACGGATACGCATTATCATTTAACTATATTTCAGATGTCTTTCATGTAATTAAAAATAAAGGGACAGAAGATTTTGATGAAGCTACTGTACAGCGCTTTACATTAGGAGATTATAAAGTTACTAGTAAAGCTAATCGCATGGGAATGTATTTACAAGGAGAAAGTATCAAAGCCTATTACGAGGACATGCCGGCACATCAAAGTGTGAAGCGGGGAACCATTCAAGTTAAACGTGACGGTACGCCTATTATTTTACTTAATGATCATTATACGCTAGGAAGTTATCCTCAAATTGGCACAATTGCAAGTTATCATTTATCTAAATTAGCACAAAAACCACAAGGCGCAAGACTAAAATTTCAATTTATCGATGTTGAAACCGCAGAAAAGAATGTTGTCAAATATAGCCATTGGGTTAATCAAATCTTTCATGCGATTGAGTATCGCATGAAATTAGAAATGTTAAAATAACAGAGGTCAGCCTTTAGGCTGATTAAAACTAAAAGAAAAAAAGTTATAATATGGTATTGTCTTGTAGTTTATGCAGTGATATTATTTTCTTTTTACTTGAAAGATGGTCAAATATACTATATATTTATATATTGAACTATGCACTTTTGTTACAATTCAATTACAATGAATGAAATTTCTTAATAAAATATTAACAAAGTTAATGTTTTAAGTAGGGGATTTTTCGCTTATTCATAACTACAGTAAACAACAACGATACTACTATAGATTTGAACGGTCCATTTACAATCGTTATGATACGTTTTACATATAATGGGGTTAAACGCATCATTGATTAACGTGGGCACTGAAACCAGAGGAACACAACGCAATTTTAAAGAAATATTGAAAGTTGAAACAAGCACGATGCGTCTGTGATAGCACATCGTTTCATCTTTTTCCTAACTTTTTTAGCATGGGATAGTGAAGGCGAACGAAAGATAAAGCGCCTATCGCAAGTAATAGTACAGGTCTTTTAAAGTTGGAATAATTATAAACGGAGGAAACACACATGAGCATACGCAAAAAGAAAATAAGTCTTTTTACGTTTTTTATCTTAACTGTGTTAACAGTAACCCTGAAAACGTATTTTTCATACTATGTTGATTTTTCCTTGGGTGTTAAGGGATTAGTTCAGAATTTAATATTATTAATGAATCCATATAGTTTAGTAGCACTTATTTTAAGTGTCTTCCTATTCTTTAAAGGAAAAAAAGCATATTGGTTTATTTTTATCGCTGGTTTTTTATTAACTTTTTTACTTTATGCCAATGTGGTTTACTTCCGATTCTTTACTGACTTTTTAACATTTAGTACGTTGAATCAAGCTAGTAATGTGGAATCTATGGGGGGCGCAGTAACCGCATCGTTTAAATGGTATGATTTTGTATACTTTATTGATACTTTCATCTATTTATTTATCTTGATTTTCAAAAACAATTGGCTAGATAAACGCGTATTTAGTAAGAAGTTTGTACCTGTTGTGATGGTTGCTTCAGTCGCTTTATTTTTCTTAAACTTAGCATTTGCTGAAACAGACAGACCTGAATTATTAACGCGTACATTTGACCATAAATATTTGGTGAAATATTTAGGACCATATAATTTTACGGTTTATGACGGCGTTAAAACAATTCAAAATAATCAACAGAAAGCTTTAGCATCCGAAGATGATTTAACTAAAGTTTTAAACTATACGAAGCAAAAAAGAACTAAAGCAAATCCTGAGTATTTCGGGGTAGCAAAAAAGAAAAATATAATTAAAATTCATTTAGAAAGTTTCCAAACGTTTTTAATCAATAAAAAGGTAAATGGTAAAGAAGTAACACCATTTTTAAATAAACTATCTTCAGGTAAACAGGATTTCAGATATTATCCAAACTTTTTCCATCAAACAGGACAAGGTAAAACATCTGATTCTGAATTTATGATGGATAACAGTTTATATGGTTTACCACAAGGTTCAGCCTTTTCATTAAAAGGAGACAATACGTATCAATCATTGCCAGCGATTTTAGATCAAAAGCAAGGATATACGTCTAACGTGATGCACGGTGATTACAAAACATTCTGGAATCGTGATCAAATCTATCGACACTTTGGTATTGATAAATTTTACGATGCAACATACTATGATATGTCTGAAGATAATGTCGTGAACTTAGGTTTAAAAGATAAAGAGTTCTTTAAAGAATCAGCAGGTTATCAAAAGAAAATGAAAAAACCATTCTATTCACATCTAATCACATTAACGAACCACTATCCGTTTACTTTAGATGATAAAGATGCTGATATAGATAAACCAAATACGGGAGATTCTACAGTAGATGGCTATATTCAAACGGCACATTATTTAGACCAAGCGTTAGAACAGTATGTTAATGACTTGAAAAAAGAAGGTTTATATGACGACTCTGTTATTATGATTTATGGTGACCATTATGGTATTTCTGAAAATCATAATAATGCAATGGAAAAATTATTAGGTGAACAAATTACACCAGCCAAGTTTACAGACTTAAACCGTACGGGATTCTGGTTAAAAATACCAGGCAAAGAAGGTACAGTTGACAAAACATACGCTGGCCAAATGGACGTTATGCCTACGATTTTACATTTAGTTGGTATTGATACGAAGAACTATATTATGATGGGTACCGACTTGTTATCAAAAGAGCATAAAGATGTGATACCATTTAGAAATGGTGATTTCATTACCCAAAATTATAAATATGTTAATGGTAAAATATATTCTAATAAAGACAACAAACTATTAGAAAAGAAACCAAAAGACTTTGATAAGAATAAACAACAAGTTGAAAAAGACCTTGAAATGAGCGATAGTATTCTGAATGGTGATTTATTCAGATTTTACAACAATCCAGATTTCAAAAAGGTCAATCCAGCTAAATATGAATATAAGACGGGACCAAAAGGCAATCAAAAATAATTGGTTCTATAATAAATCGGACTGGTGATTTAAATCACTAGCCCGATTTTTAAATTTTGAATATAAAAACAGCGCAATTACCTCTATAATTATTAGCGACCAAACAAAAGACAGTCTGAACGAATGAAGTCAGACTGCCTTTTTATTGTATTCTAATTCATATAATATTAACTCAAAGCAACATCTAATATCATCATGATTGTAAAGCCAATCATTAAACTCAATGTTGCTAAATCTGTGTTATTACCTGACTGTGAGTCTGGAATGAGTTCTTCCACGACAACGAATATCATTGCCCCAGCAGCAAATGCTAATGCATAGGGAAGAACTGGTGTCATAACTACTATAAGTGCAGCACCAAGTATAGCAAATATGGGTTCAACCAGTGCAGATGCTTGCCCATAATTAAAGGCTTTCCATTTTGAAGCTCCAGCAGCACGAATAGGCATTGATAAAGCAGCACCTTCTGGAATGTTTTGAATGCCAATGCCTATAGCTAAGCCCAGTGCACCTAGAAAGGTCGCATGTTCATTACTAGAGGCAATACCTCCGAAGGCAACGCCAATTGATAGACCTTCTGGGATGTTGTGCAATGTGATTGCTAAAACGAGCAAAGTATTCTTATTTAATGACGTTTTTACACCTTCACGATAATGACTTTTATCACCAATACGTTGATGTATATGAGGAATAATAGCATCTAGCAACCGAATAAATAAGCCACCTAGTAAAAAGCCAATTGCAGCAGGTAACCAAGGTAATGTAGTACCTTCTTTAAATTCAATCGAAGGTTGTAATAATGACCAGAAACTGGCAGCAATCATGATACCAGCTGCAAATCCTTGCATGGAAGCAAGAACTTTCCCGTTTACTTTATTAAAAATAAATACACCAGCTGCACCTAATGCTGTAAGAAGCCAGGTAATTATTCCAGCGATTAGTGCTTGGAAATAGGATGGTAAGCTTCCAAATAATTCTTCCATAAACGTGACTCCTTGTATCATTTACCTGTAAAAAGGTGTATAATATATAGAACTGAATTAAGCTTATCAAAATCATTTTGAAATTTCGATAGTAAAAGAGGAAATCACGTCATGGAAGCATATAAAATAGAACATCTTAATAAGTCATATGCAGATAAAGTTATTTTCGATGACTTGAGTTTAGCGATTTCAAATCATGAAAAAATTGGATTAGTTGGTATCAATGGTACAGGTAAAAGCACGCTACTCAAAGTAATGGGTGGTATAGATGATGATTTTACTGGAGATATCACACATCCTAATCAATATCGTATTCGGTATTCTTCTCAAAAACAAGATTTAGATGGTAATTTATCGGTGTTTGAAGCCGTGCTCAGTTCAGAGACAAGCACATTACAAATCATTAAACACTATGAACAAGCGGTACAACAATATACAGTTGAACAGACCGACCGAAATTTTCAAGCAATGATGGCTGCACAAGAAGCTATGGATCGACATGAAGCATGGGATTATAATGCGGAGATAAAAACGATTTTATCTAAATTAGGTATTCATGACACGACAAAACAAGTCAGTTCTTTATCAGGTGGACAACAAAAACGTGTCGTGTTAGCTAAAACGTTGATTGAACAACCTGATTTATTATTGTTAGATGAACCAACGAACCATTTGGATTTCGAATCGATTAATTGGTTGATTAATTATGTTAAACAATATCCTTATACCGTATTATTTGTAACGCATGATAGATATTTTTTAAATGAAGTGTCAACACGCATTGTTGAACTTGACCGTGGAAAATTAACGACATACCCTGGAAATTATGAAGACTATATAGCGATGCGTGCCGAAAAAGAAGTAATTGAACAAAAGCAAAATGATAAACAACGTGCGCTTTATAAACAAGAGTTAGCTTGGATGCGTGCAGGAGCAAAAGCACGTTCTACGAAGCAACAAGCACGTATTCATCGCTTCAACGATTTAGAGGCAGATGTAAAGCAGCAACAGACACAAGATAAAGGCGAGTTAAATTTAGCTTATTCTCGTTTAGGCAAACAAGTATATGAGCTTGATAGTCTAACAAAAATAATTAATGGCAGAACGCTATTTCAAGATATAACTCAAATTATACAGAGTGGGCAACGTATTGGTATCGTTGGACCCAATGGTGCAGGAAAGACAACGATGCTCAATATACTTAGCGGCGAAGATCAACAATTTGAGGGAACGTTAAAGATAGGTCAGACTGTTAAGGTGGCTTATTTTAAACAAACTGAAGAAACGTTAAATCGTGATATCCGCATGATTGATTACTTAAGGGAAGAGAGTGAAGTCGCCAAAGAAAAAGATGGAACGACAGTGTCAATCACTCAACTACTTGAGCGATTTCTATTTCCAAGTTCAACACATGGTAAAAAGATTTATAAGTTATCTGGCGGTGAGCAAAAGCGATTATACTTATTGCGCTTGCTTGTGCATCAGCCAAACGTGTTATTACTAGATGAGCCAACAAATGATTTAGATACTGAGACATTGACGATACTTGAAGATTATATTGCTTCGTTTGGCGGTTCAGTAATAACGGTTAGCCATGACCGTTACTTTCTGAATAAGGTTGCTCAGGAATATTGGTTTATTCATGATGGCATGATGGAACGTATTGTTGGTAGTTTTGAAGACTACGAAACATATAAAAAAGAAAAGGATAAACAGCTAGCAATAGAAAAGCAAGCAACCAACACATCAAAAACTCAGATAAAAGAACGTAAAAAAACAGGACTATCGTATAAAGAAAAGCGTGAATACGAGTCATTGATGTCGCGTATAGAAGAGACCGAAATACGCTTGTCAGAAATTGAACAAGAAATGATTGAGGCAAGTGCGGATTACGCTAAAATCAAAGATTTAACTATTGAACAACAACAACTAGAACAGACATATGATGAAGATATAACGAGATGGAGCGAGTTAGAAGAATTAAAAGAGGTATAAGGGGAATGCAGAAATGGAAGCAATATTATCGCATTATTTTGGTTATCAATCTTTTCGACCAGGTCAAAAAGAAATTATAACTAAAATTTTAGCTCATCATAATGTATTAGGTGTATTACCAACAGGCGGGGGAAAATCGATTTGTTATCAAATTCCCGGGCTGAAGTTAGGTGGTACAACTGTTGTTATTAGTCCGCTTATTTCATTGATGAAAGATCAAGTAGATCAACTTAAAGCAATGGGAATTCATGCAGCGTACTTGAACAGTAGTCTAAGTCAAAAGCAACAAAAGCAGATTGAACAGGAGTTGGCTTCTGGTAAAATTCAATTTCTTTACGTGGCACCTGAGCGCTTTGAAAACCAATATTTTTTAAGTATATTGCGTAAGCTGGAGATTCATTTAATTGCATTTGATGAGGCGCATTGTATTTCTAAATGGGGACATGATTTTAGACCGAGTTATCAGAATGTCATTCAAAAAGTAATGACACTACCTCAAGATTTTGTTGTTATTGCGCTTACCGCTACCGCAACAACTGAAGTGCAACGAGATATTATGGATAAACTTTATATTTCTGCAGATAATCGGGTTAAGACAAGTACTAAACGTCGTAATCTTATCTTCAAAGTTAATCCTACGTATCAGCGTCAAAAATTTGTCCTTGATTATGTGCAAGCGCATCGAGATGAAGCAGGTATCATATATTGTTCGACGCGCAAACAAGTTGAAGAACTGCAAGAGGCCATTCAAAGCATTGATCTTGAAGCAGCGATATATCATGCAGGATTGTCAAACAAAGAACGAGAACAAGCACAAAATGATTTTGTTTATGATCGTATTAAAGTTGTTGTAGCAACAAATGCATTTGGTATGGGTATTGATAAGTCTAATGTGAGATATGTGATTCATTATAATATGCCTGGTGATTTAGAATCATACTATCAAGAGGCAGGACGTGCTGGTCGAGATGGGTTAAAAAGTGAATGTATCTTATTATACAGTGAGCGCGATAAAGGTTTACATGAATATTTTATTTCTGTGTCTCAAGCTGATGATGACTACAAAGATAAAATGGGTGAAAAATTAACTAAAATGTTGCAATATACCAAGACTAAAAAATGTCTCGAAGCCACAATTGTGCATTATTTTGAACCCAATGAAAAGTTAGAAGAATGTCAACAATGTAGCAATTGTGTTCAAGAAAATAAAACATATGATATGACCAAAGAAGCCAAAATGATAGTAAGTTGTGTGGCGCGAATGCGACAGCAAGAAAATTATAGTGTCATTATTCAAGTATTAAGAGGAGAGCAAAGCGATTATATTAAATACAATCACTATGATCAGCTATCTACTTATGGCATTATGAAAGCATATACAACGTCAGAATTAAGTCATCTTATTGATGAGTTAAGATTCAAAGGATTTTTAAATGAACATAACGAAATATTGATTTGTGACCAAAGTGTGCAAAGTTTATTAAAGGAAGACGTAACGATATTTACAACGCCATTCAGACAAAAATCTAAAGAAAAGGTTTATATCAATACTGTCGAAGGCGTTGATCGCGCGCTATACAATGAACTTGTTGATGTACGTAAACAATTAAGTAATAAGTTAGGCATTGCACCAGTAAGTATCTTTTCGGATTATACGTTAGAAGAATTTGCTAAACGTAAACCAGCGTCGAAACAAGAAATGATTGCTATAGAAGGTGTAGGTAGTTATAAATTAAAACATTATTGTCCTAACTTTTTAGAACGCATTCAATCTTACAAAGCAAACATATCATAAAAGTAATAGCATACACTTAAAATAAGTAAGATGAGTTTTTGAATGGCAATGGCATTCAAACTCATCTTTTTAATATATAAAAGTAAAATTTTCTAGTATTATCATTAACTTTATGATAAAAGGGAATAACAAAGAAAAATGTACGCGTTGTAATGATGTCTATCTTTTATAAATAATAGACAAAATATTATTAATTTGCGTAATAGAGGTGTAAATGTGATTGAATTTAAAAATGTAACGAAACGTTATGGCCAAAATATTGCGGTTCATGACCTTAGTTTTAAAATCAATGAAGGCGAATTTTTTGTGCTCATTGGTCCTTCAGGTTGTGGGAAGACGACAACGTTAAAAATGATTAATCGACTTATCCCATTAACTGAAGGCTATATTTATTTTAAAGATAAACCAGTAAGTGATTTTCCAGTATATGAAATGAGATGGGACATTGGCTATGTACTACAGCAAATCGCGCTATTTCCCCATATGACAATAAAAGAAAACATTGCACAAGTTCCACAAATGAAAAAATGGAAAGAGAAAGAGATTGACCAGCGCGTAGACGAACTATTAGAAATGGTTGGTTTAGAACCAGATAAATATAAAAATCGCAAGCCTGATGAACTATCTGGTGGACAGCGACAAAGGGTGGGTGTAGTGCGTGCACTGGCAGCAGATCCTCCAGTCATCTTAATGGATGAACCTTTCAGTGCACTTGACCCTATCAGTCGAGAAAAGTTGCAAGACGATTTACTTGCACTCCAAACTAAAATTAACAAAACGATTGTCTTTGTAACACATGATATTCAAGAAGCCATGAAACTTGGTGATCGTATTTGTGTCATGAATCAAGGCCATATTGAACAAATCGATACACCATTAGGATTTAAAACACACCCACAAAGTAAGTTTGTCCAAGAATTTATGGGGAATTATTTACAACAAACATCTGTATCACAACATATTAAGTTGAAAGAATTAGATATCACAACACCGTTAAATGAAATGGCTGCGTCAACAGATTACCCAGTCGTGAGCGCAGACCAGTATATTGATGACTTATTTGATATGTTAAGCAAACATGAGGCATTGTTAGTAGAAAATCATGACACTCATGTTCAGTCACTTCTTACAAGAGAAGATGTCTTTGAATATTTAGCACAAGGGCAAAGAGGTGAAACAGCATGAATGAGTTTATTACTACATTAAACGCGCGTAAAGAAGAATTATTGGCTACTTTAATAGAGCATATCCAAATTTCTTTTATTGCGTTACTTATTGCTATTTTGATTGCTGTACCGTTAGGCATTGTATTAACAAAAGCAAAACGTATTTCTGAAATCGTGATGAATATCGCTGCTGTCCTACAAACTATTCCATCTCTAGCATTACTAGGTTTAATGATTCCATTGTTTGGTATAGGCCGTGTGCCTGCCATTATTGCTTTAGTGGTCTATGCATTATTACCAATATTACGCAATACATATACCGGAATTAAAGAAGTAGATCCATCGTTAATTGAAGCAGCAAAAGGGATTGGGATGAAACCATTTCGTCGCTTAACGAAAGTTGAATTACCGATTGCCATGCCGGTGATTATGGCAGGTATTCGTACAGCAATGGTTCTAATTATTGGTACAGCTACACTTGCTGCGCTCATTGGTGCAGGTGGCTTAGGAGATCTGATTCTCTTGGGTATTGACCGTAACAATCCATCGCTTATCTTAATTGGTGCCATTCCTGCTGCGTTACTGGCTATTATTTTTGATGTTATTTTAAGATTAATGGCAAAATTATCTTATAAAAAATTAATGCTGGCAACGGGTGCCATCTTATTAGTTATCATTATTGCGATTGTTGCACCATTGCTTAGTCATAAAGGTGATACGATTACGCTTGCAGGGAAATTAGGATCAGAACCATCTATTATTACGAATATGTATAAGATTTTAATAGAAGAAGAAACGGATGATACTGTCGAAGTGAAAGATGGTATGGGTAAGACAGCATTTCTATTCAACGCCTTAAAATCCGATGATATAGATGGCTATTTAGAATTTACTGGTACAGTGTTAGGAGAATTGACAAAAGAAGATTTAAAATCTAAAAAAGAGGCAGCAGTTTATCAACAAGCTAAAGATAGCTTACAATCAAAATATGATATGACGATGCTTAAGCCAATGAAGTATAATAATACTTATGCTTTAGCAGTTAAACGGGATTTTGCTCAAAAGCATCATCTTAAAACAATTGATGATTTAGCCAAGGTTACTGACCAATTGAAACCAGGATTTACATTAGAATTTAACGATCGTCCAGATGGTTTTAAAGCAGTCAAAAAGGCTTACAACTTAAATATTAATAATGTAAAAACGATGGAGCCCAAATTGCGTTATTCTGCTATAGAAAAGGGAGATATCAACTTAATTGATGCCTACTCAACTGACGCAGAACTGAAACAATATGACATGGTTGTGCTCAAAGATAATAAACATGTCTTTCCACCATATCAAGGTGCGCCAATGTTTAAAGAAAAATTCTTAAATGAACATAAGGAAATTAAAGCACCATTGAATCGATTAGCAGGTAAAATTTCAGATGAAGAAATGCAAGAAATGAATTATAAAGTTACTGTGAAAAATGAAGATCCATATCAAGTTGCTAAAGCGTTTCTCAAAAAAGAAGGGCTTATAAAATAGCACTGTATACTTCATAAGATAAAATGCCTCCATATTGAACTGAAGACGCGGAAAACAACGATTAAATCAAGTTGTTCTCTGCGTCTTTTTTAGCGTGAGAAGCATGGATATATAGGTGTATGATAAAGGAATGTAAGAAGAAATATATTCAAATGATAAATTGTAATAATAAAACTTTAGTAACATATTGTAACTAAATTTAATTGTGTTTCTTTTGATTTTACTTGTGATTAATTCATATGAAGTATAAAATTGAGGGTATTACGAATGAGGTGGGGAAATGAATAACAAGAATTATACACGTCAAGAAATCGTTAGTAGTGTGCCACAAAAAGGTTTCTTTGGGCATCCAAAAGGATTAAGCACACTGTTTTTTACTGAATTTTGGGAACGTTTTAGTTATTATGGGATGAAAGCTATTTTAGCGTATTATTTATATTACGCTGTAACGGATGGCGGTTTTGGGTTAAGCCAAGCAACAGGCTTACAAATTGTCTCAATATATGGTGCGTTAATCTACATGTCAGGATCTATAGGTGGCTGGATTGCAGACAGGATTATAGGTACAAGACACGCGTTGTTTTATGGTGGTATTTTAATCATGTTTGGGCATATCCTGTTGGCAATACCAGGTAACTTTACATTAGTGCTTATTGCATTATTATTATTAATTACCGGTACCGGATTATTAAAGCCTAATATATCTACCACTGTAGGCGATTTATATTCACATGATGATGTACGTTTGGACGGTGCCTTTACAATATTTTATATGGGTATTAACCTTGGAAGCTTACTTGCGCCATTTATAACTGGATATTTACAAACACGTCTTGGTTTCCATGTTGGTTTTGCGGCAGCAGCTGTAGGTATGTTCCTTGGTCTTGTGGTCTATGTGGTTACCAATAAAAGATTTTTAGGGTTAGCTGGACTCAGTGTTCCCAATCCATTAAAAAAAGAAGAAATTAAACGATTAAGTTTAATGGTGGGTAGTGCAATTATTATGTTTGCAATTATCTTAATTGTCTTACAATTTACCGGGTTACTTAGTCTTGAAAGTTTTACCTTAATAGTAACTATTATTGGTATCGTTTTACCTATATATATTTTTATTTATATGATTACGAATAAAAAAACAAATGAAGTTGAACGTAAGCGTATTTATAGTTATATTCCTTTATTTATAACATCAGTCGCATTTTGGATGATTCAAGAACAAGGATCAACCGTGTTAGCTAATTTTGCAGATCAAAACACTCAACTCAGTATGAGCAAGCTGACAAATGGACTGATTGATTTTCAAATACCAGCAGCTTGGGCCCAATCACTTAATCCAATATTTATTGTTGTGTTGGCTCCGGTATTTGCTAACTTATGGACAAGGCTGGGTAAACATAATCCAAGCACAGTGCACAAATTTGCACTTGGTGCAATCTTTGCCGGACTATCCTATTTAGTGATGATGATTCCTTTGATGAGTTCTACAGAATTAACACACCCGTTGTGGTTAGCACTTAGCTTTTTATTTATTACTGTCGGAGAACTTTGTATTTCTCCAGTAGGTTTATCCGTAACATCTAAATTAGCACCTAAACATTTATCTGCACAAATGATGGCGCTATGGATGCTAAGCAATGCCACAGCACAAAGTATTAATAGCCAAACAGTCGTATTTTTCAAACGCATTTCAGAACAACAATTCTTCATGTATTCAGGGTTGTTTACCTTAATTATTGGTGTATTATTATTTTTAATTTCACCTATAGTGATTCGAGCAATGCGTGGTGTACATTAATAGGAAGCCTGATTTTCGATGCTAATTGTCATATAATGAACTTGATATGTAACTAGGAAACACGTTATAATTAGTATTAAGTTTTTTAAAATTTCAGACAATTATCGGAGGAGTGGTTAACTTTGAAAAAGCAACTAGATCAATTATCTGCATACCAACCTGGATTATCCCCTAGAGCATTGAAACAGCAGTTTGGTATTGAGGGAGAACTATATAAGTTAGCATCTAATGAAAACTTGTATGGGCCCTCTCCGAAAGTCAAACAAGCCATAACAGATCATTTAGATGAATTGTATTATTATCCAGAAACTGGTTCACCTTCATTAAGAAAAGCGATTAGTGCTCACCTACATATAGATGAGTCACGCATCTTATTTGGTGCTGGTCTTGATGAAGTCATTTTAATGATTTCTAGGGCGGTATTAACGCCTGGCGATAAGATTGTTACAAGTGAAGCAACCTTTGGACAATATTATCATAATGCGATCGTTGAATCTGCAGATGTGGTTCAAGTACCACTTAAAAATGGCGGCTTTGATTTAGAAGGTATTTTAAATGAAGTTGATGAACAAACGGCATTAGTATGGTTGTGTAATCCTAATAATCCAACAGGGACGTATTTTACACATGAAAAATTGCATGACTTTTTATCACGTGTTCCAAGTCACGTCCCAGTATTAATTGATGAGGCGTATTTTGAATTTGTGACGGCTGAAGATTATCCAGATACTTTGAAGTTACAAGAAGAATTTGATAATGCATTTTTACTGCGTACGTTTTCTAAAGCATATGGTTTGGCTGGTTTACGTGTTGGTTATGTTATTGCAACGAATGAAGCAATTGATAAATGGAATATTATTCGTCCGCCATTTAATGTGACGCGTATTTCAGAATATGCAGCAATCGCAGCATTGGAAGATCAAGATTATTTACATGATATTACACAAAAAAATGCACAAGAGCGCCAAAAATTTTATGCGATTCCACAAAGTAAGCACTTCTTACCTAGTCAAACGAATTTTATTTTTGTAGTGACAGATAAAGTTCAGGAATTATATCAACAATTACTACAGGTAGGATGCATTACAAGACCATTCCCAACAGGTGTGCGTATCACTATTGGTTTTCCAGAACAAAACGATAAAATGATTGAAGTCTTACAACAATTTGATTATTAAAATCGAAACGATAAGACATAATAAATATATAAGCAAAGTCATGCTATTTACTTTTTAAGTAAGAGTATGACTTTTTAATTTACAAATAAACAGATTTGTACCAAGTGTAAATGAGCAAGACAAACGCATGATAATGAAATGAAAAAGCATTTGGCTACAGTCTGAAAGTATAACAAAATTTTGCTATACTCATACTGTATAACTACACAAACAAATAGAAACGGAGCGATCAAAGGAATGACCCGACAAAAAATTGCGATAGATATGGATGAAGTATTAGCCGATACTTTGGGAGCTATTATTGAAGCGGTGAATAAACAAACGAATTTGGGAATAACGATGGAAGGCTTAAATGGGAAAAAATTAAAGCACATGATACCTGAACATGATGGCTTAGTTAGGGAGATTTTAAATGCGCCTGGCTTCTTTAGACAGTTACCAGTATTACCAGCTGCACAAGAAGTTGTAGAAAAATTAGCGGCACAGTACGATGTATATATTGCTACGGCTGCGATGGATGTTCCAACATCATTTCATGATAAATATGAATGGTTATTACAACACTTTCCATTTTTAGATCCTCAACACTTTGTGTTTTGTGGACGAAAAAATATCGTGAAAACTGATTATTTAATTGATGATAACCCACGTCAATTAGCTATTTTTGAAGGCGAACCCATTATATACACTGCAGCGCATAATGTAAACGAAACACGCTTTACACGTGTAAATGGTTGGAAAGAAGTGGAAGCATATTTTTTAAATTAATATTAGCTTAGTAGTAAGACAAAAAGATGCTGGGACATAAATGTCAGAAAAACAGCAGTAAGATCATTTTCAATTAGAAAATATCTTGCTGCTGTTCTCTATTTTCACAATGTTTCGTATTGAATGGCTTCGCTTTCCTAGGGTGCCGTCTCAGCCACCCCAACTTGCTTTGCTTGGCGAAATGCTTTTCGCATTTCTCTTTGTTGGGGCCCCACCCCAACTTGCTTTGCTTGGTGAAATGCTTTTCGCATTTCTCTTTGTTGGGGCCCCTGTCTTCGACTGGCACTGCTCCCTCGGGAGTCTCGCCATAAATACTACGTATTAACATGTAATTTTAATCCTTTATATTTATGTCCCAAATTGTTTATCAATTTTATGTAGGGATGGTTAATAATTTTAATGCTTTGGGCAACACTTTAATATCAAGCGGCGCTTCTAGTCGAATTTCACCATCTATATCTACTTTCATGATCGGTTTTGTATCAATGCGAATATCCTTACCTGAGATATGGTCAATACCTTGAGTGATTTCATTCCAGTTCATGCTATCTCTTTTTTTGAAAATATCATTTAATATGCTGAAACTTTGCTCGTCAAAAATAAATGTATTCAATTTACCATCTTGTGGTGATAAATCTGTGAGCGGAATACGACTACCTCCAATATTAGGACCATTCGCAATAAGCAGCATTGAAGTATTGCCAGTTGTTTTTTCACCATCAATTGTTAAAGTAAAATCAAAGTTACTCGGATCCATTAATGTTTTTACGGTTGAACCGATATAACTTAATTTGCCAAATATATCTTTCGCACCGTTTTGCACATTTTCTGCATTTTGCACAATCAAACCTAGCCCAACGAAATTAAGGGCGAATTCTTTATTCACTTGAATGACATCATACTGACCAATTTGTGCATATTTAAGTTGTTCACTAGCTTGTTTAAAGTTAGGATGAATGTTAAGCGTTTTTGTAAAATCATTAAACGTACCACCTGGGATAATACCAATAGGCAAATCTAGCTGATGTTTCATCACGCCGTTAACCATTTCATTAACGGTGCCATCCCCACCTAAAATAAATAAAATATCAATTTTTTGACCATAATCACCTTGCTTAATCTTCTGACAATATTTAATAATGTCTCCTTCGTTTTCACTCACTTGAATGGATAGCTGTTTACATATTGAACTTAATGCTTTTGTCACTTCACCTAAACCATTATATATATCCTTTAAACCACTGTGTTCATGATAAAATAATACGCCATGATTGTATTTGTCTGTCATAATTATGCCTTCTTTCTAAAAGGTATCACTTTACATACTTACCCTTAATTTTAAGATTTAGTGTATGGTAATACAAAAAATGTGAGAGCGGGACAGAATTCACTATAAATTCGTAGTCCCGCCCCGACAAGGTTGACTAGGATTGAAAAAAGCTTGGTATAAGCGTATTTTCAATCCAGTCAACTACTGTAAATATTTAATTCATAGTTTAAAACATAATTATATCCCAGGCTCTATAACTATAAAAAAATAGCTATGAAAAAATCTATCGTCATAGATTTCTTCATAGCTAATCTTAGTATGTTTTTACTTGTTATAAGAATGTGATTAATGAATACCTTTCATGGCTTTCTTAATGATTGGTGTGAAGGCAAGAACAATAAGCGTTACGACAACAGCAATACTACCGAGAAGGATAAAGTATGTAGTTTGACCTAAGTCATCAATATACTTCACGACTGTACCGTTAATTGCTTGCGCTGATGCATTAGTAAGCAACCACACGCTCATCATTTGTGCATTGAATGATTTTGGTGCGAGTTTAACAGCAGCACTGTTACCAGTAGGTGATAAACAAAGTTCCCCAACTACACAAATGACATAAGATAAAATAACCCAGTTGACACTAAATGTTGTTGATCCATAAGAAACGCCAATTAAGCCCATAATTAAATATGATAGTCCAGCTAAAAATGTACCAAGAGCGAATTTAACTGGCAATGAAGGTTGCTTTTTACCCATTTTCATCCACATTAATGAAATAAGTGGTGCAAATAATAGGATAAACAAAGGGTTAATAGATTGGAACCAAGCTTCTCCAAAACGAGTTGTCCAACCGAATATATTTAAATGCATATCTGATTTTTCTAGTCCGTAAATATTCAAGACATTAGAACCCTGTTCTTGAATAGACCAGAAAATCATACCTAGAATAAATAAAGGAATAAAGGCTTTCACACGTGAACGTTCAGTATCATCGACATCTTTACTGTATATCATAGTTGCAAAATAGATAATTGGTAAAACAATACCAAGTACGAGTACGGTATTACTTACTAAGTTAAATGACAATGTATTTGTCAAGTAAGTGACAATTAATACAGCTGTAATCACAGCAACTATAGCAACGATAATAAATGTGTATTTTTTCTTTTCTTCAGCAGTAAGCGGGTTAGTCGGTTGCATGCCGACTTGGCCTAATGTTTTACGGTTAAATAAAATATACCAAACTAATCCCAAAGCCATACCAATAGCTGCAATTAAGAAACCACCGTGGAAGTTATTCACATCTAAGAAATTTTGTAAAATAATAGGTGAGATGAGTGCGCCTAAGTTAACTGACATGTAGAAAATAACAAACCCAGCGTCAATTCGAACATCATTTTCTGGGTATAGACGACCAACAATATTTGAAATATTTGGTTTCATTAAGCCAGAACCAACAATAATAAAGAACATTGATGCAAATAATCCAAACATTTGGAAAGGTAAACTCAAACATACGTGACCTATAATAATTAAGACGGCGCCAATCAATGTCGCACCACGTGTTCCAGTGATACGGTCAGCAATCCAGGCACCTGGAATAGATGACATGTAAATTAATGCACCATATACGGACATAATAGACATGGCAGTTGCTTTATCAATACCTAATCCGCCTTGATTGATAGCATAGTACATATAAAAAATAAGCATTGCACGCATGCCGTAGTAACTAAAACGTTCCCAAAACTCTACGAAGAACAATACGCCCAAGCCTTTAGGGTGTCCAAAGAAACCTTTGTGTGGAATTTTTTCAACTGCTAATTCATGGGAATTGTGTGATGCCATAACATCCCAACCTTTCTGTACTTTCAATTTGAAACTCAGTAAATAAATTTTACTATTCTGACAATTTATTAGCAACATTATTTTGAAATGCTTAAATATTAAGAATATTCAGTAAAATGGAATTCAATCAACATACGCAATACTTACTGAATTTCAATGATATTAATAAAATACGCTTTTATTAATAAATATGCAAGAACATTTTGTAAAATATTTTGTAAATAAAAAAAGATCACCACTAAGTTGTCACAATTAGTGGTGATGGATAACTTTAAATAATCAAACTAGCGGTTGTCAATTTTTTCTGGATACATATCATGATTCATCAGACGATGTTCGGCCATGCGTGCATATTTAGTATCTGGACGACCATAATTTGTATATGGATCTATAGATATACCACCTCTAGGTGTAAATTTACCCCATACTTCAATATAGTGAGGATCCATTAACTCAATAAGATCGTTCATAATAATATTCATACAATCTTCATGAAAATCGCCGTGATTTCTAAAGCTAAACAAATATAGTTTTAGTGACTTTGACTCAACCATTTTAACATTCGGGATATATGAGATATAGATTGTAGCAAAGTCGGGTTGACCTGTGATAGGGCAGAGTGACGTAAATTCTGGACAGTTAAATTTAACGAAATAGTCTCTTCCTTGATGTTTGTTAACAAATGTTTCTAATACATCTGGACGGTAATCAAATTGATAATTGTTATTTTGGTTACCTAATAATGTAATGTCTTTCATTTCCTCTTCTTGACGTCCTTGAGTCATATTACTGCTCCTTTAATGTGATTGTTGTGTATTTGATTCACGTCGTGCTTGGTCAAACATATAGTAACTTGCACTAATGATAATAATATAGCCGACTATAGCATACATATCTGGTGTTTCGCCAAATAAAATAAAACCAAATAGTGCAGTAAAAATGATAGAAGCATACGTGAATATTGAAATATCTTTCGCCGCAGCAAAACTATAAGCTAATGTGATACCTATTTGACCTACAGCTGCTGCAAGCCCTGCACCTAAAAGATATAGTATTTGGGTTGTTGTCATTGGCTCAAATGTTGCGATGGAAAACGGGATCAACACAATCACGGAAAATAATGAAAAGTAAAAAACAATCGTGTAAGGTTGTTCACGTCTGCTTAGTGCGCGCACACATGTATAAGCTGATGCAGCAAATATTCCTGAAAATAATCCTGCTAATGATGGAAGCATTGCAGAAGAAAATTCGGGCTTAACTATAAGCAACATACCCATAATGGCAATGATCATCGCAGATATTTGATATTTTCGCACTTTTTCATGTAAGAATAGTAAACTTAATAGGATAGTCCAAAATGGATTAAGTTTCATTAGTGTATCGGCATCACTTAACACCATATGATCTATGGCAAAGATGTTGAGTAATACGCCAATCAACCCAAGGGTAGACCGTCCAATCAATAATGGTTGATTACGAAGTTTACCGAACATAGGTTGTTTATATTTATAAATAAAAAATAAGGGTATAAACATAGCAACAAAATTTCGTGCTAACGACTTTTGAAAGACAGGTAAATCACCGGCAAGTCTAAAAAAAACTGACATAAAACTAAAGCCAATAGCAGAAATGAGGATAGCAATAATACCTTTCACTTTTGGATTCACTGTTAATCGCCCCAATAATAAATTTTAACTTATATATGATAGCATAAAAAAGCAATCTATGCATTGGAACTTGAAATATATAATGCAATCGTTTATAATTAAAAAACGAACATACGTTCTATTTGGAAACAAATTAAATATCCGGAATATTTGTATAGAATTTTAAATTAAGATTGTATGCCATATTTTTATGTTTGAATTAATAGCTTCAAAAATGACGCCAACCCGGACGATAAAGCTATTTAAGAAAAATTTTATAAATGCAAGCATTAATGCTCACAAAAATGTAAAATATTTTTTTGAGCTATTTTAAACTTACAGTGACGCACGTTTATTCGAAATTCCGAACTTTAAGTAGCAATCTCAAACTTTTAATAATTAAGGATATTATGTATAATGAAACACAGAATGTTGTGTTGGTTTTTGAAAACCAACACAATATATAGTGTTTACTTCTAAAATAGAATGCAATAAAAAAGTCAATATTTAAGCAAAATAACACTAAATAAGGCTAATTTCTCACCATATTCGTTATGCATTAGAGAAATTTTACTATTATACATATAGTTCGTTTTTGCTTTATACACAAGATGTAGTGTTTATATGAGGCATTGAACAACTATAAAATGGATGACTGACATAAATGATAGTCTAATGATGTTTCATCAGCACAGAAAAAATGAGCGATAGCGTTTAATTTGTTATGACGTATTTTAGAACATAACATGAATTTATACTAAACAACATAGTACGCAGTAACAAATGAACATGTTATAAACAACACGACACATATCCATGCAATACTAGTGCAATTCGGTTTCTAGCAAGAAATCTTTATTTTTTAATACAAGATTGATGAAAGAAGGCGATTAAATGAAAGTTATTTATTTTTCATTTTCAGGAAATGTTCAACGATTTATTAAAAGAACCGAATTATCAGATGTTATGGAAATAACAGAAGATAATTGTCAAGAAGAAGTAAATGAGCCTTATATTTTAGTAACAGGGACAATTGGCTTTGGTGAAGTGCCACAAGAAGTACAGCAATTTCTACAAGTCAATCATCAGCACTTGCAAGCAGTTGCTGCAAGCGGCAATCGCAACTGGGGACAAAACTTTGCGAAGGCTGGACAGACGATTTCTGAACAATATAACGTGCCATTACTAATGAAATTTGAGGTTCAAGGATCAAACAGTGACGTGAAAGAATTTAAGGACAAGGTGGGTCAATTTAATGAAAATTATGAACGAGAAAAAATACAATCATATTGAACTAAATAATGAAGTAACCAAACGTAAAGAGAGTGGTTTCTTTAATTTAGAGAAAGATCAAGAAGCATTAAAGGTTTATCTTGAAGAGATTCACGATAAAACAATTTACTTTGATGACGAAATTGAGCGCTTACATTATTTAGTAGACCATGATTTTTATTTTAATGTGTTCGATAAATATAGTGAGATAGACTTACGTGAGATAACTGATTTTGCCAAGTCAATTGAATTTAACTTTGCAAGTTATATGTCAGCAAGTAAGTTTTATAAAGATTACGCGTTAAAAACGAATGATAAATCACAATATTTGGAAGATTATAATCAGCACGTGACAATCGTAGCACTGTATTTAGCTAATGGTAATAAAGCACAAGCAAAACAATTTATCTCAGCCATGGTAGAACAACGTTATCAACCAGCGACGCCGACATTTTTAAACGCAGGTCGCGCTCGACGTGGTGAATTAGTCTCATGCTTTTTATTAGAAGTAGATGATAGTTTAAATTCTATTAACTTTATTGATTCAACAGCAAAACAATTAAGTAAAATCGGTGGCGGTGTAGCCATTAATTTATCTAAATTACGTGCTCGTGGTGAAGCAATTAAAGGAATTAAAGGTGTGGCTAAAGGGGTATTACCAGTCGCAAAATCACTAGAAGGTGGATTTAGTTATGCAGACCAACTAGGACAACGTCCAGGTGCAGGTGCTGTATATTTAAATATATTCCACTATGATGTTGAAGAATTTTTAGATACTAAAAAGGTTAATGCTGACGAGGATTTACGTCTATCAACGATTTCAACAGGCTTAATTGTGCCATCAAAATTCTTTGATTTAGCTAAAGAAGGAAAAGATTTTTATATGTTTGCGCCACACACAGTTAAACAAGAGTATGGTGTAACACTTGATGATATCGATTTAGAGCAGTATTACGATGATATGGTTGCCAATCCTAATATAATCAAGAAGAAAAAAGATGCACGTGAAATGTTGAATACAATTGCACAAACACAATTACAATCAGGTTATCCATATTTAATGTTTAAAGATAATGCGAACAAAGTACATGCTAATTCTAATATTGGTCAAATTAAAATGAGCAATCTGTGTACAGAAATTTTCCAATTACAAGAGACATCAATTATTAACGACTATGGTATTGATGATGAAATTAAACGTGATATCTCATGTAATTTAGGCTCTTTAAATATTGTTAATGTGATGGAGACAGGTAAGTTTAGAGATTCTGTATTTACAGGTATGGATGCGTTAACTGTTGTAAGTGATGAAGCGAATATTCAAAATGCACCAGGTGTGCGCAAAGCTAATAGTGAGTTACATTCAGTAGGTCTCGGTGTAATGAACCTACATGGTTATTTTGCAAAAAATAAAATTGGTTATGAGTCTGAAGAGGCAAAAGATTTTGCGAATGTCTTCTTTATGATGATGAACTATTATTCACTTGAGCGCTCAATGCAAATTGCTAAGGAACGTGGCCAAGTATATCAAGATTTTGAACAATCAGATTATGCAAATGGAAAATACTTTAGTTTTTACACGGCACAAGATATCACACCACGTTTCGCTAAAGTTCAACAGTTATTCGAAGGAATAGAAATTCCTACTGCTGAAGATTGGAAAGCTTTACAGCAACAAGTTGAAGCACATGGTTTATATCATGCTTATCGCTTAGCTATCGCACCGACACAAAGTATTTCATATGTACAGAATGCAACAAGCTCTGTTATGCCTATCGTTGATCAAATAGAACGCCGTACATATGGAAATGCTGAAACATTTTATCCTATGCCTTTCTTATCACCTGAAACAATGTGGTACTATAAATCAGCATTTAATACTGATCAAATGAAGTTAATCGATTTAATTGCAACAATTCAAACGCATATTGACCAAGGAATCTCAACAATTTTATATGTAAATTCAGAGATTTCTACACGTGAATTATCACGTCTATATGTGTATGCCCATTATAAAGGACTTAAATCGTTATATTACACACGTAACAAACTATTAAGTGTAGAAGAATGTACAAGCTGTGCAATTTAAACAATACACGTGACTCTGTTTAAAGAGAAAACCGGGGTCTTAGCAATGAGAAATGCAATCTGCATTTTAACGAGTAAAGCAAGCTGGACCCCATATAAAGTAATACAGTAAACAAGATAGGTTAGGTATGTCATCAATTCGCAAACGCTTTGCAGAAATGCTTTTGCTTTTTGTGCACATATACGCCAATTGTTAATATGAATGACTTATAAACAAACGATAGGAGGAATTATCATTATATGAAGGCAGTCAATTGGAATACACAAGAAGATATGACAAATATGTTTTGGCGTCAAAACATCTCACAAATGTGGGTGGAAACAGAGTTTAAAGTGTCAAAAGATATCGCAAGTTGGAAGACGTTAACGGATGATGAGAGAAATACATTTAAGAGAGCACTAGCTGGATTGACTGGACTAGACACACATCAAGCAGATGATGGTATGCCATTGATTATGCTACATACAACTGATTTACGTAAAAAAGCAGTTTATTCATTTATGGCCATGATGGAACAAATTCATGCTAAAAGCTACTCTCATATTTTTACGACGCTTTTGCCATCTAGTGAAACAAACTATTTATTAGATACATGGGTAATTGAAGAACCACACCTAAAATATAAAGCAGATAAAATTATCGAAAACTATCATAAGCTTTGGGGTAAAGAAGCTTCAATTTATGATCAATATATTGCTCGGGTATCAAGCGTATTTTTAGAGACATTCTTATTTTATTCTGGTTTTTACTACCCACTTTATCTTGCTGGACAAGGTAAAATGACAACGTCGGGCGAAATTATCCGTAAAATTCTTCTAGATGAATCAATTCATGGTGTCTTTACTGGTATTGATGCACAAAGTTTACGCAATGAATTATCTGAAAATGAAAAACAACAAGCGGATAAAGAAATGTATGTACTGTTAGAAGATTTATATAGTAATGAAGTCTCTTATACACATATGCTTTACGATGACATTGGTTTAACTGAAGATGTATTGAACTACGTGAAATACAATGGTAATAAAGCATTATCAAACTTGGGATTTGATCCTTACTTTGAGGAAAAAGATTTTAATCCAATTATTGAAAATGCCTTAGACACAACGACTAAAAATCATGACTTCTTCTCAGTTAAAGGTGATGGCTACACATTAGCATTAAATGTTGAAGCGTTACGTGACGAAGATTTCATTTTTGAAAATTAAAAGATAATAGCAAATAAGATATGCTAATGAACAAACCTGACTAATCGTTGGGTTTGTTTTTTTATGTGAAGCTTCAATACCATGACAATTTGTCAGTTGCATATTAACGTCTAATCAAAACAATCCGCTACTATGGCTGCCAATCATTAATCATAATTTACTCAGCTATTTAAATATCATAATTGTTATAACAAAATAACTAATAGATTTAACCAATTTATCTGTAGTTTTGATTAATATCAAAAATAAAAAAACATATTGAAAAACATATTTATAAACGATAAGATAGTAATAAATGATAATGATTATCATTGTCGAAGGATTTATCTTCGCGAGCATTTGTAGATTATTGAAGGAGCATGTAGGAAATGAAATTGCTATTAAAAGGCTATACACTGCTTATTTGTTTAGTGATAATGTCAATCATTTCATTGTTTGTTGGCGTTAGCCAATTATCAATTACTGATATCTTTCATTTAACAAAAGAACAGTTAAACATACTGCTTTCGAGCCGTATACCTCGGACAGTAAGTATACTGATTTCTGGTAGTACATTAGCATTAGCTGGCTTAATTATGCAGCAAATGATGCAAAATAAATTTGTTAGTCCCACAACTGCAGGTACGATGGAGTGGGCAAAGCTAGGTATACTTATCTCTCTCGTTTGCTTTCCTCAAGGACATATCTTACTGAAACTTGCTTTTGCCGTTTTATGTAGCCTTTTTGGAACTTTTTTATTTGTAAAATTAATCGAGATGATAAGAGTGAAGGAAGTTATATTTGTACCTTTACTTGGTATTATGTTGGGTGGCATAGTGTCTAGTTTTACGACATTTATTGCTTTAAGAACAAACGCAGTACAGAGCATTGGTAACTGGCTTAATGGGAATTTTGCCATTATCACGAGTGGGCGCTATGAAATTTTATATTTAAGTATTCCACTATTAATCATTACATATATCTTTGCCAATCATTTTACCATTGCTGGTATGGATAAGGACTTTAGCCACAATTTAGGTGTGAATTATGAACAGATTGTTCGAATTGCATTATTTATTACGGCTAGTATTACAGCACTTGTAGTTGTTACAGTGGGAACACTACCTTTTCTTGGACTTATTGTTCCCAATATCATCTCAATATATCGCGGGGATCATTTGAAAAACGCGCTCCCACATACAATGATGTTAGGCGCATGTTTTGTGTTGTTTTCAGATATCATAGGACGACTGATTGTTTATCCATTTGAAATAAATATTGGCTTAACGATTGGCGTCTTTGGCACAGTGATTTTCCTTGTCTTATTAATGAAAGGTAGGAAAAATTATGCAAATGACTTTGAATAAAAAGCTGTGCGCACTTATTGGTGTCACAGTAATTGCGGCTTTATTCTATTTATTTGTTGGTCTAGATTATGAGATTTTTGACTATCAGTTTCAAAGTCGTTTTCGTAAATTTATTTTAATTATTTTGGTAGGTGGTGCGATTGGTACGTCAGTAGTTGTCTTTCAAGCAATTACGAGAAATCGCTTGTTGACACCTTCAATTATGGGACTGGATAGTGTCTACTTATTTGCCAAAGTTATACCAATCTTTTTATTAGGTGCACAATCACAATTTGTGACGAATATTTATTTAAACTTTGCACTCACTCTCGTGGGAATGGTGTTATTTGCCTTAATCTTGTTTCAGTTTATGTTTAAAGTGGGCAATTTCTCAGTTTATTTTATTCTGCTAGTTGGCGTTATTTTAGGGACATTTTTTAGAAGTATTACAAGCTTTATTCAGTTAATTATGGATCCTGATTCATTTTTAGCAGTACAAAGTGCGATGTTTGCAAATTTTGATGCATCTAATTCTAATTTAGTCATTGGCTCAGCTATTTTATTGTGCACGCTTGTCATTGTTATCATTGTTATTTTACCTTATTTAGATGTCTTACTGCTTGGCAGGGCACAAGCAATGAACTTAGGTGTAAATTATTCAAGGGTAACACGATTGTTGCTTATTCTAGTGGCTTTATTAGTTTCTATATCTACGGCTCTTGTTGGTCCTATTACTTTTCTAGGATTACTAACGGTAAATTTGGCACATGAATTTATGAAAACTTTTCAACATAAATATATTTTACCAGCTACCATATTGATGGGGTGGATAAGCTTGTTTATTGCACAATGGATAGTTGAAAACTTATTTGAAGCGACTACTGAAGTCAGTCTTATCATCGATCTCATTGGAGGTAGTTATTTTATCTACTTATTAATAAAAAGGAGAAATACAAATTGATCCGGATAAAAAATATGACGCAATCGATTCAAGGTAAAGCAATATTAAAAGATATATCAGTTGATATTCAAAAGGGCCGTCTAACATCACTTATCGGACCTAATGGTGCTGGAAAAAGCACCTTGTTATCAGCGATTAGTCGAATTATCGAACACGATAGCGGTGCAATAGAATTAGAGGATATTGATATTGCTGCATATAGAAAAAATCTTTTAGCACAGAAATTAAGTATATTAAAGCAAACAAACCATACTGACATGAACATCACTGTAGAACAACTTGTCAATTTTGGACGATTTCCATATTCAAAAGGTCGAATGAAAGAAGCTGACTATGAACAAGTCGATTATGCAATAAATTTATTACATTTAGAAGATATACGTCAGCGAGATTTAAAAACATTATCTGGTGGACAACGACAACGTGCATATATTGCAATGACCATTGCTCAAAATACTGACTACATATTATTAGATGAACCTTTAAATAATTTGGATATGAAACACTCAGTTCAAATAATGCAAACACTGCGACGGTTATGTCGTGAATTGAATAAGACGATTGTTATTGTCCTACATGATATTAACTTTGCTTCTTGCTATTCTGATGACATTATTGCCTTAAAAGATGGTGAATTAGTTAAAGCTGATGAAAAGGATGCCGTAATTCAAAAAGAGGTATTACAAGAACTTTATGATATGAATGTTGCGATTGAAAGTATTAAAGGACAACGAATTTGTCTTTATTTTGATGAACAATTAGTAGAAGATGTCACTTAATTATCAATACTAGAGCAAAATAAGGAGGGGATACCATTGAAGTATTAAGCTTTAATCATTAAAAATAGCTTTATAATTCAACAATAAATATTAAAACGTTAGGAGTTATATATAAAATGAAAAAAACAGTTTTGTTTTTAATCTTAAGTTTAGTCTTAGTGCTAGCTGCATGTGGTAATCAATCTAAAGATTCAGAAACAAAGAGTGGCGAATCAAAAGGCACAGTGAAAATTAATAATAATTTTGAAGCACAAGGCGATAAAAGAGATGGTAGTGACGCTAAAAAAGTAAAAAACACAGTAAAAGTTCCTAAAAATCCTAAAAAAGCTATTGTTTTAGATTACGGTGCGCTCGATACATTAAAAGAATTTGGTGTAGAAGATCAAATTAAAGGTTTGCCGAAAGGTGAAAATAATGCTTCATTACCAAAATTTTTAGATGAATTTAAATCAGATAAATACGAGAATACAGGTAACTTAAAAGAAGTTAATTTTGATAAAATTGCTGCGGCTAAACCAGATGTCATTTATATTTCTGGAAGAACAGCAAGCCAAAAGAATTTAGATGAATTTAAAAAGGCAGCACCAAAAGCGAAAGTTGTTTATGTTGGTGCTAGTGAGAAAAATTATGTGAATGACATGAAAAAAGTAACAACAAATTTAGGTAAAATCTACAATAAAGAAGACAAAGCAAAAGATTTAAACAAAAAATTAGACGATAAGATTGCTGACGTCAAAACTAAAGCAAAAAAAGTAAATAAATCAACAATGTATTTATTAGTAAATGAGGGAGAGTTATCAACATTCGGCCCTGGTGGACGTTTTGGTGGCTTAGTCTTTGACACATTAGGATTTAAACCAGCAGATAAAGATGTTAAACCAAGCCCACATGGTCAAAATGTAAATAATGAATATATAACTAAGAAAGATCCTGAAATTATTTTAGCGATGGATAGAGGTTCTGTTGTTGGTGGTAAATCAACTGCTAAAAAAGTGTTAGGTAATGATGTCATTAAAGATGTTAAAGCAGTCAAAGAAGATAATGTCTTTGAATTAGATCCAAAATTATGGTACTTCAGTTCTGGTTCAACTTCTACAACAATTAAACAAATTGATGAGCTAAATAAAGTATTAGATAAAGCACAAAAATAATTATCCATAATGGTTGAAGTGGGGATATCATTCCTAGAAAAATTAGCCAGTAAATGAGTTTTCTTATAAATTCATTTACTGGCTGTTCTATTTACAATAATTTGTAATATTGGTTTGCTTTCTTACGAGTCTATACCTTCAGCTAATCTTGAATATCATGTGCTTTGTCACATGAGTCGTAACAATTTGTCCAGACGTTGTATCATAGCGTCCTAAAATGCTTATATATCTACATTCATTCTGAATTTACTCAATCTGAGTTGATGAGTGATATTTTGACTTTTGCTCGAGTGTCAGTTTGATGAATAAACAAGGGGCAGGAGGACTTGACTTAGTCATAATAGGTCTTAATTTAAGAAAAATAATGAAGTGGCAGACAATTGGTTGAAGGCATTTACGTCCACTTTTTTAATTAAATACAACAGGTTTTCTATAAATATAAGTATAAATTTCAGAATATTCTAAAATAAGTATTGCCAAATAAGGTAGTGGGCGATAATATAATAAATGATAATGATTATCATTATCGCATTCAATATATACGTTGGGGTTAATGAAAATGAAATTTTTATTGAAAAGCTATGTGTTAGTGACCCTTGTCATCATCTTAACTATCGTGTCGTTATTTGTTGGTGTGAGTAAACTTGCTTTAACGGATATTTTTCATCTGTCTTCAGAACAGATAAATATTTTGATTTCAAGTCGTATACCACGAACCGTGAGTATTTTAATCTCTGGTAGTTCTATAGCACTAGCAGGTTTAATGATGCAACATATGATGCAAAATAAATTTGTGAGTCCAACGACGGCCGGAACTATGGAATGGGCAAAATTAGGTATTTTAATCTCACTTACTGTCTTTCCTGAAAGTCCAATTATGTTAAAACTATTGTTTGCAGTAGGTTGCAGCTTAATTGGTACTGCTTTGTTTGTAAAATTAGTATCCCTTATACAAGTGAAAGAAGTTATTTTTATACCGTTGCTTGGCATTATGTTAGGTGGTATTGTGTCTAGTTTTACAACGTTTATTGCGTTAAGGACCAATGCGGTACAAAGTATAGGTAATTGGCTAAATGGTAATTTTGCCATTATTACAAGTGGACGTTATGAAGTGTTATATTTAAGCATTCCACTTTTAATAGTGACTTATGCGTTTGCACAGTATTTTACAATTGTCGGTATGGGTAAAGAATTTAGTCATAATTTGGGAGTGAATTATGAATTAATGGTTAATATCGCGCTTTTTATTACTGCAACGATGACTGCCTTAGTCGTTGTAACTGTCGGTACGTTACCATTTTTAGGCTTAATCGTTCCTAATATTATCTCTATTTATAGAGGAGATCATTTAAAGAATACCTTGCCACATACGATGTTATTAGGCGCTTGTTTTGTGCTTATTTCTGATATTATTGGTCGTTTAATCGTTTTTCCATATGAAATCAATATTGGGTTAACAATAGGTGTCTTTGGAACCATTATCTTTTTAATCCTATTAATGAAAGGTAGGAAAAATTATGCTAATGAGCTTGAATAAAAAATTAATCCTACTGATTGGAATTACGATAATTGCTGCAATATTTTATTTGTTTGTTGGTTTAGACCCTGATATTTTTGATTATCAACTTCAAAGTCGTTTACGTAAAGCGCTTTTAATTTTATTGGTTGGTGGTTCAATTGGTACAGCAGTGGTATTATTTCAAGCAATTACGCGAAATCGTTTATTAACACCTTCTATCATGGGTTTAGATTCTGTATATCTATTTGTCAAAGTTTTACCAGTATTTTTATTTGGTATACAATCTGAGATTCAAACAAACATCTATCTTAACTTTGCGATCACACTCATGACAATGGTTGTGTTTTCATTAATATTATTTGAAGGTATTTTCAAATTAGGTCACTTTTCAGTTTATTTCATTCTGTTGGTTGGCTTTGTTTTAGGAACCTTTTTCCGTAGTATTACGAATTTCATTCAACTAATCATGGATCCTGATGCATTTTTAGCTGTTCAAAGTGCGATGTTCGCTAATTTTAATGGTTCTAATACGACATTAGTTTGGCTATCAGGCGTCTTTCTTATTGTGCTTGTAGTAGTTGCGTATAGAAGTGCAGCATACTTAGATGTACTACTTCTAGGTAGAGCACAAGCAATTAACCTAGGTATTAATTATGAACGTGTGATCCGTGGTGTACTCATTTTGGTATGTATGTTGGTATCTATTTCAACTGCATTAGTTGGACCAATCACTTTTTTAGGTCTATTAACAGTAAACCTTGCACATGAATATATGCGTACTTACAAACATAAAATATTGATTCCAGTAACAATATGTTTAAGTTGGATTGGCTTATTCGTTGCAGAATGGATCGTTGAAAACTTATTTGATGCTACGTCAGAAGTCAGCATTATTATTGATTTAGTTGGTGGTAGTTACTTTATTTATCTTTTAATGAAAAGGAGACAGTCGTCATGATTGAAGTGAAAAACGTAACGCAATCTATACAAGGGAAAGAGATTTTACATGATATTACAGTGACAATTCAACGTGGAAAATTAACTTCATTAATCGGTCCCAATGGCGCTGGGAAAAGTACATTATTATCAGCGATAAGTCGAATTGTTAAGCATGATCAAGGTGAAATTGTCATAGAAGGTCATGCAATCAAAGACTTTAATCATAACGACTTAGCAAAAAAGTTAAGCATATTAAAGCAATCAAACCATACGGATATGAATATTACAGTTGAGCAGTTAGTTCAGTTTGGACGTTTTCCGTATTGTAAAGGGCGCTTAAATAAAGACGATATGGAGCATGTGGAATCAGCCATTAAATTATTAAATTTACAACACATTCGAGACCGTAATATAAAAGCATTGTCAGGTGGGCAACGACAACGTGCCTATATCGCAATGACAATTGCTCAAGACACGGATTATATTTTATTAGATGAACCACTTAATAACTTAGATATGAAACATTCAGTACAAATTATGCAAACGTTAAAGCGCCTATGCCGTGATTTTAATAAAACAATCGTCATCGTCTTACATGACATTAATTTTGCATCATGTTATTCAGATTATATTATTGCATTGAAAGATGGTTATGTAATAAAAGAGGGCGTTAAAGATCAAGTTATCGACAGCCATATATTGAATCGATTATATGATATGTCAGTTGCGATTGAAGAAATTAGAGGACAAAAAATTTGTCTTTATTTTAATAATGATGACTTACTTTCTAAAATATAGTAATCATAAAATTTATAGTGGGAGGGGTACCTATGACTTAATCTAATAGAACTAACGACGACAGAAAGCAAACAAGACGTGAAATTTATTGTATTAAAAGGAGAAATACAGCTATGAGAAAAAGCATCTTATTTTTAATTTTGAGTATTGTCTTAGTATTAGCGGCATGTGGTAAAGATAGTGGAAATAAAAGCTCAGATGCTAAGTCATCAAATACAAAAGACACTGTTAAAATAGTTAACAATTATAAAGCACGCGGAGAGAAACAAGATGGTAGTGATGCTAAAACAATTAAAGACACAGTAGAAGTGCCTAAAAATCCAAAACGTGCAGTTGTATTTGATTATGCTGCAGTGGATTTGATGAAAGCATTTGGTGTGCGAGATACGATTAAAGCGTTACCTAAAGGTGAAGGTGTGTCATCAGTACCACAATTTTTATCAGAATTTAAAGATGATAAATACATCAACACTGGTAAAATGAAAGAAGTTAATTTTGATAGAGTCGCACAAGCAAAACCAGATGTCATTTATATTTCTGGACGTACGGCAAGTCAAAAAAACTTAGATGAATTTAAAAAAGCAGCGCCGAATGCCAAAATTGTTTATGTAGGTTCTAGTGAAAAAAATTATTTACAAGATATGAAAAAAGTAACTACAGATTTAGGTAAAATTTACGGTAAAGAAGATAAAGCCAAAGCATTAAATGACGAATTGGATAAAAAAATTGCAGATACGAAAAAACGTACAGCAAAAACAGATAAATCATTGATGTATCTATTAGTAAATGAAGGTGAATTATCAACATTTGGTCCAGGTGGACGCTTTGGTGATTTACTATTTAACACATTAGGATTTAAACCGGCAGATCAACATGTTAAAGCAAGTCCACATGGTCAAAATATTAATAATGAATATATAACTTCAAAAGATCCTGATATTATTTTAGCTATGGATAGAGGTTCAGTTGTTAGCGGTAAATCATCAGCCAAACAGGTACTAAAAAATGATGTTATCAAACATGTTAAAGCTATCAAATCAGGTCATGTATATGAAGTTGATCCTAAATTATGGTACTTTAGTGCTGGTGGTACAACAACAACGATTAAACAAATCGAGGCCTTAAACCATATATTAGATCAAGTAGAAAAATAAAAATGACTATAAAGGTATCCTAAATTTCAAGACATCTTGTTTAGCTAATGTATAACCAATAATATCTGGAATTTAAATCAATTCCAATTTAAACAAAAACGACAATTTCTATTGAAATAAAATAGAGATTGCCGTTTTTTGTTATTGATGCCATCATTTTTTGTAAAATTAAGATTGTCTTGTTATGTGATTTTAAATTTTCATTCTCGCTTACATTGAGTATTTATAAAATGATGCGATTGATTTGTATGAAAGTACTTTGTTAATTTGATTAAGTGATAAATGGGGAGCGGGACAACATTTATAATGAATTCATAGTCCCGCCCCGCAAGGTTGACTAGGATTGAAATATACTTGGTATCAGCGTATTTTCAATCCAGTCAACTATGGCCAATATTTAGTTCATAGCTTAAAACTTAATAATGTCCCAGATTCTTATCTGAGTGATACAGTTTTAATATTCAATTTGTTAAGCAACAGAGGGATATAAAGCCTTATATTACGAAATACAAATGATAATGAAATTTACAACGATTATTAAAGTGGGCGCTACATTGTGGACAGTTTTCAATCAACATATATTTATTAATTGTCATTTCATGCCGACACACGCCACACATTACTGCCTTAATATCAAATTCGTGTTCAGGCCAGCGTTCAATTTCATGAAGCTCATGCTCATTATGGCATTGATAGCACGGGTAATATTTTTGGCAGCATTTGAATTTAATTGCAATAATGTCTAATTGTGTATGATAGTGAATGCATCTTGTTTCATGATCTACAATTGAACCGTATACAATTGGCATAATAAGGTCACCTCGACATTTTAATGTTTGTCAGGAGGATCACCAATAATACGTACTTCACGGTGCAACTCTACATCAAATTTTTCTTTGACCACTTGTTGAACATGATGAATTAAATTTTCATAATCTGTGGCAGTGCCATTATCTACGTTAACCATAAAGCCAGCGTGTTTTTTAGACACTTCAACACCACCAATTCTATGACCTTGAAGATTAGAATCTTGGATCAACTTACCAGCAAAATGTCCAGGTGGACGTTGGAAAACACTGCCGCAAGAAGGATATTCTAATGGCTGTTTACTTTCACGACGTTCAGTTAAATCGTCCATTTTAGCTTGTATATCATCTAATTGTCCTGGCGCTAAAGTAAAAGCAGCTTCTAGTACAACTAAATGTTGTTGTTGCACAATACTGTTTCGATAATCAAGTTCTAATTCTTGGTTGGTAAATTTAAGTAAATCACCCTGCTCATTTACACATAGAGCGTAATCGATGCAATCTTTAACTTCCCCACCATAAGCACCAGCGTTCATATAGACAGCGCCGCCAATGGAACCAGGAATACCGCAAGCAAATTCTAGACCAGTTAGAGCATGATCTCTTGCAGCTTTAGATACATCAATAATCGCTGCACCACTACCAGCAATAATGGCATCATCAGAAACAGCAATATGGTTTAATGACAACAAACTAATGACAATGCCACGAATACCTCCTTCACGAATGATAATGTTTGAACCATTACCTAAATATGTAACTGGAATATCATGCTGTCTTGCATAGCGAACTATGGCTTGAACTTCTTCGTTCTTAGTTGGAGATAAATAAAAATCAGCATTACCGCCCGTTTTAGTATAAGTGTAATGCTTAAGTGGCTCGTTTATTTTGATAATGTCACGTGGTACGAGCTTCTGTAAATCCGTTAAGATGTCTTCCTGACTCAAAATAAGTACATCCTTTCCTTACTTCTATAATCTAATGTTTATTATAGCAACTTTATAATTGAATTGCTTGAAAAATAGACGCTACTTTTAGCATATAATTACAGAAATCTACCTACACTTATAACTTGTAATTTCTATGTTGAGTCATATGTATAAAAAATGCCTCTTTTTGCGCTTCATAACTTCTAATGCTTGTTTGTTGTGAGATAATCTGTTCTTTATAGCTAGCAAATTGTGTTGCAAATGAAATATCTGTCTCTAATAAATGGTCAATTGTTTGATATTGCTTAAAAATAGGGTGAGACATCTGAATAATATGTAGACGACTGATTTGTTTTAATTCAGTCAAATTATTAAATTGAGCCATCATCACTTTTTTATGATAAGCATGATGCAAACGATAGAATCCAACATAGTTTAATCTTTTTTCATCTAAAGCAGTAATTTGATGTAAATTTTCTACGCCTACTAAAATATCTAAAATAGGTTCAGTAGGGTACTTCATATGGCGTGTGCCACCAATATGCTGTGTGAATTGAACGGGTGAATCAAGTAATTGAAATAATATTTCTTTCGTTTGTTTGTACCGATGAGCAAAATCGTTTAACATTTGAGTATCTTGTATGAATGGTTGGACTTGTGCGTACATGGCGAGCTCCCCTGGCTTGTAAAGTCAAATTCTGCCATAATATAACATAATTTATTTTCTTTATAAATAGCTTTCTGTATAATGTTTGTTGATAGGAGTGCAAATATGAGAAAATTTACCGTTATTTCTATTATCTTATGCTGTTTATTGCTCGTTTCATGTAGCAACGATAAACAATCTGCAGCCAAGCAATTTGAAAAAGACTTAGCACCTGCAGAAGCTAAACAAGAAGATGTTGAAAAAGTGATGGATAGCATCCAATTAAAACAAATCGAACAATTAAGTAATACTGATACAACCGATAAAAATAAAAAGGATTTTGAAATATTACAAAAAGATATGCATCGACATCTTTTGCCTACATTTGAAAAATATGAAAAATTAGCGAAATCCACCCCAGCAAAGACTAAAGAAGCCAAAACATTAAAGAAAGATTACTTAGCGACAGTTAAACAGAAACGCGCTAAAATAAATGAATTAATGGATTTCATAGAATTGTGTAATAAATCTATAAAAGCCAATGAAGAGATTTTAGACTATACAAAAGTATTTGAGAAGAAACGTTCTAAAGTTGAAGAAGATATAAAAAATGCTCAAAATCAAGAAGATGCCAAGCAATTAACGCTAAAACTAGAAAATAACAACGAGGACTTAAAGAATGCTGCCAAAAAATATTTGAATAATAGTCAAAAAGCACATCCAGAAGACGAGGTAGATCGTCATATTATTCCATTAATTAAAAAGCAAATTCTAGATATTAATCAAACGAATATTACTGACAAAAATGTCAATAGTGCACGTAAAAATGCCATTGAAATGTATTATAGTTTACAAAATTACTACGAAACGCGTGTCACTACAATTAAGTTAAGTAATCAAATTAAAAAAATTAATGTTGAGCAACTGCCGAAAGAGGGTAAAGACCTAAGTAAACTTGATGACGACTTTTATCAAAGATTAAAGCAGAAACAGCATTAAGTTGTTATATTACATTATTAATATATGCAAATTAATAAATATTGGTTAACAACATCTTATATAATGTGTATAATTGAACCCACTGAGTAGTTTAATCGAGTAATTAATGAAAATGAAATCAATGAACTTACACAAAATGATAAAATTTTAGAGGTGAATAGAATGGCTATAAAGCTGAGTTCGATTGACCAGTTTGAGCAGGTACTAGAAGACAATAAATACGTATTTGTATTGAAACACAGTAACACATGTCCAATATCTGCAAATGCTTATGATCAGTTCAATAAGTTTTTATATGAAAGAGATATGGACGGTTATTATTTAATTGTGCAAGAAGAAAGAAAATTATCTGATTATATTGCTGACAAAACACAAGTGAAACACGAATCACCACAAGCGTTTTATTTTGTTGATGGCAAAGCGGTGTGGAATGCGAGTCATCGAGATATTAACGTGTCCTCTTTAGCTCAAGCAGAAGAATAATAAATTTGAAGTTATAGCAATCTAAAATGTAGTTAAACGATAAAAATGATACTTCGGGGCGGGAAGATAAAGTCATAACCGACTTTTACCCGCTCTTTTTCTTATAATATGAAAAAAGATGGTATGCTATGTATAATGGACGTTGATAATAAATATTAATCATGTTAGATGAGAAACGAAAGTGATTGACATACAGATTTTGAAAGAATTAATGAGGTGATTGTTGATGAGAGTATTAGTAGCTATGGATGAATTTAAAGATATCATTTCAAGTTATCAGGCAAACCGTTATGTAGAAGAAGCGGTTGCCAGTGAAATTAGTGATGCAGATATTGTACAAGTCCCATTATTTAATGGACGTCATGAACTTATGGACTCGGTTTTTTTATGGCAATCAGGCACTAAATATCGACTTAATGTACACGATGCGGATATGAATGAGGTTGAAAGTGTATATGGGCAAACAGAGCAAGGAACGACAGTTATAGAAGGTAGCTTATTTGTAAAAGGGAAAAAGCCAATTACTGCACGAACAAGTTATGGGCTCGGTGAAATGATAAATACTGCGCTAGATAATGGCTCAAAACATCTTGTTATCTCACTAGGAGGACTCGATTGCTTTGATGGTGGCATCGGCATGCTTCAAGCGTTAGGGGCAACGTTTTATGATGATGAGGCACAGCCGCTTGATGCAACAAAAGGTGCACAAATAATTAAATATATTAGACATATGGATTTGACAGCTGTTAATGATAAACTTGCAGAAGTGAACATTCAAGTTATGTCTGATTTTTCAAGCAGACTATATGGTAAGAATAGTGAAATAATGCAATCATATCAAACACTAGGAATCTCTAGAGAAACAGCAGTTGAAGTGGATAATTTGATTTGGTACTTAGGGGAACTTATTAAAAATGAATTAAAAATAGCAATTGGCCCAATAGAACGTGGTGGTGCCGGTGGAGGGATAGCTGGTATCTTGAAAGGTTTATATGATGCCGAAATTGTAACGAGTCACGAACTTGTTGATCAAATTACACATTTAGATCAGTTAATTGAGCAAGCAGACTTAATTATTTTTGGAGAAGGCTTGAAAGAAGAAGATCGTCTAATGGAAACTACAACGATTCGTATTGCAGAACTTGCAGAAAAGCATCAAAAACCAGCGATAGCTATTTGTGCAACAAGCGATAAATTTGATTTATTTGCGAACTATCATGTGACAGCCATGTTTAACACATTTATAGATATGCCCGAATCGGTTACAGATTTTAAAATGGGTGTTCAGCTACGTCACTACGTCGTACAGGCATTAAAATTGTTAAAAGTTCAGTTAAATTAAACATAATAGATAAAAATTGAGAGAGGCTGGGACATAAATCTCAGAAAAACAGCAGTAAGATCATTTTCAATTAGAAAATATCTTGTTGCTGTTCTCTATTTTCACAATACTTCGTATTGCATGGCTTCGCTTTCCTAGGGTGCCGTCTCAGCCACCCCAACTTGCTTTGTCCGATGGCTTTCTTTTCGAAAGCCTATCTGTTGGGGCCCCACCCCAACTTGCTTTGATCGACGAAATACTTTTCGTATTTCTCTCTGTTGGGGCCCCTGTCTTCGACTGGCACTGTTCCCTCAGGAGTCTCACCATAAATACTGCGTATTAACATGTAATTTTACCTTTAAATGCTTTAAAAATAAGGCACTTTCGTGTCATTTAATAAACTTTACTAAACTAAATGAACGAGGTGCCTTATCTATAAAGATTATAACATGACTCAACTACACTATACACTACCAATGGAAACTTCAATTCTTATTCCTACAAATAATATTTCTCGATATGTATAAACAATCCCAGATAATGAGTTCAATCATCATCGTGGTGCAACATCATATCATCCAAAAATGATAACAAGCTGTATATTATCTAATACATAAGCGAAAAGACCATTTCTATCAAATAATTTTAATAGAAATGGTCTTTTTTACATTGCTTAAGAACTTAATGGCCCAGGCCTTCCTGTCAATTACTGCCAGTATATCGTTCATAGCCTAAAACATAATGATGTCCCAGATTCGATTTTCTTATAATTGCAATTTTGTTAGCACGTATTATTTGTTATAATGTGTGACTTCTTCGACTATGCCTAACACCACTTGTACTGCTTTTTCCATAACGTCTATAGATGCAAACTCAAATGGACCATGGAAATTACCGCATCCAGTGAAGATATTAGGTGTTGGAAGGCCCATAAATGATAATTGTGAACCGTCTGTACCACCACGAATAGGAGCAGTGTTTGGCGTTATTCCTAAATCACTAAACACTTTTTTAGGAATATCAATCACATGAGGTAAAGGTTTAATTTTTTCTGCCATATTGTAATACTGATCTTCGATATCTACTTTGACTGGGAAATCTTCATAATGCGCATTTATATTGTCTCGAATTTCAAGTAATTTCTTCTTACGTAATTCAAAGTTTTTGCGATTATGATCACGAATAATATACTGAAGGGTTGCTTTTTCTACATTGCCGTTAAAATGCATTAAATGGTAAAAACCTTCGTAATTTTCTGTGCGTTCTGGTACCTCTTGAGGAGGCAATAAGCTATTAAATTGTTGGCCGAGTAAAATCGCATTAACCATGACATTTTTTGCAGAACCAGGGTGAACATTTACGCCATGGCAGGTAATCGTTGCTTCCGCTGCATTAAAACTTTCAAATTGCAACTCGCCATATTGACTGCCATCCATTGTATATGCAAAATCAGCATTAAAGCGTGCAACATCAAAATGGTGAGGGCCTTTACCAATTTCTTCATCAGGAGTAAAAGCGATACGAATACGGCCATGCTTAATTTCAGGATGGTCTACTAAATATGTTACAGCTTCCATGATTTCAACCACACCGGCTTTATCATCAGCCCCAAGTAATGATGTGCCATCAGTAATCATCAATGTGTGTCCTTCTAAGCCTTGTAATTCAGGAAATACCTCTGGATCAAGCACTCGAGATGTTTGGCCTAATTTAATCGGTTGACCATCAAATGATGAGATAATTTGAGGTTTGACATGACTGGCATTAAAATCAGGAGATGTATCTACATGGGCCAAGAAGCCAACTGTAGGCACATCATGCGCAATGTTACTCTCGATAGTAGCGAAAAGATAACCGTTATCGTCGAGTTCAGTTGCTAGACCTAAAGCATCAAGCTCTCTTTGTAAAAGATTTAATAAATCCCATTGTTTAGCTGTAGAGGGTGTAGTTTGTGAGTTTGGATCTGATTGTGTATCTATTTTGACATATCTTGTTAATCTATCAATAATTTGTGCTTTCATCGTTATTCAACCCCTTAAACTCTATTGTTCATATTATAAGATTTTTTATAAGATTTCCCTTTAATTTTCCCAAAAAACTGTTTGATTCGCGTATAAAGATAATATAAAATTTCGGCAACAAGAATACCAAAGGCAATCGCGCCAGAAATAAGTGTCACTTCTAAAAATGTATTTACAGCATGTGTGTAATCATTTGATACTAAGAAACGGGTTGCTTCATATGCAGCACCACCAGGGACAAGTGGAATAATTCCAGGAACAATAAAAATAATGACCGGACGTTTGTATCGTCTACTCATAACGTGACTTAGCAATCCTAAAATAAGGCTCCCAGAAAATGCAGCACCTACTTTACCTAAATCTAAATCAACGGTGTATTGATAAATCGTCCAAGCAACAGCGCCTACGAAACCACATGCCACGAGTAATCTTTTAGGTGCATTGAAAATAATTGAGAAAAGCACTGTAGAAATAAAACTAATTGTAAAATGAAATAAATAAAATAGCATTTATAAACAGCCTTTCTTAGAATAGTAATAAAACAATTGCGACACCAGCACCAATTGCAAACGCAGTTAAAGCGGCTTCTACACCACGAGACATACCAGCTAGCAACTCTCCTGCCATCAAATCACGAATCGCGTTACATATTAAAATCCCAGGTACTAAAGGCATCACGCTGGCAATAGTAATAATGTTTTGATTTGTTGCAATGCCCATCTTAGTGAAAAACACTGCAATACTAATTACCACAGCTGAAGCTACAAATTCTGAGAAAAATTTAATTTGTATATAGCGCTGAACAAAGCTAAATGTTAAAAATGCAGCACCCCCAGCCAATATTGCGATCCAGCAGTCTGATGCTACACCACCAAACATAAATAAGAAAAATCCACATGCAATGGCTGCCGCTAAGAAATTAGTTAGAAATGAAAATTGCAATGACGCTTGACGTAGATGAATTAATTCGTTTTTGGCTTCATCGATTGTCAACTGATTATTGGCAATTTTTCTACTAAGACTGTTGGTTAATGCAATTTTTTCTAAATCGGTAGTTCTTTCTCTAATCCTAATGAGCCGTGTACTTGTGCGATCATTTAGTGAAAAAATAATCGCGGTTGAGGTCACAAAACTATATGTATCATGTAAACCATAGCTATGCGCAATTCTATTCATCGTATCTTCAACACGGTAAGTTTCTGCACCAGCTTCAAGTAAAATTCGACCTGCAATTAAAACCACATCAATCACTTTATTTTCATCTATAATAGTGATTGAATCAGACATAACGCGACACCTCCATGGTGGAATAAAAATATATAGTCATAAAAAAATTTAACGTTGTTTTTTTGTACATCTATGTTGTTCAACGTACAAGTTATATAACTTCTATATTGCACTATTATAATAGAAGTTTTAACTAAAATGAATAATGAGTCAAGATAAACTTAAAATCATGAGCTATTCATACAAAAAACACTATCATTCAGATACTGTCTTGTACAGAATGATAGTGTAATACGGAAAGTGATATTGTACTTTATAATTTGATAATTGGATTAAACATAACTTGATTTCGTCCTTCATTTTTAGCCACATGTACCATATCATCAGCATCTTTAAATACTTTTCGTTGGGATTTGTGATCATCTTTAGTTAAATAACCTACACCAATGGACACTGATAATTTAATAACTTCTTTATTTGGTAAATGAAATGATGATTTTTCTACACCTAGACGGATATTTTCAGCAAGTTTAACGCTTTGGTCTAAGGAATAATCGCGTATAACTACTGAAAACTCTTCGCCACCATTTCTAAAGATTTTAAATTTCTTAGGTACATAATTCTTTAATAATTGGGACATTTGCTTTAATACAGCATCGCCTGATTTATGTGAATACGAATCATTGACGTCTTTAAATCCATCTATATCAATTAATAACAATGCAAGGCTTTCGTGATGTTCTTCAGCTTGTTGAGAAATATGATTAAGATGACGGTCAAATTCTTTAACGTTACCTAAACCAGTTAAATAATCATATTTATCTTCATTTTCGTAGCGATTGACAAGTGAAAAGAAACGCCAAATATCTACGAACGTTACTGCTGAAGCAATAGTTAAGACAAATGATACAGGTATCAATATAATTAATTCTTTAATGTCATATATCGGGCTGAAAATTGATAAAATAGCTAAAATAATGATACTAATTAAATTTAAGATGAGTAGTGACACGATATCATTTTGTTTTAAAAATGGACCAATTGCACTTACAATGCCTGCTATGACAAGTAATGTCACACCATATAATATTGAATTCCCATAGGCAAAGATATCAACCAATGCGACAATTGTGGCTGCAGCAAGGGTATAAGGCATATGGGTATAACGTCCTAAAAACAACAATGGTACAAACGTTAAATGTACTAAAAATTCATCGTTATATGATGGGATTGGATAAGCAGCTAATAATAGTGCAACAAGGGTCATTAAAACTGTAACATAGCCTTTAGAGAAAGTTACCCGTTTATTCTCAGAATATTGTAATCTGTGGAATAAATAGATACCTGCAACCATGACAGAAATATTATAAATGATTGCTTCCAACATGTATTTACCGACTCCTTTATTTCTCCACTAGTAATTGTAAGTGAAAACTTACAATTTGTCATTAACTCTGGAAAGAAATTTATGCTAAATTACAGTCTTTCATGTTAAAATAAAATTTTCCATGGTATGATAAGAAAAAACATTTTCTTCTTATTTATTATACTGTATAGACAACATGTGTTAACATACACCACAATTATATAGTGTATTTATGTCACAGTGCGTATAGAGAACCTTTATGACTGATGATATTGACGTCTTAACAAATAAAAAATATAAGGCGCTAAAAAATAAGAAATATATCTATTGAAGGTGAACGGATGCTTACATTATTGCTCATAGTGATTACGATGTTGATTAGTTTAATGATTACACCAATCGTTATCGCTATTTCTAAAAAGCTCAATATTGTTGATAAACCGAACTTTAGAAAAGTTCATACTCAACCAGTTTCGGTTCTTGGTGGCACCGTGATACTTTTCTCTTTCCTTATTGGGATTTGGATTAGTCATCCTATGGAAAGAGAAATAAAACCCTTAGTCATAGGTGCTTTTATTATGTACGTAGTAGGACTTATTGATGACATATGTGATTTAAAACCACTACTTAAACTTTTGGGGCAAGTCGTCGCAGCGAGTGTGATTGTGTTCTATGGCATTACGATTGACTTTATTTCGTTTCCAATGGGACCAACTATTCATTTTGGGTTTTTAAGTATTCCAATTACAATCATTTGGATTGTAGCCATTACAAATGCAATTAATCTTATTGATGGTTTAGACGGTTTAGCGTCAGGTGTTTCTATCATTGCTTTGTTAACAATAGCATTTATTGCTATTTTGCAAGGGAATATCTTTATAACAATGATTTGTAGTGTATTAATTGGTTCACTGCTAGGCTTTTTATTCTTTAATTTTCATCCAGCAAAGATTTTTCTGGGCGATAGTGGTGCATTAATGATTGGTTTTATTATTGGCTTTGTTTCGTTACTAGGCTTTAAAAATATTACGTTTATTTCATTATTTTTCCCGATCATTATACTTGCAGTTCCATTTATCGATACTTTATTTGCAATGATACGTCGTGTGAAGAAAGGGCAACATATTATGCAAGCAGATAAGTCACATTTACATCATAAATTGTTGGCTTTGGGTTATTCACATAGACAAACGGTGTTATTGATTTATTCAATTGCCATTTTATTCAGTCTATCAAGTATCATTTTGTACTTATCACAACCATTAGGTGTTGTCTTGATGTTTATCTTGATTTTAATTACGATTGAGATGATTGTTGAATTTACCGGATTAATTGATGATAATTATCGACCTTTATTAAAGTTAATTGCCAAGAAGAACCATCACCATGAACATAAATAAAAAATAAGCTATTCAGCCTGATATATAATATTGTTTCAGGCTGAGTAGCTTTTTAATTTGTAGAAATATCGAAAGGTAACTTTTTCGTTTTTTCAGTAGTTAATGTGTAATTGCCAGCAGTATGTTGATTTAAAAATGCGATGAAAGCATCATAGTCGTCTGCGATTACATCTATATGATAACGGACTTTATCAAGGTAAGTAGTATCGCGAAGCATATAGGATGTTGATGCTAACTCATATTCGAATTTACCAGTTAAATCGTAAGCAACTGTTACAATAACGGGAATGGCATCGCGTAATTCTACACGTCCTACCGCAAAAATAACATCACGCACGGCACCACTATATGCACGTATCAAACCGCCACCACCAAGTTTAATGCCTCCAAAATAGCGCGTCACAACTACACAAACATTATGAACATCGAGTTTTTTCAAAATATCCAACATCGGCACACCAGCTGTACCAGTAGGCTCTCCATCATCATTTGCTTTTTGAATATTCATGTGTGCTCCCACTGTATAGGCAGAACAATGATGTGTTGCATCTTTATGACGCTGCTTGATATCGGCAATAAATTGTTTAGCCTCATCTTCACTATTTACTGGTTTAATATGGGCGATAAATCTAGATTTGTGTATGACATTTTCAATAATATGTTCTTTTTTTATTGTAATAATGGGTTCGCTCATTAAAATTGATTCCCCCTATAGCGTATCGATTAATTTAACTATACAGCATGATATCAAAACAATAAAGCACTGTTTTAATCTGCTTAAAAATTTATCTTGTGTGTCATATGTCATGTGTGACGAATGATGATATTGCAAATTGTGATTTATTTTTTAAGAAGAGCAGGGAGCGGGACAGAATTCATTATGAATTCGTAGGCCCGCCCCGGCAAGGTTGACTAGGATTGAAAAAAGCTGGGTATAAGCGTATTTTCAATCCAGTCAACTACTGCCAATATAGAGCTCAGAACCTAAAATTTAATTATGTGCCAGACTCGTTGTTAAAGAGGGGATAGTTGTTTGCTTTTAAGTTAAATTATTTTATAATGAGAATTAAGTATAATTGAGGAGGACTACTATGAAGATTGCTGTAATGACTGATTCTACAAGCTATCTCTCACAAGAGTTACTAGATAAATACCAAATTCCAGTTGCACCTCTTAGTGTCATCTTTGACGACGGAGAAACATTTGTTGAATCAAATGATGTTGACATGGAACAGTTTTACCATAAAATGCTATCATCGAAAACACCACCAACTACAAGTCAACCTGCTATTGGAGAGTGGATTCAACGCTATGAAGCACTGCGAGATCAAGGTTACACAGATATCATTGTTATATGTTTATCAAGCGGTATCAGCGGTAGCTACCAATCTGCAACACAAGCTGGAGAAATGGTCGAAGGCGTTAATGTGCATTCATTTGATAGCAAATTAGCTGCAATGATGGAAGGATCATATGTGTTACATGCAATAAACTTAGTGGACAAAGGTTTTTCACCTGACGACATTATTCAAGAATTAAGCGCAATTCGTGAACATACAACTGCGTATTTATTTGTAGATGATTTGAAAAACCTACAAAAAAGTGGCCGTATTACCGGTGCACAAGCTTGGGTTGGTACGATGTTGAAGATGAAACCTGTATTACGCTTTGAAGATGGGAAAATAGTACCGGAAGAAAAAGTGCGTACTAAGAAAAGAGCTTATAAGTCATTAGAAGAGAATATTATGCGCATTGCTAGTGAGCTTGATGAAGTGACGATATTTGTGATAAATGGAGATAAAATTGAAGAAGGTAAGGCATTTTACCGAGAATTGAAAGAAAAGTATCCGGAATCCTATAATATTCATTATTCCGAATTTGGACCAGTTGTTGCTACACATCTTGGTTCAGGCGGGTTAGGATTAGGGTGTTTTGGCAAAAAGATTTCTATAGAATAATGCATTTCGAGGGAGGCATGAATCAACAATGATTCATGTCTTTTTTTATACATTAAAAAGAGGTGACTAGAATCATACGCTATGGTCAATTAATACCTGCATCTCATGTTCAAGATAATGAGCCAGTAGCATCGAAACAAAAAGGAATTTACACCGATAACAAAGGAATAGTATGTCTGCAATGTGGCAATAGAGATATGCTATATTTTCATAAATATATAAGTAATCATCAGGAAGAGATTGTTTATTGCCGTAACTGTCTTCAATTGGGAAGAGTAGATAATATGACTGATTATGTATTAATAGAATCGAAGAGAAATAAGACTACCGCTTCGTACACATTGCCATTTAATTTGTCTGATCAACAATGTTATGCCAGTAAAAAAATGATTTATGCTATACAGCACCACCAAAAATTATTACTCTATGCAGTAACGGGTGCTGGTAAGACGGAAATGATGTTTCCTGGTATTCAGTATGCCAGACACAAGGGGTACAATGTTGCTATTGTATCTCCAAGAGTAGATGTTGTTTTAGAAATTAGTCAGCGTATCCTGGATGCTTTTCAAGGTGAACAGATTGATGTATTGCATCAGCAATCGAGACAACAATTTAACGGTCATTTTGTCATTGCAACGATTCATCAGTTGTATCGTTTTAAAAATCATTTTGACCTTATTTTTGTTGACGAAGTAGATGCTTTTCCATTAGCTATGGAATCATCATTATTTATTGCAATTCAGATGGCAGCCTGTAGACAAGCTTCAATTATTTATATGACTGCGACGCCATCTAAAGCGTTATTAGCGCAATTTAATCATGAACAAATCATATATTTACCAGCTAGATTTCATCGACATCCACTTCCTGTACCACGCTTTAAATATTTTAAGTTGAAGTGCAATCGACAACAACAAACTTTAGTGCGCATTTTGCAAAATCAACTAAATAAACGACGAATAACTTTAGTGTTTTTTCATCATATAGAAACGATGTTAGCTGCTTATCATCGATATCAAGCTGTTTTGTCGTCACTCACCTACGTATATAGTGAAGATGTCTTACGTTTTGAAAAGGTTGAAGCGCTCAGACAAGGGAACTACGAAATTGTTTTTACGACAACAATTTTAGAAAGAGGCTTCACAATGGCACATTTAGATGTCATTGTTATCGATGCACAAACATTTAGCAAGGCAGCATTGATACAGATTGCTGGTCGAGTTGGGAGAAAAGCACATGCACCTGATGGCATGGTATTGTATTTACATCAAGGTGTAAGTTTAAGCATGATTGCTGCTAGACGTGAGGTGCAATCTATGAATCGTTTGGCAAGAGAAAAAGGGTGGTTAGATGAGAAGATGCCTCCAATGTCTTCAACCCATCCATGAACCATTAACGGCTATAAATATATACAAGCCGCCTAAACTTATATGTTCAAAATGTGAAAGTTTGTGGCAAGCTTGTCGTATTAAAGACAAAAAACAACGTTGTTCGAGATGTCTAAATCAATGTGGTCATTCAACGCAACAGTGTTTAGACTGTCAGTTTTTAGCAAATCGGTTTCAATTAATGACGCAGCTATATTGTGATTATCAGTACACAGGAATTATCAAAGCGCTCATCCATCAATACAAATTTATGAAAGATCACTATTTAGCGCAAGTGTTGGCATATCAACTGAAGCTACCTCAAATTAAATATGACTACGTTGTGCCAATTCCGTCCCCGAAAGTAAGAGATGATACAAGAACCTTTAATCCTGTAACTACAGTGTTAGCTTATAAAGGTATTCAATATATTAATCTTTTAGCTACGGATTTGCGTCCTAAGCAATCAAAATTATCAAAAATAGAGCGTGCTGAAGCATCTAATCCATTTTATATTTCTTTAGATATCGACTTGACAAATAAAGAAATATTACTCGTAGATGATATTTATACTACTGGATTAACCATACATCATGCGGGGTGTAAATTGTTAGAAAATAAAGTCAGAAAATTCAGTGTGTATACGTTTGCACGGTAGTCCGAACGTGGTATGATATAAGTAAGAATTACCAATAGAGGTTAAAGGAGAGATTACTATGATTAGATTTGAAATTCATGGAGATAACCTCACTATTACAGATGCAATCCGCAACTATATTGAGGACAAAATTGGTAAATTAGAACGCTATTTTAATAACGTTCCAAATGCAGTAGCACATGTTAAAGTTAAAACGTATGCTAATTCTGCAACTAAAATTGAAGTAACAATTCCACTCAAAAATGTCACACTTAGAGCGGAGGAACGACACGATGATTTATATGCAGCTATTGACTTAGTTAATGACAAATTAGAGCGTCAAGTACGTAAATATAAAACACGTGTCAACAGAAAAAATCGAGATCATGGGGATCAAGAAGTATTCGTGGCAGAAGTAGCTGAAGCTACTCCAGAACCATCTGAATTAGAAGTCGAAACAAATGATAGCGACATTGAAATTATTCGTTCTAAACATTTCAGCTTAAAACCTATGGATTCTGAAGAAGCTGTATTACAAATGAATTTGCTAGGACATGATTTCTTTGTGTTTGCTGATAGAGAAACAGAAGGAACAAGTATTGTATACCGACGCAAAGACGGTAAATATGGTTTAATCGAAACAACAGAATAAAAATTTTGAGTCATTGTGCTTATAGCCACAATGTCTTGAGTGATTTTCTAGAGAATGGGACAGAAATATCATTTGCAAAAAATAATTTCATTTTCCCTCACTGGCAAGGCTGACTAAGATTGAAAGAAGCTTGATACAAGCATATTTTCAATACAGTTAACCACTGCCAATATTTTAAAATATATTTGGATAATGAAAAGAGTAGCTGAACAAGCTACTCTTTTTTTATTAAATATTTTTTAAAAGATAATTGTTAAGAAACATATTTTTTTAAAAAAACTTAACAAGATACACAAATATTTCACTTTTGATGAAAATAACCACTTGATTTTAATTTGTTATTAGATTAATAATATAAGTGTAATTATTAAATATTAATTTTAATAATTAAAACAATATCAAAGGAGTGTGATTTTATGTCAAAAATGTTAGTTCTTTTTTCTACATGTATTCTTTTAATGTCGATGTCGTTAATTTTTATGCCTGTTAGTCATGCGCAAGGTTTATCCTCTAAGCAAGCAACGTTGTATCAGCAGAATCCAAAAGATACTAATACTCAAGTTTCAGGAAAACTGAATAATTCGAAAGAAACAAAAGCAAATGATACAGCAACCTTATTTGCAAACTCTAAAGTCAATCAATATATTATCGACAATCATCTTCAGCATTCGCCAGTAGTAAAAGATCCACGTATGGATACACTTCCTAAATTAGAATATAAAAACGGCACTTACATGGGTGTTGTTATTCACGAAGTGGGCGAAGACAATCGTCCTTTACAAGTATGGGTAGATCGCATGTATGAAACTTATACTAGAGCATTTGTACACGCATTCGTTGATAATAACGAAATACATCTTACTGCACCTGCAGAATATTATGTGTGGGGAGCTGGTCCTAAAGCTAATCCATACTTTTATCAAATCGAATTAGTAAGAATGTATAATTTTGAAGACTTTGCAAAATCAGTTAATAATCAAGCTTGGCTTGCAGCCTATATGTTAAAGCAAAATGGAATTACGCCAACACTTGCTGATGATAACGCTGGTAAAGGTTCTGTCATTAGCCACAATGCAGTAGGTAAATATTGGGGCGGTACAGATCACGTAGATCCAATCGAATACTATGGAAGATGGGGATACGATATGCATCAAATGTTTGATTTAATTAAATACTACTATGATAATATGGCGTAAATTAAAAATGCTTTAATACATGTAGTAGCAAGACTAGGAATCTGTTATTTAGATTCCTAGTCTTGTTCGCGTGTTTTTTACAAACTTTAATAATCCCATTATCAACATTGAGGTTCATGATTAAGAATTTGTACATACTTTAGTTTTTAAGAAGCAAATGTTTAATCAATGGACACATATCTTAGGTTATGCTAATGTAATTTGACGATTCTAAAATTGTATTATTTCATCTTCAGTTTCTCAAAGTACGTTTTTAAAATACGCTTTTATTAATATATTCGAAAATTATTTATTTATGACGAGAAAAAGTTGTTTCTATCGTGTTAAAATAAATATGTTGTCGATTTGCAGGGCAATCAATAGCCCAAAAGGAATCACGCATCAACTTAGTAGTAGCACGCATAAGTTTTTCGGTGAAAGAAATGATTAGAGATGACATTGAGAGACGCGTAGTATGAGTAATATAAGTATAAATTTAATGGTATAAATGATAAGATAAATTGTTGTAGGCCAAACAGTTTTAGCTAAAGGAGCGAACAAAATGGGATTTTTATCAAAAATTGTTGACGGCAATAAAAAAGAAATAAAACGATTAGAAAAACTAGCTGATAAAGTACTTGCATTAGAGGAAAATATCGCTATTTTAACGGATGAAGAGATTCGTAATAAGACAAAAAAATATCAAGAAGAACTTAAAGAGATAGATGATGTTAAGAAACAAAATGATTATCTAGATAAAATATTACCTGAAGCATATGCATTAGTACGTGAAGGATCTAAACGTGTGTTCAACATGATTCCATTCAAAGTACAAGTGATGGGTGGTATCGCTATTCACAAAGGCGATATCGCAGAAATGAGAACAGGTGAAGGTAAAACATTAACAGCTACAATGCCAACATACCTCAATGCCCTTGCTGGCCGAGGTGTTCATGTTATTACAGTCAATGAGTATTTATCAAGTGTACAAAGCGAAGAAATGGCCCAATTATACAATTTCCTTGGGTTGTCTGTAGGCTTGAATTTAAATAGTAAAACAACAGCAGAAAAAAGAGAAGCATATTTACAAGACATCACATATAGTACAAATAATGAATTAGGATTCGATTATTTGCGTGATAATATGGTGAATTATGCCGAAGAACGTGTTATGCGTCCACTGCATTTTGCTATTATTGATGAAGTCGACTCTATTTTAATCGACGAAGCGCGTACACCATTAATTATTTCTGGGGAAGCTGAGAAATCAACATCACTTTATACGCAAGCCAATGTTTTTGCTAAAATGTTAAAAGCCGAAGACGATTATAAATATGATGAAAAGACAAAAGCTGTACATTTAACAGAACAAGGTGCAGATAAAGCGGAACGCATGTTCAAAATTGAAAACCTATATGATGTCCAAAATGTTGATGTCATCAGTCATATTAATACTGCCTTAAGAGCACATGTTTCATTGCAACGCGATAAAGACTATATGGTGGTTGATGGGGAAGTGCTCATTGTTGACCAATTTACAGGACGTACGATGCCAGGACGTCGTTTTTCTGAAGGATTACACCAAGCGATAGAAGCTAAAGAAGGCGTTCAAATTCAAAATGAATCTAAGACAATGGCTTCCATTACTTTCCAAAACTATTTTAGAATGTACAATAAATTAGCAGGCATGACTGGTACAGCAAAAACTGAAGAAGAAGAATTCCGTAATATTTATAATATGACGGTTACGCAAATTCCTACGAACAAACCGGTACAACGTACAGATAAAGCAGATTTAATTTATATTAGTCAAAAAGGTAAATTTGATGCTGTTATTGAAGATGTAGTAGAGAAACATAAAAAAGGTCAGCCTGTACTGTTAGGTACAGTTGCTGTAGAAACCAGTGAATATATCTCAGCCTTGTTGAAAAAACGCGGTGTGAGACATGATGTTTTAAATGCAAAGAATCACGAGCGCGAAGCAGATATTGTTGCTAAAGCTGGACAAAAAGGTGCTGTAACAATTGCGACAAACATGGCCGGACGTGGTACCGACATTAAACTTGGTGAAGGTGTCGAAGAATTAGGCGGCTTAGCTGTTATAGGTACGGAACGTCATGAATCACGTCGTATTGATGACCAATTACGTGGCCGTTCTGGTCGACAAGGTGATAGAGGTGATAGCCGCTTCTATTTATCACTGCAAGATGAGTTGATGATTCGTTTTGGTTCTGAGCGCTTACAAAAAATGATGGGGCGTTTAGGCATGGATGATTCAACACCGATTGAATCAAGAATGGTCTCTCGGGCAGTAGAATCTGCGCAAAAACGTGTTGAAGGTAATAACTTTGATGCCCGTAAACGTATTCTTGAGTATGATGAAGTATTGCGTAAACAGCGTGAAATTATCTATAATGAACGTAATAATATTATTGATAGTGATAATAGTTCAGAGCTTGTTACTGCCATGTTGAAATCAACTTTACAACGCGCAGTTAATTATTACATTAATGAAGAAGATGAAGCATTAGATTATAATCCATTCATCAATTATGTTAACGATGTCTTTTTACAAGAAGGTAGCTTAACAGTTGAAGAAATAAAAGGTAAAGATTCCGAAGATATTTATAATATTGTCTGGGAAAAAATCGAACAAGCATATGATGCTCAAAAAGAAACTATTGGCACACAAATGCCAGAATTTGAGCGTATGATTTTGCTCCGATCTATTGATACACACTGGACAGATCACATTGATACTATGGATCAATTGCGTCAAGGAATCCATTTGCGCTCATATGCACAACAAAATCCACTGCGTGATTATCAAAATGAAGGTCATGAATTGTTTGATATTATGATGCAAAATATTGAAGAAGACACTTCAAAATTCATCTTGAAATCTGTTGTGCAAGTAGAAGAAAATATTGAGCGAGAAAAAACAACTGACTTTGGTAAAGCCCAACATGTTTCTGCCGAAGATGGTAAAGAAAAAGTGAAACCACAACCTATCGTAAAAGGTGAGCAAGTAGGTAGAAATGATCCATGTCCATGTGGTAGTGGCAAAAAATATAAAAACTGTCATGGTAAATAATGTGCTTGACGGTAATTGAATTAAATTCTCAATACTTAAACGAAGCGTGACCATAAATGTTATGCTTAATCCGTTTTGAGCCTTTTTGGAGTAGGATATTGAAGTTACACAAAGACTTCTATCCTGCTCTTTTTATGGATTAGATTAATCATCAATCATAATACAATCGTGACAAAATATAATCATATATGTATCATAAAGAAGACAGAAGATATCATCGTTATAGGAGAGATAAGCATGGAACTTTCAGAAATCAAACGTCGTATAGAGGCGTATCAAGATAGTTTAACTCAAATTAGGGGGTCTCTTTGACTTAGAAAATAAAGAGACAAATATTCAAGAATATGAAGAAATGATGACCGAGCCTAATTTTTGGGACGATCAAAATAAAGCGCAAGATATTATTGATAAAAATAACGCTTTGAAAGCAATAACTATGGGCTATCATGACTTAGACAATGAAGTTGAGGACATGTTTGCCACGACCGAGTTATTACAAGAAGAGTATGATGAGGATATGAAGGCTGAGTTGGAAATGGATGTCTTGGCCTTTAACGATAAATTAGATCAATTTGAATTACAGCTGTTATTAGATGGTCCACATGATGCTAATAATGCGATACTAGAATTACATCCAGGCGCTGGAGGTACAGAATCTCAAGATTGGGCGAGTATGTTACTCCGTATGTACCAGCGTTATTGTGAACAAAATGGATTTAAAGTTGAAACGGTAGATTATTTACCTGGTGATGAAGCAGGTATTAAAAGTGTGACGTTACTTGTCAAAGGACATAATGCGTATGGTTATTTAAAAGCTGAAAAAGGTGTTCATCGCTTGGTTCGTATTTCACCATTTGATGCATCAGGACGTCGTCATACATCTTTCGCGTCATGTGATGTGATACCTGATTTTAATAATAATGAGATAGAAATTGAAATTAACCCTGATGATATTACGGTTGATACTTTTAGAGCATCGGGCGCTGGTGGACAACATATTAATAAAACTGAATCAGCTATTCGAATTACCCATCATCCGACTGGCATAGTTGTCAACAACCAAAATGAACGATCACAAATTAAAAATCGTGAAGCCGCAATGAAAATGTTAAAATCCAAACTATATCAGTTGAAGTTAGAAGAACAAGCGCAGGAAATGGCGGAAATCCGTGGTGAACAAAAAGAAATAGGTTGGGGCAGTCAAATACGCTCTTATGTATTTCATCCATATTCAATGGTTAAAGATCATCGGACGAATGAAGAAACTGGGAAAGTAGATGCCGTGATGGATGGAGATATTGGGCCATTTATAGAAGCTTACTTAAGACAGCAAATGGATCAGTCATACTCGTCATAATGATTATTAGAACGCGCATGGGACATCATTATGTTCTAGGCTATAAACGATATATTGGCAGTAGTTGACTGGATTGAAAATACGCTGATACCAAGTTTATTTCAATCCTAGTCAACCTTGCCAGAGCGGGACAGAATTCATTATGAATTCTGTCCCGCTCTCGTTTTAAATATAGGTAACGCAACATTATATTAAGATAGCGTAATGCTTTTTATTAGACACCTTGTATAGAAATAGTAAGGTTGGAACTTATTGTAAAAAATTTATTGCTTTTAGAATTGCTAAAACTCTAAGATTTGATTGTTTGTTTACGCATTACTAAACAAAATGGATGTAAAATGCAGTTATTTATATTACTTAACCCTAGTAAATGCATCAAAATATAGGGAAAATATAAACTTTATGTTACATAGTGATAACAATAGCCAATTCGCAACGACTTTATGCTAGTCTAAGATTAAATCAGACTACAAATGAAAAGGAATGACATCATGAAGAAAACAATAACAGCAACAGTTTCATCAGTAGCCGCATTTTTAGCTGTAAATGGTATTGCGGATGCTTCTCCGGCTAAACCAGTTAAAGCGCAAACAACGATTAATACTTTATATACATCACATACAGAAGCTGTAACAGCAAATAATTATTCTGAAAATGATATCGTGGTAGTGAAATCAGGCGATTCATTAAATTCAATTGCTTCTGCCCATCATATTACAGTGACAGATATTTATAACTTTAACCCAGGAGTTACTGAATTAATTCATCCGGGGGACTTAATCGCAGTTTCTAGCAAAGGTGCTGCATTACTTGGTACTAATATTAATGGTGCAACTTATACCGAAGTATCTTCGTCAAATCAACCACAAGATATTGCGCATTTAGTTACATCGACAACATCATATGATAAACAACATGATTTAACTTTTGATGAGTTAACACATGCAAATGCAACAACAAGCTCACAATCACATGTGACTTCTGGCACTGCAGGATCTCAAAGCTATCATAATAATACGCAAGCATCATCATACAACGGCCAACAAACATCAGCGCCAGCACATCATAATGCAGTAACACATCATCGCTACCATTATGGTTCATCACCAGCGCCTAACAAATATAAATCTGTAGCTAATCAAGGCAACCTATATGCATATGGCAACTGCACATACTATGTCTTTAATCGTCGTAGTGAATTAGGACGTTCAATTGGCAGTACTTGGGGCAATGCAAATAACTGGGCTTATTCAGCAAAAAGAGCTGGATTTACTGTTAATAATACTCCAGCAGTAGGTGCGATTTTCCAAACAGGTGCAGGCTATTACGGACACGTTGGCGTAGTTGAACGTGTGAACAGCAATGGTTCTATTTATGTATCTGAAATGAATTATAATGGACATTTCAATAATGTCACACATCGTTCAATTTATAATGTGAGCAGTTATAAATATATTCATTAATAACAACAGCTTAATTAAGGTGAGGCTTTGAATGCAAATGCATTGAGGAAGTCTCACCTTTATTTATTTTTTATGATAGAGTTACTTTCTTTAACATAGTTGCTTGGTATAATAAAGCTAAGTATCATCAGCGATAAAATAATAGAAAGGATGACAAGTATGGCAATTCACCAGTATTTTAAAAGATTATCAGACTTAGAAAAGTTAATAAGATTGCCGGGTAAATTTAAATATTTTGAACATAATGTTGCTGCGCATTCTTTTAAAGTCACTAAAATAGCACAATATTTAGCAACCGTTGAGGCACATCATGGTAACGAAGTTGATTGGAAAAGTTTGTATGAAAAGGCACTTAATCATGATTTTGCTGAAGTGTTTACTGGTGATATAAAAACGCCAGTGAAGTATGCAAGTAGAGAACTTAAAATGTTATTTTCCCAAGTAGAAGAAGAAATGGTAAATACATTTGTCAATGAAGAGATTCCTGAACCTTATCAAGATATTTATCGCCAGAGATTACAAGAGGGAAAAGATGATTCTTTAGAAGGGCAAATACTAGCAGTAGCTGATAAAATAGACTTACTATATGAAACGTTTGGAGAAATTCAAAAACGTAATCCTGAACCCTTATTTTTCGAAATATATGAAAATAGCCTAGAAACAATAATTCAATTTGATCATTTAGTTTCGGTGCAAGACTTTATTGAGAATGTAATTCCAGAAATGTTAACCGAAAACTTTATTCCTAGAACAGAATTACGCGAGACAACGATGTCAATCTTAAAACAAAGAAATGGGTGAACATCATGATTTGGTATGTCTGTGCTGCGTTATTTCCATGTTTATTAGTCGTCTTGTTTAGTGTTGTAACAAGAAATAAATGGATTGGAACGCTGGTCGCATTGATTTTAATTGCAACGTCCATATATAAAGGTTTTTTTCACAATGAATGGATCATATTTTTAGATGTCGTTTCATTATTAGCTGGTTATGTTATCATTGATAATCTTAAATTACATCAATCACATGATAATGACTAACGAACGTCGAATATGATGTTTAAAATTAAAAATATGATAAACGCTAGCAGTTCAAACTGACCATGAAGAAGGACAAACATAGTAGCAACACTGTGTTTGTTTTTTGTTTAAAAGAATAAAAGATTTAACGGGATGTTTAGCGAACAAACGTTTGTATTTTTGTTGAATTATCTGTTAGAATAGAAAATAAATCGAGCAAAGTATATGATGAGACAAACGATAGGAGGCGTATCTTAATATGGTTGAGCACGTACCATTTAAACTAAAATCTGAATTTGAGCCACAAGGTGACCAACCTCAAGCAATTCAAAAGATTGTTAAGGGCATTAATGAAGGTAAGCGACATCAAACATTATTGGGAGCAACTGGTACAGGTAAGACATTTACAATGAGTAATGTAATTAAAGAGGTTGGCAAACCTACTTTGATTATCGCCCATAACAAAACCTTGGCAGGTCAACTCTATAGTGAATTCAAAGAGTTTTTCCCAGAAAATAGAGTCGAATATTTTGTTAGTTATTATGATTACTATCAACCAGAAGCTTATGTGCCTTCCACAGATACATTTATCGAAAAGGATGCTTCAATTAATGATGAAATCGACCAGTTACGCCATTCAGCTACAAGTGCTTTATTTGAACGCGATGATGTTATTATTATCGCAAGTGTGAGTTGCATATACGGTTTAGGTAATCCTGAAGAATACAAGGATTTAGTTGTTAGTGTGCGCGTCGGTATGGAAATGGAGCGGACAGAACTTTTAAGAAAATTAGTCGATGTTCAGTATTCTAGAAATGATATAGATTTTCAACGCGGAACTTTTAGAGTGCGTGGCGATGTCGTAGAAATTTTCCCAGCTTCAAGAGAAGAAATGTGCATCAGGGTGGAATTTTTTGGCGATGAAATTGATCGTATTAGAGAAGTAAATTATTTAACGGGTGAAGTGTTGAGAGAAAGAGAACACTTCGCTATTTTCCCAGCCTCTCACTTTGTCACTCGAGATGAGAAGATGCAATTAGCGATTCAACGAATTGAAAAGGAACTTGAAGAACGACTTAAGGAATTACGAGCTGAAAATAAATTATTAGAAGCACAACGTTTAGAGCAACGGACAAATTATGATTTGGAAATGATGCGAGAAATGGGTTTTTGTTCGGGGATTGAAAACTATTCAGTACACCTAACATTAAGACCTTTGGGATCAACTCCTTATACATTATTAGATTATTTTGGTGATGATTGGCTAGTTATGATAGATGAGTCACACGTAACTTTACCGCAAATAAGAGGCATGTATAACGGTGATAGAGCACGTAAACAAGTGCTTGTGGATCATGGATTTAGATTGCCGAGTGCACTAGATAACCGACCGTTAATGTTTGAAGAGTTTGAGGATAAGACAAAGCAACTCGTATATGTATCAGCTACACCGGGACCTTATGAACTAGAACATACGGATGAAATGGTAGAACAAATTATTCGACCTACAGGCCTATTAGATCCTAAAATTGACGTCAGACCAACCGAAAATCAAATTGATGATTTATTAGGCGAAATACAAGAACGTGTTGAACGTAATGAACGCGTATTAGTGACAACATTAACGAAAAAAATGAGTGAAGATCTAACAACGTACATGAAAGAAGCGGGAATTAAAGTAAATTATCTTCATTCGGAAATTAAAACATTAGAACGTATTGAAATCATTAGGGATTTACGTATGGGTACGTATGATGTCATTGTTGGCATTAACTTATTACGAGAGGGTATTGATATACCAGAAGTATCGTTAGTCGTCATTTTAGATGCGGATAAAGAAGGTTTCCTACGTTCAAATCGGTCATTAATTCAAACGATTGGACGTGCGGCGCGTAATGATCGAGGTGAAGTCATCATGTATGCAGATAAGATGACCGATTCTATGAAGTACGCCATAGACGAAACTCAACGTCGTCGTGAAATACAAACCGCACACAATGAAAAATATGGTATTACACCGCAAACGATTCATAAACGGATACACGATGTTATCAGTGCTACTGTTGAGAATGATGAAACAAATGCACAAGAACAAACTACAGTTCCTAAGAAAATGACGAAAAAAGAACGACAAAAAACAATTGAAAATATCGAAAAAGAAATGAAAAAAGCAGCAAAAGAATTGGACTTCGAGAAAGCAACAGAGTTAAGAGATATGTTGTTTGAACTAAAATCAGAAGGGTGACAGTTACATGAAAGGACCAAGTATAGTAGTTAAAGGGGCGCGTGCGCATAATTTAAAGGATATCGATATTGAGTTGCCTAAAAATAAATTAATCGTTATGACTGGATTGTCGGGATCTGGAAAATCTTCATTAGCCTTCGATACCATTTATGCTGAAGGGCAACGTCGCTATGTTGAGTCATTAAGTGCATATGCTCGGCAATTTTTAGGACAGATGGATAAGCCTGATGTTGATACGATTGAAGGCTTATCTCCTGCAATATCTATCGATCAAAAGACGACAAGTAAAAATCCACGTTCCACAGTGGCTACAGTAACGGAAATATATGATTATATTCGTTTACTCTATGCTAGGGTAGGTAAAGCCTATTGTCCCAATCATGGTATAGAGATTGAGTCCCAAACTGTTCAGCAAATGGTTGATCGTATATTAGAACTTGAAGAACGTACTAAAATTCAAATTTTGGCACCTGTGATTTCTCATAGAAAAGGGAGCCATGAAAAGTTAATAGAAAGCATTGGTAAGAAAGGATATGTACGCTTAAGAGTGGATGGTGATATCGTCGATGTTAATGAAGTCCCACCACTAGATAAGAATAAAAATCATACGCTTGAAGTGGTTGTCGATCGTTTAGTTGTGAAGCCAGGTATTGAAACACGATTAGCTGATTCAATTGAAACGGGTTTAGAATTAGCAGAAGGAAACATTACAGTCAATGTTATTGATGGTGAAGATCTTAAATTTTCTGAGAATCATGCATGTCCTATTTGTGGCTTTTCAATCGGTGAATTGGAACCAAGAATGTTTAGTTTCAATAGTCCATTTGGTGCTTGTCCTACATGTGACGGTCTAGGTCAAAGGTTGACGGTTGACTTAGATTTAGTTATTCCAGATAAGAATAAGACGTTAAATGAAGGAGCCATTGAACCATGGGAACCTACGAGTTCAGATTTTTACCAAACATTACTTGCCCGAGTATGTGAGGTATACAAAATCAATATGGATAAACCATTTAAAAAGTTAACGGATAGACAGCAAAATATTTTATTAAATGGTTCTGGAGACAAAGAAATTGAGTTTTCTTTTTCTAGTAGAAATGGTGGCACACGTCATAGAAAAATGACTTTTGAGGGTGTCTTACCTAATATTAGTCGACGTTTTCATGAATCACCTTCTGAATATACACGTGAAATGATGAGTAAATATATGACTGAATTGCCATGTGAAACATGCCATGGTAAACGACTAAGTCAAGAAGCGCTATCTGTTTATGTGGGTCAATACAATATCGGTGAAGTTGTCGAATATTCGATTGGTAAAGCTTTAGATTACTTTAAGAATTTAGTGCTGTCTGAACAAGATAGAGCAATTGCTAATCAAATTTTAAAAGAAATTATTGCACGATTATCATTTTTAAATAATGTTGGTCTAGAATATTTAACATTAAACCGAGCATCAGGTTCTCTGTCAGGTGGAGAAGCACAGCGTATTCGTTTAGCAACGCAAATAGGTTCACGATTAACAGGTGTATTGTATGTTCTTGATGAACCATCTATTGGTTTACATCAGCGCGACAATGATCGTTTAATTCATACATTGAAAGAAATGAGAGACCTTGGCAATACACTTATTGTTGTCGAACATGATGACGACACGATGCGTGCTGCGGATTATCTTGTTGATGTTGGTCCTGGTGCAGGAAATCATGGTGGAGAAATTGTTTCGAGTGGTACCCCAGACAAGGTTATGAAAGATAAGAAATCACTTACTGGTCAATACTTAAGTGGTCAAAAACGCATTGACGTACCTGAACATCGAAGAGCGATTACTGAACGTAAATTAAGTATTAAAGGTGCTAGAAGCAACAATTTGAAAAATGTGGATGTAGACATTCCATTGTCAGTAATGAATGTTGTCACTGGCGTTTCGGGTTCCGGAAAAAGTTCATTAGTGAATGAAGTATTATACAAAGCGTTAGCTCAAGCGATAAACAATTCAAAAGTTAAGCCAGGTGACTATGACAAGATTACCGGTATGGAACAGTTAGATAAAATTATCGATATTGATCAATCGCCAATTGGTCGTACACCACGATCAAATCCTGCGACTTATACGGGTGTATTTGATGATATACGCAATGTCTTTGCACAAACGAATGAAGCTAAAATAAGAGGTTATCAAAAAGGACGCTTTAGCTTTAACGTTAAAGGCGGTCGTTGCGAAGCATGTAAAGGTGACGGCATTATCAAAATTGAAATGCATTTCTTACCGGATGTATACGTACCTTGTGAAGTCTGTGATGGACAACGCTACAATCGAGAAACGCTCGAAGTGACGTATAAAGGGAAGAATATTGCGCAAGTATTAGACATGACTGTTGAAGAAGCGACACATTTCTTTGAAAATATACCTAAAATTCATCGGAAATTGCAGACACTGGTTGATGTAGGTTTAGGTTATATTACACTTGGACAACAAGCTACAACGTTATCTGGTGGTGAAGCACAGCGTGTTAAACTTGCTTCAGAACTGCATAAACGATCAACGGGACGTTCGATTTATATATTAGATGAACCAACAACAGGATTGCATGTTGATGATATTCGACGTTTGCTTAAAGTTTTGAATCGATTAGTAGAAAACGGTGATACGGTAGTCATCATTGAACACAATTTAGATGTAATCAAGACAGCAGACCATATTATTGATTTAGGGCCTGAAGGTGGCGATGGTGGCGGTACAATTGTTGCCACTGGAACACCAGAGGAAATTTCAAATGTTGATGCATCCTATACAGGACAATATTTGAAAAATGTCTTAGCCCGTGATAAAGCAGAATAACAATTGAACTAGTTTGATATATATTTTGACTATAGGCTGAAGGTAGGCTTAAGAAAGACGTCAATAGTACAACGTATTGTATAGAAGCCAGTAAATGAGTTTTCTCATGAATTCATTTACTGGTTATTTTTCTAACAATCATCTTCAGCCATGTATTATATCCGATTAAAAGCTTTAGTTAAGTGTGACTTTGATTGATGTTATTTATTTTTGTTGCTGTGAAATATATCAGTGTAACGACAATAATATGATATTACGGTATCTTATTATAAATCTTCCATTTTGAATGAACTTTTATATAACTTGGTGTGATATTTTTGATATGATAAGAAGTGAACAATTTCAAGTTACGTTTTGAGGTGAACCCATGCTTACAACAAAAAAGTTAGTTGAGCTATTAAAGTTAGAATTGCTTGTTGGGGAAAAAGGACTAAATAAACAAATTAAGAATACGGATATTTCACGACCTGGGCTTGAGATGGCAGGTTATTTTTCGCACTATGCATCAGACCGAATTCAGTTATTAGGTACGACAGAATTATCATTTTATAATTTACTTCCAGATGACGAAAGACAAGGTCGTATGCGAAAATTATGTCGACCTGATACGCCTGCTATTATAGTGACAAGAGGTTTAGAGCCGCCTAAAGAATTGATTGAAGCTGCCACTGAAATGAATACACCATTAATTGTCTCTAGCGATGCGACTACAAGTTTAATGAGTAGACTTACAACTTTTTTAGAACATCAACTTGCGCGTTCTACATCGTTGCATGGCGTTTTAGTAGATGTTTATGGCGTAGGTGTATTGATCACCGGAGATTCAGGTATTGGGAAAAGTGAAACAGCACTTGAATTAGTCAAACGTGGACACCGTTTAGTAGCCGATGATAACGTTGAAATAAGAGAAATATCTAAAGACGAACTTATTGGTAAACCGCCAAAACTTATCGAACATTTACTTGAGATTCGTGGATTAGGTGTCATCAATGTGATGACTCTATTTGGTGCAGGTTCCATTTTGACAGAAAAGCAAATCCGACTAAATATTAATTTAGAAAATTGGAATAAAGAAAAACTCTACGATAGAGTAGGCTTACATGAAGAAAAATTACGCATACTAGATACTGAAATCACAAAGAAAACAATTCCAGTTCGACCAGGACGAAACGTGGCAGTTATTATTGAAGTTGCAGCCATGAATTATCGCTTAAATATCATGGGCATTAATACTGCCGAGGAATTTAACGAACGTTTGAACGCAGAAATTAGAAAAAATGGACATAATCATGAGGAGCACTAACGTATGAATTTAATGGTAAGTTATATAAATCCAGTGGCAATTGAATTAGGCCCTTTATCGATAAAATGGTATGGGATTATTATTGCTTTTGGCATTTTGCTGGGCTATTTTGTCGCCCAAAAGAGTTTAATCAATGTAGGATTACATAAAGACACACTTGTAGATATTATTTTTTACTGTGCATTATTAGGCTTTTTAGCAGCACGAATTTATTTCGTTATTTTTCAATGGCCGTATTATGCACAGAATCCAGCTGAGATACCTAAAATTTGGCACGGTGGTATAGCGATACACGGTGGGTTACTCGGTGGGTTTATCACTGGAATAATTATATGTAAGCTAAGAAACCTCCATCCATTTCAAATTGGTGATATTGTTGCGCCAAGTATTATCTTAGCGCAAGGTATTGGTCGTTGGGGTAACTTTATGAATCATGAAGCGCATGGTGGTCCTGTATCACGTGCATTTTTAGAACAACTACATCTTCCAGAGTTTATTATCAATAACATGTACATCGAAGGTACATATTATCATCCGACATTTTTATATGAATCCATTTGGGATGTTGCTGGTTTCGTCATACTCTTAACATTGCGTAAGCATTTACGAATTGGAGAAACATTCTTTAGTTACTTAATTTGGTATTCTATTGGTCGCTTTTTTGTTGAAGGCCTACGCACCGATAGCTTAATGTTGACAAGTCATATTCGTGTGGCACAACTTGTTTCAATCATTTTGATACTCGTCGGTTTAACTTTTATTGTCTACCGACGTTTAAAATATAAAGCGCCAGTTTATAAAGATGCAGGTCCACTTACCTGGCCAAGTCAGACGGCGAAGGTTAAGCGATGAGACGATTACAAAAACGTAGTAGTACAGGCATTAATCCATTATGGCATATGTATCGTTTTATTCGCTTTCCAAAAGTGTTGAAGCAAACCGTTATTATAGAATTTTGTCGTTTTATTCCTAGCATGCCATTGAAGCGATATGTCTATCGACGCTTTTTAAATATGTCTATCGGTCAAGCTACTGCAATTGCTTATAAAGTAACACCAGATTTATTTTATCCAGAACTTATAAGCATTGGTGATAACTGTGTGATTGGGTATAATACTACAATATTAACTCATGAAATTCTTGTTGATGAATATCGACAAGGTCAAGTGATAATAGGAGACCATACGATGATAGGTGCCAATGTGACGATTTTACCAGGCGTATATATTGGTAAGCATGTGATTATTGCTGCGGGTTCAATTGTATCGAAAGATATTCCAGATGGTTGTTTTGCTTGCGGTAATCCAATTCAAATACATAGGAAGTGAGGTGACCAACAGTGAATCAACAAGATGATAATGTCATACATGTGAAATTTAATAATCATTTTTATCTTAAAATAGCAGAGGAAAAATTTGAAAATGAAGATTGGGAACAGGCAGCTGAATATTACAGTCGAGTAATGGAACATGAGTCAGATAATATTGAAGTTATTACCAATTATACAACTGCATTAAAAGAGTTGGGACGATACAAAGAAGCAATTGCGATTAATTTTGATTTAGTTGCTAAAAATGAACATGTTCGCTCGGCATTTAACAATATTAGCAATGTTTATTTCAAATTGAAAGATCATTATAAGTGGTTTATTTTTGCCATGTCTAGTGCTGCTATGTCTAAGGACGTGGATATAAGAGCTATCTTTGAAGACGTACATCAGGTAGAATACGATGATGAAGAAAAATTTTACACGGAAGTAATGCTAGTTTCATTCCAATATGTATTTCAATATTTACTGACACAACAACGCTTTGAAGATGCTAAAAATTATATTTCTCATTTAGAACACCCACTGCGCAAACAACACATTGTTCAAAATTCTCTTGTACTATGTCATATCTATTTACGAGAATATCAGCAAGCGAAAAGAATATGTGAGCGTTTGTTAAAAGAAGATTCCTCTGACGTATACGCATTATGCCATTATACATTGGTGCTATATATTACTAATAATAAAGAAAAGTTTAATAAATATATGAAAGTAATGAAAAAGATTAGACCAATGAACGATGACGAGAGATTTAAACTTGGTATCATTCTTAGTTATTTAAAGCAATATGAAGCGTCTCAAAAGTTATTACTACCACTTTATCGTAAAAGTAAATTTCCCTCACCTCAAATGTACAATGCTTTAAGCTTTAACCATTATTACCTAGGAAATGAAATCGAAAGTGAAGCCATGTGGAAAAAGCTCCAGCATTTGGCAAAAAACGAAGTCGGTCCACCTCCATGGACGCTTGAGGATAGTAAAGAAAAATTTAATCAGAAAGTATTGCCATTATTACTTCATGATAATAATCATTATAGACTATACGGTATCTTTTTACTTAATCAATTAAATGGTAAAGAAATATTTATGACAGAAGAAATATGGGCCATTTTAGAAGAAATGACAGATTATGAAAAATTATATTTAACGTATCTGATACAAGGACTGAAACTAACAAAATTAGATTTTATCCATCGTGGCTTAGTTGAATTATATAAAAATAAACAACTGCAACAAGATATGGAACTGTCTATTAGTTGGATTGATACCGCAGAAGCACTTATTGCAAGTAAAGTGGATTATAATGAAATGGAACGCTATTTAGCTGCACATGTATATCTCTATTATCGCCACACAGCATTAAAAATGACAAAACGAGAAATCTTTGATTGGCTAGGTGTCACAAAATATAAGTTAGATTCAGCAGTAAAATACTTGTTGAGCATATAAATTTTATCGGTAATGATTATGGTTTATAATGCGCATGGTAAAGATAAACGAGGAGGCATATAAAATGACTGAAGTAAATTATGACGTTGCTATTATCGGAGCTGGACCAGCCGGTATGACAGCAGCGGTTTATGCATCACGTGCGAACTTAAGTACAGTTATGATTGAACGTGGTATGCCAGGTGGCCAAATGGCAAATACAGAAGAAGTTGAAAACTTTCCAGGCTTTGAAATGATTACAGGCCCAGATCTTTCTACTAAAATGTTTGAACATGCAAAGAAATTCGGTGCTGAATATCAATACGGGGATATTAAATCTATTGAAGATCAAGGTGACTATAAAGTCATTCATCTTGGTAATAAAGAGGTGACAGCACGTGCAGTTATTATTGCTACAGGTGCAGAATATAAAAAAATAGGCGTGCCTGGTGAACAAGAATTAGGTGGCCGTGGAGTAAGTTATTGTGCTGTATGTGATGGTGCCTTCTTTAAAAATAAAAATCTATTTGTTATTGGCGGCGGTGATTCAGCAGTTGAGGAAGGAACCTTCTTAACGAAATTTGCAGACAAAGTAACGATTGTACATCGACGAGATGAACTGCGTGCACAAAAAATCTTGCAAGATCGTGCATTTAAAAATGATAAAGTCAACTTTATTTGGAGTCACACGTTGAAATCAATTAACGATAAAGATGGAAAAGTTGGTTCAGTGACACTCGTATCAACTAAAGATGGTTCAGAACAAACATTAGATGCAGATGGTGTGTTTATCTATATAGGTATGAAACCATTAACTGCACCATTCCTTGATTTAGGTATTACTAATGAAACTGGCTATATTGTAACTAAGGACGACATGAGTACAGCGGTTCCTGGCATCTATGCTGCTGGAGATGTGCGCGATAAAGGTTTACGCCAAATTGTTACGGCAACAGGTGATGGTAGTATCGCCGCACAAAGTGCCATTGATTATATTGAAGAATTGAAAGACAAAGAAGCTTAAATTTAAGCATGTGCACAGTATGATATAAAGCCAGTACTATTTAGATTAAAATGGTACTGGCTTTTATTTACATACTTACATTTGTTTAAGCTATACGTTATGATTAAAGCATATAAAAATAAGTTGGAATAAAAAGTTATGGTGGTGATTCTGATATGACTCAATCAGAAAGGGAAATAAGTAAAAGTGAATTACTCGTTGTAACTGGTCTATCTGGGGCCGGTAAATCACTCGTTATTCAAAGCTTGGAGGATATTGGCTTTTTTTGTGTGGACAATTTGCCGCCAATATTATTGCCAAAATTTGTAGAGCTTATGGAACAAGGCAACCCTTCATTGCATAAAGTAGCCATAGCTATTGATTTACGTGGGAAAGAACTATTCACCTCACTCGTACAAGAAATTGATAACATAAAAAGTCGCAATGACGTTATTGTTGATGTTATGTTTTTAGAAGCGAGTACAGAAAAGCTTATTTCACGCTATAAAGAATCAAGACGTGCCCATCCGTTGAATGTAAAAGGAGAAGTATCGTTAATTGATGCGATTGAAGAAGAACGCCAACTGCTTTCAAGAATACGCACAATTGCTAATTATATAGTAGACACAACAACGATGAAACCGAAAGAATTAAGAACACGTGTTAATAAGTATTTTAAAGATGAAACATTTAAATCATTTAGTATCAATGTTACTAGCTTTGGATTTAAACATGGCATTCAAAAAGACGCCGACTTAGTATTTGATGTACGTTTTTTGCCAAATCCGTACTATGTTGAAGACTTAAGACCGATGACTGGTGAAGATGAACCTGTATATAATTATGTTATGAAATGGAAAGAAACTGAAATTTTCTTTGATAAACTAATGGATTTATTAAAATTTATGATTCCAGGTTATAAAAAAGAGGGTAAATCTCAATTAGTGATTGCAATCGGGTGTACAGGCGGTCAACATCGTTCTGTAGCACTTGCGCGACGCATCGGAGAAAAGCTCGATGAAATTTTTGACTATAATGTATATGTTCATCATAGAGATGCGCATATTGAAAGTGGCGTGAATAAATGAAAAAGCTAAAAATTGTGCTTATCGGTGGTGGCACAGGACTATCCGTATTAGCAAGAGGACTTAGAAACTATCCAATAGATATTACTGCAATTGTGACGGTGGCAGATGATGGTGGTAGTACAGGCGTAATACGTAATGAAATGGATATTCCGGCACCAGGAGATATTCGCAATGTCATCGCAGCATTAAGTGACGCTGAACCTATCATACAAGATTTATTTCAATATCGCTTTGAAGCTAATCAAATTGGTGGCCATTCGTTAGGCAATTTATTATTGGCAGCACTGACAAATATAGAAAATGATTTTGGTCACGCAGTAAAAGAACTGAGTAAAATATTAAACATCAAAGGTAAAGTTATCCCATCAACTAATACGAGCGTTAAATTAAATGCTGTTTTTAAAGATGGAGAGATTGTTTCTGGTGAGTCCAGCATACCAAAACGCAATAAACAAATTGAACGGGTCTATTTAGAGCCAAGCGATGTAAAACCAATGGATGAAGCAGTACAAGCCATAAAAGAGGCCGATTTAATCGTTCTAGGACCAGGTTCACTCTATACAAGCGTCATATCAAATTTATGTGTCAACGGCATCCAGAAAGCACTATTTGATACCGACGCACCAAAGTTATATGTAGCAAATGTAATGACGCAACCAGGTGAAACCAATGGTTATGATGTGTTAGACCATATTAATGCGATACATAAGCATGCAGGTAAAGATTTTATCAAATATGTGATATGTAACACGCAATTATATGATGAAGCAGTGCTAGCACATTATAAGAAACAGAATGCTGAACCTGTAGCAGCCCATTATGACATGTTAACAGCTAAAGGATTAAAGGTAATTACAGCTTCCAACTTAATCGAAGTGTCTAAAGATTACCGGGTAAGGCACAACAACGAAGTGTTAGCCAAATTAATATATGATATAGCACTAGATTTAACAAGTACAATACCGTTTAAACCAACACGGCATCAATCAAAATCTAACGATTAGATTGTTAGTAGTTGACAATGACGCGATTAGAAAGGTGAAGGTAACATGAGTTTTGCTTCTGAAATGAAAAATGAATTAACACGAATTGAAGTTGACGATTTAAATGCGAAAGCAGAACTTAGTGCATTGATTCGAATGAACGGTGCGCTTAGTCTTTCTAATCAGCAATTCGTCATTAATGTGCAAACTGAAAATGCAGCAACAGCACGTCGTATTTATTCATTAATTAAACGTGTGTTTGATGTTGAGGTAGAAATCTTAGTACGTAAAAAGATGAAATTAAAGAAAAATAATATATATATTTGTCGGACAAAAGTGCAGGCAAAAGAAATATTAGATGCTCTTGGAATATTGAAAAATGGGATCTTTACCTATGATATTGATAAAGAAATTATTCAAGATGATGAAATGAGACGTAGTTATTTACGCGGCGCATTCTTAGCGGGGGGATCGGTAAATAATCCCGAGACCTCTTCATACCATTTAGAAATATTTTCACAGTATGAAGATCATTCAGAAGGCTTAGTAAAATTAATGAACCACTATGAGCTAAATGCGAAACATTTAGAACGTAAAAAGGGAAGTATTGCTTATCTGAAGGAAGCAGAAAAAATATCAGATTTCTTAAGTCTTATTGGTGGTTACCAGGCTTTATTAAAATTTGAAGATGTACGAATCGTGCGCGACATGAGAAATTCAGTAAATCGTTTGGTAAATTGTGAAACGGCGAATTTAAATAAGACTGTAAGTGCTGCAATGAAGCAAGTTGAAAGCATTCGGCTTATCGACAAAGAGATTGGATTAGATAATCTACCAGACCGTTTAAGTGAAATAGCTAAGCTACGTGTTGAGCATCAAGAGATTTCATTAAAAGAATTAGGTGAAATGTTATCGACAGGAGCCATTTCTAAATCTGGTGTTAACCATCGATTACGCAAATTAAATGAATTAGCAGATAAAATCAGAAGCGGAGAAAAAATCGATTTATAATAGTTTCATACAGTATTTAATCATGATTTATATAACACATAGAAAACACCCGAATGGTTTAATCAATCTCAAACCATTCGGGTGTTTTAATATGTAGCCCCCTCGAGAGGAATCGAACCTCTATTGTAAGAACCGGAATCTTAAGTGTTATCCATTACACTACGAGGGGTAAATAAAATATAATCAAAACGCTGTACTCATTGCGTGTTTAACAGTACAATCTAGTTTAGTGAGCGAATCTAGTTTACAAAATGTAGAACCAAACGTCAATAAGATAAATTAATAAAGCGTCTTTTTTGACCATTTTTGACTTTTAAGGTAAACTAACATTACTAGTTATTATAAGGAGGCAATATGAATGAATTTAATTCCTACAGTAATTGAAACAACAAACCGTGGAGAACGTGCCTATGACATCTATTCACGTTTATTAAAAGACCGTATTATCATGTTAGGATCAGCAATTGATGATAACGTTGCGAATTCAATTGTATCACAATTATTGTTTTTACAAGCACAAGATTCTGAAAAAGATATTTATTTATATATCAATTCACCAGGTGGAAGTGTAACAGCTGGTTTTGCAATTTATGATACAATTCAACATATCAAACCAGACGTACAAACGATTTGTATTGGTATGGCAGCATCAATGGGGTCATTCTTATTAGCTGCTGGCGCTAAAGGTAAACGTTTTGCATTACCAAATGCTGAAGTAATGATTCACCAACCACTAGGTGGTGCTCAAGGTCAAGCAACTGAAATTGAAATCGCAGCAAACCATATTTTAAAAACACGTGAAAAATTAAATCGTATTTTAGCTGAACGTACTGGTCAATCTATTGAACAAATTCAAAAAGATACAGATCGTGATAATTTCTTAACTGCTGAAGAAGCGAAAGCGTATGGCTTAATTGATGAAGTCATGGAACCAGAAGACAAATAATATATACAATTCAACAGAGCAAAAATTGCTTGAGACATCAATGTCTCAGACAAGTAGAAGAAGGCGATTTCTATTGAAATTTAGTAGAGATCGCCTTCTTCATTATTAATATATTAAGTAAAAATAAGACCACACAAGCGAACCAACATGACGAAGTATTGAATATAGAAGAAGCACAAAAATGATTTATGTCAAACCATCTTTGTGCTAATATTTTATGATTTATGTCCCAGCTTGTTCAGCCTATATTGACATTAGGTGACTGAATTGAAAATGAATTTTGTTCTGCTTCCTTTTAAATATTTATTGAACTAAATCATCTAATGCTGATTTTAAATGAGGATAGCTAAATTGGAAACCTAGCGCTTCGAGTTTATTTGGTAACACCTTTTGTGTATCTAATACAACGGTTGACATTTCACCAAGTACAGTACGTAACACGAATGCTGGCACCCATGTTTCGTGTGGTCGATGCATGGCGCGTCCTAAAGTATAGCCAAATAAATTTTGACGTTCGGCGATAGGTGCTGCAAAATTAAATGGGCCTGCTGCATCTGGTTCATCAATAGTGAAAAGAATAGCACGTACTAGGTCATCAATATGAATCCATGAATACCATTGGAATCCAGAGCCTAATTTTCCACCAACGAAAAATTTATAAGGTAATTCCATCGTTTGTAGTGCACCACCATCATCAGATAAAATCATGCTGAATCTTCCTAAAATCACACGCGTTCCAAATTGTTCAAATTTCTTGGCAAAACGTTCCCATTGATATACAACATCAGATAGAAAATCAAAAGGTGACGTTTGATATAACTCAGTATAAGAACGATTGATATCAGGTGGATAATAACCCATTGCACTTGCATTAAATAACACTTCAGGTTTATCTGAGCGCTGTTCAAATAATGACACTAATGCTTGAGTAGATTGGATACGACTAGTCATAATGAGTTGTTTATAGCTATCAGTCCAGCGTTTATTTAAGGTAGCGCCTGCTAAATTTATAACAACATCAATATGACCAATTTCTTGCTCCCACCCGTCTTTGGACCAGTTAACATAGGTAATATGATTATTTTGACTGACTTTATCGCTACGCGTGAGAATGGTGATTTGTGCTGATTCACGTTGTAAAATACGATCCACAAGATGGTGTCCTACCATGCCGGTACCACCAGTGATTAAATAATGTTTCATGCAAGTCACCTCTATAATTTTTTTCTTTTAAGAACTATTATTAATAGTCATTATAATTGTTCAAACTTTATACAATAGTTAGTCATTAATATGTCATTTACTTTCTTTATAAATGGTTTTAAATCATTTTGAATAAGTTATAATAAAAGCGTACCTTCGATAATTAATTAGACATCTCTTAATTAGTATGAGTATACCCCATATTATACCCTCGAAGGTAAATTTTGACTCCCTTTAGTAGTGACCCATGCGATAAGCGTATGGGTCTATTTTACTATATAATTGTAAAACCACTAACAACAGATATGCTAACAATACCTATTAATATCATTCTTTATCATCCCACGCATAATATCAACTTTTATGTTTCAAAGTTACAATATGATAGCTGATTTTTTCAATTATTTAACTAAAATTAGAGGGATGTAAGGAAATCTTAATAATTAAATTAATGTTCCCAAGAACTGAAAATGTTATCATATAAATGATAATAAAAAAGTGAGTTGTGTATGAATATCTTTTAATGACATATTGATGTAAAATGTACCATCATAATAGTAAATTATTATACTCAAATATAGAGAAGTGAGGGAGCCTATTGTCTAAGGAAAATAAACAGTTCAATGATTATGAAGATTCAGATAAGAAACGTATGGGCACAGGCGCAAAAGTGATAAGTATCATAACAGTATTATTGCTTTTAGGTGGATTAGTTTTTGCAGTCTTTTCATTTGTAGACCATTCTAATCGTGCCAATGAAAGACTTAACAAGCAGTCAACTGAGGAAAAGAAAGAAGGTTCAAAGAAAAAAGACAATAAAACGAATGAGCAAAAGAAAAAGCAACCGACGCAAGAAACACAACAAACGCAGCAACAAATTCCACAAACGCAACAAACACCTCAGACAACGCAACAGCCACCAGCGACACAACAAAAGCCAAGAAAACCTTCCACTGAGGAACGGAATACACAAGAGAAAAATACTAAAGAGCCGTCTACCGAAGAAAATAATCAGCCTGACAAGACTAAAGAACCAGCTACGCAAGAAAAGTCTAAAGAAAGCAATTCGCGAAACGACAATAAGACGCCAACGAGAGAATCTTCAGGTCAACAACGCTCAAATAAACCATCAGCACAGCAACCTTCTTCAAATCAAAATGGACAACAAAATAAACAGCGTAACAGTCGCCAATCGAACACATCACAATCAACATCTAAAGCGCAATAAAGATAAAATCATCAAGCTACTCATATAAGTGACTAGTTTGATGATTTTTTATCTATGAAGCATTTTAGGCACAAAATTTATAGCTTACATCTCGTACGTAGACGATTATCATTGGTGTATCAGGGTAAGAAAATACAAGTATTAAAAGGAAAGTCGTTTAATAGTCAGACTATTGATAATTTTTTGCAATTAAATTTAAAAAAGTCGGTCAAATGTCTTGCATTTTTAAACATCACATAGTACTATTGCAGTGTAGAAAGGTTAGATTTTGTCCCGAGTGGGACTATAAACGTCAAACCTAGTTATAATTTCTACTCATTACCTTTTTTATAAAAAGAGGAGGAAGGTAGTAGTGAAAGACTTAATGAAAGTTCAACAAAAGCTCATACCTGACCTTGTTGATAAAATGTATCGTCGGTTTTCTATCTTAACTACTATCTCTAAAAACCAACCTGTAGGTCGACGTAGTTTAAGTGAATACATGGACATGACAGAACGTGTATTGAGAGCTGAAACGGATATGTTAAAAAAGCAAGAACTGATACGAGTTAAGACAACAGGTATGGAAATTACTGAAGAAGGTAAAATGGTTGTTGAATATCTCAATGATTATTTTAATGTTTATTCAGATGATCATCAGATGGCACAGCAAATTAGAGAGATTTATAATTTGAAAGAAGTTCATGTTATACCGGGTAATTGTGACACTACCGAAACGGTAAAAGCAGAAATGGGTAGACAAGCTGGACAGTTACTTGAAGGTATACTTTATGAAGATGCAATTGTATCTGTTACTGGCGGATCCACAATGGCTCGTGTCAGTGAAGCGATGCATTTACTACCTTTCAATGTCTTCTTCGTTCCAGCGCGTGGGGGCCTAGGAGAAAATATGGTCTATCAAGCAAACACCATTTCAGCAAGCATGGCACAACAAACAGGTGGTTATTACACTTCATTGTATGTGCCAGATAATGTGAGCGAAACAACTTATAATACGTTGATGATGGAACCGTCTGTCATTCATACATTAGACAAAATTAAGCAAGCAAATATTACAATACACGGTATCGGTGATGCGCTGAAAATGGCGCATAGACGTCATTCCTCTAAAGAGGTTGTTGAAAAACTTCAACATCACCATGCCGTAGCCGAGGCATTTGGTTATTATTTTGATGCTTATGGTCAAGTAGTGCATAAAGTTAAAATAATTGGACTACAACTCGAAGACCTAGAATCAAAGGAATTTATATTTGCAGTAGCTGGTGGCAAATCGAAAGGGCAAGCTATTAAAGCTTATCTCAGTATTGCGCCAGACAACACAGTCCTTATCACAGATGAGGAAGCCGCAAAGGTAATATTAAATAAGGAATAAAAAGTTATTTGACTTTTTAAATATCATTTTAAAGGAGGCCATTATTTATGGCAGTTAAAGTAGCAATCAATGGATTTGGTAGAATCGGTCGTTTAGCATTTAGAAGAATTCAAGACGTAGAAGGCATCGAGGTAGTAGCAGTAAACGACTTAACAGATGATGATATGTTAGCGCATTTATTAAAATATGACACTATGCAAGGTCGCTTCACTAGCGAAGTTGAAGTTGTTGATGGTGGTTTCCGTGTAAATGGTAAAGAAGTTAAATCATTTGAAGAACCAGACGCAAGCAAATTACCATGGGGTGACCTAGGTGTTGACGTGGTATTAGAATGTACTGGATTCTATACAGATAAAGAAAAAGCAGAAGCACATATTCATGCAGGTGCTAAAAAAGTATTAATCTCTGCGCCAGCTAAAGGTGACGTTAAAACTATCGTTTACAACACTAACCATAGTGACTTAGACGGTTCAGAAACAGTTGTATCAGGTGCTTCATGTACAACTAACTCTTTAGCACCAGTAGCTAAAGTAATCAGCGATGAATTTGGTTTAGTAGAAGGTTTAATGACAACTATCCATGCATACACTGGTGACCAAATGACTCAAGATGGCCCACACAGAAAAGGTGACAAACGTCGTGCTCGTGCAGCTGCACAAAACATCGTACCTAACTCAACTGGTGCTGCTAAAGCAATCGGTAAAGTTATTCCTGAAATCGATGGTAAATTAGACGGTGGTGCGCAACGTGTACCTGTAGCTACAGGTTCATTAACTGAATTAACTGTAGTATTAGAAAAACAAGATGTAACAGTAGAACAAGTAAACGAAGCGATGAAAAAAGCTTCTAACGAATCATTCGGTTACAATGAAGATGAAATTGTTTCTTCTGACGTAGTTGGTATGACTTACGGTTCATTATTTGATGCAACACAAACTCGTGTAATGTCAGTTGGTGGCCGTCAATTAGTTAAAGTTGCAGCTTGGTATGACAATGAAATGTCTTATACTGCACAATTAGTACGTACTTTAGAATATTTAGCTCAATTATCTAAATAATTTGTAGCATAGTTATTTGACGAGTGCTCTGTACTGATAAATAATAAAGATAAGCTTATGAGTAAGCGGGGAGCACAAACGCTTCTCCGCTTATTTTTATATGAGTGTTCCTAGTAAAAGGAGGAAATTATAATGGCAAAGAAAATTGTTTCTGATTTAGATTTAAAAGGTAAAACAGTTCTAGAACGCGCAGACTTTAACGTTCCACTTAAAGATGGAAAAATTACAAACGACAACCGAATTGTTCAAGCTTTACCGACAATTAAATACATCATTGAGCAAGGTGGCAAATTAGTTTTATTCTCTCATTTAGGAAAAGTAAAACAAGAGAGTGATAAAGCTGGATTAACATTAAAACCCGTTGCTGAAGCTTTATCAGAAAAATTGGGGCAAGAAGTTATATTTGTACCTGAAACTCGCGGTGAAAAATTAGAATCAGCTATTAAAAATTTAAAAGAAGGCGACGTATTATTAGTAGAAAATACGCGTTTTGAAGACTTAGATGGCAAAAAAGAATCTAAGAACGATCCTGAATTAGGTAAATATTGGGCTTCATTAGGAGATGTATTCGTAAATGATGCATTCGGTACAGCACACCGTGAGCATGCTTCAAATGTAGGAATTTCTACTCACTTAGAAACAGCAGCAGGTTATTTAATGGAAAAAGAAATTAAATTCATTGGTGGCGTTGTAAATGACCCTCACAAACCTGTTGTAGCCATTCTTGGTGGTGCTAAAGTTTCAGATAAAATCGGTGTTATTAAAAACTTAGTCAACATTGCTGATAAAATTCTTATCGGTGGTGGTATGGCATATACATTTATTAAAGCGCAAGGTCACGAAATAGGAAAATCATTATTAGAAGAAGATAAAATTGATTTCGCCAAAGAATTATTGGCGTCTAATGGAGATCAAATTATTTTACCAGTTGATGCAAAGGTAGCTGCAGAATTCTCTAATGATGCAGCAATTACTGAAGTAGCTATTGATCAAATTCCAGCTGACCAGGAAGCATTAGATGTTGGACCAAAAACGGTTGAATTGTTCAACAAAGAATTACAAGGTGCACATACAGTAGTTTGGAATGGACCAATGGGTGTCTTCGAATTCAGTAATTTTGCTCAAGGTACCATTGGCGTTTGTAAATCAATTGCAGCATTAGACGATGCCATTACAATTATTGGTGGTGGAGATTCAGCTGCAGCTGCAATTTCATTAGGATTTGCTGATGACTTTACACATATCTCTACTGGTGGCGGTGCTTCATTAGAATATCTTGAAGGTAAAGAACTACCAGGTATCAAAGCAATTAATAATAAATAAAATTGTCGTCAGAAATTGATTTATTGGCTAACATATAAAGTGCGGTGGCTTATTCCATGTACTGAGTTATTAGTTTAAGTCATGCGCCTTTAACCTTTAGAATTTAAACAATAGGAGTGTTATTAATGAGAAAACCAATTATTGCTGGCAACTGGAAAATGAATAAAACAGTTCAAGAAGCAAAAGATTTTGTAAATAATTTGCCAACTTTACCAGATGAAAAAGAAGTAGAGTCAGTAATCTGTGCACCAACAATTCAACTTGATGCTTTGATTACGTTAGTAAAAGAAGGTAAAGCAACAGGCCTTAAAATCGGTGCTCAAAATACTTATTTTGAGGATAATGGTGCTTATACAGGTGAAACATCTCCTGTAGCATTAGCTGATTTAGGCGTTAAATACGTGGTTATCGGACACTCTGAACGTCGTGAATTATTCCATGAAACAGATGAAGATGTAAATAAAAAAGCACATGCAGTCTTTAACCATCACATGACACCAATTATTTGTGTAGGTGAAACGGATGAAGAACGTGAAAATGGCAAAGCAAACGATATTGTAAGTAATCAAGTTAAAAAAGCTGTTGCTGGCTTAACTGATGCACAACTTAAAGAAGTTGTAATTGCTTATGAACCAATTTGGGCAATTGGTACTGGTAAATCTGCAACATCTGATGATGCGAATGAAATGTGTGCACAAGTACGACGCACATTAGCTGAAGTTTCTAGCCAAGATGTAGCAGACGCAACACGCATTCAATACGGTGGTAGCGTTAAACCAAACAACGTAAAAGAATACATGGCACAACCAGATATTGATGGCGCTTTAGTCGGTGGCGCATCTCTTAAAGTGGAAGATTTCGTTCAATTGTTAGAAGGTGCAAAATAATAATGGCGAAACAACCTACTGCATTAATTATTTTAGATGGCTTTGCAAATCGTGAGGAAGAACACGGTAATGCTGTTAAGCAAGCCAACAAACCTAATTTCGATAGATATTATAATAAGTATCCTACAACGCAAATTGAAGCAAGTGGTCTAGATGTAGGTTTACCTCCAGGCCAAATGGGTAATTCCGAAGTCGGGCATATGAATATTGGTGCAGGAAGAATCGTGTATCAAAGTTTAACGCGTATTAATAAAGCGATTGAAGAAGGAGACTTCTTTGATAATGATGTCTTGAACAATGCGATTCAACATGTCAAAGATCATCAATCTACTTTACATGTTTTTGGCTTGCTCTCTGATGGCGGTGTGCATAGTCACTATAAACACCTATTTGCATTATTAGAGTTAGCAAAACAACGTGGCATAGACAAAGTTTATGTCCATGCGTTCTTAGATGGTCGTGACGTAGATCAAAAATCAGCATTAAAATATATTGCTGAAACCGAAGATAAATTTAAAGAACTAGGTATTGGACAGTTCGCCTCTGTTTCAGGTCGCTATTATGCTATGGATAGAGACAAACGTTGGGATCGTGAGCAAAAAGCATATAACGCAATACGTGCTTTTGAAGGACCCCAATTTGCTTCAGCCGAAGAAGGTGTAGAAGCTAACTATGCTAAAGATTTAACCGATGAATTTGTAGAACCATTTATTATTGAAGGTCAAAATGAAGGAGTCAATGATGGCGATGCGGTAATTTTCTTTAACTTCCGTCCAGACCGTGCAGCTCAATTATCAGAAATATTTACAAACAAAGCTTTTGGTGGCTTTAAAGTAGAACAAGTCAAAGATTTATTCTATGCCACATTCACGAAATATAATGATAACATTGATGCTGAAATTGTCTTTGAAAAGGTTGATTTAACTAATACAATTGGTCAAGTAGCTCAAGATAACCAATTAAAGCAATTGCGTATTGCCGAAACAGAAAAGTATCCACACGTCACTTATTTCATGAGTGGTGGTAGAAATGAAGAATTTGAAGGTGAACGTCGTCGTTTAATCGATTCTCCAAAAGTAGCAACATATGACTTGAAACCTGAAATGAGTGCTTATGAAGTTAAAGATGCTTTACTTGAAGAGTTGGATAAAGGCGATTTAGATTTAATTATCTTAAACTTTGCTAATCCCGATATGGTTGGACATAGTGGTATGTTAGCGCCAACAATCAAAGCAATTGAAGCGGTAGATGATTGTTTAGGTGAAGTCGTTGATAAAATCTTAGAAATGAACGGCTATGCCATTATTACAGCTGATCATGGTAACTCAGATGAAGTATTAACGGATGATGATCAACCGATGACGACACATACCACAAACCCAGTTCCAGTAATCGTCACTAAAGAAGGCGTAGAATTACGGAAAACTGGCCGTCTTGGTGATTTAGCGCCAACATTGTTAGATTTATTGAATGTAACGCAACCAGAAGAAATGACAGGCGAATCACTCATTAAACATGACTAAAAACATTGTTTAATGGTGAAATCATTGATGCGCAATGATGACATGCAGCTTGTCTGCTAATATATGAAATTATTTTATTAATTATTCAAATCAAGCTATAATAGCTTTAGATTAAAGTAAAAGGAGTTTTTGAACATGCCAATTATTACAGATGTTTATGCTCGCGAAGTCTTAGACTCACGTGGTAACCCAACAGTTGAAGTTGAAGTATTAACTGAAAGCGGCGCGTTTGGCCATGCATTAGTGCCATCAGGTGCTTCTACTGGTGAACACGAAGCCGTTGAATTACGTGATGGTGATAAATCACGTTATGGTGGTAAAGGTGTTACTAAAGCTGTTGAAAATGTTAACGAAATTATCGCACCAGAAATCATTGAAGGTGAATTTTCAGTATTAGATCAAGTATCTATCGATAAAATGATGATTCAATTAGATGGTACGCCAAACAAAGGTAAATTAGGTGCAAACGCAATTTTAGGTGTTTCTATCGCTGTTGCACGTGCAGCTGCTGAATTATTAGGTCAACCTTTATATAAATATTTAGGTGGATTTAATGGTAAACAATTACCAGTTCCAATGATGAACATCGTTAATGGTGGTTCTCACTCTGATGCACCAATCGCATTCCAAGAATTTATGATTTTACCAGTAGGTGCTGAATCATTTAAAGAAGCGTTACGTTGGGGCGCAGAAATCTTCCACAACTTAAAATCAATCTTAAGCGAACGTGGTTTAGAAACTGCTGTTGGTGATGAAGGTGGATTTGCACCTAAATTTGACGGTACTGAAGATGCTGTTGAAACAATTATTAAAGCCATCGAAAAAGCAGGTTACAAACCAGGCGAAGATGTATTCTTAGGATTTGACTGTGCATCATCAGAATTCTATGAAAATGGTGTATATGATTACACTAAATTCGAAGGTGAACATGGTGCTAAACGTAGCGCAGCTGAGCAAGTTGACTACTTAGAAGAATTAATTGGTAAATACCCTATCATTACGATTGAAGATGGTATGGATGAAAATGACTGGGAAGGTTGGAAACAATTAACTGACCGCATTGGTGATAAAGTACAATTAGTTGGTGACGACCTATTTGTTACAAACACTGAAATCCTTTCTAGAGGTATTGAAGAAGGAATTGGTAACTCTATCTTAATTAAAGTTAACCAAATCGGTACATTAACAGAAACATTTGATGCGATTGAAATGGCACAAAAAGCAGGCTACACTGCAGTTGTATCACACCGTTCTGGTGAAACAGAAGATACTACAATTGCTGACATCGCAGTAGCTACAAATGCTGGTCAAATTAAAACAGGTTCATTATCTAGAACTGACCGCATTGCTAAATACAACCAATTATTACGCATTGAAGACGAATTATATGAAACTGCAAAATTTGATGGTTTAAAATCATTCTACAATTTAGACGTTTCAAAAAAATAATTTTCAAAAAATGCAATAAAAGTTCACGCTAATAATTATGAGTCTGGAACATCATTTTTGTTCCAGGCTCATAACTATATATTGGTAGTAATTGACTGGATTGAAAATACGCTGATACCAAGCTTTTTCAATCCTGTTCAACCTTGCCGGGGCAGGACTACGAATTCATAATGAAGCTATCTCGCTTTCAATCCTGTTCTATTTTTTATATAAAAAGCTGGAACGGTAATGTTATCATAGTAGTGAAACTGATATAATAAGATTTGAATTGATTAAAAGGAGTTACATGATGGAAAAACAAACTCAAGTAAGAGAAAAGCGAACAGGCAACTTAATTGCAATCAGTTCACTTGTGTTCAGCTTCTTATTAGTGTTCCATAATTTTGTCGCATTGGATATGGCTACAGCTAAAGCGCTACTTGCTTTTGCAGGTCAGAAAACATCAGATGCTGTCGCACATAATTTATTAAATGGCTTTAGATATACGGGGATTATGTATATTTTAGCTTATTTAGCAGGTGTAATTGCATTTTGGAATAGACATATGTACTTATGGTGGTTTATGTTTGCCGTTTTCGTGTCAAATGCCATTTTTACCTTAATCAATATTTCACTAGTGATAAAAGGCATCACTACAGCACATTCATTCATGTATGCATTACCAATTCTTATAGTAATTATTGGTTCTTTAGCACTAGCATTGTATATGCTCGTTATCTCGATTAAACGTAAAAGTACATTTAATCGTTAGTAGATTTGATATAAACAAGCGTTCTGTGATATAATTCAGTTCGTATATAATGAATGGAGGACAATTTTCATGCATACATTTTTAATCGCACTATTAATCATTGATTGTATTGCATTAGTAACTGTTGTATTACTCCAAGAAGGTAAAAGTAATGGACTTTCAGGTGCTATTAGTGGTGGCGCAGAACAGTTATTTGGTAAGCAAAAACAACGTGGCATCGATTTATTTTTGCATAGATTAACAATTATTTTAGCAATCATATTCTTTATCATATTGATTGGCATAAGTTATTTCCAATTATAAGGTCCGACGATATAAATGTCGGGCTTTTTTAATTATAATAAGTGTATGTGACTGTTAAAGTACACAATAAATAGGAAAATAATGTCGCCTTTAAAGACATGTAATAATATAAAATAGTTATGTTTAGAAATAGGAGAGATGTTGTTATGCAAATTAAACTACCCCAACCATTCTTTTTTGAAGAAGGCCCCCGTGCTGTCTTACTGCTTCATGGTTTCACAGGAAATTCTTCAGATGTAAGACAACTAGGGCGTTATTTACAGAAAAAGGGAATCACCTCTTACGCGCCTCAATATGAAGGTCATGCGGCTCCGCCAGAAGAAATTTTAAAATCAAGCCCACATGTCTGGTTTAAAGATGCATTAGATGGTTATGATTTTCTTAAAGAAAAAGGCTATGACGATATTGTCGTTGCTGGATTATCTCTAGGCGGTGTTTTTGCACTAAAATTAAGCTTAAATCGAGATGTAAAGGGTATTGTAACGATGTGTGCTCCTATGGAAGGTAAGACTGAAGGAACAATATACGATGGTTTCCTTGAATATGCACGCAACTTCAAAAAATATGAAGGAAAAGATCAAGCAACGATTGATCAAGAAATGGAAAACTTTCACCCAACTGAGACATTAAAAGAGCTAAGTGCGACATTAAGTGAAGTTCGAGATGTTGTCGAAGAGGTGCTGGATCCCATTTTGGTTATACAAGCAGAACATGATGAGATGATTGATCCTCAATCAGCCAATTATATATATGACCATGTTGATTCAGAACAAAAAGACATTAAATGGTATGCCAATTCAGGTCACGTCATTACGATTGATAAAGAAAAAGAACAAGTTTTTGATGACATTAATGACTTTTTAAATACGTTAGAATGGTCAGAGTAAGGAATAAACAATAGAAATGAATATAGAAAGGAGGGGCATGATGAATTTAAAGCAATCCATTGAAGCAATCGTTAAGCAACCAGATTACGAACCGATGTCTGTGTCAGATTTCCAAGATGCTTTAGGTCTTAATAGTGCCGACTCATTTAGAGATTTAATAAAGGTGCTTGTTGAACTAGAACAATCGGGGTTAGTTGAACGTACAAAAACAGATAGATATCAGCGAAAACAAGGAAAGTCATTAGGCTCAAAATTGATTAAAGGAACATTGAGTCAAAACAAAAAAGGATTTGGCTTTCTTCGACCTGAAAATGATGATATGGAAGATATTTTTATTCCACCGACAAAAATAAACAGAGCCTTAGATGGTGATACAGTGATTGTTGAAGTAAAACAATCTAAAGGTGACCATAAAGGGAAAATTGAAGGTGAAGTGAAATCCATTGAAAAGCATTCGGTCACACAAGTTGTGGGAACATATAGTGAAGCTAGACATTTTGGTTTTGTCATTCCTGATGACAAACGAATTATGCAAGATATTTTTATACCAAAAGGGCAAAGTCTAGGTGCTATAGATGGTCATAAAGTACTCGTACAAATTACTAAGTATGCGGATGGACATGATAATCCAGAGGGACAAGTATCCGCTATACTTGGTCATAAAAATGATCCAGGCGTTGATATCTTGTCTATTATTTATCAACATGGCATAGAAATTGAATTTCCAGATGCAGTCTTGAAAGAAGCAGAAGCTGTTCCAGATGAGATTTCTCCATCTGAAATTGAAGGTCGTACAGATTTACGTGATGAATTAACGATTACGATTGATGGTGCAGATGCAAAAGATCTTGACGATGCCATTAGTGTTAAAGCATTAAAAAATGGAAACACCGAACTTACCGTTAGCATTGCAGATGTCAGCTACTACGTTACTGAAGATTCTCAGCTAGATAAGGAAGCTTACGATCGTGGGACAAGTGTCTATTTAGTTGACCGCGTCATACCTATGATTCCACACCGTTTAAGTAACGGTATTTGTTCATTAAATCCAGACGTTGACCGATTGACATTAAGCTGCCGTATGGAAATTAATGCACGTGGTGAAGTCGTTAATCATGACATCTTTGATAGTGTGATACATTCAGACTATCGCATGACATATGATGCTGTAAATCAGATTATTACTGAAAAAGACCCAGAAGTCCGTCAACAATATGAAGCCCTCACACCTATGCTCGATTTAGCGCAAGACTTATCACAACGCTTGATTCAAATGCGTCGTCGTCGAGGAGAAATCGACTTTGACATCAGCGAAGCGAAAGTATTAGTGAATAGTGAAGGCATTCCAACAGATGTCGTCACACGACAACGCGGTGATGGTGAACGGCTAATAGAATCGTTTATGTTGGCAGCCAATGAAACCGTAGCAGAGCATTTTAGTAACTTAGACGTACCATTTATCTATCGTGTACACGAACAGCCAAAATCCGAAAGACTAAGACAGTTTTTTGACTTTATAACGAACTTTGGCATAATGATAAAAGGTACAGGTGAAGATATTCATCCAGCTACACTACAATCTATCCAAGCAGAAGTAGAAGGACGACCAGAACAAATGGTCATCTCAACAATGATGTTACGTTCAATGCAACAAGCGCATTACGACGATGTAAACCTTGGACACTTTGGCTTATCGGCAGAATATTATACACACTTTACTTCACCAATACGTCGGTATCCAGATTTAACCGTCCATCGCTTGATTCGCAAATATTTAATTGAGCATAGCATGGACAGTAAGACACAACACTATTGGGCAGAAAAATTACCAGAAATTGCTGAACACACATCTCAACGTGAGCGTCGTGCGATAGATGCAGAACGTGATACCGATGAGCTTAAAAAAGCAGAGTATATGATTCAACATATTGGTGATCAATTCGAAGGTATTATTAGTTCTGTAGCCAACTTTGGCATGTTTGTCGAATTACCAAATACAATTGAAGGCATGGTCCATATTTCCAATATGACAGACGATTATTATTATTTTGAAGAACGTCAAATGGCATTGATTGGTGAGCGCTTAGCAAAAGTATTTAGAATTGGAGATACCGTCAAAGTTAAAGTGTCCCACGTAGATGTAGACGAACGCATGATAGACTTCCAAATTGTCGGTATGCCAATATCTCAAAGTAGTAGTCAACGTCCAGCGAGAGGTAAAACCATTCAAGCTAAAACACGCGGCAAAGCTTTAGATAAATCAAAAAACGATGGGCAACGTCGCAAAAAATCTAAGAAGTTAAAACAGCGCAAAGGTAAAAATGCACGCAAAAAAGAAAAAAATGGTCAAACAAATCACAAACCATTTTACAAAGATAAAAGTGTGAAGAAAAAGTCACGAAGAAAGAAAAAATAAGCAACAAAGAGGTGATAACCAGTGGCTAAAAAGAAATCACCAGGGACATTAGCTGAAAATCGTAAAGCACGACACGACTACAACATTGAAGATACCATAGAAGCAGGCATCGTCTTACAAGGAACCGAAATAAAATCGATACGTCGTGGCAGTGCTAACTTAAAAGATAGCTATGCCCAAGTAAAACATGGAGAAATCTATTTAAACAATATGCACATCGCACCATATGAAGAAGGAAATCGCTTTAATCATGATCCATTACGCTCTAGAAAACTCTTATTACACAAACGAGAAATTATCAAACTAGGCGAGCGTACAAGAGAAGTAGGATACTCAATCATTCCGCTTAAACTGTATTTAAAACACGGTCATTGTAAAGTACTGCTTGGCGTAGCAAGAGGTAAGAAAAAATACGATAAGCGTCAAGCGTTGAAAGAAAAAGCGATGAAACGCGATGTAGATCGTGCGATGAAAGCCCGTTATTAAGCAACGTCATTGCTTAATCGGGCTGATTTTGATATGATAATTAATGCTTGTTTATTATTCATTACGGGGACGTTCTTGGATTCGACAGGGGTCCCCCGAGCTTATTAAGCGTGTCGGAGGGTTGTCTTCGTCATCAACACATTCAGTTTATAATAACTGGCAAATCAAACAATAATTTCGCAGTAGCTGCCTAAGCGCACTCTGCATCGCCTAACCGCATTTCCTATGTGCTGTTAACGCGATTCAACCTGAATAGGATATGCTAAACACTGCCGTTTGAAGTCTGTTTAGAAGAATACCAATCAAGCTAGCATAACGTTGGTTGTCTATGACCTTTCATTGTGCGAAACTGAAATATAGACTACACACGTAGAAAGATTTGTATCAGGACCTCTGGACGCGGGTTCGAATCCCGCCGTCTCCATACATACATGAAAATCATTAAAAATTTGATTTGTTTAATTACCAAGAAACGTTGTTAAATCAGCGTTTCTTTTATTTTTGTTAAAAATCCTTGAAAGTTTGTTTTAAATATTTTGGTCAATGGTTGGACAACTTTTTGAATGTTGTCCGTTTTGATTGTCCGTTTTAAATTGACGCCATAATATCACTTAGTTGACGGTCTTGTTCAAGTTTTTGTTCTTCTAATAAATGGCTATAGGTCGATAATGTAACAGTTATATTAGAGTGTCCTAATCGTTTACTTATATAATGAATTGATAAGCCTTCTTTTAACAATACAGAGCAATGTGTGTGGCGTAATGAATGCAGGCTATAACGCCCAATACTTTCCTCTAAACATATTCTATGCAGTACCTTTGTAACTGCGTTATTACTAATCAATTTAGCACCAGTATTAAATACATAGCCATTGAAAGATGTTGGTCTATTAGCTAGAACTGTTTTAATGTGTTTTTTATCTTGTTTAGCTAATGCGATAGTTCTATCGGCGTTTTCAGTTTTTGTACCTGGTATGTGAATTAAATCTGCATTAATATTTATATCCTCGTATCTCAAATTTTGTATTTCGCTAAATCTCGCACCAGTGCAAATCAATAGATATATAAAAAGATGTGATAGCTCATTTGATTTTGATACTCTACTTTTAATTGTTTTAAATGCTGATAGTGACATGAACTTTACATTTTCACTTTGTTTATCTTTAACACCATAAGGCTTTGTGTTATATGTCGGATCACGTAAAATATACCCATCATTATAAGCATCTTGCAAAGCAGACTTTAAGCAATAATGTAATTTTTGGACACTATTTGTTGTTCTGCCTTCCTCAGGTTCATCTAAAAATTTCCCTTCGCCATATTCTTTTATAAATTCTCTGTATTGTAACTGTGTTATATTTTTTATAGGTATGTCTCCAAATTTTTCTTCAAAGGCTTTTATTGAAGTTTTATATCTATTGTAAGTAGTTAAAGCAACAGTATTTTCTTTATTTACTTTTAACCATTCGTTGAAATAGGTTTTAAATGATAATGAATCCACTGTTTTAAAGCCTTTAGTTAGTTCATTATATTTGTTATTCATTTCTTGAGTTGCTTCTTTTTTCGTTTTAAATCCACGTTTTCTATAACGTTTCTTATCAAATCTAAAATCATATTCCCATGTTTTCCCGACTTTTTTAACGTTCATTATTTATTCCTCCTAAAAAAAGTAAAAAATAATAAGGGTAGGCTTGCTACCCTAAAATTTATTGTTGTGATTCTTGTACTTCTTGTTGTCTATCTTTCCAACTATCATAACTTTCACCTTCACTAACCCAACCAGGACCACCTACATGAGCATTAGGGTCTTTCATAGCCTTTTCACTATCTTTTTTCGCTGCTTCATAATCTCTTTTGTCATAACCCATTTGAGAATCGTCGTGTGTAGTTGTAGGAATTTCTTCGTTACTTGATTGATCATTTGATTTATTTGATGATTGCGTATTTACTTTTTGAGTTGCATTTGTATTTGATGACGCTATAGCAGTTTCATTATCATCTGATTTATTTTCGTTGTTTTCGTTATTTGCTTGTTCACTTTTATTATCATTAGAAGCGGTTTGTTCATCATTATTTGGGTTATCTGTTTCTGAATCAGAAGTGCTATCGCTAGTTAAATCTTCCGCAGCGTCATAATCTACAGTTTTTAAATCATCTAATTTAATTTTTTTAGTTCCCAATTCCTTGCCATCTACACCTTTAGTCGCTTTTAGTGTTACATCTTCATCATTTTCTAAAGTGTAAGTAGTAATTCCTTTTGCTGTTTTATCTTTTTTAATCTTGTCTTGTGAATGTTTATCCCATTCTTCGAATTTGCCCGTATTAGGCGTAGGACCTACTTCTAAATCATTAACAGTGTTTTCACTGTCTTGTGTAGCTGTCATTGAAGATATCCATACATTCATTGGTGTTATTTCATCTTTATCGGTTTTATTTTTAACTTCATATTTGAAAGCTAGTAGCTTACTATCTGAATTCTTATCATTTACTATAAATGTATCTTTAATACTGACTACTGCATCATCGATTACTAAAGTATCATTTTTAAATTGTGCTTTGTTTTCATTTACAGATTCAGTTTTACTTTCATTTTTATCATTTCCACTGTTTCCACATGCTCCTAATACCAATGTACTTGCCAACAATAAACCTAAAACCTTTTTCATAAATCAATCTCCTTTATTTTTCATGTATTCGCCATCATTTATTACAACACAAATATTGTTAAATAATAACGTGTTAAACATTAAATTTTTGTAAAAAAATGACTACATACTCAAAATAGCTCCTGGTATTATATCTTTTTTTACATAATAGGATAATGCACTTTTCACAAATTGTTCTGTAACTTCAAAATGTGTTGCTATATCGTGTAGTGAAGTAACGTTGTTTCTATGCAATTCTTTAATTTCGTTAATAGGCATCAACATTTTGTAAGCTTGACGCCGTGCATAACCTTCAAATTTTCTATTATTGAAATTTGTTTGATCTAATATATTCCCGTAAGTTATTTTATAATGTGCAATTTCTTCGGCAAGAATTTCATGCTTTTGTTGTGGAGTTAAGCTATCTTTAATATAAATTTTATTGCCACAAATATAGCCATCTTGTGAACTAGGAAAATTTGATAATTCTTCAAATTCTAAAAAGTCATATTCACTCATTAATTTTTCATATTTCCACATTTACAAATCCCCTAATTATTTATCTCTGTTTTTTATCCATTCTATAAATTTATTTACTTCTTCGATTTCTTCCTCTGTTAAATCTTCTTTATTGAAATGTGCAGCCATTGTATTTTGTTCAGATTGCGTTTTATCTTTTCTTTCTGTCAACGCAGATTTAGGGATATTGAAGTAATCAGCAAGAAGTTGTATATGACCAATTCTAGGATATTTAAGTTCTTGTAACCAATTCGAAATAGTAGATTGGCTTACGCCAATTTCTTCTGACAATTGTTTTTGAGTAACGTTTTTATCATCCATTAGCTTTTTCAAATTCTCTGCTAAAATTTTTCTAACACTTTTATATTCCATGTATTCTGCTCCTTTAATATTACTTAACGTAATATTAACTTACCATATGTAACATTACTTTACAACACTTTTTATTACTTTTTTAAAACTTTTAATCACTTTTGTGTTGACGTGTTACAAAAAAGTGGTATAAAGTGATATTTGCAACGGAGGTGAAAAAACATGCCAAAAGAATTAACACTTGAAAAGTGGAGACTAATCAACGACATGACCCAAAGAGACGTTGCGGATGCTTTAGGGGTTAATGTCAAGACTGTCGGAGATTGGGAAAAAGAAGGAGCTAGACTGAAAAATGTAACGGTTTATGCTTTAGCAAAACTATACGATATTGAGATAGACCAAATAAGGGTCTAAATTTTTTAAAGTCAATATCACTTTTTATTACTTTTAGGAGGGGAAATATGCAAGATTTACAAGTATTTCAAAATTCAGAGTTTGGAAGCATAGAAATTTTAACTATTGAAGGCAAGGAATGGTTTCCAGCTATTAAAGTGGCTGAAATATTGGGATATACAAATCCAAGAAAAGCCATAAGAGACCATGCGAAAGAAAAGGGGGTAACGATTCGTTCCGTCCTTTCAAACGGAGGTACTCAAAAACAGAAATTTATCGATGAAGGTAATTTGTACAGATTAATTGCTAAATCAAGATTATCACAAGCAGAAAGATTTGAGGAATGGGTTTTTGATGAAGTCTTACCAACATTACGAAAGACAGGATCATATCAATCAAAACCAATGACAACATCAGAACAGATACAACTTATCGCACAAGGCAATACTGAATTGGATGAAAGAATAACAGCCATTGAAGAAACTTATCCGATTATGCACGGTCAAGCTAAACACATTCAACAATTAGTAGCTCAAAAAGTAGCGGAAATAGTACGTAATAAATTTAACGGTCATTACAAATTGGTATCTAAAAAACTATTTGCTGAATTGTATAAGAGCATAAAGAACATTTTCCAAGTACCAACTTATACAAGTATTCCAAGAGGACGCTATCAAGAAGCAGTGCAATTCATTGAGAAGTGGCAACCGTCATTTGATACAACTTACCAATTAGAAAAGAGCTTAAAGGAGTGAGTAATAAATGACACAAACTATACAAGTCACAGCAACGTTACCAGATGATCAAGTCATTGTGTCTAAAGTTTGGTTACAAGACCTTATTGATAACCAACCCATTAATATGACTTTAGCCGAAGTAGCAGCGACATATCCAACTACTAAGCAATGGATTGTAGATAACATCATAAAAGATGAATATTTCAGAAGAAAAATAGCACCATTTAGCCAATTTGTTAATCCAGATGGAAAAGGAAAATATTTATTTAATCGTAAAAAAATGCGCAAGTTTTTACAAGATTACGATGAAGAAATAAAAGCTAGAGCAAACAGAAATTTTTAAGGAGGTGAGTATATGAAACACATTTTATCTTGGGCAACTGCAATATTATTTACAGCAATATTTGCAATGATCTCATTCGATTTTCATTACAGTGTTGTAGTTAGCATTTTGAGTTTTATTAGCAGTTACGCATTTTGGAATAGTTTTTACGCAGAAAAAAAGACCGTTAAGCACGGCAATGCTTAACAGTCAAACACTTAATAAAATATACAACTTAAATATACACAATTTTAGGAGGATTAGTCAATGAGTACATTATTTAATTTAAAAGATGATTATAAACAAGTATATGACTTAATAGCTGAACAAGGTGATGAACAAGTGTTGAATGACACTTTAGCAAGTATAAATGATGCGCTCGAAGATAAAGCAGACGGTTATGTTGCTGTAATCAAATCGTTAGAGAGCGACAACACTGCTATTGATGAAGAAATTAAAAGGTTGCAACAACGTAAAACCACAAACAAAAACGGGATTGATCGTTTGAAAGAAACACTCAAAGAAACTATGGAATCTACTGGTAAAACTAAATTTAAAACTGCATTAAACAGTTACAACATTCAAAATAATCCACCTAGTTTAAATGTATTAGATGAAAAACTAATACCTAAAGATTATTGGATATCACAAGCACCTAAATTGAATAAAAAGGATGCATTAGCTGAATTAAAAGAAGGCAAGGAGATTCCTGGTGTAGAAGTGAAACAAACACGTAGTTTGAGGGTGAGATAAATGAGTGGAGAGCAAGATATTTTAAAAAAACTAAAAATCAATAATATAGCAAACAAGAATAAGAAGAAATTTTATAAGTTTGCAGTATACGGAAAAATCGGTACTGGAAAAACGACATTTGCTACTAGAAATAATAATGCTTTTGTAATTGATATCAATGAAGATGGTACAACAGTAGTTGATGAAGGTTCAGATGTATCTATAGAAAATTACGATCACTTTGTTTATGTCATTAAATATTTACCAACTATTTTGAAACAAATGCGTGATCAAGGTCAACAAATAGATGTTGTTGTAATTGAAACGATACAAAAATTACGCGATATGACAATGCAAGATGTTATGAAAAACAAATCAAAAAAGCCTACATTCAACGACTGGGGCGAAGTAGCTGAACGAATTGTAAGTATGTATAGATTATTAGCAAAACAACAGGAAGAACATCAATTTCACTTTGTTATTACTGGTCATGAAGGCATTAATAAAGACAAAGACGATGAAGGAAGCACTATAAATCCTACTATTACTATTGAAGCGCAAGAACAAATTAAAAAGGCTATTACATCACAAAGTGACGTATTGGCTAGAGCGATGGTTTTAGAGCATGAAGTAGATGGGGTTAAAAGAAAAGATTATGTATTGAATGCTGAACCATCAGATACATTTGAAACGAAAATCAGACATTCACCTTCTATAACAATTAATAACAAAGTATTTATAAATCCAAGTATCAATGACGTAGTAGAAGCAATTAGGAACGGAAACTAAAAATAAAGGACGGTAATCAATTATGAATTTCAATTTAAACTTACAAGGTGCACAAGAAATCGGTAATTATATGCAACCAGGACAATACAGTGTAAAAATTAAAAACTTTGAATCAAAAGAATCTAAAAATGGACACCCACAAATCGCTATTACTTTTTCACACAAAGAAGAAGGAGATTTCACTCATTATGCAAATGGTGATACTTCAAATGACTTTGCAAAAAACTGGTTATTCACTTTCATAAAAGCAGTAGGTGTGCAAGGTAATAACGGTCAATTTAGCTTTACTGAACGAGATATTATTGGAAAACCTATCAACATTGAATTGAAACGTGAATACAACGACTATACAGAAAAGTGGAACACAGTTTTAAAACGTTTCTGGAAATTTGAAGGTACACCAGTTTACGAAAAGTATGAAGTTAAAGAATCAGAAAAAAATAATAATAATCAACAACAAACTAACAAACCTAGTGTAAACGATGGTAACAATCCATTCGCTAATGCAAATGGTCCGATTGATATTAGTGATGATGATTTACCATTCTAGGACGTGATTAAATGCCTAAAATTACAAACTATAAAAAGAATTCGAAAGGTTTGTATGACGTAGTTGTTACAGATGTAGAAATACCAGATCAAGCTATTGATTTACTAGATATAAATCAAACAGTAGATGTTGATTGTTCAGTGATAGACCCTAATTCTATCACTGGCAAACAACGTCGAAAGATATTTGCACTTGTGAACGATATAGAAGCTTATACAGGGCAACCCAGAGAATATATGAGGTATATGTTCCAAGATTTTGTTCAGTTCATATACGGTTATGAGAAACGCGTATCACTAGCAACATGCAGCCGAACTGTAGCTAAACAAGTTATAGAAATAATTATTGAGTGGGTTTTTATACACAACATTCCACTTAACTATAAAACAAGTGATTTGTTAAAAAATGATAAGCAATTTTTATATAGAGCCACAGTAAATAGAAATTGTATTGTTTGTGGTAAACCACATTCAGACCTCGCACATTATCAAGCAGTAGGTAGAGGACGAAACAGAAACAAGATAGATCATTACGGAAACAAAGTATTAGCTTTATGTAGAAATCATCATACAGAACAACATCAAATAGGTATGGACACATTTAATGATAAATATCATTTGCATAATAGCTGGATAGAAGTAGATGAAAAATTGAATAGCATGTTAAGAGGTGAGAAATATGAGTGAAGTCCAATGGATCAAACTCAAAGTCGGAATGTTCGATGATAGCAAAATTAAGTACATTGAAGCATTACCCGACAGAGATACGATAATCACAATTTGGGTTAAGTTGCTAACGCTAGCTGGTAAATACAACGAACAAGGCTACATCATGCTATCAGAGAATTTACCATATAACGAGGAAATGCTAGCTAATGAGTTTAACAGACCACTTAATTCAGTGAGATTGGCAATACAGACATTCCAAAAATTAGGAATGGTAGAAGATGTAGGAGCATTAAGAATTACTAACTGGGAGAAACATCAAAACATCGAAGGACTTGAAAAAATACGAAAACAGACGCGTGAAAGAGTACGCAAACATAGGAAACAACAGCAATTAGAAGATTGTAACGTTACAGTAACGCAAGGTAACGCGACAGAAGAAGAACTAGAAGAAGAATTAGAACTAGAAGAAGAAGTAAATACATTGTCGAGCAACTCGACTGTGTACCCTTATAAAAATGTAATCGACTATTTAAACCAAAAGACAGGTAAGCACTATAAAGCTACAACTAGGAAAACAAAAGACTTAATCAAAGCAAGATGTAACGAAAAATTTAACGAACAGGATTTCAAGACTGTAATAGATAACAAAGTTACTGAATGGCAAGGTACAAACATGGAGAAATATCTAAGGCCAGAAACATTATTTGGTACTAAATTTGAGAGTTATCTAAATCAAGAAGTAAATAATAACGAACCAAATGATAATCCTTACGCAAATCTATTTTAGGGAGTGAGTAAATGAATCCCTTTGAGAATATAGCAAGTAAAGTTGGATTTAAAAATAATATTACTAAAGAAGAACGTAATCTGAAATGTGATAAATGTGGTCGTATCTATGATTATTATGAATTTGATAATGGTCAAGTAGTTAAAGATGGATGCGATTGCGAAATGATAGAACTAGCCAAAAAGCAAAAAGCAGAATTTGAGAAGCGTAATAAAGCAAATAAAGCTAATAGTATATTCAAAAAATCAATTATCAATGATGATCTATCACAGTGTAGCTTTGATAATTACCAAGATACTAACAAAGAGTTAGCAAGAGCTAAAGCATTGTGTGAAAGATATGCAAATAACTTCTCAATGAACAATAAGCAATCTTTATTGTTACAGGGTTCATTTGGTACTGGTAAATCACATTTATCAATGTCGATAGTTAAAGCAGTTAAAGAAAAAGGTTATTCAGTCCTTTACATGAATGTACCACAGCTTATTTCAACGATAAAAGGCACATACAACAAGAACACAAATATTACAGAACAAGAATTAAACAGAATCATTAGTGAGGTTGATCTAATGGTGTTTGATGATTTCGGTATCAACATGAATGAATTTGCTACAGGGAAAATGTTCGAACTCATTGAATCAAGAGTTGGTAAGCATAATATCTTCACGACTAACTTAAACGCAAAAGAACTTAGCAAAAACAAAGATATGCAAAGAATATTTAGCAGAATGATGTCTAATACTACATTAATCAAAATGAACGGTGAGGACTATCGAATGAGAGGTATTAACTTGTGATTACAAAACAATTTATCGAAAAAAATCTTGAGTGTTCAGATGTATATGCTCAAAAGCTCATAGACTACGCACAGGGAGACGAAAAAGTGTTGTACGAACTATTTATCCAAAAATTAAATAAACGCCGAAATACGCCAGCTATTTACGAGGTGAAGTGAATGGGATTAAGAGAACGATATGGTTTATTTGATTCAAAAGGTAATAAGTTATTTTCAGTCATTCCAAATAGCAAAGACGGTAGACACAGAGTGACAGGTATCATTAGAACATTTCACGAAGGTCAACGTTGGTATTTAGACGATGAAGAATTAGAAACATTTATGAAAAAATACAAAGTAGAACGATCACATCAAAACAATATTTTTGATTATTTATAGGAGGTTAAGCATGAAAGAAATTACGGTAGCAGGTAAAACTCATTTTATTACCGAAAATCAAGAACAAAGAGCTAAAGCATTAGGGCTACGCAATTCTGATATTAGAACAAGATTAAAAAATGATTGGACGATAGAAGAAGTTTTCACTATACCAAAAGGGATACGTTTAGAAGAATATCGTGAGATACAACAAATTAAAGCAATGGAACAACGTAATAAGAAACAAATTGAAAAATTATATGCAGAAAAACATAGAAAATTGAAACCACATTTGTATGATGGAACACCGCAGAAACATAAAAGAGATGTGTGGTGCCAGTATTTAATGAATACGAGTATTTTTCCTAAGGCGGTGCGTTAGATGAAGATCAGTGATTTAAAAATAGGTAACTACGTTGTTGTGAATGACTTAGGTGCAGGTAAATATAGCAGTGGTATGCGTGTGATAGGTAAAGTGGTTAAGATTGATCCTTGTGGTAATTCTGCGATTATCGAATCGCTACCTAAACATAGATATGAAATCACAGACTTCAACGACTTTGAGTTGTGGACGAAAGAGATAGAAGATAAGACGGAGAGTATGAGATTGAATAATCAATCCAACGACTTACAACAACGTAAGCGTAAGGCTGAAAATGTAGCGTTATTTAAAATTAAAGATTTAAAAGTCGGTTACAAAATTAAAATATTAGGCGACAGAATGACAGGTGAAGTTGCTGAAATAGCTGATAATTGTAAATCTGCTGAAATAAGAGTAGGTGATGGTGTGTATAGAGTTATAAACGATAATAACGATTTCACAATAATAGAATGGAATGCAGTGCCAGAGTATGCAGAGGACATGGTAAACAGTCCTTCACATTATATGTTAGGTAATCACGAAGTTAAGGATATTGTTTCACTTGTAGCAGATAAATATCATAAAGGTTCTGTTGCACATAACATTGCCAGTGCATTGGAATATCAAATGAGAGCGCCAGAGAAGAATGGGCTTGAAGATATTAAGAAGGCTAGCAAATGTTTAGACTTCGCTATTGAGAATTGGGATGTGAAGTAGATGAAATTCATAGATGTATGTAGCGGTATTGGAGGATTTAGATCAGCGTTAGAAAATAATGGTCACGAATGTTTGGCGTTTGCAGAGATAGATAAATACGCTAAACAAAGTTATAGAGCAATATACGATACAGAAGGAGAAATTGATTTAGGAGATATAACCGCCATGAGTGATGAGAAATGGCATGTGTTTAAAGATAAATGCGACATTATCGTTGGTGGAACACCTTGTCAATCATTCTCGATAGCTGGTAAACGAAGAGGCTTTGAAGATACAAGAGGTACTGTGTTCTTTAGTTATGTGAATGCTATCAAACAAGTAGAGCCAACTTATTTTATATTTGAGAATGTTAAAGGGATTATGAGCCATGACAAAGGTAACACAATTAAAACGATTTTATCTGCATTTGATGAAATTGGTTATGACTTAGATTTCGATATATTCAATTCAAAGTATTACGGTGTGCCACAGAATAGAGAACGTATATACATTGTAGGTAAACGTAGAACTGATGAAGAACCTAAAAGAGCAGAAGGACAAGCAAATATATTTGAATACATTTAGGGGTGTTAATTATGAAAAATGATTTATACGAAAAAATGTATAAGAAATACCAAGAGGGATTATCGTTATCTCAAGTAGCAGAACTTTTCGGAATGACAAGGCAATCTGTATATGCAGGGTTTAAAAGACGAAGTTATCAATTACGAAGTAAAAATGAAAGACCATTTGTAATGTATGATAATAAAAAATTCACACTAAGAAACAATGGATATTTTGGATGTACCACAGGTAACAGAGAATTATTGCATAGGTATAAATACGAAAAAGAAGTGAAACCAATTTTAGAAGGTTGGGATATACACCACATCGATCACGATAAAACAAACAACAACATTGATAATTTAGTAGCAATACCTAAAAGTGTTCACACGTGGTTATTTAGTGAAGGGAGCAATCAATATGTCAAAAAAACTGTTGGAGTTGAAGAAATGGGCATCAGAGAACATTACGTTAATCAATTTATTGCCAACAAACACTGGGCTTAAAGTTACAACACGCTTAATTGATGTACTAGAAGATGAGGTTGATGAAAAGTATTACTTATCAGATGAAAAGACGAAGAAGTTAACGCTTGATACTGATTTAGGTGGCAAGTTGAATATGTATGACTACAACGAACGTGACAAAGTCCATAGTGTAAACAAAGTAAGTCCTACATTAAATACTATGCAGGGTGGAGATAGACAACCGAAGATTGTTGTCCGAGAAGCTACCAAACAAGGATACGCAATTGCAGAACAAGGCGACAGTGTGAACGTATCTTATCCTACATCTAAAACAAGACGTGGCAGAGTTGGTAAACAAATTGCGCAGACGTTACAAGCTGGGGAAGTTAATCAAGGTGTGGTTATTCCCAAAGAAGAATATGGAAGATTTGGTAGACAAGCAGTAGAAACACTAAAAGAGAATAAAGACATCATCAGTGATGGTATGACAGTGAACGCATATAACAAAACTATCGATAAGTCGGGGTTAAGCCCAACATTGACAACAAGACCGGAGGGTTTTAAGACTGCAATATTGCCAATAACAAACGGTTTAAGAATAAGAAAGCTAACACCATTAGAATGTTGGAGATTACAAGGGTTCACTGACGAACAATTTTACAAAGCTAAAGAGAGTGGTGTAAGTAATTCACAATTATATAAACAGGCTGGAAATAGCGTAACTGTAAATGTCGTAGATGCAATAGTGAAATGCCTATGATCCTATCCGACACTATAAAAACTAAATACAAACTTGATACTAAAGGCGGAAACACTGTCGAAATAGCAAAGCTGCTAAAAGATTGTGGAGTACGGGGATTCTTAATAGCAGTCAACTCACACAGCATTGTCATGGCAGTGTTACCAGAGGACAAGGAACATAACAGGGAAGTAATGGAGGGGATTAAGCATGGTAAAAATTAAGCAAAAGAAACAACTAAACTTACCACAGTTGATTGAGTGGGGATTTGATAATGATGTAAGAAACAAATATTTTTTAACGCATGACAGCGAAGGGAATGTTTCGGAAATGAGTTTTGATATAAGAGGATTGCCGAAGTTTTCAAGCGTGGTTGATAAGAGTGACACTTTTACAGTCGAAGTCGAGGAAGAAATTACGGAAGATACAATGATAGATGAATTAGTAGAATTATACGAAGATTACCTAGAGAGTAATGAAATATTGAAGCACGAAAATAGAAGTATAAGTGAAGCGAAAGATGAGGACGGATGTGCATCACAAGCCTTTTACATCATATATGACGATCTCACAATGACATTAATTTGGACACGTGAGAAAGGGCTGGTGAATTAGTGAACAATGATGTTATTTGGTTTATTTCCTTTTGGATCGTAGTGAATTTATTAGCGTATATAATTATCTCAATTTTATAAAGGAGTGATGGCGAGTGGAATTATTAAAACCCTGTCCCTTTTGTGGAGGTCGTGCAGATTTAAGGTATAGTTTCGACAAAGCCTTAGTTGAATGTACTAACACTAAGTGTAAATTACAACCTTCTACATGGTTACACGTTAAAACAGATAGCGTAGATAAGTTAGTTAAGATATGGAATACACGAAATTACGAGGAGTGATTAAAATGGCTACAGATAAACAAGTAAAGTATGTTCAATCATTACAAGCACAGTATTATGACAGCGATATATCTGAAGAAGGTATGTTATCAAAAACTGAAATAAAGATGATGAGTAATGAAGAAGTGAGTAATAAAATACACGAACTCAAAAAAGGGATAGCACAAGATGAACTGTTTAATGAGTGCATGAGTTATGGATTACCTAATCAATAAAGGAGTGATGGCGAGTGATACCGAAACACTTTTTCAATGACGTTAGGATAACTGAAAGTAGCATTAAAAAAGCTAGAAAATACTTTTATGATGGCTCTTTAAAAAGAATTGATGAGGTGTTGAAAGGCGAGACATTTCTAAATGATGAAAACGATGTAAAAGATTTTATCGTGTTTGAATTAAACAATGCTAAAAGCACTTTATTAGGCGATAACGACTACAAACCTTATTTTTTACAACATGCGTACTACATTCAGACGGGTGAGAGTTTATCTCTTATGTACAATTAAAGGAGTGATGGCGAGTGAGAATAGATGTCAAAAGAGATAGAGTAACAATGTCTGAAAATGAATATAGACAAGTAATGAATGAACTTAATCAATACAAACAAGCATATCAACACTGTGTAGATGACTTGATTGTCCTACGTGCGAATAATAAACGGTTGGAACGAGAGAACGCAGAACAACTCGCATTACTGAAACAGTTTAGAAAGCTCATAGATTATAAATTAACACTGCATCAAGGCAGTTCGATGTATAGAGAATATCGAAGTAAGTTAGATCAGTTGGGGGTTAAGTAGATGAAAAAACTAATATTCAAACGTAATCATGAAGATGCAATCAAACCATATAGAGCAAACGCTAGTGATAGCGGATTAGATTTATTTACATGTGAAGCTAAGGCGCTAGGTCCAGGTGAAACTGCAATTATTGATACAGGTATTGCAATTCATTTAGATGAAGGCTATGAAGCACAGGTTAGACCTAGAAGTGGTGTGACTGCTAAGACTAAGTTAAGAGTACAGTTAGGAACAATAGATAATTCATATCATAAAAGTATAGGTATTATTGTGGATAATGTTGGCAAGCGACCAATTTCAGTAGACAAAGGTAAGAAACTAGCACAGTTAGTTGTACAGCGTGTAGCTTTACCAGAAATAACAGAGGTGGAAAGTTTTGAGCAAGAATCAGACAGAGGCGGATACGGATCAACAGGATACTAAAGATATCGTTGAACGTGTACGAATAATATTAGGCAAGGAGTGACGCAATGCAATTCCTAGTACGCAAAACATACCACACAACAGGTGAAGTGTTTTTGGATGCAACTAGAGCTAAGGAGAATGAAGAATTTGTTGTAGTGGATGCAGAGAATAAAGAAGATGCGAAAGAGAAAGTTAAACATAAGGAGGACGACCAATGAAACAAATACTAAAACTATTATTAACACTTGCACTCTATGAACTAAGTAAAGAAATCACTTACAAAATCATTTGCCGTATACAAGCAAAAGATATGGTAGAACAACCAAAGGATTATGAAGAATGATAACAATATTAATACCGTTGCTAGGACTTGCGTATATTATTTACAGAGCAAAGCGAAAAAATAAAGAGGTGATTTGATTGTCTGTTATGAATCACAAAGTAGTAGAACTAAACACAGCTGATATGCGAGTGTTAGAAGGCTATATCAAAAATGTAGAAAAGCTACGCATGAGATTGAAAGTTAGACGTTTAGAAATATTAGACAACCCAATAATTGATAATCCTGGTGCTGGTAAGTCTAATCTCCCCTCTAATCCGATAGAGAGAGAAACTATGAAATGTTTAGATGACGATTAATATGCTAATTTAGATAAAATCATTAGAGGTGTGGAACATGTTTATAACAAAGCTGATGATGAAGTTAAAGACATTATGAGATTGAAATACTGGGAACCTAAACTAGGATTAGAAACGTGGGAACAATTAGCAGAAGCAAAACATTATTCTAAAACAAGTATTTTAAGAGTACGTGAAAGATACTTAAAAGATTTTGCGAATCAGATTGATTTTGTAAATTCGGACTTTTAAGGGGTATAAGTCCAAGCAATTTGGATTTAAAATTGTATTATAGGCAAAGGATATAAAAAATAGTTTACGAACACACACTTGCTAAATAGTGAGTGTGTTTTTGTGTAGAAAAAAATTAAATGAGCATATCGTGAGAGTTGGTGATATATGAGATGAAGTATGAAGTCTATAAAATTTCTAATGATATAAATGATAAATTGTATATAGGTATAACATCGTCTGGTATTAGTGTGAGGTTTAAACAACATTCTAAAGCTGAAAGTTATATTGGTAATGCAATTAGAAAACATGGAGTAGAGCATTTTAAAATTGAAGTTATTGACGTTGCTGAAACAAGAGAAGAAGTTATGAAAAAAGAAATATATTGGATCGATCATTACAATAGCTTTAAGAAAGGTTACAATTTAACCGTTGGTGGAGAAGGCACATCGTTAAATTATAAGATTGAAATTAAATTAAACGACAAACAAAAAAACTTCATCACTTATGTAGAAAAAGAAAATAAAAAACCAATTGATGTTAACAATGGTGCAGCAATGATTAAAATGGGTTTAATTAACTTAATGCACTGTTATCTGCTTTCTAATAATAAAAAAGATAAAAAAGAAAGTGCTAGATTGTTGTATAAGTTAAACACTGATTTACTTCAATCAGTTTTACAAACTAAAGTCATTGATAAAGAAGAGTTAAACAGTTGGGTGGCCTGATATTACTATTTGTGCATTGGAGGTGATGTTAAATTATGGCAAGAAAAACATTATACGAAAAATTAGATATCGAAAGTAAATTAGGGCTTGTTGAAGGATGGAAACGTGATGGTTTAACGGATGAACAAATAGCAAAGAACTTGGGCGTGTCTAAAGACACGTTGATCAAATGGAAAAATGAAAAGAAAGAGTTTTTCGAGTCCATAAAAAGAGGTAAAGAAGTTTCTGATTATGAACTAGAAAACACATTGCATAAGAGAGCTACAGGCTACTACTACGAAGAAGAAACAGTCACTAATGCGGGTAAGGTTGTCAAAGTTAAAAAGTACGAACACGCTAATCCTACCTCGCTTATATTTGCACTTAAAAATAGATTGCCTCATAAGTATAGAGATAAAGTTGAGCAAGAGATTACTCAAAAAAATATCGAAATCAATATAGGTGATTATAATGAGTAATTTAAAACTTAACTTTAAAGAACCTGCCAAAGTATTCAATAAAAATATATTTGAGATACTTACTAACTACGAAAATTTTACAGAAGTACATTATGGTGGCGGCTCAAGTGGTAAGTCGCATGGTGTTATTCAAAAAGTAGTGCTAAAAGCATTAATGAAATGGCCTATACCTAGACGTATCTTGTGGCTTAGAAAAGTGCAATCAACGATTAAAGATAGTTTGTTCGAAGATGTGAAGGGTTGCTTAATTGATTATGGTATATGGGATTTATGTCAATGGAATAAAACGGATAATAAAGTTGTGTTACCTAATGGTGCGACGTTTCTATTTAAAGGTTTAGATAACCCTGAAAAAATTAAGTCGATTAAGGGTATTTCAGACATTGTAATGGAAGAAGCGTCAGAGTTTACACTTAATGACTATACACAGTTAACATTGCGTTTGCGTGAACGTAAACATGATAAGAAACAAATATATTTAATGTTTAACCCAGTTAGCAAACTCAATTGGGTTTACAAGTATTTCTTTGAACATGGCGAAGAAATGGAAAACGTAATGATACGCCAGTCTAGTTATAAAGATAATAAATTCTTAGATGATATTACACGCGAAAACTTAGAGTTATTGGCCAAACGTAACCCTGCTTATTACAAGATATATGCGTTAGGACAATTCGCAACATTAGATAAATTAGTGTTTCCTAAGTATAAAACAAAGTTACTCAATGTGAATGATTTAAGACACTTACCATCATATTTTGGACTTGATTATGGTTATATTAACGATCCTAGCGCCTTTATTCATGTAAAAATAGATGTTAAAAATAAAAAATTATACATTGTAGAAGAATATGTTAAAACAGGTATGCTGAATGATGAAATCGCTAAAGTAATAAAGCAATTAGGTTATGCTAAAGAAGAAATAACTGCTGATAGTGCAGAACAAAAAAGTATTGCAGAAATGCGTAAGTTAGGCATAGATAGAATTAGACCCACTAAAAAAGGTAAAGGCTCTGTTGTGCAAGGACTTCAATTCTTAATGCAATTCGAAATAATTATTGATGAACGTTGTTTCAAAACGATAGAAGAATTTGACAACTATACTTGGAAAAAAGATAAAAACACTGATGAGTATTACAACGAACCAGTAGACACATACAATCATTGCATCGATGGATTACGCTATTCTATAGAGCGCTTTTACAGATCAGATAAAAAGCGAAATCCAACTATTAAGAAGAGTATTAAGAATATTAAATCAATGGGCTTATAAGGAGGTTTCACATGGCGCAAGTAAATAATTTTGAACGAGATATTGAATATAGAAATCATAGAGATGCAGTGTATCGTGAAGATGCTAATGAGATATACACATATGAAGGTGATAGCACTGATTTATTACAAGACAAAGAACAAATCAGTGACTTTATTAGACATCATATAGATGCACAACAACCGAGATTAAAGATGTTGAATAACTATTATGAAGGTTTGAATTTTAATATTTTACGTTCACAACGTAGACGTGAAAAACATTTAGCAGATAACCGTGCTGCCCATGATTTCGCATCTTATATTACTGATTTCATAAACGGTTATTTTTTAGGAACAGGCGTACAAGTTCAAACGCAAGATGAAGCTACTCAAAAGGTGTTAGATGGGTTGCATGAACTAAACGATATAGATAGCCATAATCGTTCAATCGGACTTGATTTGTCAGTATATGGACGTGCATATGAGTATATTATCCGGAATGAAAAAGATGAAGTGAGATTATATAAATCAGATGCCAGAAACACATTTATTGTGTATGACAATACGATTGAACAAGATAGTTTAATAGCAGTTAGATATTGGTTATCTGGTACTGATGATGATAAGAAGAATATATACAATGTGGATATAATAACGCCATATGCTACTTACTACTTTTTAGCAAACGAAGTAACAAACTTACAATTACAAGAACGTAAACCTCCAGAAGCGCATTCATTCCAAAGAGTAACAATAACTGAATATAAAAATAATGAAAAACGTAGGGGTGATTTTGAAAAGGTTATCCCTTTAATTGATTTATATGATAATGCTCAATCAGATACAGCAAACTATATGAGTGATCTGAATGATGCGATGTTGTTAATTAAAGGAAATGTAGATTTAGGTGATGAAAACCTTGTGAAATTGCAAAAAGAAGCTAACATATTCCATTTACAACCGCCCGAGTATGAAAAAGATGATATGGGTGTTACTGAAGGAAACGTTGACGCTCAATATATCTACAAACAATATGATGTACAAGGTGTAGAAGCGTATAAAGACCGTATCAATCGTAATATTCATATGTTTACCAATACACCGGATATGAGTGATGAACAATTTGGTGGTCAACAATCGGGTGAATCGATGAAATATAAGTTGTTTGGTTTAGAACAACGTGCAGCTGTTAAAGAAGGCTTATTCAGAAAAGGATTAAGACGTAGATATAAATTGATTGGCGAAATTATGGGTGTGAATAGAGAACTTAATCCAGATAACGTTAGATCATTGGTATTTACCTTCACACGTAACTTACCTAAATCAATCAAAGAAGATATGGAAATGTATTTAAGTGCTGGTGGTAAATTAAGTCAATCAACGCTTATGACACTGGTATCATTCATTGATGACCCACAACAAGAGCTAGATAAGATACAAGATGAAGAAGATAAGGAAATGGAATTATCTGATAAGCGTATGTATAATGAATCATTTACACAAAATCAACAGTCAGAGGGTATAGATGATAACCAAGATAAGAAAGAAGGTTAATGGTCTATGGCACAAGAATATTGGCGTAAACGAGCAAATGAAATCATAGCAGAAGAAGAGAAAAGCGATTATGAAATCACTAAAGAGATTGAACGTATTGTTAATGAAATGAATAACGATATAGAACAAGAGATACTAAAGTTCTATGCGAAATATGCAACTGCGGAAGGCATATCATTACAAGATGCAAAGAAGAAAATTGATGCATTTGATGTAAAAGCGTTTCAAAATAAAGCGAAGCAGTATGTTGATGAGAGAAACTTTAGTGATAAAGCGAATAAAGAGTTAAAGCAGTATAACACTGCAATGTATGTATCGCGCGAGAAATTGCTACAAATGCAATTAGGATTAATCGTCACATACGCATATGCAAGATTAGAAAGCCAAATGTATAACTACATGGAATCATCGTATTATCGTAGTTTACAACAACAAGCGGGTATCTTAGGTGAATCACTACAAGTTAGTTTGTCTGATGTCAAAACAATTATTCTCACACCTTTTCATGGTTCTAAATGGAGTACAAGACACTGGCAAGATATGAAAGTGGTTAGAAAGCATGTACAACGTACTGCAAGCCATGTGTTACTACGTGGAAGACATCCTAATGAGTTCGTTAAAGATATGCGCAAAGATACAGGCAATTCCACATATGAAATTAAACGTTTATTACTAACTGAAACAGCTCGTGTACAAGTTTTAGCAACAAAACAACATATGTTAGAGAACAACGGTGAAAATGCCGAATATAAATATGTTGCTAAGTTAGATAGTAAAACAACTAAAATATGTAGAGGATTAGATGACCAAGTATTCAAAGTTAAAGATATGACACCAGGAGTTAATGCTCCACCAATGCATCCTTTTTGTAGAAGTGCTGTCGTTCCGCATGTGGGCGATTGGCGCACAAAATTCTTTGAAAGAGTTAAAGGTAAATACAGTTTAAGTGAATTTATTGAGGAGTGATAAACGTGAATGAATCAGAACAATTAGATGTTGTTAGTGATCAGTTTATTGAAGTAGTTGGTAAAGACCCAGACGATTATGTTAATGACAGTATGTCAGATAAAGAAAAAATTGATGTGCTTTCAAAAATGATGGATGAGCGAGGTGAGTAAATGAGTGATAAATATGCAAAGGATATTGCACAATCACTTAAAGGCATTCATCAAGAATTGCAAAAGTTAAATGATAATAAGCCACAAGAAAAGAAAATAGAAAAGAAACAACCGAAAACGTTTGACCCTAAAAACTTTATTTAGAGGTGTTTTTTATGCAAAGACAAAGCGTGAAAAAGGTGATCCAATCTATATCTCGTTGGTAACATACGTTAGTTACTTGTCCTAAGCAAGACGTTAAAAGGCTACTAAATCAAATACTGAACGGGGTTACTCGTTAGCATATATCAAACATAACTAAACGCACTGTATGGGGCTTAATTGAACTGTACGGGGCGTTTTTATTATGCGCGAATATCTAACTGATTAGCACTGTACGGGAGGACATGAAAATGGATATGAATAAATTTTTAAAATTAAACTTACAACACTTTGCAGATAATGAAGGTAACGAAGGCGAATCAGAAAATAATAATAATGTGTCTGTAAACGATGACGACCAACAGCAAGGTGAAGATAAAAAAGGATATTCTCAATCAGAAGTTGATAGCGCAGTTAGCAAAGCGGTAGAAAAATATAAATCTAAATTAGAAAAGCAACATCAACAAGAACTTGAAGAAGCTAAAGAACAAGCACGCAAAGATGCAGAGAGTTACGCAAAATTAACTGAAAAAGAGAAGCGAGACAAAGAACTCGAAAAACGTGAAAACCAGTTAAAAGAGCGTGAACGTGAGTTGAATTTACGTCATCTTAAATCAGATGTCGAAGCTGATCTAAGAGAGAATAACTTACCTACTACTTTTGCAGAATCGCTAATTTTGATTGAGGATAACGAAAAAATTAAAGAATCTATTCAATCTATCAAAAAAGAATTCGATTTAGCAGTGAAAGAACAAGTGAAAGAAGCTACACGTCAAAATACGCCATCAAGTGGTAATGACAACAGACAATCAAATAGCAAGGCTAGAAGTATTTTTGAATTAGCAAATGAAAACAGAATTATAAATTAATGGAGGTTTTATATTATGGCAAACGTATCACCACAAACATTTAATCCAGATAACGTGCTAATGCACGAACACAAAGAAGGGGAATTATTAAACGACTTTAATGAACCTATTCTTTTAGATGTATTACAAAATTCAAAGATTTTTCAATTAGGTAAAGCCCAAGATATGAATGGAAAATCAGAAAAACAGTTCACATATTGGGCAGATAAACCTGGTGCTTACTGGGTAGGAGAAGGTCAAAAAATCCAAACTACAAAACCTAGTATCATAAATGCATCTATGCGTTCACACAAATTAGGTGTAATCCTAGTAGCATCTCGTGAGTATTTAAACTACACTTATTCTCAATTCTTTAATGCTATGCGTCCACAAATCGCAGAAGCATTTTATAAGAAATTTGATGAAGCAGGTATTTTAGGCGTGGATAATCCATTCACACAATCAATTGCAAATTCAGTCGATGCATCTGGTAATAAAGTTACAGGTCCGATTAATTTAGATAATGTATTACAACTAGAAGATGTATTGTTAGAACACGATGTTGAAGCAAATGCATTTATTTCAAAAACTCAAAACAAAACAGCATTGAGAAATGTAATTGATCCAGAAACTAAAGAACGTTATTATGACCGTAATAGTAATACTTTAGATGGTATTCAAGTTGTTGATTTCAAATCAGATGAACTTAAAAAAGGTGATTTATTTGCTGGTGACTTTGATAAATTGTTCTATGGTATTCCTTATCCTATGACGTTCAAGATCGATGAATCAGCACAATTATCAACTATTCAAAATGCGGATGGGACACCAGTTAACTTGTATGAACAAGAATTAATTGCATTACGTGTCACTATGGATGTTGCTTTCCATATTGCAGACGATAATGCTTTCGCTAAGTTAGAAGGCGGAGACTCAACTTCTGCAGATGATTCTGGTGAAGATAGCGAAACTGTTTAAGGAGGTTAAGAAATGACTTATGAGGTTATAAGAAATTTCACTGATAAAGCTACTGGAACACAATATGTTATAGGGGACACATATCCAAATGAACAAGTAGACGATAAACGCTTTGATGAATTATTCAGTAAAAATAACAAGTACAACAAAAAGTATATAAAAATTGTTGTTTCTGATGATTTAACAAAAGCTGAATTAGTACAAATTGCTGAAGATCATAATATTGAAGTAAGCAAAAAAGATACTAAGAACGTTATCGTTGAAAAACTGGAGGGATAACATGGCCGATATGTTGAAAAACGTTAAAACGATGTTATCTATAACAGACGATAAGCAAGATGACATTCTTAAAAACATCATCAATAACACAGAGCAACGTTTATTGGTTAAATTACCAGAACATGAAAAAGAAGTGCCTTCTAAACTAACTTTTATTGTAGAAGAAGTGGCAATAAAACGATTTAATCGCATAGGTGCGGAAGGTATGAGTACGGAAAGTGTAGATGGTCGGACAAATACCTTCATTAACGGTGATTTTGATGAATATTTGGATGATATTGAAAGATTATATCCATCTGAAACTAATTCAAAACGTGGCATGGGTACATTCTATTGAGATATACAGATAGAGTTACTTTATTCTCAAAAGGCAATAAGGTATATAATCCACAGACCAGCTCATATGAGTACAAAAACAGTTCTGAATACGAAAACATACCGGCAAATATAAGTCCTCTATCAAAGGCTCGTACTTCTGTAGAATATGGAGATTTCAAACGTGATATTAATATCATTCGTTTACAAGGAAACTTCAAAAAAGAAGTAACGCACGCCAAAATCAAAGATAAACAGTATCTGATAGTAAATCAAATCGATTATTATCATGATACTGTTTTTCACGTTGAGGAGATTAAGTAATGGCAGGTATGGATGCGTTAATTAAGCAATTTAGACGTATGCACGATGAAATTGATGATGATGTAGATGAAGTGTTAAAAGAAAATGCTAATGAATATGCATCAGAAACTGTCAAAAATGCTAAAGAAGTGATGAACAAAGGCTATTGGACTGGTAATCTTGCTAGACAAGTGAAAGTGTCTGATAGTGGTCATCTTAGCTATGATATTGTATCGAATGCACATTATTCAGGTTTCCTTGAATACGGCACTAGGTATATGGAGCCAGAAACATTTATGTTCCCAGCTTATCAAAAATTCTTACCTAAAGTCAGAGCAGACCTAAAACGACGTATTGATGGATAGAAAGGGGCGTAAATGTTGGCGCAATCATTGCAATTACAATTGTTTAACTATTTATTTACTGAATTTAGTCGTTTAGATGTTCCAGTAATTAAAACGAAAGACTTAGATCAAGAATTAAGTTATCCATTTATTGCTATACAAGGAATAAGTGATAGTATTCAAGGATTTACTTTTGATAGTTTTGGTGGTAATCCCACTGTGACTATCCATATATGGGGTGTTGAGGATAACGTACTAGATAATGATGAATTAAATAGTCAAGTGCAATCGATATTATTAAATGATATCGAACTAGATGGTTATCAACTTTACGACCCTCAAATAAATATAAATGAAACAACAGTACAAGAGACAAATCAAAGTTTGTCACATGTAGTTATGAATGTTGAATATCAAGCACATTAAGCATGCCATTGAATGGTGTGCTTTTTTTGTGCCTAAAAAAACGGAGGTTTTAAATTATGGCATTGAAACAAGGTACTGATGAATTAGTCCTAGTTCGTAAAGCAGGAGAAGCAAGACAAGCCGACAAAGTAATGTGGGCTACAGAAGTAGAGCGTGAAACAGAAAGAGATTCTGATACAGAGGCAACAATGGATGGAAGTGTAACAACTGGAGGAACTGTTGAAAGTACAGTAACAGTTAATTGTTACATGGATTCCAGAGATGAACTTACAGATGAAATTGAGGATGCAGCAGAAGAAGCAATTCCTTATGAAATGTGGATCATCAATAAAAAAGTAAAGAATACAGAAGGTAAATATAAAGCTGAATATAGACAAGGTTATTTTAATTCAATCACTCGTACTAATGAAGCTGATGGTTTAGCGGAATTCGAAGTTGAATTTGGCGTGTACTTAACTAAGATTCGTGGATGGGCAACATTACCAACTGAAATCGAGAAAAACAAAGCTAAGTACGGATTCCACGACACAATTGAATCTGATCCAGCAAATGACGGTTTAGTTGGTGAAGATGAAATGCAAAACATTCCACAACCAGACGATTCAGAAAGCGAAACTGTATAACAAGAGGGCTATTATGCCCTCATTTTTTTATATCAAAAATAAGAGAGGTTATGTAAATTATGGAAATTAAAAGTAACGGTAAAAAATTAAAATTATCTTTTGGATTCAGATTTATTAATGAAATTGACAAAACAAACGGAACAAGCATTGATGTTGAAGGTCAAAAAATCAACTTTGGTAATGGTCTAGAGTTCTTAATTCCTATGCTTCAAAACGGAAGTATTGCACACATTGGTCGTGCTGTTCTTGCAGCAACTAGCCATTATAAACAAGATGCACCTAAAGAGGATGACTTAGATGAAATCCTAAATGACATTGCAGAAAACAAAGGTTTACAAGCATTTGCAGATGAAATTGTAGAGGAACTGGGAAAGCAACCTATGACCCAAAACCTCGTAAACAAAATAACGGAAAAAGAGGAAACGAAGAAACCGAAGAAAGTGGACTAACATATGACCGAATAATCATCATATGTATGTCTGAATTTGGTATCTACGATTTAGATGCAATCGAAATGATGACTTTAACCGAATTCAACTATCGTATGTATGCTTTGGAGTATCAATCATTACGCGAAGAATATGAACGTTATAAATTAGCTTTTGCTATTCGTGATGCACAAGCAGAACAGAAAAAGCGTGGTGGTAAAAAAGGTGAAGCAGAATATGTTTTCAGTAATGCGAATGAAATTATTGATTATGAAAACAATATTGAAAGATTGAATAAAGGTGAGCCAATTAAATTTGGTAAAGAGTCTAAAAATGACGCTAAGCGTCCTAGTAAAGAGATTGCACAGATGATAGCCGATATTAATAGAGGTTAGGAGGTGCAATGAGTGGCAGAATATAAAATAAGTACGACGATTAGCGCCAATACTAGTCGATTTAAAAGGGCTATTGAACAAGCAAGAGAAACAGCAGAACGCTTTAAACGTACACAAGATAGTATGAAAGATACTAAACTTGACGGTGATGAATCTGGTGTTGTTAGAGCTTTAAATAATGCTAAGCGAATGATTAAATCATTTGACAACACAAAAGCTGATGCAGAACTAGGAGCAGATACAGGTCAAGCTGTTTCTAAAATTCAATCTATCAAGAAGATGCTGAATAGCTTTTCAAGACAAAAAGCTGATGCTAAAGCAGATGTGAATACTAGCGGCGCAATAGCAAAAATAACAGCATTAATAGCTGCTTTAAGAGCAATACCAAATAGAGTTCAAACCAATATTATTGTTGACGAAAAACGTGCAGTAGGTGCTTTTCGTTCTATTCATAGAGGTATACAGGGTGCAAATGATGCAATGGATCAACTTGCAAATGATATTCGTACATTTGGTACAGTATTTGGAAATATTATTAAAGGATCATTACTATCTAATATTTCTTTACTTGTTCCAGCGATAGCATCACTTGTACCTGCTTTAATGGCTGTATTAAATGCTGCTGGTGTCGTAGCTGGTGGAGCTTTAGGAATGGCAAATGCATTTGCTATAGCTGGTGCTGGAGCAGTCGGATTCGGTGCAATGGCAATGAGTGCATTGAAAATGGTTCAAGATGGCACTTTAGCAACCACAAAAGAAGTACAGAATTATCAAAAGGCAGTGCAAGGATTAAAAGGTGCTTGGGAAGGCGTAGTAAGACAAAACCAAGCTCAAATATTCAATACATTAGCAAATGGTGTTAATACTGCTAAGGTAGCTTTAGCTGGGCTTACGCCATTTTTATCTGGTGTTGCTAAAAGTACGGAACAAGCAAGCGCTAAAATGCTTGATTGGGCTAAAAATTCACAAGTGGCACAGAAATTCTTTAAAATGATGGGGACAACTGGCGTGAAAGTATTCGATAATATGCTAAGTGCCGCTGGAAATTTTGGTAGTGGTCTTATTGGTATATTAACTAATTTAGGACCACTTACAGAATGGGTATCAAAAGGATTTGCTAACATGGGGCGCTCATTTAATAAATGGGCAAATAGTGTTGCAGGACAGAAAGCAATTCAAGATTTCACTGAATATGTTAAAACTAACTTACCTTTAATCGGTCAAATATTTGGCAATACGTTTAAAGGTATTTTTAATTTAATGAAAGCATTCGCTCCTAATTCACAAGTTATATTTAAAGCACTTGCAGATATGACCTCTAAATTTGAACAATGGAGTTCTAAAATAGAAGAATCAGATGGATTCAAGAAATTTATTGATTATGTTCAAACCAACGGACCGAAATTGATTAGTTTATTAGGTAATATCGGTCGTATTTTAATTGCTGTTGGTGTAGGCATGGCTCCTTTAGCAGCAGCATTTTTAAGTGTAGCAGACGCAGTCACTGGTTTTATTGCATCAATAGCAGAAGCTCATCCAATAGTAGGTATGCTTATTGGAGTTATTGCTTCATTAGCTGGTGTATTTATGATGGTAGTTCCTCCTATAGTTGGTTTAGTAAGTGGCATTGGTAGTTTACTAATGGCATTTACAGGAGCGACAACAATTGGTGGAGCATTATCTTCTGTTATAGGAGCTTTAGGAGGTTCATTTACTGCTTTATTAGGACCAATTGGAATAGCTATAGGTGCGATATTAGCAATAGTTGGTGTACTAGTATATTTATATAATACTAACGAAGATGTAAGAAATTTCATTACCAATGCATGGAATGGGCTTGTATCGGCAATTAGTGGTGCTGTTCAAAGTGTGATTGGTTGGTTTCAACAATTAGCAGCACAAACATCAGCAACTTTAGAGCCAATTATGCCAGTATTACAACGTATCGGAAACTTTATGAATCAAGTATTCGGTAAAGTTGTTATGGCTGTGATAGCTCAAGTGATTGTAGCTTGGCAGACTCTGTGGGCTGCAATACAAATAGCCGCAACAATTATTGGTGGTGCTATATCTTTAATCGTTAATACAATTGTTAGCTTATTTACAGCATTAATACAATTTTTAACTGGTGACTTTAGCGGTGCTTGGCAAACATTGAAAAATATGATTTCTACAAATTTACAAATAATTTGGCAAACTATCGTTAATATCTGGAATATTATCGTTCAATTTTTAAGTAATGTTCTAAATACCATACTTGGCGTTTTCGGTACAAGTTGGCAGCAAATCTGGACTACAGTAAGCACTTATGCAACTCAAATTTGGACTACGATCGTTACTATTTTCTCAACGATTGGCGCTTTCCTAGCTACAATTTGGCAGGGAATTGTTACCGTAGCTACTACATTTTGGAATATTCTGGTTACTGTAGCTTCAACGATTTGGCAGTTAATCGTTACGACAATCGTTACAATTGTAACCACACTAGGCACAATTTTATCCACAATTTGGACTGGAATCGTCACTGTAGCAACTACAATTTGGACGACTTTAGTTACGGTAGCTAGTACAATTTGGCAAACGCTCGTTACTGTAATCACGACAGTAGTTCAATCAATCGTTTCTTTTGTAACTGCTGGATGGAACATGTTGATGTCAGTAACAAGTTCTATTATGAGCGTAATCAGTTCAGTAATATCATCAATTTGGCAAACGATTGTTAGTGTTATTTCAACAGTAGTAAGTTCGATCGTTTCGTTCGTATCTTCTGGTTGGTCAACATTAATGAGTATTACATCATCAATTATGAGTGCTATTTCTAGCTTGATTTCCAGTGTGTGGTCATCCATTGTTGGTTTTATTTCAAATGCTGTTTCAAATGCAGTCAATTTCGTTCGAAATGGTTGGAACAATATGTTATCTGCAATCACAAGTGCAATGAGCGCAATTGTTAGTGCAGTAATGAGCGGAATGTCTAATGTGGTAAACAACGTGAGAAATGGCGTAAATAATGCAGTAAATGCTGCTAGGTCGTTTATTGGAGCGATGGTATCAGCTGGTAAGGATTTAATTATGGGTATGATCAATGGAATTAAATCAATGGCTGGCGCAATTGCTAGTGCAGCCAAAAGTGTAGTTGGAAATGCAGTAAATGCAGCTAAGAGTATGTTAAAAATTGGCTCACCTTCTAAATTATTTAAACAGTTCGGTATATGGACGATGGAAGGTCTAGGTATCGGTATAAATAAAGAAGGTAGAAGTGTTGTGAGAGATACTGCAAATGTTGCAAGAGCGATGGCAAATAGTTTTAATCCACAGTTAGAAACACCGAATCTATCTAGCAATTTAAGTAATATAAACGGTCGTATAGCTCAAAATGTACAACATGAGCATTCAGTTAATGTTAAACCATCACAACGTGTTGTTCGTATAGAAATGGATGTTAATAACGAAGCTATTGCTACAATCGTAAACGGAGTAAACGCAGATAATGATGGAGCATATTCATTCTAAGGAGGTTGTAAATGGATATATTAATCGAGAAAGAAAACGGACCTTCTTATAAATTAAGTGATTATGGAATTACTGTAAAAGATGTGATTATCGAAAGTATAGAAATTGAGGATAGTTACGAAAATAAAGAAAATAGTCATGGTAGATTATTATTATCTAGCCAGTATCGTAAGAGAAAAATTACGGTACCGGCTTTTTTTGTTGTATCAAAACTTAATGATGTACCTAGATTGCGTGATTTACTTTATGAATTAGTAAGTGACACAGGCTATATATATTTACGTGAAATCAGACGTAAAAAGCCACAGAGATATCGTTTTATTCAACCAACAAAAAATGATTATCAAAGGTACGATTCAGTAGGGCAACCAATTTATGAAGAAACACCCGAAAACTGGGAATGGTATGTGTCTGGGAAAAGATATCAAGTTAAATGTATGGGTGCAATTAGTCCAGAACAAAAAGGTAAGAAAGTTAGCTTTGATATTGAATTTGAAACAGTAGAATTACCATTCGCTGAAAGTATTGGTACAAGCTTAGATTTAGAAAAAAATCCTAATAAAGAATTGTGGAGTTATGACATGACAATTCCTTTCGATGAATCTGATGGTATGCACAAATACACCTTTGAAAATACAAACGGTAATAGCGTGTATTATCACGGAAATATTCCTAATGATCAGTTCAATTTATATAAGAAAGTAACAATAATTTTAGGTGAAAACACCAAAGATTTTCAATGGAATATGACTGAATCAGACCTTATGACAATTAGAGGTATTAATTTAAAAAAGGGAGATAAAATTGTTTATGATGGAGTTCAAACATATAAAAATGGAACACCTATAAACAACGAAAGCAGTCTAGCACAACCTAAGTTTAGAAGGGGATGGAACAACTTTGAATTTAACCAAGTTGTTAAATCAATCGTTTTTGATTTGAAATTTTATTATAAGTAGGTGGGAAAAATTGCCGATATTAATCAAACCTATTAGAGGTCGTGGCATACCCGTGAATACAACTACAACTTTAACTGAAAGATTAAGTTCAGATTCAGATTTAACATTTGAGTTACTTGAAGATGAACATAATCATGATGTAGTTAGAGCTATTAGTAGAAAATGGAAAGTTAGCAGAGTAGAAGGCCCTAAAGATCATAGAGATTTTATTGTTACAAGAGTAGACAGAGAAAGTCGTGGCAAAAAGCAAAAAGTAACAATAAAATGCAGAATTAAAGCGATAGATATTATTAAAGGTAAACGTAAATACAGCAATATATCAGGGAGTTTTACAGCAGAGAATTATTTTTCATTAATCTTTAAAAATACTGGTGTTGATTATGAATTAACTCATAAAGTATCTTCATCTAAATTTGAAAATGCTGGTGAAGGTGAGAGTGTACATGAACTGTTGAAAAAGGGCATGGATCATTACGGTTTAGAATACGATATAAAATATGATTCTAAGAAAAAGCGGTATAAATTTATTCTCACACCATTTTTAGAGAAAAAAGCAGCGTATTATATATCTGATGAAATCAATGCTAACAATGTAAAGCTTGAAGAAGATTCAGAAGAATACGCAACATATGCTGTTGGCTATGGAGATTTTACTGATGAACAAGGTATGCAACAAGCGGGATTAATTATGAAATATGAACATCCCGATATGGAAGATGTTGGAAAAATAGAAGCTGAACCTATTATTGATGGACGTATTAAAAGTGAAGATTTAATGAAACGTATGCTAGAGAACAAAATCAATAGTACGTTAAAACAATCGCTCACTTTAGATTTCATTGCGCTTAAAGAACATTTTCCAAATGCAGTAGCAAAAGTTGCTGATATCGTTCCAGTTAAACATACAATCATTGGAATTAATGGAGAGCAACGAATTGTTGAAGTAGTTACTAAACGTGATGAAAACAATGTAATTTACAAACAAGATGTTGTTTTAGGTGAAATGAATCGTAGACAACGTTATATGAAACGTGTGAATGAAGCGGCAAGTGTTGTTAGTGGATTAGGTGGCGGTAGTTTTGCAAGTAGCTATAAATCTACGCGATCCAAAGCTAGCGCTGTAACTGAATCAACTAAGAAAGCGTTAGATTTGTCAAAAGCATTGAATGCTAGTGCTAATGGATTGAAAGCAGTGAATGGCGATAAAATTCTAACTTTCGATAAATACGGAAGAATAAGAGTTAGTAAAGACGGCGGAAAAACATATACAAATATTATCACGACAAGTGGTTTTAATAAGTATGTTATTCCTTATGCTTCATCTAAAGTTACAGGTTTAATGTCTGCTAAAGATAAGAAAAAGTTAGATAGTATTGATACAAGTGATTTAACGCCAGATACACCTGCCACGAAACCAATTACACAATCAGAGAGAACGAAATTAAGTAATTTAGAAGTGAATAGTAATGGATTAGTCATAACTGGTGATGATAAGAAGAAATATAATCTAACAGTTCAGAGTGGCAAATTAATTATTAAGGAGGCGAACTAATGAGAAAGACAATTTATACTGATTTAAGTAATTTATTCGGTTCGCGCTTTGTTGTTGAAAACGAATTAAATTATAAAGCAATAAGAGATATGTTGTTTGCCTTAGAAGAAGAGCAATACAATCATTCAACTAACAACAAAATTGGTCATACTGCTGAACAGATTCTATATAAGTTACAAACAGGGCCAACTACAACAGTTCAAAAAGAGTTGTTTTATCAAAGTCAACGGATTAGAAATCTTTTACTTGGTAACTTAGGAAATGGTCAACAAGAAGTTAGAGATAGTCGTACGAGTTTAGACGGCTACAGACATGATTTGTTATCTGAACGTTTGAGACATGACTTTTTAGGTATTGATAATAAAATCGACAAAGAAATTAATGTTGCAGATGATAACAGTTACATGTGGACACCGCCATTTATACCAAGTGCAGAAAAAGGTGTGAACGGTACACCACAAAGTAATGACCCTACAGAGAATCTAAAAGCGTTTTATGATGGTTTTGTAGATAACGATTATTGTAAGAAAAGCTACATCGGAAAAGACCAATCGAAAGAATACAACGTTTATAAGTATACTTTTGAACCTAAAAATTATACTAAAACAATCGTTGTTACTTCATGTATACATGGTAATGAGTACAGTGCATTTTACGCTATGTCTCATTTTATGAGATTGGTTGTTAATAACTGGCATCAACATTCTCAACTGGCATATTTAAGAAAAAATGTAAGACTTATATTAGTGCCAATCGTAAATCCATGGGGTTTTGCAAATAGTGAGCGTGAAAATGTAAATGATGTTGATTTAAACCGTAACTTTGATTATTACTGGGAAGGTGGTTCACCTGGTAAAAAAGGAACAAAAGCCTTTTCAGAAGCAGAAAGTCGAAATATGAAAAAGTTATTTGATGAATTAGATCATGTGACTGCACATGTAGATTGTCATAACATCATAAGCCAAATAAGTGATTATTGCTTATTCTATCCAAGATTTTCAAACCAACAAAATAATGTAATGACTGAAATGTTACATGAAATGCAAGATACAGGAGATTATGTAACTTGGGGTTCAAGTACTTTAGCATCATTCAGTAACTGGGTAGGTATTAAAAAAGAAATCACATCATTCTTACCAGAAATATACGAAGGTCGTGCAGGAAAACCAAGAGGTGCGGGTGAAATGTGGAGATCAGTGTATTTCTTAGGAAATATAGTGTTGAAATTAGCTACTTCTGTAACTAGAAAGCATGGACGTACTTCTGCTGAACCTATAGCAAAATCTTTTGTATATAGCAGTCGATACAATGGCAAAGGTATTAAGCCATTCTCACTTATCGCTAAAACTGGTTATCAGCGTATGCTAATGACACAACAACGATTCAAAGTAACGGCTAATGGAATTGTTGAATTAAACGGCTCAATCACTGTAGAAGTTGATAGAGATACAACATTTGGTGTTAATCCTAGTGTTGTTCAAAACTACAATCCTTTCTTTGGTAATGGTAAAAGTCGTAGAAGACAACTTTTCAAAATAGAGCATAAAATTTCAAAAGGGACGCACACAATACCACTTCATGCTATAGCAAACGTACAATATTCAACATTCCCAGCACCTGGTGTTAAACGTACAAATGAAATAATGCCTACTGTAGAAGTTATGAGAAGTGCAGGTGTGGCACGCATTAAAAATATGATATTAAATGTTAAGTTCACACCAAGTCATAGCCACAACGCACTACAAGTATTTACTTCTACAGCATTAGGAAACCAAAAAGAAAATACATTCAAGCAAATATTCCCAAATAAACCAGCACCATATGATATTAGAAACGACATAATTATCAAGAAATAAGGAGGTACTATAATGGACGGTATGCAAAAAGAAGCTAAATTATTAGTACATGATGAACCCTATTTAAGACCGATATCTGATCAAGGTATCGGTTTTTATAATATGGATGTAAATACTGCTGTTTTAACATTCCAAGTTAAAAGAAATGAGTTTCCACTCTCTCTAAGCCCAGTTAATACAAATATTTACGCTTATTTCATTTCAGACAATGGTAGTACAACAGGCAAAGTTGATGTTGATTTTGTTGATCCATTAAATGGAATAATTCGTATCACTTTAGATGAACAATTTCTTAAAGCTTCTACAGATACGAAGGTTAGAGGTCAAATTTATATTAAGGCAATTGGAAAGAAAGACACAGTTGTTCTTAATGAATTCACATTTAGAGTTAAAGATGCGTTGATCAATCAAATTGATGGAGATATAAAAGTTTCATATATTCGTGAAATAGATGATTTGATTGATGATTTCAAATCTAAAATGGCAGAAGCATTTAAAACGCTAACAGATATTGAAGACGTTAAAAATGAATTTTCGGATTTTGCTAATGCACAGTTAGAACAACTTAGAATTCAAATAGAAGATATGACTAACGAATTCAACAATTTAAGTAATCAAACACAGATAGAAATCACTGATCAAGTGAATGATATTGAAAATCAAGTTAATGAAGCATTACAGAAATTAGAAGATGGTACAGCTACAGTTGTAACTTTAGACGAGTTGAATGAGAAGTTACAGGGTTATCCTACTCATGAAACGTTACAATCATTAGATCAAAAGAAATTGAACATTGCAGATCTTCCAAAGAACATTCAAGCTTTAGACGATTTAGACCAAATTATACAAGACAAGATTGCAGAGCATCTTGAAAATGTAGTTACTCAAAAATATGAATTCACTGATGAAAATGGCTATATACCACGTATTGACAACTTAAATATGGAAACAATGAGTGGTATTTCTAAATCTGGATGGTATTACATCTATTCACCATTTAATTCACCAGATGATGATAATCAAAATGGTTATTTGCAAGTCATTGCTCGTAGTTCAACCTACATCAAAGTTTTATTTATGCCTTTCAACCGACACGTAATATATTCAAGAAACAAAATGGGTTCTGCAACCGGATGGGGTAAATGGCGAGATATAACAAGTCAATATTCTATTCCATCTAAAAGTGATGAACAAGAGGATTTTGAAGAATTAGAATATGAAGATGAAGAAATTACTGATGGAACTGATGAAATTACTGACGAAACTGATGAGGAGGACCCAAATAATGGCTGATTTGTTTAGTTCCATGACTGAACTTGTACGAAACGAAAGTGAGTTTATGTTTGAAACTGAAAATAGATTAAGTGATAAGTTAATTACTGCCATTCATGGCGGTGGTATTGAAGTTGGAACATCTGAACTTGCTAAATGTATTGCAGAACAAACTAAAGCTAATTATTTTAGTTTCAAAGGTTTAAAATCCAAAAATAATTACGATTTTCATGTAACTTCCACCAATTACGACTATCCCGATTTATTAATGTGGAATCAAAATATGAATCATACAATTGCTATTCATGGATATGCTTCTAAAAAGGCTCACACTTATATTGGTGGTTTGGATAAACAGTTAGTATCTTTAATTACTCAAAATTTAAAAAATGCAGGATTTAGTGTTGATATTGCCCCTAACCATTTAGCAGGTAGAGAACCACACAATATCACTAATAAAAATAAACGTGGAATGGGTGTCCAATTAGAATTATCAACACAACAAAGAAAAGAGTTATTTATCAATAATGACTCAAGTAGAGCTAATAGAGAAGTTAAAGGAAATTGGAGTGAAAACATGTATAAATACGCTAACGCTATCAATAATGCGTTGCAGTATATTCAATAAAGCCGAAATTTTTTCAGCTTTTTTATTTTGCAAAAAATGAGGTGAATTAATGGCATTACCTAAATCTGGAAAACCTAGAGCAAGTGATGTTGTAAATTGGTGTAAATGGTTAATTAAAAATGGGATTGGTACTGATGTAGATGGTCGATATGGGCGTCAATGTTGGGATTTACCAAACTATATCTTAAAAAGATATTGGGGCTTTATTACATGGGGTAATGCTAACGCAATGGCTCAAAAAAGTAACTATAGAGGCTATAATTTCAAAATTTATAGAAATACAAGAAATTTTGTACCTAGACCAGGTGATTTCGCTGTTTGGGCAAATCGTAATCCTGGACATGTAGCCATAGTCTTAGGTCCAGCAACTAAAAGTTATTTCTATTCTGCAGATCAAAATTGGTATACAGCCAATTGGTCTGGAAGTGCGTGTTATAAAATCAAACACACATATAGTGATGGACCTGGTGGCGTTACACACTTTGTTAGACCACCATATAAAGCAGAGAAGAAAACAAAAACTAATCCTAAAGGTAAATCTAAATCACCAAAACCAACTGTAAAACAAGAAGCAGAACCCCCTACTAAAGAAGTTTGGAAAAAAGTAAAAGAAGTTACTTTCACAACACAGGATGATGAACCTACTTATCCTAACAATATTTATCATTTTATTGCTATGGGTAAAGAAAGAGCTTCTAAACCTAAAGGTTTAACGGTTAAAAATGCTAATACAATGAGTTCAGTTGAAGATTTGTACAATGACAGACGAAAATATATATCTGATAGAGAATACCCTCATTTTTATGTTGATAGAAATCATATTTGGGCGCCTAGACGTATGGTGTATGAAGTTCCTAGTGATCCTAACAATATAGTTATTGAAGTTTGCGAAGATTTCAGTGCCAGTAAAAATGATTTTATACTGAACGAAGTACATGGGATGATTCTTGGTATGGATATGCTCGATTATTATAAGATTAAATTAGATAGGAAGAATATTAAAATCGACCCTCAAATATGGCGTTCAATGTATGAACATGCGAGTTGGAATAGTGTTATAGAAGGTATTCCGAAATCTAGCGTTTATGACAAGTTAGAAAAAGCAATGATTGCTTTATATAACAATAGAAAAAAATTATTAACAGAAATTCCTAAAGATAAAGTGAGAACTTCTAAAATAAAAGTAGAAATAAAAAACAAAAATGTCGGGAACGTTAACTCGTCTACAAAAAAATCAACATCAAAAAGTAGTTCGTCAAGTAAGGCTAAAAATAGTAAACCTAAGGTTACTGTTGCGAGAAGTCGTTACACATTTAACAGAGCTGTCAATATACAAGCTAGTTTAAATCCTCAAATAAATCGAGGTAATGGTTGGTATAGAGCTTCACGTTCTGCTACTTTAAATGCGATGAACTCATTGAAAATATGGAATAGTTCAGTACAAAAGTATCAGATGTTAGATTTAGGCAAGTATCAAGGCGTATCTGTAAGTAAGTTAAATAAAATACTAAAAGGTAAAGGCAGTTTATCCGGACAAGGCAAAGCCTTTGCATATGCTTGTAAAAAGTACAGATTAAACGAAATTTATTTAATTGCACATGCGTTACTTGAAAGTGGTCATGGTCGTTCAAATTTTGCTAGTGGTCGTTATGGTATGTATAACTATTTTGGTATTGGTGCATTTGATGCCAATCCAAATAATGCGATAGCGTTTGCTAAACGCAGAGGATGGACGACACCATCAAAAGGCATTATCGGTGGTGCAAAGTTTGTTAGACAAGATTATATATCTAAAGGACAACAAACATTATATCGTATGCGTTGGAATCCACAACGACCTGGTACACACCAATATGCTACGGATATTCGCTGGTGCCAACATCAAGCAAGTACCATTTATCACCTTTATAAAAAAATAGGTTTAAAAGGTATGTACTTTTTAAGAGATAGATATAAATAGGACTAATCACTGACAGTGGTTGGTCCTTTAATTTTATAGAAAGTGGGTGAATGCATGAACGAACACTTTACAATGCGGGATAAACTAGCCACATTATCTTTATTTGGATTAGGCGTGTTTGTAGATATACGCGGTCTTTACTGGTTTATAAGTCCCGAAAATGTAACCAAAGAGAGTGCTTTTTATCAAGCTTTAAATGACGTTATGCCTATTTGGATTTGGGGGTTGTTACTGCTTATATTCGGTACTTGTTTGATTACATCAAGTTTATCTTTCGGCAAACGGTCTGTGACTAACACTTCGAATCACTTTATGTTAGTAGGTGGGTTAGGAAGTTCCATCATACACTTCTTAATGTCATCGGCGGCTGTTTATAACGCGATTAATTGGATAACACCAGCACAATTAATTGTTGTGACAGCGTGGCTTGGATTTGTCGGTTTCTTAGGTGGTTTGGGTATTTATGGACGAAAATAAATATGTATTAAGACACGAATGGGAAAGATCAAGAGGTACGATAAACGAACGTATAAACGAAGTAGATAAAAAACACACAGACAATTTTAATAGTTTGTTGAATAAAGTAGATAGACAGACATTGCTGCAAGAGAAAGCATTTGAATCACAATCTAGATCAGAGAAACATTTAGAAAAAATGAGTGAATCATTGTCGACGGTAGGAACTAGAGTTACTGATTTAGAATATGAAACCAAAAGTCACGAGAAAGAAATTAAAAGTTTGCAAGAAACTGTAGAAGAAGAAGAAAAAGGAAACAGAGAAGTAATTGGTTACTGGTTGGGATTTGCAGGAGTTGTATTAGTCCCACTTATCTCTTTGGTAGCAAACATCTTCTTTAAATAAGTCGGCACATAGTGTCGGCTTTTTATTATTAGAAAGGGTGAACTGATATTGATTTATAAAAATAAAGATATCGAAACCAATATCAATAATAAAACTGTTGATATAGGAAATGTCGGTGTAAGATTTTACACAGAAGATGAAAACACAGGATCAATTAGAATTTTCATTAAATGGAATGGTAAAAGTGTTGATTTAGATTCAATCAATATGCGCCCTAAATTAGATTTGTTTTTAAGTGATGGCTCAATATTCATAGATGAAACATTAAATATAATTTCACCTAAAAGTGGATTGATTCAATATAACATTCCTAACAAAGTTATTAAGCATGCTGGTATAGTCAATGCTAAGTTATTCCTTGAATCAGAAAGTGAAAGCGTACACGTTGCAAACTTTTCATTCAATATTGTAGATAGCGGTGTAGAGGATAAATTTATTAAAGAAGTAAATATACCATTACTAAAAGAAACGGTAAAAAAATTAATTACTGATAACAGTGATTTGATTTTGGGCGAAGGATTTAAAGATGAAGTAGCAAGTAACTTTATTGAATACGCCAAAACTAATCCAGAAGATTTTAAAGGGCCACAAGGCGAAAGAGGGTTTCCCGGTGAACAGGGGGTGCCAGGAGAAAAAGGCGACCCTTTTAAATATACAGATTTCACTCAAGAACAGTTAAATAGTTTAAAAGGCCCTAAAGGAGAAGCATTCAAATACACAGACTTCACTCAATCTCAATTAGACGCTTTAAAAGGTCCTAAAGGTGATAGTGGTGTAGTTATAAGTGATACAGGTTGGTTGGATATTGTGTTGCAAAATGGTGTAGTTCCATTTAGTAGTGCTACAACTCCTAAATATAGAATTATAAAAATCAACAGAATATCATACGTGTATATCAAAGGAACAATTAAAAATATAACAGCTACACAAACTACTTTCGGAAGTATTCCAGTAGAAAGTGTCGATAAAACTTACCCAATAATTTCATATGAAACTATGGGTACTACAATGTTTAGAAGTATTACTTTAAATCAATATAGTGGCACTCTACTTGTGAATTTTAGTGATATACCTTCATCATCAAGTAGCGTTAAATTTTACGCGCATTGGATAATATAGAGGGGGGGATTAAAATGTTTAAACAAATATTTAATAAATCAGATGGCGCACCAAAATTAATAGACAATGAACAATTTGATACAGAACAATATACAGATATACAACCGCCAAACGGTTTATATGAACCTATCTATTTTAACGGTAGTGAATGGATAGGAACACCTTATGAAGAATGGAAGAAAAACCAGCCTAAGCCAGAACCAATTGAACCCGAACCAATAGATAAAGCAGCTGCAAATCTTCAAATGCAATTAATGAAATCAAATATAGCGCAAACCCAATTACAGAAACAAAATGCACAAATGATGTTAGAAATTACAAAATTAAAAGGTGGTAATTAATATGTGGCCAAGTTACGAAGATATTAAATATTTTTACGATGTGAACGCTTATTCAAATGATGATATTAAAACTTATGTTCAATATGGTGTATTAACAAAAGAACAATACAAATTGATGACCGGTGAAGAATACAAATAAGTCACTCCTAACAGGGTGGCTTTTTATTATGGAGGTAAACTATGAATTTTATATTAAGACTTAAAAATAAAGCAACACTCACAGCTATTGTGGGTGCTATTTTAATATTCATTAAGCAAATAACGGAAGCATTCGGTATTGACTTGTCTGCACAGATTGAACAAGTAAGTGGATTGATAGGTGCAATCATTACGTTTTTAGTTGGTATAGGCGTTGTTACTGACCCTACTACAAAAGGTGTCAAAGACAGTGGCATAACTAAAACTTACGCTAAACCACGTGATGAAAATGAAAATCCAGTTGAGTATCAGAGAGAAGGTTATGAACCAGAACAATGGAATGATGATTTTGCAGAAGAAGTTGAAATTGAAGAAGGTTTAAGAGATGTCGAAGATGATGAAGTTATAGTGGATAACTTTGATTCTGATATTAATAATTCTGGTGTAATGCTAGATACAAACCAACAAGTAGAGGGGGTAGTTGAAAATGGCGAAAACACAAACGCAGATAAATAAACTTGTAAATAGTTATCTAGGGAAATACGTCGATTTCGATGGTTACTATGCTTTTCAGTGTATGGATCTAGCAGTATCTTACGTGTATAAATTAACGGATGGTTCATTTAGAATGTATGGGAATGCTAAAGATGCGATAAATAATAAATTCCCTAGCGGTTGGAAAGTGATAAGAAACCAAGCGTCCACAGTGCCTAAAAAAGGTTGGATTGCAGTTTATACTACTGGTGTTTATCAACAATATGGACACATCGGTATTGTGTATAATGGTGGTAATACGTCACAATTTCAAATATTAGAACAAAACTTTGATGGATTGGCTAACAGTCCCGCTAAATTAAGATGGGATAATTACAGTGGTTTAACACATTTCATCGTACCACCAACAAAATCTACAACAACATCAAGGAACGGTTCTGCTAAAACCACTACAGCTAAGGCAAAGACAAGTACACCTAAGACGAAAAAACGCAAAATAATGTTGGTAGCAGGTCATGGATATAATGATCCTGGCGCAGTTGGTAACGGTACAAACGAACGTGATTTTATTAGAAATAATATTACTAAAAAAATTAAAAGCTATCTTGAAAAAGAAGGGCATACAGTTGCTTTATATGGTGGTTCCAAACAATCACAAGACATGTACCAAGATACCGCGTACGGAGATAATATAGGCAATAGAAAAGATTATGGTTTATACTGGGTTAAGTCACAAGGATATGAAATAGTAGTAGAATTCCATTTAGATGCTGCTGGTAGTTCTGCAAGTGGTGGACACACAATTATACCAAGTGGATTAAAAGCAGATAGCATTGATACTGGTATACAGAACGCTATAAAAAAACATGTAGGCACAATCAGAGGCATTACAGGAAGAAACAATTTATTGAATTGTAATGTAGCCAAAAGAATTGGTATTAACTACAGATTAGTTGAGCTTGGTTTTATTACATCATCAAAAGACATGAATACAATCAGAAAAAATATTGATGCTTATTGTAAGTCTATAGCAGAAGCTATTCATGGTGGTGCAATAAAAGGTGGTAATGGAAAAAACGCAGTTGCTAAAAAGAAAGCAACTAAAAAAACTTCCACAAGTAATGAGAAGTGGAATAAAAACCAATACGGTATACTATGGCGCAAAGAAGTGGCTTCTTTCACATGTAATGTACCACAAGGCATAATCACAAGAAGAATAGGACCAGGCAGACAATACCCTATTGCAGGTACTTTGAAGAAAGGCCAAACTGTAAACTATACTGAAATTCAGAAGAATGATGGTTACATTTGGATCAGTTGGTTAACTAATGCTGGGTATACTGTTTACATGCCAGTAAGACAAGTGAAATCTGATGGTAGTTTAGGACCGTTATGGGGAACAATTTCATAAAGTGTGGTATAATGTAGATACCACGTAATCATATTTAGGGTAGGCACCGCTATGTGCTTGCCCTAATTTTTATGTTATAATTTATTTACATGTATAATTCCTTTCCAAAATTTTTTATATCCACCACCCACACATGTCACTGGGTGGGTGTTTGTACAAAACAAATGATTGACATTTATTAATAATTAGCATACTATTTATATAGACGACAATACCCTCACTCCTTTTTAGGCAAAAAAGTTCTGATGTGGGGGTATTTATTATGCAAAATTAGCATTTTAATTAGCTATCCGATATCTTCTCCTAAAATTAAAAAGGAGTTAATAACATGAACAATATAAGTGAAACAGTTACAGAAAATATATTCCGTTTATTTTATGGACCATCTACATTTATAGAAAAATCAACTATACCTAAATATTATAAATTTTTATCTAAAGAAAATACTGGGAAAGATGGATATCCAGATTTTTTTAAAGATTTAAATGAATTCTCTATAATTGTTGAAGCGAAAGCACTAAAACATTCTGCCGCTGAAATTGAAGTTAAGTATTACATGGAAAATAATGAAATAACAAAAGATCAAGTAGGTATAGCTATTTCTGGTCAACATGAAAATAGATTAAAAGTATCTTACTTTTATAAAAAAGAAAATAGTAAAGATATCCAGCAACTACAATTAAAAGATAAATTAGTTACACTTGAAACTTTAAAAAAAATAATAAAAAAGAGAAAACAAGGTAGTACAATTACGGATTCAGAGTTAAATAAAACAATAAAAAAATTAAATGAAAAATTACACAAAGATAACAAAATTAGAAATACAGACAGAAGTTTATTTTTTTCAGGTATTATGATAGCTTTAACAAATAATAATTTTAGAAGTACTTATAAAAACGTTGAGGCTCCGACAAGGGATGAAATTTCTTCAACAGATGGGACAGTACTTGAAGCACATTATTTAAACGAAGCTTTAATTGACGCTATAGACAAGCAGTTAAAGTCTAAGATTAATAATATGTCAAAATCGTTTAATTGGAAAGATAAGTTTTCATTTATAAGAAATATAGATTATTCTTTAATTAATTACAAAGAAATTATCAAATTAATTGAAAATAGAGTTTACACTCCTTTTTCAAACGAAGAGAAGCAAGACATACTAGGAAAGGCATATAAAGTGTTTCTCTCAAGGTCTGGTAAAGCAGAGAATAGTAACATTATACTTACACCAGATCATATAAAAAGTTTAATGGTAAAATTAGCAGAACTCAATAAAGATGATGTAGTCATAGACACATGTACGGGGTCTGGTGGTTTTTTAATGGAATCGATGGAAGTACTTATAAATCTTGCTAAAGATGATAATGATAAAATTGAAGAAATAAAATCCAAACAACTTATTGGGTTTGAAAATGATTCTGTTTTATTTACGTTGGCTTGTTCAAACATGTTTTTACATGGTGATGGTAGATCAAATTTAATGTACAGAAATAGTTTATTACATAATGATTTTAAAAGCGGAATATTAAACAATAAAGATAGCGATTTATTTAAGTATATAAAAAAACTGAAACCTAATAAGTGTATTATTAACCCGCCATACGAAAAAGATTCTCCAATAAAATTCACATTGCAGGCACTCGAGTATATAGAAAATAATGGTCGTTTGGTAATAATCATGCCTACACCGACATTAACAAAACATAAAAATGATTTGACAAAAGACTTATTAGAAGTTGCTTCATTAAAAGCAGTTATAAAAATGCCTTATGCTTTGTTTACTGAACAAGGTAGAAGCGTCAATACATCAATATTTGTTTTTGACAAAAAACCACATAACTATAATCAAGATGTTATCTTTTTAAATTTAAAAGAAGATGGATTCAAAAGTGTTCAACATAAAGGACGAATTGATATAAATAATAAATGGAATGATATTGAAAACGATGTATTACAAGCAGTTTTAAATAATGAAGTCATATTAGGTAAAACACAACGGAAAAAGATAATAAAAAATGAAAATGGTCAACAATTTATTAATCCTAGCGGATTTCAAGAATCCGATGAATCAAAAAAAATGGTAAAATTTAAAGATCTTTTTGAAGTGAAGAAAGGGGAACTACAATCTTCAAAAAATGATGTCGATGGTGATTATAGATTCATAACTGCATCAGATGAAATTAAATTTCATTCAGTATATACCAACGATCAAGAAGCACTAATATACGCTATTGCTGCTAGCGGATCTTTAGGTAAAAGTCAATATTATCAGGGTAAATTTATAGCTAGTAATTTATGTTTAGTATTAACACCTAAGTCGAAAAGTAAATATCCTATAAATTTGCAATTTTACAATATTTTATTAAATAATCTTAGAGAAAAAATTGTAGATGATTTAGCTGATGGTACTTCCAAACTTACTATTAAAAAAGATGAATTATTGGATTATTATATAGAATATATAGATATTGAAAAACAAAATAAATTTGTAAAGGATTATATTGTAGAAAAGGAAAAACTATTGAAAAATTTAGATTCAGTAAATAAAAGAATTGAAAATGGGATTTTGAATCTGTTAGAGCCTTAAAGCAATGTTATAATAAAGTAGTCATCTTGGTGGATGAGATTAAACCGTATCTTAATTGATGCGGTTATTTTTTATTTACATATACGAACAAATGTTCTATCATATTTATGAGGTGATACTATGATACCAGATAAATATAAAAATGAAACGGACTATCGTAAAATACCACGTGAATATCTTAATCCACGCATACCAAAAGGACGTGGAATGGTTAAATGGCAACCATTTAAAACTATGCCTGAACAGTATGAGAGATTAGAACAATATGTTGAGGACCAAAACAAAATAGATAAACCTATATTAAGTGACGACCAATTGTATGAATTGAATGAAACTTTAATGTTCAAAATGCTTAATGATCCAGAAGTGATTATTAGTTATTATGAAGGTGGGTATATTAAAAATATAGAAGGTTACATTCGCAAAGTAGATGGTTATGAACATTTGTTATATTTAGACGTAGGAACTGGATTGAGTAGAATTAGTTTAATGGATATTGTAGAGATAAAATAAAAAAAGATAAATAATAGTTGATTACTTAATCATTGTGTAGTATAATTGTATATGTAAGGTTGAGATACACCTTACAGACCACCATGAGAGGAGGTGGTTAAATTGGATGACATCATAAAAATGCTGATGCTCATTGTACTTGCTACAGTACAGAGAACACCAGCAATCATAAAACAACTAAGAAAATGGCATCTTGATTATCTTAAAGCCAAGAAAGATAATCAGAAAAATGATTAATCCAACAGGGGCGAAAGCCCCTACCTCTTTTCATGGTTATTATATAACAGATGGGTGGTAAATTCAAATGAAAATAACTTTCACAATAATTGCAATTATATTTATTCTATTGTTACCACAAATTATTAAGTTTGCAAGAATCAAACACATGAAATCATTAGGTTATAGATACGAAGGTGATGAACTTGTCAGAATACAAACAAACGATCATAAAATTAATTAACAGTGACATAACTGGATACCAGATTTATAAAGATACTGGATTAAGTCAAACTGTTATGTCCACATTGAGAACAGGTAAGCGTGATATTGATAATTTAAAGTTAGGAACGACTGAAAAACTATACGAATACGCAAAAGCCCACCTAAATGAATAGGTGGGTTATTTTTAAAGTGGACAACCAACGGACAATAAAAACGCGTGAATACTATTGTTGTAGCATTTTCATAATCCCGCCGTCTCCATTATATAGCCTGCAACCACTGTGGTTGTGGGCTTTTTATTTTTGGGTGCACAAAAAGTGCAAGTATATTAAAGCACTATCCAATTTTTATTAATGACTTTAGTCTGTTGAGCACGTAAAGCGTGCGAAATAAAAAATATATTCAAAATCAAGAAATGCTAGATAAAGCACTAGGTAAATTGAGTGTGAGAGAATATGCCCCCCCTTTTTAAGGCTTATTAAAGTTAGTCCAAAGCCTCTTTATAGACTAGCTAAAGTGACAATCACATTTTGGATTGGAAATGAAATGAAAAAGCCAGCGCCTATAGACGCTAGCCGGTATAGCGGGCTTATAGCCGCAGAACAAACCACCCGTTTGACGGGTGGTTTTGATTTTTAATAGTATGACTTAAATTAAGCATTTATTGTTTTTAACTTAAAAAAATATCGTCTGACCATTTCTATAACCATCATCCAAACTACATGACCAAATAGTTCAGAAATATGTTCTGTGAATGGTTGTTCAAAAGGACTTGGGACAACTTGCATGATAGGCATAATAACCAAGTGAAAAGCAATCCAAATTACAATTCCAAATAATGCACCATATCCCAAAGTAATCTTAGAATATTTATTAGCTAAAATAATATAAATAATTGCTATTACAATTGAAAAACTATAATGAACAATAAAGCTTACAAATGGCAATGCGTGTTCAGAAAAACTATATGTAAGGTGTGTGACATTTGAAGGTATTCCCAATATCTGTAAGAGTTCTTGAGGCGGATTTGTTGCATCTCTAGCTGGTGTTCTTGGTGGGAACATAACTTCCCAACCTAATTTAACTATTCCTGACAATAAACCGGCTAAAATACCTACCCAAAGAACTTTTAACCAGTTTTGTTTCTTATTAGTATTGTCCATTTTTAACTTCTCCTTTCTATATCATTTTTATTATAGCATTATTAGAACTTTTTGAATATTTAATATACTATTTAAAGTTAATAGTCAAAATTAGTATTTTTGTGATGCTTTACTAAAAAATTAGGTAGATTAAGCATAGAAATCTAATTAATGTGTATGTTTGAATGATTATCTATTCTTTATGAATAACAATGTCTAATTTTTGAAAATAGTTATTTAAACAATTCATTCTGTTAGATATAAAGAGTAGAAAAATGGAATTTCCTTTGTTTTTAGGGGACATGAAATACTAAGTCATACATTCAGTGACGTATTTTTCTCTCACGCTTCGAAAATTGTGAAATTAGATAAATAGAATAAAGCAGACATTAATTGAGACTACGAGTATTAACCAACACTACATTTAGTAATATGGTTTAAAGAATCTGCGAAAAGAGGACTGCGTATAGACGATGAAATAGTAATAAAAAGTTTGTGGTTAAGAAAAGTGAATTTGAACCTAATCTAGACACGAACTAATTGAATGTATTTATACTTTTCAAAAATAAAAAGATGTGTTACGCTTTAAGTGGTTAGGCGCCTAACTATATTAGAAAGGGTTGTTCACGTGAACGAATTTTATTTGATAGATAGTCCGACTTATAAAAAATTAGAAGGACTGAAAAAAGAATATGAAAACTTAGATATTATTTCTGTCATGTTATATCTTGAAATTAATAAAGCTTACAAAATTATGAAAAGTAAATATGACAAGTTTATAGAAGAATATGATTTGTCAGAAGCTAAGTTTTCAATTTTAATGTTGCTTTCTTATGAAGAAAATATGACTTTATCGCCATCAGATTTATCTAAGAAAATAGGTAATAAAAAATCAACAATTACAGGATTAGTTAAAGGGTTAGAAAAACAAGGCTTAATTAGAAGGGTTAATTTATCAAATGATAAACGTTCCAGTTATGTACAAATGACTGAAATTGGTTATTTAAAGTTGAAAGAGTTTTTACCTAATAATTATGACTTTGTGTCAAATATATTTAGTGATTTTGATGAACAAGAAAAAGAAACATTTTTTCATTTGATGAATAAATTAAGAAATAAAATAGAAGAGGATGGAGAAAATGAATAAAATTGAATTTTTAGAAACATTTTTAAGCTTATATATTAATCATCATGTTGTGCTTGAAGATATGGAAAAAGGTACAAATAAATATACAGTTTTAGACGTAAGAAATGCACCTAAAGAAGTGAAAAAAGATAAAATTAAAGGTGCTTTAGAGATACCAGCTAAAGACTTAAATAATCGTTTAAACGAGTTATCTCAAGATAATATTTATGTTGTTTATGATTGGACTGGAGGAACGATTTTAGGTAAGCAAGCGTTGTTAGAATTATATCGAAATGGTTTTGAGGCTTATGAATTAGCTGGAGCATTAGAAGGATGGAAAGGTATGAGCTTACCATTAGAAGATGTAGAATAGTTAAGTTTTTATCAGTTATACTTTTAATTTATGCTATTTTTAAAGTTAAATTACCTTCATAAAAGAATAATTGAAATTTTAAGTGAATACATTAAAAAATCGTAAAGATGACCTTATACATGAGGTTATTTTATAAGGTGAAAAGTTATTGTATTTATTGATTCAATCAGTAATTGACGATGAAATAGCAACGAAAGAGATTGTGGTTAAGAATGGTGAAACTTGACTAGAAACTGGTAGGTTAAAACTCGTATACCATGAACATGTGGAATTTGTAGATGTACCTATCAATTCTAGTAGTAGATTAAAGGCTAATGATATATTAGGCCGTTATCTTAGATTAGCAATATTCAAATGCTGTAGTTCACATTTATTACAAATATTAGTTTTATAGAGAAAAGTAATAAGAGTCTGGGACATAATTATATTTTAGGCTCTGAGTTCTATATTGGCAGTAGTTGACTGGATTGAAAATACGCTAATACCAAGCTTTTTTCAATCCTAGTCAACCTTGCCGGGGCGGGACTAAGAATTCATTATGAATTCTGTCCCGCTCCCTTATTATTTAATATTGTTAAAACCAACCATTATATGTTTTGCAACTGTTTTTTACAATCAGCTATTGAATCAGAATTATGAGATATTTTTTTGAGAAACAAAGTACTGGCAATACCCAAGTGAATATGATTTTTTATAAAGAATATAGATATTGGCGACGAACTAAGATTCTAATTTTCACAGCATATTTAATGATTTTTAAAAATATGTTTATATTCAATTTTTTCTATTTGGGGCAGTGATCTATATGGTTTAGATAGGTAAAATATAAGGCTGCCGATTATAAATATCAGACCTGTAAGAACAAGCGTATAATCAAGACCTAAATATTTAATTAATACACCACTAGATAAGCTGCCTAAAGGTAAAGTCATTGCAGATATGCTAGTTATTATAGTAGTAATGCGTGCTAATAATTTTTCAGGAGTTACCTTTTGTTGGATTGATACTAGAGAAACGTTACCTATACTAATAGTGATAAATGAGATTGGAAATAACATCATAAAAATAATATTAGGAACATAGTTAATAAATATTAAAAGTAAACCCGAGGATAAATATAAAAATATCAAGATTTTACCATAACCAATATTTACATTATTTATATAAGGCGCAAGTAATGAACCAACAATTAAACCTAATGAAAGTAAGCTCATTAATAAGCCAAAATAAAATGAACCACCAAGATAATTTGCTTTTAAAGGGACCCAAGTATAAAGAATTCCTAATCCAAAATTAAGAATGGAACTTGATACAGCTATTAAAAGTAATAAAGAATGATATACCTCTTGAAAGCCTTCTTTTAAATTATTTAAATATTTACCTTTATATATAGATTCTGTTTGTGTTACAGGCCATTTTATTAACATAAAAAATAAAGCAGCGATTAAAAATATTAACGAATTACCAAAATATAATGGAATGAAAGAGAGTGTAGCAACAATAATACCACTTAAAGCATTCATGATAACATCTGTACCTTGATAAGCCACACTCATAGCAGAATTTGCTTTAACTAACGCATCATTACTTACCAAAATAGGAATTGCTTTTGACTGTGCTGGATAACCTATTTGCGCACAAAACATAGCGAGTGTCACTAAAATAATTAAAAGATAAACATTTAAGATGCCAACAAAATACAAAAAAGTTATAGTTAATAAAATTAAAAATTGAAGAATAGGTGTTATGATGAGCGTCTTTCTTAAAGCAATGGCATCTACTATAGGCCCAAACAAAAAAGAAATACATATAGGAATCATTAATAATGTATTTGTTAATCCAACTAATACTGAATGATGTGTCCATTGTAAAACTGTCCATGTTGTTGCTACATAATAAAGGCTATCTCCAGCATTAATTAAAATTCTTGCTAAAAGTAGATTGAAAAAAGATTTGTTTTTATGTAAATGTTTCATATTTATCATCCTTAATTATAGTACTTTAATTAAATTATAAGTTTTTTAGTATAAAAATAAAGTATTATTAACAAATTAATCAGTATACAATTAATTAAATTATGGTATAGAAAAAATATTGAATAAACATATATTATGCTATCTAGATGTCCATTGCCTGATTTACAAATAATTTTAACGTTGAATGATAATTTATGTTGTAAGACGCAAGTTCAATAATTCTAATGGCAATGCTCAAATAATTCGATAGATTTAGAGTACGAGTACTTAAGGACGTTGAGAAACTACAAAATGTTTAGTATATTATAGATGTAAATTACATATTTTATAGAAGCTAAATGCCGGTTATATCATACTTAATGAGTATTGTTTTTTATTTATGTTTAGCCTGTGTCGTTTCCATTCCATCGATGATTTTAGGGATTAAGAAGCATAATGAAAGAAAAAAGAATAATTAGAGATAGATAAGTGATATGTTATATTTTCGATGTATTTATATAAATTCAGTCATGTTGAAATAATTATTTCATGAAATTGCCAACTGAAATATCACGTATATCTTAAATACTTCTTTTCCATAGTTAAGAACAGAACATGCTGTTTCTTTTGCATAAAAGAACTTTGAAAATGTGAACGCTTATGCGTATATTTTTCTATTTTACTAAATATAAAAACATTACTAATTCATGTTACATTTTTTTACAAACATGTAATAATAAAAATAGGGTATTTACAAGAAATATATTTAGTAAAATAGGGGTTATTTAAAATGGCAAATAATACAAAATATTTTCATCATGTTGAACATAGAAAGTTTCAAAATCATTCTAAATTTACATTATGGTTATCATTAGTTATAACGCTCATCTTTACGATTGTTGAATTTGCGGGTGGTATCTATGCGAATTCTTTGGCGTTACTTTCGGATTCATTTCATATGCTGAGTGATGTCTTAGCTTTAGGGTTATCTATGGTTGCGATTTATTTTGCGAGTAAACCGCCCACAAAAAATTATACTTATGGTTTCTTAAGACTTGAAATTATTGTTGCTTTCCTTAATGGACTGGCTTTAATTGTTATTTCTTTAGGGATTATGTATGAGGGTGTCATGCGTATCATTCATCCAGAACCAGTCGAGAGTGGTGTCATGGTTGTTATTGCTACACTTGGGCTTCTCGTTAATATCATTTTAACGTTGATTTTAGTTAGATCTTTAAAAAAAGAAGACAATATCAATATTCAGAGTGCGCTATGGCACTTCATGGGGGATTTGTTAAATTCTCTTGGTGTTATTGTGGCTGTAGTATTAATTCATTTTACAGGTTGGGAAATCATCGATCCAATCATTAGTATCATTATTTCACTTATCATATTTAATGGTGGCTATAAGATTATAAAAAATGCGTGGAAAGTGCTTATGGAGCGCGTTCCAGAAGGATATAGTTCAGACGAAATTATCGATCATATGAAACGTATTGAAGGTGTTATTGATGTACATGAATTTCATTTGTGGAGCATCACAACGAACCAAAGCTCTCTTAGTGCACATGTGGTTTTAAGTGATAAATATATTAAATCTCCATATGCGACCATTAATAAAGTCTCAGATTTACTTAAAAATAAATATCATTTAGAACATGTCACACTTCAAATTGAAAATATTGAACTCAATCATTTGAATGAAGATTACTTTAAGCAATATCAGGGTGATTCTCAAGACTAATATGGCACGATATTTTATTATTTTCTAAATAGCTGATGCATATGTCGTTTAAAAAACAATAGTTTAATACTACTACTGTTTCCTATGATATGTTAATAACATGTCAGGTTGACTATCATGAATCAACAGATAAATAGTGAAGAAAGAATTTTGCACGAATCTAATTTATATCATAGAAATTATATGATAGTCTATACATAAATAAGCAGTAAATTTAATATAGGTGGTCTTATAATGAGTATAAAAGAAATGTGGGATTATTTAGTAAATAAAAAGTGGACATCTAAAGATATTGGTATACTTATTTTTTATGTTATTGTCGCAAGTATCTTTGCCACACCAGTACTAGGAATTCCTCTCGGTGTGTTGGCCTTTCTAATTATTAATGAAGATGTTTTGGATGATAATAAAAAGCAATAAAATATTTATATTGGATTAAGAGTTACAGCACTCATGTGTTGTAGCTCTTTTTTTAATTTTCTTTATAAATTAAAAAAAGATGTCAGTGACGTCTTCTGATTTTATAATATAAATATTTAGTTGTTCGCATCTCTATATTTTGATAATATAAAATAAAAAAATAAATATAATAGACATCGATGGAAGTATAAGGGATGTGAAGACATGTTGCATTCAAAGAAGTTGCTGATATGCTTGCTCGTTTTAACGCTTTTTATTGGAGGGTGTGGCATGAACAACAAAGATAATAATAGGGAAGTTCAAATTAAACGTAGTTTTAATAAAATGTTAAGCATTTATCCGACTAAAAACCTTGAAGACTTTTATGATAAAGAGGGCTTCCGAGACCAAGAATTTGATAAAAACGATAAAGGAACGTGGATTATTAGCTCTGAAATGAATATTCAAATAAAAGGAGACAATTTGAAGTCAAGAGGTATGATTTTATATATAAATAGGAATACTAGAAAAACAAATGGATATTTTGAAATAGATGAAATAAGTGAAGACAAAAAAGGAAGACCACAGAGTAAAGAAAAGAGATATCCAGTAAAAATGGAGCACAACAAAATCATTCCAACAAAACCAATAAATGATAAAAAGTTAAAAGAAGAAATAGAAAACTTTAAATTTTTTGTACAATATGGCAATTTTAAAGATATCAATGACTACGGAGATGGTGATTTTTCATACAATCCCAATGTGCCAAGTTATTCAGCAAAATATCAATTAACTAATGATGATGATAATGTGCGACAGTTAAGAAAAAGATATCATATTCCAACCAATAAAGCACCTAAGTTATTGTTGAAAGGTGATGGCGATTTCAAGGGTTCATCTGTTGGTTATAAAGATATAGAATTTACCTTTGTAGAAAAAAGAGGAGAAAATATTTATTTTACTGATAGTATAGATTTTAATCCAACTGAACATGACGAAAGATGATAATAAAATATTTATATTTGATAAATAAGCTAGAACATCATTATGTTTTAAGCTGTGAACTAAATATTGACAGTAGTTGACTGGATTGAAAATACGCTGATACCAAGCTTTTTCCAATCATAGTCAACCTTGCCGGAGCGGGACTACGAATTCATTATGAATGCTGTCTCGCTCCTTTTTATTATGAACTGTATCCATAAAACAGCTAATACTTTATTAATAGCTGAAAGGCCTAACAATAATTAATATTTATTAGATTATTCTGCATATTAATAGTATATAATTTAATTAATTTTTTAATATAATAATCATACTAGGTTTACATTCTTTTAAAGTCGTCTTGATATCTTAAATATGTAAGGCGATGTTATTCAATTTAATTTAGGGAGGAATTACAGTTGTATTTGCAAACAAAAAAATCAAAATGGATAAGTGGTATGGCTAGTATGGTTATGGTCTTAAGTATGACTATGTATTGTCCAGGAAATGCTGAAGCAAGTGGTGCGGGACAAGGTCCTGATCAAGCTACAAATCAAAATGAAATTAAAGTGACACAGACTAAACCACATGTTGCACCAATACCTACAAAAAACAGTCCGAACCGAATTATGACAAATTTTAATGGCAATACTCAGAAAGAAATGGGCTTTAGTTGGTATACAACGGATCGGTTCAAAGATGCTAAAGTTTGGGTTTCTGAATCTGGACGTTTTGATGATGCACAAATATTTAATGCTAAACCTAAGAAGGTGAACTCAAAATATCTTGAGCGTGATGATAGTGGTCATTTTATTTTTAAAGATGTACAAAAAGATGATGAAGGTAACGTAATCAAAGATAAAAATGGCAAGGAAAAAGTAAACGGGTATTATACTGATGCAAACGCACATGGCCCAGAATGGACAAGTGGTAATGAACATGGTGAAGCTACGTTAACATCACAAACAGAATATACATATAAAGCAAAAGCAACGGGCTTAAAACCAAATACAAAATATTACTATAAAGTGGGCAGTTTGCAAGGTGGTCAAAGTACTGTTGGGCAATTTCAAACATCAGGTAACAAAGGGGATGCCTTTAAGTTTGTTCAATACACAGACACACAAAATGCGTTTTGGAATGAGCATGTTAGAAATGAGGCACAATTTGGAGCTGACACATTAAATCAAGCAATTCAAACGGCAGGCAATCCTAATTTTGCATTGCATACGGGGGACTTCGTAGAGACAAGCGAAATTGAAGATGAGTGGACAGATTTATATGATCAATCAAGACCATCATTTATGTCTTTACCTGTAGCTGCTACAGCTGGGAATCATGATGAACATGCGTTTAATGAAGATGATCCAAAACTATTAGGACAATTTAATCAACACGTCAATGTGCCAAAAGCAAATAATGCAGTTAATGGTGGTTCTTATTATTCATTTGACTATAATGGTGCACATATGGTTGTAGCAAATACAAATGACAATAAGAAATCAAAAGATAATCCAGATGAAAAAGCAATTGGTAAACAACAAATGGCATGGATTAAAAATGATATTAAACAAGCCCGCAAAAAAGGTGCTAATTGGATTATTTTAAACTTGCATAAACCAATGTATTCTAAATCTTATCACGCTTTATCAGATGAAGACATTCAAAAAGTTCGCAACGAACTGACAAAAGAAATTGACGATTTAGACGTTGATTTGGTATTGCAAGGTCATGATCACGTGCTTGCACGCACGCATTCACTTAGACATACCTCAACTAAAAACAGTTTTGTTAATGCTAGAAAAGAAGATGCCAAGCAAATATTAGGCGATGATCATGTTGAATATTATGACAATCCTAAAGGATCAGTGTACGTCTTACCAAATACAGGTGGTACAAAGGCCTATGACGATATTTATGATCGTTCATTAAAACACATGAAAAAAGTAAGACCAGAACTTAAAGGATTAACGCAACGTCAACTGGATCATTATAACAGTTTGTTTGCTGTAGGAAAGCAACCACAAAAGACATCTGCATTTAAAAATAAACATGCAAACAATAGAGATTCTTCAGCACAAAACTTTTCAGTGTATGAAGTTTCAGGCAATAAGTTAAAAGTTAAAATATATCAATTATACGGTGATATTAGTAAAGGGGAACCAAGAGATATTAAATTAATAGATGAGTTTGGAATTAAGAAAGATAAAAACAAACGATAAAGAGCTATTCTTATGAACTAAATCATAAGTTAAGATAATGGACGATGTGACTGTATTTTGAACAGGGTTAGCAAGAATGGAGTGTTAAACTTTGATGACAGGCAAAAGATACATGGCAGTATTACTAACAGTTTGCATGGTATTGACGGCATGTGATAGTCATGGCGATAAGCAAACAGAAGCTTCTGGCACACCACATGTTGAGCATCATGATAAAGAGCGACAACAGTTAAAAAAGGATGTGCTTAAGTGGGCGAATAAACAAGGTGAACAGCATAAGCGGGCCGTTACCAATCGCTATTTTGGTAGTGGAGAGATATCGACTGGTGATTGGTACGCCTTAACCGCAGATGGTCAGCTACAAGTGAGTAATCAAAACAAACCCGGACCCAAGGCATTTAAACTCCATACGCTTGCAGGGTTTGTAACGTATAAATCAGCACATAAGCAAACTGGAATAGATTCTCGTGCCCAAAACTTATCTAATGTAGAGGGTTATGCAAATGTTGCAGATATGTCATATCCCATAACCAAATATTTAATCGCAGATAATGGTAAAGTATATAAATATCAATTTCAGAAACAAGATGATACGAGGTTATCTAGTGGCTTTGCGCCGAAAGATCATAATGACAAAGATCCCAATCTTAGTCCGAATATACAATTTAAAGAAGTAAACAATGCCACAATGAAACAACTTTTGAAGCAGCTAAAAAATAAATATCCACAGTTATTTCGTGAATCATAGCATTAATAAAAGTACGAAGTAATTTAGAAATAGCAAAATCTATGGTGGTCCTAGCACAAATAAATAGAATTCATTTCAACACCACTAAGATGATTATAGCCGTATGATATTTCAAGGTATCTTGATTTTCATACGGCTTAATTATTTCATTTATAAGTTCTAATTTCTGGCGCTTGATAACATTGAATAAATTGTTCCATTTCATTAATATTATCTGAGAATAGCATATGTTGGCAATCTGTTTGACTCAAGAAGCCTTCAGTAACCATATGATCGTAAAAGTGTTGAATATGGTCGTAGTAATTATTAATGTTATAAAAAATACAAGGGTTTTGGTTTTGTCCAATCCTTGACCATGACACAACTTCGGAAATCTCTTCAAGTGTTCCCGGACCTCCAGGAAGTGCAATGCATACATCACCAAGAGATAAGATTTTTTCTTTACGTTCAGACATTGAATTAACAATGATTAATTCATCTAAGCCATTATGGGCTAATTCTCTTTGTTGCAGAAATGTGGGCATGACACCAATTGTTTTACCACCATGTTGTATGACGCTATTTGCAATCGCTCCCATTAAACCTGCATTGCCACCGCCAAAGATAAGCGTATGGTTTTGTTCAGCAATCCATTGACCTAGCTGAATTGCGCCTTCTTTATAAATACCGTTGTGGCCTTCACTCGCACCACAATAGACAATAATATTCACATGTTTCACTCCTAAGAAGTTTCGTTTTTTGACAATAATACATTATAAGTATAGTAAAATGTTTAAGCAATATAAAGCGATATTTTGGATTAAGTGATGCATGAATCATTATTCTGCTCTTTATTAACACCCTAAGTTACGTTATATTGTAACCAGAAATGTAAAAACACAATTGGGTTGGTAGTCCCAATGCAAAGTTTAGCTTTGTCAGTAACCTTCCTCCTCAGGTCGTCCATCATTTCTAATTGCTAAAAATTAGAGGAGGGGTAGCATGGAGCTATCTATATTACATGATGGTCAGTTTTTTATAGGTTTGGTTGAATACCGTAAAGGTCAAAAGGTGAAATTTGTAAAATACACGTTCGGTGTAGAGCCAGATGACGAAGTAGTATTGCAATTTATTACCAATCATTTATTAGCTTGTTTAGATGATGCGGAGGTTGAAATAAATAGCAAACCGCCAAAGAAACACCTTAATCCTAAACGATTACAACGTCGTGTGGCTAAAGAACAAAAACAGCCTAAAGATTTAACAAAAGCACAAATGGCATTAAAAGAAGAACAACAACGGAAGAAAAAGCGCCGTAAACAACGTTACAAAGCAGATAAAGAAGCTGAAAAAGCCTATAAAAGAAGAGTCAAAAGAATTAAAGCAAAAGAAAAACATAAAGGCCATTAATGTGTATTGGGAGCGGGACAGCATTCATTATCAATTCGTAGTCCCGCCTCGCCAAGGTTGACTGGGACTGAAAAAGCTTGGTATAAACGTATTTTTAATCCAGTCAACTATTGCCAATATATCGTTCATAGCCTAAAACGTTATGATGTCTCAGACGCATCACCCTTAGCGTTATATTTTAATGTTAAGGGTGAAATTTTATATAAAAGAACAAAACTAAGCTAGTTGAAAATTTTGAAATAGTGGTGACATACTTATCCCAATAAAATAGGGAATGAAAGTAATAAAATGTGTCTTTAATTAAGGAATGAGCTATACAAAGGAGAAAATCGTATGTATTCAGAGCAAGAAACATATGACTTTATTTTATCGGTAGCTCTAAGACGCTTATGACAGATTAATATAGAAAAAATAAAGGAGAGATATAATGATACAAGCCATTAACCATATTTGTTTTTCTGTAGCTGATTTAGCGACATCTATAGACTTTTATGAACGTATTCTTCAAGGTGATTTATTAGTACAAGGACGAACTACAGCTTATTTTAATATTGGAGGATTGTGGATTGCTTTGAATGAAGAACAAAATATACCAAGAAACGAGATTCAATATTCCTATACACATATTGCCTTTTCTATTGAAAATAAAGATTTTGATGCTTGGTATGATTGGCTTGAAAAGCATGAAGTACCTATTTTAAATGGACGACTAAGACATCTTAAAGATAAAAAATCAATTTACTTTACAGATCCAGATGGTCATAAATTAGAACTTCATACTGGCACGTTACAAGATCGTCTAGCTTATTATAAAGATGACAAACAACATATGACTTTTTATGTATAAAGTAAGCAGAATAGTGTTATATAAAAATAGTAAAGAAGTTAAAACAAAAAGCACGCCACACAGCATATTATGATGCAGTGAGGCGCAAGTTATAAATATTAATATGGTTGAAATAATTTTTTCCATTGATAGCTAACGGCTATAGCTATACTCATAACTAATAATAAAAGAGGGAGTTCTGAAGCCATATAGCCTTGCGGTAAGTGAACCGTGAACAGTGCACCAAGCATAATGACTATGAAGCCAATAGCGATGTAATTAGTTAATAGACCGACAATCATCATGATACCACCAACAAGTTCAAAGAGGCCTAATAAAATGCCGACAAATGCAGGGAAGCCCATATTAGACATCATTGTCATAGGCTCGTGAAAACCACCGATTGCTTTTTGAGCACCGTGAATAGTGAATGTAATGCCTAACATGATACGAATTAGAAGAAGGCCAAATTTCAAAAAATCATCCTTTCAATAGTATATTTAGTATAATAAATATACTATAACAATAAAAATATTACGAGGCAAGTTTATGCGCCTCGCAAAACATATGATTACTATTTATCAAAGATTTTTATTTCTGTAGTTTCTGATTGTATATCAATCACCAACGTATCATCGAAAAGATATGTAGTGGGCGTTTCACCTTTTAAGTCAATTTCTGCTAATATTTGAAAACTACTATCATCAATTGGCTCTATAACTGAAAGGCTTTGTTCAAATTCTTGAACAGCGATGTTGCGTTTAGATTGAATATGAATATCCCATGCTGGCATGTTATCACCTTTTTCATTATCGTATAGTTCTATATATTAACTAAAACTTTGTTCAAATTCTACAAAAGTTTTAGTCGTTACACTTATATGATTGATGCGATCCCCTGACACATCACCATTAATATAACCATTATTAATGAGCACCTTACAATTTTCAACAAAATCATGATAATCTCTATCACAAAAATAGGTGTCTTGTGCTGATACAGAATCTTTAAAGTCGTTTGCTTTATCCTCAGGTTGACCAGCATTTGAGCGTTCCATGTAAAGTTTGTAAAACTTTGCAATGGTATATTTTTGTTCTTGCGTTAATTCATCCATAAATATGCCTCCTAAAAAACATCATATACCTATAAATACCCTCTATATAGTCAGGAAATGTTTTGAACGGCATATTGTAATAAAAATGTCTTATTTTGCTTTTTCTATCCCTTTATGAACAGCTTTCGCAAATTTATAAAAAGTATGCGTGTAATTATCACTGTTATTACGTGTTGTTTTATCTAGTTTCAAGTCTTTAAAAAAGAGTTGACGTTGTTTCGTAGTTAACTCCAATTGCACACCTGAATCAGTGCCATTTTGATTAACAAAATTATCTTCCGACATTGCTTCAATTCCTTTAGGGCTAGACTTAATAGTAAAGCCAGCTTTGCGCAGTTCAGTGCGAATCGCTTTGGCCATATATTTGTCTTTTCCACCGATGTAAATAAGTGGATCTTCACCATTAAAGCCATGAACCGATATCGTTTCTTTTGTAGCTGCTAGCATATTCATTAATTGAGGTTCATCATAATTGGTTGAAGTAATATGTAAACGTTGATTATCTGCAGGTAATAATCCTTGAAAACTATAAAAATCATACTTCCCTATATTAGCAATGCGGCGAGCAATTTCAGTCGATCCAGGTTCAATCCCACCACCATGTATGGCAGTGATTAAAATATTATCGTTTTTCACATGCTTAGTGCTAATTTTCCAGTCTTTGTTTTGTGTCGTGTGATGCTTTAAATCATTAAAATCTTTATAGGTATCAGAGGTTTGGTTAACGGCATTTTGACGCGTAAAATAAATCGCACTAAAAAGGGCGATAATTGTTATAATAAGGCCAATAACCAAGGCATAATAATATTTTTTATTCCAGTGTCGTTGCATAAAAACTCCTTTTAGTAAAAAATAATATAAAACTTAAACTTTAGAAAGTATAATTGAAAACAATTTAAATATAAAGCATTTGCGGCTTTAAAGCATTATAAATGCTAAAAAAATTAAATAAATTTAAAGATTAACGCATATAATACATAAAATTCATCCAAACTTTACAAAAAAAGGATAGAAAATAAGTGAAGGACGTGATGATTATGAATAAAGATCTATTAAGAAAATACTTCCAAAACGAAGATTTTCACCCCATTACTATTGTCGTAGGAGCCAAAAGAATCACCCTAGAAAACGACATAAACATCGACTACCAAAACGAAGTCATCATCTATCCCATGCCCCAAACCACACGAATCATACCATTCACATCCATTACCTACATCGACCTAAAAGACACAAAAAACACCCACATCAACCTATACAAACTAGAATAGGGGCCCCAACAAAAAGGAATGCGCCAAGCACTTCAACAAACAATGCAAGTTGGGGTGGGGGCCCCAACAAAAAGGAATGCGCCAAGCATTTCAACAAACAATGCAAGTTGGGGTGGGCCCAACAGAGACAGTTTGGCACATCATTATATTTTAGGCTATGAACGATATATATTGGCAGTAGTTGACTGGATTGAAAATACGCTTATATCAAGCTTTTTTCATCCATTTTTCGGCTGTTTTATATGTAAAATGTAAATATATATTAAAAGAAAAAGAACTTAAATACAAGATATATACGGGTAATATAGGAGTGATATCTTGAACGTTAATTTAATGTATATGATTATGTAAAGCATATGAATACTGCAAACTAGCTTTAATGTATCGCCATTATATCACTAAAAATATGCCTTTATATTTTTTAATAATCATAAACGAGTTTCAAGCGATAGTCTTTGGAAAAATTGTCTACAAGTGCATAAGGGGAAATAATTTTTAAGCCTTGGTCATTAATTGCATTGTCACTAACACCATATTTATAAGCTTGATAGATAATTTTGGTACAATATGTATAATTTTCACTCTTCAAGTTTAATGTTACGAGATAGGTTTTATCGCTGTCTTTGTAATGCGCTTTTGCCCATTGTGCTGCTTTGATACCAGCGCCTGGTTTAACACTACGATAAACCTTTATCCAGTCATTTTTTCCGTCGCCAAACCGATGTTTAAATGATTCAAAAGATTCCACAATTGGTTTGTCACCAGGTCCTTCAATCTGGAGTACAGTATCATGGTCTATGGCAATACTTGAATGTCCAAAAAAGCCGAATAAAACAGGACCTTTTGTTAAAATAATATCGCCTGGCTGCAGCTTGAAATCTTTATTGTGTATACGAGTGTTTTGAGTCTCAGTAGCTGGTATTAAGCTGACAAAAAACAAAATAACACCAACAATAATAAATATATTTAATCTTCTTAAAACCAACTCAACAAACACCTTCTATCTATCTAATAGTTTACCCAATTATAGCAAACAATCGACGGGCCCCCAAGCACAGAATAACTGGCTAAAATAGTTTTTTAACAAAACAAGCTGGGGTGGTTGAAGCTGTCTTCTAAACAAGCGAGCTTAAATATATAAAGAAGCACAAAGATGACTTATTTTAAACCATCTTTGTGCTATTATTTTGGGAATGATGTCCCAGTTTGTTTTGTTCATACAATAGAGCTTCTATAATACGCCAAATATTAAAACATATATGAGAAGTGCAATACCAAATATATAGAACACCACTGTAAAGCCAAGATATGATTCTTTTTTTGAACCAGCTTTTGTTCGAAGCAATTTAAATAGTATCAAAGATGCAGCAACGACAAAAATGATGCCTAACCATAATAAAATTGTTAAATGTGTGCTCATCTTAGCCACCTCCTATAGACAATTAACTTTATACATTATTCTATGATTAATTTTAATTCATTATAACACTTAATAGAAAGATGTATAAAAGCCAAAGCTAAACTAATGATGGAAAGAATCACTCTTGAAAATATAGTCGTTCTATCATAGCAATTGCAATGAAATATTTTATTTCACAATTTAGACACATTTATCAAAATATAATTAATTTTGTGAAAAAATATACTTTTAAAGGTGATTAATGTCGATATATGTGGATTAGTAAAGCCATTGATGATGTGAAATTATTTTCACCTTTACTAAGAACAATGATATAAGCGCACAACACTATTAAAATTGTATGAAAATAACATGCATAATCTTTAGTAATCTGCTAAGATATAATAAAATAAGAAAGTAAGTTTTAATAAACCTAATAATCAAAAGAAATTAAGGGGAGGTATAACGATGACATTTTATGACTTTATCATCGATTTTAGTAATGATGATACGCCATTAGGCTATTTAGCAAACTATATTTTGAATGATTGCGAATTCCCAAAAGATGAAAAAAATAACAAAATTATTCGCGAATATGTGATATCAAAATATGCCAATCAGCAACTGATTGAAAGTACTAATAGAGCCATTAGCTTGTATAAATTAGTTTGATTGTGTGTAGTACCAATTCTGTTCATGTAAAGCTTGCCATACATCCCGTGTTTTAAAGTTAATTTCATTCCCTTTAATGGAATATGGTTGGATGATTTCATTATCAATCCAACTGCTAATGAGTTCATGTGGTACGCCGTCAAGCACCATGTCACTCTTGCTAACAATTAAACATTCCCATTCTAATGAGAGATTATTAGGATTAACATACTTGTATTCACTTTTAGTAGTCATCACAAACACTCCTTAGAAATTGTAAATCCAATGTTAAGTTATACCCGTATATATTTAAGTCAAACACAACCTAGTCATTTTTATTGTGATAGTAAGCAAGCTGCAATGATAATAAAGTGCTAAGATAATTAATGATACATGTGGAATCGTGATAAAATAGAACTATAGACCTAAACCGTTACGTTGATGTGACGGTTTTTATTACATCATATGTTGCAGGGTTAGGAGTGTTTTTATGGAAAAAATATTATATTTAATGCGACATGGACAAACATTATTTAATTTAAAAGGTAGAATCCAAGGTTCAAGCGATTCGCCATTAACTGACTTAGGTGTACAACAAGCACAAGCAGCGGGTCATTATTTCACGCAACATCAAATTAAATTTGATAGCGCAGTGTCATCTACACAAGAACGTGCATCGGATACATTAGAACATGCAATTCCTGGGCAACCATATACGCGACTTAAAGGGTTAAAAGAATGGTCATTTGGTTTATTTGAAGGGGAGAGTATTCAATTACTACGCAAAATTAAACAGCCAGGTGTACTATATGGAGATTATGTTGTACCGTTTGGTGGTGAGGCAAGACAAGCAGTACAGACGCGTATGATAGAGACATTAACACAGGTGATGGAACATTATAGCCAAGGATGTACATTAGCAGTGAGTCATGGGAGCACAATTGGGGTCTTTTTAGATTATTGGGTTGAACGCGAGCAGTTTTTCGAAGCGGGAAATTGCCATATCTTAAAATTTTCATATAAAGATGGCGCATTTAAGTTTATTGAAGTGATAAATCCTATTAATGATAATTGAAAAATTAACAATATGTTGAGGTATTATTACTAGAGAAATTAGAAAGTGGGACAGAATTTATTTTGAATTTGTATTCTCGCCTTAGCAAAATTGACTAGGATTGAAACAAGCTTGATATAAGCGTATTTTCAGTCCTTGTCAGCTACTGCTAATAAAGTAGGAGAACTTGTTGACAGTTTAAAGCTGCACTAGCAAATCGCTAGAGCAGCTTTATTTTAAACATTTTTAATCATTCTTTTGTTTTGCACGTTTAGTATGGTAAATAAGCCAATGAACATCTTGATATTCATCGTTAATTTTATAGGCATCTTCTTCATAGCCTAAAGTCTCAAATCCTATGGAGCTATACATAATCTTATCACTTATGTTATTAGAAATAATAGACGTCATAACTTTTTCAATTTGATGATCTTCGGCATATTGCAAGATATGACGAATCAAAGCTTTGCTGTAATCATGGTTATTTTCTTTAACAAACAGGTCTTCAAAGTTTGCTTTATGCTCTCTACCGACAAACTGAATTTGATAATATGTGGCTGCCGCTACAAGTTCATTTTGATCAAACATCCCAAAGATATAAGCATAAGTCATATCTGGAGATAATAGTAGATTTAAATTTTCTTCAGTGATATGAGTTAAATAAATTTTATCCCAATTAAAGGCATGGTCTCCGGTTTCTAATAACGCTTTATATTGTGCTAAGTCATCCAACGTCAATATTCTAATATCACTCATAGCGTCCTCCATTAATAAAAAATAAAGTCTTGTATTAAGATGATAATAAAATAAATAAACTAACAATGCAATATGCTAAGGTTTGAAATTTATATATTTATTTCATTCTTTTTTAAAAAAGGTATTATTACAATGGTATTTTGTTAGAAAAGTGGCGTATTTGTACGGTGCTAAAATCTAGGGAAAACGCATGAGAGCGTAGAGATTTGAAGAAATGAAAAGACGGAATCGCAGCCATTGCTGACTGATCAATTCCGTCATAAAAAAGACATAAAATTTATTTTTAGATGATATGAGTTAACTATCATTAGTCGACGACTTCGACACTTAAATCAACATCGATATTACCTCGTGTTGCTTTTGAATAAGGGCAAAATTCGTGAGCATCTTGTAAATATTTTTCCGCATCTTCTTGAGATAATACATTTTTAACTTTTGCATGGATGTCTACAGATAATTTCGGACTTTCTGACTCTGAATCATCCTCTAAGCGCACCGTTAATGTAACTTCTGGTTGTGCATCTCTTACTTTATTTTGTTTTAAAATTAAATCAAATGCACCATTAAAGCATGAGGCGTATCCAGCAGCAAATAATTGTTCTGGATTTGTCGCATTCCCATCAGCTTGTTGAGGTGGTAATACATCTACATTTATCGCTTTATCGTCTGTTTGAACGTGTCCTTTACGGCCACCAACGTTTGTTGCTTTTGTTTCATATTGTACTGCCATGAATAAAGACCTCCTAAAAATGTTTGTACTCATGCTATACCCACTGCAATTTGTTTCAATCATCGAACACCAACATTTGTCATAGTTAGTCGTTGTCACTTAAAATATAATTAATAAGCGAATTTAAAAGTGAGGGATCACCATGACTAAAGTAAACATAGCAGCAACGATTGCACCTAAAGGCCGTTTAGATCACACGTTATTAGCAAAGATAGAACGTGATCATCATGCTATTGATATTATAGAGCTTAGAATTGATCAATGGCAAACGGATATAGATCGTTTACTACAAGATAATTTGGAACAACTGGCAACATTGTCTTTCAAACCTCAAATCTTAGTGACGTATCGTACAGAATCACAAGGGGGTCAAGGAGTTTTAGATGAGCAAAATTATCTCGCGTTACTAAAACGATTGGCTAAAGTTCAAGGCATTGATATGGTCGATGTGGAATGGCATAATCATTTACCATTTGATATTTATCATCAATGTATATCACATTTGAAAGCACAACATAAAGCGGTTATCTTATCACATCATAATTTTCAACATACACCGGAGAGTGAAGCATTACATTTTATCTTTTATAAAATGAGTCAATTTCCAGCTGACTATTTGAAATTAGCAGTGATGCCTGAAAATCAAAGTGATGTACTAAGATTATTAGATGTATTGTCGATTACAGCGCAATCAGTTGATCAACAGGTCATTGGTATTTCGATGTCATCACTTGGTGTGATTTCCCGTACGGCTCAGGGGCTATTTGGAGGTACAATGTCTTATGGCTGTATTGACACACCTAAAGCGCCTGGTCAAATACAAGTTACGCAATTACATGACATCATCAATTTCTATCAAAAATACGATAATTGAATAATCTCATAAACTCGCATATAATTGATAATAGTTATCAACGAAAAAGGGAGAGATACGTCGTGGAATTACAAGAAGCGATTGCAAATAGAAGAAGTATTAAGAAATTTAAACATGATGTCGAAATCGATGATAAAGCATTATATCAAGCGATTGAACAAGCAGCAGATGCACCAAACCATGGCATGCGAGAACCTTGGCGCATGATTCACATTACAAAGGATAGACTAGGGGATATGAGTGAAGCAATCACGCCTTATGCATTCCCAGATAGTGCGGATAAACAGCAAGATCATTATCAAACGGTAACGCGTTTAGGCGGTATATTGGTATTGGTTGTGAAAACAGATCCACGCCAACGTCAAAATAGAGAGAATTTCTTTGCTTTGGGTGCTTATGCTCAAAACTTAATGTTATTATTACATGAAGCAGGAATTGGCACTTGTTGGAAAACACCACCTTATATTTTTGAACCTAAAGTACGTAAAATCTTTGGTATCGCTGGTGATGAAGCCATTGCAGGATTGCTATATCTTACAGACTTATCAGTTGATATGCCACATGTTCAACGTAAAAACAAAAATCTTATAGAAAAATTCTAATAAATAAAGCATGAAGTTACGACTGGTTATGTCGGAACTTCATGCTTTTGCTTTATGCTTGAAATGTTTCAGCTAAAAAAGTTTCAACCTGTTCGGGTGATTTAGCATTTGCTGAATGTAAGTGTGCTAATTTTTCACCATTTTTAAAGATTAATAAACTAGGAATGCCCATTACATCATGATTTGCAGCAACATCTTCTAACTCATCTCGATTGACTGAATACCATTGATAGGCATTGTATTTTTCAATTATAGGGTCAATCCATAAATCCATTGCTTTACAATCTGGGCACCAACCCGCTTCAAATTTTATGATGACAGGCTGATCACTTTGAATAATCTTATTAAAATTTTCAGTTGTTTGTATACTTTCCATATTGATGCGCTCCTTTAGTCAATGTCGTAATCGTATTATAACTAAATTTACTTTTTTAATAAAAAATTCAGCTTAAAAAATAGAGCGTTTTCATTTAATATCTGTTATATTAAACGTAACTACTATAGGAGGTTACAACTGAATGATAAAATTTTATCAATATTCTAATTGTACAACTTGTAAAAAGGCTGCAAAGTTTCTAAAAGATTATGGCGTTAGCTTTGAACCAATCGATATTGTGCAACATACACCAACTAAAAAAGAATTTGAACAAATCATTAAGAAAACAGGTGTGGAAGTTAATAAACTATTTAATACACACGGTGCTAAATATCGTGAATTAGGGCTTAAAGATAAGTTGAAAGACTTAACGCAAGATGAAAAATTAGAGTTATTAGCTGGCGATGGTATGTTGGTAAAACGTCCACTTGCAATCTCAGGAGATAGAATCACACTTGGATTTAAAGAAGACCAATATAAAGAAACGTGGTTAGCATAATATAATACAGTTTACATATATTATTATATGTGCAGAAATTATTCAAAGTTTTATGAATAATAGTTGAATGAATGCAGACGGTATGGCATCATTAAACTGTAATTATTTTTAGGAGGGGATTTTCGTGACAGTACCGAGCGAATTAAAATATTCTAAGGAACATGAATGGGTGAAAGTTGACGGAAATGTTGTAACAATTGGTATTACTGAATACGCGCAAGGCGAATTAGGTGATATTGTATTCGTTGAACTACCAGACGTTGATGATGAAATTAACGAAGGGGATACATTTGGTAGTGTTGAATCTGTTAAAACAGTGTCAGAACTTTATGCACCTGTTTCTGGAAAAATCATTGAAACAAATGAAGAGCTCGAAGATAGTCCTGAATTTGTGAATGAATCACCATTCGAAAAGGCTTGGATGGTTAAAGTTGAATTAGATGATGAAAGCCAATTAGATGAATTATTATCTGCAGAACAATATGCTGAAATGATTGGCGAATAAAAGCGATGAACTCCTTGATATACGTATCTTGGAGTTTTTTCTATCATCAGTTATAAACAAAGGTATATGACCAGTTTATTGGTAATATAACATTTTGTTAACATGATTAATCTAAACGCAACAAAATAATAATTATTTTTACAGCATTTCAATGTTTAGAGACACGCGTTTTTGTATAGAAGTAACTGTCTTATAATATGTAACTGTAGAAGGTGGATGAACATGACACTTGTAAATAAAGTTATTATTGTAGAAGGTAAATCAGATAAGAAAAGGGTACAACAAGTGATTGCTGAGCCCGTTCACATTATTTGTACACACGGTACAATGAGTATAGATAAGATAGATGATATGATAGAATCACTTTATGGCAAACAGGTTTTTATCCTGGCAGATTCAGATGATGAAGGCGCCAATATTCGTAAATGGTTTAAACGCTATTTGAGTGAAAGTGAACATATTTATATAGATAGAACATATTGCGAAGTTGCGCGCTGCCCTAAGAAATATTTAGCCAAAGTACTGCACAAGCATGGGTTCATGGTTCGACAAGAACAACAGCTCATGCCTCATTTAAACATGGAAAGGTTCGTCTTAGCGAATGACTAAAGATATCAACATCTCTGAAATAACAGAGCATGCACAACAACCACGTCACCTTATCTTTGGTTATACACCAATGTGCGGAACGTGTAAAATATCTGAACGTATGTTAGATATTGCTAATGAAATGTTACAACTACCAGTAACCAAGCTTGATTTGAATTTCTATCCGGAATTTAGTGAACATTATCAAATTCAATCAGTCCCTGTGTTACTGCTAATGAATCAAACACAAGAGTTGAAACGAATCTATGCATTTCAATCGGTGCCTTATTTGTTAGAAAATTTAAAAAAGTAGTTGACGAAATATTACCATAATGGTAGGATTAAAATTAATTAAATAATGCGAAAACTCTTATCGAGAGAGGTGGAGGGATGTGCCCTGCGAAGCCCGGCAACCGTCTATATTAGAAATAGAAATGGTGCCAATTCACATAAAGTTAAACTTTAGAAGATGAGAGAAAGGATATATAAATGCTTTCTCAAACATCTAAAGTTTGAGGAAGCATTTTTAATTAGATACAGCTACATAAGGAGGCACTTAACGTGATTGAATTAAAACAAGTTGTTAAACGTTATCACACAAAGAAAAAAGATGTTCTCGCAGTTGATCACGTTGATTTAAATATACCAACTGGTTCGGTTTACGGTGTGATTGGATTTTCTGGCGCCGGTAAAAGCACATTAATCAGAATGTTCAATCAACTCGAGTCCCCAACGTCAGGAGATATCATCATCGATGGTGATAACATGAGTCAGTTATCTAAGTCAGAACTGCGTTTAAAACGCCAAAAGGTAAGCATGGTTTTTCAACATTTTAATTTATTATGGTCAAGAACCGTATTAAACAATATTAAATTTCCCCTTGAAATTGCAGGCGTTCCGTCAGGACTTGCTGTCAAACGTGCGCTTGAGTTAGTTGAATTAGTGGGTTTAAAAGGTAGAGAACATGCGTATCCTTCTGAATTATCTGGTGGACAGAAGCAAAGAGTAGGCATTGCGCGTGCACTTGCGAATGACCCTGATGTTCTACTATGCGATGAAGCGACAAGTGCCCTTGATCCGCAAACAACAGATGAAATTTTAGATTTGTTATTAAAAATTAAAAAAAGTCAGAGCTTAACGATTGTGTTAATTACACACGAAATGCACGTCATTCGACGCGTGTGTGATCAAGTTGCTGTCATGGAGAATGGCCGTGTGATTGAGCAAGGTAAAGTAAGTGATGTCTTTGAAAATCCGCAACATGAAGTGACACGTCGTTTCGTAAAAGATGATTTAAATAACGATTTTGAGGAATCATTAGATCAACTCGAGCCACTAGCACACGATGCTTATGTCGTGCGTCTAAACTTTAACGGTGATAACACGACACAACCTATCGTGTCTTATATTACGAAAACACATAACATAGACGTTAATATTCTTGAGGCAGATATTAAGAATACGCGCAATGGCACAATAGGATTTTTAGTGATTCATATACCACATATTTCAGAAGTAGACTTTGATCATTTTACTGAAGGATTACATAAAAAAGGTGTCAATGTGGAGGTGCTAAGACATGGGTAAATCATATAGCGAAATCTTCCATGAGATGGTGACAATGCCAAATGTGCAATGGCCAGAAGTTTGGACAGCGATTTACGAGACACTCTACATGACTATTATATCAACCATTTTTGCGTTTATTTTTGGCTTGATTTTAGGTGTGCTTTTATTCCTATCAGCGAAAAGTAATTCAGTAGGTGCACGTATTTTCTATAGTATTGTGTCATTTGTAGTCAATTTATTTAGAGCGATACCATTTATTATTTTAATCTTGCTGCTAATTCCATTTACAAGCATTGTCTTAGGTACGATTAGTGGACCAACGGGAGCCTTGCCAGCACTTATCATTGGTGCTTCACCATTTTATGCAAGATTAGTTGAAATCGCCTTTAAAGAAATTGATAAAGGTGTCATTGAAGCTTCAATTTCAATGGGTGCTACCACGCTTACCATAGTAAGAAAGGTATTACTTCCTGAATCGATGCCAGCACTCGTTTCCGGCATTACAGTGACAGCAATTGCTTTAGTTGGTTCAACAGCTGTTGCCGGAGTTATTGGTGCAGGTGGTTTAGGTAACCTAGCTTACCTTACTGGTTTCACTCGTAACCAAAATGATGTCATTTTAGTTTCGACGGTATTTATTTTAATTATTGTATTTATAATTCAATTTATTGGGGATTGGATTACAAATAAATTAGACAAACGATAAGAAGGAAAGAGGAATGATTAGATGAAGAAGATTTTAACTTTAGTTGCAGTATTCGTATTAACGATCGCATTAGCGGCTTGTGGTAAGGGAGACAGTGAAGATAAAACTATTAAAGTCGGCGCTTCACCTGCACCACATGCTGAAATTTTAGAAAAAGCTAAACCATTATTAGAGAAAAAAGGATATGACTTAAAGATTCAATCAATCAATGACTATACAACGCCAAACAAATTATTAGATAAAGGTGAACTCGATGCCAATTACTTCCAACACACACCTTATTTAAAAACAGAAAGTAAAGAAAAAGGTTATAAAATTGAATCAGCTGGTAACGTACACTTAGAACCAATGGCTGTTTACTCTAAAAAATATAAAAGTTTAAAAGATTTACCAAATGGTGCAACAGTTTATGTTTCAAATAACCCAGCTGAACAAGGTCGATTCTTAAAATTCTTTGTGGATGCAGATTTAATTAAAATTAAAAAAGGCGTAAAAATTGAAGATGCGAAGTTCAGTGACATTGTAGAAAATAAGAAAAATATTAAATTTAATAACAAACAATCGGCAGAATTTTTACCTAAAATCTACCAAAACCAAGATGTAGATGCAGCAATTATCAATTCAAACTATGCAATTGATCAAAAATTAAGTCCTAAAAAAGACTCAATCGTTCTTGAAAAAGCAACAAACAACCCATATGCGAATTTAATTGCAGTAAGAAAAGGCCATAAAGATGATAAAAAAATTAAAGCTTTAATCGAAGTATTACAATCTAAAGAGATTAAAGACTTCATTAATAAAAAATATGACGGTGCAGTAGTACCAGCCAAATAATATCAATTAAATATAAATCCCCTTTAATGGAAACAGTTAAGAGGTTATTTTTGTGGTATTGAAAATAAAAAAGGGCACAAAAGGGGCAGTATATGCAAATTATCGAATTTTAAACAAAAAAATACGCTCAGATTTGAGCGCATTATCCAAGTTTTACCTGTTCAAGTTTGTTCATCATATCTTTATCCATCTGTTCAGTAACGTGAGAATAAATGGAAAGTGTTGTACGGTGGTCGGAATGGCCTACACGATCCATAATAGCTTTAAGTGACACGCCTTGTTGAGAGAGTAATGATATGTGGCTATGTCTTAATATATGTGAAGAAACTTCTTTATCAATACCAACATCTTTAGCTGCTTCCCTAAGGATTTTATTGAATCTTTCAGTCTGCATTGGGTTGCCTTTATGATTAGTAAATATAAAATTTCTATTTAGATATCCATCATTCCATTTTGAATCCTTTTTGTTCTCCAGTATTGCTTTCTTTAATATCTCGCAACTTCTGCTACTCAATCCAATTGTTCTATAACTAGACTCTGTTTTAGTGGTATCTTTTACACCGAATCCACCAGATTCATCGTGAAACCAATGGATTGTTCCGTTAATATTTAAACTCTTATTATCAAAGTCTATATCTTCATTTTGAATGGCTAACATTTCACCAATACGCATACCATTTAAGGCTTGAAATTCGGTCATGAGTGCAACGAATAAATAAAACCGCTTATGGATACATGAGTGCATCTTCTGAGCCTTCATATTAATATCTTTGATGATAGATTGTATTTCATTTAATTCGAGGTATTTATTACGTTTAGCTTTAACTTCATCATAAGACTTAATTCTTTTATTTAACGTTATATCTTTTAAAAATTCTAAATCTTGCAGTTTATAGATGCGTCTAGTGTATTCAAATACATTTTTGAATATGCTTAACGCATCTTTGTTAACTTGATATACATAACCTTTACTATCCATTTCATCGAAAACTTGTTGTGCATATGAAAGTGTTATTTTATTGATTAAAATATCTTCATCTACAAATTTCTTCAAAGTGTTTAGCTTACTCAATTTAGTTTTAATAGTTGTTCTTTTTGACCCAGACGTTTTGATATAATTCTGAAACCACTCATCAC